>JAESGV010000033.1_pt1 | contig 420297 bp, 387 predicted proteins | sample 9269781 | NCBI WGS metagenome assembly JAESGV01 (sample SAMN15741586, study PRJNA653496) | algae metagenome | isolation source: Tildeniella torsiva UHER 1998/13D and co-occurring heterotrophs from... | place: Slovakia: Slovak Paradise National Park, Hrabusice, Kosice Region | collected 2000-01-01
CCTGCCCAGCGACACATCCACCGGCATCACCACGCCCCTCCACCTCAACAACAGCGAATCAGCCCCGCAACCTCAACACAAGACCAGATGTGTGAATGCGGTAGCCCCGTCGGGGGGAGAGGGCTTTCAGGGTCAGGCCTTGTAGTCGGCGATCAGCTTGGCGCCGTCGGCGCCGGCGCGTGCCACCCATTCATCCGTCATGGTGCCGCTGATGCGGCGCAGGCCGGCGAGGAATTCCTCGGTCGGCGGCACGATCTGCATGCCACGGCTGCCAAGCGTCGCCTCCGTGCTGCGCTGGGCCTCCGCGCTCAGTTCGTAGCCGCGGGCCTCGGCCGCCGCCGCCGCCGCGCGCACCGCCGCCTGGTCCGCCGCCGACAGCGCATCGAGCGCGCGGCGGGAAACGATGACGGCGTTCTTGGTCATGGAGAAGCCGAGCGGCGTGAAGACCTTCGCATAGTCCCAGGCGGCGGTGTCGACGCCCGTGGCGGCGGAGGTGATCTGCGCCTGCACCACGCCGGTGGCGAAGGCCTGCGCCAGCTCCGCCGACTGCACGAGCGTCGGCTGCGCGCCGACCAGGGCGGCGAATCGGTTGGTGGCGGGGCTGAAGGTGCGGAAGCGCAGGCCGCGCAGGCCCTCGATCGTCGGGATCGGGTTCTGGGCATAGAGGCCGGCCGGCGGCCAGGGCACCATGTACAGCAGGCTGAGGCCCTGACGGGCGAGGCGCGTCTCGATATAGGGCTTCTGCAGATCGGCCAGCTTCTTCGCCTGCGGGAAGTTGGTGACGAGCTGCGGGATCGCATCGGCGTCGAAGAAGACGTCCTCGTTCGAATAGGCGGTCAGCAGGATTTCGCCGGCCTGCACCTGGCTGGTCTGCACGCCGCGCTTGATCTGCGGCATCGGCAGCAGCGCGCCATTGGAATGCAGCTGGATGGAAAGGCGCCCGCTGGTCGCGGCCTCCAGCTCCGTCAACATCTGGCGGATGTTGCGGGTATGGAAATTGCCGTCGGCATAGGGCGTGGCCATCTGCCAGCGGGTCTGCGCCTGGGCGCCGCGCGAGAGTGCGGGCGCGGCCAAGGCGGCACCGGCGGCGGCGAGAAGGTGGCGGCGGTCAATCATGATGAAGCTGTCCCCCGGATGTTGATCTCCGTGGGCCGGAGCATCGCCCCCAACCGCCCGCCCCGGCAAGACCTACAGCGGGTAATCGCGCGCCGGATCGACGCCGGCGGTGACCAGGAACTTGCGCAGCGCCACCACCTCCTCCTTCGCCAGGCTGTGGCGGGTTTCGTGGAAGCCGTGGGTGTGGCCGTTCAGGCTGACCTTCATCTGGCCATGCCCGCCCGCGCTGACCTGCGCGCCCAGCGCTTCGAACACGGCGGCCACGTCACGTGGGTCGATGTTGGAACTGACCGGATGGGCGAACACAGCGTGCAGGACCTTGCGGTGCGGATGGTTCACGGGTGGGACTCCTGGCGTTGGTCGTCCCGTGATCCTTCCGCCTGCCGCACCGCAGGTCGTTGATATGTATCAACGCCTCATCGTCAGGGTGCCGGGCGCGTGCCCATGGCGACGGTGCGCTCATCCATCCGCGGCTCATGCACCAGGCCACGCCGCGTCGCCCAGGAATTGCTGATGTTGAACAGCGGGATCATGGCGACGTCGTCGGTGGCCAGCTTGATCGCCTGCCGCAGCACCGCGGCGCGATCCTCCAGCCGCAGCAGCGTCGCGGCGCGGTCGGTCAGCGCGTCGAGATCCGGATTCGAATAGCGCGCGGAATTGGCCGCGCCGCGCTGCGCCGCGCGGTCGAAGGTGCCGATCACGCTGATCAGCACGCTGCCCGCCTCCCCCGTGCTGCTGCCCCAGCCGGCGAGGCGGATGGGGAATTCCTGGCGCGCGGCGCGGGCGGAATAGCTGGTCCAGGGCACCGCCTCCACCGCCGTGCGCACGCCGATGCGGCTCCACATCTGCGCCACGGCCTGGGCGGTGCGGGCATCGTTGGGGTAGCGGTCGTTCGGCGTGAAAAGCGTCATCCGGAAGCCGTTCGGATAGCCCGCCTCCGCCAGCAGCCGGCGCGCCGCCTCCATGTCGAAGGTCGGCACCGGGACATCCGGCGCATGGGTGGTGGTGCCGGCCGGCATCCACTGGCCGGCGGGGGCGGCCGCGCCCTCCATCACCCGTTCCACCAGCGCGTCGCGATTGACCGAGATGTTCAGCGCGCGGCGCACGCGGACATCGTCGAAGGGGTTCACCTCCAGCGGCCGGCCGTCATTGTCGGTGACGAAGGGCAGGCTGCCGCGACGGGACCGGTCGGGGGCGATGAAGATCAGGCGCAGGCCCTGCACTTCCGCGATGGCGACGCGATTGTCGCGACGCAGCCGCACCAGGTCGGTCGAGGGCACCTGGTCGATCACATCGACATCGCCGGCCAGCAGCGCGGAGACGCGCGAGGTATCGTTCGCGATGACGCGATAGGTCACGCGTTCCCACGGCTGACGCGGGCCGTGCCAGGCATCATTGCGCGCGAGTTCGAAGCGGTCGCCGGGGATGGCATTGGTGATGCGGTAGGGGCCGGTGCCGATGGCGGCGCGCAGCGCGTTGAAATCCTCCGTCCCGCGTCCTTCCACCGCATGTTTCGCGACGATGGCGATGGAGCCCAGTTCCACCGGCAGCAGCGGATGCGGCGCCGCGGTGTGGAAGCGCACGGTATGCGTATCGATGATTTCCGTGCGCTGGATGGCGCGCACGAAGGGGCTGAAGCTGGCCGGGCTGTTCGGCACCAGCGGCGGGCGCGCGACGGAGAAGGCGACATCCTCCGCGGTGAAGGGCCTGCCGTCATGCCATGTCACGCCCCGGCGCAGCTTGAACTCCCACACCGTGGGGGAAATGGCGTCCCAGGACTCGGCGAGGCCGGGATAGGGCGTGACTTCCGCGTCGCGTTCGACGAGGCGGTCGAAGATATGCATGGAAAGCGCGAAATTCGGCGCCGCATTGTAGAAATGCGGATCGACCGAGGTGGGCGGCGCGCCGGTCGCGACCGTCAGGTTCTGGGCGAAGGCGCCGGTGGAGAGAAGGCCGGTGGAGGAGATCGCCAGAACGGTGGCCAGGATCGCACGCCGCATCATTTCACCCCGCGCTTTCGACGTAATGTCGCAGTTCTTCAGCCTCATGAACCGCATCCTCGATCCGCGCCTTCACCAGGTCGCCGATCGAGACCATGCCGGCGAGGCTGCCATCCTCCTCCAGCACCGGCAAGTGCCGAACCCGCCGGTCGGTCATCAGGCCCAGCGCCTCCGGAATGCGGGTGGCCGGAGATACGGTATGCAGCACGCGCGTCATCAGTTCCGCGGCGGGCATGGTCACGGCCCCCGCACCATGTGCGCCGATGGCGCGGACGATGTCGCGCTCACTGACGATGCCCAGCACGTCACCGCCCGCATCGCGCACCAGCACCGCACCGATACGGTTCTTCGCCAGCACCTGGGCGACGTGGCCGGCAGGATCCTGCGCGGCGACCGAGATCACATCCGCGCCCTTGCGACGCAGGATGATGGCGATGGTCATGGTTGTTGTCCTCCCATTCGGCAGGACCGCACCGGTGGGGCGCTCCGCCGCTCGGGGGATGGTGGCAGGGCAAGCGGGTCCGGTTCAAGCATGGCGTGCACATGGCCCGGCGACACAGCCGGGCGTTGTGCATCGCAGCAGATCAGGCCGCTCCAGGCTCCGTCCCTGTAAGCTGCGTCCGCACCAGATCCGCGAAGCGCCCGCCCTGCGCCACCAGCTCGGCAAAGCCGCCGCGTTCCACCACCTGGCCCTGCTCGAAGACCAGGATCTCATCCGCGTCGCGCACGGTGGACAGGCGGTGCGCGATGACGAAGGTGGTGCGGCCGGCCATCAGGGCGCGCAGCGCGCGCTGCACCCGCGCCTCCGTCGCCGCATCCAGCGCGCTGGTCGCCTCATCCAATATGAGCACCGGCGGGTCCTTCAGCAGCGCGCGGGCGATGGCGAGCCGCTGGCGCTGGCCGCCGGACAGCATCGCGCCGCGCTCGCCCACCAGCGTGTCGTAGCCCTGCGGCTTGGCCATGATGAAATCATGCGCCTCCGCCATCCGGCAGCAGCGCTCCAGATCCTCCTGCGTCGCATCGGGGCGGCCGATCAGCAGGTTGTCGCGGATGGTGCGGTTGAACAGCAGGCTTTCCTGGAACACCACGCCGACATTGCGCCGCAGGCTGTCGAGCGTCAGGTCGCGCAGGTCCTGGCCATCCAGCGTGATGCGCCCTTCCACCGGATCCCACAGCCGCTGCATCAGCGCCATGGCGGTGGATTTGCCAGCGCCGGTCTGGCCGACCAGGGCGATGGTCCGGCCGGGCGTTGCCAGCAGCTCCACATCCTGGAGGATGGCCGGGCCGCCGGGATAGGCGAAGGCCACCTTCTCGAAATGTACCGCACCCTCGGCCCGTCCGATCGTCTTCGCATCCGGCTTTTCCGGCACCGAGCTGCGCGCATCCAGCACCGCGAAGAACTCCACCAGCGACGGCATCTGGAACACCAGGCGGGAGACGAAGCCCACCGCGCCTTCCAGCCGCCCGATCAGCAGCGTGGCAAAGCCCATGAAGGAGACGATGTCCCCCACGCTGGCCATGCCCTGCACATGCAGCGAGGTGCCCAGGATGAAGATGGCGATGACGGTGATGGTGGCGGAGGCATTGGTCAGCACCGCCACCACCGCCCACCAGGTCAGCACCGGGAACTGGCGGTCCAGCACCTGGCGGACGATGTCGCCGAACTGCCGCGCCTCCGATTCCAGGCGGGAGAAGGACTGCACCACCACGACGTTGGACAACGCATCCTGCGCATTGCCGGCGAGGCGGGTGTGCAGCGTCTCCACCTGGCCCTGCGCCTCCTCCGTCTTGCGGATCACCCAGGCGGAGACCACCGCGAAGACCACCACCAGCACGATCAGCAGCAGGCCGAGCCGCCAGTTCATCACCAGCGTCAGGGGCAGCAGCACCACGGCGGCGATGAAGGTGGTGAGGTGTTCGCGGAAGAAGGACAGCCACAGGCCGAACAGATTGTCCGACCCCACCAGCATCACCTTCATCAGCCGGCCCGACTGGGTGTCGCCATGGAAGGACAGCGGCAGCGACAGCACATGCTCGAAGTAGCGGGCCATGATGGTCAGCCGGTTGCGATGCGCCATGCGGTCGGACAACAGCGCGACGGCAACGCTGGCGCCGATGGCCGAAAGCCCGACAGCCGCCCACAGCACCAGCAGGGCCAGCGCCTCGCTCCACAGTGCCGTGGTCTCCATGCGGTCGGAACGCGACAGCAGGTCGATCACCCGGCCGAACAGCACCGGTTCCAGGAACTGCAACCCCGCCAGTGCCAGCGCTCCGAAACCAAGTCCGTAGGCAATCCAGCGGTCCGGCCCCAGCAGCCGGAGCACCCGCAGATACAAGCCCAGGAAGCGCATGCGACCAGCCCCTTCCCTTTCCCCCTCCGCCAGATGGCAGGGTCAGGACAAGGCGGTTGTTAAGTCGCGAAAATCCGGGCGATTTGCAAGTTGTCGTCGGCAGGCCGCAAGGCCAGACTGCACCGGGAAGGTGGGCCGAAGCCCCACCGATGCCACCGGAGGAGTTTCCATGACCATCACCCGCCGCGCCACGCTGGGCGCTGCCCTCTCCATGCCTGGCCTGTTGCTTCCAGGCGCGGCCCGCGCCCAGGCCGCGGCCCAGGGTTGGGCGCCGACCCGGCCGATCCGCATCGTCGTCGGCTTTCCGCCTGCCGGCACCACGGACATCGCCGCGCGCCTGTTGTCCGAGCCCCTCGGCCGGCGGCTCGGCCAGAGCGTAGTGGTGGAGAACCGCCCCGGCGCCGGCGGCAATATCGGCAATGACGTGGTCGCCAAGGCGGAGCCGGACGGCCACACGCTGCTGATGCAGACCATCAGCGGCGGCGCCATCAATTATGCGTTGTATGGCGCCCGCATGCCGGTGAAGCCGGAGGATCTGGCCGCGGTCGGGCTGATGCTGCGCGTGCCGAACGCGATCTTCGTCAGCACGCAGGTCCCCGCGCGCACGCTGGCGGAGCTGGTGGCGCTGGCCAAGGCGCGCCCGGGCGTGCTGAACCACGGCTCCTCCGGCGCCGGCACCTCGCTGCACATGACGGGCGAGTTGCTGAAGCTGGAAGCCGGGATCGACATGACCCACGTGCCCTTCCGCGGTGCCGGGCCGATGCTGCAGGAGATCATCGCCGGCCGCGTGGAGGTGGGCGTGGACAACCTGCCCTCCGTCATCGGCCATCTGCGCGATGGCCGGCTGCGCCCCCTGGCGGTGACCACCAAGGAAAGGTCCCCCGCCATGCCGGAGGTGCCGACCACCGCCGAGGCCGGCTTCCCGGGCGTGGAGGCAACCGCCTGGTTCGGCCTGCAGGCGCCCGCCCGCACCCCGGCACCGATCCTGAAGCGGATTTCGGATGAGTTGAACGTCATCATCCGTGACCCCGACATGCGGTCGAAGCTGGCCGATCTCGGTGGCATGCCGCCCAACCTCACCCCGGATGGCGGCACCAGCCCCGAGACCTTCGACGCCTTCGTGAAGGCCGAGATCACCAAATGGGCCGAGGTGGTGCGGCGGTCGGGCGCAAGGGTCGAGTGACGCCCCGGGCGGCGAAGGGCCTTGCGCCGCTTCGCCGTCCCCCCACTCTCCAGGTCCAATCAAGGGAACCGTCCGGAATGATCTTCTCCCGCCGCGCCGCGCTCACCACGACGCTCGCCTTGCCCGCGATTCTGCCCGGCCTGCGATCCGGCCATGCCCAGGCGCCCTGGGCACCTTCCCGGCCGGTGCGGCTGGTCGTGCCCTTCCAGGGTGGCGGTGCGACGGACCTGACCGCGCGGCTGCTGGCGGAGCGGCTGACACCGATGCTCGGCCAGCCCGTGGTGGTGGACAACCGCCCCGGCGCCGGCGGCAACCTCGGCGCCGATCTCGTCGCGAAGGCGGAGCCGGATGGCCATACCCTGCTGATGTGCACGATCGGCACCGCGAGCATCAACCAGTTCCTCTACAGCCGCATGCCCTATCGGCCCGAGGAGCTTTCGGCGGTGGCGCTGGCCAATCTGGTGGCCAATGGGATCATGGTGCATCCCTCCGTGCCGGTCTCGACCTTCGCGGAGTTCCTGGCCTATGCGAAGGCCAATCCCGGCCGGCTGAACTACGGCACGCCGGGCAATGGCACCTCCGGCCATCTCTGCGGTGAGTATCTGAAGGTGCGCGGCGGCTTCGAGATGGCGCATGTGCCCTATCGCGGCACCGGCGGCGTGGTGCCGGACCTGATCGCCGGCAATATCCAGGTCGCCGTGGACAACCTGCCCGCCTATCTCCAGCACGCCCGGGACGGGCGCATGAAGATCCTGGCCGTGACCAGCAAGGAACGCTGGTTCGCGGTGCCGGATGTGCCGACGGTCCAGCAGGGCGGCATCGCGGATTTCGAGGCGGTGGCCTGGTTCGGCGTGCAGGCGCCGGCCCGGATGCCGGCCGCCGCCCAGGCCCGCTACGCCAGCGCCATCGCCGAAATCTCCCGCAATCCGGAGGTGATCGAGCGCCAGCGGTCCTTCGGCGCCGAGCCGCATCCGCTCGGCCCGGCCGAATTCGCCGCCTTCATCGCCGCCGAGAACACCAAGTGGCAGGAGGTGGTGCGCCTGGCGGGGGCGAGGCTGGATTAGAGCGTGATGGCTTGAGAGGGGACCACCGCGAAAATCCGACGCCCGCGACCCATTGAATCTGGACCATGATGCGTGAACAGGGTCGAACGCATCGTGGTCCAACCGGTCAGAGTCCGAGGAACTTCTTGACCGAGTTGCCAGCTTTCTTGGCGCCGTCAGAGACGGTGTTCACGGCATTGTTCGCCTCCGAAGCCAGTTTGTCGGCCGCGGCCTTGGCTTCCGCCGCGAGCTTGTCGGCAGCGGCCTTGGCTTCCGCGGCAGCCTTCTCCGCCGCGGCCTGGGCAGCGGCGGCAGCTTCCGCCGCGACCTTCTCCGCCAACGCCTTGGCCTCCGCGGCCGCCTTCTCCGCCGCGGCCTTCGCCTCGGCTGCCGCCTTCTCCGCGGCGGCCTGGGCGGCGGCGGCGGCTTCCGCCGCGACCTTTTCCGCCAGGGCCTTGGCCTCGGCTGCTGCCTTCTCTGCCGCTTCCTTCGCCTCGGCTGCTGCCTTCTCCGCCGCTTCCTTCGCTTCGGCCGCGGCCTTCTCGGCGGCTTCCTCGATCTTGTCGGCGGCGGCCTTCACCGCGTCGGAGGCCTTGTCGGCCAGATTCTCGGCGAAGTCCTTGGCCTGACCGAAGGCTTTCTGCGCCGCCTTCAGAGTCGCCTCGGCCTTCTCGGCGGCCGCTTCCAGGCCGTCCGCCACCTTGTCGGCGGCCGCGGCCTGTGCCTTTTCCATGTTCGCCTTCGCCTGGTTTGCGAACTTCATGAATCCATTGCCGACCTTCCCGGCTGCGGCGGTGGCTTCCTTGGCTTCCCTGTCAGCAATGTCGCGCGCGTCTTCGGCCGCCTCGCGCGCCTTCTCGGCCGCTTCCTTCGCCTCGGCGACGGCTTCCTTGGCCGCGGCGGCGGTCTGCTCGGCGGTCGCCAGCGCCTGGGCCTCGGTGGCGACGGCGGCCTGCGATGCCGCATCGCCGATGGCATTCACGTCGACCGTGCCGCTGACGCCGAGATTGACGCCGCCGACCAGCAGCGACACCTCGGCACCAAGGCCAATGGTGATCTCGCCATCCTGGTAGCCGGCCTCGACATTGGCGCCCGCGCCCGCCGAGCCGGGATCGACATAGCCGGCGGACACCGTGCCCGAGCCCTCGTCGCCACCGATCGTGGCTTCGGCCGTCACGGAGTAATAGGCGCCGGCCATCAGCTCCGCCTCGGTCTGCACGCCTTCCGCCCCGATCGAGACCGTGCCTTCCACCCCGGCCTTGACGCCGACTTCCGTGGTCACGGTGGTGGTGGCCTCGGTGCCGTTGCCGAGGTCATGCGTGGTCTCGACGGAAACCGTCACGCTGCCGCCGATGCCGGCGGTGCCGCTATAGGCGACGCCGGTCGGGCCGACCTCCGCGGTCACCATCGCGCCGGCCTGCGCTTCGAGCACGACGGTGGTGGTGACGTTGCCTTCGGTCACGCTGCCGCTGGCATAGGCGAAGGCACCAGCCCCCGCGCCCGCGCTGGCACCCGTCGCCGTCACCTCATAGCCCGCGCCTGCGCCCCAGCCCGCACCGGCCTCCAACGTCACGCCCTGGACCACGATGGTGGTGGAGGCGGTGTCGCCGGTGGAGACGCCGCCGCTGGCCACGGTCGGACCGCTGATGGAGGCGCCGTATTCCGCCTCGTCATCCTCGCCACCCGATGTCGCGGTGTTGGTGGAGCCGCTGCCACCGACCACGGAAGCCAGCGAAGCGTCTTCCAGATCGACCCAGACATTGGTGTCGGGAGGGGACATGGGGAACAATCCTTTTCCGGGCTCGGGCAGTCGGCAAAGCCATGCCGATCAGGCGAAAGCCTGAAACGGCCGGGCTACCTCGTGGAATTGCGCGGCAATTCGCGACCCCGGATGCATCTGATCCGCCGATATTTTATCTGGACTACGACCGCGAGCCCATCATGGCGCAGACTGGTTACCGCGCCCTTCATTACGCAGCGATTTAACCGCTGTGCGGCAGGAATTTCTGATCGCCGCGCGCCCTGCGCTGCGCGTCTTCGCCCGCGAAGGCAGCCGTCCGCGAGATCGCCTGCTAGACCGGCCGAAGCCAGTCGGGCGGCACCTCGCGGAAGGGCAGTGCCGCCAGATCGAGCGCCGCCGGGCCGGGGCAGTCGCATTCCACGATGGCGGCGCAGCGCCCGGCGAAGGCAGCCCGGAAGTGGTTCTTCGCCTTGTTGGCCAGCAGCCGCGTGGCGCCGAGGCCGATGCCGTGCAGCGCGAAGAAGGCCGGGTCCACCGCCGCCTCCTTCCGGCTGGTCAGGATCACCCGCAGCCAGGCGCCGATGCGCAGCACCGCGGTGGCGCCGAGATCGACCGGTGCGCCACGCTCCATCGGGCCTTCATTGGTGAAGCGGCCCTCCGTCAGCCGTTCCACCAGGGCGTCGACCTCCACCGGCGGGCCGAAATCCGCGGTGGTATGGCCACCGAGGGCAAAGCGCCCTGCCCCGCCAAGGCCCAACGCGGCGGCGGCCGCGACGCCCGCGGGATCGTGCAGGAAGGCGAAGACGGTCGGGATGCCCGGCCCCGACTCGATCAGGGCGCGCAGCATGCCGGGCGTGTCGGCGGTGCCGCCGGAGAGCGGATTGTCGGCCGGATCGAGCAGCGCCACCAGCCCCGGTGGCCCGGCCAGCGCGGTGGCCAAGGCCGCCTCGGGCGTCGGCAGCGTCACGGCAAATCGCGGCAGGCGCGCCGCAATGGCATCCAGCACCGCTTGCGCCGCGCGTTGCGCCGCGATGGGGTCGGTCGCCCAGGCCATGCCGCTGGGGCCGGCATAGGGCGTGTCGCCCCAGGAGAAGCCGCCGAAGGGCGCGGCTTCCAGCACCGCCCCGTCCTCCAGCGCCGCCGCCTCCGCCCAGACTTCCGCCATCGGCCCCTCGGCGGAGCGCATGTGGAAGGAATGCAGCACCCTGGGAAGCTTCGCGATCGCGCCATGCAGGCGCTGGCCGGAAAGGCGACGCTCCAGCAGCGCCAAGGCACGCAACGCCGTCGCATCCATGTCGAGATGCGGATAGGTCCGGTAGACGCTCGCGCCGTCCAGCAGCGTGGCGAGTTCCGGCGCCATATTGCCGTGGAAGTCGAAGCTGGCGACCAGCGGCGTGGCGCCGACCAAAGCGCGGATTCGCCGGACGATGGCGAGGTCCGCCGCTGGAACGCCTTCGGCCACGCAGGCGCCGTGCAGGGACAGATAGACCCCGTCCCAGGGTCCGCCCGACTGCAATCCTTGTTCGACCTCCGCCAACCAGCCCTCAAAAGCCTCCGCGGTCAGCGGGCCGCCGGGCTGGGCGGAGGTGCAGCGCAGGATGGTGGCGCGCCAATCCGGCCGCGCCGCGAGAAAGCTGGCCAGCCCGCCGATTTCGGTCGCGGTGCCGGCATAGGCGGCCAGCGCCTCGGGGCCCGCCACCCATTCGCGGGACCGCAGCGCGGCCTGGTCGGTGGGAGTTGGGGAGAAGGAATTGCCTTCGAACCAAAGGCGGGCAACGGCGATGTGTGGCATCGCCGGAGTGTAGGCGAGGCTGCGCCGCTGCTGAAGCGCCCCTGGGCTAGAGAGCCCGGGCGTTGGATGTGTCGCAGGACTGCAACTGGCCGCCCGACAGGCCCTGGCGGAACCAGCGTACCCGCTGGGCGGAGCTGCCATGGGTGAAGCTCTCCGGCACCACCTCCCCGCCGCTCCGGCGCTGCAGGCGGTCGTCGCCCACGGCGGCGGCGGCGGCCAGGCCCTCCTCGATATCGCCCTCCTCCAGGATCTGGCGAGCGTCCTGCGCCCGGCGCGCCCAGACGCCGGCCAGGCAATCGGCCTGAAGCTCGATCTGCACCTGCCGCGCATTGGATTGCTGGCCACCGCCGAGCACGCCAAGCAGGTTCTGCACATGATGGCCGACCTCATGCGCGATGACATAGGCGGCGGCGAAGTCGCCCGGCGCGCCGAGCTGCCGCTGCATCGAGGCCAGGAAGTCGAGGTCGATATACACCTGCCGGTCGCGCGGGCAGTAGAAGGGGCCGACCGTGGACTGCGCATTGCCGCAATCCGTCCGCACCGCGCCGCTGAACAGCACCAGGATCGGCGCCTCATAGGTCCGGCCGGCCTCGCGGAAGACCGGGGTCCAGACATCCTCGGTCTCGGCCAGCACGCGGCGGACGAAGCGGGCACCCTCATCCTGCGCCGGCGCGCCTGCCTGCTGCTGCTGTTGCTGCTGGGGCGCCGCCCCATCCAGGCCGGAGAGGATCACGGAGGGATCGACGCCGAACAGCAGCGCCAGCACCACCAGCACCACGCCGCCGAAGCCACCGCCTATGGCGATGCCGCCGCCACGGCTGACTCCGCGCCGGTCCTGCACATTGCCGCTTTCGCGTCCACCACCAAGCCGCATCACGCGCCCTCCGTCACGTTGGGGAAACGTGATGGCGCGGGCGAAGTTGCGCGGCGATCCAAAAGCCCCGCATCAGGGCGGGGCGCCCGAAGGTCAGGCCGGTGTCAGCATCCGGCGCAGCGCCGCCAGCACCGCATCCATGTCGAGCGGCTTGGGGAACAGGGCGACCGGCCCCTCCCCATCCCCACCAAAGGCCTGGGCACCGCCCGGCGGGGCGTAGCCGGTCATGACCACCACCGGCAGGTCCGGCATCTCCGCCCGCAGGGCGCGAATCAGCCCGGCGCCATCCAGCCTTGGCATGCGCAGGTCGGTCAGCAGCAGGTCGGGTTTCCGGACCCGCGCCGCCTCCAGCGCCGCCTGGCCATCGGCCGCCAGCACCACCTCATAGCCCTCCGCCAGCAATTCCTCCTCGATCGCCATGGCGGCGAGCGCCTCGTCCTCCGCCAACAGAATGCAGGGGGCCATCAATTCAGCACCTCGACGGGGGTGATAAGGCTGGATGCCGGGGCCAGGGCCAGGCGCAGCGTGAAGATGGCGCCGCCCCCGGGCTGGTTCCGCGCCTCCACCCGCCCGCCCATGCCGCGCGCCACGGCGGCCACCAGGGGCAGGCCGAGCCCGCTGCCGTGGCCTGGCTCGCGGGTGGTGAAGAAGGGGTCGAAGATCGCCTCGCGCAGCGCCTCCGGCACGCCGGGGCCGGTATCCTCGACCTCCAGCACCGCCTCCCCGGCCTCCTCGCGCAGGGTCACGATGATGCAGGCGGGGGCATCGGGGTCGGTGGCGCGGCGCTCGAGCACCGCGTCGCGGGCATTGGCCAGCAGTTGCAGCAGGGCCTGTTCCAGCCTTGACGGCACCCCGCGCACCGGCAGACGGGAGGCCTGGCTGCGCAGCGCCACCTCCACACCCTCCGCCGCATAGGCAATGGCGGCCTGGCGCAAGGCGAGGTCGACGACGCGCACGGCATCGAAGGCCTCGGGCGCATCGGCCTCCTCGCCCGGCAGGGCCCGGATCCGGGTGACCAAGTCCCCCGCCCTGCGAAGCTGGCTTTCGATGACGTCATGCGCCCGGCGCAATCGTCCGAGCGCCTCCTCCGTGCCCCCCGCCTCCCCGGCCACGCGGGCATTGCGCAGCCAGAGCGTCGCGGTGTTCAGCGGCTGGCTGGTTTCATGCGCGAGGCCCGCGCACATGGTGCCGATCGTCGCCAGCCGGGCGCTTTGCATCACGTCCGATTGCAGGCGACGCATGCGCGTGATGTCCCGCGCCGAACCCAGCAGCCGTTCCACCTGGCCATCCGGGCCGATCATCGGCACCAGCACCGTCTCCCACACCCGCCAGCCGACCGGTGCCTGCGCTTCGACCACGTAGTCGACCGGCCGGCCCGTGGCGATGGCCCTGCGCCAATGGGGCAGGACCTGGGCCAGGACCTCGGGCGGCATGCAGGCATCCGCGGCACGCCCGCGCACCGTCTCGGCGGCGATGCCGAACATGCGTTCGAAGGCGGGGTTCACCGTCTCGACGACGAGCCGCTCGCTGGCCTCGATGCGGATGACGAACAGCGCCTCCGCCAGGTGTTCCACGAAGGCGGCGCTGCGCGCCTCACTGGCCAGCGCACGGGCTTCCGCCGCCCGGCGCTCCGCCACCTCCCGCGCCAGCAGCTCGGCGCTGGGCAAGGCGAGCAGCCGCGGCAACAGCGGCCAGAGCAGGATGGCGGTGGCGACGGAAATCGCCGCGGTGACCAGCTTGATCAGCCCCTCCGCCGCATAATCCGGCCGGAACATGGTCCAGACATGCATCAGGTGGGTGGTGCCGCAGGCGATGATGAAGGCGGCGAAGAGGAGGATGACCCAGGGATAGGCCAGGTCCCGGCGCCGCCGTGCGAAAATCAGCAGCACCAGTGGAATGGAAAAATAGGCCAGCCCGATCGCAATATCGGAGATGATGTGCAGATACAGGATATCAGGCTCAATAATTGAGCACAGTCCCGGCGGAAGCAGCCGCGGCGCGGGAAGAGAAAGGATGTCGAGAGCCATTCGTGCGCGCGCAGTGCTTTGACCGACGTTCAGCACAGCCTACCAGTGCGGGCAGGTGGGCGTCGCCGGAACTGAGCGTTCCAGAACCGGCGATCACGCTTCGTTGAACGGGATTCCCGGGATTCTCCGTCAGGATTCCGCAGGCATGAGACTCACATGGGCGGAGACCACTCGCCAGCCCTCCGGCAGGCGCACCCAGGTCTGGCTCTGCCGCCCCGTACGGCCGTTGCGCGCGAAGGTGGTATTGGCGGTGGCGAAGTCCCGGCCATGGGTGGTGATGACCGTGCGCAGCAGCGTCCGCTCCAGCCCGACGGAAGGCCGCGAGGCGCGGAATTCCATGATCTCGGCATAGCCATGCAGGATCTCGGTGGCGCCGTAGCGGATGGTGCGCGGGTCGTTCCAGAACAGCTCGTCCAGCACCGCCACGTCATTGGTGACCAGCGCCGTCTCATAGCGCTGGAAGGCCTCGGTGACCTCGGCGACCACCTCGGGGATGTCGATCTGCATCAGGACAGGTCCTTGGGCTGTGGGCAGGCAGCGATGCCGGCGCGTTGCAGGGCGCCGGCGGCGCGGAACAGCAGGTCCTCCCGCCAGGGCGGGGCGACGAGCTGGACACCGAGCGGCAGGCCATCCGGCCCTGCCATGGGCACGGAAAGCGCTGGCAAGCCTATGGCCGAAATCGGCTGGGTGAACCAGCCGAGCTGCGGCCGGGCGGGCACCATCCGGCCGTCGATCCCGATCATCGCCGTGCCGATCGGCGGGGCGGCGAAGGGGGTGGTGGGGGTCAGCAGCAGGTCCCATTCGGCGAAGACCGCCCGCGCCGCCCGCTGCCAGGCCGCGCGCACCCGCTGCGCCTGGATCAGCCAGGCGGCCGGCAGCAGGGCCCCGCCGAGGAAGCGGTCCCGGGTCAGCGGGTCGTACGCCCCGGCGCGAGCGCGCAGGTCCGGCAGGTGCAGGTTGCCGCCCTCCGCCAGGGTGATGAGCAGCGCGGCGGCGCGGCCTTCGGCGGCCAAAGCCGGGGCGATGCGGGTGGTGGCGCCCAGCGCGGCGGCGGCGGCCTCCATTGCCGCGAAGCAGGCGGGCTGGCCGCCCTCCGCGAAATGGCCGCTGGCGATGGCGATGCGCAGGCCGGCAATGCCCGCCTCCGCCAGGCCGGAGACGGGCTCCACCGGGCGGTCCTGCTGCACCGGATCCTCCGGATCACGGCCCTGCATGACGTCATAGGCCAGCGCCAGGTCGTCCAGGCTGCCGGCCAACGGCCCGATATGGTCCAGCGAGGCGGAGAACAGATGCGCGCCGCGCCGCGACAGCCGCCCATAGGTCGGCTTCAGCCCCCAGATGCCGCAGAGCGCCGCCGGCACGCGGATGGAGCCATTGGTGTCCGTGCCCAGCGCGATCGGCACCAGCCCCGCCGCCACCGCCGCCGCCGAACCGCCGGAAGACCCGCCGGCGACCCGCGCCAGGTCATGCGGATTGCGGGCCGGGCCGTCATGGTCGTTCTCGGTGGTGAAGCCGAAGGCGAATTCATCCATGTTCGTGGCACCGACCAGGATGGCGCCGGCGGCGCGCAGCCGCGCCAGGGCGAAGGCATCGGCGGCGGCGGGCGCGGCCCCGCGCCGGATGCGGGACCCGGCGAGGGTAGCCATGCCCGCGACGTCGAACAGGTTCTTCACCGCGATGGGCACGCCGGCCAGCGGCCCGGGGTCCTGCCCGGCGGCCAGCGCCGCATCCACCGCCGCCGCCTCCGTCCGTGCACGCTCCGCGGTGATGGCGGTGAAGGCGTTCAGGCGGGGATTGGCGGCGGCGATGCGCGCCAGGGCGGCGTCCACTGCCTCCGCCGCGGGCAATTGCCGGGCGCGGATGGCGGCGGCCAAGGCGGTGGCGCTCATGGCGCGGCCCGGACGGCTGACGCACAGAAGATGGCGGCGGGCTCATCCTCCACGGTCAGCGGCACCCGCGCGATCAACGCGGCGGCGCCGGCTGCGACCTGCAAGGTGGCGACGACACCGGGCAGATGCGCGGGCGCGATGGGAAGAGAGAGGGCGGCGGCGGCGGCCTTGGCATAGGCCTCGAAATCCGGCTGGGTCATGGCGCCTCCGCAGGCAAGGCGCGTGCCGCGCAGGCAAGGCGCGTGCCGCGCAGGCAAGGCGCGCGCCGCGCAGGCAAGGCGCGTGCAGCCGCCATCACGTCGACGCGAGACATGATCCGGATCAAGGCGGCGCCACGCCGTGCATCCCCAAGCTGCGCACCACGGCAACAGGAACTGGGGTGCGCGTCATGGCCTTGCGGGATCTGCTGGTGCATCTGGATGGTTCGGCACGCGCGGCGGCGCGGCTGGATTTCGCCGCGGCGCTGGCCGCGCGGCATGATGCGCATCTCATCGGGCTGCATGCAGTGGAAGCCTCGCTCCCCTTCGCCATACCGGGCGATGCCGCCGCCGCCACCTTCGGCCAGATCGCCGAACGCTTCCGGGCGGAGGCCGCCGCCAAGTCGGCCCAGTCGCGGGGCGCATTCGAGGAGAAGATCCGCCGCGACGGCCTGCGCGGCGAATGGCGGCAGGCCGATACGCTGCCGGCCGACGCCGTGGCGCTGCATGCGCGCTATGCCGACCTGGCGGTGCTCGGCCAGCCGGAGCCGGACAGCGCGGAGGCGACGGAGGACGGCGCCATCCTGGATGCGGCGCTGTTCCAGTCCGGCCGCCCCGTCGTGGTGGTGCCCTTCGCCGGCCATTTCACCACGGCACCCGAACATGTGCTGGTCGCCTGGAATGCGGGGCGGGAGGCGACGCGGGCGGTGCATGATGCCATGCCCCTGCTGCGGGCGGCGGCGAAGGTGACGGTGATGGCGGTCAATCCGCGGCTCGGCATCGGTGGCCATGGCGATGTGCCCGCAGCCGATATCGCCCTGCACCTGGCCCGCCACGATGTGCGGGCGATGGCGCGGCACCTGGTGGCCGAGGATCTGCGGGAGGCGGATGTGCTGCTGAACGAGGCCACCGATTCCGGCGTCGGGCTCATCGTGATGGGCGCCTATGGCCATTCCCGGCTGCGCCAGATGATCCTGAGCGGCGTCACCCGGGGCATCATCGGGCGCATGACGGTCCCCGTCCTGCTGTCGCATTGAAAGCGCGACGGGCTCAGCGCGCCAGCGACCGTCCGGCCAGCACTGCGAGCAGGCCGGCCAGCAGCAGCGGCAGGGCGGCGAGCGACCAGGACAGGCTGGCCAGGGCGCCGATCAGCGGCGGGGCCAGCAATTGCGCCAGGTTGTTGCCCTGGATCACCAGCCCGACGGCCGGCGCCAGCAGTGCCGGGCTGGGCACGGCGCGTGGCAGCAGGGCGAAGCAGGCCGCCGGCAGCACGCCGCCGATGGCGCAGGCCAGCACGGCCAGGGTCGTCACCACGACCGGATCGGGCACCACGTAAACGCCCGCCGCCAGCACGGCCATGCCCAGCGCGCCCACCACCACCAGCCGGTCCGGCGCCACGCCCCGGCCCATCAGCAGGCCGGAGACGAGGTTGCCGCCGGCATTGGCCAGGGCGGCCACCGCAGCCGCGGCCCCTGCCCCGCCGGTGCCGGCGCCCAGCGATTCGAGCCGTGCCGGCAGGAAGGCGGCGATGCCGAAATACATGACATTGTAGGTGGCAAAGGCCGCCGCGATGCGCAGCGGCGCCCGCGCCGCGACCAGGGCGCGGAGCTGGCCGATGATGGGTGCGCCGGTCGGCGCCGTGGCGGCCTCGGCCTTCGGCACCAGAGCCCAGCACGCCAGGGTGGCGGCGCCCAGCGCCAGGGCCAGCGCCATCCAGGCGAAGCGCCAGCCGGCGGCCTCCACCAGCGGGGCGCTCAGCAGGCCCAGCGCGATGCCGGCGGGCATGTAGGTGCCCCAGAGACCCATGGCGAGGCCGCGATCCCGCGCCGCCACGCTGGCCGCGATCAGCCCCGGCGCGGCGACGGCGAGCAGCAGGAAGCCCGCCCCCTCCACCACCCGCGCCAGCAGCAGCAAAGCGGTGTTCGCCGCCAGCGCCGCGCCGATGGCCGCCAGTGCGCCCAGCCCCAGCCCGGCCAGCAGCGCCCGCCTTGGCCCTATGCGCGCGGCGGCCAGCCCGATCGCCAGCCCACCGAGCGCCGCCATCAGCGCGAACAACGAGACGAGCAGCGCCGCCCCTGCCAGGCCCAGGCCGAATTCAGCGCCGATGGTGGTCATCGCCGCCGGCACCTTGCCGATCTGCGCCGCGCCCAGGATGCCGGCCGCCAGGATGGCGGCGACGGGCGCCCAGCGGGTCGCGGCCGGCTGGATCAGCCGCGGCGCTCGATCAGTTCCACGCGGACGCCGTCCGGCGCCTGCAGGAAGGCGATGCGCACGCCGGGCCTGGCCTCGGTGGGGCCGGAGATCAGCGGCACGCCCTTGGCCTTCAGATCGGCCAAAGCGGCATCCAGGTCATCGACGCCGAGGCCGATATGCTCGATGCCGAGGAAGGGCGGGGCCGGCGGCGCGGCGGTGCCGGCCGGCACCTCCTCGACGAACAGCGGCACGCCGGCCAGGTCGAGGATGATCCGCAGACGGCCGCCGGGGGTCACGCGCTGCTTGATCTCGGCGCCGAAGGCCGAGACATAGACGGCAACGGCGGCCTCGGGGTCCGGGCTGCGGAGGTGCATGTGGTCGAATCGATAAGGGCTCATAGCTTCTTTTCGCCCATTCCGGGGTCGGACTCCAAGAGGGGCATGCGGGGGGATGGAAACATGACGAATGATGGATTAGATTATTCATCATGACCACAGCCACCAAGGACACCCCGGCGCGCCGCGGCGCGAGCGCGGAGGACACCAGGCACCGTATCGAGGATATGGCGGAGACGCTGTTCCGTTCGATGGGCTACCAGAAGACCACGGTGGCCGACATCGCCCGCGAACTCGGCATGTCGCCGGCCAATATCTATCGCTTCTACCCCTCCAAATCCGCGATCAATGAGGTGATCGCGGCGCGGATGCTGAATGGGGTGGAGGCGGAGCTCTGGGCCATCGCCCGCAGCCAGGCGCCGGCGCCGGAGCGGCTGCGCACCCTGCTGAACACGCTGCACAATCGGCATATGTCCCTGTTTTTCAAAGAACGTCGACTGCATGACATGGTGACCGCCGCGATGGCGGAGCATTGGGGCGTGGTGGAACGCTTCGTCGAGGGTGTCCGCACCGCCATCCGCCATGTGCTGCTGGACGGCATGTCGAGCGGCGCCTTCGGCCGGCTGGACCCGGAGGTCACGGCCGGTTCGGTGAAGCGGGCCGTGATCGGCTTCATGCACCCCGTGCTGATCGCCGAATGCGGCCTGCGGCAGGTGCCGGAGGAGGAGATGGCGCGCGACCTTTCCGACATGATCGACCTGCTGCTGCGGGCTCTGCGCCCTGACGCATGCTGACTGACGATTATTGACTTTCATCAGTCAATAGCCATACTCGCGGGCAGACAGCCCGTGAGCCCCCCATGCCGATCTCCCGCCCGACCACGCTGCTGCTGAGCCTGCCGGTGCTGACCGCGATGGGCATGGCGACGCTGACCGCCTGCAATGGCGAAGCCTCCCCGCCCGCCGCCGCCGAGGCCATGCCGCCACGGCCGGTGCAAGTGGCGGAGGTGCGGCTCTCCTCCGGTGACTCCACCGCCGCCCATACCGGCGTGGTCCGGGCGCGGCGGGAGGTGGAGCTGGGTTTCCGGACGGGCGGGCGGATCGTCAGCCGGACGGTGGAGGTGGGCCAGGCGGTGACCGCCGGCCAGATCCTGGCGCAGATTGATCCCGCCGATCTCGCTTTGTCGCTGCGCGCGGCGGAGGCCGACCTCGCCTCGGCCGAGGCCCAGGCCCGGCAGGCCCGCAACGACGCAGCCCGGTCGCGATCGCTGCGCGCCGCCGGCCATGTCGCCGCCGCCTATGACGACCAGCGCGTCGCCGCCGATCGCGCGGCGGCGGAGCGTGTGGCCAGTGCCCAGGCCGCCCTGCAACTGGCGCGCAACCGCCTGTCCTACGCGACGTTGCGCGCCGCGGGGCCGGGGGTGGTGACCGCGCTGCTGGCCGAGGCCGGGCAGGTGGTGACGGAAGGCCAGGGCGTGCTGCGCCTCGCCGATCCCGCGGAGCGCGAGTTGCAGGTGGCGGTGCCGGAATCCGCCTTGCCCGCCCTCGCCCAGGCCCATGCCGAGGTGCGCTTCTGGGCACGACCGGATGTCGCCCTGCGCGCCACGCTGCGGGAGGTCGCGCCCCAGGCCGATGCCGCGCTGCGCACCTATGCCGTGCGCTTCGCCTTGGCCGATGCGCCGGACTGGGTGGCGCTGGGCATGACCGGCACGGTGCGGCTGACCCGGCCCGGCGTGGCTTCCGCCAGCCTGCCACTTTCGGCTTTGCACGATCGCGGTCAGGGGCCGATGGTTTGGCGAGTCCTGCCGCAGGGGCGGATCGAGGCGGTGCCCGTCACGATCCGCGCCCTGGCGTCCCAGACGGTCGAGTTGGAAGGCCCCCTCGCCCCCGGCGACCAGGTGGTGGCCCTCGGACCGCAGTTGCTCGACCCCGGCCAGCGCGTGCGGGTGGTCCAGAACCGCCTCGCCTCGACGCTGCGCTGAGAGCTCGGGAAAATGGACCGCTTCAACCTTTCCGCCTGGGGCGTGCGCAATGGCGCGCTGACCCTGTTCGCCATGCTGATGCTGGCCGTGCTCGGCACCGGCGCCTATCTGCGGCTGGGCCGGGCGGAGGATCCCTCCTTCACCCTCAAGGTCATGGTGGTCTCCGCCGCCTGGCCCGGCGCCACGGCGGCCGAGATGCAGGCGCAGGTCGCCGACCGCATCGAGAGCCGGCTTCAGGACCTGGCGCATCTCGACACGCTGCAGACCTATGTGCGGCCGGGCAATGCCGTCATCACCATCACCCTGCGCGACACCACGCCGCCGCGCGAGGTGCAGGCCCTCTGGTACCAGGTGCGCAAGAAGGTCGGCGACATCACCGGCAACCTGCCTGCCGGGGTGCGCGGGCCGTTCTTCAATGACGAGTATTCGGACGTCTATTCCGCCGTCCTCGCGCTGACCGGCGCCGAGAATCCCGAACTGGTGCGCCAGGCGGAGCAGATCCGCCTGCGCCTGCTGCGCGTGCCCGGGGTGGAGAAGGTCGCGATCCAGGGCGAGATCGAGCAGCGCATCCATGTCGAGGTCAGCCATGCCCGCCTCGCCACGCTGGGCATCGCGCCAAGTGTGATCCTGGACGCGCTGGCGCAGCAGAATCCGGTGGTGCCCGCGGGCGTGGTGGAAACCGGCCCGCTGCGCGTGCATCTGCGCGTCGGCGGCGGGCTGGATGGGCTGGAAGCGATCCGCAACGTGCCCGTGAGCGCCGGCCAGGGCCGCATGGTGCGGCTGGGCGACATCGCCGAAGTCTCCCGCGGCCTCGCCGATCCGCCGAGCAGCGCGGTGCTGCATGATGGCGCCGGGGCGGTGATGATCTCCGTCGTCAAGCAACCCGGCTTCAACGTGCTGGCCCTGGGCGAAAGCCTGCGTGTGGCGCTGGCGGAAGTGCGGCGCGACCTGCCGCTGGGCCTGGAGCTGCAGGCGGTGTCGGACCAGCCGCATATCGTGGCGGAAAGCGTCGCGGAGTTCCTGCAGAAATTCGCGGCGGCGCTGACCGTGGTGCTGGTGATCTCCTTCCTCTCGCTGGGCCTGCGCGCCGGCATCATCGTGGCCCTGTCGGTGCCGCTGACGCTCGCCGCCGTTTTCCTGATGATGCTGTACTGGGGCATGGAGCTGGAGCGGATTTCGCTCGGCGCGCTGATCCTGGCGCTCGGCCTGCTGGTGGATGACGCGATCATCGCCATCGAGGCGATGGTGGTGAAGCTGGAGGAAGGCTGGGACCGCACGAAGGCGGCAGCCTTCGCCTGGGGCAGCACGGCGGGGCCGATGCTGTCGGGCACGCTGGTGACCATGGCGGGCTTCATCCCGGTGGGCTTCGCGGCCTCCACCAGCGGCGAATATGCCGGTGGCATCTTCTGGGTGGTGGGCGGCGCGCTGCTGGCCTCCTGGCTCGTCGCCGTCTGGTTCACGCCCTGGCTTGGCGTGAAGCTGCTGCCCACGCCGAAGCATGTGGTGCATCACGACACGCTGTATGACGGGCGCTTCTACCGGATGCTGCGGCGGCTGGTGGCCTGGTGCGTCGACTTCCGCTGGCTGGTGCTGGCGGCGACGCTGGCGGTGCTGGTGGCGGGTTTCGCCGGCATGGGCGTGACGAAAAAGCAGTTCTTCCCGACGTCCGCGCGGCTGGAGCTGCTGGTGGATGTGAACCTGCGGGAGGGCGCGAGCTTCGCCGCCACCCGTGCCGCGATGGAACAGGTGGCGGCGGTGGTCGCCGATGATCCGGATGCGGTGATGGCCACCACCTATCTCGGCGCCGGCGCGCCCCGCTTCTTCCTGGCGCTGAACCCCGACCTGCCGAACGAGGCCTTCGGCAAGCTGGTGATCCAGGCGCGCGACGTGCCGGCGCGCGAAAGGCTGCGGGCGAAGCTGATCGGCTTCGCCGAATCCGGCGCGGTGGCGGAAGCGCGCATCCGCGTCTCCCGCCTCGATTTCGGGCCGCCGGTCGGCTTCCCCGTGCAGTTCCGCGTCGTCGGCGGCCAGCCCGACGCGCTGCGCGCGGCGGCGGAGGAAGTGATGGCGGCGCTGCGGGCCATGCCGGGCACGCGGGACGTCCAGCTCGCCTGGGGCGAGCGCGCGCCGTCCCTGCGGCTGGTGCTGGATGAGGACCGCGTGGCGCAGCTCGGCCTGTCGCCGCAGGCGGTGGCGCAATCGATGCAGGCATTGGTATCCGGCGTGACGGCGACGCAGTTGCGGGAGGGTTCGCGGCTGGTCGATGTGGTGCTGCGCGCCCCGGCGGCGGAGCGGCTCGGCCTCGCCAACCTCGCCGACCTGACCCTGGTGACCAGCGCCGGCCCGGTGCCGCTCGGCCAGGTGGCGCGGCTGGAGCCGGTGATGGAGGAGCCCATCCTGTGGCGCCGCAACCGCGAGCCCTTCCTGACCGTGCGCGCCGATGTGGCGCCGGGGCTGCAGCCGCCCGATGTGACCGCCGCCGCCTTGCCCCGGATCCAGGAGATCGCGGCTCGGCTGCCGGTGGGCATGCGCATCGACACCGGCGGCGCGGCGGAGGAATCCGGCAAGGCCAATGCCAGCCTCTTCGCGCTGTTCCCGGCGATGGTCGCGGTGATGCTGCTGATCCTGATGATCCAGCTTCGGCACTTCGGCCAGGTGGCGCTGGTGGTGGCGACGGCGCCGCTGGGCATTCCCGGCGCGGCGGCGGCGCTGCTGGTGATGGACATGCCCTTCGGCTTCGTCGCACTGCTCGGCGTGATCGCGCTGGCCGGGATGGTGATGCGCAACACGCTGATCCTGGTCGACCAGGTGCGGCAGGATGTGGAGGCCGGCATGCCGCTGCGCCAGGCGATCATCGAAAGCAGTGTGCGCCGCGCGAGGCCCGTGGTGCTGACCGCGCTGGCGGCGGTGCTGGCCTTCATCCCGCTGACGCTGTCCGTCTTCTGGGGGCCGATGGCGGTTGCGATGATCGGTGGGCTGCTGCTGGGGACGGTGGCGACGCTGCTGGTGGTGCCCGCGCTGAACGGGCTGGCCTTGCCGCGCCGGGCGCGGAAGGCGGAGGCGCCGGAGGTGGGGGGTGCGTTCGCGGCGGCGGAGTGAGGGGGCCGGGTTTGGTGTGTTGGTGCTACGCGACATAGAGACACCCATGAGCACCGGGCGCGCCCTCTCCACCCAAAGGGGGGAGAGGGAGGGGGTGAGGGGGGCCTCGCAATCGTCCGATCCGCTGACCGCTCAGTGGAAGGCGTGTTGCGGGGTAACCTTCCATCCTGCGAAGCCCCCCTCACCCAACCATCTCCCCCCGTTGGGTGGAGAGGGCTTTCCCGCCTTCCTCTACGCCACCCGTTGCAGCAGGCGCCCGGCGGGGGTCTCGCTGGCGCCGGCGGCGTGGGTGTAGACGGACTGGCCGTTCACCCAGGTCTCGACAATGCCATCCGCCACCTGGCGCGGCTCGGTGAAGGTGGCGCGGTCGCGCACCGTGCCGGCGTCGAACAGCACCAGGTCGGCGAAGGCGCCTTCGCGCAGCACGCCGCGATCCGGAATGCCGAAGACCTCCGCCGTGCGGCCGGTCATCTTGTGCACGGCGGTTTCCAGGTCGAACAGGCCCAGCTCCCGGCAATACTGGCCGAGCACCCGCGGAAAGGTGCCCCAGAGCCGCGGATGCGGATGCTTCGCCAATGGCCCGCCATCGCTGCCGACCATGGACAGGCGATGCGCCAGGATGCGGCGCACATCCTGCTCCGCCATGTTGTGGAAGACACCGCCGCCAGGCGTCAGGCGCTGCGCCGCTTCCTCCAGCGTCACGCCCCATTCCTGCGCGATATCGGCCAGCGCGCGCCCCGCCATTTCGGGATGCGGGACGGAGGTCGTCACCGTCACCGGCACATCCGGCCGCGGCTTGCGCGCGGCGAGGGAGGTGGAGGAGGCGGTATAGGGATAGACGTCGAAGGCCAGCGGATATTCGGCCGCATGCTTCTCGATCAGCGGCAGCGTTTCCACCGAGCGTCCGTGGTTTTCCGGCTGGGCACATTTGTGGTGGCTGATGATGACCGGCGCGCCGACCGCCTTGCCGATGCGTAAAGTCTCCTCGATGCTGTCCAGCACATGGTCGGCCTCGTCGCGCATATGCGTGACATACAGGCCCCTGTGCTCACGCAGCGCCTCCGCCACCGCGATCACCTCCTCGGTGGGCGCAGCCTTGCTGGGCGGGTAGAACAGGCCGGTGGAGAAGCCGGCGGCGCCTTCCGACAGGGCCTGGGCGAGTTGCTTGCGCATCCGCTCCGCTTCCTTGTCCGTCGCCGGGCGGCCGGTGTCGCGGCCCATCGCGCCGACGCGCAGCGACATATGGCCGATCAGCGCCAGGGTGTTGACGGAAGAAGGCGTTGTCCGCAGCCGCTCCGCATAGGCGCCAAAGCTGTCAAAGATCCACCATTCGGGGGCGCAGACGCCGTCCAGCGGCGCGGGCGGGCGTTCGCTCATCGTCACCGGCGACAGGCTGATGCCGCAATTGCCGACCACCACCGTGGTGACGCCCTGGCTGGTCTTGCAGAGCATGCAGGCCGGGCCGCAGAGCACCGCCTGGTCGTCATGGGTATGCGCGTCGATGAAGCCGGGGGCCACCACGCGGCCCTCCGCCATCACTTCGCGGTCCGCCGACATGCCGGACAGGTCGCCGATGCCGGCGATGCGATCGCCCTTCACCGCGACATCGCCGCGTCGGCGCGGGCCGCCGGTGCCGTCGATGATGGTGGCATCACGAAGGATCAGATCGCAGCGGAGGGTCATGAGGACAGCTTCCTTGGCCGTTCCCGCAGCATGGCGCCGCTTGGCCGATGACGAAACCCCCTTCCCCACCGACAAACTCCTCCGGCATGCTGCGCCGCGCCGCCCTCAGGAGATCCCCCGACCATGCCCAGCCGCCGCCAGTTCCTCGGCACCGCCGGGGCGATCCTTGCTGCCCCGCGCGTGGTTGGCGCGCAGGGTGCCGCCAGCCGCACGCTGCGCTTCGTGCCGCAGGCGGACCTGACGGTGCTCGACCCGATCTACAACACCGCGACGGTGACATTGACGCATGGCGCCATGGTCTTCGACACGCTCTATGCGCTGGATGCGTCCTTCAACGTGCAGCCGCAGATGGTCGAGGGCCATGTCGTCGAGAATGACGGGCTGCAATGGACCCTGACGCTGCGCGAGGGCCTGCGCTTCCATGACGGCGAACCGGTACGCGGCCGCGATTGCGTCGCCAGCATCCGCCGCTGGGGCGCGCGCGACATGTTCGGGCAGGAGCTGCTGGCGGCGATCGATGAGCTGACCGCGCCGGACGACCGCACCATCCGCTTCCGCCTGAAGCGTCCCTTCCCCCTGCTGCCGCAGGCGCTCGGCAAGGTGACGGCGCCGCTGCCGGCGATGATGCCGGAGCGCTTGGCGCTGACCGATCCCTCCCGCGCCGTCGGCGAGATGATCGGCAGCGGGCCGTTCCGCTTCAATACGGCGGAGCGGGTTTCCGGCGTGCGCGTGGTCTATGACAAGTTCGCCGGCTATGTGCCGCGCCAGGGCGCGCCCAGCCGTGCTGCCGGCGCCAAGGTCGCGCATATGGACCGCGTCGAGTGGCACATCCTGCCCGACCCGGCGACCGCAGCGGCCGCCCTGCAGCAGAATGAGGTGGACTGGCTGGAATACGCGCCGAACGACCTGCTGCCGATCCTGCGCCGCGCCCGCAATGTGCAGGTGAAGGTGACGGAGGACAGCAGCATCAGCATCCTGCGCTTCAACCACCTGCATCCGCCCTTCGACAACCCCGCCATCCGCCGCGCCCTGATCGGCGCGCTGGATCAGGCCGCCTATATGACCGCCGCCTTCAGCGAGGATCGCAGCCTGTGGCGCACCGGCGTCGGCGTCTTCCTGCCGAACACGCCGATGGCCAACGATGCCGGCATCGCCGCGCTGGAAGGCCCGCGCGACTATGAGAAGGTGCGGCAGGATCTGATCGCCGCCGGCTACAAGGGCGAGAAGGTGGTGGTGCTGCAGCCGATGGACCTCGCCTTCCTGAAGGTGATGGCGGATGTGGCGGTCGACATGTTCCGGCGCGTCGGCGTGAATGCGGAAGCCTTCTCGGCCGATTGGGGCACCATCGTGCAGCGGCGCGGGTCGCGGGAGCCGTCGGATCGCGGCGGCTGGAACGTCTTCATCTCCGGCTTCAGTGCCGCGGGGCTGCTCGACCCGGTGGCCAATCTGGGCCTGCGCGCCAACGGGCCGCGCGCCTGGTTCGGCTGGCCCAGCAGCCCGGATCTGGAACGGCTGCGGCAGGAATGGATGGCGGCGCCCGACCGGCCGGCGCAGCAGGCCAAGGCGCGGGAGATCCAGACGCAGTTCTGGCAGGACACGCCCTATCTGCCGCTCGGCGAGTATTTCCGGATCATCGCGCATCAGCGCAACCTGGTGGACATCCCTGTCGGCATGTCGAACTTCACCGGGGTGCGGCGCATCTGACATGCCGCATCTGCTGCTGCTCGGCGGCGGCCATGCGCATGTGGAGGTGCTGCGGCAATGGGCCGAGCGCCCCCTGCCCGGCTGGCGCGTGACCCTGCTGACGCGGGAATGGATGTCGCCCTATTCCGGCATGCTGCCCGGCGTCATCGCCGGGCTGTATCAGCCGGAGGAGGCGTTGATCGACATCACCGCGCTGACGGCGCGCTGCGATGCGGCGCTGATCCTCGACCGCGCCACCGGCATCGACCCCCGGCGCCAGCGCGTGCAGCGCGCCCAGGGGGCGGATGTGGACTGGGACCTGCTGTCGATCGACACGGGCGCGACGCCGGATGTCGGCCGCGTGCCCGGTGCGGCGGAACATGCCCTGCCGCTGAAGCCGATCGACGCCCTTCTGCCGCGGCTGCGCGGCATTTTCCATGAGGCGCATCCCGGGCAGCGCATCGCCGTGGTCGGTGCCGGCGCGGCGGGGGTGGAGGTGGCGCTGGCCCTGGCGGTGCGACTGGAAGCGGCGATCACCCTGGTCGCCGGCGCCTCCGGCCTGCTGCCGGGCTTCCCCGGGCGGCTGCGCCGTCGCGTGGAGCAGGCGCTGGCGGGACGGAAGGTGGCGCTTCGATCGGGGCGGAACGTCACCGAGGTGGCCCGGGGCGCCGTGCATTTCGACGGCGCACCGTCGCTGCCCGCGGAATCCGTCATCTGGGCCACCGGCGGCGCCGCCGCGCCCTGGCTGGCCGAGACCGGGCTGGTGCGGGATGCGCGCGGCTTCCTGCGTGTCGATGCCTGCCTCCGCGCGGAGGGGCACAGCCATGTCTTCGCAGCCGGCGATGTGGCGAGCTTCGGCGCGGGCCTGCCCAAGGCCGGCGTCTTCGCTGTGCGCCAGGGGCCGGTGCTGGCGGCCAATCTGCGGGCGGTGGCCAGGGGCCGCGCGCCCCGCCCCTATCGCCCGCAGCGCGACTATCTGCGGCTGCTGTCGCTGGCCGATGGCACCGCGCTGGGCACCCGCAACGGGCTGGTCTTCGGCGGGCGCTGGGTCTGGTGGCTGAAGGACCGGCTGGATCGCAGCTTCATGGCCCGCTACCAGGGCTGAGAATCGCCGCCAGCGCCGGGGACAGGCCGATGGTCTCCACCGGCCCATGCGGGATCAGCCCTGCCCCGCCTTGGCCGAGCGCCGCCACGGCCGCGCGCACGCCTTCCTCCACCGAGCACAGCACGGGCACCGGCACCATGGGCGCGAGCCGGGCGGCCAGGCCGGCGAGGCCGGCGCCGCCAAGGATGACCACCTCTGCCCCATCCTGCGCCACGCAGTCGCGGCAGGTCTCGGCCAGCAGTGCCAGGGCGCCGTCTGGGTCACGGGCGATCTCGCCGCCTGTCGGCGCGACGGTCCGCACGCCCGCGAGCTGTCCGGCATGGCCGCGCGCGGCGAAGAACTCCTCCAGCATCGGCTTCCAGGCCGCGCCGCCGGTGACCACGCCGAAGCGACGGCCCTGGGCGGCGGCGGCGCTGGCATCAGCCAGACCCAGCACCGGCACGGGCGCCAATTCGCGCAGCGCATCCAGGCCGGGGTCGCCGAAGCAGCCGATCAGCACGGCATCCGCCCCGGCGCCATGCGCGGCATAGGCATCGATCGCCGCGTGGGCGGCGATGGCGGAGCTGGCGCGGCTCGCGATGTAGCGGGCGCCGAAGCGGCTCGTGGCGCCCTGGACCGCCACGCCGGGCGGCGCCAGTGCGCGGGCGATGGCGACCAGCCGGTCGGTGATGGCCTCGGTGGTATTGGCGTTGATCAGCAGGATGCGCATGGCGGCATCCTAGGTCGGATCGCCGCAGCCCGCATACCAGTCCAGGATGTCGCGCGCCTGCAGGAAGGCGACGCCCGGCATCGCCGCCAGGTCGTCCAGCAGCGCTTCCAGCGCCCCGATGCGATGCGGCACGCCGGTGATATAGGGGTGGATGGCGATGCACATCACGCGCGGCGTGGTGGTGGCTTCCGCCAGCAGCCGCGCGGCGTGCAGGCGGGCGCGGCGGGGCAGTTCCTGCTCGTCATGGTGCTGGATCATCACCACGGGAATGTCGTTCAGCTCGACGCTGTAGGGCATGGTGAACAGGGTGCCATGCGCTGTCTCCAGCCGGCAGGGCAGGTCGTCCACCACCCAGTCGGCGCAGTAGCGCAGCCCGGCCTCGGCCAGCAGGTCGGCGGTCTCCAGCGTCTCCGTCAGCCCCGGGCCGAGCCAGCCGAGCGGCGGCGCGCCTGTGCAGTCCTGGATGGCCTGGATGGTCTGGCGGATCATGGCGCGCTGGTCGGGCACCTTGTGGGTCGGCACCTGCACATGGCCATGCCCCATGAAGTCCCACCCGGCCTCATGCGCCGCCTGCGCCACGCGCGGATAGGCGGTGCAGACGGAGCCGTTGACGGAGAGCGTCGGCCGGATGCCGCGCTTCTGGAAGGCGTCGAGGAAGCGCCAGAAGCCGACGCGCATGCCGTATTCGTGCCAGCCCCAATTGGCGATGTCCGGCAGCAGGGAGGCCCCGGTGGGGGCAACAAGCACCTGGCGCGGCATGGGATTGTCGATCAGCCAGTTCTCGACATTCACCACCGGCCAGACCGCGAGCTTCGCCCCGCCCGGCAAGGCACTGGGTGGACGGTCGGATGGCGTGACGTAGCGCAGGCGCTGCTCGGGCCGCATCAGGCCGCCTTCTTCGCGTGGTGGGAATGCAGCCGCGCACCCAGCTCGCGCCGCACCTCGTTGAATTCCGGGGAGGCGACGTCGCGCGGACGCGGCAGTTCCACCTGATGCGCGCTGGCGATGCGGCCGGGACCGGGTTCCATGACCACGACGCGGTCCGACAGGAAGATCGCCTCCTCGATGGAATGGGTGACGAAGAGCACGGTCAGGCCGGTGCGTTGCCACAACTCCAGCAACTCGTCCTGCAGGCGTTCGCGCGTCATCGCATCCAGCGCGCCGAAGGGCTCGTCCATCAGCACCACCTCCGCGTCATTGGCCAGCACGCGGGCGATGGCCACGCGCTGCTTCATGCCGCCGGAGAGCTGGTGCGGATAGGCATCGGCGAAGCGGCTGAGGCCGATGAGGGAGATGAAGCGCTCGACGGTGTCCCGCACCTCCGCCTTGGGGCGACCACGGCTGGCCGGGCCGAAGCCGATGTTTTCGCGCACGGACAACCATGGGAACAGGCCGTAATCCTGGAAGACCATGCCCCGGTCCGGCGCAGGGCCGGCGATCGGCTTGCCCCACATCAGGGCCTGGCCGGCGGTCGGCGCCTCGAAGCCCGCAACAACTCGGAGAAGTGTGGACTTGCCGCAGCCGGAGGCGCCGATCAGGCAGACGAATTCGCCCTTCTTCACGGTCAGGTTCGCATCGCGCAGCGCCTCGATGCGGCTGTCGTTCAGGATGTAGGTCTTGCCCACGCCCTGGATGTCGAGGATTGGGATCTCAGCCATGGTGGGAGGGGCTCCAGCGCAGCAGCCGATTCATCAGCATCACGACGACGCGGTCGGAGATGAAGCCGGCGATGCCGATGACGATCATGCCGCAGATGACGAGTTCGGTGCGCGACAGGGTGCGGCCATCCATGATGACGGCGCCAAGGCCCTGCGGCACGCCGGTCATTTCGCCCACCACGATGACGAACCAGGCAAGGCCGAGGCCCAGGCGCAGGCCCGTGAAGATGGACGGCAGGGCGGCCGGCAGGACGACGCGGAAAAATTGCGCATTGCCGCGGCAGCCGAGCATGGAGGCCGCTTCGAACAAACGGGGCTCGACATTCTTCACGCCAAAGATGGTGTTCAGCAGGATCGGGTAGAAGGCGCCGAGGAAGACCAGGAAGAAGGCGGAGCGCGCGCCCAGCCCGAACAGGATCATCGACAGCGGCAGCCAGGCGGTGACGGGAATCGGCCGCATCAACTGAAGAAACGGGTCCAGCAACTGCCGCACGAAGGCGTTGCGGCCGATCAGCAGGCCGAGCGGAATGGCGACCAGCGCCGCCAGCACGAAGCCGCCATAGACCCGGCTGGCGGAGGCCAGCAGGTGGATGTGCAGCGTGGCGGAAAAGGCATCGTCCCAGATGCCGCCGACGGCGAAGTCCACCATATATTCGGCGACTTCGGCCGGCGACGGGATCAGCCGGGTCATCCCCGCCGCCACCGCCCAGTGCCAGCCGAGCAGCAGCAGCAGCGGCACGATCAGGGACAGCAGCACCGGCCGGACGCGCCGCCAGAGCCGCAGCGCCGGCAAGGTCACGGGCGCCTGGGTGAGGGTCACGTCCGACATGGTGCTACCTCCCGTCTCAGGCGGTTGCGATGGCGTTGGAGAAGGAGGGGTTCAGGAAGGTGTCGAAGTTGGGCAGGCGGCGGATCTGCCGCAGCGCCAGCATCTGCTCGGCATAGGTGCGCGACTGCGTCAGCACCGTCTCGTCCAGCTTCCAGATATATTCGACATTGTCGGCGCCCAGCGCCTGTTCCACGGCGGCGCGCGGCGCGCCGAGGATGCGCACCGTGGCCTCCGCCACCTCCGCCTTGTTCGCCTTCATGTATTCGCTGGCCTGGCGGTGGATGTTCAGCATGGTGCGGACCAGGGCCGGGTCGGATTTGATGAGGTCCTCGCTGGTGCCGAAGATCATGTTCAGCCCGCCCATGGCGGTGCCGTAGGGATATTCCACCAGCTGCCCGACGCCGGAGGAAATGGACAGGCCCGGCCCAGGCTCAGCACCGACGTAAGCATCAATGTCGCCGCGGGAGAGCATGGCGTGCATCTCGCCGAAGGGCACGCGGACGGGGGTGATGTCGCGGACCGACATGCCGGATTCCCGCAGGCGTTCCAGGATGAAGACCTCCTGCGTCGAGCCGGGCCAGATGCCGATGCGCTTGCCGCGCAGATCGGCCAGGGCGCGCAGCGGCCCGCCCGCCTTGCTGACCACGCCCATGCCCTTGTTGCAGAAGGCACCGACGACGACGACGGGCTCACCCGCCGCGGCGCCCAGCGTGGCGGCGGCGATGCCGAAGCCGCCGCAGGCGACGGAGCCGGTGACGACGGCGTTCTTGCCATCTGTCGGGCTGTCGAAGGTGATGATCTCGATGGTCAGGCCGGCGGGGGCGAAGCGCTGGTAGAAATGCGGCGTCATCGAATGGATCAGGCGCAGCGAGCCCATCTTCACGGTGCGCGCGGCCTGCGCGTTGGCGATGTGGGGCGCGGCGAGCGCGGCGGCGGAGGCGGCGAGCAGATGGCGGCGACGGATCATGGTGCGATCTCCCTGTTCAGGTGGTGGCGAGGCTGGCGATGAAGGCGCGCCAGCCGCCGAATCGAGAAATGTCCTCGGCCCCGTGCAGCCCCTCGGGCTCCACGAGGAATCCCTTGGGCGTGGAGCCATCGGCCAGCCGCAGCGTGCCGATGCAGAGCGGCGCGGGAATGCCGGCGACAAAGCGGCCGAAGCCGTCCTCCGGAAGCGCCCAGACCTCGGTGGCGATGGCAGCGCCCTGCGCCACCCGCAGCAGGCCGGGGCGACGCGGCGGGCCGCCGGCCAGGGCAAAGAGGCGGTAGCAGGGTTCCGTCTGCACGGCGCGACGCAACACCGCGCCCTGCCCCATCAGCTCCGCGTTCAGCACCATGCCGGAGAGATGCGCACCGACGACGCAGATCTCGATCACTTCGAAAAGCTCCGCATCAGGGCGGCGCCGGTGGCGGCGAGCGCCGCGTCGCGGCCGCGCGGGCCGATCAGCGTGACACCGAAGGGCAGGCCATCCGGCCGCAAGGGCGCCGGCACCGCGAGCGCCGCGAGGTCCAGCAAATTGACGAAGTTGGTGTAGGTGCCGAGCCGGGCGTTCGGGCCGATCGGGTCGGCCTCCAGCTCCGCCAGCGTCGGGAAATTCGGCGCGGTCGGCACCAGCAGCGCCTCCATATGCGCCCAGGCCGGCAGGGTCGCGAGGCGCAGTGCCGCGAGGCGGTGCAGCCCGGCGAAGGCGTCGGTGGCGGTGAAGCGCGCGGCGCCGGACAGGATGCGCTGCGTCACCGGATGCATCGCGGCGCGCGGCACCAGATGGCCGAAGGCGGCGTCACGCTCGGCGACGAAGGCGCCCTCATAGAGCAGCCTTGCGGTTTCCAGGAAAGGCGAAAGGTCGATCTCCGCCAGCACCACATCGCCCGGCAGACCTGCCAGCGCCGCATCCCATGCAGCGCGCTGCTCGGCGCCATCCAGATGCAGATCCGCCGCGCGGGGAATGCCGAGCCGGGTCAGCGGGGCGCCCGGCGTGCCGAGCGTGATGGGGCGCGACCAGGGGTCCTGTTCATCCGCACCCGTCATCACCGCATAGCCGGCCCAGGCATCCGCCACGCTCCGCGCAAAGACGGAAATACAATCCAGGCTCGGACAGGCCGGCACCACGCCGCGGGAGGGAATCGCACCGACCGAGGGCTTCAGCCCCACAAGCCCGTTCAGCGCCGCCGGCACCCGGCCCGACCCGGCCGTATCCGTGCCCAGCGACAGCAAGGCCAGCCCCTGGGCCACGGCCACGGCGGAGCCGGAGGAGGAGCCGCCTGGCACGCGGTCCGGCGCGCAGGCATTGCGCGGGATGGGATGCGGCGTGCGAACGCCGACCAGCCCGGTGGCGAACTGGTCCAGATTGGTCTTGCCGACGATCAGCGCGCCGGCCGCCACCAGACGCGCCACCGCCGGCGCGCTCTCCTCGGGCAGGTAGGCGAAATCCGGGCAGGCGGCCGTGGTCGGCATGCCGGCCACGTCGATATTGTCCTTCACCGCCACCGGCACGCCCCAGAGGGGAAAGCGCGCCGGGTCGAAGCGCGGCAACGCCGCCACCGCCTCGGCCAGAACCGTCGACGAAGGGCGGTGCAGGAAGATGCCGGGATCGCCCAGCGCATCATGCCGCGCGGAGAGGTCTTCGAGCAGCCCGGCCGGGGTCAGGCCCCCGGCATAGGCCGCGTGCAGCGCGGCGATGCTGCGAGGCGGGGTCGGCGCGATCATGGGCGGGGCGGCTGGGTCATCGCCAAGGACCAAGCAAGTGTCGTGCCGTTTCGCACCCTGCCCAGAATGATTTTAGATCAAGGCTTTGGACGAGTGGATGTCCCGCCGTGTATGCAACAGCGCGGAATCGGCGTCATTATGACCAGATTCTAGGCAGCATCCGGCCGGCGCAGCGCGACGGCCATCACCGACCAGGTCTGCTCCGTCAGCCCGATATGCGTGCGGATCCGCGCCGCCGCCCCCGCCGCATCGCCCCGCTGGATCGCCGTGACGATCTCCCCATGCTCCTCATGCGAGCGGCGCAGCCGGTCCGGCGCCTCCAACTGCGCCGCACGGAACGGCGCGAGGCGCCGGCGCGTGGCGGTGGCGATCTCGGTCAGGTAGCCGTTCTGGGCACCCAGATAGAGCAGGTGGTGGAAGGTGACATTGGCGGCGCGATAGGCCGCCACATCGCCCGCGCGCATCATACTGGCCATGGCCGCGTGCTGACGCTCCAGCCCCCGCCGCTGCTCCGGCAGCATGGAGAGCGCCGACAGCGCCGCCGCCATCGCCTCCAGCTCCGCCATCACCAGGAACATGTCCTTCAACTGCGTCGCGTCGGGAATCGCCACCACGGCGCCCCGGCGGGGGGCGACCTGCACCAGGCCGGTGGGCGCCAATTGGCGCAGCGCCTCCCGCACCGGGGTGCGGCTGCTGCCGAAGGCCTTGGCCAGGCCGAGCTCGTCCAGCGGCGTGCCGGGCTTGAGCCGCCCGGCCACGATCTCCTCCGCCAGACTGGCGGCGATGGCCTCGCTCCGGGTCGGGCGCGGCGGGGGCGGGACTGGGTTATTGCTCCGGCGCGGCATCACGCGGTTGTGCCGCGCGGACAGCCCCGGCGTCCAGCACCGCGCGGCGCGGATGGCTTGCCGCGCCTGGCGAAAGCGTCTCCGATACATTCCAGGGAGAAACGATCATGAGCGGCACCGTAAGCCTGCCCAGCGATCCGCTGTTCGCGGACCAGTGGTACCTGTACCAGGGCGGCCGCCCCGGGGTGGACATCAACGTGCTGCCCGCCTGGGCCGACCATACCGGGCGCGGCGTGAAGATCGCGGTGGTGGACACCACGATCGAGGCGACGCATCCGGATCTGGCGCCCAATTACGACGCCTCCCTGGAACTGCCCGACGACCCGCTGCGCCTGCCGGACAGCGGATCCATCCACGGTACCGCGACCGCGGGCCTGATCGCCGCCGCGCGCAACGGCCTCGGCATCGTCGGTGTCGCCTATGAGGCCAGCATCACCCAGATGCCGATCCTGGCGAGCGGCGTCGCCACACATGGCCAGGCGCGGATCGAGGAGGTCTTCGCCCTGCTGAAGACCTTCGACGTCGCCGCGCAGGTCTGGGCGCTGCGCTGGCCCTTCACCGGCGGGCCGACCGACCGCGAATGGGCGGGGATGCATGCGGGGCTCGTCGCCTCGGTGGAGGAAGGGCGCGGCGGGCTCGGCACCGTCTCCGTCGCCAGTTCGGGCAATGACCGCTACACCAACTCCTACATCGACGCCAACATGACCGGCTTCACCGCGAGCCGCCATGTCATCAGCGTCGGCGCGGTGGGGCAGGACGGCAGGGTCAGCAGCTATTCCAACCCCTCGGCCACGCTGATGGTGGTCGCCCCCTCCTCCGCCAGTCTCTACGGCGACATCACGACGACGGACCGCACGGGGGCGGAGGGCATCGACCCCGGGGACTGGACCTCGCAATTCGGCGGCACCTCCACCAGCGGCCCGCTGGTCTCCGGCGTCGCGGCACTGGTGCTGGACGCCAACCCGGATCTCGGCTGGCGCGACGTGCAGGCCATATTGGCGCTCAGCGCGCGGCATACGGGCCATGAGATCGGCGGGACGATGTCCCACCCCGAGCGCAACCCCTGGCGCATCACCGGGACCGAGGACTGGAACGGCGGCGGGATGCATTTCTCCAACGACTACGGCTTCGGCCTGGTCGATGCCCGCGCGGCGGTGCGGCTGGCGGAAAGCTGGCAGCCGGCGGCGCGGACCTCGGCCAATGAGGTCGCGGCCGTGGCGCCGCGCTGGTCCGGCAGCCTGCTGGTGCCCGACAGCGATCCGGCCGGGCTGAGCTTCACCTTCACCATCACCGACGACATCCGGGTGGAACACATCGCGCTGCATGTGGACCTGGTCTCCGGCATCGCCTCCCAGGTCGATATCCGGCTGTATTCGCCGGACGGCACGCGCGCGGACCTGGCGCCGAATGCCGGGGACGACTCCGTCTACCGGCCCTGGACCTTCGGCGCCAATGGCTTCCTGGGCGAAATCGCGGCGGGCACCTGGCGCGTGGAGATCCGCGACGAAAAGTCGGGCGGGCCGATGACGGTCCGGGACCTGGCGCTGACCGTCTTCGGTGGCGCCGAGAGCGACGACGACCACTATGTCTATACCGACGAATTCGCCCGCTTCGCGTCGCAGGATGGACGGGGCCTGCTGCAAGACGCCGCGGGCCACGACGTGTTGAACGCCGCCGCGGTCACCGGGGCCATGGTGATTGACCTTCGCCCCGGCGCCCAGAGCCGCATCGCGGGCCAGACCCTGACCATCGACGCGGCGACGCTGATCGAGGATGCGATCGGCGGCGACGGCAACGACATCCTGCGCGGCCATGTCGGGGCCAATCTGCTGATGGGCGCGCGCGGCAAGGACCGGCTGATCGGCCTGGGCGGGGCGGATACGCTGCTGGGCGGCGATGGCGACGACATCCTGACCGGCGGTGCCGGCGCGGATCTCATGATCGGCGGCGCCGGGCTGGACCGGGTGACCTACAACACCCAGGTGCGGCTCGACCTGCTGACCCCCGGGCTTTCCACCGGGGAGGCGCGCGGCGACGTGCTGCGGGAGATCGAGCAGGTCTGGGGCTCCGCCCATGCCGATACGCTGGCGGGCAGCCATGCCGCCGATGTGCTGCTGGGGGAGGCCGGCGATGACTGGCTGTTCGGCCGCGGCGGCGTGGACCGGCTGATGGGCGGCGATGGCGATGACCGGCTGGAAGGCGGCGCCGGAACCGATGCGCTGACCGGCGGCGCGGGGCGGGACATCTTCGTGATGGAGGCGCCGGGCGCCCAGATGGACCGCATCCTGGACTTCACCAGCGGCGAGGACCGCATCCTGCTGACCGGCATCGGGCTGCCGGAGGGCCGGCTGGCCAAGGTGCGCTTCGGCTATGTCGGGGAGGCGCCGGGCACCCACCGCATCCTGTATGACCGCGACACCGGCCTGCTGTCGCATGATGCCGATGGCGGCGGCGCGGCCGCCCCGGTGGCGTTGGCCACCCTGCTGGGCGCGCCGTCCCTGCTGATCGGCGACCTGCTGATCGGCTGATCCCTTCCGCTGGTCCCGTTCAGCGGAAGGGATAGGCGTACATCAACCCGCCGCGCCGCCAGAGGTCGGACAGGCCGCGATCCAGGCCGATCGGGGACCCCTCGCCCAGGTTGCGCTCGAAGATCTCGCCGTAATTGCCGACCTGGCGAACGGCCTCCGCCGCCCAGCTGTCGCGCAGCCCCAGCCGGGCGCCGAGGCCGGCATCGAGGCCGATCAGGAAGCGCACCTCGGCATTGTCGGAACGCAGCGCGGCGTCGAGATTGTCGCTCGCCACATCCAGCTCCTCCGCCGCGACCAGCGCTTGCAGGGTCCAGCTGACGATCTGGCGCCAGCGCTCATCGCCGCCGCGCACGAAGGGGGCCAGCGGTTCGCGGCTCAGCCGCTCCGGCAGCAGCACGGCGCCGGCCGGGTCCGGCAGGTCGGTCACCCGCAGCGTCGCCAGCGCCGCCGCATCCGCGGTCACCGCGTCGCAGCTTCCGTTCTTGTAGCCGTCCAGCAGTGCCGCGCCGCTCTGGCGGGTTTCCACGGGGATGATGGTGATGCCGGCGCGGCTGGCGGCATTGCGCAGGATGCCGAGGCTGGCATCCACCCCCGCCGCCGCGACGCAGACGCGCTTGCCGTCGAGCTGCGCGAAGGAGGTGATATTGGCACTCGCCCGCACCAGCACCGCCTGCCCGTCGAACAGCAGCACGCCGACGGGGGTGAGGTTGCGGCCCGCATCGCGCATGGCGGTGACGGTGATATTGCTGGACAGGATGTCCACCGTGCCGGCTTCGAGCTGCGCCAGCCCGGCTTCCACCGATGGCGCGTTGACGAAGCCCACCTGCTCGGCGTCGCCCAGCACGGCCGCGGCCACGGCGCGGCAGAAATCCGCGTCCAGCCCGCGCATCCGGCCATTCAGGTCGGGGGCGGAGAAGCCGGGCAGCTGGCCGAACACGCCGCAGCGCAATTCCCCGCGCTGGCGCACCGCATCCAGCGTCTGGGCCAGGGCCGGGGCTGGGGCCGCGCCCGCGGCACCGATCAACATCAGAAGGCCAAGAAGGCAGCGGCGCATGGCGGGGTTCCGATCGAGGAAGGGGCGCGGCATGGGGTCAGCAACCGGAGACGGCGATGCGGCAGACAATGCCGGAGCCGGGGCGTTCGGCAATCCGGCATTCCTGCAGGGCCTGCGCCTCCGCCTGTTCGCGGGTCTGCCCGGCGCCGGAGGCGGTGCGGCGGAGCTGGGCCGGGCTGCCACTGACCGCCTGGGCCAGGGCGCCACAGGCATTGGGGAATTCCCGGGTGATGCGGCACTGGTTGCGGCCCACCACCGCCTCACAGGCCCGGATCGCCTGCATGCTGGCGGCCAGGCGGTCGGACTGGCCGCTGGTAAAGCCGAAGGCGGTGGAAGGCGGCTCGGCGGTGTAGATGAAGCCGAAGCGGCCGCGAACGGCGCTGGCCGTGCCGCCGACGGCCGGCGCGGCGGCCTGGATGTTGCCGCCCTGGGCGCAGCGTTGCAGGCAGGCATTCACCAGGGCGCGCGGCTGCGTCTGGCAGGCCTGGCGGCAGGATTGCGGGATGGCGGCGGGGGCCGCCGGCATGGCGAGGCGCTGCGCCGGCGGCGCGCCGGAGCCGAGCGGCTGGAAACAGGCGCCGGCCGCGGGGCCGCTTTGCAAACCGCAGGGAAACAGCCGTGGCGTCGCCCAGCGCTGCGCCGGCAAGGCAAGGCGCCAGGGCCCGGCATCCCGGCATTGCAGGTCCCAATAGGCGGTGCGGTCGCGACCCATGCCGGCGGCGAACAGGTTGGAGACCTCCGCGCAGGAGACGCCATTGGTGCGGAGCAGGCTTCGCAGCGCGTCGCGCTGCGCCGTGGCGCTGCGGGCCAGCAGCGCGTCATGGGCAGGGTTGCCGGTCTGCGCCAGCGCCGGACCCGCGCCGAGGGCGGTCAAGAGGCCGAGCAATCCCGACAGTGCCAGCACGGCCAAGCGCATCGCTCGATTCTCCCGCTTCAGAAACAAGGTGTCGCCTGCCGGCGGGGCCAGCGCAAGGCCCGAAAATGCGGCGCAAGACCTTGGGATGATGCAAATGTCTCGACCGAGGCGGCCGGCGATACAGGCGATGGGTTTTGCGCCTGGACTGGGATGGGCGAGGCAGCACGCGGTTGCAGCGACAGGACCGTTGCGCGCATGACGCGAAAAACCCCGAAGCCCGGCACCGCCTCGCCGAAAACCGGGGCGGGATGCTATAGGCGGAGCGCGATGCAGACGGAGCGGACGGCATGAAGACGCGCGCGGCAGTGGCCTGGGCGGCGGGCAAGCCCCTTTCGGTGACGGAAGTGGAAATCGGCGGCCCCAAGGCCGGGGAGGTGCTGATGGAGGTGAAGGCCACCGGCCTCTGCCACACCGACCTCTATACCCTGTCCGGCGCGGACCCCGAGGGCCTGTTCCCGGCCATCCTGGGCCATGAGGGGGCCGGCATCGTGCGGGAGGTCGGCGCGGGCGTCACCAGCGTGAAGCCGGGCGATCATGTGATTCCGCTCTACACGCCGGAATGCCGGCAGTGCAAAACCTGCCTGTCTCAGCGGTCCAACCTCTGCACCGCGATCCGCGGCACCCAGGGCAAGGGGGTGATGCCGGATGGCACCAGCCGCTTCAGCTGCGAGGGCGCCCCGGTGATGCACTACATGGGCTGCTCGACCTTCGCGAACTACACGATCCTCCCCGAGATCGCGCTGGCCAAGGTTCGCGAAGACGCGCCCTTCGAGAAGATCTGCTACATCGGCTGCGGGGTGACCACCGGCATCGGTGCCGTCATCAACACCGCCAAGGTCTGGCCGGGCGCCAATGTGGCGGTCTTCGGGCTCGGCGGCATCGGGCTGAACGTGATCCAGGGCGCGCGGATGGTCGGCGCCGACCGGATCATCGGCATCGACCTGAATGACGGGCGGGAGGAGATGGCCCGGAAGTTCGGCATGACGGACTTCATCAACCCGAACAAGGTCGGCCACGACAAGGTGGTGCAGGCCATCGTCGACCTGACCGGCGGCGGCGCCGATTTCTCGTTCGAGTGCATCGGCAATGTGAATGTCATGCGCCAGGCGCTGGAATGCACCCATCGCGGCTGGGGCGAGTCGATCATCATCGGCGTGGCCGGCGCCGGGCAGGAGATTTCCACCCGGCCCTTCCAGCTCGTCACCGGCCGGTCCTGGCGCGGCACGGCCTTTGGCGGCGCGCGCGGGCGGACGGACGTGCCGAAGATCGTCGACTGGTACATGCAGGGCAAGATCGACATCGACAGCCTGATTACCCATGTGATGCCGCTGGATGAGATCAACCACGGCTTCGAGCTGATGGAGCGCGGCGAATCCATCCGCTCCGTCGTCGTCTACTGAGGAACCCATGCTGCGGCTGACCGAATTGAAGCTGCCGCTGGATCACCCGGAAGGGGCGTTGCAGCAGGCGGTTTGCGCGGCGCTCGGGCTGCGGGCTGGGGAGGTGCGCGACATCACCATCGCCCGCCGCGCCTGGGATGCGCGCAAGCGGTCGGCCATTCTTCTGGTCTACTCGGTGGATTTCCGCGTCGATGACGAGACGGCGCTGCTGCGGCGTGCGGCGGCGGACAAGGTGCTGGCGCGGACGCTGATCCGCACGCCGGATACCAGCTACCGTCCGGTGGCGCAGGCCCCTGACCGCCTGCCGCAGCGGCCTGTCGTCATCGGCACCGGGCCCTGCGGCATCTTCGCCGCGCTGATCCTGGCCGAGATGGGGTTCCGGCCGATCATCCTCGACCGCGGCAAGGTGGTGCGGGAACGCACCAAGGACACCTGGGCGCTGTGGCGCCGCAACCAGCTCACGCCCGAAAGCAATGTGCAGTTCGGCGAGGGCGGCGCCGGCACGTTTTCGGATGGCAAGCTGTGGTCGGGCATCAAGGACCCACAGCATTTGGGCCGCAAGGTGCTGACCGAGTTCGTGGCGGCCGGGGCGCCGGAGGAGATCCTGTATGTGGCAAAACCGCATATCGGCACCTTCCGCCTCGTGACCATGGTGGAAAGCCTGCGCGCCAAGATCGAGGCGCTGGGCGGGGAGTACCGCTTCAACACCAAGGTCACGGATTTCCTGGTCGAGACCGGGCGCGACGGTCAGCGGCGCATGTGCGGCGTGGTGACGGAAGCCGGCGAGACGATCGAGACGCAGCATGTCGTGCTCGCCATCGGCCATTCGGCGCGCGACACCTTTTTCCAGCTGCAGGCGGCGGGCGTCTTCGTCGAAGCAAAGCCGTTTTCCATCGGGGTGCGCATCGAGCATCCGCAGTCGATCATCGACCGTGCCCGCTTCGGCAACTTCGCGGGCAACCCGATCCTCGGCGCCGCCGACTACAAGCTCGTGCATCATTGCGCCAACGGCCGCAGCGTCTATTCCTTCTGCATGTGCCCGGGCGGCACCGTGGTGGCCGCGGCCAGCGAGCCGGGGCGGCTGGTGACCAATGGCATGAGCCAGTATTCGCGGGCGGAGCGCAACGCGAATGCCGGCATCGTCGTCGGCATCACGCCGGAGGTGGATTATCCCGGTGACCCGCTGGCCGGCATCGCCCTGCAGCGGCAGCTTGAGGAACAGGCCTTCATCGCCGGCGGCAGCAACTACTGCGCCCCGGCGCAGCTCGTCGGTGACTTTCTCGCGGGCCGCGCCTCCCAAAGCCTTGGCGCGGTGGTGCCGAGCTACAGGCCTGGCGTGACGCCGACCGACCTCGCCACCTGCCTGCCGGATTTCGCCGTGGCCGCGATGCGGGAAGCCCTGCCCGCCTTCGGCAAGCAGATCCGCGGCTTCGACATGGCCGAGGCGGTGATGACCGGCGTCGAGACGCGCACCTCCTCCCCCATCCGCATCCGCCGCGATGCCAGCTTCCGCAGCGTCAATACGCTGGGCCTGTACCCGGCCGGCGAGGGCGCGGGCTATGCCGGCGGCATCTTCTCCGCCGGCGTCGATGGCATCCGCGTGGCGGAGGCGGTGGGGCGCGACATGGCCGGGCTGGCGGAAGCCGCGTGACCCATTTCGATGTGGTGGTGCTGGGCGCCGGGGCGGCCGGGCTGTTCGCCGCCATGCGCGCGGGCCAGCGCGGGCGGCGCGTGCTGCTGCTCGACCATGCGGAGGAGGCCGGGAAGAAGATCCTCATCTCCGGCGGCGGGCGCTGCAACTTCACCAATACGGGCTGCGTGCCGGACCGCTTCCTTTCCGCCAACCGGCACTTCGCCCGATCGGCACTGGCGCGCTACACGCAGCAGGATTTCGTCGGGCTGGTGAAGAAGCACGGCATCGCCTTTCACGAGAAGACGCTGGGGCAATTGTTCTGCGACGGCTCCGCGCGGGCCATCGTCGCCATGCTGCTGGCGGAATGCGCGGCGGCCGGCGTCGATCTGCGGCTGGCGCACCGGATCACCGATGTCTCCCGGGATGACCGCTTTCGCGTGGCCACGGATCGCGGCGGCTTCACGGCCGACAGCCTGGTGCTCGCCACGGGCGGCCTCTCCATTCCGAAGATGGGTGCCACGGGCTTCGCGCATGATGTGGCGCGGCGCTTCGGCCTGGCGCTGGTGCCGCCCCGCCCCGGCCTGGTGCCGCTGACCTTTGGCGGCGAGGATCTGGAGCTGATGCAGCCACTCTCCGGCGTGGCGCTGGACAGCATCGCCAAGGCCGGCAAGGCCGGGTTCCGGGAGGCGCTGCTCTTCACCCATCGCGGCCTGTCCGGCCCGGCGATCCTCCAGGCCTCCTCCTACTGGCAGCCCGGCGAGGCCATCACGCTGGACCTGCTGCCGGAGCGTGACGCGACGGCGCTGCTGCTGGCGGGCAAGCGAGCGCGGCCGAAGGCGGAGCCCAGGACGGTGCTGGGCGAATTCCTGCCCTCCCGCCTCGCCCAGGCCCTGGCCGCCCGCCATCTGCCACCCCGGGTGATCGGCGAGGTGGGGGATGCGCCGCTGAAGGCGCTGGGCGCGCTGCTGAAGGCCTGGCGGCTGCAACCCTCGGGGAGCGAGGGCTATGCCAAGGCGGAAGTGACGCTGGGCGGCATCGACACGGCCGGCCTCTCCTCCCAGACCATGGCGGCCAAGGACGTGCCGGGCCTGTTCGTGGTGGGCGAGGCGGTGGATGTGACCGGCTGGCTCGGCGGCTACAATTTCCAATGGGCCTGGTCGAGCGGCTGGGTCGCCGGGGACGCGGCCTGAAGCCGTCAGGCTTCGAGGACCCCACCCTTTGCCCCGGCGGCGTGGCGTTGCAGACTGCGCCGACATAGTTCCAAGGGGTGGGAAATGTCGACCGAAGGCCAGGAAAAGTTCCAGACGCTGCATGAGCTGGTGAAGGCCGCGAAGATCCGGCTCAACGCCAATATCTGGGACTATCTGGTCGGCGCGACCGAGACCGAGACCACCATGATGCGCAATCGCGCGGCGCTGGACGCCTGGGCCTTCCGCCCGCGGGTGCTGCGCGATGTCAGCCAGGTGGATTGCAGCGGCGACTTCCTGGGCAAGCGGCGAATCCGGCTGCCGGTGGCGCTCGCCCCGGTCGGCTCGCTCGATTCCTTCGATCCGGGCGGGGCGGCGACCGCCGGCCGCGCGGCGGCGGAATTCGGCGTGCCGATCATCGTCTCCTCCGTGACGGAGCCGGGGCTGGAAGGCTCGGCCCAGGCCAATCCGGATGGGGCCAAGGTCTTCCAGCTCTATGTCCGGGGCGGGGCGGATTTCATCGACGAGCACATCCGCCGCGCCATGGATGCCGGCTACGACGCCTTCGCCATCACCGTGGACACGGCGCATTACAGCCGCCGCGAACGCGACATCGCCAAGCGCTTCGTCAAGCACTGGCGCGCCCGTTCCTCCGGCATGAACTACCAGGCCGCCCTGTCCTGGGCCGATATCGCCCGGGTGCGGGCGCAGCATCCGAACGTCACGCTGATCCTGAAGGGCATCGGCACCGGGGAGGATGCGGCCATGGCCGTCGAGCACGGGATCGAGGTGGTCTATGTCTCCAACCATGGCGGCCGCCAGCTCGACCACGGCCGTGGCTCGCTGGCCGTGCTGCCGGAGGTGGTGGAGGCCGTGGCCGGGCGCGCCCGCGTCTGGATGGATGGCGGCATCAGTCGCGGCACGGATCTGGTGAAGGCCGTGGCGCTGGGGGCGGAGATGGTGGGGCTCGGCCGGCTCTATTGCTATGGCCTGGCCGCGGGGGGCCAGGAAGGCGTGATGCGGGTCCTGCAATTGCTGGAGGATGAGGTGCAGACCTGCCTCGGCCTGCTCGGCGCCAACAGCTTCGCGGCGGTGGAGAAATCCATGCTCCACCCGGTGGCCCCGGTTGTGATGCCGCATGTGCATTCCGCCTTTCCGCTGCTGGCGGAGCCCGGGCGCGGCTACTGATCCAACACGGCGCGGCATGGCGGCCACAGGTCCGTCACTTGCCGCGCTGGCAGGCGGGGTGGAATACTCACTTTACCACCCCGCCATGGCGAGACCCCACCGGTGCCGGACCTGACCGGCGCCGCAAGCCTTGCCGGGCCCTGGCCGAATGAGAACCTGTGCGAGCCCTGAGCCACCTTCCACGCCGCCTCTGCCTCGCCACGGGATTGCTGCTGTCCGGCGGCCTGGCCCAGGCCCAGCCGCTTCCCCTGCCCCCTCCCCCCGCGCCGGCCCTGGCGCAGCCGTTGCCCGTTCCGGCTCAACCCCTGCTGGCGCCCGCCATCCCGGCCGTGCCGGCGCCACGCCCTTCCGCCCCCCCTTCGGCGAGAGAGGGATTGCAACGGCGAATCGCCCTGCCGGAGCTGGGGCTGACGGAGGGGCTGGGCTTCGACGCGGGCGGCCAGACGCTTGAGATCCCTCTGCCGCGCGGTGTGCCGGACCTCGGCGCGCGGCTCCATCTGGCCATCGACCTCGCCGCCCCCTTTCCCGGCCGCCATGCGGTGGAACTGCGGCTGCGCGGCCAGATCCTGGCCAGCACCCCCTTCCCGGAGGGTGAACGGCGCCTGCTTCTCGACATCCCGCTGCCGGATGCCGCGCTGGCCGGGCCGGAGGACCGCCTGCGCCTCGACCTGCGGCTGCTCAGCGAGGCGCCGGAGACACCGGCCAGCGCGACCCTGCTGCCGGAAAGCCATCTGACGCTGCTGCTGCCGGACTCCCCCGAACTGTCCGTCGCCGCGCTGTTCCGGCTGCTGCCGCCGGATACGCGGGTGCTGCTCCGCCCTGGCCCGATCAGCGCGGCGGAGGCCGCGGCGGCGCTGCGGATCGGGCTTGCCTTGGCCGCGTCGGGACGCGATGCGCGGATCAGCAGCGCCCCGCCGGGACTGCCCCTGCCCGCCCAGGGCGGTGCCAGGCTCTGGACCCGCGGCGCGGTGCTGGTCGGCGATGGGGCGGAGGCTGCTTCGGTGCGCCTGGTCAATGGCCTGCCCGTGCTGGTGCTGGGCGGCGCGGCGCCGGAGCGTCTGGCGCGGCTGCTGGACAGCCCCTGGCGCGACCTGGCGCTGGCCGGCGCGCTGGCCGGCGGCGCGGCGCCGGAGGCAGTCGCCGCGCCCGCCGCCGCCACCCTGCCCTTCGATCGCCTGCGCGGCAGCCTGGCAACGCAGGACCAGGCGCAGGCGCGCTGGGCGCTGGAATTCGCCAGCCGCGACCTGCCGCCCGGGCTGCGGCCGGAGGCGCTGGAGGTGATGCTGCGCGCCACGCCCGACCCCGGCGGTAGGCCGGCCGTCGCCACGGTGCTGCTCAACCAGGTGATACTGGGTGGCGGCGTGCTGGATGCGCAGGAGGCGGGACGGCTGGCGCTGCCGCTGCCGCCCGGGCTGCTGGCAGCGGAAAACCGCATCGAGGTGTTGCTGAACCGGGCCAGCGCCGCCGGGCCGGCGCAGCTTCTGCCCTCCAGCCTGTTGCGCCTGGCCGTCGCCGGCGCGCCGCGGGACTTCCTCGGCGTGACGGCCGCCTTCGGCATGGGGGTGGAGGTGCTGGTCGATGCGCCGGGCGGGGCGCTGGTGGCGGAAGGGCTGAACACGCTGCTCTGGGTGCTGCGCGGCCTGGTGCCGGCCGGCGCGCCGCTGCGGGTGACCCTGGCCGAGCCCGGCGTGCCGGCCAGCCCCGAAGGCCCCTTCCTGGCCGCGACGATGGAACCGCCGGCCGGCAGCGACCCGGTGCTGCGCTTCGATAACGGCCGCATCCTGCTGTCCAGCCGCGCCGGCCGGCCGGTGCTGGACCTGGCGGGGCTGGAACGGGCGCTGGCGCTGCAGCTGGTGACGGCGCAGGGCCAGCCCGGCCTCTGGCTGCGCCAGCTCGGCCCGCTGCCGCCCCTGCCAGCGGCCGCGCCCCGGCTGGACCAGGGCGATGTCGCCCTGCTGGATGCGCAGGGCCTGGTGCTCGCCTGGTCGAGCGCCCCGGCGCCGACGCTTCGCGTCGCCTATCCGGAGGCGCCGCCAGCAGCCTTGGACTGGCTGGTCCTGCTGATGGCCTGGCGCCCCTGGCTGGTCGGTGCCGCCTGGCTCGCGGGACTGCTGCTGGTGGCCTACGCCTTCCTCAACCCGCGTCGTGACCGGGCGGGCTGACACCGTCGCGCCGTGTCATCATTTCGCAAGAGGTGACGTGGCATGACACGCACCGCACAATGTGGCCTGGACGCCGGCCACGGCCTGCGGCCATAGGTTGCCCGGGGGGCCGGCATGGGACCCGACGGTGAGAACCGGATAGCTGGAAAAGGTGATTTGCACGCGATGGCACATGACAAGGACCCTGCGCAGCTCGTCTTCGTCCACCTGCCGAAGACCGGCGGCTTCGCCCTGCATGCCGCGCTGGAACGCGGCCTGCCCGAGGGCAGCGTGCTGCGCGTGGGCGATTCGGAAACGCAGGAGGCCTTTCGCGCCATGAGCCCGGAGGCGGTGGCGCCCTATGCCATGGTCAGCGGCCATTTCACCTTCGAGGAAGCGATGGCCCGCGCCCGTTCCGGCGCCCGCTTCGCCACCCTGCTGCGCGACCCGGTGGCGCGACTGCTCTCCGCCTTCAACTACATGTCCACCTGGGACGAGCACCCGCTGCATGACAGCTTCCAGGGCCGCGGCTTCGCCGACTTCATCGCCGATTCGGGCGAGGAACTGGCGGCGGAGGCCTGCCGGCAACTGACGGGCCGATCGACGGCGGCGGAGGCGATTCCGATCCTCGAGACCTATTACGCCCTGGTCGGCACCACCGCGCGGGTGCCGGATGTCTCGATCCGCCTGCACGAATGGCTGCACCTGCCGCCGCAGACGCCGGAGCGGGAGAATGTGACGGCGGGCCAGGGCAAGGTGACGCTGACCAGCGAGACCTGCGAGCAGTTGCTGGAACTGACGCGGGAGGACCGGCTGCTGTTCCGCCACATCGCCGAGCGGCATGGCGGGCTGATGGTCCATCGCGCCTACGCCAGGGGCTGAGTCACAAGGGCGCGAGCTTCTGCGCGCCCCAAGCTTCTGCGCGCCCCGAGCTTCTGCGCGCCCCGAGCTTCTGCGCGCCCCGAGCTTCTGCGCGCCCCGAGCTTCTGCGCGCCCTGAGACGCCGCGCGCCTCAGACCTCCGCCAGCACCCGCAGCACAGCATCCCCGTAGCGGTCCAGCTTGGTGCGGCCCACCCCCGCGATCTGGCCGAGCTGGTCCAGTCCGCGCGGGCGCTGCGCCGCGATCTCGGCGAGGGTCTTGTCCTGGAAGATGACATAGGCCGGTACCGACTGGGCCTGCGCCTCCCCCCGCCGCCAGTCGCGCAGCGCCTCGAACACCGCATCGCCGACCGGCGCGGCGCTGCCACCGCCGGCACTGCGCGCACCACGGGCCGGGGCGGCGGAGGCCTGCACCAGATCCTCCCGCAGCATCACCTTCTCCTCGCCCTTCAGAACGGGGCGGGAGGCATCGGTCGGCACCAGCTCGCCATGGTTCTCGATCGCGACATCCAGGATGCCGCGCGCCACCAACTGCCGCGCCACGCCGCGCCAGGCGAATTCGGAAAAATCCTTGCCGACGCCGAAGGTGGGAAGCTGGTCGTGTCCGAATTGCGCGACCTTGTCGGTGGTCTTGCCCCGCAGCACATCCACCACATGCGCCACGCCGAAGCGCCGCCCGGTGCGCAGCACGGCCGAGAGCATCTTCTGGGCCGCCACCGTGCCGTCGAAGAGCTTCGGTGGCGAAAGGCACACGTCGCAATTGCCGCAGGGCGGCGGCTCGGCCTCCCCGAAGCAGCGCAGCAGGATCTGGCGGCGGCAGGTGGCAGCCTCGGCGATCGCCACCATGGCGTCCAGCCGCTGCCGCTCGATGCGCTTCTGCTCCGGCGCCGCCGGGCTTTCCTCGATCCGGTGGCGGCCGAGGGCGATGTCGCCGGCGCCATAGAGCAGCAAGGCACGGGCGGGCAGCCCATCCCGCCCCGCGCGGCCGATTTCCTGGTACCAGCTCTCGGGCGATTTCGGCAGGTCGAGATGCACCACCCAGCGCACATCGGGCCGGTCGATGCCCATGCCGAAGGCGATGGTCGCGCACATCACCACGCTGTCGCCGCGGGCGAAGCGGCGATGCGCCTGGCGCTTGGCCTCGGATTCCATGCCGGCATGGAAGGCCAGCGCATCGTGCCCATCGCCGCGCAGCCATTCGGCGGTCTGGTCGGTCTTGTTGCGGGTGCCGCAATAGACGATGCCGGCGCCGCCCTTCGCCGATTCCTCCCGCAGCAGGGCGCGAAGCTGGGCGCGTTCGGATTCGCGCGGCGCGGCCTCGATGCGGATGTTCGGGCGGTCGAAGCCGCCGCGAAACACGGGGTCCTCCGACAGGCCGAGCTGCCGGCGGATATCCTCGACCGTCCGCGGATCGGCGGTGGCGGTCAGCGCCAGGCGGGGAACTCGGGAAAAGCGTTCGGCCAGCACGCCCAGGCCGCGATATTCGGGCCGGAAATGGTGCCCCCATTGGGAGACGCAATGCGCCTCATCCACCGCGAACAGCGCCACCGGCAGTTGTTCCAGCCGGCTGAGCATGCCTTCCAGCGCCAGGCGCTCCGGCGAGACATAAAGCAGCTTGAGGTCGCCATTGTGCAGGTCGCGCAGCACCGTGCGCGATTCGCCCTCCGGGAGGTCCGAATGCAGCGCCGCCGCCGCCACGCCCTGCTGGCGCAGCGCGGCGACCTGATCTTCCATCAGGGCGATCAGCGGGGAGACGACGATCCCCACCCCCGGCCGGCACAAAGCCGGCACCTGGAAGCACAGCGACTTGCCACCGCCGGTCGGCATCAGCACCAGGCCGGAGCCGCCGCCGGCGACATGACGCACCACCTCCTCCTGCCGCCCGCGGAAGCCGGGGTGGCCGAAGACGCGGCTCAGCACATCCAGCGGATCGGTACTGTCGTCCTGTGATTCGGTCATCAGGTGGGAGAATCGGCCGTCATCGGGCATGGCCTCTCTCTGCCACGCCCGAAGCCCGATGGGGAGCGCCGGATGCGAAGGGCTGCTCAGGGATAACCGACGACGATCTCCACCCGGCGGCTCTCGATCGGCACCGCATCGAAGGGCACCGGGCCGCGGCCGACCACGTTGATGCGGCTGCGGGCGACGCCGCGCTTGGCCATCTCGGCCGCCACATGCTCCGCCCGGCGTTCGGACAATTCGCGGTTGAAGGCGGCACCGCCGGCCGGGCCGGCGAAGCCGCGCACCTGCACCGGAACCTCCGGATGGCGCCGCGCCAGGCGGGCGGCATCGGTCAGGATGGCCAGCGCCGGCTCGTCCAGCTCGGCGCTGTCGGCCTCGAAGAACACGACGCGGGGTGGCTGGCCCACCAGCTCCCGCGGGTCCGCGGCGCAGGCGGCGAGGATCACGGCCGGAAGCAACCCGGCGAGGGCAAAGGCGCGGCGACGCATATGGGAGACTCCGGTGGGCATTCGGGAGATAGGTCGCCCGCCGGGCCATGTCACGTCAATCACTGCTGCGCGACGTGGCACGGCCTGCTCATATCCGCTTAACCATCCTTCCGCATTCTGGGGCGGTGTCCGATTCCCCGACCACCTCCGTGCTGCCCGATCCGCGCGGCTTCGACCCCGTGCGCTTTCCCGGCACGGCCGAAGGCGAGGTCTGGCCACCCGCGCGCTTCTGCTTCCAGGCAAGCTGGCTGCGCCAGCCCGGCATGGTGTTCGAACGCGATCCCTCCGGCGGCATCGGCCTGGTCCGGCCCTTCGCGCATCTGCGCATGCTGACCGACCTGGAAAGCGCGCATCTGGTGCTCGACATTCCCTCCGGCACCCATGACTTCCGGCTGCTGCGGCTGGTGCCGGCGGCGCTGCGCTGCGTCGAGCGGATCGCCCCCGGCGACCCGGTCCCCGGCCCGCTGCTGGACGAGGACCCGGAACCCCTCGACGAATCCCACCTGCGGGCGGCGACCGCCGACCTCGTCACCCGGCTGGCCGCCACCGCCGGGGAGGAGGGAGAGGCGCTGGCCGACGCCATGCGCCGCACCCCGCCCGGTCCGGCGATGTTCGAGGAGGCCATCGCCCAATGCATCACCCGCGGCGGCTTCCCCATGGCCACCATGGCGCCGCTCGGCCGGCGGTTGCAGATGCTGGCCAATGCCCATGCAAGGGTGCTGGCGGCCGCCGCCAGCCAGCCGGACTACGCGGCGATGGAACGCATGCTGCGCGGCACGCGCGCCGCGCTGGCCAATGATCGGCGCTGGACCGGCGACCTGCTGACCCGCGCTTTGGATGCGCTGGTGCTGCAGATCGGCCGTCCGCGCCGCACCAGCGCCGCGCTGCTGGCCAGCGCCGAGGCGGCGATGCGCCGCCCGCTGCCGCTGGAGGCCCCGACCCGGCTGATCCGCGAACAGACGGAATTGCGCGACCGCCTGCTGGACCTCTCGGTCTTCTGGCACCGCCTGGCCGCCGCCTGGCTGGCGGTGGAGCCGCAGACCACGGACCGCCGCGACATCGAGGCGCTGTGCCGCAACGCCCTGCGCCGCCTGGCGCTGGAGCCGCTGTACCGCCTGCCCGGCTGAGCAGGCCCGGCTGCACGGGCGGGAGCTTCGCGTCTATGGTCGCCGCCGAATCGCAGCGACATCGGGACCCCACAAGCATGACTGACTCCACCCGCCGCATTGTCATCGTCGGCGCCGGCCCGGTCGGCCTGGTCCTGGCGCTGAAGCTGGCCACGATGGGCCTGCCGAGCCTGGTGCTGGAGGCAGGGGACGATATTTCGGAGGAGCTGCGCGCCTCCACCTTCCACCCGCCCAGCCTCGACATGCTCGACACGCTGGGCCTGGCCCAGGACCTGATCGCCCAGGGGCTGGTGACCCCCACCTGGCAGATCCGCCGGCATGAGGATGGCGAACGCGCCGTCTTCGACCTCGGCGTGCTGAAGGACGACACCGCGCATCCCTATCGCCTCCAGGCCGAGCAGTGGAAACTCTCCCGCCTCATCCTGGCGAAGCTGGCGGCGGACCATGCCGGGACGGTGGAGCTGCGCTTCGGCGCGAAGGTCGACACGGTGGTGCATGGCGCGGACCATGTCGCCCTCACCGGCCAGGGCTTCGATCCGGTGGAGGCGCCCTATGTGGTGGGCTGCGATGGCGCCCGCAGCGTCATCCGCCGCGCCATGGGCCTCGATTTCGCCGGCGACACCTATCCCGAGACCACCATCCTGGCGACGACCCCCTTCCCCTTCCACGAGGTCTTCGAGGGGCTGTCCAATGTCAACTACATCTGGACCCAGCACCCGGCCTTCTCCGGCACCTTCTCCCTGCTGCGGGTGCCGGGGCTGTGGCGCGCCTCGCTGCACACGGCGCCGGGCGAATCGGTGGAACAGGCGCTGGAGCCGGCGGCGATCGAGCGGAAGCTGCAGGCCATTCATGCTAAGGACACGCCCTATGACGTGCCGGACCTGCGCCCCTACCGCATCCATCAGCGGATCGTGGAAAACTACCGCATCGGCCGGCTGATCCTGGCCGGGGACGCGGCGCATCTGAACTCGCCCTCCGGCGGCATGGGCATGAATGGCGGCATCCAGGACGCCATGGAGCTGGCCGAAACCCTGGCCCCGGTCTGGCGGGGGGAAGAGGATGCCGCGCTGCTCGACCGCTATACCCGCCGTCGCCAGCCGATCGCGGCCCGGGAGATCATCGCCCAGGCCGACCGCAACCGCGCCCGGATGCGGGAACAGGACCCGGCCAAGCGCGCTATCCTGCTCGCCGACCTTCAGGCCACCGCGGCCGATCCGGTGAAGGCGCGGGAGCATCTGCTGCGCTCCTCCATGATCTCGGGGCTGCGGGCGGCAAGCCGGATCATGTGAACGGAACATCTGCTTCACGGAAGTGACATAAATCTGTAAAATCCCCGCAACGCTGGCCGTCTAGAGCCGCCGTCACCTCACGGGGAGATATTTGCCATGTTCCGCCGCACATTGATGGCGGGCGCCGTCGCGCTCGCCGGCCTGATCGGGCCGGCTTCCGCCCAGCAGCCCACCGAGATCCAGTTCTGGCACGGCCTGTCCCAGCCCCTGGGCGGGTTGCTGGAGCGGCTGGTGTCGGACTTCAACGGCAGCCAGACCCAGTACCGCATCGTGCCGACCTTCCGCGGCAGCTATCCGGAGACGATGGTCGCGGCCATCGCCGCCTTCCGCGCCGGCCAGGCGCCGCACATCGTGCAGATGTTCGAAGTCGGCACCGGCACCATGATCAACGCCGGCCGCGCCGTGGTCCCGACGCATGAGCTGCTGAGCCAGGCGGGCGTGAACATCAACTTCGACGACTTCCTGCCCGGCGTGCGCGGCTACTACGCCGCCGCCGATGGCCGGCAGATGTCGATGCCCTTCAACAGCAGCACGGCGATCGTCTACTACAACAAGGACGCCTTCCGCCGCGCCAACCTGAACCCCGACCAGTTCCCGACCACCTGGGAAGGCGTCGGCCAGGCGCTGACCGCGCTCAAGGCCTCCGGCCATGCCTGCCCGATGTCGACCGCCTGGCCGACCTGGCTGCATGTCGAGCAGTTCAGCGCCATCCACAACATTCCGTTGGCGACCCAGGGCAATGGCTTCGGCGGCGCGAATGCCGAGCTCCAGGTCAACAACCCGCTGATGCTGCGCCACCTGACCAACCTGGTGAACTGGCAAAAGGAAGGCCTGTTCCGCTGGGGCGGCCGCGACAATGCCGGCGAGGCGCTGTTCCCGGGCGGCGAATGCGCCATCATGATGACCTCCTCGGGCTTCCGCGCCCGCGTGCAGCGAGAGGCGCGCTTCGACTGGGGTGTCGCCATGCTGCCGGCCTATGAGGGCACACAACCGGCCAATGCCATCATCGGCGGCGCCAGCCTCTGGGTGATGAACCGCGGCCCGAACGCGCAGCGCAGCGCGGCCGAACTGCGCGGCATCGCCGACTTCTTTGCCTATACCGCGCGGCCGGACGTGGCCGGCAAGTGGCACATGGATACGGGCTATCTGCCGGTGACGCGCAGCGGCTTCGAATCCGCCCGCGCCTCCGGCTTCTACACCCAGCCGGCCAATATCGGCGCCGATATCCCGATCGAGCAGATGCTGCGCGGCGCGAGCTCGGAGAACACCCGTGGCATTCGCCTCGGTGGCTTCGTCGAGATCCGCGTTATCATGCAGGAGGAGATGGAGAAGGCTTTCCAGGGCCAGCAGACCCCGGAACAGGCCCTGGCGGCGATGACGACGCGCGGCAATGCGGTGCTGCGCAATTTCGAGCGTGCGAATCGCGGCGGCTGATATTGGTTTGACGATCTGCGGGAGGGTGGGCATGGGGCCCACCCTCTTTGCGTTCTGAAGGGGGATCGCGGCGTTGCGGAAGAAGGTGATCTTCAAGGGGACGCTGCTGCCCTGGCTGCTGCTGCTGCCGCAATTGCTCATCACCGGCGTGTTCTTCTTCTGGCCCGCCGGCCAGGCGATCTACGGCTCCTTCCTGCGGGAGGATGCCTTCGGCCTGTCGCGCGAATTCGTCGGGCTGGAGAATTTCACCGATGTCCTCGCGGACCCCAGCTACCTGGCCGCCGGTTGGAACACGGTGGTGTTCTCCTCCGCCGTCGCGATCTCGGCACTCGGCATCGCGCTGTTCCTGGCGGTGCAGGCGGACAAGGCGATCCGCGGCGCGAATTTCTTCAAGACCATGCTGATCTGGCCCTATGCGGTGGCGCCGGCGATTGCCGCGGTGCTGTGGCTGTTCATGTTCCATCCGCAGATCGGGCTGTTCGGCCGGATGATCAACGGCATGGGAATCCTGTGGGACTACAAGCTGAATGGCGGCCAGGCGATGACGCTGGTGGTGGTCGCGGCGGCCTGGAAGCAGGTGTCCTACAACTTCATCTTCTTCATGGCGGGCCTGCAATCGATCCCCCGCGCGGTGCTGGAGGCGGCGGCGATCGACGGCGCCCGGCCGATGCGGCGCTTCTGGACCATCATCTTTCCGCTGCTGGCGCCCACGAGCTTCTTCCTGCTGGTGGTCAACATCGTCTACGCCTTCTTCGACACCTTCGGCACGATCCACGCCCTGACCGGCGGCGGCCCGGGCCAGGCGACGACGACGCTGATCTACAAGGTCTATGTGGACGGCGTGCAGAACCTGAATTTCGGCAGCTCCGCCGCGCAGAGCGTGATCCTGATGGCCATCGTCATCCTGCTGACCGCGGTGCAGTTCCGCTTCATCGAGCGGAAGGTGCATTATTAATATGCCATCAAACGCCGGGCGCGGCCTCCGGCCGCTTGGCTTCGCGCAGGCGAAGGACGGCGCCCGTTGCCAGGATGGTCTGTGCGTGGCGCGCCTTCGCGCGCTCGGCCTGCCTGAAGTGCGCCAGGCCGCTGGGATTCGACCCTTCTTTCAATGGGGCAAGCGTTGATGTCCGCGACGATGGACCTGGAGGCGGATCGCCTCGCCCGCGCCACCCTCCGCCGGAACGCGCGCAACCGCTGGGTGGCCTATATCGCGCTGTCGCTCGGCGTGCTGATCTTCGCCTTCCCGATCTGGATCACGGTCGTGGGCTCCACCCATGATGTCTCCACCATCGGCCGTGGCGACGTGCCGCTGTGGTTCGGGGGCGAGGCGGTGGCGAACTACGTTTCCGCCTGGCTGACGGGCGGGGAGGCCACGCGCACCACGCGTTCCGTCCCCGCCTGGGTGATGCTGTGGAACAGCCTGAACATGGCGGTGCTGATCGCGGTGGGGAAGATCGCGATCTCCTTGCTGAGCGCCTATGCCGTGGTGTTCTTCAGCTTCCCCGGCCGCATGGTCGCCTTCTGGCTGATCTTCATCACGCTGATGCTGCCGGTCGAGGTGCGGATCATCCCGACCTTCGAGGTGATGGTGAACCTCGGGCTGATCAACACCATGACCGGGCTCGTGGTGCCGCTGATCGCCAGTGCCACGGCGACGCTGCTGTTCCGCCAGTTCTTCCTGACCATCCCGGACGAATATGTGGAAGCCGCGAAGATCGACGGCGCCGGGCCGCTGCGGTTCTTCAAGGATGTCGTGCTGCCGCTGTCCATCACCAATATCGCCGCGCTCTTCGTCATCCTGTTCATCTATGGCTGGAACCAGTACCTCTGGCCCCTGCTTATCGTCACCGATCGCGACCTGGAGACGGTGGTCGTCGGCATGACCAAGATGATCGGCAATGGCGATGCGCAGAATGAGTGGAACATCATCATGGCCACCGCCGTGCTCGCCATGCTGCCGCCCGTGGCGGTGGTGGTGTTCATGCAGCGCTGGTTCGTGAAGGGCCTGACGGAGACCGAGAAGTAATGGCCACGCTCACCCTCACCTCCGTCAAGAAGCAGTTCGCCGCCACCCAGGTGCTGCACGGCATCGACCTCAACGTCGCCGATGGCGAGATGATCGTCGTGGTCGGCGCCTCCGGCTGCGGCAAGTCCACGCTTCTACGAATTGTCGCGGGGCTGGAGACCGCAACATCCGGCACGGTGCGCATCGACGGGCGGGACGTCACGGCGCTGGAGCCGGCGGATCGCGACATCGCCATGGTGTTCCAGAACTACGCGCTCTACCCGCATATGTCGGTCTTCGAGAACATGGCCTATGGCCTGAAGATCCGCGGCATGAAGCCCGCCGAAATCCGCCGCCGCGTGGATGAGGCGGCGCAGATGCTGGAGATCGGCCCGCTGCTGGACCGCAAGCCGCGCCAGCTCTCGGGCGGCCAGCGCCAGCGCGTCGCCATGGGCCGCGCCGTGGTGCGCGAACCCAAGCTGTTCCTGTTCGACGAGCCGCTGTCCAATCTCGATGCGAAGCTGCGCGTACAGATGCGCGCCGAAATCCGTCGCCTGCAGAAGCGCCTCGGCGTCACCAGCCTGTTCGTGACGCATGACCAGGTGGAGGCGATGACGCTGGGCGACCGGCTGGTGGTGATGCATCAGGGCCGCGCGGCGCAGGTTGCCTCCCCCATGGAGGTGTGGGGCCGGCCGGCCGATACCTATGTGGCCGGCTTCATCGGCTCGCCCGCCATGAATTTCCTGGCGGCGACACTGACCGAAGGCAGCGCCGGCGCGACCATGAAGGCCGGCCCCTCCATCGCCTTCACCGATGGCGCGCGCGCCGCGCCCGCCGGCACGCCGCTCACCCTCGGCATCCGGCCGGAGCATGTGCAGCTTGGCGAAGGCGGCCTCGCCGTGGCGGTGGATCTGGTCGAGCCGCTGGGGTCGGAGACCGTCATCCATGGCACCCTGCCCGGCGGCGAAATCCTCACCGCCCGCCTGCCGATCCCGGCCAGCGGCATCGGCGCCGTGCTGCCGGTGATCCTGCCGCCGGAGGCCTTCCATGTCTTCGATGGCGGAACGGGCAAGCGCATGGATGCCGGCTGAGCCGATTTTCCTGTAATACCAGCGGACCGGTCACTTGGCCGGTCCGAGCGCCCGAATGGGCGCCGCCGCTCGTGCGGCGAAGCCAAGGAAACCGGAGGTTTTCGCCCGTCACGCCTTTGGCGTGCCTCCGGCACGATTGAGGGGCCCTGGAGCGGTCACGCGAAAGGGCCGTTGGTATAAGACAGCGGTACTGAAGGAGCGACTGCGCAGCGCATGGATGTGGACCCGGCGGCCGAACCCGTATCCCCCCCGACCCCCGAGGCCATCCGCGCCCGGGCCGATGCGCTGCGCGATGCGAAGCGATGGGCGGAGGCGGAGGCCGCCTATCGCGACTACCTCGCCCAGCGCCCGCGCCATTGGCAGATCCATGTCCAGCTCGGCCATGCCCGCAAGCAGCAGGGCGACCCGGAGGAAGCGCTGGCGCATTACCGGCACGCCGCCCTGTTGGCGCCCGACGATCCGGACCCGATGCTCCAGGCCGGCCATGTGCTGCGCGACCTCGGCCGTGGCGCCGAGGCAGCGGCGGCCCTGGGCCGCGCCCTGGCCCTGGCGCCGGACAGCGCCGATCTGCGCCATGTCGTGGCGCTGGTGCGCCACCGCATCCTGCCCCCGCCGGATGGCCCCATGCTGCCGCCGCCACCGCGCCCGACCGGCACGCCGACGCAGCTCGCCTTCGATGTCACCGACCTGGTGGAGTATCTCCGCGCCGCCCGCACACCGACCGGCATCCAGCGGGTGCAGATGGGCATTCTGGGGGCGCTGCTGACCAGCCCGGCGCGTCCGGCCGATGTCATCCTGGTGGGGTTCGAGGGCGCGACCTGGCGCTGGTGGCATGTGGACGAAACCGCCTTCCGCCGCGTGCTGAGCCTGGCGCGGCTGGGGGGGCGGGAGGATGATCCGGCCTGGCAGGCCGCCCTCGCCGCGCTGCTGACCCCCGATGCGCGGCCCGACGCGCCCATCATCCCCGGCTGCACCCTGGCCTCGCTGGGCAATGCCTGGGGGGTGCGGGAGTATTTCCGCGGCCTGCGCCGGCTGCGCGCGACCACGCCGGTCCGCTACGTCGCCTTCGTGCATGACTGCGTGCCGCTGGCCATGCCGGAACACTGCCTGGACCTGACGGTGCGGCTCTATGCCCGCTGGTTCGCCGCGCTGTCGCTGCATGCGGATGGCATCCTGGCCAATTCGCAGGCGACCATCGCCGACCATGCGCGCTTCGCCGCGCCGCTCGGCCCGGTGGCGCCGGCGGGGCTGATCCGGCTGGCGGCCGAATCCGGTGCCTCCCCCCAGGCGGCGGCCCAGGCGGCGGCCGCCCTGCCGCATCCGCGCCCGGATGAGCGCTTCGTCCTGTTCGTCGCCACGCTGGAATCGCGCAAGAACCACCTGATGGTCTTCCAGGCCTGGCTGGAGCTGATCCGCCAGCTCGGCGCCGCCAATGTCCCGCGCCTGATCTGCGTCGGCCGCCCCGGCTGGCGGGCGGAGGCGGCGTTGGCGCTGCTGGAAGGCTCGCCGGACCTGCGGCGCAAGGTCTCGGTGGTCTCGGGCGTGTCCGACCTTGCCCTGGCGGGGCTGTATGGGCGCTGCCTGTTCACCGCCTACAACTCCTTCCATGAGGGCTGGGGCCTGCCGGTCAGCGAAAGCCTGGCGGCCGGCAAGCTGGCGCTGGTGCCGGCGCATTCCGGATTGCTGGAGGCCGGCGCGCCCGGCGCCCTGTTCTTCGCCCCCGGCGACCTGCCGGACTTGGTGGCGAAGCTGGAGATGCTGCTGACCGATGCGGCGCAGCGCGAGGCCCTGGAATCCCGGATCGACCGCGCCGGCGCCCGCCGCGACTGGCCCGATGCGGCGCGGGAGGTCCTGGCGGCACTGGCCGCCCCCGCCGAAGCGGTCCCACCCCCCCAGCATCTGCCGCTCGGCCGCCACCTGCCGATGGGCTGGCGCGGCGAGGGCCTGCCCTCCACCGCCATGGCCTGGGCCGAGCGGGTGCGGGAGGGGCTGGCCTGGTGGTGGCAGGAGGAGTTCGGCGTCTGGATGCGCGACGGCATCGCCACCCTCGCGCTGCCCAGCGACCAGCCGGAGGGCACGCCGATGCGCGTGGTGCTGGAACTGCGCGGCCCGCCCGCCCCGCTGGCCCTGCGGCTGCGCGCCAGGGGCCGGCGCGCGGAGGCCTGGCGTGGCGTGACGCTTTCGCCCGGAGAGACGCTGCGCTGCGTGCTCCAGGCGGAGGCCGGGCCGGGCGGGATCGCGATCGATCTCGACAATGGCGATGGCGTGCCGCTCGGCGACCGCCTCAAGCGGATCGTCGGCGCCGGGCTGACCGGCGTGATGCTGTGCCGGGAGGATGACCTGGCCGCTCGTCTATCCGCATTGGAGCGTGCCGAAGGCTGACACCGGGAGGCGCGTGCGGGGCGTCCCCGCATGGCCTATCCTGCATCGCGAATCGGCAAAATGCCGATATGTCGCCAGGCTTCACGGCATTTCACCCTCGGCGAAAGGGTTCTTTTCCATCACGCGCGACCGGCAGCCCTTCGCGGCACGACCAGGCGCCCACCGCCCCGGCCGGGCCGCCCTGCTGGGCGGGACGCTGGTGATGGGGCTCGCCTGGACCGGTGCGGCCTGGTTCGCGCAGCAGCGGCAGGACGCCGCGGCGGAAGCGGCGCTGGCCAGCGCCAGCCATGCGCTGGAAGCCGGGCGACGGCTGATCGCCCCGACGCTGGAAGCCGCCGCGACCGCGCTGGATGCCGCGGCCCAGCGCCCGCCGGATGCCGCCATGGCGCAGGCCCTGGCCGGACGGCTCGGCCGGGATGGCGTGCAGTTCGGCGCGCTGACCGATGCGACCGGGCGCATCCTCTGGGCGAGCCATGCCTCGCTGGTCGGCCAATCCCTGGCCGGGCGGGAGATCTTCGGCCGGCACCGTGTCGGCACGCCCGCGCCCCTGCTCAGCCCCGCCTTGCTCGACCTGCCGGGTGGGCCGCGCAGCCTGCTGGCCAGCCGCGCGCTGGCCGATGCGCGCGGGCAGTTCGCCGGAATCGCCGTGGTGGCGATCGATCCGCGCCGGCTGGACCAGGCCCTGGCCGATGCGGCGCCGCTGCCCGGGCTGCGGCTGGCGCTGCTGCGCCCGGACGGCACGCCGCTGGCCGCCAGTGCCGGCTTTCCGGGCGGCGCGCCCTGGCCCATCCCGCCCGCGGAGCCCCAGCCGCTGCTGCGCCCGGCGGAGGCCCCCCTGCCGGCCCTGGCCCTGGCATCCCGCGCCCTGGCCTCGGATCTTGTGCTGCTGGCGGCCTATGACCGCGACGCGGCGGCACGGGATGCGACGCTGGCGGGCTGGCTCGGCTATCTGGCGGCGCTGCTGGCCAGCCTGCTGGCGCTGGCCCTGGTCTTCCTGCGCCGCCCCCTGCCTCAGCCTGGCAGCGCGATGGAGGCGGCGCTGCCGGGCGTCGTCTATCGCGGCATCATCGACAATGGCGGCGCCCTGCGGCTGACCGAGATCGGCGCGAGCATCGAGCGGCTGACCGGCTGGACGGCGGAGGCCGCGCTGCGCCCCGGCTGGCGGCAGCGCGGCATCGACGCGACGACCCTGCCGCTCGGCCCCGACCTGGAGGACCGGCTGCGGCGGGAGGCGGTGGCCAGCGCCGAATTCCGCTTCCGCCGCGCCGATGGCGCCTGGATGTGGCTGCGGGAGACCCTGCGCGCCTCCAGCCGCAATCCCGATGGGATCGAGGTGGCGGGAACGCTGGAGGATATCTCGGCCGAGCGTGAACTCGCATTGCAGGCCGCAACCTCGGCAAAGTTCGCGACGCTGGGCGAGATGGCGGCGGGCCTGGCGCATGAGCTGAATCAGCCCATCGCCATCATGTCCCTGGCCGCGGAGAATGCGGCGGAGGCGCTGGAGGCCGGCGAGGATGGGGTGGAGGAGGCGCTGACCCGGCTGCGCCGCATCATGGCCCAGGCCGACCGCGCGAAGGCGATTGTGACGCAGTTGCGCGCCTTCTCCCGCGTGGATGTCGCGGCGCTGGAGCCGGTGGATCTCGGCGCGGCGGTGCAGGGCATGATGGTGCTGGCCGGCCAGGCGCTGCGCGATGCCGGCATCCAGGTGCAGATCCGCCTGCCGGACCTGCTGCCGCCGGTGGTCGGGCAGATCATCCTGGTGGAGCAGGTGCTGCTGAACCTGGTGCTGAATGCGCGCGACGCGCTGCTGGAACGCCCGCCCGACCGCCGCCGCCTGCGCATCGACGCCGAGGCGCCGTCCCGCACGGATGCGGAGGTGGTGACGCTGCGGGTGACCGATACCGGTCCCGGGCTGAGCAGCGAGGTGCTGGAGAAACTGTTCGAGCCCTTCTACACGACCAAGCCGCCCGGCCTGGGCACTGGCCTTGGGCTGTCCATCTCGCGCACCATCATGCGCGGGCTGGGCGGCAGGATCGTCGCCTCGAATGCGCCGGAGGGCAGCGAGATGGGGGCGGAGTTCACCCTGGTGTTCCGTCGCGCCAGCCTGGACCCGCTGCCCGAATCGGTGGCGCGCCACGCGGCCCCGGCCCCCGCGCCACGCTGGCCGGCGGCCACCTGACGGTGAAGGGCGCGCCCGGCACGAAGTCCGGGCAGCCCGCCGACCGTCAGGCGGCGCGGTAGGCGCCCTCGCTCAGAACGGGTGCGACGTCGCTGGCTTCGATCTCCAGGGCGATATCGACGTCCCGGGCAAATCCCCTGCCGACCAGTTCGCGCCCCGATGCCGAGTCACGGATCAATCCTGCGAGCTGGTCGCCAGCCGAAAGCAAGGCATCGCGTGCGACCCGCGCCTCGGGCGAGCAGGGAAGATCCAGATGGTGGATGATGGCGCCCGCGCCCAGCAGGTCTTCGATGGCCGGGCGCAGGCTGTCATCCGGCCAGCGCTCCCCGGCGGGAACCACGCCGATCGTGCCACCCCTGGCCATCGCACGGGCGGCCCGCGCCACCGCACCGGCATTGCGCAGGCAGCCGGTGAGAACCGGCGTGGCCCCGCCGGCCAGGGACAGACGCGAACCATTGGGCGACGGCAACATCAACAATGTTCCCGCCGCGACGGTCATCAGGCTTGCGGGCGACAGGCTGAATTGACCGCCCGCGGCGCTCCTCGGGTGAACCAATGCGGCGCCCACCTGCCTCGCGACGATCTCCGCGGCGTCGCGGTCTCCATGCGCGAAGGGAACCACCGCGGCGCCCCTGGACACCGCCACATCGACGGCTGTGGAGAAGGACAGGACATCCACGATGACAAGCACCGCCACCTGCTCCCGCAGCGCCGCGACGCCCGCCATCCCCCATTCCGAGTGAACCGACCCCATCCTGCATCACGTCCTGGCACTGCGGAGCACGGTCAAACGCCGTTGACCTAGCAGGATTGCGAGAACCGCAGCAGATACCCATCCGGATCCTGCACGATGAACTGCCGCACCGTGACGGTGCCGCCTTCCACGCGATAGGTCTTCTCCTCCGGCGCCAGATACAGGGGCCAGCCGGCCTGCTCCAGCGCCGCCAGGATCGGGTCGCAATCGGCCACCGCGATCTGGAAGTTGATGCCGCGGCCGAAGGGTTTTTCCAGCCGGCCGGTGATCCAGCGGCGACCGGGGCCGGCCGCTTCCTCCAGCATCACCTGGGCGCCGTCGCGGTCGAGATAGGCGAAGCGGTCCTCCGGCCGGTCATAGGCGATGCGGAAGCCGCACAGCCCGCACCAGAAGCGCAGGCTGACCGCCAGGTCGGCGACCAGCAGTTCCGGAACCAGGACGGCCCGGGGAAGTTCGCTCACCCGAGGCCCGCGACCACCAGCATCAGCGCCGCCATGGCACCGCCGGCCACCCGCACCGCGATGCGGCTGGTGATGGCCTGCGCGCCGAAGACGCCCAGCGCATGCAGCGCGGCGGTGGCGATCAGGAAGCCCGCCGCATAGGGGATGGCCCCTGCCCCGGCCAGCTCCGTGCCATGGGCATGGCCGTGCAGCAGCCCGAACACCGCGACCAGCGGCACGGCCAGCATCAGGGAAAACCGCGCGGAGGCCGCGACCAGCGCGCCGAGGATGATGACGGAGGCGAGGATGCCCGCCTCCACCATCGGCAGCGCGACATCCGCCGCGCCCAGCCCGAAGCCCAGCGCCATGGCGCCGAGGAAGCCCGCCGGCAGTGCCCAGAGCGCCCGCCCGCCGAGCAGCCCGGCCCAGAGCCCCACCGCGACCATGGCCAGCACATGGTCCAGCCCGCCGACCGGGTGCAGGAAGCCGGTGGCGAAGCCATGCACATGGTCGCCCGCGCCATGCGCGAAGGCGGGCATTGGTGCCAGCAGGGCAGCGAAAGTGAGAAGACGGCGCATCAGGCAATACCTCCGGATTTCAGGATAAAGTCGGCGATCTCGGACACGCCCTGATTCGCCTTCAGGTTGGTGAAGATGAAGGGGCGCGCGCCGCGCATCTTCTTCGCGTCACGGTCCATGACGGAAAGGTCCGCGCCGACCAGCGGGGCGAGATCGGTCTTGTTGATGACCAGCAGGTCGGACCGGGTGATGCCCGGCCCACCCTTGCGGGGGATCTTGTCGCCGGCCGAGACGTCGATGACGTAGATCGTCAGGTCGGCCAGTTCCGGGCTGAAGGTCGCGGCCAGGTTGTCGCCGCCGGATTCGATGAACAGCACCTCCAGCGCCGGGAAGCGGCCGGACATTTCGGCGACGGCGGCGAGGTTGATGGAGGCGTCCTCCCGGATCGCGGTATGCGGGCAGCCACCGGTCTCCACACCCATGATGCGCTCCGGCGCCAGGGCGCCGGAGCGGGTGAGGAATTCGGAATCCTCCTTGGTGTAGATGTCGTTGGTGATGGCGGCGATGTCGTGGCTGTCGCGCATCGCCTTGCAGAGGCGATCGACCAGCGCGGTCTTGCCGGAGCCTACGGGGCCGCCGATGCCGACGCGGAAAGGACCATTTGCCGTCCGATGGCCGGAGCGCGCATCGCGCGCGGAGGGCTGAATCGGCCGGCTCTCAGTCGAACCATTCATGATCTGAAGAGCCTTGTGTATTGCGTCTCGTGGCGCAGCGAGAACAGGTCGATGATGGGCGAAGCGCTGCCGATGTCTTCCGCCGAAGTCACCGCCAGAGCAGCGGCCGTGGCGGTGGCCAGCGCCGGCAGCAGGGCGGCCGTGGCGATCTGGCCATCGGTCTGGCCAAGCGGCACCAGCCGCACGCCCGCGGAAACCAGATTGGCGGCGAAGGCGGCGAGCCAGCCGAAACAGGATTCACGCAGCGGCATGCCATGGAAGCCGGCGGCAGCGCCGAAGGCCACCGCATGCGTCAGGCGCCCCGGATGGCGCGCGGTGAAGTCGCGAAAATCCGCGCGGGGCCATGCGGCGTTGGTGGCGATGGCGAAGGCGCCGCCGGGCTGCGTCGCCTCCAGCGCAAGTTCCGCCGTGCCGCGCAGCGCGGCGGCGAGTTCGGCGAGCTCGTCCAGCGCCGCGTCATCGCCCGCCACGGCGGCACGCCAGGACAGCGCCAGCAGCCCGCCATCCACCGCCCCCGCGCCATGTGCCAGCGCGGCTTCCGCATAGGCGACGAGGCCGGCGCGGTCCGTCACCGCCCCCTCCTCCACCGCCATCTCCAGCCCATGGCTGTAGCTGAAGGCGCCGGTCGGATAGGCGGGCGACAGCCAGGCGAGCAGCCGCGCCAGCGCGCCGAGGTCAGTGCTCCTGGTGATGATGGTCATGGTCGTGGCCGTGATGGCCATGCGGATGTGCCGGCAGGCGGTTGTGCTCGCCATAGGCGCCGCCTTCCGGATTGAAGGGCGCGCGCACTTTTTGCAGTGTGGCGCCTAAACCTTCGAGCATGCGGATGATGACGTGGTCGTGGCGGATCAGGATGCGGTCGCCATCCAGCTCCGTCGGCAGGTGACGATTGCCGAGATGCCAGGCCAGCCGCAGCAGCAGCGCGGGCGTGGCGGCGGTGACGGAGACCAGATCCTCCGCCGCCGCGCGCAGCCGGATGAAGCCGCCGGATTCCAGTTCGAGGCCGTCGCCGTCTCGCATCACCGTGGCCTCGGCGAGGTCCAGCAGGAAGCTGCCGCCACCATCGGTCAGATAGACCTTGCGGCGGCGGAAGCGGTCGTCGAAATCGACCGTCACGCTGTCTTTCGCTTGAGCCTCCGGCCAGCTTCCGGCGGGGTGGACGGCAATGGCGCGGGCTTGCGGCATGGGCTCTCTCAGAACAGGAAGTAGCGCTGCGCCATCGGCAGCGAAGTGGCGGGCTCGCAGACCAGCAATTCACCATCGGCGCGGACCTCATAGGTTTCCGCATCGACCTCGATCCTGGGCAGTGCGTCGTTCAGCACCATGTCGCGCTTGCTGATGTTGCGGGTGTTCGCCACCGCCAGCATTGGGCGTTGCAGGCCGAGGCGTTCCGCGATGCCGCCATCAAGCGCCGCCTGGCTGGTGAAGGTGACGGAGGACAGCGTATTGGCGCGGCCATAGGCACCGAACATCGGGCGGTAGTGGATGGGCTGCGGCGTGGGGATGGAGGCGTTGGGATCGCCCATCGGCGCCATGGCGATGGTGCCGCATTTCAGCACGTAGTCGGGTTTCACCCCGAAGAAGGCGGGCGACCACAGAACCAGATCCGCCAGCTTGCCTATAGCGATGCTGCCGACATGCGTCGCGATGCCCTGCGCGATGGCCGGGTTGATCGTGTATTTCGCGATGTAGCGCCGCACGCGCAGATTGTCGTTGTCGCCGGTCTCGCCGGGCAGCCGGCCGCGCTGCTGCTTCATCTTATGCGCGGTCTGCCAGGTGCGGATGATGACCTCGCCGACGCGCCCCATCGCCTGGCTGTCGGAGGACATCATGCTGATGGCGCCGAGATCATGCAGAATGTCCTCGGCCGCGATGGTCTCCTTGCGGATGCGGCTTTCGGCGAAGGCGACGTCCTCCGGAATGCGCGGGTCCAGGTGATGGCAGACCATGAGCATGTCGAGATGCTCATCCACCGTGTTGCGCGTATAGGGCATCGTCGGATTGGTCGAGGACGGCAGGAAGTTCGGCTCGCCGATAACTCGTAGGATGTCGGGCGCGTGGCCGCCGCCGGCGCCTTCCGTGTGGAAGGCCTGGATGGCGCGGCCGCCGATGGCGCGGATGGTGTCCTCGACGAAGCCGCTTTCGTTCAGCGTGTCGGAATGGATGGCGACCTGGATGTCGAAGGCGTCCGCCACCTTCAGGCAGGTGTCGATCGCCTTGGGCGTGGTGCCCCAATCCTCATGCAGCTTGAGGCCACAGGCGCCGGCGCGAATCTGTTCCTCCAGCGCCGCCGGCAGTGCCGCATTGCCCTTGCCGAGAAAGCCGAGATTCATCGGAAAGGCCTCCGCCGCCTGCAACATGCGGGCCAGATGCCAGGGGCCCGGCGTGGCGGTTGTGGCCAGCGTGCCATGCGCCGGGCCTGTGCCGCCGCCGAACATGGTGGTGACGCCGGAGACCAGCGCCTCCTCGATCTGCTGCGGGCAGATGAAATGGATATGCGGGTCGATCCCGCCCGCCGTCAGGATGCGCCCCTCGCCCGCCAGCACTTCGGTGCCCGGGCCGATGATGATGGTGACGCCCGGCTGCGTATCCGGATTGCCGGCCTTGCCGATGCTGTGGATCAGCCCGTCCTTGAGGCCCACATCGGCCTTGTAGATGCCGCTGTGGTCGAGGATCAGCGCATTGGTGATGACGGTGTCCACTGCCCCGCCTTCGCGCGTCACCTGGGACTGGCCCATGCCATCGCGGATGACCTTGCCGCCGCCGAATTTCACCTCCTCACCATAGGTCGTCAGGTCGCGTTCCACCTCGATGATGAGGTCGGTATCGGCCAGACGAAGCCGGTCCCCGGTGGTCGGGCCATACATGCCGGCATAGGCGCGGCGGGACAGTTTCGCGGGCATCAGAGCTTCCCCTCCGTCTCACCGCGAAAACCATGCACGATGCGCGCGCCGGCATAGGGCACCAGCCGCACGCTGCGGGACTGGCCGGGTTCGAAGCGCACGGCCGTGCCGGCGGGGATGTCGAGGCGCTGGCCATGCGCCGCCGCACGGTCGAAGCGCAGCGCGGGATTGGTTTCGGCAAAATGGTAGTGGCTGCCGACCTGGATCGGGCGGTCGCCGGTATTGGCAACCTCGATCTCCGTCGTGGGCCGGCCGACGTTCAACTCGATCTCGCCGGCGGCGGGAAACAGTTCTCCGGGGATCATCGGATCGGCTCGTGCACGGTGACGAGCTTGGTGCCGTCCGGGAAAGTCGCTTCGACCTGGATCTCGTGAATCATCTCGGCGATGCCCTCCATCACCTGGTCGCGGGTGACAACCGTGGCACCGTCGCGCATCAGCTCCGCCACGCTGCGGCCGTCGCGGGCGCCTTCCACCACGTAGTCGGTGATGAGGGCCACGGCCTCCGGATGGTTCAGCTTCACGCCACGCTCCAGCCGCCGTCGCGCGACGGTGGCCGCCATGGCGACCAGCAGCTTGTCCTTCTCACGCGGCGTCAGGTTCATGCGTCACCTCCGTCGAATTCCAAGCATGCCCTGTGCCACCTCATGCGCGCCAGAGCCTCGGCAGCGCCGGCGGCAGGCCGAGCGCGGCTGCCCGCAAGGCACAGATGGCGGCGGCGAGGCTGGCACGCACGGCACCCGCCTCCCCCAGCCAGCGTGCCACGAGCAGGCCCGGCGCCACCAGCCCCGCTCCCCCGCCGGCCAGGTCCCGCGCCAGGTCGCGGTGCGCCGCGGCTTCCGGCATGGCGAGCACAAGCGTCGCCATGGCGCCCGCGCCATCCAGGGTGAAGCGGTGCGGCAAGGCGGCGGCGTCCAGCTTCAGGGCTTCGACCCAAAGCAACCGCCCCCCGCGCCGGATGCGCCAGCGATCCGCCAATGCACCGCTGGCAAAGACCTCGCCCCGCGCGGCGCGGCCGAGCACCAGCATTTCGGCGGCCAGAAGCTGGCTGCCGGACTCCAGCGCGATATCCAGGCTGCGTGTAAGCTGGGCGCCATTGAACAGGATGGTCTCCTGCGGAAGCCATTCGCAGACGGCACCTTCCGCGATGACCAGGCTGCTCGCGATTTCCGTTCGTGGCCCGAGGCTGCGGTAGATTTTTTCGGCGGCCGGGGTGGTGGCGGTCAGCCTTGCGCCGGCTTCCAGGTGAAGCTGGGCTTCCAGGCGGTCGCCGCCCGCCAGGCCGCCGGCGACATTCACCAGCGCGACCTGTTTCGGCTCCTGCGGATCGGCATCCGGGAACAGCAGGCGCAGCGGGGCGGATTGGAACAGGTGGAGGATGCGCGCGCCGCCGGGTGCGGCGGCCAGGCGAAGTTCGGCACGCCCGCGGGCACGTTGGTGGCGAGTCTCGGGATTCATCGCCATGACGATGGCATGGCCTGGCCCAGGCGGCCAGACTTCGGTCATCTGCCCAATCCGCATGCGCCGCGACCATGGGCCGTGCAGAAATCGCCCGTTTCGAGGGCATCGACGAAAGCATCATTTGCGGAAACGGAAGGAATGCGGCCGCCGGATCGTATGCGATGCCGTGGCACATATCTCGCAACGAGCACCCCGGGCTGGCCCAGCGCCGCCGCTTCATGCATCCCGAGGAGGCTTCAAAAAAATGATCCATCGCCTGCCCATCACACGGCGCGCCGCCCTGGCCGGCTTCGGCGCCGCCCTGGCTGCCCCTGCCATCCGCCCCTCCTTTGCCCAGTCCGCGCCGATTAAGGTTGGCGTCCTGCACTCCCTTTCCGGCACCATGGCGATCAGCGAGACCGCGCTGCGCGACACCGTGCTGATGATGGTCGAGGCGCAGAACGCGGCCGGCGGCATCCTCGGGCGACGGCTCGAAGCCGTGGTGGTGGACCCGGCCTCCAACTGGCCGCTGTTCGCCGAGAAGGCGCGCGAACTGCTCGCCGTCTCCAAGGTCGATGTGACCTTCGGCTGCTGGACCAGCGTGTCCCGCAAATCCGTGCTGCCGGTCTTCGAGGAGCTCAACGGCCTGCTGTTCTACCCCGTGCAGTATGAGGGCGAGGAGGAGAGCAAGAACATCTTCTACACCGGCGCCGCGCCGAACCAGCAGGCGATCCCGGCCGTCGAATACCTGATGGGTCCCGATGGCGGCGAGGCCAAGCGTATCGCGCTGCTCGGCACGGACTACGTCTATCCGCGCACCACCAACCGCATCCTGCGCGCCTTCCTGAACAGCAAGGGCATCCCGGATGCCGACATCATGGAGGAATACACGCCGTTCGGGCACAGCGACTGGCAGGGCATCGTCAGCCGCGTGAAGCGCTTCGCCGGCGAGGGCAAGCGCACCGCCATCGTCTCCACCATCAATGGCGACGCCAACGTGCCGTTCTACCGGGAGCTGGGCAACCAGGGCATCAAGGCGGAAGACATCCCCTCCGTCGCCTTCAGCGTCGGTGAGGAGGAACTGGCCGGCATCGATGCGCGGCCGCTGGTGGGGCACCTCGCCGCCTGGAACTACTTCATGTCCGTCGACAGCCCGGCGAACACGCAGTTCAAGGCGATGTGGCAGGCCTATATCAAGAACCCGCGCCGCGTGACCAACGACCCGATGGAGGCCACCTTCACCGGCTTCAAGATGTGGGCGCAGGCCGTGGCCAAGGCCGGCACCACCGCCGTCGATCCGGTGCGCACGGCGATCATCGGCCAGAAGGTGGACGCGCCCTGCGGCTTCACCGAGGAGATGCACGCCAACCACCACCTGTCGAAGCCGGTGATGATCGGCGAGATCCAGGCGGATGGGCAGTTCAACATCGTCTGGAAGACGCCGAACGCGATCCCGGCCGAGAACTGGTCGCCCTTCATCCCGGAGAATGCGAACCGGCGCCGCGGCTGAGAAAGCAGGGGGCGGCCCCTCGGGGCTGCCCCCGCCTGACACGCATGAAGCATCCCGTCCTCATCTTCCTGCTGCTGTTCGCGCTGGCCCTGCCGGCGCGCGCGCAGGATGCCTTCACCGCGGGGCTCACCGGGCTCGGCATCAGCTTCAACCAGACGGCGGACTCCGTGGACCGCCTCGGCGCCAGCGGCGATCCGCGGGCCCTGCCCCTGCTGCGCGCGCTGAATGATGGCCGGCTGCTGCGTCAGGCCGATGGCGCACTGCTGATTCGCGAGGGTGCCAGTGCGACCGACGCCCTGACCGGCGCGGCCGTGGACGCCACGGGCGCGGAGGTCGTGCGGCTGAACAACCGCGTGCGCGTGGCCCTGCGCGGTGCGTTGGGGCGGTTGCAGCTGGTGTCCCCTGACCCGGCGGAACGGCAAGCCGCGGCCGAGGCGGTGTTCCGCAGCCGCTCGGCGGAAAATGTGCCCCTGCTGGACGCGGCCCTGGCGCGGGAGACGGTGCCGGCGATCCGTGCGCGCATCGCGCTGGCGCTGGCGGCATCGCGGCTGATGGCGAATGACCCGGAGAACAAGCTTCTGGGCGTGACGGCGCTGGGCGCCACGGCCTCGCCAGAGGCACGCGCGGTGTTGCTGGAAGCCCGCGCGACGAACCCCGCCATTGCGGCGCAGATCGAGGAAGCGGTGGCGGCGATCGACCAGCGCCTGGCGGTGCGGCGCGCGGCGGAGACGCTGTTCCAGGGCCTTTCGCTCGGCTCCGTGCTGCTGCTGGCGGCGCTGGGGCTGGCCGTGACCTTCGGCGTGATGGGCGTGATCAACATGGCGCATGGCGAATTCGTCATGCTCGGCGCCTATACCACCTTCATCGTGCAGGAGGCGCTGCGCGGCATCCCCGCGCTGCAGCCCTGGTCGCTGCCGCTGGCGGTGCCCGCCGCCTTCCTGGTGACCGCGGCCTGTGGCGCCGCGATGGAACGCGGGCTGATCCGCCACCTGTATGGCCGGCCGCTGGAGACGCTGCTGATGACCTTCGGCGTCGGCATGATGATCCAGCAATCGGTGCGGCTCGCCTTCGGCGCGCAGAATCGGGAGATCATCAGCCCGGCCTGGATGCAGGGCACGCTGATGCTGCCGGGCGATATCGCCGTGACGCAGAACCGGCTGTGGATCCTGGTCTTCTCCCTGGTGATCCTGGGCCTGACGGTCGCCGCCATCCGCTTCACCCGCTTCGGGCTGGAGATGCGGGCGGTGACCCAGAAGCGCGCCATCGCCTCCTCCATGGGAATCCGCACCGGGCGCGTGGATGCGCTGACCTTCGCCTTCGGATCGGGCATCGCCGGCATCGCCGGCGTGGCGCTGAGCCAGATCGACAACGTCTCCCCCAACCTCGGCACCGGCTACATCATCGACAGCTTTCTTGTCGTCGTCTTCGGCGGCGTTGGCTCACTGGCCGGGACGCTGGTCGGCGCCTTCGGGCTTGGCACCATCAACAAGATACTTGAGCCGTGGGCGGGTGCCGTGCTCGCAAAAGTCTTCGTGCTGGTGGCGGCCATGCTGTTCATCCAGCGCAAGCCGCGCGGCCTGTTTGCCCAGAAAGGGAGGGCGGCGGACGCATGAGCCTCGCCATGTCACCCATCGCCGCCGATGCGCGGCTGCGGCTCGGCCTGCGGGCGGGTCTCGCCATCTTCGTGCTGCTGCTCGGCATCATGCCGCTGCTGAACCTGCTGCCGGTGACCAACCCGTTGCATGTTTCGGATTTCCTCGTCTCCATCACGGGCAAGTGGATCTGCTACGCCATCCTGGCGCTGTCGCTGGATCTCGCCTGGGGCTATGCGGGCATTCTCTCGCTCGGCCATGGCGCCTTCTTCGCGCTGGGCGGCTATGCGATGGGCATGCACCTGATGCGCATGATCGGGCCGCGCGGCGTCTATGGCCATCCGGTGCTGCCGGACTTCATGGTGTTCCTCGGCTATCAGGAACTGCCCTGGTACTGGCTCGGCTTCGACAGCTTTCCCTTCGCCATGCTGATGGTGCTGCTGGTGCCGGGCGCGCTGGCGCTGATCGTCGGCTTCCTGTCCTTCCGCAGCCGCATCACCGGCGTCTATCTCTCCATCCTGACGCAGGCGATGACCTTCGCCCTGATGCTCGCCTTCTTCCGCAACGACATGGGTTTTGGCGGCAATAACGGTTTTACGGACTTCAAGGAGCTTCTGGGCTTCGCGCTGAACACCTCCGGCGCGCGGGCGGGGCTGTTCTATGCCTCGCTGATCGCGCTGATACTGGCCTTCCTGATCTGCCTGCGGCTGACACGCAGCAAATACGGCCGCGTGCTGACGGCAATCCGCGACGCCGAAAGCCGCGTGCGCTTCCTCGGCTACAACACCACCAGCCACAAGCTGTTCGCCTTCGTGCTGTCCGCCATGCTGGCCGGCGTGGCAGGCGCGCTGTACGTGCCGCAGGTCGGCATCATCAACCCGGGTGAGTTCAGTCCCGCCAATTCCATCGAGGCGGTGATCTGGGTGGCGGTCGGTGGGCGCGGCACGCTGGTGGGCGCGGTGCTCGGCGCCTTCACGGTGAACGGGCTGAAGACCTGGCTGACCAGCGCGGCGCCCGATTTGTGGCTGTTCGTGCTGGGCGGGCTGTTCGTGGCGGTAACCCTGTTCCTGCCGAAGGGGCTGATCGGCCTGGCGAAGGGGCGCGCGAAATGAGCGAGGGTCGCCGCCTGTATCTCGATGGCGTCTCCGTCGTCTTCGACGGCTTCCGCGCCTTGAACAATCTGTCGCTGATTGTCGAGCCGGGGGAATTGCGCTCCGTCATCGGCCCCAATGGCGCGGGCAAGACGACGATGATGGATGTCATCACCGGCAAGACCCGCCCCACGGCAGGCAAGGTGCTTTTCGGCGACACCGACCTCACCAGGATGGATGAGGCCGGCATCGCCAATCTCGGCATCGGCCGGAAGTTCCAGAAGCCGACCATGTTCGACGCGCTGACGGTGTTCGAGAATCTCGAACTCGCCTTGAAAGCCCCGCGCGGCCCCATCGCCTGCCTGCGCTGGAAACTCAACGGCGAGGCGCGGACGCGCATCGAGATGACCATGGCGGAGATCGGCCTGACCGAGCGCGCCCAGGACCTGGCCGGCATCCTCAGCCACGGCCAGCGGCAATGGCTGGAGATCGGCATGCTGCTGATGCAGGACCCGGAACTGCTGCTGGTGGACGAACCCGTGGCCGGCATGACGGATTCCGAAACCGAGCACACCGCCGCCCTTCTGGTCCGCATCGCGGGGCGTCGCAGCGTGGTGGTGGTGGAGCACGACCTGGAATTCGTCCGCGCGCTTGGTCGCCGCGTTACTGTCCTGTGTGATGGCAGCGTTTTGTCGGAAGGCTCGATCGATCATGTGCAGAACGACCAGCGCGTGATCGAAGTGTATCTGGGGCGCTGAGATGCTGACGGTTTCCTCGATCGACCTGTCCTATGGCGCCAGCCTGTGCCTGCGCGGCGTTTCGCTGACCGCCGAACCCGGCAAGGTCACCGCCGTGCTCGGCCGCAACGGAGTCGGCAAGTCCTCCCTGCTCCGCGCCATCATGGGTCTGGAGAAGGTGCGCGCCGGCAGCATCACCTGGGAAGGCCGCGACGTGACGCGGCTGGGTCCCGCGGAGCGCGCCCGCGCCGGCATCGGCTATGTGCCGCAGGGCCGGGAGATCTTTCCCTTCCTGACCGTGCAGGAAAACCTGGAGACGGCGCTCGCTGCCGCGCCGCGCGGATCGGGCGTGGATTCGGAGGTCTTCGACCTGTTCCCGATCCTGCGGCAGTTCCTGCGCCGTCGGGGTGGCGATCTTTCCGGCGGCCAGCAGCAGCAGCTCGCCATCGGCCGCGCGCTCTGTGCCCGGCCTCGCCTGCTGATCCTGGACGAGCCGACGGAAGGCATCCAGCCCTCGGTCATCAAGGATATCGCCCGCGTCATCCGCCACCTGGCCAAGGATCGCGGCATGGCCGTGATCCTGGTGGAGCAGTATTACGATTTTGCCCGGGAGTTGGCGGATTCCATCGCCGTCATGGTGCGCGGCGAGGTCGCCTTGGGCGGCCCTGCCGGCACGCTCGATGAGGTGGCTGTGCGCAAGCTGCTGACGGTGTAGCTACCAGAGCCCCGGCAGCCACAGCGACAATGCCGGGAACAGCAGCAGGATGATGATGCGCAGGATGTCCGAGACGCAGAAGGGCAGCACGCCGCGATAGGTCTCTCCCATCGGGATGTCCTTCGCCATGGCATTGATGACAAACAGGTTCATGCCGAAGGGTGGCGATATCATCCCCACCTCCACGCTCATCAGCACCAATATGCCGAACCAGACCAGCACCTGGTTGCGGTCCATGCCGAAATCCAGGCCGAGCATCAGCGGGATGAAGATGGGCAGCGTCAGCAGCACCATCGCCATGCTTTCCATGAAGCAGCCAAGGATCAGGTAGACCACCAGGATCGCCGCCAGGATCGCCAGCGGCGGCACCGGCAGCGCTGCCACCATGGCCGACAGTTCCGAGGGCAGATGCGACAGCGCCAGCGCCGCGCTGAACAGCTCCGCCCCCAGCAGGACCAGGAAGATCAACCCGGTGGTCTCGGCGGTGGAGAGCAGGCTCTCCTTCAACCCCTGCCAGCGCATGCCGCCCAGCGCCACGGCCAGCAGGCCGGTGGCCGCGGCGCCGATCGCCGCGCCCTCCGTCGCGCTGAACCAACCGCCATAGATGCCGGTGACGACGGTGACGAAGACCAGCATCACCGGCCAGACCTCCCCCGTCGCGCGGATGCGTTCCCGCCAGGGCATCCGCTCCACCGCCGGCGCGGCACCAGGCACCAGGCGGCTGTAGAGATTGACCACCAGCATGTAGCCGATGGTGGCGATCAGGCCGGGGATGACGGCGGCGATGAACAGCGCGCCGATGCTCATCTCGGTATAGATCGCATAGATCACCAGGATGACGCTGGGCGGGATCAGGATGCCGAGCGTGCCGCCGGCCGCCAGCGTGCCGGTGGCGAGCGCCGGCGAATAGCCATGCCGCCGCATCTCGGGCAGCGCCACCTGGGACATGGTGGCGGCGGTGGCGAGGGAGGAGCCGCAGATGGCGCCGAAGGCCGCGCAGCCGCCGATGCTCGCCATCGCCAACCCACCGCGCCAATGCCCCATCCAGGCGCGCGCGCAGCGGAACAGCGCGCGGTTCATGCCGCCCTTGGTGGCGAAGTCGCCCATCAGCAGGAACAGCGGAATGACGGAGAGCGTATAGGCGGAGAAGCGGCTGAAGGTCAGCGTGTTCAGCGTGGCGAAAAGCCGGTCCCAGCCCGACAGCTCCGCATAGCCCAGCCCGCCCACCAGCAGCATGGCAATGCCGACCGGCATGCGTAGCGCGATCAGCAGCAGCGCGCCGCCGAACATCAGAAGGCCGATGGAGAAATCGCTCATGCCGCGCGACGCGGCCGCAACAGCCCCTCGATCGCGACGAAGCCGGCGCAGAGGCTCCAGGCCAGCATGCCGAGCGCTGCCGCCGCATAGCCCCACCAGAAGGGCAGTTGCAGGAACATCGTGTCCCTTTCGCGATCCCACATATTGTAGCCGCCGATGGCCAGTCGCCAGGCCAGCACCGCCACCACCAGCGCGGCGACGGCGCGCATCACCGCATCCAGCCCGGCAATGCCGCGCGCCGGCAGCTTCTGGGTGAAGAAGTCGACCACCACATGCGCGCCCTTCATCTCGCAGAGCGGCATGCACAGCGCCACGGCCACGCCGAGCAGCATCTCGACAACCTCGCTGTCGCCCAGGATCGGCCGGCCGAAGGCGCCGCGCAGGACGGAGGCGGTGGTGACTGCCACCGCCGCCAACAGAAGAAGGCCTGCCAGGATGGCACAGCCCACCGCGAGCCGGGTGAAGCCGGCGCGCAGCGACTCCAGCGTCATACGCGGCCGTGCGATGCGGTGATGGCCTGAAGATCCTCGAACATGGCGCGGCCATTGCGGCCCCGGCGCGTCATCTCCGCGATCCAGGCGTCATAGGCGGGCTGCACGGCCGTGCGCCAGCGGGCCTTCTCGGCATCGCCGATGGCGATGATCTCATTGCCGGCGGCGATGGTCGCATCGACGGCCGGCTTGGTCTGCGTGTCCCAGATCGCGCCGCGATTGGCGGCGAGCGCGGGGCCGGAATTGGCGTCGATCACCGCCTTCAGGTCCGGCGGCAGGCGGTTGTAGCTGCGGCCGTTCATCAGCGTCAGGATCATGCCCTGGAACAGGCCGACGCCCGGCGGCTCGCTGTGGAACTTCGCGACCTCGTACAGGCGGAAGGGCTGGGTGATGGCCCAGTTGATGAGGAAGCCGTCCACCTGGTTGCGGGCCGTGGCTTCGTAGACTCCACCCAGCGGAATGCCCACCGGCGTGCCGCCCAGCGCTGTGACGGCCTCCCCAATGAAGCGGCCGGCGACGCGCAGCTTGAGGCCGCGAAAGTCCTCCAGGGTTCGGATCGGCTTGCGGGAGGTATGGACCAGCGCGCGGTCCGTCGCATGCACGGCGATGATCTTGATGCCGCGATATTCGGTATCGGCCAGGTGCTTGCCGATGAACTCCATCGCCGCCGGGCTTTCGGTGGCGGAGAGGCCGGTGTTCAGGAAGGGCAGCTCCAGCCCCTCCGTCCCCATGAAGCGGCCGGGGGTGAAGCCGGGGACGGTCCAGATCATGTCGACCACGCCGTCTTCCAACTGCTGCACCAGGTCGCGCGGCTGGCCGCCGAGCTGCATGGCGGGGAAGACGTCGATCTTGATGCGGCCACCGGATTCCTGCGCCACCTTCGCCGCCCAGGGGTCGAGATGCAGCGTGTGGTCCAGCGCGGTGGGGGAGGAGAAACTGTGCAGCCGGAAGGTGAAGGTGGCCTGCGCCCGCAGCGTGGCCGGCGCGGCCAGGGCGAGGCCGGTGGTCACACCGGCGCCCAGCAGGTGACGACGATTCAGCATGATCATGCTCCTGTTCAGCGCGCGGGATGCGCGGGCACGAAGACCGGCTTCAGCAGCCAGCGACGCGCGATGTCGAAATAGCCGGGGAAGACGTAGTGGCCGTTATGTTCCAGCAGCTTCTCGCGATGGCGGCGCCAGAAGCCGGGAATCTCGAACCAGGCCATCTGCGGATACAGGTGGTGGACGATGTGCAGGTTGTTCCAAAGGAACAGCAGGCCGAAGACCCAGTTGGATTCGACGCTGGCCGTGCGCTCGCCGGGCGTGGGACCCCAGCGATGCTCGATGAAGGCGCGCAGCAGGCCGAGGCTCAGCCCGGGCAGGACGAAGACCAGGTAGTAGTGCCAGACCGGCATGCCGGCGACGCCGGAGACGAACCACAGCACCACCGCGAGGCCGGCGAAGAAGCGCAGCCAGATCGGCACGTCCCGGAAATCCCCGGCGCGGAGCTTGGCCCATTCGGTCAGCACCAGCTTCCGCAGCCGCAGCACCGGCCCCACCGTCAGCCGGCCGAGCAAAGTCTGGTTGAACAGCAGCACCGCCTGCCAGGGGCGCGAGTAGCGGGACCAGTCGTCCTGCCGGTGATAGACGCTTTCGGTGTCCTCGCCGGGATAGGTCAGCACCGTGTTGCGGTGATGCGCGGTGTGGCTGCGCTTGTAGAGCTCGAAGGGGAACCAGCCGCCGATCGGCGGCCAGACCACGGCGGTGCGCAGCCAGCGGGGAATGCTGCGCCAGCCATGGATCGCTTCATGCTGGAGGGAGAAATGCCAGGCCAGCACATAGGCCCCGCCCAGCATCTGCAGCGGCCAGGGAATGTGGGCATGGAACCAGACCAGGGCGAACCAGGCGGCATAGATGGCGAAGGCCACGCCCCAGGTCGGCACCTCCCATCGCCGCCACCAGACCGGTGATGGCGCGAGCGCGGTCGAGCGGGGAAGGGCTTTCTCCTGCATGCCGCCAGCGTGGCAACAATCGATGGTGCCATGCAAGCGGGATCGGTCGCCCCAAACAAGGTCGCCGCACCGGCTTGCGCGGCCGGCAAGCAGGCGATGCCGGTATACGCAGCAATGCGACACTGCATACGATTTCCGCATCCATCACGGGGCTGGAAGCGGTGCGAAATCCGACCATTCTTGGGGACCCATCAGGAGCGACAGCCTTGCCCGCACCCCGCAGCCTCGCGGCCCTGGAAGACGATGCGCGGCGCGACCTGGACCTGATCGCCCATCCGCGCATGGACTGGCTGCAACCCAAGACCAGCGACGGCCGGCCAGTGCTGGATGTGCTGGTGGTGGGCGGCGGGCAATGCGGCGTGGTCACCGCCTTCGCGCTGATGCGCGACCGCCTGCGCAACCTGCTGGTGCTGGACCGCGCGGCCTATGGGCAGGAAGGGCCCTGGCAGACCTATGCGCGCATGCACAATCTGCGGTCCTGGAAGGATCAGAGCGGCCCCGATCTCGGCGTGCCCTCCCTCACCTACCAGGCCTGGCATGAGGCGCAGTTCGGCACCGCGGATTGGGCGGCGCTGCGCTACATCCCCAAGGAATTCTGGAACGACTATCTGCTGTGGCTGCGCCGCGTGGTCGGCGTGCCGGTGCGCAACGGGGTGAATGCCGGGCGCATCTCGCCCGCCCGGATGGATGACGGGCTGCCCTGCCTGTCGGTGGAGACTTCCGCCGGGCCGATGCTGGCGCGCAAGGTGGTGCTGGCGACGGGGCAGGAAGGTGCCGGCGTCTGGTGGATGCCGGATTTCGTCACCGCCCTGCCCCGTCCTCTGCGCGCCCATAGCGCCGACCCGATCGACTTCGCGGCGCTGCGCGGCAAGGTCGTGGCGGTGCTCGGCGCCGGCGCCTCCGCCTTCGACAATGCGGCGATGGCGCTGGAGGCCGGGGCGGCGGAGGTGCATCTGTTCTGCCGACGCGCGGAGCCGATGGTGATTCAGCCTTATCGCTGGCTGACCTTCGCCGGCTTCATGCGCCACATCCATGAGATGCCGGATGAATGGCGCTGGCGCTTCATGGCGCATGTGCTGGGGCTGCGGGAGGGTTTTCCGCCCGACACCTATGCGCGCGTCCTGCGGTTCCCCAACTTCCAGATGCATGTCGGCCGCCCCTGGACCGATGCGCGCAGCGAAGGCGGGCGCGTGACGCTCGCCACCCCACGCGGCGACTTCGAAGCGGATTTCCTGATCTGCGGCACCGGCGTGCGGATGGACCCGACACTTGTGCCCGAACTTGAAGGCTGCGCCCAGAACATCGCCCGCTGGTCCGACCGCTACACGCCGCCTGCGGAGGAAGCCAATCCGCGCCTCGGCGAATTCCCCTACCTCGCCGACGACTACAGCTTCATCGAGCGCGTGCCGGGCGAGACCCTCTGGATGCGCGACATCCATCTGTTCGGCATCGGCACCACCCTGTCCTTCGGCCCCGCCGGCGCCTCCATCAACGCCATGGGCATCGCCGTGCCGCGCCTGGCCGCGGGCATCACCCGCGGCCTGTTTGCCGCCGAACTGCCACGCTACTACGCGGATCTGCGCGCCTATGACGTGAAGCAGGTGGAGATCGACCCCAGCCGCATCACGGGGGATTAGCGCAGCGTTTCCATCAGACGGCGCAGCAGCAGGGCGCGCGGCACCAGGCTGTCCAGATAGATCTGCTCGAAATCCGTATGCCCGCCCTTGCCATCGGCGCCCAGCCCATCGAGCACCGGCGCGAGATCGGCGCAGAAATTGCCGTCGCTGCCGCCACCGGTCTTCAGGTCCTGCAAGTCGAAGCCGATCTCGGCCGCCAGCGCCTTGGCGTGGTCGAACAGCGCGGCGATGGCGGGCGTCTTCTCATAGGGCGGGCGGTTCAAACCGCCGGTCAGGGCCAGAGTCACATCCGGGCCATGCGGACGCAGCGCCTGCATGCGCGCCAGCATTTCCTCCGCGATCGCCGGCGTGGGCAGGCGCATGTCGATGGCGGCGCGGGCTTCCTCCGCCACCACATTCGCCCGCGTGCCACCGGCGACGACGCCGACATTCACCGTGACGCAACGCTCGTAATCCGTCATCGCGTGCAGGTCGATGATCTGCCGTGCCAGCTCGCCGATGGCGCTGCGGCCGTCCTGGTGCCGGCTGCCGGAATGCGCGGCGCGGCCCCTCACCACCAGGTCGAAGCGCGCGGCGCCCTTGCGGGCGGTGACGATCTTCCCACCCTCCCGCGCCGGCTCCGTCACCAGCACATACCTGGCCTTGCCGCCGAGGTCGCGGATCAGGTCCCTGCTGGTCGGGCTGCCGACCTCCTCATCCGAATTGAACAGATAGGTGATGGGCAAGGGCGTCGGCGTGCCGGCGCGGAGGAAGGAGAGAAAGGCCTCGAAGGCCAGCCGCGCGCCGGCCTTCATGTCGTAGATGCCGGGGCCGTAGGCGATGCCGTCCTGCACCCGGAAGGGCATGCGCGCCAGCATGCCCATGGGATGCACCGTATCCAGATGCGACAGCACCAGGATGCCGGGGGCATCGCCGCCCCAGGGCGAGCGCAACAGCACATGGTCGCCCATGCCGTCGCGGCCCGGGATGATCTCCACCCGCGCGCCCGCCTCGCCGGCCTCCGCCGCGACCTTCGCCATCAGGGCGGAAACCGCCTCGGGCGCGTCGGTCGGCGTCTCATGCTCCACCCAGGGGCGGATATTGGCGAGCAGGGCGTCGGTGGTGAAGGTCATGTGGAGGGCACCAGTTTCGTCACGAGGGTTGCGGCATCGCCACCCGTCGCCAGCGTGGCGATGGCGGCCAGGGCGTCTTCGGTCGCGTCGGGGCTGAGCACCCGCGCCGCGCAATCGCGGAATTTGGCGAGATGCTCCGCCTCGGTCATCGGGTTCCCGGCCGCGCCACGACGGATGCTGCGCGTTTCGGTCAGGATGCCGCCATCGCGCAGATGCAGCGTGACCTGCGTCGGTGGGCGCGGATCGGCATCGGGCAGCGCACGCATGGTGATGCGCGGCATCAGGGCGCGGATGGACGCGCGGTGGATCGCATCCCCCTCGAAATCCGCCAGCGCCACCTGGCCGTGCACCGCCGCCGTGGCCAGGCAATATTCCATGCTGAAGCGTGCCTGCATGCCCGTGCGCGGATCGGGATGGATCAGGTTGCCTGCGAGCACCGCAGGCAGGGCCGTCTCGATGGCGGCGATCTCGGCGGGCGGCACCTTCATCGCCAGCAGCGCATCCAGCGACAGATGCGTCGCCGCGCAGGTGGGATAGGGCTTGTAGCTGATGCCCACGGCCTCGATGGCCAGCGGCGCATTGTCGCCGGGCGGGTCCATCGCGCCCTGCGGCACATCGGCACCCGCGAACATCTCCGCGAAGCGCCAACGGCCGGCCAGCGCCTCCGCCGCGCCATCCACGCCCTGCTCCGCGAGGCTCGCCGCCAGCAGGCCCGATTTCGCGGCGAGGCCGGCATGCACGGACTTGGCCATGGCGCCGAGCTGCATGCGGCTGCCGCTGGCCATGCTGGTGGCGAGGCTGAGCGCATGCCCGGCCCGCACGGCATCCAACCGTAGAAGCCGCGCGCAGGCCGCCGCCGCGCCGATCGCGCCGATGGTGGAGGTGGCGTGCCAGCCCAGCCCGTAATGGCGCGGATTCACGCCGCGGCCGATGCAGGCCATTACCTCCAGCCCCACCACCAGCGCATCCAGCAGCGCGGGGCCTGCGGCCTGGCGCTCCTCGCCCAAGGCGAGGATGGCGGGCACCAGCACGGCGGTGGCGTGGCCGTGCAGCGGGTTGAAGGTGTCGTCGTAATCCAGCACATGCGCCGCCGCGCCATTCACCAGCGCCGCCCAGGGCGCCGCCATGGCCTGTCCGGTGCCGAGCAGGCGCGAACCGCCGCCGCCCCAGCGCGCGACGGTGGCGGCGACGCGGCGCGGCGTTTCCTCCAGCGATCCGGCGAGCATAACGCCGATGGCATCACGCAGCCCGGCGATGGCCAGGGGCGCCACGGCGGCGGTACGCGCGGGCGGCACGGCCGCCATCCATTCCGCGAGTCGCTGCGTCGGCCCCGCCATCCTCATCCCTCCCCGCCTGCCGGCCGCAGCCTCGCGCGCCACATGCCGCCGGGCAACCCCGCAAGTCTTCACGCCGCCGCCGATGCCTGCGAAGCTTCGCCAGGAACATGGGTGGAGAGAGCCGGCATGACGGGGACCAGGGCTGGAGCGATCGCGCGCGCGGAACGCTGCTTTGACGATGGCGCATATCTGGAGGCGCTGCGGAAGCTGGTGGCGGTACCGACCGAAAGCCAGCTTTCGGACAGCCTTCCGGCCCTGACCCGCTACTGCACCGAGACCCTGCCCGAACTGATGCGGGACATGCCCTTCGAGCAGACCGTGCTGCCGAACCCGCGGGAGGGTCGTGGCCCGGTCTTCGTCGCGACGCGCATCGAGGACCCTGCCCTGCCGACCGTGCTGGTCTATGGCCATGGCGATGTGGTGCGCGGCCTGGCGCCGAAATGGAGCGAGGGGTTGGACCCCTGGCAGGTCACCGTGCGCGGCGACAAGTGGTACGGCCGCGGCACCGTGGACAACAAGGGCCAGCACCTGATCGCCATCGAGGCGCTGCGCGCGGTGATGGCGGAGCGCGGCGGCACGCTTGGCTTTAACGCCAAGGTGCTGGTGGAGACCGGCGAGGAACAGGGCTCCCCCGGCCTGCGCGCGATGCTTCAGCAGCATCGGGAGATGCTGGCGGCGGATGTGTTCATCGGCCTGGACGGCCCGCGCCAGACCACCTTCATGCCGGAGATGAAGCTGGGCGCGCGCGGCGGCGTCGCCTTCGACCTGGTGGTGCGGCTGCGCGACCATGCGCATCATTCCGGCCATTGGGGCGGTGTGCTGACCGACCCCGGCTTCGTGCTGGCGCATGCGCTGTCCACCATCCTCGACCGCAACGGTCGCATCCTGGTGGAAGGCTGGTCGCCGGCGGCGATCCCGCCCGCCGTCAAGCGCGCCATCGGCGAGCTGGTGTTCGAGGACATCCCCGGCCTGCCCGAAGGCGATCCCAACTGGGGCGAGCCCGGCCTGACCAAGGCCGAAAAAATCTTCGGCTGGACCAGCGTCATCATGCTGGCGCAGATCACCGGCCATCCGGACGCGCCGACCAATGCCGTGCAGGGCGAGGCCCGCGCGCGATTGCAGATCCGCCACACGGTGGATGTGCCCGGCGCCGCCTTCGTGCCCGCGCTGCGCAAGCATCTCGATGCCAAGGGCTTCCCCGAGGTCGAGATCATCCCGATGATGGAACGCGACATGTTCGGCGCCGCACGGACCAATCCGGACGATCCCTGGGTCGGCGTCGTCGCGAATTCCATGGCGCGCACCAGCAACCGCGCGCCGAACATCGTGCCCAGCTCCTCCGGCTCCAACCCCTCCGACATGTTCCTGGAGGAGCTGGATGCGCCGGTGATCTGGATTCCGAACAGCTATGCCGGCTGCAACCAGCATGGTCCCGACGAACACGCTTTGGCGCCGCTGCTGCGTGAGGGTCTGGGGCTGATGGCCGGCATCTGGTGGGATATTGGCGAGGGCAAGGTCCCCCAGAGGAAACAGTCATGACGGACGCCCTGCCCGCCGCGCTGATCGACCAGGTCAGCGGCCCGGAGATGATGGACAACCTGCGGCAGATCGCCCGCTGGGTGAAGCTGAGCGGCGCGGCGGAGGAGCTGGAATCGCTCGGCTTCCTGCAGCAGCGGATGAAGGCCTATGGCTTCCGCACGCAGATCCTGCTGCACGACGCCTATATCAGCCTGCCGGGCAAGGCCGCCGTCACAGTCGATGGCAAGACGCTGCGCTGCATCACGCAGTCCTTCTCCCGCCCCGGCCGCGTCTCCGGCGTGCCGGTCTATCTCGGCCATGGGCATGATGCCGACTTCGCGGGGCGCGACCTCGCCGGCCGCGTCCTGCTGTTCGAGGGCATGGCGACGCCGGCCGTGGCGCAGCGCGCCTCGCAGGCCGGCGCGGCCGGGCAACTGCATATCAGCCATCACGAGCATATCCACGAGATGTGCATCTCCCCCGTCTGGGGCAGCCCGGGCGCGAGCACGCTGGCTGATCTGCCGACCACGGTTGTGTGCAGCGTCGACAATGCCGAAGGCGGCGCCATCCGCGACGCGCTGGCCGCCGGCGCGCAGCCGGTGGTGACGCTGGAGGCGGAGGTTGATACCGGCTGGCGCAAGACGCCGATCCTGGTGGCGGAGATGGAGGCGCCGCATGGCGGGGCGGAGGCGCCCTTCATCCTGCTCTCCGGCCATCAGGACACCTGGTATTACGGCGTGATGGACAATGGCTCCGCCAATGCCGGCATGATGGAAGTGGCGCGGCTCTGCGCGCTGCACCGTGCCAAGTGGCAGCGCGGGCTGCGCGTCTGCTTCTGGTCGGGCCATTCGCATGGGCGCTATTCCGGCTCCGCCTGGTATGCCGATACGCATTGGGAGGAGCTGGACCGCCGCTGCGCCGCGCATGTGAATGTGGACAGCCTGGGCGGCGCCGGCGCGACGGTGCTGGAGAATGCGGCGGCGATGACGGAGCTGCGCCACCTGGCGGCGGAGGCCGTGCAGGCGCAGACCAACCAGACCTACAAGGGCAAGCGCAAGGCGCGGAACAGCGATGAGAGCTTCGTCGGCATCGGCATCCCCTCCATGCTCGGCTCCATCAGCGAACAGCCGGCGCGGCATGCGCAGGCGCGCAATGCGCTGGGCTGGTGGTGGCACACGCCGCATGACCTGATCGACAAGGTCGATGAGGCCAATCTGGTGCGCGACACGCGCGTGCTGGCGCAGGTGGTGTGGAAGCTGCTGGCGGAGCCGGTGCTGCCGCTGGACCACGCGGCGACCGCGGCCTCCCTGGTGCAGGAACTGGCCGGGCTGTCGGGCACGCTGGCAGGTCGCTTCGAGATGGAGGGGCTGGTCAGCGCGGCGACGCGGCTGCGGGACAGCGCGGCACGCATCGCAGGACGGACGGCGAAGGATGCCGCCGCCGCCAATGCGGCGCTGATGCGGGCCTCCCGTGCCCTGGTGCCGGTGGACTACACGCCGGGCGACCGCTTCGCCCATGCCGCCGCCCTGCCCCTGCCCGCCTGGGCCACGCTGCAGCCGATCCGCGACCTGGTGGCGACGGCAGCCGGCAGCGATGCCGAGAAATTCGCCACCGTGGACGCGACCCGCGCCCGCAACCGCCTGGCCTTCGCGCTGCGCGAGGCCCAGGTCGCGCTCGATGCCGCCGACGCGGCGCTGAACTGAAGGAAGAAGCCATCATGCGGAACGACGAACAGGTCTGGCGCAGCGTCGATGAGCGCAAGGAGACCTATGCCGAACTCAGCGATCGCATCTGGGGCATGCCGGAGCTTTGCTACAACGAGCATCGCAGCGTCGCCGAACATATCGCGATGCTGGAGGCCGAGGGCTTTGCCATCACCCGCGACGTCGCCGGCATCCCCACGGCGGTGATGGGCGAGGCTGGCGAGGGTGGGCCCGTCATCGCCATCCTTGGCGAGTATGACGCGCTGCCCGGCCTGTCGCAGGAAGCCGGCGTCGCGGAACACAAGCCGCTGCCCGGCGATGGCTACGGCCATGGCTGCGGCCATAATGTGCTGGGCTCCGCCAGCCTGCTCGCCGCCGCGGCGGTGAAGGATTTCCTCAAGGCCAACAACCTGCCGGGGCGGGTGCGCTACTATGGCTGCCCGGCGGAAGAAGGCGGCGCGGCGAAGGGCTTCATGGTGCGCGAAGGCGCCTTCGACGATGTCGACATCGCCATCTCCTGGCACCCGGCCAGCTTCTCCGGCGTGAATGACGCGATCTCGCTGGCCAATACCCGCATCGACTTTTCCTTCACCGGCCGCGCCGCGCATGCGGCCTCGTCCCCGCATCTCGGCCGTTCGGCGCTGGACGCGATCGAGCTGATGAATGTCGGCGTGAACTACATGCGCGAGCACATGCCGAGCGATGCGCGCATCCACTACGCCTATCTGAATGCCGGCGGCATCGCGCCGAATGTCGTGCAGTCCCAGACCAAGGTCCGCTACCTGATCCGCGCGCGCAATCTGACCGAGCTGAACGCGCTGGTCGCGCGCGTGCGCAAGATCGCGGATGGCGCGGCGCTGATGACGGAGACCACCGTTTCCACCCAGGTGATCTCGGCCGTGTCCAACCTGCTCGGCAATTCGCCGCTGGAACAGCTGATGTACGACAACTTCCAGCGCCTCGGCCCGCCGCAATTCACCGACGAGGACAAGGCCTATGCGGCCGAGATCCAGAAGACGCTGAGCGACGAGGACATTCTCTCCGGCTATCGCCGCCAGGGCGTCACGCCCGATACTGGCAAGGCGCTGTGCGAGCTGATCGTGCCGCTGGACGCCAAGGGCGCGGGCATGAACGGCTCCACCGATGTCGGCGATGTCTCCTGGAAGGTTCCGACGGTGCAGGCGCGTGGCGCGACCTATGCCATCGGCACGCCGGGCCATAGCTGGCAGGTGGTGGCGCAGGGCAAGGCGCCGGCGGCGCATACCGGCATGGTGCATGTGGCGAAGGTGATGGCCGGCACGGCCGTGGATGCACTGCGCAATCCCGATGTCATCGCCAAGGCCAAGGCCGACCATGCGGCGCGCACCGGCGGCAAGCCCTATGCCAGCCCGCTGCCGGCCGATGCGAAGCCGGCGCTCGGCATGTCCCTCGCCGAGTGATCTAACCCGGACATGCCCGTGATCGCCGCGAGACTGCTTGCGGCGATGCGGGGATGGCGGCAGCCTTCCGCTTTCTGCGGGAGGTTTCGCCATGGCGCGGCGTCAGATGAAGCTCGGTGTCTCGATGATCGGGCTTGGCTACCACATGGCGGCCTGGCGCCATCCGGATATCGATCCGGCCGGCAACATGAAGCTGTCGCACTATGTCGATGTCACCCGCATCGCGCAGCGCGGCAAGCTGGACCTGGTGTTCCTGGCCGATGGTGTCGGCATCCGCGCCCAGGACGAGCCGAAGGGGGCGCTGGCCCGCTCCTCCAAGAACGTGGTGTTCGAGCCGCTGACACTGCTCTCGGCGCTGGCCATGGTCAGCGAGAATGTCGGCCTCGTCGCCACCGCCTCCACCACCTATAACGAGCCCTACCACGTCGCCCGCAAATTCGCCTCGCTGGACCATATCAGCGGCGGCCGCGCCGGCTGGAACGTCGTCTCCTCCTTCACCGATACCGAGGCGCGGAATTTCGGCTTCGAGAAGGCGCCGGACTACGACAAGCGCTACGACCGCGCCGGCGAATTCGTCGAGGTGGTGCGCGGGCTGTGGGAGAGCTGGGAGGATGACGCCTTCGTCCGCGACAAGGCATCGGGCGTAAACTACGACGAATCCAAGCTGCATGTGCTGAACCACAAGGGCGAGCATTTCCGGGTCGCCGGCCCGCTGAACGTGGCACGCACGCCGCAGGGCCATCCCGTCATCTTCCAGGCCGGTGCCTCCGATGCCGGGCGCGAACTGGCGGCGGCGACGGCGGATGGGCTCTATGCCGCGTCGCAGGAATTGTCCGTCGCGCAGGCCTATTACAGCGACGTGAAGGGCCGCATGGCGCGTTATGGGCGGGAGCCCGATCATCTGAAGATCATGCCGGGCATCCTCGCCGTGCCCGGCCGCACGCGGCAGGAGGCGCAGGACAAGCATGAGCAGGTGCAGTCGCTGCTCGACCCGCTGCTCGGCCTCAACCAGCTGTCCCGCGTCATGGGCGACCTCTCCGCCTATGACGTGGATGGGCCGGTGCCGGATGCGATCGACCCTCGCATGCGCAGCCGCGCGCAGATTTTCCTCGATCTGGCGAAGCGCGACAACCTGACCATCCGCCAGCTCTACACGCTGGTCGCCGCGGGCAATGGCCATCGCACCGTGGTCGGCACCCCGGCCGATATCGCCGATGCCATGCAGGAATGGTTCGAACAGGGCGCGGCGGATGGCTACAATATCCTGCCGCCCTGGCTGCCCGGCGGCCTCGCCGATGTCGTGGAGCTGGTGGTCCCGGAATTGCAACGGCGAGGCCTGTTCCGCACCGAATATGAGGGCACAACGCTGCGCGAAAATCTCGGCGTGCCCTACCCCACCCACCGCCGTGCCGCCCTCGCCCGCGGCCTGGCCGCCGAATGATGTCGGGAGACGCCACCATGCGCCTGCTCCGCCCGCTGCTGATGACGGCAGCCCTGCTCACCGCCCTGCCAGCCGCCGCCCAGGAATTGCGCATCGGTTTCAAGGCCGCGGTCGATGGCAGCGACCCGCACCAGAACTACACGCCGAACCGCAATGTCCAATTGCACGTCTACGAACCGCTGGTGTTCCAGGACCCCTTCATGCGCCCCCTGCCCGGCGCGGCTTCCGCCTGGCGGCAGATCGACGATGAGTCCTGGGAATTCACCCTGCGCGAGGGCCTGACCTTCCATGACGGCACGCCGGTGACGGCGGATGACGTGGTGTTCTCCATCAAGCGGGCGCGGGAGATCACCGGCCTGCGCACCTTCGTCGGCCAGACCCGCAGCATCGCCTCGGCCGAGGCGAAGGACGACCGCACCGTCATCATCCGCACCCGCGGCCTGTCCACCCTGCTGCCGAGCCAGATGGCGGTCATCGCCATCCTTTCGCGTCGCCTGGCCGAAGGCGCGGTGGAGGCGGATTTCAACGGCGGCCGCGCCGCCATCGGCACCGGCCCCTATCGCTGGGTCCGCCTGTCGCAGGGCCAGGATGTGGTGCTGGAACGGGCGGCACGGCACTGGCGCGAGCCGGAGCCCTGGCAGCGCGTGACCTTCCGCTTCATCAGCAATGACAGCGCCCGCGTCGCCGCGCTGCTGGCCGGCGATGTGGATGTGATCGACAATGTGCCGGCCGCGCTCTACGGCCGGGTGCGCGACAGCGACCGGTCCCAGCTCATCACCGGCACCGGTCTGTTCACGCTGTACATGTATCTCGACCATTTCCGCGACCAGGTGGCCTTTGCCACCGGCCCGGATGGCCAGCCCCTGGCGCGCAACCCGATCCGCGATCCGCGCGTGCGGCAGGCGATGAATCTCGCGATCAATCGCGCCACCCTGGCGGAGCGCGCGATGGAAGGCTCCGCCGACCCGATCGGGCAGTTCGCCGCGCCGGGCTTCATCGGCCACGACCCCTCCCTCACCGTGCCGGCGCAGGACCAGGCGCAGGCGCGGCGGCTGCTGGCGGAAGCGGGCTATCCGAACGGCTTCGGACTGACGATCCACTGCACGAATGACCGCTTCGCCGGCGATTCCCGCACCTGCCAGGTGGTCGGCCAGATGCTCACCTCGGTCGGCATCCGCGTGACGGTGGATGCGCTGCCGGCGGCGGTGTTCTTCCGCCGCGCCAATGGCAATGCGCAGCTTGACCCCGAATTCACCGCCTTCATGGCGATCTTCGCCTCCTCCACCGGCGTGGCCAGCGAGACGATGAGCAGCATCCTGCGCACCCGCAACGCCGCCCTGGGCCAGGGGCCGCTGAACCGGGGCCGCTATTCCAACCCCGCGATGGATGCGGCGCTGGACCGCGTGGACCGCACGCTGGACGATGCGGAACGGGAGCAGGCGATGGGCGCCGCCGCGCGCATCGCCATCGAGGACAATGCCATCCTGCCGATCTTCTCGCTCCGCGCCTCCTACGGAGTGCGGCGCGGGCTGACGCTGACGCCGCGCGGCGACCAGTACACCATGGCGACGGGCATCCGCTCCGCGCCATGACCCGGCCGCGCATCCTGGTCATCGACCCGCAGGGCGAGGACCAGGACATCGAATGGGCGGTCGCCGGCGAGGATGCGGAACTGGTGTTCCGCCGCTCCACCGGCGGGCGGCTGCCCGACCCGGCGGATTACGCCAGCGCCGATGCGGTGCTGAACTGCCGGTCCATGCATTTGCTTGGCGCCGATACCATCGCGCTGTTCGAGCGGTGCCGGGTGATCGTGCAGGGCGGCGTCGGCTTCGCGCATATCGACCTCGCAGCTGCCGCCGCACGCGGCATACCGGTGCTGACCACGCCGGATTACGGCACGACGGAAGTTGCGGACCACGCGGTGGCCCTGGCGCTCGGCCTGCTGCGGGGGCTGCAGGGCTATGACCGTCGGCTGCGGCGCGGCAATGAGGCCTGGGATGCGCGGCAGATGAAGCAGGTGCGGCGGCTCGGCACGCTGCGCCTCGGCATTCTGGGGCTGGGGCGCATCGGCACGGCGGCGGCCCTGCGCTTCCAGGCCTTCGGCATGAAGGTGGGTTTCCACGACCCGCATCTGCCCGTGGGCCATCAACTCGCCTTCGGCTGGGAACGCTTCGACACGGCGGAGGCGCTGCTGGCGCGCAGCGACGTGCTGAGCATTCATGCGCCGCTGGACGCCTCCACCCAGGGCCTGCTGGATGCGCGCCGACTTGCGTTGCTGCCGCCGGGCGCCGTCGTGGTGAACACCGCGCGCGGCGGCATCATCGACCTCGATGCGCTGCACGGGGCGCTGCGCACGGGGCATCTGGCGGGCGCCGGGCTGGATGTCTTCGTGACAGAGCCTCTGGACCGCGCGCATCCGCTGATCGCCGCCTGGGCGGCCGGGGAGTCCTGGCTGGACGACCGGCTGGTGCTGACGCCGCACGCCGCCTTCTATTCCACCGCCAGCATCCGCGACATCCGCCGCCTGTCCATGCAGTACATGATGGATTTCTGGCGGACCGGCGCGCGGCCCACCTGCGTGAATGCCGCCCTTCTCCCTATAGCGGCCAGAACAGCATGAGCGCCGGCACCGCCACCGCCACCACCAGCACCTCCAGCGGCAGGCCCAGCCGCCAGTAGTCGCCGAAGCCGAAGCCGCCCGGCCCCAGGATCAGCGTGTTGTTCTGGTGCCCGATGGGCGTCAGGAAGGCGCAGGAGGCGCCGATGGCCACCGCCATCAGGAAGGGGTCGCTGGCGACGCCGAGCTGGCTGGCGGTGCCGAGCGCCACCGGGCACATCACGGCGGCGGTGCCGGCATTGTTCATGAAGTCCGACAGCGTCATCGTCACCACCAGCAGCAGAGTCAGCGCCGCGATGGGGCCGAAGGGCGCGATGGGCGCCAGCAGCGCCTGCGCCACCACATCCGCCGCCCCCGTGGTCGTCATCGCATCCGCCACCGGGATCAGCGCCGCCAGAAGCACCACCACGGACCAGTCCACGGCGTCATAAAGCCGGCGCACCGCCACCTGGCCGAGCAGCACCAGCGCCAGCACCCCGGCGGCGAAGGCGACGGCCGCCGGCAGCAGGCCGAAGGCGGCACCGCCGATGGCCGCCAGCATCACGCCCCCCACCATGGCCGCGCGCCGCCCGTCCGGCAGGCGCAGCGGCCGCTCGGCCAGCGGCACCAGGCCGAAGAGTTGTGCGAATTCAGCCAGGGTTTGCGGCGCGCCCTGCATCAGCAGCATGTCGCCCTCGCGCAGCGCCACGCTGTTGAGCCGCGCCGTGATGCGCTGCCCCCGGCGCGAAATGGCGAGCAGGTTGACGCCGTGCTGGTGGCGCAGCCGGATGCCGCGGGCTGACAGGCCGGCAATGCCGGCGCGGGGCGGCACGACGAATTCCGCCAGCACCACCTCCGGCGATTGCAGGGCGGCGGCGGGCCCCGCATCGGCGCCCTCCTCCGATGGCGAGCCTTCGCGCACATCCTGCGCCAGCTTCAGGCCGAGATCGGCCAAAGCGGAGGTCAGCGCCTCCGGCTCCGCCTCGATCACCAGGATGTCGCCGGCCATCACCTCCCGCGACAGATGCGGCGCCGGAATTCGGCGGTCCGCCCGCACCAGGCCAAGCACCTGTGCCTCGCTGGCTTTCAGCGCTTCCTCGATCGCGCGCAGCGTCATGCCGGCGGCCTTGGCATCTTCCGGCACCCGCGCCTCGGTCAGATAGGCACCGGTGCCAAAGCCTTCGGCCCCGCTGACCTTGCGGGCCGGCACCAGGCGCCAGCCGAGCGCCAGGAAGGCGAGGCCGGAAAGGGCGACGGCGACGCCGACCGGGGCGAAGTCGAACATGGCGAAGCTCTGCCCGCCCTCCCCCTGGGCGCGGAAGCCGGAGACGATGAGGTTGGGCGGCGTGCCGATCAGCGTCGTCATGCCGCCGAGGATCGAGCCGAAGGCGAGTGGCATCAGCAGCCGCCCCGGCGGCAATTCCAGCCGCCGGGCGACCTGGATCGCCACCGGCATCAGCAGCGCCAGCGCCCCCACATTGTTCATGAAGGCGGAGAGCAGCGCCGCCAGCCCGGCCAGCGCGGTGATGGTCACGGTAGGTCCGGCCTTGCGCGGCACGGCGACGGCGGAAAGCCAGTCCACCGCGCCGCTGGCCTGCAAGGCGGCGCTGAGGATCAGGATGCAGGCAACGGTGACCACCGCCGGATGGCCGAATCCGGCGAAGGCCGCCTCCGTCTCCACCAGCCCTGCGACGACGGCGGCGAGCAGCGCCGCCATCGCCACCACGTCATGCCGCCAGCGGCCCCAGATGAACAGCAGGATGGTCGCCGCGAGAATGGCGAGCAGGGTGATCTGGGCGGCGGTCATCGTTCAGGCCTCGGCAGCGACAGCAGGCCATAGCAGCTACGGCGCGGCCGGGTTGCACCGGGGCGGAACAAATCCTCAGATTTTATGGGCTTCCAGCGTGCTGGGGTGGAACAGCTCCTCCGGCGTCAGCAAGCGGCTGGACAGGCCCTGGGCATGGTGGTGGCGCAGGAACCATTCGAAGACATGGCGGTTGGCGGCCAGGCCGTAGGAGAAGAAGTCGTCCCCCATCAGCCGGCGGGCGGCGCGGAGGTTCTCCTCGACGAAGGGCAACGTGACCTTGGTGGCGGAGGTATCGGCCAGTTTTGCAAGCGCCACGGCCTTGGATTTCTCGAAGGCTTTCTGGACGGCGGCAGGAAGCCAGGGGTGTTTCTCGACCAGGGTTTTGCGGATGCCCAGCACATGCATCACCGGGAAGATGCGGGTCTTGCGGAACCAGGCCTGGGCCTCGGCGGTCGGGTCCGGGAAGAGCCATTCGATGTTGGGGTCGCCGCGTTCGAAGCAGGACGGCGCGCGTGGCCCCATCACCCCGTCCAGCTCGCCGGCGGCCAGCATGCCGGAGATGGTGGCACCTTCCGGCGCGTTCTCGATGACGACGCCCGGCGGCAGGTTGAGAAGGATCTTCTCGACGCGGCCGGGGGTGTCGTAGCCGCCGCGCACCCAGGTGACCTCGGCGGGGCTGACGCCATACTCCTCCTCCAGGATCGCACGCGCCCAGACATTGGCGGTGAGCTGGTATTCCGGGATGCCGATGCGCTTCCCGCGCAGGTCCGAAGGCTTCGCAATGCCGCGATCCGTCCGCACCACGATGCAGGTGTGCCGGAAGGCGCGGGAGGGAAAGACCGGCACGGCAATGTAGGGCGAATCCCCCTTGGCGACGCGCACGGCGTAGGAGGACAGCGACAATTCGCAGATGTCGAAGGCCTCGTGCCGGAAGGCGCGGAAGAAGATCTCCTCCGGCTCCAGCAGCATGAATTGCGGATCGACGGCATCGATCTGCACCTCCCCATCCACCAGGGGGCGCATGCGGTCATAGGGGCCGATGGCGATGGAAAGCTGCAGCTTCGACATGCGCTATTCCGCCGCGATGGAGGACGGGGCGCTGACGAACAGTTCGCGCTCCATCTCCGTCGTGCCGAAGCTGCGCCAGTCGGTGGTCTTCGGCACCACGCCCTCAAAGGAGGAAATGTCCTTCAGGGGCACGCGCGGTTCGGTGCGGCCCAGGGCCGGGGCGCCCTCCGCCAGGGCGCGCGCCGCCTCGATCATCAACCGGCGCCATTGCACGATGGCGACGTCGCTGGCGCCGAGGCGTTCGCTGGTGCGATCGGCGATGGGACCCATGCTCTCCCACATCGCCATGTCCTGCGCCGGGATGCCCTTGATGCCGGTGAAATTGCCCAGCGCCATCAATCGGCGATCCTGCCCGTAGTCATTCTCCCGCACCCGCACCTTCTGCCAGTCGGCATCCACGTCGATGCCCGGTTGCAGTGCCAGGAACTTGCGCCAGTCCTCGGTGGAGGGCACGTCCGGCCCCTCCCCCCATGCCATGAAGTAGAACCAGCTATGGGTGTCGTCGATCGGCACCGTCACCTGCGCCACGTTGTAGCTGGCGTTCGGCGGGATCAGGCAGGTCAGCGGCGCGACGAAGGTGGTGATGCGGACATAGTCATGCGTCGCCGCCTGGGTGATCGGCCGGCGGATCGCGGCATAGCGGAAGCCGTAGGAGGTGAGCTGCACCTGCAGCCGCGGCGCCTTGTCGGTGGAAGGCCGCGTCCAGCTTTTGGCGCTTGCCCCGGCGCGGCCGACGCGGGCCGGCACCATGTCGGAGGAATGCAGGGAGGAGGAATGGGCGCTGTCGATCTGCCCCTCGACGATCTGCGCCCAGTTGCAGGGTACCATGGTCTTGCCGATGGCAACGCGCGTGGCCGGCGTCGGGGCGAAGGGTGGCGGTTCGAAGTCCGGCATGTCGGCGCGGTCGCCGAGGAAGGCCCAGACGAAGCCGCCCGCCTCCTCCACCGGATAGGCCGGATGCTTGAACTTCGCGGCGGCGCAGGCCTCCGGCGGCTCGCTCGGCATTTCGAGGACGTTGCCCTCCACGTCGACTTTCCAGCCGTGATAGAGGCAGCGCAGCCCGCCTTCCTCATTGCGTCCGTAATAGAGCGAGGCCTTGCGGTGCGGGCAGGCCTCCGCCACCAGGCCGAGACGGCCGTCGCTGTCGCGGAAGGCGACCAGCTTCTCGCCCAGCACCTGGACGCGGACGGGCTTGCCATCCGCCTCCTCCACCTCCTCCGACAGGCAGACGGGCAGCCAATGGCTGCGCAGCAGGCGGCCCATGGGGGCATCGCCGGTGACGCGGCACAGCAGCTCGTTCTCGGCCTGGGTGAGCATGGCGGTTCCTCCCGATATGCTTAGGTGCCTAAGATATGCGGCCCGCCTTTCGCACTGTCCAGGGGGTGTTGACGGTCAATAGTTAGATTTCTAAGTGAATGGAAAGGCGCGGAGGCAGGCAGGATGACGGAGGCGGCGTTTCGGCCCCTGCGGGTGATGGCGGCGGCGGAGATCGCGACGGGCATCTTCCGCTTCGACCTGGCGCATCCGGATGGCGAGGACCTGCCGCCCTTCACCGCCGGCGCGCATCTGCGGGTGCAAGTGCCGGGCGGCCTGATGCGGCGCTATTCGCTCTGCTCCGACCCGGAGGATGTCACCGCATGGTCCATCGCCGTGAAGCGCGACGCGGCCGGCCAGGGCGGCTCCGTTGCCCTGTGCGACGGGGTGAAGGCCGGGGACCTGCTGCCCTGCGGCAAACCCCAGAATGACTTCCCGCTGGAGGGGCGGCCGGTCGGGCGGGTCTTCATCGCCGGCGGCATCGGCATCACCCCGATCATGTCCATGATCCGGCATCTGGAGGGCTCGGGCGGACCGCCCTGGAAGCTGTACTACCTCACCCGCTCCCCGGCCGAGACCGCCTTCCGGGAGGAGCTTTCCGCCTTTCGCGGCAAGGTGGTGATCCATCATGATGGCGGCGATCCGGACCGCGCCTTCGACCTCTGGCCCATCCTGGAACAGCCGAAGGGCCGCCATATCCATTGCTGCGGGCCGCGCGGGCTGATGCAGGCGGTGCGGGACATGACCGGCCACTGGTCCTCCGCCGCCGTGCATTTCGAGGATTTCGGCGCGGGCTCCGGCCAGACGCGACCGGAGGACACTGCCTTCACCGCGGCCCTGGCGCGGTCCGGCGGCGAGGTGACCGTGCCGGCCGGCACCACCCTGCTCGCGGCGCTGCACGCGGCCGGCCATGCCGTGCCATTCTCCTGCGAGAGCGGCACCTGCGGGTCCTGCCGCACCGGCCTGGTCGCCGGCGTGGTGGACCATCGCGACCTGGTGCTGATGGAGCATGAGAAGGCCATGGCGATCATACCCTGCGTGTCCCGCGCCGCCCCCGGCTGCGACCGCCTGGTGCTGGACCTGTGACCCAGCCCGCCGAGCCGGAGCTCGACCTGCGGCCGCCACGCCGGCTGAAGCTGGGTGTGGCCGGGCTGGGCCGGGCCTTCATGCTGATGCTGCCGGGGCTGGCGCATCATCCGCGCATCCAGCTCGTGGCCTGCGCCGATCCGCGGCCGGAGGCGCGCATCCGCTTCACCGCCGACTTCGACGCGCCCTCCTACGCCGAATTCGGGGAGCTCTGCGACGATCCGCATGTCGAGGCGATCTATCTCGCCACCCCGCACCAGTTCCACGCCGCCCAGGTCGCCCGCGCCGCCGAGGCCCGCAAGCATATCCTGGTGGAGAAGCCGCTGGCTGTGACGCTGGCGGAGGCGGCTTCCATGGTCGAGCGCGCGCGGGCGGCCGGGGTGCATCTGCTGGTCGGCCACAGCCATGCGCAGGATGGGCCCGTGCTGGCCGCGCGGCGGCTGATCGCCAGCGGGGAGGTCGGCGCGCCGCGCCTCATCACCGCGCTGAACTACACCGACTTCCTGTACCGCCCGCGGCGGGCGGAGGAGTTGGACACCAGCCAGGGCGGCGGCGTGGTGTTCAGCCAGGGCGCGCATCAGGTGGATGTGGTGCGGTTGCTGGGCGGCGGGCTGGTGCGATCCGTCCGCGCCATGACCGGCGCCTGGGACCCAGCGCGACCGACGGAGGGCGCCTATGCCGCCTTCCTGGCCTTCGAGAATGGCGCGGCGGCCAGCCTCACCTATTCCGGCTATGGCCGCTTCGACAGCGATGTCTTCCTCGACTGGGTGGGGGAGATGGGTCAGCGCAAGGATCCTGGGCGCCACGGCCTGGCGCGCGCGGCGCTCGCCGGGCTGCCGGATGCGGCGGCCGAGGCGGCGCTGAAGACCAGCCGGACCTATGGCGCGCCCGGCCAGCCGCCCGGCCTGCCGCCGCTGGAGCCCCCGGAATTCCACAACCAGTTCGGCCTGGTCATCGCCAGTTGCGAGCACGCCGATCTGCGGCTCACCGCCCAGGGGGTGGAGGTGCATGGCGATGCCGCGCGCCGCCTCCGCAAGGCCCCCCTGCCCGCCGTGCCGCGCGGCGAGGTCTGGGACGCATTGTGCAGTGCGGTGCTGGATGGCATTCCCCCTGTGCAGGACGGTGCCTGGGGCATGGCCACGCTGGAGGTGTGCCTCGCCATCCTGCAATCCGCCCGCGAGGGGCGGGAGATCGCGCTGCATCACCAGGTGGCGCCGAAAGGACCTTGAGACATGCCGACGCTCCGCATCGAGGCGCAGCAGGATGCCGCCAGCGGGTTGTTTTTCCTGGAAGTCTTCCTGCCGGCTGAGTCCCCGACCCCCTTCGTCAGCACCGCGCCCCGCTACAGCAGCGCGGCGGCGGCCGAGCAGGACATGATCGCCACCCTGACGGCGGCGGCGAATCGACCGCGTAAGTCATGAGCGATCGTGAGTCGGCTTTGCCCTTCGAGCAAAGCCTTGGCTTCCTGGTGCGCGACCTGAACCGCGCCATCCAGCGCAACCTGCAGGCGCGTATCCAGCCCAGCGGCGCGACGCTCGGCGCCTGGTACTTCCTGCGCGTGCTCTGGGAGGAGGACAGCCTGACCCAACGCGAACTGGCGCAGCGCATCGGCATGCAGGAACCCACCGCCGTCATCGCCCTGCGCGGGATGGAGGAGGCGGGCTGGATCGTCCGCGAACGCAGCGAGACCGATCGCCGCAAGGTGCATATCCACCTGACCGACACCGGCCGCGCCCTGCGGGAAGCGCTGCTGCCCGAGGCCAAGGCGGTGATCGCGGAGGCGCTGGTCGGCATGGAGGAGGCGGAGGTCGACACCCTGCTCAGCCTGCTGCGCCGCGCCCGCGCCAATCTGGCCGAGCCCGCCCCTGCTACCCCGCCGGCGAAAGCCCGAGGCGCTGGGCTGCGGCCGCCACGCAACGGCTGAACACCTCCAGCGCATCGAAGGGCAGGTCCTGGCCGCCCTCCGGCAGGAAGATGGGCAGGCCGCCGACCTGTTCCACCGCGCCGGGGATCATCAGATTGTCCGGCAGGCCGAAGCCGCCCACCGTCAGCCCTGGCATCGGGTCCGGCACCGCCGCCAGCAGCGCGGCGCTGCGGGCGGCGAAGGGTGTGGCGCTGTTGGAATAGGCGAAGATCGGTCGCCCCCGGCCGAGGAACCAGCCCAGCTCCACCAGCGTGCCGGCATCGGCCGAGGCGCCGCGGAAGGGGGTGAGGTTGGCGATCACCAGGTCGGCGCGTTCCATCATCGCCAGGTCCTTGGCGAAGATGACCCGCCAGGCCTCGGCCTCCGCCATGCTGGCCAGGGAGGCCACGTCCTCGTTGAGCGGCGGCAGGGCGGTGATGCCGTGGCGGGCGCAGATCGCCGATTTGCGGGCGGCCTGGGCCGGCGCATCGGGCAGGAAGACATCGGGGCCGGCGAGATAGGCGAGTGGCATGGGGCGAAGCTGACCATGCGGCGCGCAAAGCGCGCAAGCGGCGGGCAGGCCCAGGTCGGGATCGCAGGCCTTGGCGGAAAAGGCCTCTGGCCCGGTCACGGGGGCTTCTGGCAGGCTTGTCGCATGAGAATCTCCGCGTGAAGCCGGCCCCCTTCGAATGGCAGGCGCCCGACAGCCTGGAGGCAGCGCTGGCGCTGAAGGCCCGGCATGGGGAGGCCGCGCGCTTCCTGGCCGGTGGGCAGTCCCTGGTGCCGGCGATGAATTTCCGGGTGGCACAGCCGGCCGTGCTGGTGGACCTCAACCGGGTGGCCGCGCTGGATTTTTGTACCTTCGACGCAGATGGCACGCTGCGCATCGGCGCCATGGCGCGCTACCGGCGGATCGAGCGGGATGCGGCGGTGGCGGCGCGGGTGCCGATCCTGGTGGAGGCGCTGGCGGAGGTGGCGCATCCGCAGATCCGCACGCGCGGGACGCTGGGCGGCAACCTCTCCCATGCCGATCCGGCCAGCGAGATGCCGGCGGTGATGCTGGCGCTGGATGCGCGGTTCCGGCTGCAACGGGCAAGCGGGGACAGGGTCGTGGCGGCGGCGGATTTCTTCCTCGGCCCCTTGGCGACCGCGCTGGCGGAGGATGAGATGCTGGCCGAGATCGTCATCCCGCCTTTGCCGCCCGGCAGCGGGACCGCCTTCCTGGAAGTGGCGCGGCGGCGCGGCGACTACGCCATGATGGGCGTGGCGGCCGTGCTGCGGCGCGGGGCGGATGGGCGCTGTGCCGAGGCGCGGATCGCGCTGTGCAGCGCAGGGCCGACGCCGATGGCGGCCCCGCTGGCGGCCGCAGCCCTGGTCGGTCGGTCGCTGGACGCCGAGAGCTTCGCGGAGGCTGCCGCCCTGGCGGCCTCCGGAATCGAGCCCATGGGCAGCGTCCAGGCCTCCCCGGCCTATCAGCGCCATCTCGCCGGCGTGCTGGTCGGTCGTGCCCTGAGCCTGGCGGCGGAGCGCGCGGCATGAAGGTCACCATCCGGGCGAACGGCGTGGACCATGCGCGGGATGTCGAGCCGCGCTTGCTGCTCAGCGACTTCCTGCGCCACGAAATCGGCCTGACCGGTACCCATGTCGGCTGCGAGCACGGCGTCTGCGGCGCCTGCACCATCCTGTGGAACGGCGAACCCGCGCGATCCTGCCTCGCCTTCGCGGTGCAGGCGGAGGGGCATGAGATCGGCACGGTGGAAGGGCTGGCGCCGGGGCCGGGTAAGCTAAACGCGCTGCAGCAGGCGTTCCAGGACGCGCATGGGCTGCAATGCGGCTATTGCACGCCGGGGATGCTGATGACCCTGACCGCCTTCCTGGCCGAGAATCCCCGGCCGGACGAGGCGCAGATCCGGGAAGCGCTGTCCGGCAATCTGTGCCGCTGCACCGGCTACCAGCACATCGTCGATGCAGTGTTGCGGGTGGTTGCGGCATGACCAGCTTCGGTCGCCCGCTGACCCGCAACGAGGACCCCCGCCTGCTGCGGGGCGAAGCGCTGTTCGTCGATGATGTGGAGCTGCCCGGGCTGCTGCATGTCGCCTTCTTCCGCAGCCCGCATGCCCATGCGCGGCTGGTTTCCATCGACACGGAAGCAGCGAAGGCGCGGCCCGGCGTGGTGGCGGTGGTGACGGCGGCCGATCTCGGCGATTACTGGCAGCCTGGCCCGCTGCTTGTGCCGCCACCGCCCGTGCCGGGCATGGTGTTCCACCAGCGCTGCCAGGTGCCGCTGGTGCGCGACACGGCGCGGCATGTCGGCGAGCCGGTGGTGATGGTGCTGGCCGAAAGCCGCTATGTCGCGGAGGATGCCGTCGGCGACATCCTCGTCGAATGGGAGACGCTGCCGGCGGTCGGCGATCTGGAAGCCGCGCTCGCCCCCGATGCACCGCTGGTGCATGACGATCTGGACAGCAACATCGCCGCCCGGGTGCATCAGGCGCGCGGCGACTACGCGGCGGCGGCCCGCGCGGCGCATCTCGTTCTGAAGCGGCGCTTCATCTATGATCGCGGCGCCTCCATCCCGATGGAGACACGCGGCGTGGTGGCGAGCTGGGACCCGCGCGCGGACCGGCTGACGGTGTGGGACACGACGCAGGCACCCGTCGTCATCCGCAATGGCCTGGCCGCCATGCTGGGCCTGAGCGAGCGCCAGGTGCGCGTGGTCGCGCCGAATATCGGCGGCGGCTTCGGGCCGAAGATGATGATGTTCTATCCGGAGGAAGTGCTGATCCCCTGGGCCGCCATGCGCCTTGGCCGGCCGGTGAAATGGATCGAGGACCGGCTGGAGCATTTCTTCGCCACGACCCATGAGCGCAGCCAGATCCACGATGCGGAAATCGCGCTGGATGCGCAGGGAAAAATCCTCGGCGTGAGGGACGTCTTCCTGCACGATACGGGCGCCTATGACCCCTATGGGCTGACGGTGCCGCTGAACAGCCAGTGCACCTTGCTCGGCTGCTATGTCGTGCCGGCCTATGATAGCCTGTTCACCGCCGTCTTCACCAACCGCACCCTGGTCACGCCCTATCGCGGCGCCGGCCGACAGCACGGCGTCTTCGTGATGGAGCGGCTGCTGGACATCGCGGCGCGGGCGCTGGGGCTGGACCGCTCGGAGATACGCCGCCGTAACTTCATCGCGCCCGATGCCTTCCCCTTCGACCAGGGCGTCATCTATCAGGATTTTTCCAGGCTGAGCTACGACAGCGGCAATTACGAGCCGATCCTCGACAAGGCGCTGCACGCCATCGGCTATGACGACTTCCTGGCGCGGGTGCAGCCGGCGGCTCGCGCGGAGGGTCGCGCCCTCGGCATCGGACTGGTTTGCTATGTGGAAGGCACCGGCATCGGCCCCTATGAGGGTGCGCGGGTGCAGGTGCAGGGGTCCGGCAAGGTCAGCCTCGTCACCGGCATCGGCAGCCAGGGCCAGGGCCATGCCACCGCCTTCGCCCAGGTCGTCGCCGAACAGCTTGGCGTCGATATCCGCGATGTGGAGGTGGTGACGGGCGACACCGATCAGTTCCAGTGGGGCGTCGGCACATTTGCCAGCCGCGGCGCCGTCGTCGCCGGCAGCGCGGCGCATGAGGCGGCGAAGGTGGTGCGCCAGAAGGTCCTGAAGACCGCGGCGGTGCATTTCGAATGCGCGGAGGAGGACCTGGTCCTCGCCGATGGCAAGGTGCATGTCGCCGGCGTGCCGGACCACGCCATCACCCTCGGAAAACTCGCAGGCCTGGCCAACCCGATGCGCGGCGCGGTGACGCCGGGCACCGAGCCGGGGCTGGAAGCCACCAGCTATTTCGGCCCCGCCAGCGGCGCCACGGCCAGCGGCGTGCATGCGATGATCGTGGAAATCGACCGCGCCACGCTGCGCCCGACCATCCTGGACTATGTGGTGGTGCATGACTGCGGCACGGTCATCAACCCGCTGATCCTCGCCGGGCAGATTCATGGCGGCGTGGCGCAGGGCATCGGCAATGCCTTCTTCGAGAAGCTGGAATGGGATTCCGAAGGCCAGCTTCTGAATGCGAGCCTCGCCGACTACCTCATACCCACCGCGCTCGACGTGCCGCGCATGCGGCTTGACCACACGGTCACCCCCTCCCCGCTCAACCCACTCGGCGTGAAGGGCGCGGGCGAAGCGGGCGCCATTCCCGTCGGCGCGCTGTTCGCCCAGGCGATCGAGGACGCGCTGGACCTGCCGGCGCAGGGCATCGAAATCCGCGAAATGCCGCTGGGACCCTCGCGGCTTTGGGAGATCACCCAGGGTGGCTGAACCCGTCATCTCCGCGCGCGACCTCTCCCTGGTTTTCCAGACACGCGACGGGCCGGTGCATGCGCTGTCCGGCGTTGATCTCGACATCGCGCCGGGCGAATTCATCTCTCTGATCGGCCCCTCCGGCTGCGGCAAGACCACACTTTTGCGAGTCATCGCCGACCTTGAGCGCGCCACGTCCGGCAGCATCGCCGTGAATGGCCGCAGTCCGGCGCAGGCACGGTTGGCGCGGGACTATGGCTATGTCTTCCAGGCGCCGGCGCTCTATCCCTGGCGGACCATCCTGGGCAACGTCATGCTGCCGCTGGAAATCATGGGCGTGCCGCGCGCCGAACGTGCGGCACGGGCGAAGGCGCAGCTCGATCTGGTGAACCTGAGCGGCTTCGAGCGCAAATTTCCCTGGCAGCTTTCGGGCGGCATGCAGCAGCGCGCCTCCATCGCGCGCGCGCTCGCCATCGAGCCAAAACTGCTGCTGATGGACGAGCCCTTCGGCGCGCTGGACGAGATCGTCCGCGACCATCTGAACGAACAGCTTCTCAAGCTCTGGGCAGCGACCCGGAAGACCGTGGTCTTCGTGACGCATTCGATTCCGGAGGCGGTGTTCCTCTCCACCCGCATCGTGGTGATGTCGCCCCGTCCCGGGCGGATCACGGATATCGTGCCCTGCGACCTTGGCCCGGACCGGCCGCTGGAAATCCGCGAAACCCCGGAATTCCTGCGCATCGCGCAACGCGTCCGGGACGGGCTGCGGGCCGGCCATGCCTATGATGTTTAGAGAACCGAGCCAAAAGCCCTCTCCCCCCGCCGGGGGGAGAGGGCTTTTCGGCGAATTCCAGCAGCATGCCAGGTCCGTCCTGCCGGTGCTGACGGTCTGCGCGGCACTGGTCGTGCTGTGGTATCTCGGCGCGGTCTGGATGAACTGGCAGTTGGTGGCGGATGCCCAGGCGCGGGCCGGCGCGACGCCCGACTTCTGGGAAATGGTCAACCTGACCCTGGCCCAGCAGCGCCCGCTTCTGCCGGCGCCGCACCAGATCATCGGGGAGCTGTGGCGAACGACGATGACGCTGCCCGTCACATCCCGCCGCAGCCTGCTGCATCACGCCTGGGTCACGCTCTCCGCCGCGCTGACCGGCTTCGGCATGGGCGTGGCCTTCGGGGTGGTGCTGGCGGTGGCCATCGTGCATCTGCGGGCGCTGGAACGCAGCGTGATGCCCTGGATCGTCGCCTCCCAGGCCGTGCCGGTGCTGGCGCTGGCGCCCATCGTCATCGTCGCCCTGGGCACGCTGGGGCTGGAGGGGCTTCTGCCCAAGGCGATCATCGCCGCCTATCTCTGCTTCTTCCCCGTCACCATCGGCATGGTGAAGGGATTCCGGGCACCGGATGCCATGGCGCTGGACCTGATGCGCACCTGGTCGGCCAGCCGGGCAACGGTCTTCTGGAAGCTGCGCCTGCCGGCCTCCCTGCCCTATCTCTTTGCCGGGCTGAAGGTGGCCATGGCCGCCGCCGTGGTCGGCGCCATCGTGGCGGAGCTGCCGGCGGGCGCGCAGGCGGGGCTGGGCGCGCGGCTGCTGGCGGGGTCCTATTTCGGTCAGACACTTCAGATCTGGGCCGCCCTGGCCATGGCCGCGCTGGTCTCCGCCACGCTGGTCGGATTTTTGGGAGTCGCGGAGCGTGCGGTGGCGCGGCGCATGGGGGCGCGGGCATGAGGACCGGCCTGCTGGGCCTCATCGTCGCCGCCGGCTTCGCCGGGCTGATCGCGGCTGCGGGTGCGGCCGGCATCGGCCTCGGGGCGGGCGCCATGGCGCTGCTGGCGGCCTGGCTGGTGCAGCGGCTCGGTGATGCGCCCGGCGAGGGGCTTGCGGGCCTCGCCGCCCCGCTGGTCTTCGGCGCGAGTGCGCTGGCCCTGTGGGAGGTGCTGGTCGTCGGCTTCGGCGTGCCGATGGTGCTGCTGCCGGCGCCTTCGGCCATCGCCGCGCGCATCGCAATCTCCGCACCGCTGCTCTGGCAGGACTTCGGACAGACCTTCCTGAAGGCGGTGCTGGCCGGCTATGCGATCGGCTGCGGCGCCGGCTTCGCGCTGGCCCTGCTGGCGGACCGGGTGGATTTTCTGCGCCGCGGGCTGCTGCCGCTCGGCAGCTTCGTGGCGGCTTTGCCGGTGGTCGGCATCGCGCCGATCATGGTCATGTGGTTCGGCTTCGACTGGCAGTCCAAGGCCGCCGTCGTCGTCGCCATGACCTTCTTCCCCATGCTGGTGAACAGCGTGGCCGGGCTGGCCGCCGCCGGGGCGCTGGAGCGCGACCTCATGCGCAGCTACGCTGCCAGCCCTGGCCAGACGCTGTGGCTGCTCAAACTGCCCGCCGCCCTGCCCTTCATCTTCACCGCGCTGAAGGTCAACGCCCCGCTGGCGCTGATCGGCGCCATCGTCGCGGAGTTCTTCGGCAGCCCGACCATGGGCATGGGATTCCGGATCACGACCGAGGCCGCGAAGCTGGCGCTCGACCTGGTCTGGGCGGAAATCATTGTCGCCGCGGTGGCGGGTTCGGCATTCTACGGGCTGGTCGCGCTGGCGGAGCGCGCCGCCACCTTCTGGCACCCCAGTGTGCGCAACGGATAGCAGGAGAGAACGGGATGCGACGGACGATACTGGCGGGGCTGGTCGGGCTCGGCCTGCTGGCGGGTGGGGCCGTGGCGCAGGCCCAGGGGTTGGAGCGTGTGACGCTGCAATTGAAATGGGTCACGCAGGCGCAGTTCGCCGGCTACTACGTGGCGCAGGCGCGCGGCATGTACCGCGCCGCTGGCCTCGATGTGCGGATCAACCCGGGCGGACCGGATATCGCCCCGCCCCAGGTCATAGCCGGCAATCGGGCCGATGTGGTGGTGGAATGGATGCCGGCGGCACTCGCCAGCCGGGAACGCGGCGTGCCGCTGGTGAACATCGCCCAGCCCTTCAAGCAATCCGGCCTGATGCTGACCTGCCGGGCAGAGACCGGTATCCGTACCCCGGCCGATCTGCGCGGGCGCACGCTCGGCGTCTGGTTCTCGGGCAATGAGTATCCCTTCCTCGCCTGGATGTCCCGGCTGAACCTGCCGACCAATGGCACGCCCCAGGGCGTGCGGGTGCTGCGCCAGGGCTTCAACGTGGACCCGCTGCTGCAGCGCCAGGCCGATTGCGTCTCCACCATGACCTACAATGAATACTGGCAGGTCATCGATGGTGGCTTCCGGCCCGAACAGCTCACCGTCTTCCGCTATGCCGACCAGGGCGTGGCGACGCTGGAGGATGGGCTCTATGTGCTGGAAAGCCGGCTGACCGACGCGGCCTTCGTGGCGCGCATGGGCCGCTTCGTGCGCGCTTCCATGCAGGGCTGGGACTGGGCGCGGCAGAACCCGGATGCGGCGGCGGGCATCGTGCTGGACAACGATGCCTCCGGCGCCCAGACGGAGGCGCATCAGCGCCGGATGATGGGCGAGATCGCCAAGCTGCTGGACACCACGGCCGGCGGCCGCCTGGACCCTGCCGATTATGAGCGCACGGTGCAGACCCTGCTCTCCTCCGGCGGCGAATCCCCGGTCATCACCCGCGCGCCGACCGGTGCCTGGACCCATGCAGTGGTCGACGCAGCGCGGTAGTTTTCAGCCCCGGGCAAAGACGCAAACGAGGCCGCCACCCGGCGGCCCCTGATGCTCCGCCCCGCCGCTGACGAACACCTGCCCGTCGCCGGCCACGCTCGCGACGATGGCGCCCAGCGCGCCACGCAGGTGGCGCTGGGCGTCGAGGTCGGTGTCGCCAAGCATGGTGTGCCGGGCGCCGCGGATATGCCCGGCCTTCTCCGGCTCCCCCTTGGCGATCACGCCCAGCAGGCGATCGCGCTGATCGGCGGGCACGGAGGGATCGGCGGGCAGCCCAGCCGCCCGGAAGGCGGCGACCACGCCCGGCAGGTCCAGAAGGTCCGCCATCGGCGCGACGCCGATGCTCAGGCCCGGCGCCCAGCCCTCCGCCTGGCCGAAGACCACCACCTCATTCGCCGTCACCTCGATGCCGGAGGAGATGCTGGCGCGGCTGGAGAATTTGGTCAGGTCGCGCAGCAGGTCGCCCTCCCCGCACTCCGCCACATCACCCAGTGCCAGTGCCACGCCCAGCGCGGCGGCGGCGCGGGACAGGGCCATCAGCACGCGGGGGTCTGTGCTGCGCGCCTCCGCGCCCGGGGCCTGGGCCTGGGCACAGGGCGCCTTCACCTGCACCAGCGCGACATCTTCCGCCCGCGTGATCCCGGCATCGGCCATGGCATCGCGCACCGCCTGGGCCACGGCGGCGATCTGCGCATCGCGCCCGATCTCGCGGGCCGGAGTCGGCGGGCTGAAGGCCGTACCGAGCGCCAGGCCGCGCGGGCCGGCGACGGCGCGATCTATAGCGAAGACCAGGTAGTGCGGCGAGAGCGCCCCCTCCGTCCCGCCGGACAGCACGCAGGGAATCCGCGCGGCAAGTACCGCCGCGTCCTCCCCCGTCTCGCGCCCCAGAAGCAGCATCAGCGACTGGGTGAAGAAGCCGCGGGTGAAATCGTTCAGCCCGCCATTGCCCTCGGTCTTGCCGATCACCGCCCGAACATCCCCCGCCCGCAGGGTCCCGGCCGCAATCAGCGCGGCAATTGCCGACATATCGCCCGGATGGGCCATGGGCAGGCGGTGGATGGCGAGGCTGGGCATGGCGGGAGCATAATGCCCTGGCGCGGCGATTGCACCGCCTCGCGCGGATTACGGGACAGACTTCATGCGCATCGGCATCATCGGCACCGGCGTCGCGGGCAGCCTTCTGGCAGAGGGGCTCGCGGGCTTCGACGTGACCGCCTTCGAGCGTGTGGCGCCGGGCGACCAGGCAGAGGCCGGCACCGGGCTGAACATCGGCCCCAATGCGCTGAAGGCGCTGCGGCTGCATATGCCGGAGCGCCATGCGGCGCTGCGAGAGGCCTCGCTACCCTGGCACCGCTGGTTCGTGGACCTGACGGATGGCACGCGGCTGTTCGACCTCGACATGCTGTCGGTGGCGGAGGAGCCGGGGCTGCGCATCCGCTGGTCCGAACTCTACCGGCTGCTGCGCGCCCCCGTGGCAGGCTGCACGCGCAACGGGCATGCGCTGGAAGCGCTGGAGGAGGATGCGGCCGGCCGCCTGGTGCCGGTGTTCCGCACCGCCGAGGGTCCTCGGCGCGAAGGCGGGTTCGACTTGCTGGTCGGCGCCGATGGCCGCTACAGCCGGCTGCGCGCCCTGGCGGCCGGGGAGCCGGAGGGCACGCTGCTCGGCGTCTGCATCTGGCGATTGCTGGTGAGCGATGCGGCGGATTGCCCCTATGACGATTACGGCCAGTGGTTCAACGGCAATGCCCGGCTGCTGTCCTTCCGGGTGCCAGGCGGCGCGGTCTATATCGCCGGCACCTTTCCACTGCCGGTCGAGGGTCAGATTCCCGAGGCGATGAAGACGGCGGAGGCGCAGCGCGCGCTGTTCACCCCGGCGGATGGCGCGCCCTGCCCCGCCGTGGCCTGGATGCTGGACAGGATCGCGGCGCATCTGCCGGATATCCATTGGGCGCGCTCCGCCACCGTGCCCGTGCTGCGCCATGCGCTGGGTGGCCGCGCGCTGTTCCTCGGCGATGCGGCGCAGGCGATGGTGCCGACGCTCGGCCAGGGCGCGACCCAGGCGGTGGAATGTGGCGTCGTGGCGGCGCGCGTGCTGCGGGCGGGCGGTGATGCCGCGGCGGTGGCGGCGGCGCGCGATGCGCGGGTCGATTTCGTGCGGGACTTTTCGCGCGCCGCTTCCGACACGCTGCTGCCGCCGGCCGATGTCGTGGCCGGCACGCGGAAGAAGATGGGGCCGGAATTTCTGGACAGGCTGCGGCGGCTCTACACGGAGGTCGATTAGCGCCCGGACCAGTGCACGAAGCGCTTTTCGATCAGCAGAAAAGCGAGGTTCAGCAGGTAGCCGAGCGCCCCGGCCACGAAGATCACCCCATACATCAGCCCGCTCTCGAACAGCATCTGCGCATTGATGACGCGGTGGCCGAGGCCATCGGTGGAGCCGATGAACATCTCCGCCACCACCACGATGACCAGCGCCAGCGAGATACCGCTGCGCATGCCGACCAGGATCTGCGGCAGCGCCTCCCAGATCAGCACATCCACCAGGATCCGCGGGCCGGAGGCCCCCATGATGCGCGCCGCCAGCACGCGGGTGCGCCGGGCATTGATGACGCCATAGGCGGCGTTGAACAGGATGACAAGCGCCGCGCCAAAGGCCGCGACCGCGATCTTCGTGCCCTCCCCCGGCCCGAACAGGATCAGGAACAGCGGGAACAGTGCGGAGGCCGGGGTGGAGCGGAAGAAATCGACGATGAACTCCACGCCGCGATAGAGCTTTTCCTGCGCCCCCAGCGCCACGCCCAGCGGCACGCCGATGGCGGTCGCGATCAGGAAGGCGAGGCCGGTGCGCTGCACCGTCCGCCAGGTGTCATGCGCCAGCGTACCGCTCGCAAAACCGCGCCAGGTCTCGGAAAAGGCCTCGGCCGGCGGCGGCAGCAGGATCGGGTCGGCGACGCGCAGCCAGACCGCCAGCTGCCACAGCAGCACGAAGCCGATCGCGCCGAGCGCCGGCGCGGTCAGCGCCCTCACGCCGCCACCGCGCGTTGGAAGACATCGAGGCAGCGCGCCTTCAGCGCCATGAAGTCCGGTGCGGCCAGCGATTCCGCCTGCCTCGGCCAGGGCAGCGTGATGGGCACGTCATCCGCCACCATGGTCGGGCGGCGCGTCAGCATCAGCAACCGGTCGGCGAGCACGATGGATTCCTCCAGATCGTGTGAGACCAGGATGGTGGTGACGCCGAGATCCTTCAGCACGCGCTGCAGCAGGTCGCGCAGCGACAGCGTGGTTTCGAAATCCAGCGCGGAGAAGGGCTCGTCCAGGAACAGCACCTCCGGCTCCACCGCCAGGGCCCGCATGATGGAGACGAGCTGCTGCTGCCCGCCCGAGAGCTCATAGGGGTAGCGGTTCAGGTCGAAGCGCACCCGGAAACGCTCCGCCAGCGATTGCAGGCGGGATTCCACCTGGGCGGGGGCCAGCCCCATCCGTCGCATCGGATAGCGGATATTGTCGGCGGCGCGGCGCCAGGGGAACAGCGCCTCGCGGTAATTCTGGAAGACGTAGCCGACGCGGATCTCCGAAACCTCGCGCCCATCATACAGGATATCCCCGCCATCCTTCGGCAGCAGCCCCGCCGCCATGTTGATGAGCGTGGACTTGCCGCAGCCATTCGGGCCGAAGATGGCGAGGATATCGCCGCGTTTCACATCCAGGTCGAAGCCCGAATAGACCGGCTGCCCGCCAAAGGCCTTGCGCAGGCCCCGGATGGTGATGGCGGTCTCCCGCGGCGTCAGTCTCACAACGCGCGCAGGAAGCTGCCGACCGGGATGGCGTTGCGCACCACGCCCTGCGCCACGGCGAGATCCACGAACTTCTGGAAGTCCGCGATGTCCTGCGGCGAGAGGTCCCGCACCATCACGAAGTTCACCAGCGGCACGGTGGGTGCCAACTCCGCCGAGGTCTGCATATGCTGTACCAGCAGCGGCCGCACGCTGGCGGCATCGGCGGTGATCAGCGCGCAGGCCTTGGACCAGGCGCTGGCGAAGCGGCGCGCAACATCCGGCTTCTCCTGCAGGAACTTGCCGGTCAGCGCCGCGCCGGCGGCGAAGGCCTGCGCCTCCGCCCTGCCCAGCAGATGCGTGGCGATCACGCCCGCTTCCAGCCGCCGCGCCGCGCCGGCACGCACGGCGATGCTGGCGACGGGCTCCAGCGTATAGGCGGCGTCGAAGGTGCCGGCGGCCAGGGCGCCGACATGCACGCCCATCTGCTGTTCCTGGATCGTGTAGTCGCGCCCCTCCTGCAACCCATTCGCCGCCAGCACGGCCCGCGCGGCCGAGAGATTGGCCGGGCCGGGGGCGGAGAGGATGCGCGCACCCTTCAGGTCACGCAGGCTCTGCGCCGTGGATTGCGGGCGGACGATGAATTGCTCCATCTGGTAGCGCGCATTCTGCCCGTTCAGCGCGATATAGACGGCGGTATTGGCGCGCCGGCTGTTGATATTGGCGCCTTCCAGCGTCACCAGGTTCGACGCCGCCTCGACATCGCCGGAGACCATCGCCTGCACGATCAGCGGCGCCGCCTGCAGCGGCACGGCACTGGCCTCGATGCCCTCCGCCGCGAAGAACCCACGCTCCACGGCCACGTAGTAGGGCAAGGCGGAGGAGACATTGAAGACCGCGACCCGAACGCGGTCCACCGCCTGGGCCTGCGCGATGGCGGGCGTGGCGAGGGCGGCGAGCAGCAGCTTGCGGCGGCGGATCATGGGCGCATCCTCAGGACAAGGTGGGATAGGCGGCGGGGTCATGGAAGCTGGCGCCGGCCACGTAGCGACGGCCATCGGACATGTCCGGTGGCGCGCCGTGTTCCGCGGCGCCGTCGAAGGTCAGTTCCAGCTGCAGGCCGGAAGGGTCGTGGACAAAAAGCTGCCAGAGCTGCGTGCCGGGCACGAGGAATTCGCGCCAGTCGAGTCCCGCCGCGCGGAAGCGTGCGATGAAGGCGTGATAGCCATGGCAGCTCAGCGAGACATGGTCGATGGCGCCGGTGCCGGTCGGCGCCCGCCCCTCCGGCCCCAGGGCCGGGCCGCCCGCATAGATATGCAGGATGGCGCCGCCGCCCGGCAGCGGCACGGCGAGCCAGGCGCCCGGATAGCCGAAGTCAGGACGTGCCACCGGGCGCAGCCCGATGACGCGCGTGTAGAAGGCGACCGCGGCCGACAGGTCATTGGTCTTCACCGCGACATGGAACAGGCCGGCGGTGACTGCGGCATTGTCCGAAGGCTCCGTCATCGCGACTCCGGCTGGGATGTGCCGGAATCTCAAGCAACTGCCGTGCCACCAAAGATGGCAGCAACCGCCGTGCCACCAAAGATGGGCAAGGTTCCGGAGCGGCTGACCATGGGCTGGGCATATCCATCCCCGAAGGTGGCGCGGGACGCAGCAGATTGGCCCGGATGATGCTGCGTCGCAGCAACATTCACGATTGCGAACTCCGCCAGCTTCGTCATCATCACGGTCCCGGATGAGGGATTGAGTCCGCATGCCTGACGACGTCGCGCCCCTTGCCGAGCCCCGTCCGATTCAGGACGCCGCGCTGCACGGGCGGGACAAATGACAGGACATTCATTTTACGCTGCCGCAGACTGCATGCGGGGCAGGCAGGCGACGGATCGGCGCAACAGCCAAAGGGCCACGCCGTAGCGTGGCTTCCATGAACAGGGGGACGAGGGACATCATGAAGAAGCTGACGAATTGGGGCCGCGCGCTGCTCGGCGCCACCATGGGGGCAACGCTGTTCGCCGGCGCCGCCACGGCGCAGGCGCCGATCAATCTGCAGGCGGTGACGCAGCCGAATCCGCAGCAGCCGCAATATACGCGCGTCGACGTGCCGCTGCTGCGCGATGCCCTTCAGCAGCGCAGCAACGGTCGCTTCCGCGTCACCATCGCCACCTGGCCCGAGCGCAACCTGAACGGGCCGGAGCTGATCCGACTGACCCGCTCCGGTCAGATCGAGATCGGCGCGGCGCCGCTCAACACCGTCGCCGGCGACGTGCCCTTGCTGGACATGGCGGACCTCGCCGGGCTGAACCCCACCATCCAGCAGGCGCGCCAGATCGGCGAGGCGCTGCTGCCCGACATGAACCGGGCGCTGGAGCGTTTCGGCGTGCGGCTGCTGGGCGTGGCCCCCTACCCCGCCCAGGTGCTGTTCTGCCGCGAGAAGGCGGAGAGCCTGGCGGCACTGCGCGGCCGCCGCATCCGCACCGGCGGCGGCAGCATCAACGACTTCGTCAGCGCCATCGGCGGCCAGGCCGTCGGCATCGGCTTCCCGGAAGTCTATCCCTCCCTGGAACGCGGCGTGGTGGATTGCGCCATCACCGGCACCGGCTCGGGCAATGCCGCGCGCTGGTATGAGGTGACGACGCATATGTATGCGCTGCCGGTGGCCTGGTCGACCTACGGCTACTTCGTCAACCTCGCCTGGTACAACCGCCTGGACGCCCCGGCGCGGGAGTTGCTGACGCAGGTGATGGCGGAGGTTGTCGAGGCGCAGTGGAAGCTGGGTGACGAGGCCTCGGAAGACGGCATCGCCTGCAATATCGGCCAGCGTGCCAATTGCTCCATCGGCCGCCTGGTCGAGAATCGCCCGATGACGGTCACGCGCCCGACGCCGGAGGATCTGGTGACCCTGCGCGGCGTGCTGACCAACAACGTGCTGCCCGCCTTCGTGCGGCGCTGCGGTGCCGCCTGTGGCGAGACCTACAACCGCGTCGTCGCGCCGATCTCCGGCGTTCGCTACACGGCGCAATAGGGCATGCTGCACGTCGCCACCCGCCTGCGGCGCGCTGTTGGCGCGCTGTCCTCGCTGATGGGCCTCGCCGCCGGCTGGGGCTTCGTGCTCTGTGCCTTCTTCATTGCCTTCGAGGTGCTGGCGCGGTCGATCTTCCGCTTCAGCACCCAGTCCACCACGGAGATCACCGGCTATATGTTGGCCTTCGGCCTGTCCTGGGGCCTGGGCCATGCGCTGAACACCCGCAGCCATGTGCGCATCGACATGCTGGTGAACCGGATGCCCCAGCCGGTGCGCATCTGGCTGCATCTGCTGTCCCTGCTGCTGCTGGGTATCATGATGGCCTTCGTCGCCAAGGGGGCCTGGGACCTCGTGGATGAATCCCTGTTGTTCGGCGCCACCGACATCAGCCTGTTGCGCACCCCCCTGGCCATTCCACAGGGCCTCTGGGCCTTCGGCCTGATCGTCTTCCTGGTGCAGATCGCCACCATGCTGTTCGAGAACCTGTTGCTCGCCCTCGCCGGCCAGCCATCCCAGCTGGAACGCAACCTGTCCTCCCGCGGCTATGTGGAGGAGGCGCAGGAAGCGCTGGATGCCCTGGCCGAGGCGGAGGCGCGCCGATGATCGCCGTTGTCTTCATCGTCGTGCTGATCGGCGTCTTCCTCGTCCTGTCGATGACGGGCGTCAGCCAGGGGCCGGAGATTCCCTGGACCGGCGTGCTGCTGCTGCTGGGCGTCTTTGTCACCTTCTTCGCGGCGGGCATCTATGTCGGCGCGGCGCTGGGCGTGCTGGGCCTGCTGGCCGGCTTCGCCTTCTCCGACCGCCCGTTCTGGACCTTCCTCGGCCAGACCATCTGGGGACCCTCCTCCTCCTTCGTCCTGGTGGCCGTGCCGCTGTTCCTGCTGATGGGCGAAATCCTGCTGCGGGCCGGGCTGTCGGAACGGCTGTACCGCTCGCTGAACCTGTGGCTGGACCGCATGCCGGGCGGGCTGCTGCACACCAATATCGTGGCCTCCGGCGTCTTCTCCGCCATCTCGGGCTCCTCCGTCGCCACCGCGGCGACAATGGGCTCGGTCGCCATGCCTTTCTTCCAGGGCAAGGGCTACGATCCGAAGATGGTGATGGGGTCGCTCGCGGCGGGTGGCGCGCTCGGCAACCTGATTCCGCCGGGCATCACCTTCATCATCTATGCGTTGATCACCGAGACCTCGGTCGGCGCGCTGTACCTGGCCGCCGTGGGTCCCAGCATCCTGGTGATGCTGGCCTTCATCGGCGTCATCCTGCTGAACCGCAAAAGCGCGCCACCGCCGGGGGAGCGCATTCCCCTCGACGTCAAGCTGCGCGGGCTGGTGGACCTGCTGCCGACGATCATCCTCATCCTGATCGTGCTGGGCACCATCTATGCCGGGCTGGCGACGCCCACGGAATCGGCGGCCCTCGGCGTGGTGGCGGCCATCGTCATCGCCATCGTCGAGCGCCGCTTCTCCTTCCGCATGCTGCATGCCTGCGCCGAGGCGACGGCGCGCAACACGGCGATGATCGGGCTGATCCTGCTCGGCGCCTATGTGCTGAACTACATCATCACCCTGCTCGGCGTGCCGCAGATGATGTCGGCGCTGGTTTCCGGCCTGCCTCTGCCGGCCTGGGTCATCATGGCGCTGATCATCGGCTTCTATTTGGCGCTCGGCACCTTCATGGAGGGCTTTTCCATGATCATCACCACCATCCCGGTGATCTTTCCGGTGGTGGTGGCGCTCGGCTACGACCCGATCTGGTTCGGCGTCGTCGTCACCATGCTGGTGGAGATCGCCCTCATCAGCCCGCCGGATGGCACGGTGCTGTATGTGCTTCAGGGGCTGCGGAAGGATGGGCGGGGCATCGGCGATGTCTTCGTCGGCGTGCTGCCTTTCGTCACCGTCTATATCCTGGCCATCGCCTTGCTGATGGTGATGCCGGGCATCGCGCTCTGGCTGCCCAGCGTGGTCGGGCCATGAGGCTCAGCTTCACCCGCCACAGCATGGCCGGCAGCGACCGCATCGCGCTGACCCCCGACGCCCTGGTCATCGCCGGCTGGGCGGCGCGGGACGAGGCGGCGGTGCGGCACCATATCGAGGAGCTGGCGGCGATCGGCGTGCCGCCGCCCTCCTCCGTCCCGGTCTACTACCGCGCCGCGGCCGCCAATCTGACGCAGGCGGAGGTGCTGGAGGTGCTGGGGCCGGAGTCCTCCGGCGAGGTGGAACCGGTGCTGCTTTCCCTCGCCGATGGGCTCTGGGTCGGGCTGGGCTCCGACCATACGGACCGGAAGGCGGAGGCCATCGGCATCGCGTTGTCGAAGCAGATGTGCGGCAAGCCGGTGGGCCGCGATCTCTGGCGGCTGGAGGAGGTGGAGCCGCATTGGGATGCGCTGATCCTGCGCGCCACCGCGACCATCGATGGCGAGGCCGTGCTGTACCAGGAAGGCAGCCTGGCCGCGCTGCGCCATCCACGTGACCTGCTGGCGCGGCGCCCCGGCGGGCCCGGCCTGCCGCCCGGCACCTTGATGTTCTGCGGCACGCTGGGCGCCATCGGCGGCATCCGGCCCTCCAGCCATTTCGCCATGGAACTGCACGACCCGGTGCTGGGCCGCAGCCTGCGCCACGCCTACCGGGTGCTGGAACTGCCCGTGATCGCCTGATCCCCTGCCCGGTTGTCCGGACAAGAAGGACGGTCTAGCCTTCCGCCACAGGGCGGAAGGAATGCATCATGCGAACGGGCCAGGAGGCACGGCTCTGAGCCGCCCCCTCTACGCGCAGATCGAGCAGCAGCTGCGGGAAGCGATCGCGGAAGGCCAGTACCCGGTCGGCGCCCTGCTGCCGACCGAGGCGGAACTGTGCGAAAGCCTCCACGTCTCCCGCCACACGATCCGGGAGGCGCTGCGCCGCCTGGTGGAGGCCGGGCTGGTGGAGCGCCGCCAGGGTGCCGGCACCATGGTGGTGGCGCGGGAAGCCCCGGGCGGCATGGTGCAGTCCCTGCGCAGCATCGAATCCCTGTTCCAATATGCCGCCGATACCCGGCTGGAAATCCGCGACCGCCGCATGGCGGCGCTGGGCGCGGAGGATGCGGCGCTGATCCCCGCCGAGGCGGGCGAAACCTGGCTGCATCTGCAGGGCCTGCGCATCGGCCAGGATAGCGCCGCCATCGCGACGGCGGAGGTCTTCATCCATCCGCGCTTCGCCGCCATCGCCAACGCCCTGCCGGAACGCGGCGCCATCTACGCCATGATCGAAAGCCGCTTCGGGGTGGAGGTGGCGGAGGTCGTGCAGGAAATCAGCGCCGGCCCCCTGCCCAGCCGCATCGCCACCGCGCTGGGCCGCAAGCGGCGTGAGGTGGGGATGCGCTTCGTCCGCCGCTACCTCGGCACCGATGGGGCGACACTGCTGCTGTCGCGAAGCTGGCATCCTGCGGAACGCTTCACCTATGCGATGCGGCTGCGGCGCGGCGAAGGTTGAGGGGTTTACGCGCGGCACTTCTGGTCTAGGATTTGTCCGGACAACATAGGTGGACACGATGCCCCGCTCGCCCTGGCCCCAGGATTCGCGCCTCGCCCTCTCCGTCGTGGTGAATGTCGAGGAAGGCGCCGAGATGTCGGTGCGGGATGGCGACAAGGGGCCGGAGCCGGTTGATGAGCTCGGCGTCGCGCTGAAGATCCCGATCCGCAACTACGCCAATGAATCCAACTACCTCTACGGCATCCGCGCCGGCTGGCCGCGGGTGGCGGCGCAGCTCGCGAAGTACGATGTGACGGCGACCTTCACCGCCGCGGCCCAGGCGCTGGAACGCGCGCCGGAAATCGGCCAGGCCATCGCCGCCGGCGGGTATGAGGCCTGCAGCCATGGCTGGCGCTGGGTGCATCAGTTTTCCTATGACGAGGCGCGGGAACGCGACTTCGTGCGCAAGGCGGTGGACAGCATCGCCCGCACCACCGGTACCCGCCCCTATGGCTGGCTCTCGCGCTACCTCCATTCCCCGCGGCTGCGCACCACGCTGGCCGAGGAAGGCTTCCTGTACCACATGGACGATTTCTCGGACGACATGCCGCGCTGGGATGTGGTGGAGACGAAGGATGGCCCGCGCGCCATCCTCATCCTGCCCTATGCGCTGGACAGCAACGACATGAAGTTCTGGCTCGCGCCGGGTTACACGCCGCAGCAATGGCTGGACTATGCGATCGAGACGTTCGAGGTGCTGTATGAGGAAGGTGCGACGGCACCGCGCATGATGTCGCTCGGCGTGCATCTGCGCATCATCGGCCGGCCGGGGCGCATCGGGGCCTTCGGCAAGTTTCTCCAGCATGCGCGCAGCAAGCCGGATGTGTGGATCGCCACGCGCGCGCAGATCGCCCGCGCCTTCGCCGCCCAGACCCCGCCACCCGTGGAGCCAGCCGCACGATGAGCGACGATCTTGCCCAGGCCTTCGCCGAACATGCGGTGCGGGTGCGCCTTTCGGATCTGTCGCCCGGCGCGGTGACGGCGGCCAAGACCTTTCTGCTCGACACGCTCGGCGTCGGCATCGCCGGCAGCAGCGGCGCCAATGTGCAGACGGTGCTGGAGTTGGCGCAGCAATGGGGGCCGGGTGAGGAGGCCACGGCATGGCTCGGCGGGCGGCGCATGTCCGCGGGCTCGGCGGCCATCGTCAACGCCTATCTGATCCACTGCCTGGAATTCGACTGCGTGCATGAACGCGCGGTGGTCCACCCCATGGCGACGCTGCTCTCCGCCATCTTCGCCTGGTCGGAGCGGGAGGCGGCGCAGGGCCGTCCGGTCTCTGGCGCGCGCTTCCTGACGGCCATGGCGGTCGGTGTCGATCTGGCGGGGCTGCTTGGTGTGGCAACGGATTCCGCGCTGCGCTTCTTCCGCCCCGCGACGGCGGGCGGCTTCGGCGCCACGGCGGCCATCGCCAATCTCGCTGGCTTCGATGTCGCCACCACGCGCAGCGCCTTCGGCCATATGTATGGGCAGACCAGCGGCAATCTCCAGGCGCATCTGGAAGGCTCGCCGCTGCTGGGGCTTCAGATCGGTTTCAACGCCCGCGGTGCCATCGCCGCCTGCGACCTGGCGGCCGCCGGCATGCAGGGGCCGCTGGACGTCTTCACCGGCCGCTACGGCTATTTTTCCCTGATCGACCCGGATGTGCATCCCGAGCGGGTGACAAGCGCGCTCGGCCGCGAATGGCAGATCGAGAAGCTGTCCCATAAGCCCTTCCCCTCCGGCCGGCTGACCCATGGCGTGGTGCATGGGTTGCGCGACCTGATGGTGCAGCACCGCTTCACCGCGGATGAGGTGGCGGAGGTGGTCTGCCGGGCGCCGCCGCTGGTGCTGCGGCTGGTCGGGCGGCCGAATGTGCCGGACCCGACCTCGAACTACGCCAAGCTCTGCCTGCCCTTCGTCGCGGGGGTGTTCCTCGCCAAGGGGCGCTGCGACGTGCCGGATTTCCGGGGCGCCGCCCTGCGTGATCCGGATGTGCACCGCCACGCCGCCAAGGTGCGGCTGGAGCCGGATGGCAACACCGACGAGAATACGCTCGATCCGCAGGTCGTGGAGGTACGCCTGACCTCTGGTGCCCGCCACGCCATCACCCTGCCCCGCATCTACGGCCATCCGGAAGTGGCGCTTTCCGCCGCCGACAACGAAGAAAAGTTCTTCAGCTGCTGCCGCCACGCCGTGCCGCCGGTGCCGGAGAGCCGGGCCGTGGCCCTGCGCGACCTGGTGGCGCGGATCGAGACGCTGCCGGATGTGGCGGCGATCGTGGCCCTGCTGGCCGGAACCGATTGACGAAAGGCGGCATCGCCCGCTAATTTGTCCGGACAAGTTTGGAAGGGAAAACGCCACCATGAATATGCATGAGGAAGAGGCCGCCCTTCTCGACAGCATCGCGAAATGGCTGGACCGGGATGTGCGGCCGCATGTGCTGCGGCTGGAACATGCGGATGAATGGCCGGCCGAGATGGTCGCGCAGATGACGGAACTCGGCCTGTTCGGCGCCACCATCCCGGTGGAGTATGGCGGGCTCGGCCTGTCGGCCACCGTCTACGCCAAGATCGTCGAGAAGATCGCGGAAGTCTGGATGTCGCTGAGCGGCATCTTCAACAGCCACCTCATCATGGCCGCCTGCGTGTCCCGCCTGGGGACGGAGGCGCAGAAGGCGGAATGGCTGCCGAAATTCGCCAGCGGCGAAATCCGTGGCGGGCTGGCGCTGACCGAGCCGGATTGCGGCACCGACCTCCAGGCGATCCGCACCCGCGCCGTGCGCGATGGCGACGACTACATCGTCAACGGCACCAAGACCTGGATCAGCAACGGCATCCATGGCTCCTGCTTCGCGTTGCTGGTGAAGACGGACAGTGATGCCAAGCCGCGCCACAAGGGCATGTCCATGCTGCTGGCACCGAAGGGCGAGGGTTTTACCGTCTCCAAGAAACTCGAGAAACTCGGCTACAAGGGTATCGACAGTGCCGAGCTGGTGTTTTCGGATTACCGCGTGCCCGCCGCCAATCTGATCGGCGGCATCGAGGGCCAGGGGCTGCAGACGGCGCTGGGCGGGCTGGAACTCGGCCGCATCAATGTCGCCGCGCGCGGCTGCGGCCTCGCCTCCGCCGCGCTGATGGATTCCGTGCGCTACAGCCAGATCCGGAAAACCATGGGCAAGCCGATCTGCGAGCACCAGGCCATCCAGCTCAAGCTCGGCGAGATGGCGACGCGGGTGCAGGCGGCGCGGCTGCTGACCTATGACGCGGCGCGCATCTACGATGCCGGCCAGCGCTGCGACATGGAGGCCGGCATGGCGAAATACTTCGCCAGCGAGGCGGCGGTGGAGAACAGCCTGGAGGCGCTGCGCATCCATGGCGGCTATGGCTATTCCAAGGAATACCATGTGGAGCGCTACTATCGCGACGCCCCGCTGATGTGCATCGGCGAGGGCACCAACGAGATCCAGCGCATCATCATCGCCAAGCAGATGATCGAGCGGAATCCAGCGTGACTCCCACACTGCCTCTCAGGGGCCTGCGGATCATCAGCTTCGAGCAGTTCGGCGCCGGCCCCTTCGCCACCATGAACCTCGCCGATCTGGGAGCGGAGGTGGTGAAGGTGGAACAGCCGGCGGTGGAGGGCGAATTGCCCGGCGACATCGCCCGCCACACCGGCGGCCATGCGCTGGGCGCGAATGACAGCCAGTACTTCCAGTCCTTCAACCGCAACAAGCGCAGCCTGACGCTGGACCTGCGCAAGCCCGGTGCGAAGGATGTGCTGCACCGGCTGGTGCGGGACGCCGATGCGGTGCTGAACAATCTACGCGGCGACCTGCCGGCGAAGCTCGGCCTCGACCATGCCGCGCTGTCGCAGGTGAAGCCGGCCATCGTCTGCGTGCATCTCTCCGGCTATGGCCGTGACGGCCCGCGCGCCGCCTGGCCGGCCTATGACTATCTCGCCCAGGCCGAGGCCGGCTTCTGCGCCATGACCGGCGAGCTGGATGCCCCGCCGGCCCGCGCCGGCCTGTCGCTGGTCGATTTCCTGTCGGGCCTGACCGCCGCCATGGCGCTGCTCGCCGGGGTGATGGGCGCGCGCGCCAGCGGGCGTGGCTGCGACCTGGATGTGTCGCTCTATGACGTGGCGATGCAGAACCTCACCTACCTCGCCACCTGGTATCTGAATGATGGCTTCGAGGTCGCCCGCCGGCCGCGTGGCGGCCATCCCTCCGTCGTGCCCTGCGAGATGCTGCCGACGGCGGATGGCCATGTCTTCGTCATGTGCATCAAGCCCGGCTTCTGGCGCGCCTTTTCCGAGCTCGCCGGCGCACCCGCGCTGCTCACCGATCCGCGCTTCAAGGGGTTTGAGGCGCGGCTGGCGAATCGGGATGCGCTGATGGTGGAACTCGATCCCATCATGCGCGGCCGCAGCTCCGCCGAATGGGTGGCGTTGCTGGCGGGAAAGGTGCCGGTGGCGCCGGTGCTCGGCTTGGGCGCGGCGCTGGACAATCCGTATTTCCGCGATCGTGGCGGCGTGCTGCACCTGCCGCATCCGGCGCGGCCCGATTTCAAGGTCGTGGCCAATGCCATTCACCTGAACGGCCAGCGCCTGCCCGGCCGTGCCGGCCCCGGCCATGGCGCGGACAGCGCGGCGCTTCTGGCGGAAGCGGGCTATGATGCGGCGGAGATCGCGCAGTTGCGCGCATGGGGAGCGGTCTAGGCGATGAAGCTGCAAGGCATCCGGGTTCTCGACCTGTCGCTGTTCCTGCCGGGCCCCTACCTCACCACCATCCTCGCGGACCATGGGGCGGAGGTCATCAAGCTGGAACCGCCCTCCGGCGAGCCGGTGCGCCCGATTGGCCAGCGCGCCGGCGAGCACAGCGTGTGGTTTCGCAATATCGGGCGCGGCAAGAAATCCATCGTGCTGGATCTGAAGACGGCTGAGGGGCTCGACGCCTTTCGCGACATCGCGCGGAGCTGCGACGTGCTGGTGGAGGCCTTCCGGCCCGGCGTTGCCGATCGCCTCGGCATCGGTGCCACGGCGATGACGGCGCTGAATCCCCGGCTGGTCTATTGCTCCATCTCCGCCTTCGGCCAGGACGGGCCGGAAAGCCGGCGGCCCGCGCATGATCTGGCGGTGGAGGCGCTGGCCGGCACGCTGGCCATCAATCTCGGCCAGGATGGCAAGCCGACGCATCCGGGGATTCCGGTCGCCGATGCCACCGCCTCCCTCCTCGCGCTCTCCGGTATCCTGATGGCGCTGCTGCGGCGGGAGAGCACCGGGCGCGGCGATGTCATCGACATGGCGATGTTCGACGCCACCCTGTCCTGGCTGCCCAATGCGACCGGCGCCGTCTTCGGCGAGGATCGCGCGCCGGTGGTGAAGCACGAACGGCAATGGGGCGGCGGCGCCTTCTACAACATCTACCCGACCAGCGACGGCAAATGGGTGGTGCTGGGCGGCGCCGAGCACAAATTCGTCGAGACGCTGCTGCATGCGCTGGACCGCCCCGATCTGATCGCCGGCGCCTCCGGCCCGCCCGGCCCCGGCCATGACGCCGCGCGGGAATTTCTGCGCGCCACCTTCGCCACGCGCACGCGCGACGAATGGGAATCCTGGTTCACCGGCCGCGACGTCTGCTTCGCGCCCGTGCTCGACCTCAAGGAAGCTTTCAATGGCCCGCAGGTCGCAGCTCGAAAAATGCTGGTGCGGGATGAGGAGGGCCATCTGCATATCGGCCTGCCCATCAAGTTCCGCGACGAGCCCGGCAGACTGAACCCCAAGCTGCCCGCGCTCGGCGAGCATACGGCGGAGGTGGTGGCGGAGGCGCGGCGCCGCCTGACTACATAGCGCGCCGCATCGCCGCCCATTCTTCCGCGAGACTGTCGCGGAACTGCGGCGCGGCGATCGCGATCAGCCGTTCCGCCCGGCGGTCGATATCCGCATGGCGCAGCTCCGCCACGCCATGTTCCGTCACCACGACATCGATGTCGGCTCGGGTGATGGAGACCGGCGTGCCGGGCGCGAGGCGTGGCACGATGCGGGTGACCGTGCCTCCGCGGCCACTGGACAGCAGCGCGATCACCGCACGGCCGGCGGCGCTGCGCCGAGCACCCCGCACGAAGTCCGCGACGCCGCCTTGCGCCGAAATCTGCCGCCCCTCGATCATCTCCGAATTCACCTGCCCGAACAGATCCACCTCCACCGCCGCGTTGATGGCGATGAAGCGTGGAATCGCCGCGAGCCTTGCCGCGTCATGGGTTTCGGAGACAGGGCGGAAGGCGATGCGCGGCTCCCGCGCCAGGCGGTCGTACAGGGCCTGGCTGCCCAGGGCGATGCCGGTCGTGGCGCTTTCCAGCGCGCCGGCATCCAGCAGCGCCGGCACGCCATCCGAGATCATGCCGGCGTGGTAGCGCAGCCTTCGATGATCGCGCAGCGCCCCCAGCACCGCATTGGCCGCGGCGCCGATGCCGAGTTGCACCGTCTCGCCATCCCGCACCAGCCCGGCCACATGCCGCGCCATGGCCTGCATCGCGCTGCTCGGCACCTCCGCCGGCAGGATGGGCGAGGCGGAGGGACCGTCGACCATCGCATGCAGGCGGTCCAACGGCAGCCTGATGCCATCCGGCACATCCGGCAGCGCGGGATCCACCACAGCGACCAATGCGGCGCCCGCGGCGGCCAGCGCCGGGATGAAATCATGCGCCAGCGCCAGGGAAACGCTGTCGTCGCGCGGCGCGGCGCAGCGGAAGATCGCCATGTCGGCACGCGCCGGGCCACGCAGCCAGGCATCGGCCTCGGAATAATGCAGCGGCAGGAAGCGCACACGGCCATCGGCCAGGCCGGGGCGCAGTTCCGGCGTCATGAAGGCGGCCTCCACCGGGGCGATGGCCGGCAGATCGGTGCGGTTCACCCCCGCGATCGGCAGCGCCAGCAAGGTGAGGTCCGGCCGTGGCGGCATCGCCGCCAGCACGGCCCGCGGTTCCCCGCCACTTCCGGCGATGAACACCCGCAGCCCTCGGGGCAGCGTGGTGAGAAATGCGGTGACGGAGACGGCTTGCGCGCTGGTCATGCTTCCGTTGATATGTCCGGACAAGTTTCGTGGCAAATCCGATGGCCGACGCCTCCCTCACCGAGCATCTGACCACGCTGCTGCACCGGCCGATCACCCAGGCGGATCGCGCGCGTGCCGCGCTGCATCTGCTGGACTGGATCGGCTGCGCGGTGGCCGGCGCGGCCAGTGAGGTGGGCGGCGTGTTCCAGGCCCATGCGACGCGCCAGCCGGGCGGCGCGGCGCGCATCATCTTCGGCGGCCAGGCCAATGCCCGCGACGCGGCCTTCGCCAATGGCGCCTTCGGCAATGTGCTGGAGATGGATGACGTCCACCGTGAGGCGATCCTGCATCCCGGCCCTGTCATCATGCCCGCGGCGCTGGCGCTGGCCGTGGAATGCGGCGCCGATGGTCCGGCGCTGCTGGATGCGATCCTGCGCGGCTATGAGGCGGAAATCCGCATCGGCCGCGCGATGGGCCCCGCGCATTACCGCCACTTCCATCCCACCGCGAGTTGCGGCCCCTTCGGCGCCGCCGCCGCCGCGGCCTCCCTGCTCGGGATGGATGACGAGGCGACCGTCTGGGCGCTGGGCAATGCCGGCACGCAGGCCGGCGGCGTCTGGCAATGCCGGGCGGAGCCGGTGATGACCAAGCAGTTGCACACGGCGCGCGCGGCGGTGATGGGGCTGGAAGCGGCGCAGCTTGCGGCGCTGGGCCTCACCGGGCCGAGGCTGATACTGGAAGGCCCCTTCGGCGTCTTCGCCGGTCTCGCTCCGGATGCGCGGCCGGAACGTGTGCTGGCCGAGCCCGAGGCGCCCTGGATGGTCCATGCCACCAGCTTCAAGCCCTGGCCCGCCTGCCGGCATTGCCATGCCAGCATCGATGCCGCCCTGGCGCTGCGCGGCCCGGAGATCGACGCCATCGCGGCGGTGGAGGTGGAAAGCTATGGCGACGCCATCGCCTTCTGCGACAACCCCTCTCCCACCAGCATCATCCAGTCCAAGTTCTCGCTGCAGCACGCCGTCGCCGTGGCGCTGCGCGACGGGCCGCCGCCGCTTGAGGCCTTTGCGCCGGCGGGGTTCAACGATCAGGGCCTCGCCGCACTGCGCCAGCGCGTGACAATCCGCCGCGACCCGCAATTCAGCGCCGCCTATCCGCTGCGCTACGGCGCGGCCGTCACGCTGACGCTGAAGGATGGCACGCGCCACCGCGCGGAGGTGCCGGATGCGCTGGGCGATCCGGAGAACCCGCTGCCGCAGCCGCGCATCCTCGGCAAGGCGCGCATGCTGATGGCCAGCGCCAATGTCGCGCCGGACCGGATCGAGGCGATCATCGCCGCAACACTCGCCCTGGCCGAAGGCGCCTCTCCTGCCGCGCTCGACGCGCTCCTCCCCTGATCCCGAAGGAACCACCCCGCATGCCGGTCTTCGACTACGTCACGGCCATGGACCACCCGGCATTGCTGCGGGACTACCCGATCGGACCGGACTTTCCGCACGCGCTGCAAGGCCTTTCCCGAGATGCGCTGCGCGCGCGGCAGGATCGGGACTTCCGCAAGCTGCTGGATTTCGCCTGGAAGGTGCCCTTCTACCAGCGGCTCTGGGGTGCCAAGGGCATCGAGCCCGGCGACATCAAGGGCCTCGACGATCTGCCGAAGCTGCCGGCCTATGACAAGTCGGACCTGATGGCCTCCGTCGCCGCCCATCCGCCGCTCGGCGATTTCCATGGGCGGGATGCGCATCCGCCGGAACGTCGGCCGCAGATCATCTTCCACACCACCAGCGGCACCACCGGCACGCCGCAGCCGCTGCTGTTCGGCGCGAAATCGCGCGAGGTGCAGAATCGCCTTCTGGCGCGGATGTATCTGATGGCCGGCATGACGCGGGAGGATGTCGTCCACTCCGTCTATGGCCACGGCATGATCAATGGCGGCCATTATGTGCGGGAGGCGGTGCATCATTGGGTCGGCGCGCAATTCATCTCGGCCGGCACGGGGGTTGAGACGCGCTCCGCGCAGCAGGTCTTCATCATGAAGCAGTTCGGCGCCACCGCCATCGTGGGCTTCGCCGACTACATAAGGCGCCTGTCCGATGTGGCGCGGGAGGAAGGGCTGGTGCCGGGCCGCGATATCCCGATCCGCCTGATCTGCGCGCATCTCGGCAGCGAGACCCAGGCGAGCCTCTCCACCGCCTGGGGTGGTGCCGCGGTCTATGACTGGTACGGCGTGGGCGATACCGGGATCATCGCCGGCGAGGGGCCCGACCGCAGCGGCATGCACATCATGGAGGATGCGCATGCGCTGGAAATCGCCGACCCGGATACGGGCCTGCCTGTGCCGGAAGGCACGCTGGGCGACATGGTCTGCACCTGCCTGTTCAAGGACGACATCTTCCCCATCATCCGCTTCAACACCCATGACGTGACGGAGGAGGTGCTGGGGCCGAATCCCCTCGGCATTCCCTTCCGCCGGATGAAGGGCTTTCTCGGCCGCTCCGACAATATGGTGAAGCTGCGCGGCATCAACCTGTTCCCCACCGGCATCGGCGCCCTGCTGGTGGACCAGGCCGGCGAGGCGACCGGCGAATTCATCTGCCGCGTCAGCCGCAGCGAAGGCCGCGATGCGATGACCGCGCATCTGGAGGTCCGCGGCGCCAGCGATGACGCGATGCGTGAAAGGCTGGAAGGCATGCTGCGCCAGCGCCTCGGCGTCGAGGTCAGTGTCGCGCTCTGCGCGCCAGGCAGCCTGGCGGCGCTGACCCAGGTGGAAAGCCGCCAGAAGCCGATCCGCCTGATCGACGACCGCAAATGAGCGATATCTCCACGTATCTCGACCGGATCGCGCAGCGAGATGGGGCCATCGGCGCCTTCTGGCAGGTGGATGCGGCCGGCGCCCTGGCCACGAACGCCGCCGGGCCGCTGGCCGGGCTGGCGCTGGGGGTGAAGGACAATGTCGATGTGGCGGGGCTGCGCACCACTGCCGGCATCGCCGCCTTCCGCGATCGCCTCGCCAGCGCCGATGCGCCCTGCGTCGCGGCGCTGCGGCAGGCGGGCGCGGTCATCCTCGGTAAGCTGGCGATGCATGAGGGGGCGCTGGGCGCCACCACGGACACGCCGGGCTTCGGCCGCTGCATGAATCCGCTGCGGGAGGGATTCACGCCCGGCGGTTCCTCCGGCGGGTCCGGCGCCGCCGTGGCGGCGGGTTTTGTCGATCTCGCCATCGGCACGGATACCATGGGCTCCGTCCGCATTCCGGCCGCCTATTGCGGCGTGGTCGGGCTGAAGCCGACCAGGGGCCTGATCGGCCGCAGCGGCGTGGTGCCGCTATCCCCGGCGCTGGACACGGTCGGCATGCTGGCGACGACGCCGCGCCTGGCCGCCCGGGGGCTGGAGGCGATGGTGGCCGAGGATCCGGGCGATCCCGCCTGGCGCCCCGCCCCCGCCGGCTGGCACGCGGTGCCCCGGACCCCGCCGGACCTCTCCAGGCTGCGCATCGGCCTGCCAGAGCCCGTCCTGGCGGCGGAGATGGAACCGGAGCTGCGCGCCGCCTGGGCCGCCGCCGCGGCGCATCTGCGCGCGGAGGGTGCGGTGGTGGAGCCGGTGGCCATGCCCGCCTGGCACCCCACCCAGGCCCGCCGTGCCGGGTTGTTGCTGGTGGAGGCGGAGGCAGCGGCGCTGCATGAGGCGCTGATCGACAATCCCGACGCCGCGACCCCCGGCTTCCGCGCCGCCCTCGCCTATGGGCGGGATGCCGGCACGCTGCGGCTGATGCGGGCGCTGTTCCGGCTGGAGGAGGTGACGGCCGCGGCGCTGCGCGCGCTCGACCGCTACGATGCGCTGCTGATGCCAACGGCACCGCAGCGCGCCTTCGCCCATGGCACGCCGGCGCCCGTGGACCAGGCGGATTTCACCGCGCTGGCGAACTTCGCCGGCCTGCCCTCCATCGCCCTGCCCTGGCCGGCAACGGATGGCGGGCTGCCGGCCTCCGTCCAGCTCGTCGGGCGCCCGCATGCGGAGGCGCTGCTGGTGGGCCTCGCGGAGGCGCTCAGCCCGCCGTGAAGCGCGGCGGACGCTTGGCCAGAAAAGCGGCGCTGCCCTCGGCGAAATCGGCGCCGCGGAACTGGTCCTCGAACAGCGCGTCGAGCTCCGGCGCATCGGGTGGCGCGCCGGCCTCGATGGCCGCGGCCATCCGCTTCACGGCACGCAGCGCGGGACGGGATGTGGCGGCGAGGCCGGCCAGGATCTGCGCCATCGTCGCTTCGAAGTCGTCAGATGGCAGAAGCCGTTCCACCAGGCCGATGCGCAGCGCCTCCGCCGCTTCCACCATGCGCGCGGTGAACAGCATCTCCTTCGCGCGTCCCGCACCCACGGCACGGATCAGGCGCTGCGTGTCGGACTGGCTGTAGATGAGGCCGAGTTTCACCGGAGTGACCGCGAAACGTGCATCCTCCGCGGCGATGCGGATGTCGCAGGCCAGCGCCATCGCCACGCCGCCGCCGATGCAGGCGCCACGGATCACGGCGACGATGGGCTTCGGACATTCGGCCAGTGAGTCCACGGCCGCGCGGATCGCGGCATTGCTGGCGGATGCGGCGTCCGGCGTCGCATAGCCCGTGGCGAATTCAGCGATGTCGGCGCCGCCGCAGAAATGCGCGCCCTGGCCGGTCAGCGCCAGCACGGCGATGTCGGGATCGGCCACGGCCTGCGCCACCAGCCCTGGCAGCGCCTGCCACATCGCGCGGCCCATGGCGTTGCGGCGGGCGGGATTGTCGATCAGCAGGGTGGCGATGCCAGCCTGGCGGAGCAGTCGGAGGGTCATGGACGAAGACTAATGCAGGCGCCGAAAATTGTCCGTACAAATTCCTTGTCGACTGGCACGCCCCATGCTTGGCTTCGCTTCAATCAGGGGCTTCATCACAAGGAGTGGGCAGATGCGGCGACGCGATATGATGCGGGTGGCAGGTGGCGCGGTGCTGGCCGGCGCGACGATGCGGGACGCCGGGGCGCAGGCGCCGGTGCGCTGGGACGTCTCGCTGCCCTGGGGTCCGACCGAATTCCACACGGTGAATGCCCAGAACTTCGCCGCCGAGGTGAAGAAGGCCACCAACGACGCCGTGCAGATGACGGTGCATCCGGGTGGCGCGCTCGGCGTGCGCGCGAATGAGACGGTGCGCGGCGTGGGCGATGGCGTGGTGCCCATGGCGGAATCCGCCGGCTTCCAGAATGTCGGCGACCTGCCGCTTCTGGGCATCGAGAGCCTTCCCTTCCTGATCGCGAATTACGACGAGCTTCAGATCATGCACAGCCTGGTCCGCGCGACCTGGGAGCGGGAGCTGGAGCGGCGCGGCGTCGGCGTGCTCTACATGGTGCCCTGGCCGACGCAGAACTTCTATTTCAAGAAGCCGATCGTCACCGCCGCCGATCTGCGCGGCGTGCGCATGCGCACCTATGACCGCGTGACGGCGGAGATGTGCACGCGGCTCGGCATGGTGCCGCAGCAGCTCAACAACCCCGATGTGGTGCCGGCGCTCGCCTCCGGCCGCGTCGATGCGGTGATGACCTCCGGCACCACGGCGGCGGCGCAGCGCTACTGGGAATTCCTCAAGCACACCTATGTCACCAACCATCTCTGGGCGACGAACCTGATGCTGGTGAACCTGGAAAGCTGGCGGCGCCTGCCGGCGGCCACCCGCACCACCATCCAGGACATCGCGAAGCGGATGGAGCCGGAGTTCTGGAACGTCTCCAAGGCCGAGCATGCGACCCGCATGGCGGAGCTGCAGCGCAACGGCATGACGGTGGAGGACCCCTCCCCGGCCCTGGTCCAGGCGATGCGGACCGCGACCGCGACGATGGCCGACGACTTCGCCCGCGCCAATCCGGCGGCGGGCCCGATCATCCAGGAATTCCGCCGGCGCGTCGGGCGGGCGTGACGCGGTCAGCCGGGTGGCGCGGTGGTGAGTTGCTCGACGCGACGCATCACCGCGGCACCCGCCTTGGCCCAGCATTGATGTCCGTGGATCAGGATGGCGATGCCCAGCGCCTCCATGATCTGGCCGGGCGTGAGGCCGGCGCGCAGACCGGCCTCGGCATGCGCGACGGCGCCTTCCACATGGCCGGCGGCGACATCGAGCACGATGAAGACCAGCTCCTTGCTCGCCAAGGGCAGATGCCCCTCGGGCGGCAGGCGATAGGCGGCTTCGCGGGCCATCAGATAGGCCGCGAAAGCCTCCGGCGCATGGCGGCGCAGCAGCGCGACGCTCTCCGGCACGGCGCCGAGGGTGGATTCGAAATGTTCGGCCTCACCGGCCATGATGGAACCCTTCCAATGCTTCACGCATCCAGGCTAACGCGACACGGCCGCTCACGGCGAGGGCTGGCCGGATGAGGATGCTGCTGCGCGGCGTGGATGCGCTTTGCACCGCCGGGGCCTGGCTGGCCGCGATCTCCGCGGCGCTGCTGGCCCTCATTCTCATCGTCGAGGTCCTGGCAACAAGCTTCTTCAACTGGTCGCAGCCCTGGGCGGTGGAATACGCGATCTACCTGCAATGCTTCGTGCTGTTCTGCGGCGCCGGCTGGACCCTGCGGCAGGGCGGGCATATTCGCGTCGCCGTGCTGATGCAGACCCTGCCGCCGCCCGCCGCAAGGCTGCTGGACATGGCGGGCTGCGTCTTCGCCATCGGCATCATCGGCTTCGCCACGCAGACGCTGTGGCAGCAATTGCTGCGCAGCTTCGATTTCGCCAGCACCTCCTACTACCCCATGGCCACCCCCGTCTGGGTGCCGCAATTGCTGCTGACCCTGGGATTCACCTTGCTGCTGCTGGGCTTCGTCGCGCGCCTGCTGCGGCTGCTGCGACGCGAAACGCCGGACCTCGGCGATGCACTGGCGAGCGGAGGCGTGGAATGACCGCGCCCCTCATTCTCGTCGTCGGCATGCTGCTGGTGACGCTCGCCGGCGGCGTCTGGGTCGGCGTCGCGCTGATGTCGATCGGCATCGTCGCGCTGGAGGTCTTCCGCGACATGCGGGTGGACCGCTTCCTGGCCGGCGACATCTGGTCCAGCGCCACGGCGGTGGAACTCGTCACCCTGCCGCTGTTCATCCTGATGGGCGAGATCCTGTTCCACACGCGGCTGTCCGAGAATCTGTTCAAGGGCCTGTCGCCCTGGACACGGCTGCTGCCCGGGCGGCTGGTGCATGTGAATGTGCTGGGCTGCACGCTGTTCGCCGCCGTCTCCGGCAGCAGCGCCGCCACCACGGCGACGGTCGGGCGGATCACGCTGCAGGAACTGCTCGCGCGGGGCTACGACCGGCGGCTCGCGGTGGGGTCGTTGGCCGGGGCGGGCACGCTGGGCTTCCTGATTCCGCCCTCGATCCCGATGATCGTCTATGGCGTCGTCGCCGATGCCTCGATCCTGGAACTGTTCATGGCGGGGCTGGTGCCGGGCCTGGGTCTCGCCGTGATGTTCATGGGCTACATCGCCTTCCGCGCCTGGATGGACCCGACCCTGGTGCCGCCGCAGGAGCCGGCGATTCCGACGAAGGACGCGCTGCTGGCGCTGCTCCAGTTGATCCCCATCGCCTTCCTGATCTGTTTCATCATGGGCAGCCTGTATTTCGGCTTCGCCAGCATCACGGAAGCCGCCGCCATCGGGGTGCTGGGCGCGCTGCTGGTGGCGGTCGGCCAGCGCACGCTGACGCTGCGCGGGATGTGGGGCGCGCTGCTCGGCACGGTGAAGACCTGTTCGATGATCGGGCTGATCATCGTCGGCGCGCTGTTCCTGTCCAAGGCCATGGCGCGGCTGGGCCTGCCGGCGGATGTGGCGAATGCCATCCAGTCCTGGGGCCTGCACCCCTATATGCTGATCTTCGTGCTGCTGCTGTTCTACCTGGCGCTGGGCTGCATCCTGGACGGGCTTTCGGCCATCGTCATGACCCTGCCGGTGACGCTGCCGCTGGCCGTGGCGGCGGGGTTCGATCCGATCTGGTTCGGCGTCTTCCTGATCATCACCATCGAGATGGCGCAGATCACGCCCCCCGTGGGGTTCAACCTGTTCGTCATCCAGGGCCTGACCAAGGAGAACATCTTCCGCATCGCCGGCTATGCCTGGCCCTTCTGCGTCATCATGATGCTGTTCACGGGCCTGATCACGCTGTTCCCGCAGATCGTCACGGCACTGCCCACCTCCCTGCGAGGATGAATTTGGGTTCCTGGATTCGTCGCCACGGCCTGAAGCTGATCGCCGTGGGCGCGCTCGCGGGCGTCGCCCTGCCGGAGGTGGCGGAGGCGACGCGACCGTCGCTGGTCCTGATGTCCATCGCGCTGATGCTGTGCGGGCTGCTGCGGATCGAGCCGGCGGCCTTTGGCCAGGTGCTGCGGCGGCCGACGCTGGCGCTGCTGATCCTGGCCTGGGTCACGCTCGCCGTGCCGCTGCTGGTCTGGCTGGTGCTGGGGGCCGTGCTGGCGCCGGACTCGGCCTTTCTCTCGGCGGCGGTGCTGATGTCCGCCGCGCCCTCCGTCATGTCCGCCGCCACCTTCGCGCTGCTGCTCGGCGCCGATGCGGCGCTGCTGACGGTGGTGGCCATCCCCTCCAACGCGCTGGCGCCGCTTTGGCTGCCGCTGGTCGCGGGGCTGATGGGGGTGGGCGCGCAGGTCGATCCCGGCGCCATGGCGATCCGGCTCGGCATCATGGTGGGCGGGAGTTTCGCGGGCGCCTGGCTGGTGGCGTCGGTGGTCGGGCGGCCGGCGCTGCGGCAGGCGGCGCCGACCATCGACGCCTGGCTGGTGGTGCTGATCACCATCTCCGCCTTCCCCTGCATGGCCGGGGTGGGCGAGGCGCTGGCCGCGCGGCCGCTGCAGTTCCTGGGCATGATCGGCTTCGCGCTGGTCCTTAACCTGGTGCTCCAGGCCATCGGCTGGCTGGTGTTCCGCGCCGCCCCCATCGAGGGTGCGCTCTCCGCCGCCCTGGTCAGCGGGTCGCGCAACATGGTGCTGCTGCTGGCGGCCCTGGGCACGCCGGGCGACAGCGACCTCGGCCTGATCGTGGCCGCCGCGCAACTCACGCTGTTCATCATGCCGATGCTGGTCGCACCGGCCTATCGGACCCTCGCGCGCCGCCGCATGATGCGCTAATTATTTGTCCGGACAAATTTGGGAGAGCCAGCATGGTGCAGACGCATGCCGAGGTGGCGCCGAACCGCTTCCGCGAAAGCTTCGGCCGCTATTTCGAGGATTTCGTGCCCGGCCACATCTATGAACACCGGCCGAACCGCACGGTGACGGAAACCGAGAACACCTGGTTCACCCTGCTGACGATGAACCAGCACCCAATGCATTTCGACGCGGAATACGCCAAGCATTCCGAATTCGGCCGCTGCATCATCTGCTCCCCCTTCACCGTCGCGCTGCTGGTGGGGATGAGCGTCAGCGACGTGTCGCAGAAGGCCATCGCCAATCTCGGCTGGAAGGAGATCAAGCTGACCTTCCCGCTGTTTGCCGGCGACACGCTGTCGGGCGAGAGCGAGGTCCTGGACAAGCGCGAGTCCAAATCCCGCCCGAATGCCGGCATCGTCAATGTCCGCACCCGCGGCTTCAACCAGGACGGCAAGCTGGTCTGCGAATTCGACCGCACCATGCTGATCGCGCGGCGCGGCTTCGACGTGGAGAAGAAGGCGAATTACTGACCGCCGCCGCGCCGCTACCGGACGGCGGAGAAGGCGGTCGGCGTCAGGATCAGGTTGCTGATGCGCTCGACGATCGGGCCATCCGCCTCGCTCTCCGCGCGTTTGGCGATCCATTCGGGGTCGGCCTGGAAGGCGGCCCATTTGGCCTCGCGCTCGGCGAGCGACTCCCAGGCGACCAGGTAGTACAGGTCCTGGTTGGAGGGTCCCACGGCCACGGTCCAGAACCCTGCCTGCCGGATGCCGTGGCGCGCCCAGAGGTCGAGCGTCACCGTCTCGAAGCGCCTGAGCAGCGCCGGCAGCCGGCCGGTGATGCAGTGGTAGATGCGCAATTCATGGATCATGCTGGGTCCTCCCTGCCCGGAAGCCTGCCCTGCCGCAGGCGACCGATCAATCCGCCTGGACAACACCGCGCCACCGCCTAGGCTTGGCCCCTTCCAACACGCCGGAGACGCCTGCCCGTGGATCGGTTCTTCGAACTCACCGCACGCGGCACGACGCCGCGCACCGAAATCCTGGCCGGCCTCGCGACCTATCTGACCATGGTCTATATCGTCGTGGTCAATCCCTCGATCCTGGCCGCGGCCGGCATCGACCACGGCGCCGCCTTCGTCGCCACCTGCCTGGCCGCGGCCATCGGCAGCCTGCTGATGGGGCTGCTGGCCAATTTTCCCATCGCGCTGGCGCCAGGCATGGGGCTCAACGCCTATTTCGCCTTCGTCGTGGTCGGCGCGATGGGCATTCCCTGGCAGGTGGCGCTGGGGGCGGTCTTCGTCTCCGGCCTGCTGTTCTTCCTGGTGTCCGTGCTGCGCATCCGCGAATGGCTCATCAACGGCATCCCGATGTCGCTGAAGCTGGGCATCGCGGCCGGCATCGGATTTCTGCTGGCGCTGATCGGGCTGCAGGGCATGGGCATCGTCGTGGCCAGCCCGGCCACCATGGTCGGGCTGGGCCGGCTGACGGCGCCGGGCACGCTGATCGCCTGCGCCGGCTTCCTGCTGATCGCGGGGCTGGCGGCGCGGGCAGTGCCGGGAGCGATCGTGCTGGGCATCCTCGCCACCGCCGCCATCGGCCTGCCCTTCGGGTTGACGGAGTTCAAGGGCGTGGTGGCGCTGCCACCCTCCCTGGCGCCGACCTTCCTGCAGATGGACATCGCCGGCGCCCTCAGCCTCGGGCTGGTGGCGATCGTCTTCACCTTCTTCCTGCTGGATCTGCTGGACAATACCGGCACGCTGATCGCCACCGCCCATCGCGCCGGTCTGATGAACGCCGATGGCTCGGTGCCGCGACTGGGGCGGGTGCTGATGGCCGATAGTGGCGGGGCGATGATCGGCGCCGCGCTCGGCACCTCCACCACCGTCAGCTATATCGAGAGCGCGGCGGGCATCCAGGCGGGCGGGCGCACCGGGTTGACGGCGGTGGTGGTGGCGGGGCTGTTCCTGCTGACCCTGTTCCTGGCGCCGCTGGCCACATCCATCCCGGCCTTCGCCACGGCACCCGCGCTGGTCTTCGTCGCCTGCCTGATGGCCAAGGGCCTGCAGGACCTGGCCTGGGAGGACACGACCGAATACCTGCCGGCGATCCTGACGGCGCTGGCCATGCCCTTCACCTTCTCCATCGCCACCGGGATCGGCCTGGGCTTCCTCAGCTACGCGCTGGTGAAGACGATGGCAGGCCGCGCCGGGGAGGTGCATGGCGCGGTCTGGCTGCTGGCCGCGCTGTCGGCGGTGAAGTTCGCCCTCGCCTGAGCGTCAGGCGATATCCGGGCCTCATGCCAGATCCCGTTATCGCAACCGGCGGCCGGCAAGGCCGGCCGAGGCGCCGAACGGCGCCCGCCGCAAGTGCGGCGCAGCCAAGCGCGCGAAGGCGCGCGCCGGCGACTGAGGGCGGATCGGTCACGATCCGCAGGATCTGGCCTCAGACGATGTTGACCACGTCGTTCAGGTCGCTCAGCAGATCGGCCTTGGAGACGCCCTGGAGGGTGATGCTGTCGCCATTGGCGAAGCTGATGACGGCGTTGCCGCTGACTTCACCGACATAGGGCGCCAGGTCCGACGGGCTGGCGATGCTGGTGCCGTTGATGCCGGCCTTGATCTCCAGCACGTCATTGCCGAGGTTGAAATCGGTGATGACGTCATCGCCGAAATTATTCTCAAAATAGAATGTATCGGACTGGCTGGAGCCGCCGCTGCCGTCGCCCGTCAGCAGGTCGTTGCCCGTCCCGCCGCTGATGAAGTCCGAACCCTGTCCACCGATCAGCGTGTCATGGCCGGAGTCGCCATACAGCCAATCGTTTGAATTTCCGCCATCGATGAGGTCATTGCCGCTGCCACCGTAAATGGTGTCCTGCGCCGCCTCGCCGTAGACCTTGTCATGGTCGGATCCGGCATAGACCAGATCCTTGCCGGAACCGGCGTAGATCGTATCATTCCCATCACCACTCTTGATGGTGTCGTTACCGTCTTTCGCATTGATGAAATCGTCTCGGTGACCTTTATGGGTCGTGTCGATCAGATCATCATGATCCGTGCCGTGGATCGAGGCGTAGCCGGTCATGGCGTGGTCCCTGCCTGCGAGTCGGGATCGGCGTATGATCCCACTTCATTCGGATTTTCTTAATATTTAGAAGGCTTCTTGTCAAAGCCTTCATACATGCGACCGACCGGAATCGCGCGGATTTTCAGGATATTTTTATTTTTGGGACGATCTGAACCGCATCGGTTGCGCAGGCGTGGCCTTTGCCCCGCTGCCGCCAGGCATTTCAGCGCCCACCGCAGCCTTCGCTGGGGCGCGCACGGTCCATCCGAACGCTTTGTGCTTCCCCCCGGCGCCAAGGCCCGCCAAGTTGCCGCCCGATGCACCTGCCCTCCGCCCTGACCCCGCTCCGCCATCCGGCCTTCCGCCTGCTCTGGCTGGCCAATCTCTGCAGCAATACCGGCATGTGGATGCAGAACACCGGCGCCGGCTGGCTGATGACCTCCCTCGCCCCCTCCCCGCTCATGGTCAGCATGGTGCAGGTGGCGAGCCTGCTGCCGGTGTTCCTGCTGGCGCTGCCGGCGGGCGCGCTGGCGGATATCGTGGACCGGCGGCGCTTCCTGATCGTCGCCCAGGCCTGGATCGCCGCGGCGGGCACGCTGCTCGCCATCCTGACCTGGACCGGCAGCCTCGGCCCCTGGGGGCTGCTGGCGCTGACCTTCGCCATCGGCATCGGCACCGCCATGAATTCCCCGGCCTGGCAGGCAACGACGCCGGAGACGGTGCCGCGCCAGGACCTGACCGGCGCCATCGTGCTGAACGGCATCGGCTTCAACCTGGCACGGACCATCGGCCCGGCGCTGGGCGGCTTCACCGTGGCGGCGGCGGGGGCGGAGGCGACTTTCGCGCTGAACGCCCTGTCCTTCATCGCCGTCATCGTCGCCCTGGTGGCCTGGAAGCGGGAGGCGCCGCGCGCCACCTTGCCGAAGGAGCATTTCCTGTCGGCCATCCGCGCCGGCCTCGGCTACACCCGGGCCAGCCCGGTGCTGCGCGCGATCATGGTGCGTGGCTTCGTCTTCTTCCTGTTCGCCGCGGCGCTCTGGGGCCTGCTGCCGCTGCTGGTGCGCCAGCAGCTCGGCCTCGGCCCGCAATGGTTCGGCATCATGCTGGCGGCGATGGGCGTCGGCGCGGTGGCGGCGGGCTTCCTGCTGCCCTCGCTGCGCGGCCGGCTGGACCGCGGTGCCACGGTGACGGTGGCCATGGTGGTGACCGGCGGGGCGCTGATCCTGCTGGGCCAGGCGCAGCATTGGGCCGTCGCCATGCTGGCCATGCTGCTCTACGGCGTCGGCTGGCTCGCCGGCGCCTCCACCCTCCAGGCCTCGGCGCAATTGTCGGTGCCGGCCTGGGTGCGGGCGCGGGCGCTGGGCATCTACCAGCTCAGCACCTTCGGCGGGCTGACGCTCGGCGCCGGCTTCGGCGGATGGGGTGGGGAGGCGCTGGGCATCGGCACGGCGCTGGGCCTGTCGGGCCTGTGCTGCGCGGTGGGCGGCCTGCTGGTGCGGCGCCATGCCATCGAGGCGCCGTCCGGCGAGCCCACCGCCGCCAATGCCCCCGCCCCCGCCGTGCCGAAGCCGGAGCCGGTTTCGCAATCCCTCGCCGCCCTGCTGGCGGGCGACAGCGGCCGGGTGATGGAGGTGGTGCGCTACCGCATCGCGCCCGCCGACCGCGCCGCCTTCCTGGCCGCCATGGCCGAATGCCGCCAGGTGCGGCTGCGCAGCGGGGCGCAGGGCTGGCGGCTGTATGAGGATGTCGCCCATCCCGAGCATTGGGTGGAATTCTGGCTGATGGAAAGCTGGACGGAGCATCTGCGGGAGGAAGGCCGGCTGACCGAATGGGACATGAAGGTCCTGGCCAGTGCCGCCGCCCTGCATCGCGGCACGACACCGCCAAAGGCATCGCGCTACCTGAATGTCATGCCCGGATTGCAGGGATAGGGGATGCAACGAGGTGGCCCGTTGCTACGTTACTGTGCGACGCAACAGCCACGGAGACAGCAGATGGCCAAGTCCGGCACCAAGAGCCGCAACGACCTCCAGGACAATGCCAAGGCCACCTCGATCGAGGTGCTCCAGGCCTGCCTGACCGACAGCATCGACCTCTACAACACCACCCGCCAGGCGCATTGGAACGTGAAGGGCCCGAACTTCCACGGCCTGCATCTGATGTTCGAGACCTTCTACACCACGCTCGAGACCGATATCGACGAGCTGGCGGAGCGTCTGGTGCAGCTCGGCGGCACCGCGATCGGCGGCAGCCAGGACGTCGCCGCCAAGACCCGCCTGCCCGCCTATCCGGCCAACCTCAAGGCCGGCAAGGACCATGTCGCCGCCCTGACGGACCGCTATGCGGCGCTGGCCAAGACGATGCGCGAAGGCATCGACGAGACCGACGAGGCCGGCGATGCCGACACCGCGGATATCCTGACCGGCGTGTCGAAGAACCTCGACAAGGCGCTGTGGATGCTGGAGGCCAGCGGCGAGGGCTGAGCCGCCAGGCCACCCTTCGCACCCCGCACCGCCAGGCCGAGTTGGTTGTGCGGGGCGCATCCGGCCGCTATCTTGGGCCGGAACTTGAGAACACAGCATGAACGACCTGTTCAAGCCCGGCCGGGCTGCCAAGCCCGTCCCGAAGCCGGCCGCGCCCGCCGCGATCACCCCGGACAACGACTATTCCGCCAAGGACATCGAGGTTCTGGAGGGGCTGGAGCCCGTGCGGCGCCGGCCGGGCATGTATATCGGCGGCACCGACGAGAATGCGCTGCATCACCTGGCCTCCGAAATTCTCGACAATGCGATGGACGAGGCCGTGGCTGGCCATGCCGACCGCATCGAGCTCACGCTGGAGCCGGACAACTGGCTGACCGTCCGCGACAATGGCCGCGGCATCCCGGTGGACCCGCACCCCAAATTCCCCAAGCTCTCGGCCTTGGAAGTCATTCTGACGACGCTGCATTCGGGCGGAAAATTCTCCGGCAAGGCCTATGAGACATCCGGCGGCCTGCACGGCGTCGGCTCCTCCGTCGTCAATGCGCTGTCGGAGCGGATGGAGGTGGAGGTTGCGCGGGACCGCATCCTGCATGCCCATGCCTTCGAACGCGGCAAGCCGGTGCAGAAGCTGAAGACGGTGGGCCCGGTGCAGAACCGGCGCGGCACGCAGGTGCGCTTCCGGCCCGATCCGGAGATCTTCGGCAAGCAGGTGTTCAGCGCCGCGCGCCTGCACCGGCTGTGCCGGTCCAAGGCCTATCTGTTCCGCGGCGTGGAAATCCGCTGGTCCTGCGACCCGGCGCTGGTCGCGGGCACGGATACGCCGCCCCAGGCCGTGCTGCATTTCCCCGGCGGCCTGTCCGACTTCCTCGCCGCCTCCATCGAGGGCCGCAGCCAGGTGGTGCACAGCCCCTGGGCCGGGGATGCGACCTTCCCGGATGGCGCGGGCCGCGTGGAATGGGCGGTGACCTGGCTGGAGCAGAGCGACGGCTTCCTCTCCACCTATGCCAATACCATCCCGACGCCGCAGGGCGGCACGCATGAGGCCGGGCTGCGCGCCGCGCTGGTGAAGGGGCTGCGCGCCTATGGCGAGCTGAAGAAGGAACGCCGCGCGGCCAGCGTGACGGCGGAGGACCTGCTCGGCGGCCTCGCCGGCATGCTCTCCGTCTTCGTGCGCGACCCGCAATTCCAGGGCCAGACCAAGGACCGGCTGACCAGCCAGGATGCGGCGCGGCTGGTGGAAACGGCGCTGCGCGACCATTTCGACCACTGGCTGGCCGGTGACCCGGCCCGGGCCGACAACCTTCTCGCCTGGTGCATCGAACGCGCCGAGGACCGGATCCGCCGGCGCGAGCAGAAGGAAACACCGCGCAAATCCGCCACCCGCAAGCTGCGCCTGCCCGGCAAGCTGGCGGATTGCGCGCGCGAAGGCGTGGATGGGACGGAGCTGTTCCTGGTGGAGGGCGATTCGGCCGGCGGCTCCGCCAAGCAGGCGCGGGACCGGGAGACCCAGGCGGTGCTGCCGCTCCGCGGCAAGATCCTGAACGTCGCCAGCGCCAGCGCCGACAAGCTGCGGCAGAACCAGGAACTGCGCGACCTGATCGAGGCGCTGGGCTGCGGCGCCGGGGACCGCTTCGACATCGGCAAGCTGCGCTACGGCCGCATCGTCATCATGACGGATGCCGATGTCGATGGCGCCCATATCGCCGCGCTGCTGATGACCTTCTTCTACCGCGAATTGCCGGAGCTGGTGCGCCAGGGCCGGCTGTTCCTGGCCCAGCCGCCGCTGTTCCGCCTCCAGGCCCAGGGCAAGACAATCTATGCCCGCGACGATGCGGACCGGGAGCGGCTGCTGAAGAAGGAATTCAAGGCCAACCAGAAGGTGGATGTCAGCCGCTTCAAGGGCCTCGGCGAGATGCCGCCCGCATCGCTGAAGGAAACCACCATGGACCCGAAGCGCCGCACCCTGCTGCGCGTGGTGCTGGACGCCGCCGACCGCAAGTTCACCGAGGACCGGATCGAGGAGCTGATGGGCCGCCGCCCCGAACTGCGCTTCCGCTTCATCCAGGAAAACGCGGCCAAGCTGGATGAGGAGGCGGTGGACGCCTGACGGCGTCCACCAGGCCTTCCGTCAGCCGCGCGCGGCCTGGGCGATGCCCACCACGAAGGGCAGCGGGTCCACCCGCTGCACCTGCCGCTGCGGCGCGGTAACCTGCACCTTCAGGAAGCGCCCCGAGGCGGCGCCCAGGCAGATGAGGGTCTGGACCGGCTGGCGGCCATAGGTGCCGCGCAGGTCCACGCATTGCAGCGGGGCCTGCCCGGGCACCTGAAGGACGCTGCGTGCGCCCTCCGTGATTTCCTGGCTGGTGCGCCGATCCGCCAGCGCCAGCGCATCCTGCACCGCCGCCGCGAATTCCCGCTGGATGATGGCGGAGGTGACATCCTCCGGCACCATCGGCTCGCCACGATCATACAGGCTGACCGTGGAAACGGCGCTGCGTCCCGGCCCGGCATAGTCGACCGCCACGCCGAAGCCCGGCCGGTCGCGCTCGTGCCAGACCGTTTCGCCACGGGTGAAGGCCGCGACCTCCCCAGGCAGCCTCGCGGCCGCCTGTTCGAGGCCCGGTCGTGCCGAAGCCCGGCCCGATCGCGTCGATGCCGCGCCATCCGGCCCCCCCGCGCAGGCCATCAGGCCGAGCGCGAGGGTCAGGCTGGCGAGCGGCAGCGCGCGCCGCATCATCCGTGGTTCCCGCTGTTCCGCCGCGTCAGGTGACGGGTGAGGTCCACCATCAGCGTCGCCACCACGGCGAGCACCGCCACATGCATGACCGTCGCCAGCACCCAGAGGCTGATCGGGAACACCCCCGGCAGCGCGATCCAGCCCATCGGCAGGAACAGGTAGCCATAGGCCTGCGGCACGGTTTCCGCGATCTGGTTGGTACCCTCGTAGATCATCATCATCGCGACGTAGAGGATGACCAACAGGCCGACCCAGGCGATCCAGCGATGCTTGTCGAGCAGTCGGGCGATGAAGGTCGCGGCGACGCCCATCAGCACCACGGAGAAGGCCAGCCCGATGATGAGGATATAGGGATGGTCCTTGGCGGCGCCGGCCACGGCCAGCACGTTGTCCAGGCTCATCGAGACGTCGGCCACCAGGATCTGGATGATCGCCTGCTTCAGCGTCTTGCGCGGCGGGCCACCCTCCTCGCCTTCCAGCGCTTCCACGCCATCTTCCTGATGTCCGCCGCTGCGCAGCTCGCGGTACATCTTCCAGCAGACCCAGAGCAGCAGCACGCCGCCGGCCAGGACGATGCCGACGATGGACAGGAGCTGCACGGTGATGGAGGCGAAGGCGATGCGCATCACCGTGGCGGCGATGATGCCCCAGAAGATCGCCTTGCGGCGCTGATCGGCCGGCAGGCCGGCCGCGGCCATGCCGACGACGATCGCGTTGTCGCCGGCCAACACAATATCAATGAAGAGAACCTGACCGAGAGCGACGAGCTCTGGTCCATATGAAGAAAAATCCATGTTTTCGACACCCATCCCGCTTGCGCGGCCTAATGCCATGCGGAGCGGGAGACTTGTCAACTGGCAGCCCGCCGCGCCAAGACACGCGCGCACAAATTGCTCACGGAATCCGGCCCATGGTCCCCCGCTACAGCCGACCTGAAATGGTATCCATCTGGTCGCCGGAGACTCGCTTCCGCATCTGGTTCGAGATCGAGGCCCTGGCCGCCGAGGCCATGGCCGCGCTGGGCACCATCCCGGCCGAGGCGGCGCAGGCCATCCGCCGGGGCGGGGCGGCCAAGACCGCGGACATCACCGCCGCGGATCTGGAGCGCATCGACGCCATCGAGCGCGAGACCCGGCATGATGTGATCGCCTTCCTGACCTGGCTGGGCGAGGGAATCGGGCCGGAGGCGCGCTTCATGCACCAGGGCATGACCAGCAGCGATGTGCTGGACACCTGCCTCTCCGTGCAGATGACCCGCGCCGCCGACCTGCTGATCGCCGATATCGACGCGCTGCTGGAGGCGCTGCGGGCGCGGGCGGAGGAACACCGCCACACGCCGACCATCGGCCGGTCGCACGGCATCCATGCGGAGCCCACCACCTTCGGCCTGAAGCTGCTGGGCCATTACGCCGAATTCCAGCGCAACCGCGCCCGGCTGGTCGCCGCGCGGGCGGAAGTCGCGACCTGCGCCATCAGCGGCCCGGTCGGCACTTTTGCCAGTGTCGATCCCCGGGTGGAGGCGCATGTGGCGGCGAAGCTCGGCCTGACGGTCGAGCCGGTTTCCACCCAGGTGATCCCTCGCGACCGCCACGCCGCCTTCTTCTGCACCCTGGCCGTGATCGCCAGCGGTGTGGAACGGCTGGCGACGGAAGTGCGGCACCTGCAGCGCAGCGAAGTGCGGGAGGCGGAGGAGTTCTTCCACGCCGGCCAGAAGGGCAGCAGCGCCATGCCGCACAAGCGCAACCCGGTGCTGTCGGAGAACCTGACCGGCCTCGCCCGGCTGGTGCGCGGCTATGCCATGCCGGCGCTGGAGAATGTGGCGCTGTGGCATGAGCGGGACATCAGCCATTCCAGCGTGGAACGGGTGATCGGCCCGGATGCCACCATCACCCTCGACTTCGCGCTGATGCGCCTGACCGGGATGATGGCGAAGCTCACCATCTATCCGCGCCGCATGGCGGAGAACCTTGCCAGCCTCGGCGGCGTGGTGCATTCCCAGAAAGTGCTGCTGGCGCTGACCCAGGCCGGGCTGAGCCGGGAGGGCGCCTATGCCGCCGTGCAGCGGGCCGCCATGGCGACCTGGCAGGCGCTGGGCCAGCCGGGCGCGCAGGATTTCCGCACCAACCTGCTGGCCGACCCGGAAGTTGCCGGCTGCATGACTCCGGAGGCGCTGGAAACGGCCATGGATCCCGCACGGGATTTCGTCCATGTCGATGCCACCTTCCGGCGGGTCCTGGGCACGCCCTGATCGCGCGGACGTCATCCGGCCACCCCGGCCTTGCCCCTGTCCTGCCATATCCCCTGCCTAGATAGGGAGGCAGTGAAAGGGAGGTTGTGCCGTGAAAACCCTGTTGGCCAAGATTCTGCCGATGGCAGCCGGCGCCCTGCTCATGGTGGGGCTGGGCGGCACCCAGGCCGCGGCCCAGGATGATGGCGTGCTTCTGGTCCATGACCATCGTCGTGGCGGCCATTACCATGGGCCGCCGCCACGCTATTATCGCGGACCGCCGCCGCGCCATTATTACCGGGGCCCGCCGCCGCGCCGTTACTACCCGCCGCCGCGGGTCTATTACGCGCCGCCGCCCCCGCCGCCGCGCTATTATCGCCCCGCCCCGCCGCCAGGGGTTGGCCTGTATTTCCGCTTCTGAGGGTTGAACGGCCGGCGTGTGCACCATCCTGCTGTTGCGCCGGCCGGGCCATGTCTGGCCGCTTCTCGCCGCCGCCAATCGCGATGAGCGGCTGGATCGAGCCTGGGACCCGCCCGGCCCGCACTGGCCATCCCATCCCGGGGTGACCGGCGGGCGGGACCTTACCGCCGGTGGGACCTGGATGGCACTCGGCGCGAGCAGCGTGCTCGCGGCGGTGCTGAACCGGCCGGGAAGCCTCGGCCCTGCCGCCGGCAAGCTTTCGCGCGGCGATCTGCCGCTGCGCGCCGCCCAGGCGACCTCCGCGGCCGCTGCCACGCGCGACCTGTCCGGCCTGGACTCCACCGCCTACCGGCCCTTCAACCTGGTGGTGGCGGATCGCGACTCGGCCTTTTTCCTGCGCGGCCTCGGCGAAGGCCCGGTCGAGGTGCTGCCGCTGGGCGAGGGCTTCACCATGGTGACGGCGCAGGATCCCAACGACCTGGCCAGCCCCCGTATCCGGCGCCACCTGCCGCGCTTCCGCGCCGCCCCGCCACCGCGCCCCGACCAGAATGATTGGATGGCGTGGGAGACGCTGCTGGCCGATGACAGCCAGGATGAGGCCGGCATCGCCGCGACGCTGCGCGTACCACCGACCAAGGGCTTCGGCACCGTCTGTTCCAGCCTCGTCGGGCTCGCCGCCGATGGCGCGCGGCGCTGGCGTTTCTGTGCCGGGCCACCCGGCGCCCTGCCTTTCCGGGACCTTCCCCTGCCCTCCCTTTGAAACGTCCGGCGTGAAACCCGCGCAACCCGGACCTGCGGCCCTGCCGTGGCGGTTCGCGAGAGGCCCTGCTATAGCTCCGCCAGATACCGGGCCGCCGCGGCCTGTCGTCCCGCGCGCCCGCTTCCTGGGATCGCGGCAGTCGAGGAGTTTCAGCACCATGGCGCGCCGCCGTCAGCTCTACGAGGGCAAGGCCAAGATCCTGTTCGAGGGCCCGGAACCGGGCACCCTGGTGCAGTATTTCAAGGACGACGCCACCGCCTTCAACGCGCAGAAGAAGGGCACGATCACCGGCAAGGGCGTGCTCAACAACCGCATCAGCGAATACCTGATGATGAAGCTGGCGGAGATCGGCATCCCCACCCACTTCATCCGCCGGCTGAACATGCGTGAGCAGTTGATCCGCGAAGTCGAGATCATTCCGCTGGAAGTCGTGATCCGCAACGTCGCGGCCGGAAGCCTGGCCACGCGTCTGGGCATCCAGGAAGGCACGCGGCTGCCGCGCTCGATCCTGGAATATTACTACAAGAACGATGCGCTGGGCGATCCGATGGTCTCCGAGGAGCACATTACCTGCTTCGGCTGGGCCGCGACCCAGGACCTGGACGACATGGTCGCCCTGGCGCTGCGGGTGAACGACTTCCTCACCGGGCTGTTCCTCGGCGTCGGCATCACCCTGGTCGACTTCAAGCTGGAATTCGGCCGGCTGTATGAGAATGACGAGATGCGCATCGTCCTGGCCGATGAGATCAGCCCGGACAATTGCCGCCTCTGGGACGTGAAGACCGGCGAGAAGATGGACAAGGACCGCTTCCGCCGCGACCTGGGCAAGGTCGAGGAGGGCTACCAGGAGGTGGCCAAGCGCCTCGGCATCCTGCCCGAGGCCGGGGTGCGGGACATGAAGGGTCCGGAGACCGTCCAGTGAAGGCGCGCGTCACCATCATGCCGAAGAACGGCGTGCTCGATCCCCAAGGAAAAGCCATCGGCCATGCCCTGGCCTCGCTCGGCTTCGACGGCGTGGCGGAAGTGCGCGCCGGCAAGGTGATCGAGCTGGAGCTCGCCGAGACCGATCCCGCCAAGGCGCAGGCCGCGGCGGAGGAGATGGCGCGGCGGCTTCTGGCCAATACCGTGATCGAGTCCTTCCGGGTCGAGATCGCCTAGCCAGCCATGGTGAAGCTCTCCCTCGTCGTCATGCTGGTGCTGACGGTGCTGATTTCCATGCTGCTGCGCTGGCGCGAACAGCGCCTGCCGGCCGTGGCGGCTCAGCAGCGGCGGCTCGGCCTGGTGGCGCGGGGCAAGAAGGGGCTGGACCGCTGGGTGACGGCGGCGGCACTCGCCACCGTGGCGACGCTGGCCGTCGTCGGCGGACTGCATTGGCTGCGGGTCTGGCTGGAATAGGCGGGCGGCGGGTCGGTGCAGGAGCTGTTGGAGCTGCTGATCGACCTGTTTGCCCGGCTCGGCCGCCGTATCCTTCGGCCCCTGGGGGCGGAGCAGGCGCTCGGGGTCTTCTTCGGCTTCGCCTGCTGGCTGGTCGGGCTTTTCATCGTCCTGGCCATCCTGGCCGGGCTGATCCTCTGGGTATTCTGGTGACTCCATGAAATCCGCGATCATCGTCTTCCCGGGCACCAACCGCGAGCGCGACATGGCGATCGCGCTGGAACGCGTCAGCGGCCGCAAGCCTGCCATGGTCTTCCACCTGGACACGGCCCTGCCGGCCGGGACCGACCTGGTCGTGCTGCCGGGCGGCTTCAGCCATGGCGACTATCTGCGCTGCGGCGCCATGGCGGCGCAGTCGCCGATCATGCAGGCGGTGCGGGATTTCGCCGCGGGCGGCGGCCTGGTGCTCGGCGTCTGCAACGGCTTCCAGATCCTGACCGAAGCCGGCCTGCTGCCCGGCGCCCTGCTGCGCAACGCCACGCTGCGCTTCCTGTCCATGGACTGCCACATGCGGGTGGAACGCGCCGACACGCCCTTCACCCAGCATTGGCAGAAGGGCGCCGTGTTCCGGTCCCCGATGGCGCATGGCGACGGCAACTACTTCTGCGATGACACGACCCTGGCCCGCCTGAATGGCGAGGGCCTGGTCGCCTTCCGCTACGCGACGCCGGAGGGCGCCATCACCGCGGCCGCCAACCGCAACGGCGCGCGCGACAATATCGCCGGCATCCTCTCCCCCAACCTCCGCATCTGCGGGCTGATGCCGCATCCGGAGGATCTGGTGGACCCGCTGATGGGTGGGGAGGACGGCCTGCCGCTGTTCACCAGCCTGCTCGATTCGCTCGCCTCCGCCTGAGGCCTTCTTCTCTCCGCCCCCGGAGCCCCTGCCGACATGCAGCTTTTGCCCGCCGACCATGCCGCACAGCTCGCCGCCGAATTCGGCCTGAAACCGGACGAGCATGAGCGGCTGCTGGCCATCCTCGGCCGCTCCCCCTCCCGCACCGAGCTCGGTATCTTCTCGGTCATGTGGAGCGAGCACTGCTCCTACAAATCCTCCCGCGTCTGGCTGAAGACCCTGCCGACCAAGGCCCCCTGGGTGATCCATGGGCCGGGCGAGAATGCGGGGGTGATCGATATCGGCGACGGGCTGGCCGCCATCTTCAAGATGGAAAGCCACAACCACCCGAGCTTCATCGAACCCTACCAGGGCGCCGCCACCGGCGTCGGCGGCATTCTGCGGGATGTCTTCACCATGGGGGCGCGGCCGATCGCGAACCTGAACGCGCTGCGCTTCGGCATGCCGGATGCGCCGAAGATGAAGCGCGTCATCGATGGCGTGGTGCGCGGCATCGGCGGCTACGGCAATTGCGTCGGCGTGCCGACCGTGGGCGGGGAGGTGAATTTCCACCCGGCCTATAACGGCAATCCGCTGGTCAATGCGATGACCGTGGGCATCGCCCCGCGCGACCGCATTTTCCTCAGTGCCGCCGCCGGACTTGGCAATTCCGTCGTCTATGTCGGCTCGAAGACGGGCCGCGACGGCATACATGGCGCCACCATGGCCTCCACCGAATTCTCCGCCGATTCGGAGGAGAAGCGCCCGACCGTCCAGATCGGCGACCCCTTCACCGAAAAGCTGCTGATCGAGGCCTGCCTGGAGCTGATGGCGACCGACATGATCGTCGCCATCCAGGACATGGGCGCGGCCGGCCTCACCAGCTCCTCCGTCGAGATGGCGGGCAAGGGCGGCGTGGGCATCGAGCTGGTGATGGACAATGTCCCCCAGCGCGAAGTCGGCATGACGGCCTATGAGATGATGCTCTCCGAGTCGCAGGAGCGCATGCTGATGATCCTGAAGCCCGGCCGCGAAGCCGAGGCCGAGGCCATCTTCCACAAATGGGAGCTGGATTTCGCCGTCATCGGCCATCTGACCGATACCGGCCGCATCGTCATCCGCCACAAGGGCGAGATCGAGGCCGACATCCCCCTCGCCCCGCTGGAATCCGAAGCGCCGCTGTACCGCCGCCCGACGGTGGAAACGCCGAAGCAGCCGGTGCTGGACGCCGCCGATATCGACGACCCCGCCGGCCCGCTGCCGGCGCTGGAAAAGCTGGTGGGCAGTCTCGACCTGTGTTCCCGCCGCTGGATCTGGGACCAGTATGACAGCACGGTGGGCGGCCAGACGGTGAAGCGCCCCGGCGGCGCCGATGCCGCCGTGGTGAAGCTGGAAGGGCTGAAGCGGGCCCTGGCCATGACCACCGACTGCACCCCGCGCTACTGCCAGGCCGACCCCGAGACGGGCGGTGCCCAGGCGGTGGCGGAGGCCTGGCGGAACCTGACCGCAGTCGGCGCCCTGCCGCTGGCCGTCACCGACAACATGAACTTCGGCAATCCCGAGAAGCCCGAGATCATGGGCCAGTTCGCCGCCGCCGTGCGCGGCATGGGGGCGGCCTGCCTCGCGCTGGATTTCCCGGTCGTGAGCGGCAATGTCTCGCTCTACAACGAGACCCAGGGCCGCGGCATCCTGCCCACCCCCGCCATCGGCGGCGTCGGCGTGCTGGAGGATGCCGCCCAGGCGGTGGGCCTCGCCCTGCAACCCGGCCTCGACCTGGTGCTGATCGGCGAGACCCGCGGCTGGCTCGGCCAGTCCATCTGGCTGCGCGAGATCGCGGGGCGGGAGGAAGGGGCGCCGCCGCCGGTCGATCTGGCGGTGGAACGCCGCAATGGCGATTTCGTCCGTGGCCACATCCTGGCCGGCGAAGTGGTCGCCTGCCACGACCTGGCCGATGGCGGGTTGCTGGTGGCTGTCGCGGAAATGGCGATGGGCGGTGGCGTCGGCGCCACGCTGACCGCGCCGCCCGCCGGCATCGCCCCGCATGGCTGGTGGTTCGGCGAGGATCAGGCGCGCTACATCCTGGCGGTGCGCGATGGCGCGGCAATGCTGGCGGCGGCCCAGGCGGCCGGCGTTCCGGCCATGAAGCTCGGCCATAGCGGCGGCGGGGACTTGGTTCTTGGCGACGGCTCCTCCATATCCGTGGCGAAGCTGGTCGTCGCCCATGAGGCGACGCTGCCGGCGCTGATGCAGGGGGAGGCAGCCTGATGGCGATGGATGCGGCGGAAATCGAGGCCTTCATCAAGGCCGCCCTGCCCGACGCCGTGGTGACGATCGAGGATCTGGCCGGCGATGGCGACCATTACGCCGCCACCGTGGTCTCCTCGGCCTTCAAGGGCCTCAGCCGCGTGAAGCAGCACCAGATCGTCTATGCCGCCCTGCAGGGCCGGATGGGGGGTGCGCTGCACGCCCTGGCCTTGCAGACTTCCGCCCCCGAGTAACCTCTTCGACCAGGGACCCCGCGCCATGAGCAATCCCGTTTTCGACCGCATCCAGGCCGACATCGCCGCCAATCCGGTGGTGCTCTACATGAAGGGCACGCCGGTCTTCCCGCAATGCGGCTTCTCCGCCCGCGTGGTGCAGATCCTGTCCCATGTCGGCGTGCCCTTCAAAGGCGTGAACATCCTGGAGGATCAGGAACTGCGCGAGGGCATCAAGGCCTTCGCCAACTGGCCGACCATCCCGCAGCTTTACGTGAAGGGCGAATTCGTCGGCGGCTGCGACATCGTGACGGAAATGTTCCAGTCGGGTGAGCTGCAGACGCTGATGGAAGACAATGGCGTGATGCCGAAGGCGACCGCCTGACGCCTTGCCTGGCGGAAACGCCGGACATATGCCGGCTGGGCTTGCGGAAGCGGATGTGGCGTGCGGCGGGCAGCTTCTGGTCGATGGCCAGCGGCTGGCCCCCTTCCTGGCTGAGCCGGGCCATCTTGCTTTCGCGGTCAATCTTCCGATCGATCGCCTTGTCTGGACTGGTGCCGCACCGCTCGCCGCCCTGCGCCTGATCCGTTCGGACGGCGTGGCGGATATCGCGGTGAAGGATGGCGACCCGCAGCCTTCGGTTCTCCGTTCTGCCACCGGCCGGGCGGTACTGGTGGCCGAGCCATCCGTGGTGGGGGCCCGCAGCGGCGACCGCATCATGTTCCTGAGCGGCGATTCACGCCCCAAGGACGCGCATTTCGGCCCGCTGGTGCGCCAGTCCCTGGCACCCTTCTTCGACTGCGGCTTTCATACCGAGGGCGCCCAATCCGGCATTCCGCCCGACCAGGCCTTGCCGCGCAGCTTCGCGGAGCGTCAGGAATGGCTCACCGGCGTGCTGGAGGGCTGCGCCGATCCGGGCCGGCTGATCCTGATGGGCCGCTCCTCCGGCGCCCGGATCGCCAGCACCCTGGCCGATTTGCGGCCCGTGCGCGGCCTGGTCTGCCTCGGCTATCCCTTCCGCCAGCCAGGGCGGCCGGATGACCCTTCGCGCTACCGCCACCTGCCGCATCTGCGCACGCCCACCCTCATCATCCAGGGCAGTCGCGACCCCTATGGCGGCGATGACGTGCCAAGGCTCTATCCCCTCGCCCCGCGGACCGAGTTGGTCATCCTGGACACGGACCACGGCTTCCGGATGGAGGCCGCTGGCTGGGAGAGAGTGGGGCGCGAAATCCTGCTGTTCCTGGGACATTGCTGCCCCATCCCCGAATAGGGGCTCTCCCATACGAAAAGGGCGGGGTCTTGCGACCCCGCCCTGAACAGTTCGACTTCGAGAACCGCGGATCAGCGCGAGTAGAACTCGACCACCAGGTTCGGTTCCATCTGCACCGGATACGGCACATCGCTCAGCTTCGGCGCGCGCAGGATGCGGCCGCGCATCGCGCGATGGTCGATCTCGATGTATTCCGGCACGTCGCGCTCGCCGGACTGGGCGGCATCGAGCACGCAGGTCAGCTGCTTGGACTTGTCCTTCACCTCGATCACATCCGTGTCCTTCACCAGGTAGGACGGGATGTTCAGGCGCTTGCCGTTCACCAGCACATGGCCATGGTTCACGAACTGGCGCGCGGCGAAGGGCGTCACCGCCAGCTTCATGCGGTAGATGATGGTGTCGAGCCGGCGCTCCAGGATCTCGATCAGGTTCTCCGAGGTGTCGCCCTTACGGCGCACGGCTTCCTCGTAGTACTTGCGGAACTGCTTCTCGCCGATGTTGCCGTAGTAGCCCTTCAGCTTCTGCTTCGCCATCAGCTGCACGCCGAAGTCGGTCGGCTTCTGCTTGCGGCGCTGCCCGTGCTGGCCGGGGCCGTATTCGCGCTTGGCGATCGGGGACTTCGCGCGGCCCCAGAGGTTCACGCCGAGGCGGCGATTGATCTTGTACTTGCTTTCTGCGCGCTTGGTCATGCGCTTCTCCTGCCCGGCACCTGTGGAGGTTGCCGGTTCTTACTTGTGCCGGCACCCTTGGGGGCATCGCGGCGGGTTGTCCCGGTAGGCCCAAGGCCAGCATGGCCAAGGGCGGGCGCAGGCCCCGAAGGCCTGTCCGCGTTCCCGGAAGTGCGGCGCCTATAGGGGGCCGGCGGGCGGCTTGTCAAACCCGCCTCACCTCCCCTACTTCGCCCGCATGGTCACACGCGAAGACATCCTGATTCTCGGCCTCACCGCCGGTGTGGTCGGCAGCCTTGTGGGCGGCATGATGCTCGGCATCGGCCTGGGCCTGGTCATCGGCGGCCAGCATCTCGGCTGGCTGATGGTGCTGCCGGCCGCGCCCGTCGCCGGCATGATCGGCTATCTGCAGGCGCGCCGGCTGGCGAAGCGCCTGTGATCTGAACCCTCAGGCGCCGGGCGAGGCCTCCGGCCTCTTGGCTCGCCGCATCAGCGGCGGCGGCCATCCGGCCGCTCGGACCGGTCAAGCGACCGGCCCGCCGTTCATCAGTCGGGCGTGATGCCCGCCGCCCGGATCAGCCGCGCCTTGTAGGCCAGGTCCTGCTGGAGGAAGGCGGCGGTCGCTTCCGGCGTCGCCGCATGCACGGTGTAGCCCGCCGGCAGCAGATGCCGGTCCCGCACCGTCGGCGCCGCCATGGCGGTGGCGATGTCGCGCTGGATGCGGGTGAGCAGCGCGGCCGGGGTCCCGGCGGGGGCGAAGGCGCCGAACCAGGTGCGCGGGTCGATATCGTCGAAGCCCGCCTCGGCCAGGGTCGGCACATCCGGCAGCGCCTCGAACCGCGTCGGCCGGCCGACCGCCAGCGCCCGCAGCGTGCCGGCGCGGATATGGGTGGCGCCGGAGGCGATGCCGGCCAGCGTCATCTGCACCTCCCCGGCCAGGGTCGCCAGCACCGCCGGCGTCAGGCCGCGATAGGGCACATGCACCATCTCGATCCTCTCGCGGGCCATCAGCGCGCCGAAGCAGAGATGCGGCTGGCTGGCGATGCCGTAGGAGCCGAAATTGAACTGCCCCGGCGCGGCGCGTGCCGCCGCCACGAGCTCCGCCACGCTGCGCGCCCCCACCGAGGGATGCACCAGCACCATCTGGTGCACATCCACCAGCAGGCTGACCGGCGCCAGGTCCTTCATCGGGTCATGCGGCAGGCCACGGATCAGATGCGGATTCGATGTGATAGAATTGTCCGCGGTGATCAGCAGCGTATGCCCATCCGGCGGCGCCTTGGCGACGATATCGGTGCCCGGCACGGTGGAGCCGCCCGGCCGGTTGTCCACCACCACCGGCTGCCCCCAGCCCGCCTGAAGCCGCTCCGCCAGGGCCCGCGCCAGCGCATCCAGCCCGCCGCCGGGCGGAAAGGGCACGACGATTCGCACCTGCCGGCTGGGGAAATCGCTGCTTTGCGCCCGGGCCAGCGCCGGCATGGCGAGGCCGGCGAGCAAGGTGCGGCGGGACAGGCGCATGGTCAGTCTCCGAAAAAATGTCGGCGCAGAATGTCCAGCGTCCAGGCCGGGGCTTCAAGCTCCGGCAGATGGCCTATTGCGGGTGGCGTGAGGAAGACGGCGCCGGGAATCGCCGCGGCGATCGGCCGGCCGACCGTCTCGGGCGGGTTCACCACGTCATCGGCGCCGCTGATGGCCAGCGTCGGCACGCGGATATGCGGCGCGAAATCGGCGATGACATCCACCCGGTCCGTGCAGCGGGCGGCCTGCATCAAGCCGCGTGGATGAGTCGCGGCGACCACGCCCTGCACCAATCCGCGCACCAGCGGCCCGGCAACGGGCGAGACCAGGTTGCCCGACCGCATCCGCGCCAGGGCGACGCTGCCCTGGGCGATGCTCGCCTGCCGCATCGCCAGCATGGCCGCCCGACCCTCCTCCCCCTTCCAACGCTGACCGCGGGAGGTGCCCATCAGGGCCAGTTTCGCCACCCGGTCCGGATGCCGCGCCGCCAGGCAGGCGGCCAGCATGGAGCCGAAGGAAGATCCGGCCACGCAGACCGGCCCCCGCACGCCCAGCGCATCCAGCAGCGCCACCGCGACATCCGCATAGGCCTCGGCCGTCGGTGCCTCGGCGCCGAAATTGTCGGAGAGAAAATAGCCCGGCGCGTTCCAGGCGATCACCCGCGCCCGGTCCGAAAGCCCGGCCAGGGAAAAGCGCCAGCCCATGCTGTTGGCGCCGATGCCGTGCAGGCAGAGGATCGTCACCGGCCCCTCGCCGGCCTCCATATAGGACAGGCGCGGCCCCTCCAGCCCGAGTGCCGCCGCATCCACCTCGCAGAAGCGGGGGTCCGGCAGGGGTGGAATGGGCGTGCCGTCCGGATGGATCATGCGCTGTCCTTCTCCGCCGCCTCATGCCAGGGCGGCAACGGGTCTTCCGCCGGGAAGCGGCCGCGCTGCATGCGGCCGGTGGAAAGCTCCGTCACCACGCCGTGCAAAGTGCGCAGCTCCTGCTCCGTCACCTCGCCGCGTTCAAACCAGTGGCGCAGGTTGCGGATCATGCCGGGGCGCTTCGGCGGGTTGTGCAGGAAGCCGGAGGCATCCAGCTCCGCCACCAGCCGGCCAAGGAAATTCTCCAGCGCCCCCTTGGTGGCGACCGGCGTGCCATTGGTCAGGAACTGGCGGGGCGGCGTGGTCTCGGCCGCCATCCACCATTCATAGGCCAGGATCATCACCGCCTGGGCCAGGTTCAGCGAGGTATGCTCGGGATTCAGAGGGTAGCGGACCAGCGTGTCGCAATGGGACAGGTCCTCCGCCTCCAGCCCCGCGCGTTCCGGGCCGAAGAGCACGGCGGCGCGCAGCCCCCGGCCATTGATCTCGCGCAGATCGGCGGCGGCGGCGCGGGCATCCCGCAACTGCACGATGGCATAGCGCGGCCGCGGGCAGGTGCCCATCACCCGGTGGCAATCGGCGACGGCGGAGGCCACGTCCGGGAACACCTGCGCCGCGTCCAATATGGCATCGGCGCCGGAGGCGGCGGGATAGGCATGCGGCTGCGGCCAGCCATCGCGCGGCGCCACGATGCGCAGATGGAACAGCCCGCCATTGGCCATGGCGCGGGCCGTGGTGCCGATATTCATGGCCATCTGCGGCCGCACCAGCACCACGATGGGGCTCTCGCCCGGCGCCGGAGTCAGCACCGCGCCCCCTTCCCCACGCCCGCCCGTCATCGCGCTGGCGGCGCGGTTCGGGCGAGGAAGGCGCGAAGCTGGGCGATCTCGGCCTCCTGCGCCCGGATGATGTCCTCGGCCAGCTTGCGCATCTCCGGCGTGGTGCCGTGGCGAAGCTGGATGCGGGCCATGGCGATGGCGCCCTCATGATGCGGGATCATGCCGGCGGCGAAGTCGCGATCGGCATTGCCGGTGAAGGCGATGTCCATGTCGCGATGCATGCGCGCATTGGCCGCGCGGAACTCGGCGGTGCTCGCCGGCTCCGTCGCCTGTTGCGGGACGCGCGGTGCCGGCGCGGCGTGGTGGCCGTGATGGCCCTGCTGGGCCAAGGCCGGCACGGTCAGAGCGAGCGAAAGCGCGGTGGCGATGGCAAGGCGGGGCATGTCCGATCCTCCTTCGACGGGGTCGGTCGGACAGATGGAACCTTGCCCCCGGGGGAAGGCAAGGGGTTCACGCACGGCGCCAGCTCGTGCCCTGCGGCCCATCCTCCAGCAGGATGCCCTGGCTCGCCAGTTCCTGGCGGATGCGGTCGGCCTCCGCCCAGTCCTTCGCCTTGCGCGCCGCGAGGCGGGCGGCGATGGCGGCCTCGATGGCCGCGCCATCGCCGGCCTCGCCGCGGAACCAGGCGGCGGGGTCGGTGCCGAGCAGGCCGAGCAGCGCCCCGCAGGCCAGGATGCGGCCTTTCAGATGCGGCAGGCCCGTATCGGACCCGCGCGCCAGCGTGTCATTGGCCGTGGAGACCAGGTGGTGCAGCGTGGCGAGCGCCAGCGGCGTGTTCAGGTCATCCGCCAGGGCCTGTTCGAAGGGCGGCGATTCGGCCGGGTGCGGCTTGTCTCCGTCCTCGGCCTCGATTTCGGACATCTTCGACAAGGCGCGGTAGAAGCGGTCCAGCTCCCGCCTCGCTTCCTCCAGCGCGCCTTGGGTGTAGTCCAGCGAGGCACGATAGTGGGTACGCAACAGAAGCAGGCGGAAGGCTTCTCCCGCCCAGGGTCCGTGCTCCAGGATATCCTGTACGGTCCGAAAATTACCGACCGACTTTGACATCTTCTCGCCGTCGACCAGCAGCATCCCGTTGTGCAGCCAGTAGCGGGCATAGTGGCTGCCCGGAAAGGCGCAGAGGGATTGCGCGACCTCGTTCTCATGATGCGGGAACATCAGGTCGGCGCCGCCGCCATGGATGTCGAAATCCGGGCCGAACTGCTTCCAGGACATGGCGGAGCATTCGATATGCCAGCCAGGCCGGCCCCGGCCCCAGGGGCTGTCCCAGCCCGGCTGTTCCGGGCTGGAGGGCTTCCACAGCACGAAGTCGCCGGCATCGCGCTTATAGGGCGCGACCTCGACCCGCGCCCCCGCCAGCATCTCCTCCGTCGAGCGGCCGGACAGGGCACCGTATTGGGGAAAGCTGGACACGGCGAACAGCACATGGCCCTCCGCCGCATAGGCATGGCCATTGGCCACAAGCCGCTCGATCAGCGCCACCATTTCCGGGATGCTGCCGGTGGCGGTCGGCTCCACATCCGGCGGCAGCACGCCGAGCGCCGCCATGTCGCGATGGAAATCGGCGGTGGTGCGCGTGGTCAGCGCCGCGATCCCCTCCCCGCTCTCCCGCGCCCGGTCGATGATCTTGTCCTCGACATCGGTGATGTTGCGGGCATAGGTCAGCTTCGGGAAGGCCTGGCGCAGCAGCCGGGCGAGCACGTCGAAGACCACGTTCGGGCGCGCATTGCCCAGATGCGCCAGGTCGTAGACGGTCGGGCCGCAGACATACATGCGCACATGCTGGTCATCGATCGGCACGAACCGTTCCTTGCGGCGGGTCGCGGTATTGTGGAGCTGGATGTCCATGTTCAGCCTGCGGCGGCCTGAAGCAGGCGCTTCAGCGCCCGTTCACGGCCGATCAATGGGAGGAAGACCTTGAGGTCCGGGCCGTGGTCCTCGCCCGTCAGGGCGCGACGCAACGGCAGGTACAGCGCGCGGCCCTTGCGGCCACTGCGCGTCAACAGCTCGGATGTCCAGGCCGGCCAGGTGGCCTCATCCCATGGCTCCTCGGGCATCGTCTCGGCGGCCAGGCGCAGAAGTTCCGCATCGGCCGCGTCGCCCTGCGGGACGATACCACCGGAGGCAACCTCCCACCAGTCGCGGGCTTCGCGCAACAGATCGAGGTTGCCGCGCACCGCCAGCCAAAAATTCTCCCCCGCACCCTCCGGCAGCCATTCCCGCACCACGTCGAAGGGCAGGCCGTGCAGCCAGCGGCGGTTCAGCGCCAGCATCTGCTTGGTGTCGAAGCGCGCCGCGGATTTGGAAACGCGGCCGAGGTCGAAGCCGGGCACGAGGTCGGCCGGCATGGCCGGCACCGGATCGGCGGAGGTGCCGAGCGCGGCCAGGTAGCCGACCAGCGCCGCCGGCTCCACCCCATCGCGCCGCAACTGCCGCAGCCCGACGCTGCCGGTGCGCTTGGACAGCGGCCCGCCATCGGCATCGGTCAGCAGCGGCAGATGGGCGAAGCGCACCTTCCGCGGATTGCCGCCGAGGGCGGCGAAGATATCGAGCTGGATGCCGGTATTGGTGACATGGTCCTCGCCCCGGACGATGTCGGTGATCCCCATCTCCAGGTCATCGACCACCGAGGTGAAGGTATAGAGGTAGCTGCCATCGGCGCGGATCAGCACCGGGTCGGACAGGCTCGGCAGCTTGACGCTGCGCTTGCCCAGCACGCCATCCTGCCATTCGACATGGCCGCCGGAGAGCTTGAAGCGCCAATGCGGCGTCTTGCCATTGGCGATGGCCCGGGCGAGCTGGTCTTCCGTCATGCGCAGCGCGGCGCGGTCGTAGAGCGGCGGCTTGCCCTGGCGGATGCGCTGTTCGCGCTTGAAGGCCAGTTCCTCCTCCGTCTCCAGGCAGGGGTAGAGGTGGCCGGAGGCCTTCAGCCGCGCGGCGGCCGCGTCATAGGCGGCGATCCGGTCCGACTGCCGGGCGAATTCGTCCCAGTCGAGGCCGAGCCAGCGGAGGTCCTCCTCGATCGCCTGGGCGTATTCGGGGCGGGAGCGCTCGGTATCGGTGTCGTCGAGGCGCAGGAGGAAGCGACCGCCCCGGTGCCGGGCGAGGCACCAGTTGGCGATGGCGATACGGGCATTGCCGACATGCAGCAGGCCGGTGGGGGACGGGGCGAAGCGAACTTTCATGAGGCCGGGAGAGGAACGTCAAAAGGCCGCGCAAAGCAAGGCGCCGGATACAATTCGCCCCATTCCGGCCACCCCTGGGGTGCTATTATCCGTGGGCAAGGAGACTTCCGATGCCCAGGCTTCGTACCGTGATGCTTCGTACCGCGATCTTTGCCGGCGTTCTCGCAGTGGGTGCCATGGCGGCTCCGGCGGCCCAGGCCGACTGGCGCTACCGGGGGCATGGCGGCGGCTACCACCACCATCACAATAACGGCGCCGCCGTGGTCGGTGGCGCGCTGCTGGGGCTGGGCGTCGGCGCGATGCTGGGCGCTGCCCTGGCGCCGCCGCCGGTGATCTATGCGCCGCCGCCGGTCGTCTACTACCCGCCGCCGCCGCCGCGCGTCTATTACGCGCCGCCGCCGAGGGTCTATTACGCGCCGGCCTATCCGCCGCCGGCCTATTACGCACCGTCCTATGCGCCGCCGCCGCCGGGCTATTACGAGCCCGCGCCGGTCTATGCGCCGTCGCAGGGCTGGGGTGGGACGAAGTAGCCGGCGGCTACGCCTCCCCCTCCTCCTCCTCGTCATCATCCTCGTCCCGGCGCGGGTCGATGATGCGCCAGTTGCGCTCCTCGGCATCCGCCGCGGGGCGGGCGGCGAAATCGGCCAGTTCGGTGGCGCTGCGCCAGGCATCGTCGCCGGCGCCATCCACCTCCGCATCCTCGCCGAAGGTGCCCCAGGCCGCCATCACCGCCTTGGCATCCATGCCGGCGCCGCGGCAGATATCGACCGAGTCGCGCACGTAGCGGCGGGCGAAGGCATTGGCATGGGCAATGGTGCCGAAGCCGCGCACGACCTCCACCGGCTCCGCCCCATTGGCACCGGAGAGGTCCATGATGCGGACCTCCAGCCCTTCCACCTGGCCGAGCACCTGTTCGGCGAAGATGGGATCCTCCTCGCCCTCATCCGACCCGCTCATGCGATCAATCCCGAAAAGCCATTGGTCAGGGGGTAGCGACGGTCGCGGCCGAAGGCGCGGGGGGTGATCTTCACCCCGGGTGGGGCCTGGCGGCGCTTGTATTCGGCGCGGTCCAGCATGCGCCAGATGCGCAGCACCGTGGCGCGGTCATACCCCTGGGCCACCAGCCCATCCACATCCATCTCCCGCTCCACCAACCCCTCCAGGATCGCGTCCAGCACCTCATAGGGTGGCAGCGTGTCCTGGTCGGTCTGGTCGGGCTTGAGTTCCGCGGAGGGTGGCTTGGTGATGACCCGCTCCGGCATCACCGGCCCGGCCGGCCCCAGGGCACCCTGCGGCACATTGGCGTTGCGCCAGCGCGAAAGGGCGAAGACCGTCATCTTCCAGACGTCCTTCAGCACCGAATAGCCGCCGCACATGTCGCCATAGAGCGTCGCGTAGCCCGTGCTCATCTCGGATTTGTTGCCCGTGGTGAGCAGCATGTCGCCGAACTTGTTGGACAGCGCCATCAGCGTCACGCCGCGCAGGCGGGATTGCAGGTTTTCCTCGGTGGTATCGGCCGGGCGGTTGCCGAAGGCCGGCGCCAGCATGCCCTGCATGGCCTGCATCGCCGCGCCGATCGGGATGCTCTCGTAGCGGATGCCCAGAAGCTGCGCGCAGCCCTCTGCATCGTCCAGGCTGTCGCGAGAGGTATAGGGCGAGGGCATCATCACCGCCCGCACCCGGTCCGGCCCCAGCGCATCGGCGGCGACCGCGGCGGACAGGGCGCTGTCGATGCCGCCCGACAGGCCCAGCACAACGCCGGGGAAGCCGTTCTTGTTCACGTAGTCGCGCAGGCCGAGCATCATGGCGCGGTAGATCTGCTCCAGCCGCGGCATGGCCGGCGGAATCGGCTGCGGCGCACAGGCCCAGCCCTCCGGGCCGCGCGACCAGTCGGTGATCGCCACCTGCTCCTCGAACATCGGCATCTGCAGGGCCAGGCTGCGGTCGGCGTTCAGGACGAAGGACGCGCCCTCGAACACCAGTTCATCCTGGCCGCAGATCTGGTTCAGGAAGACGAAGGGCAGCCCCGTCTCCACCACCCGCGCCACCGCGAGCTGAACCCGGGTGTCCTGCTTCTCCGCCTCGAAGGGGGAGCCGTTGATGCTGATGAGCATCTCGGCCCCACTCTCCAGCAGCGTCTCGCTGACCGCGGGAAACCACCAATCCTCGCAGATCATCAGGCCCAGCCGGACGCCGCGGAAGGCCACCGGCCCGGGCGCGGGGCCGGCGATGAAGACGCGCTTGTCGTCGAAGACGCCGTAATTCGGCAGCTCGTGCTTGGCGCGGCGGGCCAGGATACGGCCGCCTTCCAGCAGGAACAGGGCATTGTGCAGCCGGTCGCCATCGCGCCAGGGGCCGCCCACCACCAGGCCCGGCCCGCCATCGGCGGTCTCCGCCGCCAGCGCCTCGATCCGCTGCATGCAGGCCTCCACGAAGGCCGGCTTGAGCACCAGGTCCTCCGGCGGATAGCCGGCGATGGAGAATTCCGGGGTGACGAGCAGATCGGCGCCGGCAAGGGCGGCCTCCGCCCTGGCCCGGCGGATGCGGTCCGCATTGGCGTCGAGCGCGCCCTCATGCGGGTTGATCTGGGCGAGCGCGATGCGGAGGCGGTCTGTCATGATCTCGGGAACCTAGGGACGGCCCCACATAGGGTCAACGCGCCCGATCCGGGAAGCGGACCACCGTCAGGATCATGCCGGCCGAAACCAGCCCGACGCCAAGGAAGCCGACCAGCCCCAGCGGCTCCGCCAGCAGCGGCCAGGCCGCCAGCGCCGCCATCCCTGGCACCAAGGCGGTGATGGTGGTGGTGGTCGGCGCGCCGAGGGCCGTGACCGCGCGGGTGAACAGCAGCCCGGCCAGGATGGTCGCGCCGATGCCCTGGTAGGCCAGCTGGTACAGCACCGCGCCCGTGCTGGCCGTGCCCATGCTCGATGGCAGCAGGAACCACCAGACCGGCAGGAAGATCGGGGCCGACCAGAGCGCGATGGACAGCGTCGCCTGCATCGCGCCGATGCCCCAGAGGCGGATCAGCAGCGTATAGACCGCCCAGCAGCAGGACCCGCCCAGGAACAGCAGGTCGCCGCGCCAGGCGCCGGGATGGCTGCCGAAGGTGTCGCTGGCCAGCAGCCCGATACCCGCCGCCACCACGACCAGGGAGGCGACTCGCCTTCGGGTCCAGGCCTCGCCGAGAAAGGCGGCGCCGAGGGCGGCCGTCAGGAAGGGCAGCGTGCCCGGCAGCATCACCCCGCCATGGGCGGCCGGCGCCAAAGTGAAGCCGTGATAGGCGAGGATCGGGAAGCCGAAGGAGGCGGAGGCCAGGATCGGCAGCAGCCGCAACGGCGGCAGCCTCGGCCGTCCCAGCACCGCCACCAGCGGCACCGCCGCCAGGAAGGCCCCCGCATAGCGCAGCATGGCCACATCCCAGGGCGTCAGCGCCTGGCTGGCCGAGAGGCGGGAGGACAGCAGGAAGCCGGTCCAGACGAACAACACCGCGAAGGCGCAGGCAAAGCCGATTCGGCGTTCACGCAAGGCGGAAGCGGCTGGCGCGGCGGTCGGGGAAGGCGTTTCGCCGGACATCCGCTTCCGTCTAATGGTGATTCAGCCCTTTGCCCACCTGACGGCAGTCGGAAGCTGCGGCCAGACGGGCGATAGATGCGACAGCTCAGCCCGGGCCGCGCCGCCGCATCCCGTTCCGCAGCAGGAATTCGCGCCCGACCTTCACGCGGGGCACGCCGTCATAGGCGACGATATCCGCGGTGGCGTAGGTCTCGCTCCAGACATCGGGGATGAAGGAGCCAGTGCCGACCACGTCGATCGGCGCCTTGGCCTCCGACATCACGCGGCATTTGCCGACGCCGAAGCCGGAGGAGGCAACGATGCGCACCTTCGGGAAGCCGGCCTCGTCCAGCGCCTCCCGCATCCGCCAGATCGCCGCCGCCGAGACGCCGGTACCGACCAGGTGGCGCAGTTCCGTCTCGCTGCGATAGCGGCGGACGGCCTGCGGCGCATGGCGTTCCAGCACGGCGTAGGATTCGCCTGGGTCCAGCCCCTCCAGGAAGCGGCCGCCATGGGTGTCGAGCCGCACCGCCATCCGCCCGGCGGCGGCGAGTTCGGGGAAGCGCTGGCAGACCGCCAGGCTGTCCGTCACCTCCCGCCCGAAATAATCGACCAGGACCGTCAGGTCCTCGGCCGGGAAGGTCTCGTGGAACATCTCCGCCGCGCGGACGGTGGAACCGGCATAGCCGATCAGGGCGTGCGGCATGGTCCCGCGCCCTCGGGCGGCACCGAACCAATGGGCCGTCGCGTCATTGGCATTGCCGATGAAGCCCTTGGCCCCTTCCCGCTGCGCGGCCGCGCTGCCGATGGCGGCGGCATAGGCCATCATCTCCTGCATCTCGGCACCGGCGCAGTGCCGGGCATCCATCGCCAGGAAGGGGACCTGCGGCAGTTCGACGCACATCTGGTAGGCGTTATGGGCCGCGACGCAGGCCGGACCCAGCTTCTGCAGCAGGATCGTTTCCAGATCCGCGAGCTGGGCGAAGGACCCCGAGAGGTAGAAGATGGGGTCGCCGGCGCCGACCCAGTCCCCCTCCCGGTGCATCAGCTCCACCTCGAAGCTGGTGCCCCGGCTGGCCGCCACCGCGTCGAGCCATTCCGTGGCGAGACGTGGGGCGGAGATCACCGGGCGACGCAGGAAGACCGCATAGGTCACCCGGCAATCGCCGAACTTCTGCACAACCGCCCGCGTGCGGTTGAAGTAGCTGTCGGTCCAGGCCGGGATGTCCCCCACGACCGGCGGCAGCGACCGGCCCTTGGGGGGCATGGCGGTCACTGGGCCGCCTTGGCGGGGATGAAGGCGCCACCCGGGCGGCGGGCCTTCAGCTCCTCCGAGATCAGGAAGGCCAGTTCCAGCGACTGCTCGGCATTCAGCCGGGGGTCGCAGAAGGTGGCGTAGTTGGCGGCCAGGTCGGCCTCCGTCATCCGATGCGCGCCGCCGATGCATTCGGTGACGTTCTGGCCGGTCATCTCGACATGCACGCCGCCGGGGACGGTGCCCATGGCCGCATGGCAGTCGAAGAAGCGGCGGATTTCGGCCAGGATCGAGTCGAAGGACCGGGTCTTGTAGTCGCCCGCCTTCACCGTGTTGCCGTGCATCGGGTCACACAGCCAGACGACGTTGCGGCCGGCGCGCTGCACGGCGGCCAGCAGCCCCGGCAGCTTGCCCTCCACCTTCTCCGCCCCCATCCGCGCGATCAGGGTCAGGCGGCCCTTTTCGTTGGACGGGTTCAGGATCTCGGTGAGGCGGACCAGTTCATCGGCCTCCATGGAAGGGCCAACCTTCATGCCGATCGGGTTGGCCACGCCGCGCAGGAATTCCACATGCGCGCCATCCGGTTGCCGCGTGCGGTCGCCGATCCACAGGAAGTGGGCCGAGCAGGCATAATGCTTGCCCGGATGGGTGGAGGGCTGGCGGGTCAGCGCCTCCTCGAACGGCAGTAGCAGCGATTCGTGGGAGGTGTAGAACTCCGTCTCCCGCACCTGCGGCAGGTCGGACATGCCGCAGGCGCCCATGAAGCGCAGCGTCTCGTCGATCCGGTGCGCCAGGCCGGCATAGCGGTCGGCGAGCGGGCTGCGGGCGGCGAAGTCCAGGTTCCAGCGATGCACCTCATGCAGGTCGGCATAGCCGCCGGTCGCGAAGGCGCGCAGCAGGTTCAGCGTCGCCGCCGATTGCAGATAGGCGAATTCCATCCGCGACGGGTCGGGCACCCGCGCCTCGGGGGTGAATTCCGGGCCGTTGACGATGTCGCCGCGATAGGATGGCAGGGTCACGCCATCGATCGTCTCGCTGTCGCTGCTGCGCGGCTTGGCGAACTGCCCGGCCATGCGGCCGAGCTTCACCACCGGCACGGCCGCGCCGAAGGTCATCACCACCGCCATCTGAAGCAGCACCCGGAAGGTGTCCCGGATGGTATTGCCATGGAATTCGGCGAAGCTCTCCGCGCAGTCGCCCCCTTGAAGGACGAAGGCGTGGCCATCACCCGCACGTGCCAGCTGGGCTTTCAGCCGATCAGCCTCACCTGCAAAAACGAGGGGCGGAAATCGGCGGACCTTGTCCTCGATGGCCTTCAGCTGGGCCGGGTTCGGATAGTCCGGAACCTGCCGGATGGGCATCGCCCTCCAGCTGTCCGGGGTCCACGCGCGCGCATTCATTGTGATCCGTGCTCCACTCCTGGCTGTAACCTTAGCGTCAGGAGCCCGTTTGGGAAACTGCGGCCTATTCGGCCGCCGCCTGTTGGGGTGGCTGCACCCCGGCCTCCCGCGCACGGGTGCGCAGGGTGACGAATTCCTCGGCCGCCGTGGGGTGGATGCCGATGGTGCGGTCGAAATCCGCCTTGGTGGCGCCCATGCCGACGGCAATGCCGATGCCCTGCATGATCTCGGCGGCATCCTCGCCCAGCATATGGGCGCCCAGCACCTTGTCCGTGCGCTGGCAGACGATGAGCTTCATCACCGTCCGGCGCCCCTTCCGGCCGCTGATCGTGTGCCGCATGGGGGTGAAGCGGGTGACATAGACATCGACCGGCCCACGCGCCGCCGCCTCGCCCTCCGACAGGCCCACGGTGCCGATCGGCGGGTTGGTGAAGACCGCCGTCGGGACATTGTCGTAGGAGGCGCGGCGCGGCTTGTTGCCGAACAGGGTATCGGCCAGCGCATGGCCTGTGGCGGTGGCCATGGGCGTCAGGTTGATCCGGTCGATCACGTCGCCCAGGGCGAAGATGTTCGGCTGGCTGGTGCGATGGTCCTCATCCACCACCACGGCGCCGGCGGCATTGGTGGCGACGCCGGCCGCCTCCAGCCCCAGGCCCTTGGTATTGGGGGATCGGCCGGTGCAGAAGAAGACCGCATCCGCCTCCCGCATGAAGTTGTTGGACATGGCGACCATCAGATGGCCGTCCACCTGGGTGATGCGGGTGGGCGAAACGTCCGGGTTCAGCTTGATGCCCTGGGCCGTCAGCGCCTCCACCAGCTCGGCGCGGATATCGTCGTCGAAGCCGCGCAGCGGCAGGGAGGCGCGGTACATCACATCCACCTCCGCCCCCAGGCCGCGCAGGATGCAGGCGAATTCCAGCGCGATATAGCCGGCGCCGATCACCACCACCCGCTTCGGCAAGGCCTTCAGGGTGAACAGGTCGTCGGAGATCAGCCCCAGCTCGGCGCCCGGAATGTCCAGCTTCTGGGCGGTGCCGCCGGTGGCGATCAGGATGCGCTCCGCCGTCACCTTGCGGTCGCCGAGCTGGATGGTGTTCGCATCCAGCAGTGTCGCGCGGGCGTCGAAGGTGGTCACGCCATTGCCGGCCAGCAGCTTGCCGTAGATGCCGGACAGGCGCTGCACCTCCCGGTCCCGCGCCTCGGACAGTTTGGCCCAGTCATGGCCCTTGATTTCGACATCCCAGCCGAAGGCGGCGGCATCTTCCGCCCATTGGCCGTATTCGGTGGCGTTCACCATGATCTTCTTCGGCACGCAGCCGACATTGACGCAGGTGCCGCCCCAGAACCGCTCCTCCGCCACGCCCACCCGGGCGCCATGGCCGGCGGCGATGCGGGCCGAGCGCACGCCGCCCGAGCCGCCACCAATGACGAAGAAGTCGAAATCATAGGCCATGGAGGTCAGGTCCCGATGCCGCCGAGGGCGAGATACTTGATCTCAAGATAATCCTCGATGCCGTATTTGGAACCCTCGCGCCCCAGACCGCTCTGCTTCACGCCGCCGAAGGGCGCGACTTCGGTGGAGATGATGCCCTCGTTGATGCCGATGATCCCGGCCTCGATGGCTTCCGCCACGCGGAAGATGCGGCCGATGTCGCGGGCGTAGAAATAGGCGGCCAGGCCGAATTCGCTGTCATTGGCCAGCGCCACCGCCTCCTCCTCCGTCTTGAAGCGGAACAGGGGGGCGACGGGGCCGAAGGTCTCCTCGCGGAACACCATGGCGCCGGGCGGGACATCGGTCAGGATGGTCGGCTGGAAGAAATTGCCGCCGCGGGCATGGCGCTTGCCGCCGGTCAGGATGCTGGCGCCCTTGGACGTGGCATCGGCGATGTGTTCCTCGACCTTGGCCACCGCATCGGCGTTGATCAGCGGACCCTGAGTGACGCCCGGCTCCATGCCGTCGCCCACCTTCAAGCCCTCCACCGCCGCCTTCAGCTTCTGGGCGAAGGCGTCATAGACCCCGTCCTGCACCAGGATGCGGTTGGCGCAGACGCAGGTCTGGCCGGTGTTGCGGTACTTCGACGCCATGGCGCCCTGCACCGCCGCATCCAGGTCGGCATCGTCGAAGACGATGAAGGGCGCATTGCCGCCCAGCTCCATCGAGGTCTTCTTGATGGTCGGCGCGCATTGCGCCAGCAGCTTCCGGCCGACCTCGGTGGAGCCGGTGAAGGACAGCTTCCGCACGGCAGGGTGGGAGGTCAGCTCCCCGCCCGTCTCCGCGGCCGGGCCTGTGATGATGTTGCAGACGCCGGGCGGCATGCCGGCGCGTTCCGCCAGCACGGCCAGGGCCAGGGCGCTGAACGGGGTCTGGGAGGCCGGGCGGATCACCCCGGTGCAGCCCGCCGCCCAGCCAGGGCCGGCCTTGCGGGTGATCATCGCGGCCGGGAAATTCCAGGGGGTGATGGCGGCGAAGACGCCGATCGGCTCCTTCAGCACCAGGATGCGGCGGCCCTTGGCGTTCTGCGGCACGGTGTCGCCATAGATGCGCTTGGCTTCCTCGGCGAACCATTCGATGAAGGAGGCCGCATAGGCGATCTCACCCTTGGCCTCCGCCAACGGCTTGCCCTGCTCCGCCGTCATGATCGCGGCCAGGTCGTCGGTATTGGCCAGCATCAGGTCGTTCAGCTTGCGCAGGATCGCGGCGCGGTCCTTGGCCAGCATGGCGCGCCAGCCGGCGAAGGCGGCCTGCGCGGCCTCGATGGCCCGGCGGGTTTCCGCCACGCCCATGGCCGGGACCTGACCGATCACCTCCCCCGTCGCCGGGTTGCGCACCGCGATGGTCTTGCCGCTATCGGCCTGCACCCATTGGCCATTGATGCAATTGGCCTGGCGGAACAGCTCCGGGTCCTTCAGCGGCAGCTTGGCCGTGACGTCCAGCATATCGGCATTCCTTCCCTCGCTACCCGCCGAAGATAGAACTTCGGCGGGGCGATGTCAGGGGCGTCTCATACCTGTGGCCCGTCGCGTGAACGCTCCGGGCCACCCTCAGGCGCCGGGTGGAAACCTCCGGTTTCCTTGGCTTCGCCGCACTTGCGGCGGCGCCCATTCGGGCGCTCGGACCGGTCGAGAGACCGGTCCGCCAGCATCACTCCACCGTCACGCTCTTCGCCAGGTTGCGCGGCTGGTCCACATCCGTGCCCTTCAGCACCGCGACGTGATAGGCGAGCACCTGCACCGGAATCGCGTGTAGGATCGGCGCGGCGAAGGGGTGCACTGTCGGCAGCACGATCACCCTTTCGGCAAACCGCCCGAGCGCCTTGGCGCCCACCGCATCGGTGAAGGCCATGATCCGCCCGCCGCGGGCCGCCGCTTCCTGAAGGTTCGAGGCCGTCTTCTCAAACAACGGGCCGGAGGGGCACAGCGCGATCACCGGCACGTCCTTGTCGATCAGCGCGATGGGGCCGTGCTTCATCTCCCCGGCCGCATAGCCCTCGGCATGGATATAGGAGAGTTCCTTCAGCTTCAGCGCGCCTTCCATGGCGATGGGCATCATCGCGCCGCGGCCGAGGAACAGCACGTCCCGCGCCTGCGCCACCTCTGCCGCCATGGCACGGATTTCCGCGTCCTGTTCCAGGATCAGGGCGGCATGGCCCGGCACCTCGGTCAGGGTATTGGCCAGCAGCCGCGCCGTCGCCTCGTCCAATGTGCCGCGCGCCCGGCCGAAGCCGATCGCCAGGCAGGCCAGCAAGGCGAGCTGTGCGGTGAAGGCCTTGGTGGAGGCGACGCCGATTTCCGGCCCCGCGACGGTCAGCAGCGCGCCGTCACTCTCCCGCGCCATGCTGCTTTCCGGGACATTGACCACGGACAGCACCTTCTGCCCGCCTTGCTGCAGCAGCCGCAGCGCCGCCATGGTGTCCGCCGTCTCGCCGGACTGGGAGACGAGGATGGCGCCGCCACCCTCGGCGAAGGGCGGTTCGCGATAGCGCAATTCGCTGGCCACATCGGCATCCACCGGAATGCGCGCCAATTGCTCGATCCAGTAGCGGCCGACCTGCGCCGCCAGGAAGGCGCTGCCGCAGGCGGACATGGTCAGGCGTGGCACCACCGCCGGGTCGAAGGGCAGCGGCGGCAGGGCCACGGCGCGGGTGCCGGGGTCGAGATATTGCTGCAAGGTGTCACCCAGCACCGCCGGATGCTCATGCAGCTCCTTTTCCATGAAGTGCCGGAAATTGCCCTTGCCGACGGCGGCGCCGGAGATCGCGGTCAGCCGCACCTGGCGCTGCACCGGACGGTCCTCGGAATCGAAGAACTCGGCCCCGGTGTCGGAAACGACCGCCCAGTCGCCCTCCTCCAGATAGGCGATGCGCCGCGTCATCGGCGCGAGCGCCAGGGCGTCGGAGCCCACGAACATCTCGCTTTCGCCAAAGCCGATGGCCAAAGGCGCGCCCTGCCGGGCCGCGATCAGCTTGCGCGGATGTCCCGCGAACATCATCGCCAGCGCGAAGGCCCCATGCACCCGCTTCAGGGAACGGGAGGCCGCCTGTTCCGGCGTCGCGCCCTGTTGCAGATGCCAGTCGACCAACCTCGCAAAAGTCTCGGTATCGGTCTCGGTCTCGAAGTCCTGGCCCTGCGCCTCCAGCTCCAGGCGCAGTTCGGCGTGGTTCTCGATGATGCCGTTATGCACCACGCTGACGCGCGCCGTGCCATGCGGATGCGCGTTGCGCTCCACCGGGGCGCCATGCGTCGCCCAGCGGGTGTGGCCGATGCCGGTGGTGCCGGGCAGCGGCATCTGGTCCAGCACGATGGCCAGGTTGGCCAGCTTGCCCTCGGCCCGGCGGCGCTCGATATGGCCATTCACCAGCGTCGCCACGCCGGCGCTGTCATAGCCGCGATATTCCAGGCGGCGCAGCGCCTCCAGCAGCCTTGGCGCGGCGTCTTCCCGCCCGACGACTCCGACGATCCCGCACATCAGGCCTTCCCTCCCTTGCCGCGAAAGCCGCGTCCCGGCTTGTTGGCCTGGCGGCCGCGCGCGATGGCCAGGGCATCGTCCGGCACATCCTCGGTGATCACGCTGCCGGCCGCGACCAGCGCCCGCGCGCCGACGCGCACCGGTGCGACCAAAGCGGTGTCGGAGCCGATGAAGGCCCCGGCGCCGATCTCGGTCCGGTGCTTGTTCACGCCATCATAATTGCAGGTGATGGTGCCGGCGCCGATATTGGCACCCGCGCCGATGGTGGCATCGCCCAGATAGCTGAGGTGGTTCGCCTTGGCCCCCTCCCCCAGCACGGTGGCCTTCAGCTCCACGAAATTGCCGACATGGGCGGCGCGCTCCACCACCGTGCCGGGCCGCAGGCGGGCGAAGGGGCCGATCACCGCGCCGTTGCGGATGATGCAGCCTTCCAGATGGCTGAAGGCGCGGATTTCGACCTCATCCTCCACCACCACCCCAGGGCCGAAGACGACATTCGGGCCGATGGTGACGTCCTGGCCGAGTTGGGTGTCGAAGGCGAAGGTCACGCTGTCCGGCTGGATCAGCGTCGCGCCCCCTGCCATCGCCACCGCCCGCAGCCGCGCCTGGACCGAGGCCTCCGCCGCCGCCAGCTCCGCACGGCTGTTGATGCCGCGCAGCTCGGCCTCCGGCGCCTCGATGGCGACCACGCGCTGGCCGTCCTGGCGGGCCAGGGCGACCGCATCGGTCAGGTAGTATTCGCCCTTGGCATTGTCGTTGCGGATCGCCCGCAGCCAGCCGAAGAGGCGTGCGGCGGGTGCGCAGATCACGCCGGCATTGCAGAGGCCGACCTCGCGCTCGGCCGGGCTGGCATCCGCCCATTCGACCACGCGTTCCACATCGCCCTTCGCATCGGTCAGCACCCGGCCGTAGCGGCCCGGATCGGCCGGCCGCATCGCCACCAGCGCCAGCCCGGCCTCGCCGCGCGCCGAGGCCAGGCGGCGCAGCGTCTCCGGCGTGATCAGCGGATTGTCGGCATAGAGCACCGCCACGTCGCCCGCGAAATCCTCCAGCAGCGCGGCCGCCTGCAAGGCCGCATGGCCGGTGCCGAGCCGGTCCACCTGCACCACAACCGGATGCGGCGCGGCGATACGCTCCAGCTCCGGCATGTCGGGGCCGATGACCACCACGGCACGGTCGAAGACCGCGGTCGCGGCTTCCAGGATGTGCCGCAGCATCGGCCGGGCGGCGATCGGGTGCAGGGCCTTGGGCTGGCGGGACCGCATGCGGGTGCCGAGTCCCGCGGCGAGGATGATGGCGGCTGTGCTCATGCCTCCGGGTAGTCCGAGCGCCCGTCGCGCCGCAAGGTGCCATCGGTCAACTCGCATTGCCGCAGGTAACGAGGCCGGCTTGCCGCGCAGGCCGGCCCGGCCTATCCGGGGCCATGCAACCGATCGCCGTCTTCGACCTCGATGGCACGCTGGTGGACAGCGCGCCCGATCTCCACGCAGCGCTGGACCGCCTGATGGCGCAGCGGGGCCTGCCCGGCTTCACCCGGCCGGAGGTGGTGGCGATGATCGGCGATGGCGCCAAGGCCCTGGTGGAAAAGGCCCTGGCTGCGCGCGGCCAGCCCTTCGACCCGGCGGCGCTCGAATCCTTCCTGGTCGATTACGGCGCGCATGCCGTGGTGGAGACCGCACTTTTCGAGGGCATCCGCCAGGTCGTGGAGAGCCTCGCGGCCGATGGCTGGCGGCTGGCGGTCTGCACCAACAAGCCGGTCGTGCCCGCCGTGACGCTGCTGCGGGAACTCGGTCTGGAATCGGCCTTCGCCACCATCGGCGGCGGCGACACCTATCCCACCCGCAAGCCCGATCCCGGCCATCTGCTCGGCACGCTGCGCGATGCCGGCGGCACGCCCGAAAGCGCGGTGATGATCGGCGACCACCATAACGACATGGCCGCCGCCCAGGGCGCCGGGGTGCGGGCGATCTTCGCCGGCTGGGGCTATGGCCCCCGCGCCATGGCCGGCGGCGCCCCCATCGCGGAACGCCCGGCCGACCTGCAGGGGCTACTGGCTGCGCTGCGCCACGGTTGAGGATTCCGCCGTGAGCAGCACGGCGGTGGCGCTGCCGAACCAGCGGCTTTCCATCTCGATCCGCACCGGAATCGGCGGCGCGCCGGCATAGGGCGCGGCGATCCAGGCCGTGCCGCGCTGCGGCGCCGCCGCCTGGTCCCGCCGCTTGTCGCGCATGAAGCCGGAGACCAGCCGCCCCTCGAAGCCGCAGCGCAGCGCCTGGCCGTGCCAGGCGGCGCGCCAGGGGCGAATCACCTCCTGCCCCCCATTCCGGCTGATGAAGTCGCTGCGCCGCCGCCCATCGAAGACCGGCGCCTGCCCCTCGCAGCTTCCCGTGGTGGCCACGGCGCGGGAAAGCAGCGCCATGGCGGAGAGCGAGTCGATGGTGCCCAGGCGGTCGGCCTCCGGCACCGGCTCCCTTTCCTCGTCATTGGGCGGCACCAGCGCCTGGATGACCGGATTGCCGCCCTCCCACCCCAGGGCGATCAGCCGGGGGCGTCCGCGCCACACACCCTCCGCCCGGAAGCTGCTGGGCCGCGCCCCATCCCCCCGCCAGGTGCCGACGGCGCGGGAGGTCTGTTCGCCCGGCACGAAGGTCGCGGCGATGCCGCGCGTGCGCAGCCGCGTTTCCACGCGATAGCCCTGCGGCGAGATATCGAAGATCGCTTCGAGCTGCAGAATCGTCATGCCCGCCGCATAGACATCATAGGTCGCGCGGATGGGCTGCGCCTGCGCCGGGCCGGCCAGCGGGGCCAGGGCCAGAAGGCCGGCCAGGATCACGGGGCTTGCTTGCATGGCGGTGGATATCGTGTGGCGCGCGCCACTTCCAAGGCATCCCTCGCTTGACACTCCACCTGCCTCGATCTAATTCCGCGCTCCCGGGATGGGCGCGTAGCTCAGCGGTAGAGCATTCGCTTCACACGCGAAGGGTCACAGGTTCAATCCCTGTCGCGCCCACCATCCCGGGCTCTCCTCCAGTCGTTTTTGCACGATGCGCCGGAGGAGCCTTCGCCCCTCCGACACCTCATCTCTGTCCGACTGGCTCAGTTCGCCGGCGCGGCCGGCGGCGGGCCGCCGCGCTCACCCGGGCCGCGATGCTCGCCCGGGCCACGGTGATGCTGCCCAGGGCGCGGGCCACGATGACGGGGGCGCACTTCCTCCCGCGTCAGCGCGCCGTCGCTGTTCACGTCGCGGGCGCGGAACATCGCCTCGGCGAAGGGCCGGATTTCCTCCAGCGTCACCTTGCCATCGGCATTCGCATCCAGCGCCCGGAACATGCCGGCACCGTGCTGCTGCGCGCCGCGCCGCTGGGCGCGGTTGCCCATGCGGGCCTGGGCATAGGCCTGCATCTCCTCCACCGTCACGCCGCCATCACGGTCGGCATCGACCTCCTGGAAGCGGGCCTGCAGCCAGGCCCAGCCCTCGTCGCGGCTGACGCTGCCGTCATTGTTCGCATCGGCCCGGGCGAAGGCCTCGCCCATCGCGAAGCCGCGGGCGGGCGGGCCACCGGGTCCCGCACCGGGGCCAGGCTGGGCGAGCGCCGGCAGCGCGACCGCGGCGAGGGTCATGGCGGCACCAGCGAACAGGGCGATCCTCATCGACGTCATCTTGCTTCTCCTTTGGCCGAACCAGTCGTCGGCCGCAGGAGGAAGATGGGCGCCCCATGCAACAGGGGCGTGTCGAAGCCCACCTCATCGCGTGAGGAAGCGTAACGCGCCGTAGCAGGACTTGATCAGCCGCGCGGAGGTGTCCCCGCCTCGCCCAGGTCCCACCAGATGCCGGCGAAGCTGGCGATGCCTTCCCGCGCCGCGGAGATCAGCATGTGCTCATCCGGCCCATGCTGCTTGCAGCCATTGTAGCTGTGCGGAATCCAGACCAGCGGCACGCCGAGGTGATCCACGAAGACGTCGCCGGGCAGCCCGCCCGAGCTTGCCGGGATGATCTGCACTCGCTTGCCGAGGGTCCGCGCCATGGAATCCTGCGTCCACCCCACCCAGGGATGGTCCGGTGCGGTCCGGCTGGCGGGCATGCGGATGCTGGGGTTCACGATCTGCACATCCGCCAGCCCATGGGCATCCAGATGCGCGCGCAGGGCCGGTTCGAAGACCGTCGGCGCGGTGTCCACCGTGTAGCGGATCTGGCAATAGGCCGTGGCTTCCGGCGCCACGGCATTCACCGGGTTCTCCGGACGGCCCGAAACCATGGCCAGCACGATGAAGCTGTTCCAGCCATAGATCTTCTCGGCCGAGGTCAGGCCGGGCTCGCCCCAATGCGGGTCGATCGTCGCCGCGCCATCGCCGCCACCCACCGGGCAGCCTTCCAGCACCTTCTTCACCGGCGCCGGCACGCCACCCGCCGGCAGCCAGCCGCGCACCAGGATCTTGCCGTCATGATCCATGATGGTGGACAGCGCATGCGCCAGGCGGATCGCGGGGTCGGTCGTCAGCCCGCCCCAATGGCCGGAATGCACGCCACCCTCGCGCAGCTTCACCCGCAGCTCGAAATGGAAGGTGCCGCGCGTGCCGGTGGCGATGGTAGGCACCCCGGGCTCCACCCGCGGCCCGTCGGAGGCGATCAGCGCATCCGCCGCCAGTTCCTGCGCATGGCCGGCGATGAATTCGCGCAGGCCCTTGGAGCCGCGTTCCTCCGCCGTCTCGATCACCAGCTTCACATTGGCGCCGAGCTTGCCGCCGCGCTCCGCCAGCACCGCCTCCAGCGCCGCCAGGTTCAGGGCGTGCTGGCCCTTGTTGTCGGCGGTGCCGCGGCCGTACCAGCGGCCATCCTCCCGCGTCAGCTTCCAGGGCGAGAGGCCGGCGCGCCACTGGTCCTCCAGCCCGCGCACCGTGTCGCCATGGCCGTAGAGCAGCACGGTCGGCCGCGCCGGGTCCTCGATCCGCTGGGCGGTCAGGATGGGGCCGAAGCCGGGCAGCGGGTTGGGGGAGATGGTGACGGCGAAGCCCATCCGCTCCAGCCAGGGGCGCATCGCGGTGTCGAGATAGGCCACCAGCCCCGGGGCGCCGGACTCCTCCTGCGAGGTAGAGGGGATGGCGACGAGCTCCGCCAGAAGCCCCTCGAATCCACCCTCATCGAAGAAGGTCAAGGCGCGTCCAACCGCGCCGTCCCGTGTCGCCATCAGTCCAACTTCCCTATCCAAAGGCGCGGCAAGATGACGGAGCGCCCGGGCTCTGTCCAACCGCCTATCGGGTCGTTGCCGGCGCCGCGCCGACCGGGCCCGAGCCCGGGGCGGAGCCGCCAAGAAGCGCGGCGGCGATCACCGGCAGAAGAGCGGGAAGAATCGCGGCAAGACCCGCCGCCGGGGCCGCCACCGCAGCCGGCGCAAGCGCCGGCAATGGCGCGGGCTCGGCACCGGAAGCCAGGGAACGCGGCGCCACCGCGACCGCCTCCCCTGCGTCCACCGTCTGTCGCGGGAGGGTCTGGCCCGCCAAGGTCTGGCCCGGCAGGGTGCCGGGCGTCGCGCAGAACAGAACGGCCAGAAGCAGGGCGCGGCGCATCCGTGCCTCCTCAGCGCCCGAGCATGTGGCGCGCGATGATGACCCGCATGATCTCGTTCGTGCCTTCCAGGATGCGGTGCACGCGCAGGTCCCGGACGATCTTCTCGACGCCGTATTCCGCGAGGTAGCCATAGCCGCCGAGCAATTGCAGCGCCTCATCCGCCACGCGCGATCCGGTATCGGTGGCGAAGCGCTTGGCCATGGCGCAGAAGGGGGGGGCATCCGCCGCGCCGGCATCCAGCTTGGCGCAGGCGCGCCACAGCAACGTGCGCGCCGCCTCCAGCTCCGTCGCCATATCAGCCAGGCGGAACTGCGTCGCCTGGAATTTCGCGACGGCCTGGCCGAAGGCGTGGCGTTCCTTCACATGCGCGATGGCGATGTCGAGCGCCCGCTGCGCGCCGCCCAGGCTGCAGGCGCCGATATTCAGCCGCCCGCCATCCAGCCCGCCCATGGCGATCCGGAAGCCGTCCCCCTCCGCGCCCAGCAGCGCCTCCGCCGGCACATGGGCGCCGGCAAAAATCACCTGGCGGGTCGGCTGGGCGTTCCAGCCCATCTTCTTCTCATTGGCACCGAAGGACAGGCCCTCGATCCCCTTCGGCACCAGCAGGGCGGAGACGCCACCCGCACCCGGCCCGCCGGTCCGCACCATGGTGAGATAGAGGTCGGAGGTGCCGGCGCCGCTGATGAACTGCTTGGTTCCGTCCAGCACATAGCCCGCATTGTCGCGCGTCGCGCGCGTGGAAAGCGCCGCCGCGTCGCTGCCGGCATCGGGCTCGGTCAGGCAATAGCTGGCGATGGCCTGCATCGGGATGAGGCGCGGCAGCCAGGCCTCCCGCTGCGCCGGGGTGCCATGGCGATCGACCATCCAGGCGACCATGTTGTGGATAGACAGGAAGGCGGAGATGGTCGGGCAGCCGGTCGCCAGCGCCTCGAACACCACCGCCGCATCCAGCCGCGTCAGCCCGGCGCCGCCGCTTTCCTCCCGCACATAGAGCGCCGCCATGCCGAGCGCCGCGGCCTCCCGCAGCACATCGACCGGGAAATGCCGCTGCTGGTCCCATTCCAGGGCGTTCGGCGCCAGCCGGTCGCGGGCGAAGACCAGCGCCGTGTCGCGCAGGGCGAGCGTTGCCTCGGGCAGTTCGAAGACTGCCGCTTCATCGGCCATGTGGTATCCTCCCCGCCAGGATTATAGGCCCGCGCCAATCTCCTGCCAGCGCTGCCGCACCCGCGCCAGGTTGCGCGCCTTGACCGGCCCGAAGCCCTTGATCCCTTCCGCCGCCTCCGCCCATTCGCAGGCGGCCGCGTGGTTGTCGGCCGAGAGGCGCGGCAGCAGCGCCAGGATGGTGTCGCGATACTCCGCGAACAGCGCCCGCTCCATCCGCCGTTCCTCGCTGCGGCCGAAGGGATCGAGCGGCGTGAAGCGCAGCGCCTTGCCGTGCCGCAGCAGGCCCATGGCGCGCAGCATCCAGGGACCGAAGCGGCGCTTGCGCGGCAGGCCGGTATTCGGGTCCTCGGCCGAGAGCAAGGGCGGCGCCAGGTTCATCTCGATGCGCGGCGCGCCGACGAAGGTGGAGGCCAGGCTGGCGCGCCATTCCGGCAGGCTGTGCAGCCGCGCGACCTCATATTCGTCCTTGAAGGCCATCAGCCGGTGCAACTGCCGCGCCACCGCGTTGGAAAGCCGCGTCTCGCCCGGCAGCACCGCGCTCTCCGCCGCCCGCACCTGCGCCACCGCATCGGCGTAGCGCCGGGCATAGGCGGCATTCTGGTAGTCGGTGAGATCGGCCACGCAGCGCGCGATCATCCCATCCAGCGTCTCCACGACCGGCGCCTGCGCATTGCGCGTTTCCAAGGCCGCCTGCCGGCCCAGCGTGAAGGCGGTGAGGTTCCGCTCCACCTGCGCGCCGTTCAGCGTGATCGCCTGGCGCAGCGCGGACTCGCTGACCGGCAGCAGCCCGCGCTGGAAGGCGAGGCCCAGCAGCCAGACATTGAGGAAGATGGCATCGCCCAGCTCGGCCACGACCTCGGTGGCCGCCGGCAGCGCTGTCATGTCGCGGCAGACCGCGGCGAGGTTGGCCAGCATCGCCTCCGGCGCATAGCGCGTCGCGGTGTCGCGCACGAATTGCGCGGTGGGCGACAGGTCGGCATTCACCACGGCGGCCGTCCGCCCCGGCCCCAGCATCGGCCGCGCACTGCGCCCATGCGCCACCACCATGTCGGAGGCCAGCAGCAGATCCGCCTGGCCGGCGCCGATCCGGGGTGCCGGAATGCTCTCCTCCGTCGCGCCCACCTGGCCGATGCGCAGCTGCACGAAGACGCCGCCGCCCTTCTGCGCAAAGCCGAGCGTATCGACGGAGCGCGAGGGCCGGCCATCCAGATGCGCGGCCATGGCGAGGATGGCGCCCAGCGCCGTCACCCCCTGCCCGCCCACGCCCGCCACCAGCACGTTCCAGGCAACGCCATCGACCAGCCCCGGCAGCACAGGGTCCGGCAGCGCGGCCGCCGGCGCCGCCACCGGCTCCGGCCGCGCCAGCTCCGCACCGACCAGGGTGACGAAGGAGGGGCAGAAGGCCTGGACGCAGGACAGGTCCTGGTTGCAGGCGGATTGGTCGATGCGGCGCTTGCGGCCCCAGGGCGTCGCCAGCGGCTCCACCGCGATGCAGTTCGACACCCGGGAGCATTCGCCGCAATCCTCGCAGACCCGCGGATTGATGACGGCGCGACGCTCGGCCAGGGCCGCCGTGCCGCGCTTGCGCTTGCGGCGGCGCTCGGTGGCGCATTCCTGGTCGTATATCAGGGCGGTGACGCCGGGCTGCTCCCGCAGGCTGCGCTGCACGGCGTCCAGCTCGCTGCGATGATGGAAGCCGATGCCGGCGGGCAGCATCGGGTCGCCGCGATGCCGGTCGGGATCGTCGGCGACGATCTCGATCCGCTCCACACCCTCCGCGCGCAGCTGGGCGGCGATGCGGGGCACGGTGAATTCGCCCTCGACATGCTGGCCGCCGGTCATGGCGACCGCGGAATTCACCAGCACCTTGAAGGTGATGTTTGCCTTGGCCGCGACCACCGCACGCAGGGCCAGGCTGCCCGAATGTGCCCAGGTGCCGTCGCCGATATTCGCAAAAATATGCGGCGTGTCCGTAAAGCCCATCTGGCCGAGCCAGGGCACGCCCTCCCCGCCCATCTGGGTGAAGGGCAGGCTTTCGCGTTCCGGCATCTTGGTGACCAGCCAGTGGCAGCCGATGCCGGCCAGGCCCTGCGAACCCTCCGGCAGGCGGGTCGAGGTGTTGTGCGGGCAGCCGGGGCAGAAGAAGGGGTCGCGGGCGGAAAGCGGTTCCGCGGCCTGGCGGTCCAGCGCCTCCAATTCCCGCAGCCGGGCCGCCATCGCCTCGGTCCGCAGATCCTCCGGCAGGATCGGCGCCAGGGCGCGAAGGATCTGGGCGCTGTCAAGCTCGGCCAAATCCGACAGCAGCGGCGCGCCCTGCTCGTCGCGCTTGCCGAGGATGCGGGGCGGCTGCGCCACGCCATACAGCGCATCGCGAAGCTGGGTTTCCAGGAAGGCGCGGCGATCCTCGATGACCAGGATCTGCTCCAGCCCCCGGGCGAAGGTGCGCGCGCCCTCGGCATCCAGCGGCCAGGCGAGGCCCACCTTCCAGATCCGCAGCCCGTGCCGCCGCGCCATCTCCGGCGTGATGCCGCATTCCGCCAGCACCTGGCGCAGCGTGGCGAAGGCCTTGCCGCGCACCGCGATGCCAAGCCGCGCCTGCGGGCTGTCCATGACGATTCGGTCGAGGCCATTGGCGCGGGCAAAGGCCAGCGCCGCCGGCAGCTTGAACTGCCGCAGCCGCTTTTCCTGCATCAGCGCCGGATCGGGCAGGCGGATGGAGAGGCCATCCGCCGGCAGCATGAAGTCGCCGGGTTCCTGGGTGGCGTAGCGGGCGAGGTCGATGCGCAGGGTCTGGCTGGCATCCATGGTCTCGGCGACGCATTTCAGCCCGGTCCAGAGGCCGGCATAGCGGGACAAGGCGATGCCCTTCAGCCCGAATTCCAGCACCTCCGCCACCTCGCCCGGGTCGAGCAGGGGGATCTCCAGGTCCTGGAAGGTGAATTCGCAGCCCGAGGTGACCGTGGAGGATTTGGCGGAAGGATCGTCGCCGGACAGCGCCAGCACCCCGCCACGCGGCGCCGTGCCGGCGGAATTGGCGTGGCGCATCACATCGCCGCTGCGGTCGAGCCCCGGCCCCTTGCCGTACCAGATGCCGAAGACGCCATCATAGCGCGCGCCCGCCGCCAGCCCGACCTGCTGCGTCCCCCAGACGGCGGTCGCCGCCAGATCCTCGTTCAGCCCGGGCTGGAAGACGGTATGGGCCTGCTTCAGCCGCGCCGCCTGCCGCCCCAGTTCCAGGTCGTAGCCGCCGAGCGGGGAGCCGCGATAGCCGCTGATGAAGCCGGCGGTGTTCCAGCCCATGGCGAGGTCGATCTCGCGCCGCAGCATCGGCAGCCGCACCAGGGCCTGGATGCCGGTGAGCAGTACCGGCTCCCCGGCCAGGTTCCAGCGATCCTCCAGCGTAACCTCGGGACGTTGCAGGCTGCCCATCCGCATTTCCCCATCGAAGCTTACTGACCGTGGAAAGGATGCACCGATTGCACAAGGGAGCATTTTTCGAATTCTGTTGTGCAACGCCGAAGGAACGGCAGAAACTGCCGCCATGGACGCCATCGACAAACGAATCCTCCGCGCCCTGGCCCGCAAGGGGCGCCTGACCAACACCGAACTGGCGGAGGAGGTGGGGCTTTCCGCCTCCCCCTGCTGGACGCGGGTGCGGCGGCTGGAACAGGCCGGGGTGATTCGCGGCTATGCCGCCATCCTGGACCAGGCCGCGCTCGGCCTGCCGGATACGGTGTTCATCGAGGTCATGATGGAACGCCATGACGAGGACAGCCTGCGCCGCTTCGAGGAGGCGGTGCAGGCAATTCCGGAGGTGCTGGAATGCCACCTCGTCACCGGCGAATACGACTTCATGATCAAGGCGGCGGTCGGCGGCACCGTGGGCTATGAGCGCCTGCTGCGCGACCGCCTGTACCGCCTGCCCGGCATCCGCCACACCCGCAGCAGCTTCGCGCTGCGCTGCCTGAAGCAGGAATTGTCGCCGATGCCCTGAGGGGTGGGATCAGGTCGGCGGACCGGTCGCTGTGACCGGTCCGAGCGGCCGAATGGCCGCCGCGACAAGTGTCGCGCAGCCAAGGCCGCGGATGCGGCCGCCCGGCGCCTGAGAGAGGCCCAAAGGGCCGTCAGATCAGTGCTGCGCGGCATCCTTCGCATCGAAATGCTGCTTCAGCAGCATCAGCCCGAACAGCACCCCGAAGGCGAACAGCGCCAGGCCGAAATAGGACAGGCTGGCTTCCTGCGCCGCCGCGGCCGCGGCCAGGCCGGTGAGGGAAATCACGGCAGAGAGAATCATGAAGTAGATCACGGCTTGGGGTCCTTCCTGGGAAGATCGTCGAACAGGATGCGGGCGGCGGCGCCATCCAGATCCTCGTATTGCCGGTTGCGCAGCGTCCACAGGAACAGCGCCAGCCCGAGCAGGCCGAGGAGGAGGGCAATGGGCACGAGCAGGACGAGGGCGTTCATCAGACCGGCTCCTTCCCCGCGCGCAGGGCGTTGCAGATGACGATGATGGAGCTGCTCGCCATCACCAGCGCCGCGATCAGCGGGGTGACGAAGCCAAGCACGGCGGCCGGCACCGCCACCACGTTGTAGATCAAGCTGAAGGCGATATTCTGCCGCGCCAGCCGCTGCGCCCGCCGCGCCACGCGGATGGCATAGGGCAGCGCGCCCAGGCCCTCGCCACGCAGCACCAGGTCGGAGGCCGCCTGGGCGATGTCGGTGCCATTGGCGGGGCTGACCGAGACATGCGCCATGGCCAGCGCCGCCGCGTCATTGATGCCGTCGCCCACCATCAGCGGACGGCTCCCGGCAGCCAGCAGCGCCTCGATCCGCGCGGCCTTGTCGGCCGGCGTCGCGCGGGCCTGCCAGGGGCCGATGCCGGTCACCTCGGCGGCTTCCTCCACCGTGGCCGGGGCATCGCCGGAGAGCAGTTCCGTCCGCAGGCCGAGCGCCTGGATCGCGGCGACGACGCGGCCCGCATCGTCGCGCAGCCGGTCCTGGAAATGGAAGGCGATGGCCGGCTGGCCGGGCAGGCTGAGCCAGAGGCTCATCCCGGAATTCGGCGCCTCCACCACGCCACAGAAGGCGGCGCTGCCGAGGCGGATATCGCCGCGCCGCAGGCCGCTGCCGGGCACCTCCACCACATCCTCCAGCGCCGGCGCCTCCGGGCAGGCGCGCACCACCGCCTGGGCCAAAGGATGGCGGCTGCTGCGCGCGAGGGAGGCGGCCAGCCGCAGCATCGCCGGGTCCAGTGCCGCATCGGGCAGCAGGTCCGGATGGCCTTCCGACAGCGTGCCGGTCTTGTCCAACACCGCATGGTCGGCGCTCGCCAGCCGCTCCAGCGCTGTGGGCGAGGCGACCAGCACGCCGCGCCGGAACAGCGCGCCCACCGCCGCGACCTGCACCGCCGGCACGGCGATGGCGAGGCCGCAGGGGCAGGTGACGATCAGCGCCGCGACCGCCGGCACCAGCGCCGCCTGCCAGCTGACGCCAGCCCCCAGCCACCAGCCGAGGAAGGTGGCGAAGGCGACCGTGTGGATGATCGGCACGTAGAAGCGCGCCGCCCGATCGGCGATGGAGACGAAGCGCCCCCTGCCCTGCTCCGCGCGTTCCAGCAGCCGCCCCAGGGCGGCGAGCGAACCGTCCTTCAGCGCCGCGGTCACCCGCATGCGGAAGCCGGGACCCATGTTGACCGAACCGGCGGCGAGGATTTCGCCGGCCGGCAGGCGGCGCGGCACGGATTCGCCCGTGGTGGCGCCGAGGTCGAGCACCACCTCCTCCGCCGCCACGCCATCCAGCCGCAGCCGGTCGCCGCTGGCGATCAGAAGCTCATCCCCGGCATGGACGCTTTCCGCCGGGACCGAGCGTGTGGTGCCATCGGCGCAGAGCAGCGCCACGGTGCCGTCCTGAAGCGCCAGCAGCTCCGCCACCGCCTGCCGCGCCCGGCGGCGCATGCCGCGATCCAGCACGCGTCCGGCCAGCAGCAGCGCCAGCAGCGCGGTCGCGCCGTCGAACCAGGTATAGGGGCCGTTCCGGAACGCCTCGCTGAGGCTCATCAGCGTGGTGGCGATGACGCCCAGCGACACGGCGAGATCCATATTGCCGCGCCGCGCGCGCAGCGAGTCCCAGGCGGAGCGATAGAAGGGCATGCCGGCGACCAGCACCGTGGGCAGGCCGATCAGCGCCGCCAGCCAGTGCATCAGCGCCCGCGTCTGCTCCCCCATGTCGCCGCCGACCCAGACGGCGATGGAGACCAGCATGACGTTCATCGAGCCGAAGGCGGCGATGCCCAGCGCACGCAGCAGCGCCTGGCCCTCCGCGTCTTCGGTCGCCCGCAGGCAGGCCGGCGACCAGGGCGCCACGCGGAAGCCCAGCCGTGCGACCAGCGCCACCAGATCCCGCGCGCGCTCGGCCGGGCCGCGCCAGAGCACGGTCAGGCGGCGCGCGCTGAGACTGGCCCGCGCGCGCAGCACGTCCGGCTCCGCGGCCAGCGCCTGTTCCACCAGCCAGACGCAGGCGCCGCAGGTCAGGCCGCTGACCATCAGTTCCAGCCGCTGCGTGCCATCGGCCTGGGCGACGGCCAGCGTCGCCGCATCGAAGGCGGGCGGTGCCTCCGGCGGGCGCAGCGTGCCGGCGGCCGTGTCCTGCCGGCGATAGAAGGCGTCCAGGCCCAGGCCGCGCACCAGGGCATGCGCCCCGTTGCAGCCGGCGCAGCAGAAGGCGCCCTGGCCGGGCGCCAGCGGCGTGCCGCAATGCGCGCAATGGGCACGGGACAGGCCGATCGGCGCCGGCTCGAACCGCTCCCGTATCGCCGGCTCGCTGCTCATGGCGCGATCAGCCGCTGGCGGATGTCGAAGGTCTCGCCGCCGGCACGCAGCAACAGGCGGGCTTCCCATTGGCCGGGCAGCGAGGGTGTGGCCAGGGCCTCGAAGCGGCCGGCGCCACGCTGCTGGAAGGCCAAGGGCTCCTCGATGCCCTGCAGCGGCCGCAACAGCACCCCCTCCAGCGCGCCGGCCACCGGGGCGCCGTCCCGGTCGACCACCAGGACCTTCACCATCCCCTGCGCCAGCGTGACCTCCGCCCGCCAGCCCAGCGCCTGCTGCCGCGCGGCGGCATCCAGCACATGGTTGTAGCTGCGGCCACGGTCGAAGGACTTGCCGATGGTGACGCCGGTGAAGGTGGACAGCGCGGCCCAGACCAGGCCGAAATTGACCACGACGACCAGCAGCATGCCGCCGACAAAGACCCAGGGAATCCAGCGGCCACGCCGCGGATCGTAGTTCATCGCCGTCTCGTTCATGGCCTTGGCCCCAGGAAGACGCTGTGGCTGGAGGCGACGACATGGCCGCGCGCATCCAGCAGGCGGAAGGTGACGTCCATGCTCTCCCGCGCCGGCAGTCCCTCGGGCCGCGTGACCAGCACGCGCCATTGGGTGATGCCGTCCGGGCGGGTGGTGACGCCGAAGCGGTTGTTGCCCATCGTCACCCCCTCCTGCACCGCCACCTGCAAGGGCTGGGGCGCGACGAGTTCGAGCGTCAGGGTCGAGACGTCGCGATCCTTGTTGGCGATCTTCAGCGTGTAGCCGTTGCGCACGGCGCCGTCGGAGAGCGTGACGAACAGCGGCGCGCGGTCGCGCAGCACGGAAAGGGTGACCGTCTCCCGCAGCAGGAAGGCGCCCAGCATCACCGCCATCACCGCGGTCAGCATGCCGGCATAGAGCATGGTGCGCGGCCGGATGAAGCGCGGCACGCGGCGCGCCGCCATGCCGGTGGAACAGCGCGTGGGGCTCGGCGGCATGGCCTTCGTCGCCGCGGTGCTGGCCGCGAGATTGGCCAGCGTCTCGAAGGCCACCAGGCCCCGGGGGCGATCCAGCCGGGTCATGATGTCGTCGCAGGCATCGATGCAGAGGCCGCAGCCGATGCATTCCAACTGCTGCCCGTCGCGGATGTCGATGCCGGTGGGGCAGACATTCACGCAGGCGCGGCAATCGACGCAGTCGCCCGCCCCCGCATCCTTCGCCTTGCCGCGCGGTTCGCCGCGCCAGTCGCGATAGGTGACGACGAGGGAGTTCTCATCCAGCATCGCGGCCTGGAAGCGCGGCCAGGGGCACATATAGGTGCAGACCTGCTCCCGCGCCCAGCCGGCCAGCAGATAGGTGGTGCCGGAGAACAGGGCGAAGAAGAAATAGACCTCCAGCGAGGCGCCGCCGGTCAGCAGCTTCCAGGTCACGGTCGGGGCGTCGTTGAAATACATGATCCAGGCGCCACCGGTGGCCGCCGCGATCAGCAGCCAGGCGACATGCGTGGCCGCCTTCTTGCGGAACTTGTCGAGCGACCAGGGCGCCTTGTCGAGGCGCATGCGCTCATTCCGATCGCCCTGGATCAGCCGCTCGACCCTCATGAACAGGTCGGTCCAGACCGTCTGCGGGCAGGTGAAGCCGCACCAGACGCGACCGAACAGGCTGGTCGCGACGAACAGCCCGATGGCGCCGAGCACCAGGAGGCCGGTGAGGAAATAGACCTCCTGCGGCCAGATCTCGATGAAGAAGAAGAACAGCCGGCCATTGCCGATATCGACCAGCACCGCCTGGTCCGGCGCGCCCGGGCCGCGATCCCAGCGCAGCCAGGGCACGAGGTAGTAGGCCGCGAGGCAAAGGATGAGCACCACCCATTTGGCGCGCCGCACCGGACCGCTGACCGCCTTGGGATAGACCTGCTGGCGGCTGACATAGAGCGACGGCGCGGCAGCCGAGGCTTCGGTCGTGGGCCGCAAGCGGTCCTTGGACGGGATGGTGCTCATGGCTCCGTGCTCCGCCTTTCAGTTCTCGCCGCCGCCCAAGGCATGGACATAGACGGCGAGCATGTTGATGACCGCCGCATCCAGCCGGGGACCCCAGGCCGGCATCACGCCGCTGCGGCTATAGGCGATGGACCGCACGATGGACGGCTTGTCGCTGCCATAGAGCCAGATGCGATCCGACAGGCGCGGCGCGCCGACATCGCGATTGCCCTCGCCGGCCTCGCCATGGCAGGCGGCGCAGTTCTCGGCGAAGAGGGTCGCGCCACGTTCCGCCACCGCCGCATCGGTCGCGCGCCCGGTCAGGGACAGCACGAATTCCGCGGTGTCGTTCACCTGTGGCAGGGTCAGCACGCCATCGGCCAGGAAGCGCGGCATCATGCTGATCCGCTCCGCGTCGCTTTCGCCGGCGCGGATGCCATGGGCGATGGTGTCGCGGATCGCTTCGTGGCTGCCGCCCCAGATCCAGTCGTCATCGGCCAGCGAAGGGAAGCCGCCCACCGCGCCCTGGCCGCCGGCGCCATGGCAGCCGGCGCAGTTATTGGCGAAGGCAATGCGGCCACCGGCGATGGCGAAGTTGCGCAATTCCGGATCATCCGCGATCTGCTGCGGCGTCGCGCTGCGGATGCGCGCCATCATCGGCGCGCGCCGCGCCTCCGCCTCCCGCACCGTATCCACCACGGCTTCCCGCGCGATCCAGCCGGACAGGCCGGTGGCGCCCTGGAAGGGGAAGGCCGGATAGATCACCACCCAGACGGCGGCGAAGGCGATGCAGGCGTAGAAGCTGTAGAGCCACCACTTCGGCAGGGGCGTGTTCAGCTCCTGGATCCCGTCCCACACATGGCCGGTGGTCTCGGTGCCGGTGAGGCTGTCCTTCTCGATCTTGGTCGGCATGCGATGGGACTCCTCAGCGCTGGCGGTCGGAGGGATGTTCGCGGAAGGGGATCTGCCCCTGCCGCTCGAAATCCTGCTTCCGGCCAGGCGCCAGGACGCGCAGCAGAATTCCGATGAAAAGCACGAAGAACCAGACCACCCAGAGGGTGGAGAAGATCGGCTGCAGGGCGACGAGGTCCATGATGCTGCTCCTCACTGCTGCCGGACTTGCTCGGGCGTCACGTCGCTGAAGCGGACGAGCGTGCCGAGCATCTGCAGATAGGCGACCAGCGCATCCATCTCCGTCACCACGGCCGCATTGCCGTCGAAGCTGCCCTGGCGGGCCCGGGCGTAGCGGCCGCTGAAGCCGGCGCCGTCGAGGTCGGGCCTGGCCTGCGCCTCCAGGTCCGCGCGGGCATTGGCGATCATCTCCGGCGTATAGGGCACGCCCACGGCGACCTGCGCCCGCAGATGGTCGGCGATGTCGCGCGCCTCCAGCGGACGGTCGAGGAAGGCGTAGGGCGGCATCACGCTCTCCGGCACCACCGCGCGCGGGCTGCGCAGATGCGCGGCGTGCCAGTCATCCGAATAGCGGCCACCGACGCGCGCCAGGTCGGGCCCGGTGCGCTTCGAGCCCCATTGGAACGGATGGTCGTACATGCTCTCCGCGGCCAGGGAATAGTTGCCGTAGCGCTCCAGCTCATCGCGGAAGGGGCGCACCATCTGGCTGTGGCAGAGGTAGCAGCCCTCCCGCACATAGATGTTGCGGCCGGCCAGTTCGAGCGGCGTGTAGGGGCGGATGCCCTCCACCCGCTCGATGGTGCTTTCCACCGTGAACAGCGGCACGATCTGCGCCAGCCCGCCGATGGAGACCGTGATGAGCGTCAGCACGCCCATCAGGATCAGGTTCTTCTCGATGAGTCCGTGATTGAACCAACGCATGACAGGACTCCTCACTCGGCGGGGGCGGGGGTGTAGGCGGCGACAGGCTCAGCCACCGGCGCGGTCTCGTTCAGCGCCTCGCTCGTCACCGTCTTCCACAGGTTGAAGACCATGATGAGCGCGCCAGTCAGGTACATCACGCCGCCCAGCATGCGGATGACGTAGTAGGGGTGCATCGCCGCCACGCTTTCGATGAAGGCGTATTGCAGGAAGCCCAGCTCGTCATAGGCGCGCCACATCAGGCCCTGGAGGATGCCGGAGACCCACATCGCGGTGATGTAGAGAACGATGCCGAGCGTCGCGATCCAGAAGTGCCAGGACACCAGCTTCTGGCTGTAGAGCGACGTCTTGTTCCACAGCTTCGGAAACAGCCAGTACAGCGCGCCGAAGGTGATGAAGCCGACCCAGCCCATGGCGCCGGAATGCACATGGCCGATGGTCCAGTCAGTGTAGTGCGACAGGGCGTTGACCGCCTTGATCGACATCACCGGCCCCTCGAAGGTGGACATGCCGTAGAAGCCCACGGCGGTGACGGAGAAGCGCAGCCCGGGATCGGTGCGCAGCTTGTCCCAGGCGCCGGACAGCGTCATCAGCCCGTTGATCATGCCGCCCCAGGACGGCATCCACAGCATCACCGAAAACACCATGCCCAGCGTCTGCGCCCAGTCGGGCAGCGCGGTGTAGTGCAGGTGGTGCGGGCCGGCCCAGATATAGAGGAAGATCAGCGACCAGAAGTGCACGATCGACAGGCGATAGGAGTAGACCGGCCGGTCGGCCTGCTTCGGGATGAAGTAGTACATCATGCCGAGGAAGCCGGCGGTCAGGAAGAAGCCCACCGCATTGTGGCCATACCACCACTGGATCATCGCATCCTGCACGCCGGCCGCGAGGCCGTAGCTCTTGCCATGGCCGAGCGTGATCGGCAGCGCCAGGTTGTTGACGATGTGCAGCATGGCGACGGTGACGATGAAGGCGAGGTAGAACCAGTTCGCCACATAGATATGCGGCTCCTCGCGCCGCAGGATCGTGCCGCCGAAGGCGATCAGGTAATGCACCCAGACCACGGTCAGCCACAGGTCCACGAACCACTCGGGCTCGGCATATTCCTTGCCCTGGGTCACGCCGAAGACGTAGCCGAGCGCGGCGGCGACGATGAAGAACTGGTAGCCCCAGAACAGGAACCAGGCCATCGGCTCGCCACCGAACAGCCGGGCACGGCAGGTGCGCTGCACGACATACAGGCTGGTGCAGATCAGCGCATTGCCGCCGAAGGCGAAGATCACGGCGGAGGTATGGACCGGGCGCAGCCGCCCGAAGGTCGTCCATTCCAGATCCAGGTTCAGCAGCGGCCAGGCGAGCTGAGAGGCGATCAGCACGCCCATCAGGAAGCCGACCACGCCCCAGAAGACGGTGGCGATCGCGAAGGCCCGTATCGGTGCCTCCACATAAGGCTCGGACCGCGTCACCGCGGAATCGGGATCACGCCGCGTCACCGCGGCATGGGGCTCGCGCCGCGTTCCCGCGGCCGGCCCGACTGGGCTGGCGGCGTAGCCTGCTGCTGCCATGACAAAACTTCTCCCCTCCGCACACCGGGGTCGCAATCAGGGCGGTGTGGTGGCGGCAGAAGACGGGATTCGGGGCGCCACGTCCTTGATGCGGATCAATGGCGCGGTGCGGTGGGCTCGCTACCCTGTGCTCAGGGATGACAACCGGGAAAGTTGGGGCCAGCCAGATGGACGAGACCGCCGCAGCCATGGCGCATGCGCCATCGACACCCGCCATCGCCCCGGCGCCGCCGGACCGGCCCTGGGCCTGGCTGGCCGCTGGCTGGCAGGACCTGATGGCCATGCCGCATATCGGCTTCCTCTACGGCGGCGCCGTGGTGGTCGCCGGCTGGGTGCTGAGCGCGCTGCTGCTGAATATCGGCATCGCCTGGGCAGTGCTTCCCGCCACCGCCGGCTTCTTCCTGGTGGCGCCGCTGATCGCCGCCGGACTCTACGAGGCCAGCCGGCGACGCGAACGGGGCGAGCCGGTATCCCTGGCGCTCTGCCTGCAGGGCTTCCGCCGCAACGGGCCGCAACTGGCCTTCATGGGCGTGGTGCTGCTGCTGCTGCATCTGTTCTGGGTGCGGGTGGCCGGGCTGCTCTTCGCCGTCTTCTTCGGGCTCGGCTTCTCCCCCGCCATCGAGACCCTGCCCATGGCAATGCTGCGGTCGGAGATGCTGCTGCCCTTCCTGATCGTCGGCACCGGCTTCGGCTTCGTCCTGGCCAGTGTCGCCTTCGCCATCTCCGCCGTCGCCATCCCCATGCTGGTGGATCGCGACATATCGGCGGTGGAGGCGATTGTCGCCTCGGTGCGGGTGACGCTGCTGAACTGGCGCGCCATGGCGCTCTGGGCCGGGCTGATCGTGGTCTTCACCGCGATGGCCCTGGTGCCCTTCTTCCTCGGCCTCGCCTTGGTGATGCCGCTGATCGGGCATGCCACCTGGCATGCCTATCGCGATCTGGTGCGCTGATCAGAACAGGTTGATGTCGCTGGCGTGCAGCTGCGATGGCGTCAGGCCAGCCATCGTCACGCTGCCCAGGCCGATGGAGAGCATGACCCCGGCGTCGAGACCGCGCATCGCCGCCAGCGCCGCGGCGGGCGAGGCGTAGCTCGCGGCCGGCAGCAGCAAGCGATCCTCGCCGGGCGTGAAGTCCAGGATGAGGTCGGCGCCCGAATTGGCATCCATCATGAAGCGGTCCGCCCCGCCGCCGCCGCCCAGCGTGTCATCGCCCAGCCCACCCCGCAGCGTATCCGCCCCGCCAGCACCGAGCAGGAGATTGGGCAGCGCATTGCCGATGATCTGGTTCGCCAGCTCATTGCCCTGGCCCATCAGCGCGGCGCCGAGCAGAACCAGGTTCTCCACATCCGGCGGCAGCAGATAGCCCCCGCCAGCAAGCTGCGCCCAGACCGTGTCGGTGCCGCCACCGATCTCCTCCCGCACGACGTCGCCACGCGAGTCGATGATGTAGAGATCATGGCCGGTGCCGCCGAACAGCCAGGCATCCAGACGGTCGCCCGCCGCCGCGTCCAGCGTATCCGCGCCGTCTCCACCCCGCAGCACGCTGCCCGATCCGGGCCCTGCCCGCAGCAGGTCGTTGCCGGCGCCGCCCTGGAGGTCATCCACGCCGTCGCCTCCCTCCAGCGTGTCGTCGCCGGTGCCGCCATCCAGCCGGTCATCGCCATCGCCGCCCCGCAGGAGGTCGGCCGCGTCGCCGCCCATCAGCAGGTCGTTGCCCGCGCCGCCCTCCAGCGTATCGGCGCCGATACCGCCCGACAGCAGGTCGTCCCCCGCATCGCCCTGGAGCAGATCATTGCCGTCGCCACCCGCGAGCCGGTCATTGCCATTGCCGCCCTGGAGCACATCCGCGCCCGAATGGCCGAACAGCCAGTCCAGGCCCTCGCCACCGATCAGGGTATCGGCGCCGCCATCGCCATAGAGCAGGTCGTCGCCCGCCCCGCCATCGATCCGGTCGTCCTGGTCGCCGCCCCTGGCCGTATCGGCCCCATCGCCGCCCAGGATGGTATCCGCCCCCGCATCGCCATGCAGCGAATCCGCGCCGGCCCCGGCGTCCAGAAGGTCATTGCCGGCGCCGCCGATCAGGACGTTGCGACCCTCATTGCCGTAGAGCGAATCGTTGCCGGCGGAGCCGGTCAGGGCGTGATCGCCACTGCCCGCCCGCAGCCGCAGCCGCTCGATCTCCGCGGGCATGGTCATGGACCAGCTCAGGACCAGCTCGTCGATCCCGCCATCCGGGAGCTCCAGCCAGGTCTCATTCTGGCTGCGCAGCATGTAGATATCGTCGCCTGCGCCGCCGATCAGGCGGTTGGCGCCGGTACCGCCGCCATCCAGCGTATCGGCGCCATCCCCGCCCACAAGCCGGTCGACCCCCGCGCCGCCCTGCAGCCAGTCATCGCCCGCATCGCCGAACAGGCTGTCGGCGCCGTCGCCGCCGCGGAGGATGTCATTGCCATTGCCGCCGCGCATGGTGTCGGCCTCTCCGCCGCCGTCCAGCGTGTCGTTGCCATCGCCGCCGGTCAGGCTGTCCGCGCCGGCACCGGCGCGCATCAGGTCATTGCCCGCATGGCCGAACATGGCGGTGGGCGCCGCGCCGCCGGTCAGCGTGTCGCCGAAGATGGTGCCGTCCTGGATGACGAAGGGCGACATCGGGCCGGGCTGGAGGATGGTGACGGGAACCAGGTGGCTGGAGACGTTCAGGCCGTCATCGGCCTCGATCATCACCTCCCGCACCGTGCCGCCCTCGCCGACCAGGTCGACGCCGGGGCGGAGCCACAATTCATTGCCGATCATCTCGAACCTGGCCGAATCGGGCCAGGCGACGCGGTAGCTGATCGGCCCGCCGGTATCGGGGTCCGTCGCCGTCAGGGTCCCGATGGGCGCGCCGACATCATTGGCCAGGACCGCGCCGCCGGACAGGAAGCGGACATCCTGCGGCGCCGTGTCGTCCAGATCCAGCAGCCGGACGGTGAAATGCCCGCCCGAGGCGACCCAGCCGGCCGAGGTCCTGATGCTGACCGAGAAGCTGAAGCTCGCATTCGCCGGATAGCCTTCGGCATCCAGGGCCTGGAGCGGCGTGATGGTCATCAGCCGGCGGTCGGCATTGAAGATCGCCGAAAACAGATTCGCGTTGGTGCCATAAAGGCCGACCGAGAACACGCCCACCGGGAAAGTCAGATAGGCGACCCAGTCGCCACGTCTTGCATTCTCGTAGATCGTATCCGGTACCGTGCCGCTGAACGACACAGACATGCCCTAGGGCCTGTGGACAGTTGGGTTGCGGGCGCGTCCGGCGGTGCTTTTCCGCGCTGGGTGCGTCAGCCATGCTCGCCGATGGATGGCCATCGGCTCCGCTGGCGTCCTGCCCAGCATGAAAAATCCCTCGCCGGCCGCATCCCGGCCCCAACTGTCCACAGGCCCTAGCCCCATCCTGGTGCAACGGGCAGATAAGCACCGGGGTGGTTGAGATGCCGTCAACGCGCCGGCGGATTGGCCATCGTCACACCACCAATCGCAGCGCCATGCCGGCCAGCAGCATCGCGTTCACCGCGAAGAGCAGCCCGCCCACTGCCCGGGTCATCGGTCCGGAGCGCCGCAGGAACAGCCGGCCCAGCAGCGCCACGCCGATCAGCGCCGGGATCGTGCCGAGAGTGAAGGCCAGCATGGCCAGCGCCCCCGCCAGGGCACTGCCCGTCGCCGCCGCCGCCGCCAGCGCGGCATACAGCAACCCGCAGGGCAGCGCCGAGAGCAGCAGGCCGAGCTCGAAGCCGTTCCAGCCGCCCGGCCGCGCCAGCAGCCGGCCGATGGCGCGCTGGAAGGGATTTTCGCTGATGCTGTCGCTGCCGGCCCTCGATGGCGGGGCGCCGCGCCGCCAGAAGGCCAGCCGGCCCTGCCAGGATGCGGGCAGGCGGCCGAGGGCCTGGCGCAGCATCAGCACCGCCGCCAGCAGCAGCAGCGCCGCCAGCACCTGCCGCAGCCCGGTCACCTGGCTGACTAGCCCCGCGCTCGCACCAGCCACCGCGCCCAGCGTGGCGTAGCCGACAAGACGGCCCGCGTGATAGGGCAGCAGCGCCGCGCCCGACAGCCGCGCCAGCATGCCCTCCCCGCTCGCGCCCACGGCGGCGCCGGACTGGGCGATGACGAAGGGGGCGCACATGCCGGCGCAATGCGTCACTCCGCCGGCCAGCCCGGTCAGCAGCATGGCGACCAGCACCGAGGCCAGGGCGCCGGCACCCAGCGCCGTCAGGTCATGGAGGCAATTGGCAAGCATGGTCCCCATGCTAGCGGCCCTTGCCTGCCGCTTCCTTGCGCCAGGTCAATCGCCCCGGGAATTCGCCGGCAGGTTCAGAGGCTGCTGCGCACCGACCACAATTCCGGAAAGAACCGCCGGTCCAGCGCCGTCTGCAGATAGCTGACCCCGGCACTGCCGCCGGTGCCCTTGCGATGGCCGATGATTCGCTCGACCGTCTTGAGGTGCCGGAAGCGCCATGTCTGGAAGGCATCCTCCAGATCCACCAGCTCCTCGGCCAGCTCGTACAGGTCGAAATGAGCGGAGGCATCGCGATAGACCGTGGCCCAGACGGCCTCGACCGCCGGGTCCGCCACATGGGCCTCCCGCACATCGCGGGCCAGCACCTGGTCCGGCACCGGCAGGCCGCGGCGGTGCAGCAGGCGCAGCGCCTCGTCATACAGGCTGGGGGCCTCGAAGGCGGCGCGCAGCAGGCCGTGCACCTCCGGCACATGGGCATGCGGGCGCATCATGAAGGCGTTCCGGCTGCCGAGGCGGTATTCCACCAGCCGGTACTGCCAGGACTGGAAGCCGGAGGAGGAGCCGAGGCTTTCCCGGAAGGCCAGGTAGTCATGCGGCGTCAGCGTGGTCAGCACATCCCAGGCCTCGACGAGCTGGCGCTGGATACGGCTGATGCGGGCCATCGCCTTGAAGGCCGGCGCGAGATCGTCGGCCCGGATGCGGTCCATCGCCAGGTCCAGCTCATGGCCCATCAGCTTCAGCCACAGCTCCTGGACCTGATGGATGATGATGAACAGCATCTCGTCATGCTGGCCGCTGCGGGGCATCTGCGCCGACAGCAGGCGGTCCAGGCCCAGATAGTCGCCGTAACTCATCCGGTGGCTGAAATCCGTCTCCGCACCCTCGACCATCCACAGACCTCCATCGGGTAAGGTCCAGTCTAGACGCCGCCCCGGCCGATGCCACATGGAAGCCCGCATGCTTGACCTCCGATCGCATTTTTCCCGCTTTCTCGGCGCCGACCCGCAGCGGCTGCATTTCGCCGCGCATAGCCACCATCCCTGGCCCGATGCGACGCGCGCCGCGCAGATGCAGGCCTGGGACGTGGCGGCCCGGCTGCAGGACGGGAAATGGGAGGAGGTGCTGGGACCGCTGCTGGACCGCTGCCGCCGGCAGGTGGCGCATCACCTCGGCCTGCCGGACCCGGCGACGCTGGTCTTCGCCTCGAACACGCACGATTTCCTGCTGCGCATCCTCTCCGCCCTTCCCACCGGGCGACCGCCGCGCATCCTGACCACCGATGGCGAGTTCCACAGCCTGTCCCGCCAACTCGCGCGGCTGGAGGAGGAAGGGCTGGTCGCCGTCACCCGCGTGGCCAGCGAGCCCGGCGAAACCTGCCTGGACCGGCTGCTGGAGGCCGCGCCGCAGGGCTTCGACCTGATCTGGGTCAGCCAGGTCTTCTTCGCCTCCGGCTTCGCGATGGAGGGTCTGGAAGCCCTGGCGGCGGCGGCCGGCGAGGCGGTGTTCGTGATCGACGGCTACCACGCCTTCATGGCCCGCCCGGTCGATCTGGGGCCGCTGGCCGGCCGCGCCTTCTACACCGCGGGCGGCTACAAATACGCCATGGCCGGTGAGGGCGCCTGCTTCCTGCATTGCCCGCCCGGCTGGCTGCCGCGGCCGCGCGCCACCGGCTGGTACGCCGCCTTCGGCGCGCTGGAGCAGGCCGGTGGCGGCGTCGGCTATGCGGCGGATGGCTGGCGCTTCATGGGCGCCACCTTCGATCCCTCCGGCCTGTTCCGGCTGGATGCGGCGCTGGGCTGGGTCGCGGAGATGGGGCTGACCACCGCCGCCATCCGCGACCACGCCCACGCCCTGCAGGCCCGCTTCGCCCAGGGCCTTCATGGCACGGGCCTCGACGCCAGCCGGCTCGTGGTGCCGCTGGTCGAATCGCGGCGCGGCAATTTCCTCACCTTCGACCTGCCGGATGCCGAGGCCTGGCAGCAGCGTCTCGCCGCCGCCGACATCGTCACCGACCGTCGCGGCAACCGGCTGCGCTTCGGCTTCGGCATCTACCAGACCGAAGCGGAGGTCGATGCGCTGCTGCTCCGCCTGCGCCGGCTGGCCCCCTAGGCGCCCGGCGGCGAAGGCGCTACGCGGCATCCATGACCCCTCTCCCCCTCGCGCTGACCATGGGCGAACCGGCCGGCATCGGCGGCGAGACCACCGCCAAGGCCTGGCGCGCCCTGCGGGAGTCCGGCCCCGCCTTCTTCCTGATCGGCGACCCGGCGCAATGCCCGGACGTCCCCGTCACCATGATCGAGGCGCCGGAACAGGCCGCCGCCGCCTTCGCCACAGCCCTGCCGATCCTGCCGCGCCCCCTCGCCGCCCCCCTGCGGCTCGGCACGCCGGACCCCGCCAACGCTCCCGCCGTGATCGGCGCCATCGAGGAGGCGGTGCGCCTGGCGCTCGCGGGCCGTGTCGGCGGCATTGTCACCAACCCGATCCAGAAGGCCGTACTGACCGCCGCCGGCTTCCGGCACCCCGGCCATACCGAATTCCTCGGCGAGCTGGCCGGCGATGGCGGCCCGCCGGTGATGATGCTGGCCTGCCCCGGCCTGCGCGTGGTGCCCGTGACCATCCATGTCGCACTCGCGGAGGCGCTGCGCAGCCTGACCACGGCGATGATCGTGGAACAGGGCCGGATCGTCGCCGCCGCGCTGCGCCGGGATTTCGGCTTGGCCCAGCCCCGCCTCGTCATCGCCGGCCTGAACCCCCATGCCGGGGAGGCCGGGACCATGGGGCGCGAGGATATCGAGATCGTGGCGCCGGCCATCGCCGCCCTGCGCGCGGCCGGCATCGCCGCCCGCGGCCCCCTGCCCGCCGATACGATGTTCACGCCCCGGGCGCGCGCCAGCTACGACGCCGCGCTGTGCATGTATCACGACCAGGCGCTGATCCCGATCAAGACGCTCGACATGGATGGCGGCGTCAATGTCACGCTCGGGCTGCGCATCATCCGCACCAGCCCGGACCACGGCACCGCGCTCGACATCGCCGGCCAGGGCCTGGCCGATCCCGGCAGCCTGATCGCCGCGCTGCGGCTGGCCGGGGAAATGGCCGCAAGCCGCGCAAGGGAATCCACGCCATGAACGCCATCCTGCTCTCGATCAATGTGGACCACGTCGCGACGCTGCGGAATGCGCGCGGCGGCCAGTTCCCCGATCCCGTCGCCGCCGCGCATATCTGCCTGGAAGCGGGGGCGGAGGGCATCACCATCCATCTGCGGGAGGATCGCCGCCATATCCGCGACCGCGACGTGGAGCGGATGAAGGCGGAAGTCCCCACCAAGCTGAACCTGGAAATGGCCGCGACGGAGGAGATGGTGGCGATCGCCACGCGCCTGCGGCCGGAGGCCTGCTGCCTGGTGCCGGAGAAGCGCCAGGAACTGACCACCGAGGGCGGCCTGGATATCCTGCGCGCCGGGCCTGACTTGGCGGAGGCGGTGAAGCGCCTGAACGGCGCCGGCATCCGCACCTCCATCTTCATCGAGGCCGATCCGGCGCAGATCGAGGCCGCGGCGCGGATCGGCGCGAACTGCGTGGAGCTGCACACCGGCACCTATGCCGATGCCGCCCCCGCCGACCGCCCGGCGCATCTGGCGCGGCTGGCCCGTGGCGCGGCGGCGGTGGAGGCGGCGGGCCTGCTGTGCCATGCCGGCCATGGGCTGGATTACGACTGCATCGGTGGCATCGCGGCCCTGCCCCAGGTCTCGGAAGTCTCGATCGGCCATTTCCTCATCAGCCAGAGCGTCTTCGAAGGCCTGCCCTCGGCGGTTCGGCGGATGCGGTCGTTGATCGATCAGGCGCGCGGCGGAATCTAGACTGTCGCAAAACGCATGGCATGAGGTTTGCTGCCAGCCTTCCCAGGTGGCCCGCGCCGGACGGACGGTCGGGCCGGCAATGCAGGATGCGAGACGCCCATGGCCATCTCAGCCAAGGCTCGACAGACGATCCCCCTCTGGTCCCTTCGGACGGGCGCCGAGGCGGCGGGATGCGACAGCGCGCCCCGCAGCGCGCGCATCATTCCGCTGCCCGCCGGCGCCGCGCGGCAGCGCCGCGTGCTGACCTATCCGGCGGCCATCGCGGTGCCGCCCCGCAGCCAGGACGCGCCGGAGGCGCCGGAACGGCCCCTCGCGCCGCTCACCTTGCTGGCGCTGACCGCGCCCAGCGCGGTGCTGGGCTGCGGCATGCTGCTGGTGCAGCTTCTCGCCTGAGAGCGAGCCTCAGGCCGAGACATTCCACTTCTGGCCCAGCTCGGCGAAGAAGCCGCTGGCCAGGCGGATGGTCACCCAGGTGTTCAGGAAGTTCAGGAACACCGGGTCCTGCAACGGCGCCATGAAGGCCATCGGGATCGGGTTGCGCGGCTGGTCCCCGAACAGCGCCACCAGGTCGGGATATTCGCGGGTGAGGAAGGCGGCCTCGATCACCGTGGACATGGTGGCATCCACCCGCCCGCCCAGCAGTTCCTGCCAGTCCCGCGCCGGGCTTTCCACGCGGCGCAGCGTCGCGGCCGGCAGCGCCTGCTGCACGAACTGTTCCATGGTGGTGCCGAGATTGGTCGCCACCGTCACGCCCCGTTGGTTCAGCGCCTCCCAATTCGCGAAGCGGGCAGCGTTGCGGCGGGTGGTCAGCGGGATGAAGCCGGTGCGGCCCCAGGGCAGGGTGAAGCTGCCCGCCATGGCGCGGGCGACGGACATCGAGGTGCCGGTGAAGATCACGTCGTACTGGTCGGCCTGCAGCCCGTTGATGAGGGTGCGCCACTCGGTCGCGACGAATTCCGCCCGCACCCCCATATCCTTCGCCAGTTGTTCCGCCGCCTCGATCTGGTGGCCGCGATAGCTGCGGGTGGCCGGGTCGCGGAAGCTCATCGGGTTGAAGTCGCCCGTGGTGCCGATGCGGATGCGCCCGGCGGATTGGATGGCCTGGAGGCGCCCCCCGCCGGCGGGCTGGGCCGAGGCCTGGGCGGGCAGCAGCAGGGCGGCGGCCGCGGCGGCGGCGGGGATATGGCGACGATGCATGGGAAGGCTCCTGTTCGGCTCGGGTCGAGTTTGGGCCTGCCCGGCAAATCCGCAACGGTGCGGCACCGAATCACCCCGCCGATATCGCATGGCGGCGCGAAGCATGGGAGACAGCGGCATGCCCCTACGCCTCCTCCGCCTTCTTCCCCTGTCGCTGTTGCTGGCCGGCTGCGGCGGCAATTGGGGCTGGCATGTGGTCAATCCGGCGGATAGCCGGGGCCAGGCCAACCTGCTGTTCATGGTGGAGGGGCTCTGGGCGACCGTCTCGCTTTCGCTGGCCGCCATCCTGCTCTCGGTCACCTTGGGCACCGGCGTGGCCCTTCTGGGCTTCGCGAGGTCCCGCGCCCTGCGGCTGGCGAACCGTGCCTGGGTGGAGCTGTTCCGCGCGGTGCCGATCCTGGTGCTGATCCTCTGGGTCTTCTACGGCCTGCCGGTGGTGCTCGGCATCCGGCTGGATGTCTTCACCGCGGCGCTGATCGCCATCGCCCTGTGTGATTCGGCCTTCGAGGCGGAAATCCTGCGCGGCGGCATCCAGAGCATCGAGCAGGGGCAGCGGGAGGGCGCCCATGCGCTGGGCCTCTCGCGCTGGCAGGCCATGCGCTTCGTCATCCTGCCGCAGGCGCTGCGGCGGATCATCCCGCCGGTCGCCAACCAGTTCGTCTATGTGGTGAAGATGAGCAGCCTGGCCAGCGTCATCGGCTACCAGGACCTGACGCGCCGGGCGAATGAGCTGGTGGTTTCGGTCTTCCGGCCGCTGGAAATCTACACGGTGCTGATCCTGGAATACCTGGTGCTGATCCTGCTGATCTCGGCCGGCACGCGCTGGCTGGAACGCCGGCTGGGCGCCGACCAGACGCGGCCGCGTGACGGTTGACGCGCGCCGCCCCAGCCGCCAGCGTCCGCGCATGACCCAAGCGCAGACCGACAGCGTGATCCCGACCCCCGATGAGGCCGCCATCCATGCGGCGACCCTGACGCTCGACACCCATGTCGATATCCCCTGGCCGAACACGCCCGATCCGGCGACGCCCACGGCGCGGCGGGTGGACTATCCGAAGATGCAGGCGGGCGGGCTGAAATCCGTGGTCTTCATCGCCTATGTCCCGCAGGGGAAGCTGACCGCGGAAGGCCATGCCGCGGCCGGCGCGCGGGCGGAGGCGATGCTGCGCGCCATTGCCGCGACCGCCGGCGAGACGCCGATGCGCCGCCGGCTCTGCACCACGCCGGACGAGCTGGAAGCCTGCGCGGCCGATGGGTCGCTCGCCATCCTGCTCGGTGTCGAGAATGGCTATGCGATGGGCGAGGATCTGTCGCGCCTGGCCCTGTGGCGCCAGCTTGGCGCCATCTACCTGACGGTGACGCATGACGGCCACAACGCCCTGTCGGATGCCGCGCGGCCGCGCGCCGACCTGGGCGACGGGCCGAGCCTGCATGGTGGGCTTTCGGCGCTCGGCCGGCAGGCGGTCGCGGAGATGAATCGCGTCGGGCTGATCGTTGATGTCTCGCATGTCGCGCGCAGCGCCATGCTCCAGGCCGCCGAACTCTCCCGCACCCCCGTCGTCGCCACCCATGCCTGCTGCCGCACGCTGCGGGACCATCCGCGCAACCTGGATGACGAACAGCTCGACGCGCTGCGCGATGTCGGCGGCCTCATGCAGATCACCGCCGTGCCGGCCTTCCTGGTCAATCCGGGCGCGGATGGCGCCTTCCGGGCCAGCATCGCCGACTATGCCGACCATGTGGATTACGCGGTGCGGCGCATCGGCATCGACCATGTCGGCCTGTCCTCCGACTTCGATGGCGGCGGCGGCGTGGAGGGCTGGCAGGACGCCTCGACCACCGGCGCGCTCAGCGCCGAATTGCTGCGCCGTGGCTATGGGGCGCGGGAGCTGGATCTGCTCTGGTCCGGCAATTTCCGGCGGGTCTGGCGCGCCACCCTGCGGGCCGCGGGCTGAGAGGGCGATCGGCCCAATAGCAGCGACAGTCGTTTCGTCGCTGCCGTCTCATTTTTTCTGACAATCTGAGCTGCACGACAATGTCGAACGCACCCCCAGTTGGGCGTTCCCAAGACTGGTGGCTTACGGCACAATAGATTGACTACGGGCGCAGTTTGAGACGCCCCAGGATACGACCAGACACGCATGTCGCCCCCTTCCCTGTTCCGCCGCCAGGCGGTTGACGAGGCTGCCGCACCGGACCGGTACGACGAAGCGCTGCGCGTGATGCGGCCCTGGACCTGGATCGTGGGGGGCGCGCTGTTCGCGCTCGTGGTCATCGGGATCGTCTGGTCGTCCCTGGTCGACGTGCCGGTGAAGGTGGCGGGGCGGGGCATCCTCCTGCCGCCCGGCGGTGTCGTCGACATCGTGGCCGATACGGATGGGCGGGTGGAGAATCTGCTGGTCCGCCCCGGCGACCGGGTCGAGGCCGGCAGGCCGATCGCCAATGTCGACCAGTCGGAGGTCCGGCTGCAGCTTTCCCTCGCCGAGGGCCAGGCCGCCGACGCCGCCCGGCACCGGCGCGAGCTGATGGAATTCCACCGCCGGGAAGAAGCCGCCGCCGACGCCTTCCGCGTCGCCCGCGACGCCGCCCTGACCCAGAACCTCCGCCTGCTGGAGGAACGGCTGAACATGATGATCCAGCGGGAGGACGTGCTGCGCGGCCTCTCGCAGCAGAACCTGGTCAACCGCGACCGCGCCTTGTTCGCACGGGTCGAGGTGTTCCAGGTGCGGGAGCAGATCGCCGCCTCCCGCAATGAGCGGGAACAGCTCGTCCTCGACCAGGCCCTGAAGCGGACGCAGCGCGAACGGGAGACGATGGAGGCCGAGCGCCGGGCCGATGAAACCGGCCGCCAGGCCCAGGCGCTGCGCGACCGGCTGGAACGGCTGGGCGTCGTGCTGGCGCCCTATTCCGGCACGGTCGTCGAATCCAAGGTCAATGAAGGCCAGGTGGTGCAGCGCGGCACCGCCCTGCTGACCATCGAGCGGGATCCGGCCAGCGGTCCCGGCGGCCCCGTGGCCATCATCTATGTCACCGCGCAGGACGGGAAGCGGCTGGCCGAGGGGCTGCGGGTCGAGGTCTCGCCCTCCTCCACGCGGCGGGAGGAGCATGGCTTCGTCTATGGCCGGGTGCTGCGCGTGGCGCATGTGCCGGCCTCCTCCGCCGGCCTGCTGCGCACCCTGCAGAACGACCAGCTCGTCCGCAGCTTCACCACCGGCCTCGGCACCCCCTTCGAGGTGGAGGTGGCGCTGGAGCGGGACCCCGCCACCCGCAGCGGCCTGCGCTGGTCCACCGGTTCCGGCCCCGACTTCGCCGTGGAATCCGGCACCCTGGCCGAGGCGGAGTTCACCGTCCGCTCCGTCCGCCTGATCGGCCTCGCCTTCCCCGCTGTGCGCGGCTGGCTGACCCGCACCGCCGAGGCGGCGACACCCGTGACATCCCCGGCGCCATGAACGCCGGCACCGCCGCGCCCATGGCGGCCCGGTCCGGACGCCGGGTCCGCACGCCCACCATCCTGCAGATGGAGGCGGTGGAATGCGGCGCCGCCGCGCTGGCGATCATCCTCGGCCATTACGGCCGCTGGGTGCCGCTGGAGGAGTTGCGCGTCGCCTGCGGCGTCTCGCGCGACGGCAGCCGTGCCAGCCATGTCGCCGCGGCCGGCCGGCAATATGGCATGCAGGTGCAGGCCTTCCGGATGGAGCCGAGCCACCTTCCCGGCATGCGGCTGCCGCTGATCGCCCATTGGGGCATGAACCATTTCGTGGTGATCGAGGGCATCGGCCCGCGCCACGCCTTCATCAACGACCCGGCCAGCGGCCCGCGCCGCATCCCGATCGCGGAGCTGGACCGCAACTTCACCGGCGTCGCGCTGGTGCTGGAACCCGGGCCGGAGTTCCGCAAGGGCGGGGAGAAGCCGCGCGCGCTGGGCGGCATATTGCGCCGGCTGCGCGGCAACGAAGCCAGCTTCGGCTTCCTCTTCGGGGTCAGCATGCTGCTGATGGTGCCAGCCCTTCTGGTGCCGGCCTTCGCCCAGGTCTTCGTGGACGACGTTCTGGTCGGGCGCTTCGATTCCTGGCTTCAGCCGCTGCTCTGGGGCATGGCGGGCGTGGCGGCGGCGATGGCCGTCATCACCTGGCTGCAACTCGACCTGCTGCTAAGGCTGGAAACGCGGCTTTCCGTGGCCGGCTCGGCGCAGTTCCTGGAACGGCTGACCCAGTTGCCGGTGGCCTTCTTCGCGCAGCGGCACCCGGGCGACGTCGCCGGCCGCGTCATCCTGAACGACCGCATCGCCCGGCTGGTCTCCGGCGATGTCGGGCGCGGGCTGCTCGGGCTGATCACCGCCTTCGCCTATGCCGCGGTGATGGTCCTGTACGATCCGCTGCTGACCGGGGTGGTGGTGCTGGCGGCGCTGATCAACCTGGCCGCCCTGGCCTGGCTCGGCCGGTCGCTGAGCGACGACAACCAGCGCCTGCTGTCCCGCACCATGCGCTCCGACGGTCTGGCGCGGCAGGGGCTCCAGATGATGGAGACCTACCGGGCCTCCGGCAGCGAGAGCCTGTTGCTGGCACAGCTCGCCGGCACCCGGGCGGGCGTCGCCAATATCACCCAGCGGCTGGCGCTGCGCCGCGGCATGCTGGAGGGGCTGCCCGCCTTCATCGCCGTGCTGGCCGCCTCCGCGGTGCTGGTGCTGGGCGGCGGGCGGATCATGGAAGGGGCGATGACGGTGGGCCAGCTCGTCGCCTTCCAGGCCCTGGCCATGGGCTTCATGGGGCCGGTCGCGCAGCTCGTCGGCGTCGCCACCCAGATGCAGGACGCCAAGGCGAACCTGACGCTGCTGGAAGACACCATGCACCACCCGCTGGCGCCGGAATTCGCCGCCGCGCCGGCCCGCAGCGCCGCCGCCCGCTTCGCCGGCCATGTCGAACTGCGCGACGTGGTCTTCGGCCATAGCCGGCTGGAACCGCCTTTGCTCGACGGCATCTCCCTGACATTGGAGCCGGGCCGGCGGCTGGGCATCGTCGGCGGCTCCGGTTCCGGCAAATCCACCTTGGCGCTGCTGGTCGCCGGTCTCTACCGGCCCTGGTCGGGTGAAATCCGTATCGATGGCCGTGAGCTGGAAAGCATCCCGCGCGCGGAACTGCGACGGGAAGTCGCGGTGGTGGACCAGCAGGGCTACCTGTTCGACGGCACTATCCGTGACAACATCGCCATGTGGGACCCGACCCTGGCGGATGAACGGCTGGTGGAATGCGCCCAGGATGCCGCCATCCATGACGAGGTGCTGGCGCGCCGCGGCGGCTATGCCGGGGTGGTGGCGGAGGAAGGGCGCAACTGGTCCGGCGGGCAGCGTGCCAGGCTGGAACTGGCCCGCGCCATCGCCACCGACCCCGCCATCCTGATGCTGGACGAGGCGACGGCGGCCCTCGACAACCGGTCGGAGGCCACGCTGATGCGCAACCTGCGCCGGCGCGGCTGCACCATGATCATCATCGCCCATCGCCTGTCCCTCGTTCGGGATTGCGACGAGGTGATCGTGATGGAGCGCGGGCGCATCATCCAGCGGGGCCATCCGGATGACCTGGCGCGCGACGAGGGTCCCTTCCGCACCATGCTCGCCAGCGGCTGACCATGCCCGACGACCAGACCGCGACGCCGCCCACCCCGGCCGACGCAGCCCCGGTTCCCCCCGAGCCGCCGCCCAGCTTCCCCCTGCCCGCCCATGCCCCGCTGGTGCTGGACGATCCGGCGGATCGCTGGCTGGTCGCCAACGGCAGCGTCACCCTCTTCGCCAGCCGCCCAGCCCGGGCGCCGGCGACGGAAGGGCCGCGCCGCTACCTGGGCACGGTGCCCGCAGGCGGCCTGGTCTGCGGCCTGGGCATCGACGACATCGGCGCCCAGCTGATCGCCGTGGGCACCGCGGATACAAGGCTGAGCCCGCTGCCGCCCGCCGCGCAGGCGGAGACTCCGGAAGACCAGACCCGGCTGGCCATCGCCGTCACCGCCTGGTGCCGCGCCTTGACGGAAGGCCTGGCACGGCCGATGGCGCCGCGTCCGCGGGCCGATATCGCGATTTCGGACATCGTCGGGCCCGTCCGCAGCCCGGCCGGCGCGACCCTCGCCGCGCGCGGCCACCCCATCTGGGTGCGGCTGTCGCCCGGTTCCTGGCTGCTGCTGGGGCTGGAGCCGGTGGAAGGCCTGGTGCCGCTGCCGCCGGAGGCCTGGCTGACCGGCAGCGGCGGCGTCGTGGAGCCGGTACCCGTCGCCAAGGCCATGGCGGATGCGGACTGGGTCGCCGGCCTCGCCCGGTTCAACGCGGCCTGCCTCGCGGCGCTGTCCTCCGCCCTGGCGCTGGATGCCGCGGATGAGCTGAACCGCCTGCGCCTGCGGGCAGAACGGGACGAGGAGGCCGGCGCGGAACAGCGTTCTGCCTTCGCCGCCATCCTGGGCAATGCGCCGGAGGCCCAGGCCGGCGCGGATGCCGACCCGCTGATGCCCATCTTCCGCATCGTCGCGGCGCATATGGGCGTGCGGGCGAAGCGGCCGATCCGGGTGCGGCGCGCCGATATCGATGCCGTGCCGACGCTGGAGGAACTGGCCCGCGCCTCCGGCCTGCGCCTGCGCCCGGCGCATCTGCCGGAGAACTGGTGGCTGGAGGATCACGGGCCGCTGTTCAGCACATCAGGCGGTCACGCCACGGTGGCGCTGCTGCCGGATGGGCGCGGCTACCGGCTGTTCAGCGCCGACAAGCCGAAGGGCATCCGCCTCGACGCGACGCTGGCCAAGGGCATCGGCCGGGACGCCCTGACCCCGATCGTCCCCCTGCCCCGCAAGGCGCTCGGCCTGCTCGACCTGGTGGGCAGCGGCATGCGGGGCAGTGGCGGCGATGTCACCGCCATCTTCGTCACCATGCTGATCGGCGCGGCGCTGGGCCAGGCGGTGCCGATGGCCACCGGGGTCGCCTTCTCCCTGCTCATCCCCGGCGGGCATATGGGGGAGCTGGCGCAGCTCGGCATGGCGCTGGTGCTCGTCGCGGCGGTGAGCTGGATGGTGAAGCTGGGCAGCGAGATCGCGCAGCAGCGCATCGAGGCCCAGGCCGGACCGGCACTGCATGCGGCGATCTGGGACCGGGTGATGCGCCTGCCGCTCGCCACGCTGAATCGCCAGACCGTGGGCGAGACCTCCGGCCGCGCCGTATCCGCCATTTCGCTGGCCGTGCAGCTGCGGGCCTTCAGCTTCATCATCGTCAGCGCGGTGGCGACCATCCTGTCCTCCATGCTGCTGATGCTGCTGTCGCAGCCTTTGGCCGCGGCCGTCGCGGTCGGCATGCTGGTGCTGCAACTCGGCGCCGCCAATCTGGCGGGCTGGCTGCAGGCGCGCGCCTTCGCGACCGGCGAGGCGCTGTCGGGCCTGGCCGATGCCATGGTCTTCCAGATCGTCTCCGGCCTGGTGAAGCTGCGCCTGGCGGGCGCCGAGGCGCGGGCGCAGACGGTCTGGGCCGGGCGCTTCGCGGAAATGCGCCGGCGGCTGGCGGCGGCGCGGCGCATCAGCAATGGCTATGATGCCTTCGCTGCCGGCTTCGCGGTGCTGTCCACCGCCGCCGCCTTCCTCATCATCGCGCTGATGCAGCGGGTGGAGGTGGGGGAGCCCCCGCCGAGCCTGTCCTCCGTCATGACCTTCATCGCCGCCTATGGGCTGATGGCGGCCTCCGGCACCCAGCTCGCCAAGACCATGTTCGCGCTGTGGTTCCTGATGCCGACCCGCAAATTCGCCCAGCCCCTGCTGGATGCACTGCCGGAGCCGGATACGGGCAAGGTGGATCCGGGCCGGCTGAGCGGCGCGGTGGAGCTTTCCAACCTCGCCTTCCGCTATGGCCCCACCGAGGCCTGGGTCTTCGCCGGGCTGAGCCTGCGGATCGAGCCGGGCGAGTTCATCGCCATCGTCGGCCGCTCCGGTGCCGGCAAGTCCACCCTGGTGCGGCTGCTGCTGGGCATGGAGGAGCCGAGCAACGGCGCCATCTACATGGACGGCCACGACATCCGTGGCCTGGACCTCGCGGTGCTGCGCCAGCAGGTGGCGACGGTGCTGCAGGCCGGGCGCATCTCGCCCGGCAGCCTGCGGGACGCGGTGCGCGGGCTGTCCCGGGTGCCGGATGAGGATATCTGGCAGGCGCTGGAGCAGGCCGCCCTGGCGGCGGATGTTCGCGCCATGCCGATGGGGCTGGAGACGATGCTGACGGATGCCAGCCGCGTTCTGTCCGGCGGCCAGGTGCAGCGCCTGCTGCTGGCCCGCGCCCTGTTGCAGAAGCCGGCCATCCTGATCCTGGACGAGGCGACCAGCGCGCTGGACAATGTGACCCAGCGGGCGACGATGCGGGCGATCCGCACCATGCCGGCGACGCGCATCGTCATCGCCCATCGCCTGTCCACCATCCGCCATGCCGACCGCATCATCGTGCTCGATGGCGGCCGGATCGTGGAAAGCGGCAGCTTCGAGCAGCTTCTGGCGCGGAAAGGCGGCTATTTCGCCCGCCAATATGCCGAGGAAGCCCGCTGGCAGGCAGCGAGCAATACCGTGCCCGCCAGCGAAAAGGCCTGACGACCCAGGCCTATTCCTCGACGTCCAGCGCGTAGCCGGCGGAGCGGACGGTGCGGATGATGTCGACCTCGTCATCGCCATTCACCGCCTTGCGCAGGCGGCGGATATGCACGTCCACCGTGCGCGGCTCGACATGGATGTCGCGGCCCCAGACGGCGTCCAGCAACTGTTCGCGGGTGAAGACCCGGCCGGGGTGCTGGAGGAAGAATTCCAGCAGCCGGTATTCGGTGGGGCCGAGATGCAGCGACCGGCTGCCGCGCGTCACGCGATGCGCGTCCTGGTCCATCACCAGGTCCTTGTAGGTCAGCCGCCCCTTCACCGGCACGGCGCCGGAACGCCGCAGCAGCGCGCGGATGCGCGCCAGCAGCGCATCCATGACGAAGGGCTTGGAGATGTAGTCATCCGCGCCGGTATCCAGCGCGCGCACGGCGTCCTGGTCCTCGGTGCGGGCGGTGACCATGATGATGGGCAGGTCGCGGGTATTGGGGCGGCGGCGGATCTGGCGGCAGACCTCCAGCCCCGAAAGCGCCGGCAGCATCCAGTCGAGCAGGATGAGGTCGGGCTTGCCCTCCGCCACCCGCATCAGGGCTTCCTGGCCATCGCTGGCCTCCTCCACCCGGAAGCCTTGCTTCTCCAGGTTGTAGCGCAGCAATGTCAGCAGCGGCGCCTCGTCCTCGACCACCAGGATGGTCGGCTTCGCGAGGCTGCCAATGGCTTCCGCCATGATTTCCGTCCTCACACCTGGCATGTGAGGCGCCCACATGTCTTCACGCCCCACACTCCAACTTGCTGTTTGATCGCGTGATTCAGACTTTTCGGCGATTCCGCCTCAAGTCATCACGCTCCACTCCGTCAGGCCGCGAGGCCCAGACTTTTCAGCGCTTCCGCCTCAAGTCATCCCGCCCTATTCGGGCGGCCGCACGACGGCATAGGCGGAGCTGTCCGCCTTGGGCCGGTCGTCGGGCAGGCTGTCGCCGCGCACGGCGTAGTGCACCGTCTCGGCGATATTGGTCGCGTGGTCGCCGATGCGCTCCAGGTTCTTGGCGATGAACAGCAGATGCGTCGCCGCGGTGATGTTGCGCGGATCCTCCATCATGAAGGTCAGCATCTCGCGGAAGATGCCGTTATAGACATCGTCCACCGGCTCATCATTGCCCCAGACCCGCGCCGCGGCCTCGGCATCGTCGTTGACCAGCGCGTCGATCGCGCCCTTCAGGTTTTCCTGCACCAGGCGGGTCATGCGCAGGAAGCCGTTCAGGCTGCCCAGCGTCGGCTGCTGCGCCACGATGATGCTGCGCTTGGCGGCATTGCGGGCATAGTCGCCGATGCGTTCCAGATTGTGGCTGACCTTCATCGCCGCGACGATCAGCCGCAGATCGATGGCCATCGGCTGCCGCGTGGCCAGGATGCGGATGCAGAAGGCCTCGATCTCGCGCTCCAACTGGTCGAGCGCCGCGTCGCGGCCGATCACCTCGGCCGCCAGCGTGGCGTCGCGGCGGGTCAGCGCCGTCGTCGCGTCGTTCACCTGGCGTTCGGCCAGGCCACCCATGCGCGCCAGCATGTCGCGCAGCTTGCGCAACTGCTCGTCATAGGATCGGACGATGTGGTCGGATTGGGTTTCCATGGGCATCTGCGTCGTCCTCAGCCGAACCGGCCCGTGATGTATTCCTGCGTGCGCTTTTCCTTGGGCGCCGTGAAAAGCTGCGCCGCCGGCGCCACTTCCACCAACTCGCCCAGGTAGAAGAACGCCACCTGGTCGGCGCAGCGCGCCGCCTGCTGCATGTTGTGGGTGACGATGCAGATGGTGAAGTCGCGCTTCAACTCGTCGATCAACTCCTCGATCTTCAGGGTCGAGATCGGGTCGAGCGCACTGGTCGGCTCGTCGAACAGCATGACCTCCGGCCGCACCGCGATGGAGCGCGCGATGCAGAGGCGCTGCTGCTGGCCACCCGAGAGGCCCATGGCGGAGGATTGCAGGCGATCCTTCACCTCACCCCAGATGGCGGCGCGCGTCAGCGCCCATTCCACCCGGTCGTCCATCTCGGACTTCGACAGTTTCTCATGCAGCCGCACGCCAAAGGCGATGTTCTCGTAGATCGTCATCGGGAAGGGCGTGGGCTTCTGGAAGACCATGCCGATCTTGGAGCGCAGTTCGTTCAGGTCGACATCGGCCGAGATCATGTTGCGGCCATCCATCAGCACCTCGCCTTCCGCGCGCTGGCCGGGGTACAGGCTGTACATCCGGTTCAGCACGCGCAGCAGCGTCGACTTGCCGCAGCCGGAGGGGCCGATCATGCCGGTGACCTGGCGGTCCGGCAGTTCCAGGTTGATGGACTTCAGGGCCTTGTTGGAGCCGTAGAAGAAATCCAGGTTCCGGACGGAGATGCGGGAGGTGGCGTTGATCGCCGCCTCAGACCGCGCCTGCATCCCGCCAAAGGAACCGCCGACAGCTTCGGTTGGGGCTTCGTTCATGGTGGACTCGCTCGGCGTCATCGGATCAATCCCACTCACTTGCCGCCGCGCAGCAAGCTGCGGGCCAGGATGTTCAGCAGCAGCACCGCCAGCGTGATCACCAGCGCCCCGGCCCAGGCCAGCTCAATCCAGTCCTGGAAGGGCGAGGCGGCGTAGGAATAGATGGTGATGGGCAGGCTCGGCATCGGCCGCGTCAGGTCGGTGGCCCAGGCATTGTTGCCAAGGCTGGTGAAGAGCAGCGGCGCCGTTTCACCAGCGATGCGGGCGACGCCCAGCAGCACGCCGGTGATGATGCCGGAGATGGCGGAGCGCCAGCAGACGGTGACGATCATCTTCCACTTCGGCGCTCCGAGGCCGATCACCGCCTCCCGCAGCGTATTGGGGATCAGGGTCAGCATGTCCTCGGTCGTGCGCACCACCACCGGGATGATGATGATCGCCAGCGCGGCCACGCCCGCCCAGCCGGAGAAGCCGCCGAAGGGCAGCACCAGAAGCTGGTAGACGAAAAGGCCGACCAGGATCGACGGGGCAGAGAGCAGGATGTCCGAGACGAAGCGGACGATGTTCCCGAAGGCCGAGCCCTTGGCATATTCCGCCAGATAGGTCCCCACCAGCATGCCGATCGGCGTGCCGATCACGGTCGCCAGGGAAACCTGGATCAGGCTGCCGACGATGGCATTGAGCAGCCCGCCCCCGGAACCCGGCGCCTTGGTGCTTTCGGTGAAGACGGTGAGGTCCATCGCGCCGAAGCCCCGGGCGAAGAGCGTCACGAGGATGGAGGCGAGCAGCAGCAGGCCGATGGCCGTGGCGGCGTAGGACAGCGTCCGCACCACGAAGTCGGCGCGTTTGCGACCGCGGCCGAGCGCCGCGGCGACGCGGGCATCCTTGGTGGGGCCGGAAGCCCCCTGATAGGTCGTGCTCATCGGTTCAGGCCTTCAGCCGGGAGCGCAGGAGGAAGCGCGACAGCGCCAGGACGATGAAGGACAGCACGAACAGGATGAAGCCCAGGGCCAGCAGCGCCGACAGCTTCAGGCTGCCCATCTCGCTCTCGCCGAATTCCAACGCGATGACGGAGGCGATGGTATTGCCCGGCCCGAACAGCGTGGTGGTGATGCGGTTGGCGTTGCCGATGACGAAGGTGACCGCCATCGTCTCGCCCAGCGCGCGGCCGAGGCCCAGCATCACGCCACCGGCGACGGAGATGCGGGTGTAGGGGATCACCACGCCCTTCATCACTTCCCAGGTCGTGCAGCCCAGGCCGTAGGCGCTTTCCTTGAACACCGCCGGCACCTGCTCGAACACATCGCGCATGGTGGCGGCGATGAAGGGCAGGATCATGATCGCCAGGATCAGCGCGGCGGTGAAGATGCCGGTGCCGAAGGGCGGGCCCTCGAACAGGAAGCCGATCAGCGGCCAGGTGCCGACGCTGTCGATCATCGCGGGCTGGACATATTGGGACATGATGGGCGCGATGATGAAGAAGCCCCACATGCCGTAGATGATGGAGGGGACCGCCGCGAGCAGCTCGACCGCGGTGCCGACCGGGCGGCGCAGCCAGTTGGGCGCCAGTTCGGTCAGGTAGAAGGCCACGCCGAAGGCCAGCGGAACCGCCATCACGATGGCCAGCACGGCGGTCACGACAGTGCCGTAGATCGACACGCCGGCGCCGAAGACCTCGGTGACCGGGTCCCATTCCGTGGACCAGATGAAGGGCAGCCCGAAGGCACGGAAGGCGGGCAGACCGCCGAGGAACAGCTCCACGATGATGCCGCCAAGCAGCAACAGCACGAAGGCGCCGGACGCCGTGCAGGCGGCGGCGAAAATAGTATCCCCAAGCGCGGAACTACGTCGCGCTGGCCTGGGAACGGCGCCCAATGTGGCGGTGGCGGCCTGCTGCAAGCGGGTGCTCCGGGTCCGAAATGACATTGCAAGACACGAAAGCGCGGCGGCCGGGACAAAATCCCCGCCGCCGCGCCGAAACCTGGGTGATCAGGCCGGCGGCCAGACCGACTGGCCGTTGACCTTCACCTCGGCGGCCCAGGCCGCGCGAATGCGATCCGCGACGACGGCGGGGATCGGAATGTATTCCAGTTCCTTCGCCAGGGCGTCGCCGTTCTTGAAGGCCCAATCGAAGAAGCGCATCACCGCGCGGCTGCGATCGGCGTTGTCCGGGTTCTTCGGCAGCAGGATGAAGGTCGGCGAGACGATCGGCCAGCTGGTGGCGCCCTGCTGGTCGATCAGGCTGGCGGCGAAGCCCGGGGTCGACCAATCCGCATTCTCGGCGGCGGCGATGAAGTTGTCCTGGTGCGGCATCACGAAGTTGCCGGCCTTGTTGCGCAGCTGCGTCGTCACCAGGCGGTTGGTGATGGCGTAGGCGTTCTCGACATAGCCGATGGCGCCACGGATGTTCTTCACCGTGCCGGCCACACCCTCATTGCCACGCGCGCCGGTGCCGGCGGGGAAGCGGACGGAGGTGCCGACGCCGACCTTCTGCCGGAACTCGGGAGAGACGGCGGAGAGGTAGGAAACCCAGACGAAGGTCGTGCCCGAGCCATCCGCACGATAGACCGGCGCGATCGCCAGGTTCGGCAGGTTCAGCTCGCGGTTCATCTCGACCAGGCGGGCGTCGTTCCAGCGGGTGATCTTGCCGAGATAGATGTCGGCGAGCAGCTCGCCGGTCAGCTTCATCTTCTCGTTCTCGATGCCCGGGATGTTCACGATCGCAACGAGCGACCCCATCACGGCCGGGAACTGGAGCAGCTTGTGCTCCTCGAGCTGCGCGACCGTCAGCGGGGCGTCGGAGGCGCCGAAGTCAACGGTGCGGTTGCGGATCTGGTTGATGCCAGCGCCCGAGCCGACGGACTGGTAGTTCAGGGTGATGCTGGTCGGCTGCCGCGCCGCTTCAGCCCACTTCTGGTAAACGGGGTTCGGGAAGGACGCGCCGGCGCCGGTGATCGTCGCCGACTGGGCCATTGCGCCGCGGGCGGAAACCAGCCCGGCTGCGATCGCTGCGCCGGTGCCGAGCAGAAGGGTGCGCCTGTTCACTGTGTCTCTCTCCGGTCCTGTTTCGAGGGGCAAGTCATGGAAAGGTGCCCCGCCCGGGGGCTTCTATGCGCAGTAGGCGACGTGACGATTGCAGATTTATGAAGGTTCGATGACACGGAAACCTACAACAAGGGCCTGTCATCCGGTCATCTGGCCCATCAGGCGCGGATATCGATGCTGGTGCGGTTGCTGCCCGCCTCCGTCCGGCCATAATCCAGCCGCTGTGCCATCCGACGCACCAGGGCGAGGCCAAGGCCGCCCACCTCATCCCCTTCCAGGCTGGGCACCGCAGCCGCGGCGTGGCGGGGGTCGAAGGGGGCGGCGGCATCTTCCAGCGTCAGGGACAGCACGCCGCCCTGCCAGGCAACCTCTAGCCGCGCCGGGGTCGGCTCGGCCGGCCAGGCGGCGTGCTCGATCAGATTCGCCAGAAGTTCCTCCGTCACCAGCCGCAGGCGCAGCGCCTGGGCCGGTGGGACGCCGCGGGGCTCGGCCCAGGCCTCCGCCGCCTCCTGCGCCGCCGCGAGGCCGGCCAGCGAGATCGGCACCTCCAGCCGAAGGGGCATCAGCCCAGCCGGGCGATGGCCTCGGCCTCGGTCGGCACCAGGGGCAGCACCTCCTCCAGCGCCATCGCCTCCAGCACCTCGGCCACCATGGGCTGGGCGCCGAACAGCACCACCTTGCCGCCGCGCCGCGACACCACCCGGGCGGAGGACAGCAGGAGGCGGATGCCGAGGGAGGACAGGAAGGTCAGTTCGGTCAGGTCCAGCACCGCGCTGCGGCCGGAAGCGGCGACCGTGGCGGTGAAGGAGGTTTCCACCTGCCCCACCGTCGTCGCATCCAGCCGCCCGACCAGAAGGACCTTGTTGGCCGTCGGGCTGATCTCAACAACTTCAAAGCGCACTGGCCATCTCCGCGAAATTGGGGCGCGGTTGTCTAGACGGCCGCGGCCGGGCGCAGCGTGACCGTTTTCTGACAGTCGGGTCCATGGCAATCGGGTCCATCGCAATCGGGTCCATGGCAATCGGGGCCCGCCGCATTTGGCCGGCCCCGATGCGCCACTACCAGACCAGGCGCAGGCCGAGGGTCAGCACATGCTCCGTGCCACGCTCGCTGCGCGCCCCATCGTAATCCACCATCACGGCGAAGCGGTCGCCGCGGAAGGCGGTCAGGCCGACGCCACCGGTCAGCACATCCCGGCCGCCGCGGGGCGATTCCACCTGGAAGGCAGCGCCGCCCAGGCTATGCGTGCCGGCATCCAGCCCATCCTGAAGCTCCCGCGCATAGCCGAGGCGCAGTTCCGGTTGCAGCCGCAGCCCGTCGCCGAGGTTGAAGCCCCGGCTGGCCCGCAGCCCGATGCCGGCGCGCAGTGCATCGGCGGTCTGGCCATCGACGCGGAGGTTCAGCGAATCCGCGCCGGTCTCGGTGAAGCCGCCTCGGCCGATGCGGTCCCAGCGCAGGAAGGCGCGGGGTTCCAGGTCGATGCCCTGCAGTCGCGTGGTGAAGCCGAACCCGGCCTCCGCCGTCAGGTCGGTGCCGTCGCCATCGCCCTGGGCGCGGCGCGACAGGCTGCCGAAGGCGATGTCGCGCCGCGAGTCGTAGCGGCTGAGACCGGTGCCGATCGTGGCATCGAGGAAGGGCTTCATCGCCGCCTGGCTGGGCGGCATGTAGAGGCCGTAGAGGCTGGCCTGGTAGGTATCCAGCCGCACCTCGCCGGTATTCGCATCCCCATCGACGGTGCCGCGCAGGAAGCCGAGCGCGATGCCGGCGGTCAGCCCATGGCCGAAGCTGCGATCGGCGCCGACCAGCGCGCCGCCGGATTGCCTCTCATACCCCAGCGCCTGGCCGTCGCCGCTGACGCTGCCCGTGGCCCCCAGGGCGCGACCCCAGACCGACCAGCCGGCATAGGCGCCGCCATCGCCATCGCCATCGCCGCCGCCATCCCCGGCCGCCGCACCATCCCATTCCGGGGTGATGCCGGCGCCGGGAGATGCCGACATCTGCACGCTGCGCGCCGTGTCCAGCGCCACCCGCGGTGCCAGGGCCGCCTGGGCGGTGACCAGCGCCGGATCGCCGGCACGGATCGCCGCCAGGCGATGGGCGATGCCGGCACCCAGGATGCGCCGGTGTTCCAGCGTCGCCGCCAGGGCCTGCGCATGCACCACGCCGGATATCTGGTCGAGCGCCGCGGGGATCGCGGTGGCCGGCAGGGTGTAAAGCGCGCCGAAGACATTCGCGGCATCGCCGGTCATCCGAAGACCGGCGGCGGGGCGGATGGCGTCGATGGCGCCACCGGCCGCCATCTGGTTGCCGCCCTGGCCGAGGCCGAGCGGGGCAAGGTTGCCGTAGCTGGCCGGCGTCGCCACCAGGTCCAGGGTCGTGGCGCCATAGAGCGCATCGAAGCGCGCCCCCGCCGGCAGGCCGGCCGCCGGCTGTTCCAGCCCCGCGAAACTGCCGAGCAGCCCGCCTTCCGCCTGGATCACCCGGAAGGTCTGGCCGAGCGCGGGGGTGAAATCATTGTTCGCCGAACCGCTGATGCCGCGCAGCACCGGCTGCAAGGTGCCGCCCGCGGTCAGCGTATTGCCGGCGCCGGTGACCAGCACGCGGTCATGCGAACCTGCGCCATTGCCGGTGCCGGTGCCGTCGATCTCCAGCCGCGTCACCGCGCCGGCATTGAGCGTGAGCGGGGCGGCGAAGGTCAGCGTGCCGGGGGAGGAGCCGGGGCTGAGGATGCCGGAGATGGTCGTCGTGCCGCCGATGATTCCGCCGCCGCTGAGCGTGCCGTCCGGACCCACCACGACCGGGCCGCGGACCAGCCCCTCCACCACCACGGTGCCGGATTGCACGTCCACGCCGCCGGCATTGGCGGCCTCGCCGGAGAAGGTCAGCCGGCCGCCGCCGATCAGCCGGAACTGCCCATCGCCGCTGATGCTGCCGAGCAGCACGACGGGACCCTGGGAGGTGTCGATGACACCGTTGGTGCCCTCCACCACCACATCCTGCGTCAGCGCGGTGGCGCCGGTCGGGCGGAAGGTGCCGCCGCGGAAGGTGACGGTGGTGCCCTGGGCGGCGCGGTCGGCCTCGGTGAAGGCCGGCTGGCTGCCATCGATCACCTGTTCGCCGGACAGGCCGCCGATGGGCACGACGGCGTAGCGGATGGTGCCGCCACCAAACATCGAATCGCCATCGGCCGCGCCGTAGAAGGCAATGGTGCTGAAGGTCGCGGAGTCGTTGATCAGCGCGACGAAGGTCATCGATTCGTCGTAGCGGGCCTCACCGGGATTGTCGGTCCTGGCCTCGGCGCTGCCGACGAGGATCGGTGTGCCGCCGTCGAAGGAGATATAGAGCGCGCTGGGGAAGCAGCAGGTCGCCCAACCCTCCAGCTCCAGGGCGAAGGCGTTGACCGGGCTGGCGAAGGTGAAGACCAGCCCGCTGCCCTGCGAATCCTCCGAGGTGGCGCTCATCCGGATACCGTCACCGCTGGCAAAGCTGCCGCTTGGCCCGCTGATGGAGGAGAAGCGGCTGCTGCTGACGCTGCGCGTCTCGCCATTGCCGGAGGCGATGCCGTAGCCGCTGCGCGCCCAGCTCGTGGCGCCACTGGTCAGGCCGGACAGCACGTCGGTATTGAGCGTCCCGCCGGCCTCCGCCACGCGCGCGTCGAAGCGCTCACGCCCCTCGAAGATGCTGTCGAAGAAGGTGGCGGTCTCCGCCGCGGTCGGCGTCGGCAGGCCGGTCAGAAGCGCCACGGCCGAGGCCGAGAGAAGCAGCCCCGCCGCCCCCCGGACGAGGCGGGTGGTGAGGTGATGAATCGGGCGCATCTGCGGCCTTCCTGGCTGTTGTCAGGCCGGATTATCTCGTTTCGCTGAACGTACAGTTAAGCGCGCGGCCGATCGGCGCCGGGTGGCGAGAGGAAGTAAAGACATTTCCCCACAATGGCTTGGATGCTCATGTCCATGCGAAAATGGAGCATCAGCCCCGCGCCATGCGGATCAGCAATTCCGCATGCAGCACCTTTTCGGGCAGTGCATCCCGGGCCAGCAGATGGGCGGGCGCCGCTTCCCGCCGCATCTCGCCCAGGCGGACGACGAGATCGGCGCGCACGCCGAACACCGCATCCGTGTCGAGATAGGGGTCATCCTCCAGGAACAGCTCCGTCACCAGGGGCCGGAATCCCGCCGCCTCGGCGATGACGTGCAGATGCGCCGGCCGCCAGGCATCCCGCGCCAGGCCGCGCAGCATGTCCCCGGCCGGGCCGTCATAGGGCACGGTATAGGGCTGCGGCCGCGTGGTGGTGAAGGCGAAGCTGCCATCCGCGGCGCAGCTCAGCATGCCGTGGTAGTTCTTCGCCGGCTGGTCGGCATTCTGCGCCGCGTAGAAGCCGTTATCGGCATTCTGCCACATGTCGAGCGTGGCGCCCGCAACCCCCTGCCCGCCTGCCGCATCCAGCACCCGCCCGGTGACCACCATCACCTGCCCGGGCTGGCCCTTCCAGAGGTCGCCACCATCGGCCAGCGGCGGCGCGCCGCGCTGGTGGAAGGGGCCGAGATTCGAACAGCTCGTCGCCCCCGCCGGGGTGTTCACCATGTCCACCAGGGCCGAGACGCCGAACAGGTCGCTGAACAGGATGAATTCGTTGCGCTCCGGCGAGGTGATCTCCCCGGCCCGGGTCAGGGCCTGGAGACCGGCCATCCATTCGGCATGGGTCAGCTTCGTCTCCCGCACGAAGCCGTGCAGGTGCTTGGCCAGGCTGCACAGAACCTCCCGCAGCCGGGGGTCCTCCGCCTTGGCGGCATAGGCGGCGAAGGTCTGCGTCAGCGTCTCGGGGGTCACGTCGCGCATGATGGGCGCCTCAATCCGCGGTGGCGCCGGAGGTGCGGATGACCTCGGCCCAGGTGGTGGCTTCCCGCCGCACGAAGCTCGCCGCCGCTTCGCCGGACAGGCCCGGATCGGTCAGCGAAAGCGCGGCGAGTCGTGCCTTCAGGTCGGGCGCGGCCATGGCCTTCGGCACCTCCGCCAGCAGCAGGCGCAGCGCCTCCGCCGGCATGCGGGCGGGGGCGAACATACCGAACCAGGTGGTGGCGGCGAAGCCGGGATAGCCCTGCTCGGCGACGGTCGGCACGTCCGGCAGGGTCGGGTCGCGCTCGGCGCCAGCCACGGCGATGGCGCGCACCCGGCCTTCCCGGATCAGCGGCAAGGCGGGCGGCAGGCTGGTGCTGCCGATCGGCGCCTGGTTGCCGACCACGGCCGTCGCCGCCTGGGCCGGGCCGAAGGCCACCGGAGTCGCCTGCACCCCGGCGAGCGTGCGGAACAGCAGCTCCGCCCCCAGATGCGGCGTGGTGCCGGTGCCGGAATGGGCATAGCCGATGCCCGGATTGGCGCGGATATGCGCGATCAGCTCCGCCAGGTTGGTGGCGGGGATGGAGGGATGCACGAACAGGGCGTTCGGCGCCGTCGCCACCACGGCGACGGTCGCAAAATCCTCCAGCGTGTAGCCGGCATTGCGGTAGAGGCTGGGATTCACGCAGAAGGCGGTGGAGTGCATCAGCAGCGTATGGCCATCGGTGGAGGCCTTCACCGCCTGGGTGCCGAGATTGCCGCCGGCGCCCGCGCGATTCTCCACCACGGTGGCGTGGCCGGTGTTCTCCGTGAATTTCTGGGCCAGGGCACGGGCCACCACATCGGTGGAACTGCCCGGCGGAAAGGCCACCAGGATGCGCAGCGGCCGTTCCGGCCAGGCGGCCAGCGCCAGCCGGGGCGTGGCCAGCAGCGCGCCAGCGCCGGCCAGCATGGCCCGGCGCCCGATCTTCATGTTTTTCATTGTTGTTTCCTCCCTGCCGGCCGTCCCGCTTCAGAAGGCGGGATCGTCCGCGATGCTGTTGCGCAGCACGCCCACACCCTCGACCTCGATTTCCACCGTCATGCCGGGGGCCAGGAACAGCGGCGGCTTGCGGGCATAGCCGACGCCGGAGGGCGTGCCGGTGGCGATCACATCGCCCGGTTCCAGCGTCATCACCTCCGACAGGATCGCGATGCAGCGGGCGACGGAGAAGATCATGTCGCCCGTCGTGCTGTCCTGCACGGTCTGGCCGTCGACGCGGGCGGTGATGCGCAGCGGCGCGGCGCCGGGCGGAAGCTCATCGGCGGTGACGATCTCCGGCCCGAAAGCGCCGGTCTGGTCGAAGTTCTTGCCCATGGTCCATTGCGTGGACTTGCGCTGGTAGTCGCGCACCGAGCCGTCATTGAACAGCGAATAGCCGGCGACATGGTCCAGCGCCTGCGCCTCATCCACCTTGCGGGCGGTCTTGCCGATGATGATGGCGAGCTCCGCCTCGTAATCCAGCTTCTCGGAGGCGCCCTTGGGGCGGAGGATCGGCTGGTTCGGGCCGGTCAGGCTGGTCTGCACCCGCAGGAAGACGGCCGGATAGTCGGGGATGGGGTTGCCGCCCTCCTTCGCATGCAGCGCGTAGTTCAGCCCGATGCAGACCACCTTGCCCGGCCTGGCGATCGGCATGGCCAGCGTCAGCCCGGCCAGCGCCCTGTGGGTGGAAGCCGGCGCGGCCTCGGCGGCGGCGCCCAGCCGCGACAGCGTGTCGCCGCCGGCCTGGATCAGGGCCAGCGCATCGTCGGGAAAGCCCGACAGCGCGGCGACGGGCACGACCTGATCCCCGATCCGCACCCCGGCGGCGATCCGACCTTCATCCTGGAAGCTCAGCAGACGCATTTTCTATTCCCGACAAAACTGGCGTGAAGCGGATTTTGTCGATAAAACTTGCCGCATGCAAGAGATGCCTGAAAACACCCTCGCCACCCTGGTCCAGCGCCGCCTGCGCGCCGACCTGCTGCGCGGCGTGCTGCCGCCCGGGGTGAAGCTGAAGGTGCAGGCGCTGGCCGCCAGCTACGGCACCGGCCCCAGCCCGGTGCGGGAGGCGCTGGCCTCCCTGACCAGCGAGGGGCTGGTGGAACGGCTGGACCAGCGCGGCTTCCGCGCCGCCCCCGCCAGCGTGGCCGATTTCGACGAGTTGGTGCGCGCCCGCTGCTGGCTGGAGGAGGTGGTGCTGCGCGAAAGCCTCGCCGCCGGCGACCGGGGTTGGGAGGAAACGCTGGTGCTCGCGCAATGGCGACTGGTGCGGCTGAAACGCGATGATGCCGGGTGGGAAGAGGCCCATGCCGCCTTCCACCAGGCGCTGCTCGCCGGCTGCCCCTCCCCCACGCTGTGCGGCATGGCGGAGGCCCTGCGGGAGAAGGCGGAGCGTTTCCGGGCCCTGGCGCGCCGCGTCGCCTATCCCGGCCGCGACGTGGCGGCGGAACACGCGGCGATCGCGGAGGCGGCGCTGGCGCGGGATGCGGCCCGCGCCATCCCGCTGCTGCAGGCCCATTACCGCAGCACCGCCGGCTTCGTGCGGGCGGCGCTGGCGGCGGGCTGATCGGTTAGCAGACTGCGGGAAAGCCCTCTTTCCCACTTCCAATCTGGGCTGGCGCATTCGCCCAACGTCGGGTGAAGGGGATGTGCAAGCCTGTGAGTTCGCTCAGAATCACCGCGCCCCCCCTCACCCAAACCCTCTCCCCCCGTCGGGTGGAGAGGGCTTTTCCGCAGCGTCTTAATTCAGGAAGGGATTGCGCCCCCGCGCCGGCGCCTGCGCCGGGCCGTAATGGCGGGCGAGGTAGTCCACGATGGTGTCGCGGAACTCACCCTCCAGCGGGTTCATGCCGTGGCGTTCCGTCATCCAGTCCATCAGCCCGTCCCATTGCGGGCGGGTGAAGCGGCTGCGGCGGATCAGCGCGGTGTTGTGGCAGGCGGTGCAGTAGCCGAAGACCTCGGAGCGACCCTCGCCTTCCGCCAGCACCGTCTCCTCCTCCGCGCGCTGCTGCAGGGCCAGCGCCTCATCCGCCTGGCTGGCGCCCTGGGCGAGCGCCAGCGTCGGCACGAACAAAGCGAGCCAGGCCAGGGCCGTGAGCCGCAGCCTCATCCGACGAGGATCGCCGCACGGCTGATTGCGTTGCCGCCATAGCCCTGCGGATTCCAATTGGCCGGCAGATGCGGCTGCATGCGGCCCTGGCTGTCGGTGGCGCGATACCAGACCTCGTAATAGCCATCCGCCGGCAGGGCGACGCGGCCGGTCCAGCGCTGCCAGGCATGGGCATTGGCCGGGGCGGCCACCTGCATCTCGGTCCAGGTCGCGCCGAAATCGACGCTGGCATGCACCGCCCGCACCGTCAGGTCGCCGGCCCAGGCCGCGCCGCGCAGGTCGAGCGCCCGCGTCCCCGCCGCCAGCCGCGACCCATGCGCGTGGGAGGACAGGATGGAGCGTACCGGCATGCTCTCAAGGTCGGTGAAATCGGCGCCATTGTTGCTGCTGCCCGGCACGATCGGCCGCACCGGCACGCGGTAGCTGGTGCCGCCCATCCCCGGCCCATCATGCGGCTTGTCGCGCACCCAGATGCGGTTCAGCCATTTCTGGCTGAGGCTGCCCGGCCAGCCCGGCGTCACCAGCCGCAGCGGGGCGCCATGCAGATGCGGGATCGGCTGGCCGTTCAGCCGGAAGGCCAGCAGCGTATCCTCCTCCATCGCCTTCGCGATCCGCATGCCGCGCGCGATGGCGGGCCGGCCGGGCTCGCCCGACAGATGCGGGTCGGCGCCGTAATGGCCGGTGGCGACGGCAGACGGCTTCAGCCCGGCGGCCTGCAGCACATCGCGCAGCCGCACGCCGGTCCATTCGCCATTGCTGATGGCGCCGTTGCCCCATTGGTTGCCGCGGGTCTGCGGCGCGTAGAAGCTGCGGCCATTGCCGCCGCATTCCAGCTGCAACTGCCGGGTGATGACGGGGAAGCGCGATTCCAGCTCCGCTACCGTCAGTTCCAGCTTGGTGTTCACCTCCCCGTCCACGGTCAGCTTCCAGCCGCGCGGATCGGCGGGCACGTCGGGCAGGCCGCCATTGTTGCGGATGAACATGTTTTGGGCGGAGGTCACCGGCTCATCGAGCAGGGTCTCCGGCGTCTCGGCATTCAGCGGGCGCTCGCCCTGCAGGATCAGCGGACCCTTGCCCTCCATGCGGAGGATTTCGGGGCCTGCGCCCTGGGCCGCGGCAGGTCGGCTGAACAGCGCCGGCAGGGTGCCGCCCGGCATGGTGCCGGCGAAGGGGATGGCGGCACCGACCGCGCCACCCATGGCCGCCAGGGCCGCGCCCTTCAGCGCGCCGCGCCGGCCGAAGGCCAGCGCATCGGCACGCTCCGGATCGTCGCGATACAATTCCTGCACGGAACGCTCGATCTTGCGCGTCATGGCTGCTTCCTCCGTTGTCGTTGGTGGAAGAATTGACCACGCCCCCCATCGGCACAAGGGACGATCGCGATCAGCCGATCAACAAGCCGCTGCGGCCCAGGGGATTGGCGGCATAGCCCTGCGGATTCCAGTTCGTCGCATGCAGCGGCTGTGTCCGGCCTTCGCTGTCCGTGGCGCGATACCAGATCTCGTAATAGCCATCCGCCGGCAGTTCGACCTGGCCCGTCCAGCGCTGCCAGGCATGGCGGTTGGCGGGATCGGCGAGGTCCATTTGCTGCCAGTTCGCGCCGAAGTCGCGGCTGACCTCCATCCGCCGCACCGCCAGGTCACCGGCCCAGGCGGCGCCCCGCAGATCCAGCCTGCGCGTCCCCGCCGGCAGCCTTGCCCCATGGGCATGGGAGGACAGGATGGAGCGCACGGGCATGCTCTCCAGCTCCACGAAATCCGCGCCATCATGCGCCTGGCCCGGCTCGATCGGCCGCGCCGGGATGCGGTAGCTGGTGCCGCCCATCCCTGGCCCGTCATGCGGCCGGTCGCGCACCCAGATGCGGGTGAGCCATTTCTGGCTGAGGCTGCCCGGCCAACCGGGCACCACCAGCCGCAGCGGCGCGCCATGCAGATGCGGGATGGGTTCGCCATTCAGGCGGAAGGCCAGCAGCGTCGTCACATCCATCGCCTTGGCGAGGCGCATGCCGCGGGCGATGGAGGGCTGGTTCGATCCCGACAGATGCGGATCGGCGCCGTAATGCGCGGTATAGGTGGCACTGTCCTTCAACCCGGCCGCCAGCAGCACATCCCGCAGCCGCACCCCTGTCCATGCGCCGTTGCTGATCGCCCCCTGGCGCCAGGGATTGCCCCGCGCGGCGGGCATGTGGAAGGCGCGGCCATTGCCGCCGCATTCCAACTGCAATTGCAGGGTCACCACGGGAAAACGCGCCGCCAGTTCGGCCACCGTCAGGCGCAGCGGTGCCTGCACCTCCCCATCCACGGTGAAGGTCCAGGAGTCCGGCGCCGTCGCTTCCGGCGGGATGCCGCCATTGTTGCGCACGAACATGGCGCTGGCGGAGGTCACCGCCTCATCCAGCAGCACCTCCGGCGTCTCGGCGCAGAGCGGTGCGCTATCATGCACCGCCAGCGCCTGCTTGCCCGGCCAGTCCAGCGGATGGCTGCCGGGCACGGCGACGGGGCGTTCCAGCAGCGCCGGCACCAGCCCTTCCGGCAGATGCGCCGCGAAGGGGATGGCTGCACCGAGCGCCGCCTGCCAGCGCGCCAACCCCTCGGACGTCAAGCGGTGCTACTCCGCGGCCATCGGCAGGCCGGGCGCGGTCTTCCAGCCATACTGGCTGTCGAGGCCCAGCGCGCGGACGATGGCGAGGCCCCTCGCCAGGTGGTCCGGCTTCAGCCCGGTCAGCGGCCGGCGCAGATCGCCCGCCGGCAGGCCCACGGCCTTCATCAGCGACTTCACCGCCACCGGGTTGATGGCCGAATAGGTGAAGTGCAGCAGCGGCAGCAGCCGCAGATAGGTGTCCCGGAACACCACCGACTGCGCCGGGTCCTTCCAGGGCGTCGACAGCATCGCGAGGCCGGCCGGGTCGATATTGCCGGTCATGTTCGCCGTGCCATGGCCGCCGAGCGACATGGTGGGCACCACCAGGCCGAGATTGGGGCTGTCGCAGCACATGATGGTGGCATCCGGAGCAGCGGCACAGACCTGCGCCACCTGACCGACGCGGGTGGTGCTTTCCTTCAGCACGACGATGTTCGGGTGCTTCATCAGTCGCAGCAGATGGTCCCAATGCAGGTCGGACTTCACCCGCGGCGGGTTGTTGTAGATGCCGATCGGCAATTCCACCGCATCGGCGCATTCGGCGAAGAAGGCCTCGATGTCGTCTTCCGGCGCGCAGATATAGGCGGGCGCGGCCAGGATCGCGCCATCGGCGCCGGCGGCCTTGGCATGCTTGAGGTAGGCGATGGTCGCCGCCGTGCTGGTGCCGGTGCAGCCGTAGAACATCTTCATGTTCCCGACCTTCATCTTGGCCGTCTTCTCGACGATCTCGCGCCGTTCCTCCGGCGTCAGCATGGAGACCTCGCCGGTCGAGCCCATGATGAGCACGGCGGAGGTGCCCTGCGCCGCCTGCCAGTTCAGCAGGGTGCGGAAGCCGCCGAAATCGACGCTGCCATCGGCATTGAAGGGGGTGATGAGGGCAACGAAGGACCCCTCGATCCGCATCTTGGTCATCGGCCGTTCTCCAGCAGGATGACAGGCAGCCTACAACAGGATTTCGCGCTGCGGTATCGGCCTGTGATGCGGAAGGCGGGGCGGCAAAAGCTTCCGCCATTTGGGACCTGCCCCTTCCGGAATGGCACGGCACGCGCAATTGTAGCGACAAATCACCGCTCAAGGATCGTCCCATGCCGACACGCCGCAGCCTGATCCAAGCCTCATCCCTGCTCGGCCTGGCGCCTCTCGCCACCCCGGCTTTGGCCCAGGCGCCCTGGCCGTCGCGGCCGATCACCATCGTGGTGCCCTTCCCGCCCGGCGGTTCGAACGACCTGCTGGCACGGCCCGTCGCCTTGAAGCTGCAGCAGGCGCTGGGCGGCCACCCCGTGGTGGTGGAGAATCGCGGCGGCGCCGGCGGCACGGTGGGCGCGGTGGCGGTGGCGCGGGCGCCAGCGGATGGCCATACGCTGATGTGGGGCCATGTCGGCACGCTGGCGGTGAACCCCTGGATCTATCCGAACAACCCCTATGACGTGCTGCGCGACTTCGCGCCCGTCGCCCTGGTCGCCACCCTGCCCTCCATCCTGACCATCCATCCCTCGGTCCAGGCGCGCACGGCGGCCGAGTTCATCGCGCTCGCCAAGGCCAATCCGGGCAGCCTGGAATATGGCAGCGCCGGCAATGGCGCGGCGTCCCACATCACCATGGCCGCCTTCTGCGACGCGGCGGGGATCGAGCTGGTGCACGTGCCCTATCGCGGCAATGGCCCGATGCTGGCGGACCTGATGGCCGGGCGGTTGAAGGCGAGCTTCGCCGGTGCGCCGGTGGTGCTGCCCTCGATCCGCGATGGCCGTCTGCTGGGCCTGGGGATGAGCGCGCTGGCACCCTCCGACGCCCTGCCCGGCATCCCCGCCATCGCCGCCAATGCCCTGCCGGGCTTCGAGGTGGTGCAATGGCACGGGCTTGTCGCGCCGGCCGCGACGCCGCCGGAGGTGGTGGCCCGCATCAACGCCGCGGTGAACGGGCTGCTGGGCGATGCCGACCTGAAGGCGCGGCTGGTGACGGAGGGCGCCGATGCCGCGCCCCGCACGCCCGAGGCCTTCCGCACGCTGATCGCCAGCGAGTTGGAGCGTTTCCGGGTGCTGATCGGCCGCGCCGGCATCAAGGCGGATTGAGCGCCTTGCAGACGCTGACCGTCGCCTGCGCGCCCTATGACCGCGTGCGCGCCATGTTCGATGGGCGCGTGCAGATTCCAGGGGTGCGGCTGGTGCCCGTGCCGATCCATTCGGAGCAGAGCTTCCCGCGCGCCTTCTCGCGCGCGGAGTTCGACGTGACGGAGCTGTCGCTCTCCTCGCATATCCTGCAGGTCTCGCGCGGGGAGGCTGCCTATGCGGCGATCCCCGCCTTCGTCGCGCGGTCCTTCCGCCATGGCTGCATCTATCTGCGCGCCGATGCGGGCATCGCCACGGCGAAGGATCTGGAAGGAAGGCGCGTCGGCATTCCGGAATACCAGATGACGCTCGGCCTCTGGCTGCGCGGCATTCTGGGCGATGACCACGGCGTCGATGTGAACGGCATCGCCTGGCGCACGGCGGGCACCAATATGGCCGGGCGCAAGGAACGCCTGAAGCTGGAACTGCCGCCGGAGATGGATGTGCGCCCGCTGGGCGAGGGCGCGACGCTGAACGCCGCGCTGCTGGCCGGCGAGATCGACGCGATCCTGTCGCCCACCGAGCCGCTGGCCTTCGCGGAAGGCGATCCGCGCGTGGTGCGCCTGTTCCCCGACCCACGCGCTGCCGCCCAGGCGTATCACCGCCGCACCGGCTTCCACCCGATCATGCACCTGGTCGGCATAAGGCGTGAGGTGCTGGATCGCGATCCATCCCTGGCGCCCCGGCTTTACGAGGCCTTCGCCGAGGCCAAGCGCCTGGCGCTGGCGGATATCGAGGCCGATCTGCGCCATTCCTCCCTGACGCAGATGCTGCCCTTCCACGCGGAGGAATGGGCCGCCACCAAGGCGCTGCTCGGCCCGGACCCCTGGACCTACGGCATCGCCGCCAACCGCAAGGAGCTGGAGGCGATCTGCCGCTGGTCCCACGCCCAGCATCTCTCGCGTCGGAGGCTGGAGGTGGCGGAGGTGTTTGCCGAGGGTGTGGGCGGAAGCTAGGCGCGTCCGCAGCGACGATGGGCGCCGGCCGAATAATATTTTTTCCGCAATTATTTCGTTTAGTGTCCCCTCCCTACAGGAGAGGGACAGAATCATGGCGCTCAGGGAGCAACTTCTGCCCATCCGAGGACGGGCAGAGAACGGCGCGGGGCTACTGACCGAGGAGGCGACGAAGAACGCTCTCGTCATGCCAATGCTGCGAGCACTCGGCTACGATGTGTTCGATCCGAGCATCGTGGTGCCGGAGTTCACCGCCGACTTCGGCGTCAAGAAGGGCGAGAAGGTCGACTATGCGATCATGGTTGGTGGCGAAGTCGCCATCCTGATCGAATGCAAACCGGTGAACTGCGACCTGGCCGTTGTCCACGCTTCCCAGCTGTATCGCTATTTCTCAGTCACGAAGGCGCGGTTCGGCATCCTGACGAATGGGCGGGAGTGGCGTTTCTTCACCGACCTGGATGCCCCGAACAAGATGGACGAGAAGCCGTTCTTCATCTTCTCGGTTCTGGACCACAGCGACCAGGATTTCAGCGAGCTTGAAAAATTCGCAGCCTCGAATTTTTCAGTAAATGGCATCATTTCCGCAGCCAGCGATCTGAAGTTGAAGTCGCTCATAACGGCCGCACTGCGAAAGGAATTTTCTCAGCCTACCGATGATTTCATCCGCATGATCGGCCGGCGTGTTCATGAGGGCAATCTGACCGCCGAAGTTCGGGTTCGGTATGGCGCGATGATTGTCTCGTGCATTGCCGACATCCTGCGAGACCAAGCCAACCAGCGCCTCAAAGACGCGATTGACCGACCGGCCGTGCATGCAGCCGTCGTCGCTCCGCCCGTTCTGACGCCATCCGACGCAGCAACGGCCGACGAGGCCGCGGCGCAGGCTACCGTCAAGACAACCGACGATGAAATGGAAGCGTTCCGAATCATCAAGGCAATCGTGCGCAAGGATGTCGAAGTCAGCCGCATCTTCATGCGCGACGCAGCGTCCTATTGCGCCGTCCTTCTCGATGACAACAACCGCAAACCCATTGCACGTCTATATCTCGAAGGCCGCAGAAAACGCATCGGCATCTTCCACAATAAAATCGAGACGAAGCACGATGTCGAAGGCATCGACGACACGTACAAGCTGGGCGACGAAATACAGCGAGCCGTCCAGCTTTATCTGATGCCTTCGAGCGATGCGTAGCTACCGCGCCTCGATCCCCGCCGCCCGCACGATGGGCTCGAAGCCGGTGATCTCCGACTGCACGAAGGCGGTGTAGCTCTCCGGCGTGCTCTCGGGCGGCGGCGCGCCGGTCAGTTCCTCGAAGCGGGCGATGGTGGCGGCGTCGGCCAGCGATTCGCGGATGGCGGTGGCCACGCGGGCGACGATCGGCGCTGGCAGGCGGGCGGGGGCGGAGATGCCGAACCAGGCCGAATTCACCACATCCGCCCCGCCCTCCTTCAGCGTCGGCAGGTCCGGGAAGCGGGCGGAGCGGGTGGCGGAGGACACGGCGATGGCGCGCACGCTGCCATTGGCGATATGCGGCGCGGCGGAAGGCAGGCTGTCCATCATCGCCGGCACCACGCCCGCGATGGTGTCGGTCATCGCCGGGCCGGCACCGCGATAGGGAATCGGCGTCACCCGAATGCCCAGCGCCATGCCGAGCCTGACGCCGGTGAGGTGGCTGGAACTGCCGATGCCCGACACCGCGAAATCGATCTCCCCGGCGCGACGCACATGGGCGATGAACTCTTCCAGGTTCCGGGCAGGGTGATTCTTCGTCACCACGAGCACCGAGGGGCTGGCGACGACCAGCGCGATATGGGTGAAGTCCCGCATCGGGTCGTAGGACAGGCTGGGATACAGCGTCGGCGACACGCCGTGCGAACCGCTGTTGGACATCAGCAGCGTATAGCCATCGGGTTCCGCCTGCGCGACCAGGGCGGCGCCGATGGTGGCGCCCGCGCCGGGCCGGTTTTCCACCACGATGGGCTGGCCGAGCTTCGGACCCAGCCGTTCGGCGATCAGCCTGGCCATCACATCGGTGGTCCCGCCCGGCGCATAGGGCACCACGAGCCGTACCGGGCGCGAGGGCCAGGCGGCGGGCTGGGCCATCGCGGTCCGGCTCAGGGCAGGCGCGGCGAGTGCCAGCAGGGGAAGGCCGAGCGCAGCGCGGCGCGGGATCAGGGTCATCTTGCTTCCTCCGGATTTGGGCCAACGCGGCCCTTGCCCGGCTATGTGCCCCTGATCCCCCCGGATGCCAAGCCGGGATGCAACCGGTGTTTCAGATGCGGCCGAGCAGCAGCAGCACGACCACGACGATCAGCACGGTGCCGAGCAGGCCCATGCTGCCATGGCCATAACCATAGCCGTAGCCGCCAAAGCGCCCGCTGACGCCGCCGAGAAGCACGAGGATGAGCAGGATGATGAGGATGGTGCCGAGCATGACGATGCGCCTTCTGGTAATCTTCAGGCGCCGGGCGAAGGCCCGGGCCGGTCGGCTTGGAAGATGTGGCGGGCGATCAGGCGCCCGCCCGCCTCAGCGCGTCTCGATCGTCAGGCTGCGCCCGCCGACATTCATCTCCACGCCGCTGCGATTCTGCTCCTGATACGCCCAGTAGCCGAGGGCCCCGACCGCGATCAGCAGCACGCCGATAACGGGGTAAAGCATGTTGCGACTCATCTTCGGCAAATCCGTCTCTGTCTCCCGCGGGTTGTCATCGTCGCGGTTGAGTACAGATCGCCCCACACGCCTGGGAGTTCATGGCATCACGACGTCGTGATGCCCCATTGATGCGCGGCACCCGCCGCACAGCGGGTGCTCAGGCGGAAAGCCGCTCCAGCGCCGCCGCATCCACCTCGAAATTCGCATAGACGTTCTGGACGTCGTCATGGTCGTCGAGGATGTCGAGCAGCTTCAGCACCTCCCGCGCCTTCTCCTCATCCAGGTCGATGGTGGTGGTGGGCCACCATTCCAGCTTGCCGGCCTCGGCGGTGCCGAATTTCTGCTCCAGCGCATCGCGCACGGCGGCGAAATCCTCCACGGCGCAGGAAATCTCGTGGCCGTCCTCGCTGCTCTCCACATCGCCCGCACCGGCCTCGATGGCCGCTTCCAGCATGGTGTCGGCATCGGCGGCGGAGGACGGGTAGCGCAGCACGCCCTTGCGCTCGAACTGGAAGGCCACCGAATTGGTCTCCCCCAGGGCGCCGCCGTTCTTGGCGAAGATGGAGCGCAGGTCGCCGCCGGTGCGGTTGCGGTTGTCGGTCAGCGCCTCGACGATCACGGCGATGCCATAGGGGCCGTAGCCCTCGTAGCGCATCTCCACATAATCCTCCCCCACCCCGGCGGTGGCGGCGCGCTTGATGGCGCGGTCGATGGTGTCGCGCGTCATGTTCGCGACCAGCGCGGCCTTCACCGCGGCACGCAGGCGGGGGTTCATCGCCGGGTCGGGCAGGCCCTGCTTCGCGCTGACCGTGATCTCCCGGATCATCTTGCCGAAGGCCGCGGCCTTCTTGGCCCCCTGCGCCGCCTTGCGGTGCATGATGTTCTTCGCGTGCGAATGGCCCGCCATGGCCTCGGTCTCCGTCATCGGGCGGGGCGGGGTTGGTTCCCGGCCACCGTCGCTGGTCTCGGCGCTGCTATAACGGCCGGGGATGGTCGGCGGCAAATGCGGTCCGCCAATGCGACCTGCCGGGTGGGGGCAACCCGCCGACTTTCAATACCGGGTTCATCAATGCGGTGCACAATCCCCGCATGGCCCGGCAAGCGTATACGGCTACCACCCCCACCGACACGGTCCAGCGCCTGCTGCTGTGGCTCAGCCTCGGCGTGCTTCTGCTCACCCTGGCGGGGGTGGGCGTCAACCAGGTGCTGCTCGACCGGCTGCTGTACAACGCCGCCCGGTCCTGGAGCACGCAGCTCGCCCAGGACCTGCTGCGGGTGCACCCGCCCCTGCCCGCGGCGCTGCGCGGCGCACCTTCGAGCGCGGATGACATGGCGCGGCTGCGGGCCGTGCCCCTGCCGCCGGAATTCGCCCGTATCGAGCTGGTCGGCAGCGACGGCGCGCTGCTCGCCGAAAGCGGCAGCGCCGGCGGACAAAGGCCCGGCGCGGCGCGGGTGACGGTGGCGGTGACGGATGCCCAGGGCGAGGCCGGGCATCTGGTGGCCGCGCTGCGGGAGACGGGGCGGCGCGCGCAGCTTCGCGAGGCCTTCCGCACCGCCCAGCTCAGCATCGCGATCTTCGGTGCCATCACCCTTGGCCTGCTGGTCTGGCTCGGCCAGCGCGGCCGGCGCGCGGAAGCGGCCGCCGCCCGCGCCCGCCATCTGCTGCGGCACGACGCGCTGACCGGCCTCGCCACCCATGCCGAGCTGCGGGAACGCCTGGCGCTGACGCTGACGGCGGCGCGCGCGGCGCATCAACAGGTCGGTGTGCTGGTGCTGAACCTGCGCGGCTTCCGCGACTTCAACGCGCTGCATGGCCGCGCCACCGGCGATGCCGTGCTCGCGGCCCTCGCCCGGCGGCTGCGCGGGCTGGTGCGGCGGGACGACACGGTGGCGCGGCTGTCCGCCGACCGCTTCGCCGTGGTGCAGACCGCGATCGCCGGGGAGGAGGATGCGCTGAGCCTCGCGGAACGCCTGGCCAATGCCCTGGCGGAGCCCCTGCCCCTGCCCGGCGGCCCCGGCCAGGCGCTGGCGGTGGAACTCGGCCTGGCGATCGCCCCGCAGGATGGGGTGGAGGCGGAGTTGCTGCTGACCCGCGCCGAGGCGGCGCTTTCCGCCGCCCGCAGCCAGCCGGGGCCGACGATCCGCGGCTTCGAGCCGGCGATGGATGAGGCGGTGCGCTGGCGGCGGGAGACGGAGGCCGATCTGCGCCAGGCCATCGCCGAGGAGGCGCTGCTGCTGCACTACCAGCCGCAACGGCGCCTGCGCGACCAGAAGCTTGTCGGGTTCGAGGCCCTGCTGCGCTGGCCGCATGCGACGCGCGGCATGATCCCGCCGGTGGAGTTCATCCCGCTGGCGGAGGAGACCGGGCTGATCGTGCCGATCGGCGCCTGGGTGATCCGCGCCGCCTGCGCCGAGGCGGCGCAATGGCCGGAGGATCTGCGCATCGCGGTGAACCTCTCCCCCGCCCAGTTCCGCCATGGCGACCTGGTCTGCACCGTCGCGGACGCCCTGGCCCGCACCGGCCTGCCGGCGCATCGGCTGGAACTGGAGATCACGGAAAGCCTGTTGCAGGAGGACCCCGAGGATGTGGTGCGCCTGCTGCGCGACCTGCGCGGGCTCGGCGTCTCCATCGCCATGGATGATTTCGGCACCGGCTGGTCCAGCCTGGCGCATCTCTGGCGCTTCCCCTTCGGCAAGCTGAAGATCGACCGCGCCTTCATCACGGAGCTGGCGCGCGACCCGAAGCTTTCCGCCATCGTCGCCACCATCGTCGGCCTCGGCCGCATCCTGGACATGACCGTGGTGGCGGAGGGGGTGGAGACGGAGGAACAGGCGCGCATCCTGACGGCGGAAGGCTGCGAGCAGGGCCAGGGCTGGCTGTTCGGCCGGCCGATGCCGGCCGAGGCGGCGCGCCGGCTGATCGCGGAGGACCAGGATAAGCTGTCACGCAGCGCGGCGTGACGGCGGGTGCCCGGCCGACTATCGCAGGGGCATGCTGATCCGACCCGCCGCCGAGTCGCCGCATCTGTCCGAGGTCGCCACCTGGCTGCACGCCGAATGGTGGGCCGTGGATGGCCATGCACTGGCGGAAACGGAAGCCTTCCTGCGCCGCGCCACCGGCCCGGCGGCGCCCTGCGTGCTGATCGCGGAGCGGGACGGCCGGCCGCTGGGCACCGCGACTCTGGACCTGGAGGATCTGCCCAGCCGGCCGGAACTTTCGCCCTGGCTCGCCTCCGTGCTCGTGGCGCCCGCCTATCGGCGCCAGGGGGTGGCGACGGCGCTGGTGGCGGAGGTGCGGCGCCGGGCCGCCGCGCTGGGCCATGCGCGGCTATGGCTGTTCACTTCGGACCAGGCGCCCTTCTACGCGGCGCGGGGCTGGGTTCCGGAAGGGGAAGAGACATGGCGCGACCGCCCCGTGCGGCTGATGTCCTGCCGGCCCTGAGCATCGGCTCCCGGCCCTCCGCCAGCGCATCGAGAAACCCCTTCGCCTCCGCCCGCATCGCCGCCACCTTCTCCGGCGCCATCTTTGTCAGCGTCCGCAGCGGCATGGCCATGCGCGGGTTCCGGGCGAAGCGTGGCGCATGGCGTGCCATGAAATCCCAGTAGAGGAAATTGAAGGGGCAGGCGCCCGGGCCGGTCGGCCGCTTCACGTCATAGGCACAGCCCCGGCAGTGGTTCGACATGCGGTTGATATAGGCGCCGCTGGCGGCATAGGGCTTGGAGGCCATGACCCCTCCATCGGCATGCAGCGCCATGCCATGGGTATTGGGCAGCTCCACCCATTCATAGGCGTCGGCATAGACCACCATGTACCAGTCATTCACCTCCGCCGGGTCGAGCCCGGCCAGCAGGGCGAAGTTGCCGGTCACCATCAGCCGCTGGATGTGATGGGCGTAGGCGAGGTCTCGCGTCTGCCCGATCGCGGCCCGCATGCAGGCCATCGCCGTCTCGCCGGACCAGTAGAGCCAGGGCAGCTTCCGATGCGCCTCCAGCGCATTGGTGTCGCGGTAGTCCGGCATCTTCAGCCAGTAGAGACCGCGCACATATTCGCGCCAGCCGAGGATCTGCCGCACGAATCCCTCCACGGCATTCAACGGCGCATGGCCGCGCTGCCAGGCTTCCTCCGCCGCGCGGCAGGCGCGCATCGGGTCGAGCAGGCCGCAATTCATCGCCGCCGAGATCAGCGCGTGGAACAGCGTCGCCTCGCCTTCCGCCATGGCGTCCTGGTAGTCGCCGAAGCGCGGCAGGCGATGGGCGATGAAATCGGAAAGCGCCTGCTCCGCCGCCTCCGCCGTCACCGGCCATGCGAATCTTTCCGTCGTGCCGAAATGGTCCGGGAATTCGCGCTCGACCAGCGCGATGACGTCCCGCGTCACCGCATCCGGCGGGAAGGCGCGCGGCGCCGGGGGGCGCAGATCGGCGGGCAGCGCCGCGCGATTCTCCGAATCGTAGTTCCATTGGCCGCCGGCGGGCTCGTCCGGTGCATGCATCAGCAGGCCGGTCTCCCGCCGCATCTCGCGATAGAAGTACTCCATGCGAAGCTGCTTCCGCCCGGCCGCCCAGGCGCGGAAGCGGTCCAGCGAGCAGAGGAAGCGCGTATCCTCGCGGATTTCCACCGGCAGGCCGGTCGCCGCCGCCCAGCCCTGCATGTCCCGCAGCACGCGGAACTCGCCGGGGTGGGTGCAGATGACGCGCCTCGCGCCATGCGCCTTCGCCGCGCGCGCGACCTCCCCCGCCAGGCTCTGCGTATTCCCAGGATCGTCGAGCCGCACATAGTCCACGGTGATGCCGCGCGCGCGCAGCAGCTCGGAAAAGTGCCGCATGGCGGAGAGGACCAGGGCGATCTTCTGCTTGTGGTGGCGGACATAGGTGCATTCCGCCCGCACCTCCGCCATCAGCACCACGTCGCTTGCGGGATCGAGTCCCTCCAGCGCCGAAAGCTCCGGCGTGCATTGGTCGCCGAGCACGACGCGCAGCATCATGCGCGTTCGTAGCGCACCGCGCTGCCATCCTCGCCCGTGGTGGCGAAGCCCACCCAGGTGCCGGCGGCGTCGTAGAGGACATCCGCCCCCTCCCCGCCGATCACCACCACGCGGCTGCCGCCCGAGGCCGGGGTGATGCGCAGTTCCGGCGCCACCGCCTCGCCCTTGCGGGGGTCGATCAGCGGTACGCCGGGGCGCAGCGTGGCCATGCGCCACCAGGTCATCGGCGCCGCCTGGGCCGGCAGCCGCGCCTCCCCGCCCGCCGCGCGCAGCAGCACGGCGCCGGCGCTGGCGCGGGCGCTGCATTCGGTGCGGGTGCCGTTCTTGTCGAGCCGGGATTCCAGCGCCTGCAACCGGTCGCCGCGCCAGGCCTCCAGCGTTTCATGTCGGTAGCGGAAGACGGTGAAGCCCATCAGCTTCACCTCGATCCGCACATCGCTGGTCGCCTCCAGCACGCCGGCCTGTTCGCGGAAGCGCACGCTGTGGCGGCCGACCTCGCTGCCCGCCCGGATGATCCGGAACTCCAGCCCCGCCGGCTGCGCCAGCGCCGCATCCGCCATCAGCATCGCCGGGACCCCCGCCAGCACCGCGCGCCGCCGCATCACCCGCGCCCCGCGATGACGCCACGCCCGCCATCGACGCCGATGACCTGGCCGGTGATCCAGCCCGCGGCGTCGGAGAGCAGGAAGTCGGCCAAGGCGGCGCTGTCCTCCGCCTCACCCAGCCGGGGGATCGGGTGCTGCTTGGCAATGGCTTCGGCCATCTGGGGGCTCCGCGTCAGGGGTTCGGCCAGCGCCGTGCGGGTCAGGCTCGGCGCGATGCAGTTGACGCGGATATGTGGCGCCAGTTCGGCGGCGAGCGCCACCGTCACCCCCTCCACGGCCGCCTTGGCCGCGCTGATCGCCACATGGTTCGGAAAGCCCCTGCGCGCGGCGACGGAGGAAAACAGCACCACGGCACCCCTCCCCGCCGACAGCGCCGGGGCCGCCGCCTGCACCGCGAGCGCCGGCGCCGCCGCATTCAGCCGGAAGGTCTCCAGCAGGTCGGCCTCCGTCAGCCGGGCCAGCGGCTTCAGCAGGATGGAGCCGATGCAGACCGCGAGCCCCGCCAGCGGGGCGCCGGCCGCCGCCACCGCCGCCTGGCGCTGGCCAGGGTCGGTCACATCGCCCGCCAGGTGCCCGCAGCCCAGCTCCGCCGCCAGCGCGGCCAGGGGCGCCTCCCGCCGCGCCACCAGGAAGGGGCGCGCGCCACGGGCCGCCAGGCGCCGCGCCAGCGCCGCCCCGATCCCGCCCGTCGCCCCGAAGACCAGCACCTGACCCGCCATGACCCATATCCCGGAAGATTGGCGGCACAGATGGCCCCATCCCCATGAAGGAAAAGGCATCTACGGATGAACGGCCTGGTGGTCGCCAATCGCGCCGCGCCATGGCATGTTCCCCCCATGCGCCAATTGCTGCTGCTGAGGCACGCCAAGTCCTCCTGGGACGACCCGCGCCTTTCCGATCACGCCAGGCCGCTGAATGCGCGCGGGCGCCGCGCGGCGGTGGCCATGGGGGCGGCGATGCGGGAGCTGGGGCTGGCGCCGGATGTGGTGCTCGTCTCCTCCGCCCGCCGCACCCTCCAGACGCTGGAGGCGCTGGGACCGCTGGAAGGCCCACCGCTGATCGAGCCGATGGACGACCTGTACCTCGCGGCCTGGCCCAGCCTGATCGACGTGCTGCGCCGGGTGCGGGAGACGGCGCGCAGCGTGCTGGTGATCGGCCACAATCCCGGCCTGCACGACCTGGCGATGGCGCTCGCAGGCCCTGCGGCCATGGCGGCCGGCGGCCCGATGACCCAGCGGCTGGCGGAGGGCTATCCCACCGGGACCCTGACCGAATTCGCCCTGGCGCTGCCCTGGGGCCGCGTGGAGGCCGGCGGTGGCCGGCTGCTGCGGGTGCTGTCGCCCGCCGACCTGCCCACCGCCGATCCCCCTGACATGATCGCCTGACCCGATGTCCGCCACCCTGCCCCATCTGGCGCTGGAAGCCGCGCTGGACCCGGCGCTGGCCGCCGGCCTGTTCCGCAACCCCGTGCTGGCGGGGCGGCGCGCCGGGCGCAGCCGCTCCGTCGCCGCCACGCTGACCTGGCTCGACACGGCCAAGGGCGCCCTGGCGGCGCGGGAGCTGGCGCTGGAAGCCTCCGGCCCGCGCAGCCCGCGCCGGCTTCTGCGGGTGCTGCCCGGCGCCGTCTGGCGACCTGGCAGCCCGCCCGAGCTGCTGGCCAGCCTGGCCCCCGATGCGGCGCCCGAGGAAGCCGGCGACGCGCAGCTGCTGCCCCTGGCCGCCTTCGTCGGGCGGCGGCTGACCGTGCCGCTGGCCGGGGCGGTGGAGGCCAGCCTGCTGCATGGCGCGCTGCGCGCCGGGGCGGCGGAGCAGCCGGTGGCGCGCCTGACCCTCACCGGCCCCGCCGAGGCGGTGCTGGAGACGATGCAGGCCCTGGCCGGCGCCTTGCCCCTGCTGCCGCCCCGCTTCGCCCTGGCGGAGCAGGCGCGCGCCCTGGCGCAGGGCGAGGCGCCGCGCCCACGCCGCCTGGGCGCCCCGCGCCTCGATCCCGATATGGGCGTGGAGGCGGCGCTGAAGCTGCTGGTCGGCCATCTGACGGAGGTGCTGCTGTGGCACGCCCCGGTGGCGGAGGCCGGGCAGGATCCTTCGGGCGTGCACCAGATGCGCGTCGCCCTGCGCCGCCTGCGCTCTGCGCTCAAGGCCTTCCGGGCCGCGGCGGATGGGCCGGCGCTGCGCGGTTTCGATGCCGGGCTGAAGGATCTGGCCCGCGGCCTGGGTCCGGCCCGGGACTGGGACGTGTTCCTGGCCGGGCTCGGCGCCGAGCTGGCGGAGGCCCTGCCGGAGGAACCGCGCATCGCCGGCCTGCTGGCGGCCGGCCAGGCGCATCGTGCCGCCGCCTATGAGGCGCTGCGGACGCAGCTCTCCGGTGCCGAATTCCGCCTGCTGGTCTGGCATGCGGTCGCGCTGGACGTGCTGGCGCCCTGGAACGAGACCGCCGATGAGGCCGCCGCCGCCCGGCGCGCGGCGCCGCTGGAGGACCTGGCCAGCCATCTGCTGGCCAAGCGCTGGCGCCGGATGCAGGCCGTGGGGGAGGATGTCGCGCATCTGCCGGATGCGGAATTCCACGCCCTGCGTCTGGACGGCAAAAGGCTGCGCTACCTGGCGGAATTGTTCGCGCCCCTGTTCGGCCGCAAGCGCGGCCGCCGCTTCCTGGAGCGGCTGGCGGAGATGCAGGAACAGTTCGGCCTGGCGAATGACGCGACCGTCGCGCGCGCCCTGGTTGAGGGCGAGGCACGCGGCCCGGGGGCCTGGGCGGCGGGCGTCGCGGCCGGCTGGGCGCTGGCCCGGTCGCGCCGCGCGCGGGGCCGCGCGGAGAAGGCCTGGGCCGCCCTGCTGGCGGCGGAACCCTTCTGGAATCAAGGGTAAAGCAGGCCTTTTTCGCCTAAGATTTAATATAAATGAATGGGTTGCGCGGAGCTTGGCGCTTGGGTTACCCGTAGGTGCATGCCGGCGGCCATGCCGGTTCAGAAGCAGAGCATCGCACCCTTCCGTGTTCCGACGCCGCCGCATCTTCCGCCCCGCCCCCACCCCGCGCCGCTGGCGCGCGACCTTCGTCGCGCTGGTCGCCGCGCTGATCGTCGGCGCCCTGTCCGGTATCGGCCTGCCGCCCGACCTGATGGGCTCGGCGCCGCGCGAACAGGACTGGTCGGCGCTCGCCGCCGAGGTCCGGGTGGTGGATGGCGATACGCTGCGCCTGGGCGATCGCACCCTTCGGCTTTCGGGCATCGATGCGCCCGAACGCGGCCAGTCCTGCTCCGACGGCCAGGGCAATGCCTTTGATTGCGGCGCCGCGGCGGCGGAGGCGCTGTCCCGCCTCGTCAATGGCCGGTCGGTGCTGTGCCGGGTGCATGGGCGCGACCGCTACGGCCGCGGCCTGGGCCGCTGCAGCGCCGGCGGGGCGGAGTTGAACGCCGGGCTGGTCGGCGCCGGCTGGGCACTCGCCTATGGCGAGGATGAGACGGCGATGCTGCTGGTGGAAACCACCGCGCGCCTGGCCGGACGCGGCCTCTGGGCTGGCAGTTTCACGCGGCCGGACGCCTGGCGCCGCCGCAACTGAGGCGGACCGGGCAGTGCCCCGGGGACGACCCTCGGCGGCCCTGTCACACTCTTCATCCCGCCCCACGTTGCCAAGCAGGCAGAGACCCCCCTATCTTGCGTTGCACCATAACGGTGGCGCGAGTAAGGCGAGTGCCACCGCCCCCTGCCTGCGAGGAAGCAAGCCATGACCGTCACGGCCAACGGGTCCGTCACCTTTACCCTCGACGGCTCCAACCGCAGTACCAGCCTGCCTGTCCTCAAGGGATCGATCGGGCCGGATGTCGTCGACATCCGCAAGCTCTATGCCGACCTCGGCGTCTTCACCTTCGACCCGGGCTATGGCGAGACCGCGAGCTGCGAGAGCCAGATCACCTACATCGATGGCGACGAGGGCGTGCTGCTCTATCGCGGCTATCCGATCGAGCAGCTGGCCGAGAATTCCGACTTCATCGAAGTCTGCTACCTGCTGATGAACGGCGACCTGCCCACCGAGGCGCAGCTCGCCAAGTTCCGCAAGGGTGTGACCTACCACACCATGGTGCATGAGCAGATCCGCAACTTCTTCAACGGGTTCCGTCGCGACGCGCACCCGATGGCGATCATGTGCGGCGTGGTCGGCGCGCTGGCCGCCTTCTACCACGACAACCTCGACATCAACGACGCGCATCAGCGCGAGATCGCGGCCTTCCGCCTGATCGCGAAGGTGCCGACCATCGCCGCCATGGCCTACAAGTACAGCCAGGGCCAGCCCTTCGTGTATCCGCGCAACGACCTGTCCTACGCGGCCAATTTCCTGCACATGCTGAACTCGGTCCCGGCCGAGGAATACAAGGTCTCCCCGACCCTGGCCAAGGCGATGGACCAGATCCTGGTCCTGCATGCCGACCATGAGCAGAATGCCAGCACCTCCACCGTTCGGCTGGCCGGCTCCACCGGTGCCAATCCCTTCGCCTGCATCGCCGCCGGCATCGCCGCGCTCTGGGGCCCGGCGCATGGCGGCGCGAATGAGGCGGTGCTGAAGATGCTGGGCGAGATCGGCCACGTCGACAACATCCCGGACTTCATCGCCAAGGTGAAGGACAAGAACTCCGGCGTGAAGCTGATGGGCTTCGGCCACCGCGTGTACAAGAACTTCGACCCGCGCGCGAAGATCATGCAGCAGAGCTGCCACGAGGTTCTGTCCGAGCTCGGCATCAAGGACGAGCCGCTGCTCGACCTCGCCATGGCGCTGGAGAAGGTGGCGCTGGAGGACGAGTACTTCGTCTCCCGCAAGCTCTACCCGAACGTCGACTTCTATTCGGGCATCATCCTGAAGGCGATGGGCATCCCGACCAGCATGTTCACGGTGATCTTCGCCGTGGCGCGCACGGTGGGCTGGGTCAGCCAGTGGAAGGAGATGGTCGAGGACCCGTCGCAGCGCATCGGCCGCCCGCGCCAGATCTACACCGGCCCGGCGCAGCGGGACTATGTCGCCGTGCCGAAGCGCGGCTGAGGCCAGCGACCGTCGAAGGGTGGCCGTTCACCGGCCACGCCTTCGCCCCCCTTCCAGCCCCGCCGGCCCTGCCGCGCGGGGCTTTTTCGTGCCGGTTGTAGGCCTACCCCCCTTCACAACCCGGGGCCGGCGCGCCGGGCCTGGCCATCCCCCGAAAAAATCCGTCCGTGCCAGGCCCCCTGCCCGGACACCGTTGCGCAACCGCGAAATCCAGGGCGCGGCAATTGCGGCGATCGGCCAAGCAATTGAATCATCGTGGAAAAATCCAGTGATGCAGTCAGGCCGCAGCTTCGCCATCTGGGAGAATGTCTTCGGGCCAGCTCTGGCATCCCGCGAAATTTTGCCCAGCCTGCAACTCGAACGCGTGTTTTCTTAAAAATCTGTGCAAATTCGACTTGATGTCCCGGCGAGTTCAGGGAATCTATCTACGTAGGGTTGATATCCACAGGGGACATAAACCAGATGAGCGATCCACTCCGCCCGGGCTCCGGCAAGGAGCTCGATGAACTCGTGCGCAACCGGCTTCGCCTCTGGCCGCAGCGGCCGCCCGGAATCACGCGCACGCCGAAACAGCCGGGCACCTGGCTGCGCGGGCGGCCGGGCGAGCTTTCGCTGGTGGCGCAGCCCTTCCTGAAGCTGCCCGGCACCAATACCTACCGGACCATCCCCGATGGCCTCTGGCTGCATTTCAGCCCGGACCCGACGGACCGCTACGCCGACATCCTCTGCATCGAGGCCTGCGGCTCCATCACCAATCTCCAGGACAAGCGGGCGCGCTTCGCGCCCTCCACCTCCTCGCTCCTGGTGGTCTGCCCGCTGCGCTGGATGCTGGACCGGGTGGGGACGGAGGATCAGACCCCGCGCTGGCGCCTGATCCGCCTGCTGCGGGAGGCGCCGACCGAGCCGCTGGTGCTGCCGGTGCGCGATGTGCGCGTCCTGTACGGCCTGAAGGCGCGCCACTACCTGGGCTTCGCCAAGTCCCAGATGCCGCAGCCACATGAGTATTTCTGCCCGATGGAGGCGCTGACGGCAGTCGATGGTCATGAGGCGCCGGCCATGCGCTCCCTGATCGGCCGGGCCAGCGCCAGCGCGAATTTCATGACCCCTCCATGACCTTGCATCGCCAGGCGCGGGTCGGCGCGGCGCGGTGGGGCGCCGCATCGGCCCGGGCCTGGCGGCCACGGTCGCGGAAAAAGCCACAGGAACTTCACACATCCCCCCTGCCCGATCCGCCAAAGCCGCTCTAGATGCGGCAGGACATCCGGTCACGGCGGGAATCAATGACACTTCACAGGCGCGGTTTCGGTCTGGCCGCGGCGGGTTTCGCCGCCACCGGGATGCTCGGCAGGCCCGCTTTGGGCCAGGGGACCTCCTCCGGCGTCTCCGGCCCGCTGGTGCTCTATACCTCCCAGCTCGAACCCGACGCGGCGCAGACGGTGGAGGCCTTCCGGGCGCGGCATCCAGGCATCACCGTGGAATGGATCCGCGCCGGCACGGGGCAGATCATGACCCGCCTGCGCGCCGAGATCGCCGCCGGCCAGCCCCGCCCCGACGTGCTGCTGCTGGCCGACAGCCTGACCTTCGAGGGGCTGCGCCGTGAGGGCCGGCTGCGGCCGAGCCCGGAGGTTCAGCTCGGCGGCACGCCGGCGGCCCAGGTGGATGCGGCGCGCGGCTATTTCGCCACCAAGCTCATCACCACCGGCATCGTCCACCACGCCCGCGCACCCTTCGTGCCCAAGGCCTGGACCGACCTGCTGGAGCCCCGCGCCCGCAACCAGGTGGCGATGCCCTCGCCTGCCGTCTCCGGTGCCGCCGCCATCCATCTCTGTGCCCTGGCGCAGAACCCGGCGCTGGGCTGGTCCTATGTGGAGCGGTTGGTGGCGCATGGCGTGCAGGCCCGCGGCGGCAATGGCCCGGTGATGCAGGCCGTGGCCGGCGCCGAGCGCGCCTTCGGCATCGCCATCGACTACCTGCCGATCCGCGAGGCGGCGCGTGGCGCCCCGGTGCGCTTCGTCTTCCCGGAGGATGGCGTCTCCGCCATCACGGAGCCCGCCGCGATTCTCTCCACCACCCGCAACGCCCCGGCGGCCATCGCCTTCCTCGACTTCCTGCTGTCCCGCCAGGGCCAGGAACTGGCCTCCCGCCAGGGCTTCCTGCCGATCGATCCGGAGGTCGCGCCGCCGGCCGGCTTCCCGGACCCGAAGTCGATCCGGATCATGCCGCTCGATGCCGCCCGCGCCGCCGAGGAACAGCCCGACCTGCTGCGCCGCTTCGCCGCGCTGGTCGGCGGCTGAGACGCAAGGCAACCGCGTGACGCGGGACAGGGACCCCGCGCCGGGGCAAGGCCTCGGGCGGGGTATCGCGGCCCTGTCCTTCGGCTGGCTGCTGCTGGTCGGCGCCCTGCCGCTGGCGCGGCTGCTGGCGGAGGCGCTGGCCGGCACCGCGGTGGCGCAGGCCCTGGGGGATGCCGCGATCTGGCGCGCGACCTGGCGATCCCTGATCCTTTCCATCTCGGCCGCCGCGCTGGCGACGCTGATCGGCGCGGCCCTGGTCTGGGCGCTGCTGCTGCGCGACCTGCCGGGGCGGCGGGTGCTGATCTTCCTGGCGGTGCTGCCGGCGCTGGTGCCGGCGCAGGTGATGGCGCTGGGCTGGATCCAGGCCGGCGGCCCGGCCTCCCCATTGCTGCTGGCGCTGGACCTGGCACCGCCGATCGGCACACCCAATCCGATCTATTCGCCCCTCGGCATGGCGCTGCTGCTGGCCGTGCAATCGGCGCCGCTGGTGCTGCTGGCCACCGCCGCCCTGCTGCGCCGCGTGCCGGGCGAGGTGGTGCTGGCCGCCCGCGGGCTGGGCGCGACGCCGGAGTCCGCACTGCGCCGCGCCGTCTGGCCGCTGCTGGCGCCGGGGCTGCTGGCCGGCGCCGGCCTCGCCTATGTCGCGGCGCTGGGCAATTTCGGCGTCGGCGCGCTGATCGGCATTCCGGCGCGGTTTCCGGTGCTGCCGGTGCTGATCTGGCAGCGGCTGTCCTCCGGCGGCACCGCCTCCCTCGCCGAGGCGGCGGCGCTGGCGCTGCTGCTGGCCGCGATGGCGGCGCCGGCCTTGCTGCTGCAGGCGCTGGCGGCGCGGCGGGCGCCGGCTTCCGGCCGCTTGCCCTTCACCGCGGTAGCGCTGCCGGGCGGGGCCGGGGCGACGGTTTTCGGCGCGGTCGGGCTGTATCTGTTGGTGGTGCTGGCGGTGCCGATGCTGGCCCTGCTGGCGGCCGCGCTGGTGCCGGCGATGGGGATGGAGCTGAACGCGGCCTCCGCCACGCTGCGGCACTTCGGGGCGGCGGTGGCCCCGGATGCGCAGACCGGACGGGCCTTCGGCAATTCGCTGCTGCTCTCGGCCGGCGCGGCGCTGCTGCTGGCCGCCGCCGCTTTGCCCATCGCGCTGACGCTGCGCGCCCGGCCGGTGCGGCTGGCCGCGACCTCGACCGACCTGCCCTATGCCCTGCCGGGCGCCTGCACCGGGGTCGCCGCCATCCTGGTCGTGCTGTCCCTGCCGGGCGGCGGGGCGCTGTATGGGACGCTGGGGCTGATCCTGTTCGCCTATCTCACCCGCTTCCAGGCGCTGGCGCTGCGCCCCGCAGCGGCGGCGGCGGCGCGGCTGGACCCGATCCTGGAGGAAGCGGCGCGCGGCATGGGCGCCGGCCCCTGGCGCCGGCTGTGGTCGATCCACCTGCCGCCCCTGGCCCCGGCCCTGGCGGCCGGCGGCATCCTGGTGGCGCTGACGGCGGTGAACGAGGTGACCGTCTCCTCCCTGCTCTACGGGCCGGGGACGCAGACGCTGGGCGTGCTGGTCTTCAGCCTGCAGGAAAGCGGCCAGTCGCCGCTGGCCGCCGCCGTGTCCTGCCTGGCGCTGCTGCTGAGCGCGGCGCTGATGGCGGCGGCGACGCTGGCCGCGCGGCGGCTGCCGGCGGGGACGCTGCCCTGGCGGCCTTGATCGTCATGGCAAAGGGGCGGTGGCCGCGTTATCCTGCCTTCATGAACGAGGTCCTGACCATCCAGCTCCGCGACAGCGCCCTTGCCGATTTCGTGCGGCGACGTGCTGCGGAAGAACAGCGGACGCCGGAAAGCCTGGTGGAGGACGCGCTGCGCGCCCTGCAGGTTGAGGACGCGCAGCGCGCGATAGCGGAAGCTGAGCAGGTGACGCTGATCGTGGCGCCGGAACTTGAGGGGTGGGAGGGCATCGCTCTCCGCGACGAAGAGGAGACGGAGGAGCAGTTCGCCCGCCGCCAGGAGAGCTTTCGGCTGCTGATGGGTCGGCCCTGACGGACCAGCCGCTGCGCCTCGGGGATTTCGTCTGGACCAGCTTCCCGCTGTCCGAGTTCCCGACACGCCCGGGACCGCGCCATATCGGCTACGTCGTTCAGGTGGAAGCGGGACGCTCGGGCGGGGCGGCTGCCTTTCTGGCCTACACCACCAGCAGCGGATTGCATTTCAACCCTCCGCTGCCGCTTGGCGTCCACAGCTTCGACGCCGCGCAGGCCCGCGGCCTCGGGCAGGAACGGGCCTTCCGTCTTGACCTGCGCCGTCTTGCTTTCCTACCGCTGACAAGCGCCTGGTTTCCCGAATTGAGCCAACCCGGCCGGGGTATCGTCGGTCGCGCTCCGGCCGCTTTGCGACGCGTCCTTGATGAAAGCTTCGCCATACTGATTCGGCGAAGCCCCGCAATTATCGAACGGCTCGGTCCTGGCTGGCGATGACCCGCCTCACACCGCCAGCGAATAAAACATCCGCGCCGCCGTCAGGAACAGGAACAGCGCAAAGGCCCGCTTCAGCAGCAGCGGCGGGATGGTATGCGCCAGGTGCACGCCCCAGGGCGCGGCGATCATCGAGCTCGGCACGATCAGCGCGAAGCCGATAAGGTTCACATAGCCGAGGCTCAGCGGTGGCAGCAGCGGATCGTTCCAACCACCATAGATGAAGCCGATGGTGGCCGGCACCGCGATGATGATGCCGAAGGCACTCGCCGTGGCCACCGCGCCGCGGATCGGCGCGCCGAACATGGACAGGATCGGCACACCCACCGTGCCGCCACCGATGCCCATCATGGCGCTGACCGTGCCGATGAAGCCGCCCAGGCCATGGCGCAGCGGGCCGGTCGGGAAGCTGTCGCGCAGCTTCCACTCCACGCCGGTGAAGCCCATGTTGAGCGCGACGAGAATGGCGATGACGGCAAAGACCAGCGTCAGCGCCTCCCCCTTCAGCCAGATCGCCAGGAAGGTGCCGAGCAGCACGCCGAGACCGATCGAGGGCGCCAGCGATTTCAGCAGCGGCACGTCCATCGTGCCCTTGGCGTAGTGCTTGCGCGCCGACTGGATGCTGGTCGGGATGATGGTGGCCAGCGAGGTGCCGACGGCCAGCTTCATCTGCACCGCCTCCGGAATCCCGAACAGCGGAAAGACGTTGAACAGCACGGGCACGATCACGATGCCGCCGCCGACGCCGAGCAGCCCGGCCAGGGTGCCGGAAATCAGCCCGGTGATCGCCATGGCGACGGCGAGCCCCGCCAGCCAGTAGGGGTCGGTCATATGCTCCACGGGGACGGCAACTCCTGATGCGGGCCTGGGGTTGGCGTGCCATACACCCCGCCTCCCACCGCGTCATCCCGGGGTCATCCGCTTGCCGATCATCGACGATCCCTGGTTCTGGGCGCTGGCCCTGCCCGCCTTCCTGCTGACCGGGGTGAGCAAGGGCGGCTTCGCCTCCGGCGCCGGCAATGTCGCGGTGCCGCTGATGTCGCTGATCGTGCCGGCGCCGCAGGCCGCCGGCATCGCCCTGCCGGTGCTCTGCGCGATGGACATCTCCTCCATCCGCGCCTGGTGGGGACGGTGGAGCGTCGACCAGCTGCGCATCATCCTGCCGGGCGGGTTGCTCGGCATCGCCGCCGGCGCGACGGTGTTCGGGCTGATGAGCAATGCGGCGGTGAAGCTGATGGTGGGCGGCATCGCGCTGGCCTTCCTGGCGCGCAGCCTGTGGCAGGCGCGGCCCGGCCGCGCCACGCCGGCGCCGGCCACGCCCAGCCGATTGCGCGGCGGCTTCTGGGGCATGATCTCCGGCCTGACCAGCACGGTGGCCCATGCCGGCGGGCCGCCGCTGGCGGTCTATATGTATCCGCTGCGGCTGGACCGGGCGACGCTGGCGGCGACCACCGTCGTCTTCTTCGCGGTGATGAACTACGTGAAGCTCATCCCCTATGCGCTGCTCGGCCAGCTTTCCGTCACCAACCTGCTGACCAGCCTGCTGCTGCTGCCGATGGCCCCGCTCGGGGTGAAGCTCGGCATCTGGCTGCAATCACGGATGAGCGACAAGGTCTTCTACCGCATCGTCTATGTGATGCTGGGCGTCACCGGCACGAAGCTGGTCTGGGACGGGCTTTGGGGGATCTTCTGATCACCCCCCCGAGCGGTAGGCGGCCAGGATTTCACCACCCGCCGTGCCGGCCTTCGCCTCCCAGTCCCGCACCGCCTTGCCGCCGGCCTCCTTCAACGCCGCCAGCAGGGGCGCGCCGGGACGGGCGATGGTGACGCCATTCTCGCGCATGCGCGTCTGGTTCGCCGCGTCGCGCGTCTCCAGCAGGGTCCAGAGGCCGGCTTCGGTGCGGGTCGCAGCGCGTTCCAGGGCGGCGCGCTGGCCGTCCTCCAGCGCCCGCAGCTTCGCCGGATCGCCGAAGGCCAGGCTGACCGGCATGGCGTAGCCGATCTCGGTGAAATGCGGCAGATGTTCCCACAGCCGCCGCCCGGCGCCGCCATCGCCGGAGGACAGCACGGCATCCAACGAGCCGTCGGCCAGCCGCGTCGCCACCGCCTGGAAGCTCAGCAACTCCGCCGCCGCGCCCAGGGCGCGCAGCGTCTCGGTGCCCGTCGCGTCATAGGTCCGCACCTTCAAGCCGCGCAGATCGGCCGGGGTGGCGATGGGGCGGCGGGACCAGATGCCGGTGGGCGGCCAGGGCGTGCAATGGAGCAGCGTCACGCCAAGCTTTTCGAGCGCCGCCAGATAGGCGGGGCGCGCCGCGACCAGCAGGCGCTTCGCTTCCTCGGCCGAGGTCGCCAGGAAGGGCAGCGAGGACAGCAGGAAGACGGGGTCGAGTTCCCCCAGCGCGCCGGCAAAGGCATCGCCGATGGCAAAGCGCCCTTCCGCCACCGCCCGCGGCATGGCGGCGGAGCGCACGCCGCCCGGCGCGTCGAAGGCCGGCGTGATCAGCAGCGGTTTGGCCGCCTCCGCCAGCCGCACCAGACCCTCGGCCGGCATGGCGCCCGCCGGATACTCGGTGGCGGCGGTCCAAGCACCCCCCGTCTGCTGCGCCCCGGCTTGTTGGGTCATCGACACCAGGGGCATGGTGGCGGTCAGGGCGATCAGGTTGCGGCGGCGCATGGGGCGGGACTCCGGGGACGCCGCCAGCATAGGACGGGACTCGGGTGATGGCGGAACAAAGTCTTGGTGTATTGGGCGGCATGGGGCCGTTGGCCTCGGCGCAGTTCATGCTGCGGCTGACGCTGCTGACCGATGCGGCGCGCGACCAGGACCATATCCCAGCCGTGCTCTGGTCCGACCCCCGCGTGCCCGACCGCACGGCAGCGCGCCTTGGCGGCGGCGAGGACCCCCTGCCCGCCTTGCTGCGCGGCATCCATGGGCTGGAGGCCGCCGGCTGCGGCGCCATCGCCATCCCCTGCAACACCGCCCATGGCTGGTTCGAGGCGATGCAGACGGCGACCCCTCTGCCGATCCTGCACATCGTCGATGCGGCGGAGGCCGAACTTTTCCGCGTTGGCGTCACCCCCGGCCCGATCGGGTTGATGGGCACCGCAGGCACCTTGGCGATGCGGCTCTACCAGGAAAGGCTGGAGCCGCGTGGCTGGACCTGCCTGGTGCCGGATGAGGCGGAGATGGCCCGCCTGGTCTCCCCCGGCATCGCGGAGGTCAAGGCCAACCGGGTCGCGCAGGCCTATGCCCCCCTGGCCGAGGCAGCGCGCAATCTGGTGGCGCGCGGCGCGCGCGCGGTGGTGCTGGGCTGCACCGAGATCCCCCTGGGCATCGCCGCAGGACCCGTCCTGCCCTTCCCGGTCTGCGACACGATCGATGGGCTGGCGCGGGCGGCGATCGGCTGGGCGGGGAAGCGGAGCTCACCTCAGATGTGAACGAACCGACGCAACTTCTGCCGCGTTGCCACTTTGAAGCCGGGAGTATTGCTACCGCAACGCAGCACGACCGGGGGTGCCCTTGGATAATTTCACCATGGCGACGCGCCGCTTTATCGCCACGCTCTACTGGATTCCGGACTGGCTCGTCAGCATCGCGCTGTTTGCCATCGCCATCGGCCTGGCCCTGCTGGCCAAGCGCATCATCTTCCGCTTCGCCACGCGGCTGGTCAGCGAGAAGGACCTGTTCTGGCGGTCGCTGGTGCAGCGGACGGAGGGGCCGATCCGCCTCGCCCTCATCATCATCTGCCTCGGCTTCGCCGTCAGCGTCGCGCCGCTGAGTTTCAGCCAGGCCAGCATGGCCCGGCACCTGCTGCTGGTCTGCTTCATCTTCCTGATCGGCTGGGTGGCGCGGAGCGTGCTGCACATCTGGGTCACCATCTATCTGCGCCGCTTCAAGCTGGATTCGGAGGACAACCTCCTCGCCCGCAAGCACACCACCCAGTCGCGCATCCTCCAGCGCGTGGCCGGCTGGCTGATCATGACGATCACCATCGCCGTGGCGCTGATGACCTTCGAGGGTGTCCGCCAATATGGCGTGTCCCTGCTCGCCTCCGCCGGTGCCGCCGGCCTGGTGCTGGGCCTTGCGTTGCAACCCCTGCTGAAGAACCTGGTCGCCGGCATCCAGCTCGCGGTGACCCAGCCGATCCGGCTGGAGGATGCGGTGATCGTCGAGGGCGAATGGGGCAATGTGGAGGAGGTGACGGCGACCTATGTCGTCATCCGGCTATGGGACTGGCGCCGGATGGTGCTGCCGCTGAGCTACTTCCTGGAACATCCCTTCCAGAACTGGACCCGCGAAAGCGCCAGCCTGATCGGCACCGCGATGATCCATGTGGACTACACCGCACCGGTGGATGCCATGCGCCGCAAGCTGAACGAGATCGCCGCCGCATCGCCGCTCTGGGACAAGCGGGTGGTGAACATGCAGATCACCGAGTTGCGGCCGCAGACCATGGAGGTGCGGATGCTGGTCAGTTCGACCAATGCCGGCCGCACCTTCGACCTGCGCTGCGAGGTGCGGGAGAAGATGATCGCCTTCCTCCAGCAGGAATATCCGCATGCCCTGCCGCGCAACCGCGCGGAGCTGGAAGGGCATCAGGAACGTCCCATCGCGGTGCGCAGCGAAGTGTCGCGGCGCATGCGGGCCGCCTGAGTTTGATCGCGCGATTCAGACCTCCGGTGCCTTCGCACCTTCGGTCATCGCGCTTTACACGGCCTCGGGATCGAACAGATACCCCACGCCGCGCACGGTCCGGATGGCCATCGGCCGGGTCGGGTTGCGCTCCACCTTGCGGCGCAGCCGCATGATGCGCAGGTCGATGGCACGGTCGAAGGCCTCAGGCTCCTCGTCGCCGGAGGTACGCTCCAGCAGCCAGTCGCGGTGCAAGGCGCGGTTGGGGTTCTCGACGAACAGCTTGAGCAGGGTGAACTCACCCTCGGTCAGCGTATCCTCCCGCCCTTCGGCGGTCAGCAGCAGGCCGCGGCGCAGGTCGAGCACGGCGCCGCCGATGCGGGTCTTGCCGGGCGGCAGCGCCTCCGGCTTCTGGGCGGCCTGGGCCGCGCTTTCCGCCCCGGCGCGGCGCATCACCGCGCGGATGCGGGCCAGCAGTTCGCGCGGCTCGAAAGGCTTGGTGATGTAGTCGTCGGCGCCGGATTCCAGCCCGACCACGCGGTCCACCAGGTCACCCGCCGCCGTCAGCATGATGATCCCGAGCAGGGCGGATTGCCCGCGCAGCCAACGCGCCAGGGCAAAGCCATCCTCGCCGCCCGGCAGGCCGACATCGAGCAAGGCGGCATCCGGCATCCCCGCCGCCACCGCCGCCCGGCAGGCGCGGCCATCGGCCACCCCCTCCACCACGAAGCCCTGGCCGGAGAGATAGGCGCAGATGGTCTCCCGCTGGAACGGGTCATCCTCGACGACAAGGAGATTGGTCGTGCCACCCGCCATGCGCGATCGTTCCTCGGCCTACTCGCGATTCGAGACACTCCGTTACAAACCCCAGCGAGTCCCGTCAAAGGTCGCCTTGGCACGAAACAGGTGAAACAAACCGCGATGGACGACGAAACACAAGCGCAGCCGGATTCGGGCATAAGGGCGGGATGCTACATCTAGAGCGTTCCGCCGGCGGGTCGTCGGCGGCTGAGCTTGCCGCCTTGCAGGCGGAGGCGCTGGCCCATCTCGCCGGTCCCTTCGCGCTGTTCGATGCCCAAGGCCGCCTGGCCTCGGCCAATCGCAGCCTGGCGCAATTGCTGCCCGATCCCGGCGAAGGCGCCGAACCGCTCCAGCACATGGAAGCGATGCTCGCCGCCATCGGCCGTGCCGGCGCCGCGCTCAACCCCGAGGTTTCGGAACCGGAGGACGCCGCCACCTGGCTGCCGCTCGGCTTCGACCTGGCGCGCAATCTGGACTGGCAGACCCCGCGCGGGCAATGGTTCCGCATCGTGATCCGGCGGCTGGATCACGGCTTTGTGCTGACCGCAACCGATATTTCCGACCTGAAGCGGCGCGAGACGGAGCTTTCCGCCACCCAGGCCGTGCTGCAGACCGTCTTCGACCACATCACCGACGGCGTGGTGATGTGGGATGCGGAGATGCGCCTGCAGTTCTGGAACCGGGAGACCCTTCGGGTCGGCGAGTTCCCGAATCACCTGGCCTATAAGGGCGTCAACGTCCTGGACGTCATGCGCTACCAGGACCAGCGCGGCGAATTCGGCCCCCCTCCGGCGGATGAGGCGGAGCTGGAGGCACGGGTCGCCCAGCGGGCCGCGCTGCTGAGCCGGCCCGGCGGCATCTCCTATATCCGCCAGACCCCCTCCGGCATGTGGCTGGAGGTGAAGACCGTGCCGGTGGAGGGCGGCGGCGCGGTGCTGATGTATCGCGACATCACCAGCCTGAAGCAGCGGGAGGAGGAGCTGGCGGCGGCGCGCGCCATGCACCAGCTCATCCTGGACAGCATGACGGATGGCGTCGTGCTGATGAATGGCGACCTGACCTTCCGCCTGGGCAACCGCGCCGCCATCCAGATGTTCGACATGCCGGCCGAGCTCGGCACGCCCGGCGCCTCGGCCGTCGACGCCATGCGCTACCGCCTGCGGCGCGGCGATTTCGGCCCGCCGCCGGAAGACCCGGCGGCCTTCGAGGAGCTGGTCGAGCGCCGGCTGGCCCTGGCCCGGGAACCCGGCGGCGAGCCGCAGATGATCCGCGGGGCGCGGGGTGAATGGATCGAGGCCTCCTCCGTCGCCACGCCCGATGGCGGCACCTTGGTGATCTACCGCGACATCTCGGTGCTGAAGACTCGGGAGGAGGAGCTTCAGGCCGCCCGCGCCACGCATGAGCTGGTGCTGGACACCATGAATGACGGGCTGGTGCTCTGGAGCCCGGACCTGCATGTGCGGCTGCTGAACCGCCAGCTCGCCGGCTTCTATGGCATCCCCGAGGAGCTGACGGTCCCGGGCGCCGATGGCCGCGAAATCCTGCGCATGATGCACCGGCGCGGCGACTACGGTCCGCCACCGGCCGAGGGCACGGCGCTGGAGGCGGCGGTGGAAGGCCGTGTGCGGGCCATCCTGCATCCGGTGGGCGACAGCGACATCCGCCGCGCGCCCTCCGGCGCCTGGGTCGAGATCACGCGCCAGCGGCTGCCCGATGGCAGCGTGCTGTCCACCTACCGCAACGTCTCCCGCCTCCAGGCGCGGGAGGCCGAGCTGCGCCAGGCGCGCGACATGGCGCGCGGCGCAGAGGCCGCGCTGTCCGCGACGATCGAGAATATGAGCCAGGGCCTGGTCATGTTCTCCCCGGATCGCAAGGTGCAGATCATCAATCGCCGCGCCATCGAATTGCTGCGCCTGCCGATGGAGCTGGCGCGGGAAGGCACGCCGCTGGAACACATCACCGCCTGGCAGCTCGGCAGCGGCGAGTATGAGGACAGTCCGGAAGGCATCGAGCGGGCCCAGGCCGTGATCGCCGGCGCGCCGCTGCCGACCGGCCATTTCGTGCGCCGCCGCCGCGACGGTTCGGTGCTGGAGGTCGAATCGGTCCGCCTGCCGGATGGCCGTTCCGTCCGCACCCTGACCGATGTGACCGAGCGCAAGCGGCAGGAGGAAGCGCTGGCCGCGGCGCGGGACGAGGCGCGCGCCATCAATGCGGCGCTGGGCGCGACCATCGAGCATATGAGCCAGGGCCTGGTCATGGTGGACCCCGACCGCCGGGTCCGCGTGATGAACCGCCGCGCCGCCGAGATCCTCGCACTGCCGCCGCATCTGGCGCAGCCCGGCGTGCCCTTCGGCGAGCTTGTCGCCTTCCAGCATGCGCGCGGCGATTATGACGGGTCGCAGCACCGCATCGAGGAGGCACGCCGCGCCATCGCCGGCGAGGCGCTGAACGAGGAACGCTACGAACGCGCCCGCCGCGACGGCACGGTGATCGAGGTGCATGCCCGCACCATGGAGGATGGCGGCGCGGTGCGGACCTATATGGACGTGACCGAGCGTAAGCGGGTGGAGGGCGCGCTGGCCGCCGCAAGGGATGCGGCCGAAGGGGCGAACCGCGCCAAATCGGCCTTCCTCGCGGCGATGAGCCACGAAATCCGCACGCCCATGAACGGCGTGCTCGGCATGCTGGAAGTGCTGGAACGCACGCCGCCCGGCCCGGCGCAGGACCGCTGCATCGCGGTGATCCGCGAAAGCGCCGGATCGCTGCTGCGCATCATCGACGACCTGCTGGATTTCTCGAAGATCGAGGCCGGGCGGATGGAACTGGAAACCCTGCCCTTCTCCCTGCGCGGCCTGGTGGAAGGCGCCGTGGACACGCTGACGGTGGAGGCCAAGCGCCGCGGCCTGCTGCTGTTCGCCGACCCGATCGGGCCGGAGACGCCGCAATCGCCGGACATGGTTTCCGGCGACCCGGTGCGGGTGCGGCAGATCCTGTTCAACCTGGTCGGCAATGCCATCAAGTTCACCGATGTCGGCTTCGTCCGCCTGCGCGCTTCCGCCAGCCGGGACGGCGATTCGGTCATCGTCTCCCTGATGGTCGAGGACAGCGGCGTCGGCATGACGCCGGAGCAGTTGGAAAAGCTGTTCCAGCCCTTCGCCCAGGCCGATACCTCCACCACCCGGCGCTTCGGCGGCACCGGGCTCGGCCTGTCCATCGTGCGGCGGCTGGCGCAGTTGATGGGCGGCGACGTCTCGGTGGAGAGCACGGCAGGGCGCGGCAGCCGATTCGCCGTCACGCTGCGCCTCGGCCTGGTGCATGCGGCGGATCTGGCGCAGGCGGCCGAGCCCCTGCCCGCCCTGCCGGCCACCGCCAACAGCGACATCCCCCGTTTGCTGGTGGTGGACGACCATCCGGTGAACCGGGAGGTCCTGGCCCGGCAGCTTGAGCTGCTGGGCTGCCAGGCGGACATGGCGGAGGACGGCGCCCAGGGCCTGGCGCGCTGGCGCGCCCAGCGGCACCGGCTGGCGCTGGTCGACCTGCATATGCCGGTGATGGACGGGCTGGACCTGGCGCGCGCCATCCGGCGGGACGAGGCGGCCGACCCTTCGCTCGGCCGCGCCATCCTGATCGCGGTGACGGCGAATGCGCTGAAGGGCGAGGATGAGCGCTGCTACGCCGCGGGCATGGATGGTTTCCTGGCCAAGCCGCTGGCGCTCGAGCTCCTGGCGCGCACGCTGGCGCGCTTCCTGCCCGCCCAGTCGGCCGCGACGGGGGCGGAGCCGGGACCGCCACCGGCGGAGATCGCGCCGCTGTTCGACCCCGAGGCCCTGCGCAGCCTGTTCGGCGCCGAGCCGAAGCGGCTGGCCGGGCTGCTCGCCAGCTTCCGGGAAGGCGTCCGGCGCGATGTGGAGGCGGTGACGGCGGCACTGGCGGCGCGGGACCTGCCCGGCGCGGCGGCGGCGGCGCACCGGCTGAAGGGCGCCGCACGCATGGCCGGCGCCCGGCCGCTGGCGGATCTGCTGGCGGTGGTGGAACTGGCGGCGCGGGAGGGTGATGCGGCGGCCGCGGGCGCCCCGGCGGCCAAGCTGCCAGCCCTGGCGGAGCGGACCCTGGCCGCCGTGCAGGCCGCGGGATGAGGGCCTGAGCCTTCCCGCTTCGCCAACTTGGCCTGGCTTGGCCTGCCCCTGGCCAGCCGGGCTGGCGCCTATCTCAATTGCGACTCATTCGCAATTGCGGTCAGTCGCAATCGCAGCCGGGCGCCTCTGTGGTCATGCCCTGCACGACGTGATGGTCGATCCATTCCGCCACCAGGCGCCGTGCCTCGGCCACCGAGGATTCGGGGTGGTGGATGCGGTAGAGCGTGGTGCAGGCGGTGAAGGCGGCCATGTCGGCGTTGCCGCCATCGCGCAATTCGCGATAGGCGGTGACGACGGCGCGTTCGCAGCGGCGACCGATGTGGCTGAATTCGCGGCCCATGGGCACTCCCGTCTTCCCGCTCGGCGGGGATGCGATGCAAGATGCGATGCAGTTGCGAATAAGTCGCAACTGATATGCAAGTTATACGACGCCGCGCGCCTGTAATTCAAGTGACGCGCTGCATCATTCGGCGGGGCGGCTTCGATCAGCCGCCCACCGAGCCTTCAGGGGCGGGATGTCAGCCCTTGGAAACCGCCTCGGCCAGGGCCTTGCCCACATCCACGGTGCCCGCATTGCCACCCATGTCACGGGTGCGTGGGCCGCCTTCGGCCAGCAGCGTCTCGATCGCCTTGACGATGCAATCCGCCGCCGCCTTCTCGCCCAGGTGTTCCAGCATCATGGCGCCGGACCAGATCTGGCCGATCGGGTTGCAGATCCACTTGCCGGCGATGTCCGGCGCGCTGCCATGCACCGGCTCGAACATGCTCGGGAATTTCTTCTCCGGGTTGATATTGGCCGACGGCGCGATGCCGATGGACCCCGCCACGGCCGGGCCGAGGTCGGACAGGATGTCGCCGAACAGATTGGAGCCGACCACCACGTCGAACCAGTCCGGATGCTGCACGAAATGGGCGCAGAGGATGTCGATGTGGAACTGGTCCGTGGTCACGCCCGGGTAGTTCTTCGCCATCTCGGCGAATCGCTCGTCCCAGTAGGGCATGGTGAAGGTGATGCCGTTGGACTTGGTGGCGCTGGTCAGCTTCCGGCGCGGCCGGGTCATCGCCAGTTCGAAGGCGTATTTCAGCACGCGGTCGACGCCGACGCGGGTGAAGACGCTGTCCTGGGTGACGAATTCACGCTCCGTGCCCGGGAACATCTTGCCGCCGGTCGAGGAATACTCGCCCTCGGTATTCTCGCGGACCACGTAGAAGTCGATATCGGCGGGGGTGCGGTCGGCCAGCGGGGTGCGGGCGCCAGGCATCAGCTTGCAGGGGCGCAGGCTGATATACTGGTCGAAGCCGCGGCGGATCGGGATCAACAGGCCCCAGAGGGAGATATGGTCCGGCACGCCGGGCCAGCCCACGGCGCCGAGGAAGACGCTGTCTGACTTCGCGAGCTGGTCCAGGCCATCCTCCGGCATCATCTTGCCGGTCTGGGCATAGGTCTCGCAGGACCAGTCGAAATGGCTGAGTTCCAGGTCGAAGCCGAAGCGCCGCGCCGCCGCATCCAGCACCCGCAGGCCTTCCGGCACGGTTTCCTTGCCGATGCCATCGCCGGGCAGCACGGCGATTCGATGGGTCTTGCGGGTCATGGCGTTGTCTCCGACGGTTCCGGCGCGAAACTGCCGCCGCAGAGAGCCGCCGGCAAGCCCGGCGGAACAGGCAAAACCCACGCTTCCGGAGAAGTCGCGGCCAGGAAGCAACCGAGGGGGGGAGAGCGCTGGATGGTGGGCGCGACAGGGATTGAACCTGTGACCCCCGCCGTGTCAAGGCGATGCTCTACCGCTGAGCTACGCGCCCATCCAGCGAGGCGCTGCAATAGCCAAGCCGGCGGCGCAGTGCAACCCCGCCCGATGCGAAGAAGAACCGAGCGGGGATGACAATGCGCCCCCGGCTGTGGCTTGATCGGGGCACCGATGGACATGCCACTCCCCGCCACCACCCTGCCAGCAGAACCGCCACCCTTCGAGGTGGCGCGACCGCTGCGGCAGAGCGTGCCGCTGGTGTTCTGCTCGCCGCATTCCGGCAGCCACTACAGCGCCGCCTTCCTGGCCGATTCGCGGCTGGACCCGAAGGCGTTGCGCCGCAGCGAGGATTGCTTCGTCGACGAGCTTTTCGCCGCCGCCCCCGGCTTCGGCGCGCCGCTGCTGACGGCCACATTCCCACGCGTCTTCTGCGACGCGAATCGTGAGCCCTGGGAGCTGGATCCCGGCATGTTCGATGGCCCCCTGCCCGCCTGGGTGAACAGCGCCAGCCCACGCGTCGGCGCCGGGCTCGGCACCATCGCCCGGGTGGTGGCCAGCGGCGAGCCGGTCTATCGCCACAAGCTGGCCTTCGCCGAGGCGGAGGCGCGGGTGCGGCGCTACTGGCAGCCCTATCACACGGCGCTGGCCGAGTTGATCGCCGAGACCCGGGCCGAGTTTGGCTGCTGCCTGCTGATCGATTGCCATTCCATGCCGGCGCATCCGGCGCATGGCCACAACCCCTCCGACTTCGTGCTGGGCGACGCGCATGGCACCGCCTGCGCCCCGCGCGCGACAAGGCTGGTGGAGGAGACGCTGGGCGGCCTTGGCTACCGGGTGCGGCGCAACGACCCCTATGCCGGCGGCTATATCACCCGCCATTACGGCCGGCCGCGGGAGGGGGTGCATGCGCTTCAGATCGAGATCGCGCGCAGCCTCTACATGAACGAGGCGCGGCTGGAACGGGCGCCGGGCATGCAGTCCCTGACCCGGGACATCAGCCGGCTGATCGGGGTGCTGGCCAAGGCGGATTGGAGCGGCTTGCGCTGACGCCGGCGTATACGACTTTCGCTTGACTTCCCCCTGGCGCTTCGGGAATTCTGCGCCCGGTCCCTGGACGAAAAAAAAGGCGGAGCCTTGCGGCTCCGCCGAGTTTAGGGAGGAAACGTCCAAGAAAGACAGACAACCCGGCAACGCCGTGTTGCTGCGATGCACAATCTAGTCGGAAGCAAAGGGTCCCGCAAGGGGTTTTTTGCAGTGCAGCATGTCCGAAATGTTGCGGTGCAGCTATTCGGCCACTGCATAGCTCAGGGCGCTGAAAACTCGGCGCGGATGGCAGAGCTGTGCTCGCCCAGGGCCGGGACGCGGCCATAGGCGCGGTCGCTCTGCGCCAGACGCGCGGCGGGGGCGGCCATGGCGACCGGACCCTGCGGCGTCTCCACCACCAGGCGGCGCAGGGCCGGATGGGCCGCCAGCTCCGCCACGCCGTTCACGAAGCCATAGGCGATGCCGGCCGCGTTGAGCCGCGCCGCCGCCGCATCCCGCGTCAGCCCAGCAAAGGCCTGGCCGACCCGCGCATCGACCACCGGGCGGTTCGCCACGCGTTCATTGTTGCTGCGCCAGCCGGGCTCGGCGGGCAGTTCCGGCGCATCCAGGAAGCCGGTGCAGAGCGCCGCCCATTCCCGCTCATTCTGGATCGAGATCAGCACCAGCGCGCCATCGGCGGTCGCGAAGGCGCCGTAGGGGCAGATGGAGGGATGGGCGAGGCCCACCCGCTCCGGCGCCCTGCCCGTACCTTCGAAATACAGCAGCGGCACGTTCATCCAATCCGCAATGCCGTCGAACAGCGACACCGCGATGCCGGTGCCCCGGCCGGTGATGCCGCGCGAGATCAACGCCTCCAATACGGCGGCATGGGCGTTCATGCCGCAGGCGATGTCGGCGACCGAGACCCCCACCCTGCCCGGCCCCGCCGGATGGCCGGTGATGGCCGCCAGACCCGATTCCGCCTGCACCAGAAGGTCATAGGCCTTCATCGTGGCGTAATCGCCCTCCTCGCCATAGCCGGAGATATCGACCGTGATGAGGCGCTGATGCTTCTCGCGCAGCGCCGCGCTGCCGAAGCCGGCGCGCGCCATGGCACCCGGGGCGAGGTTCTGGATGAAGACATCCGCCTTCGCCAGGATTCGCCCGAGAAGCGCCTTGTCCTCGGCGTTCTTGATGTCGAGGGTCAGGGATTCCTTGCCCCGGTTGAGCCAGACGAAATAGCTGGACTGGCCGGCGGCGGCCTTGTCGTAGCCGCGCGCGAAATCGCCCTCCGCCCGCTCGATCTTGATGACGCGGGCGCCGGCATCGGCGAGTTTCACGGAACAGGTCGGCGCGGCGACGGCCTGTTCCATGGCGACGACCAGGAGGCCGGAGAGGGGTTTTCTAGCCGCTGCGCCAACAACGTCTAGTTCTTTAACCACAGTAGCACTCCCCCCTCGATCGCGACGAAATACGCCTGTCTCGCCACCACGAACAATAGAAGGAAAACAGAGACCGCGTACAAAGCACTAGCGAGTACTCTCGACGCAGGATTACAATAGCTAGCGGCGATGAATTCTAATCTCCCTGCGCTCCTAATTATGTCCAGACGATCATCAGGGCGCAGGGAATTGATGCTGCTCAAATGGTGCTTCAACAGGATCGCCCCCCAAACGAGATCATGGCGATGGAACGGAGCGCCATCAGGTTTTACTTTACGAACAGCCTCAAGCACCTCGCCAACATACGAATCTAGAGCATCCTTAGATTTCAGAGAATTCTGTATTGCCACCTGCTCAACAATATATCGAATTTTGTTATAGCCTTTCACTATCTGCGGACAACGCACTTGGTAGACGATCTGCGCCAGCACAACTGATAGCGATGCAAAAAATGCAATCACCAATGCCACCGGAATCAATGGCATGGCCACCGAAATCTGAGCCAACAAGAACCGCACCCCTGGCCAGACAGCAGCCAATGCAGGCACCAAAAATAGCGAACCATAGGATATGCTATTTACGATCCTTATTTCACCCGCCGATTTTAGACTTTCCCATGACGGCATGAGAACCCAAAATCTAAATCGTTCGGCTTTAAACTTCATGGGTGCCTATCCCCACCACGAAATCAATAGCTCCGCGGCATCCCCAGCACATGCTCGCCAATATACGACAAAATCAGGTTCGTGCTGATCGGCGCCACCTGGTACAGCCGCGTCTCGCGGAACTTACGCTCGATGTCGTATTCCTCGGCGAAGCCGAAGCCGCCATGGGTGTTCACGCAGGCCTCGCCGGCGGCCCAGCTCGCCTCCGCCGCGAGCATCTTGCCCATATTGGCCTCCTCGCCGCAGTTCTGGCCGGCGGCGAATTTGGCCAGGCCCTTTTCCACGATGGCCTCCGCCGCCCGCATCTGGGCATAGGCCTTGGCGATGGGGAACTGCACGCCCTGGTTCTGGCCGATCGGCCGGCCGAACAGCACGCGTTCCTTGGCATAGGCGCTGGCCTTGGCGATGAACCACTTGGCGTCGCCGATGCATTCGGCGGCGATCAGCAGGCGCTCGGCATTCATGCCGTCCAGGATGTAGCGAAAACCCTTGCCCTCGACGCCCAGCAGGTTCTCCGCCGGGACTTCCATGTTGTCGAAGAAGACCTCGCAGGAATTGTGGTTCATCATGGTGCGGATCGGGCGGATGGTGAGGCCCTTGGCCGTCCGCATGTCCACGATGAAGGTGGACAGGCCCTCCGTCTTCTTCGCCACCTGGTCACGCGGCGTGGTGCGGGCCAGCAGCAGCATCAGGTCGGAATGCTCCGCCCGGCTGGTCCAAATCTTCTGGCCATTGATGATATACTTGTCGCCTTCGCGACGGGCCGTGGTGCGCAGCGCGGTGGTGTCGGTGCCGCTGGTCGGCTCCGTCACGCCGAAGGCCTGCAGGCGCAGCTTGCCCTCGGCGATCGCCGGCAGGTACTGCGCCTTCTGGGCCGGGCTGCCATGCCGCAGGATGGTGCCCATGATGTACATCTGGGCGTGGCAGGCGGCGCCATTGCAGCCGCTGGCCTGGATCTCCTCCAGGATCGCCGCTGCGCCGGCCAGCGGCAGGCCGGCACCGCCGAATTCCTCCGGGATCAGCGCGGCCAGGTAGCCGCTTTCGGTCAGGGCATTGACGAATTCCGTGGGGTAGCCGCGCCGCGCATCCAGCTCCCGCCAGTATTCGCCGGGGAAACGCGCGCAGAGTTTCCGGACTTCCTCGCGGATCTCGGCATGCGGATCGGCGGCGGGCTGGTGGATGTCCATCGGATGTCTCCCCGGTCTGGTCACCGGGATTAGGGCGCGAAACGCCCGAAGTCTACCGGTGCGGGTCTACCGCAGCATCGGCACCAGGCTGGCCACCAGCAGCAAGGCCATGGCGATGTTGAAGGCGCGCAGATGGGCGGGCTTGCGCAGCAGCCGGCCGGTGCCGACACCGATGCCCGCCCAGACCAGCAGGCAGGGCATGGTGATCGCCAGGAAGACCAGCGAGATCGCCAGCACCTGCGGCAGCATCGGCTCCCCCGGCCGGGTGAAGGCCGGCACCACGGCGGCGGCGATCATCCAGGCTTTCGGATTCACCCATTGGAACAGCGCGCCGCCGACAAAGCCCAGCGGCGGCTTCACCGGGCCGGAGGCACCGCTGGGCGGAGGCGCCGTGGCGATCTTCCAGGCCAGCCAGAGCAGCCAGAGCGCGCCGGCCCAGCGCAACACCTCATGCAGCGTCCGGCTGGCCAGCAGCGGCCCGGCCAGCCCCAGCCCCACCAGCAGGATCATGCCGCCGAAGCCGAAGGTGATGCCCAGCATATGCGGCAGCACCCGCCGCAGCCCGTGGGCGGCGGCGGAGGCCGCGACCATCAGCACATTCGGCCCCGGCGTGACCGAGGAGGCTATGGCGAAACCGAGGAGCGGCAACCAATCCATATCCGCACCATGACAGCTATGCTGACCTTGTGAAGCTCAGTTGGCGGAGAGCGTCATGCGGGCCGCGATGGTCTGCACCACCAGGTCATCATGCCCCAGCTCCACCACCGCGGTCAGCAATTGGGTGGTGCCCCAGCGCGCGCGGTAGCGGCAGGATTCGGCGATGCCATCCTGCCGAACGGGCAGGCATTCGAAGCCGTAGCTCTGCAACTGCACCACCAACGGTCCGAGATTGCTGCCCGGCGGATGCGCCGCCAGCAGGTCCCGCGCCAGGCGTTCCGCCCCGACCCGGGGGCCGGCCTTCACATAGACCTCCATCCCCGGGCGGGTGGTGAAGCCCCCGCTGAAGATCTGCGTGCCGAGCGCCAGCGCACCCAGCAGCAGCGCCCCCGCGATCAGCGCATTGCGCGCGGTGCGGGGTTTCGGATCTGGAGCGGAAGCGGCCAGCGCGACGTCATTGGCGGGCGCCGGCGCTGGCTGATACCAGGCGCGGGGGCGTTTCGGATGCTCCGGCGGAGCGGGTTCAAGCGCGATGGCGCGTCACCAGCCGACCCGGCTTTTCCCCGGTGGCCCCACCCTGCTCGCCATAGCCGGCACGGAAGGTGGGCCGGCCATTGGCCCAGACCTCCTCGATGCCGATGCTCGGCAGGGTCGGCGTCTCGAAGGTCGCCGCGTCGATCACCGTCGCCGGGTCGAACAGGCAGAGATCGGCATAGGCGCCTTCCACCAGCACGCCGCGATCGACGATGCCATAGGCCTCCGCGCAGCGGCCGGTCATCTTGTGGACGGCGGTCTCCAGCGAGAACAGGCCGACATCGCGCACATAATGCCCCAGCACGCGCGGGAAGGTGCCCCAGAGCCGCGGATGCGGATGCGCATCATGCGGGATGCCGTCGCTGCCGATCATCGACAGCGGATGCGCCATGATGCGGCGCACATCCTCCTCATCCATCTGGAAGCTGATCTGGCCGGCGGGCGTCAGGCGCTCGGCCGCCGCCTTGATGTCGCTGTTCCAGCCACGCGCGATCTCATGCAGGTACTTGCCCGCCATTTCCGGATGCGGGACGGACCAGGTGATCATCACCTTCACATCGTCGCGCAGCCGGTCCGGCATCAGCACGGTGGAGCCGGCCGGATAGGGGTAGACGTCATAGGCCACTTCCTGCGTCCGGGCGTATTCGGCGATCAGCGGCAGGGTCTGGGTGGAGCGGCCGAAATTCTCCGGCAGCGAGCATTTGTGGTGGCTGATCTGCACCGCGACGCCGGCATTCTTGCCGATCTTCATCGTCTCCTCGATCGAGGCCAGGACGCGGTCCGCCTCGTCCCGCATATGGGTGGAGTAGAGGCCGCCCGTGGTGCGCAGCGCCTCCGCCACCGCGATGACCTCCTCGGTCGTCGCATGCTTGTTGGGGTCGTAGTAGAGGCCCGTGGAGAAGCCGGAGGCGCCTTCGGCCAGCGCCTGCTTCAGGCGCTGGTGCATGTAATGAATTTCGCGGTCATTGGCGGGGCGGGACACGTCGCCATCCATGGCCTCCACCCGCATGGTCTGGTGGCCGGCGAGCGCGTAGGTGTTGACCTCCGACCCCTGCCTGCGCAGCGCCTCCGCATAGTCGCCGAAATCCCCGAAGCGCCACCAGCCCTCCGCGCCGATCAGGTCGAGCGGCGGCGGCGGGGTCCGCTTGAACCGCGCCGGGGAGAGCGAGACGCCGCAGCAGCCGACCACCACGGTGGTGACACCCTGGCTGGTCTTGCAGGTGGTGCATTGCGGGCCGCAGAGCACCGCGCGGTCGTCATGGGTATGGGCGTCGATGAAGCCGGGGGCGAGCGCCTTGCCGGTGGCGATCACCTCCCGATCCCCGGTCGCGCCGCCCAGGTCGCCGATGGCCGCGATGCGGTCGCCCTTCACGCCGAGATCGCCGATGCGGCGGGGCGCGCCGGTGCCGTCAATCAGGGTGGCGTCACGGATGATGAGGTCGCAGCGGAGCGCCATTCTTGGAATTCCTCGGGTCAGGCCGGCGCGATCATGCCAAGCGCCGGGGGTTTCCGCCAGGGAGCCAGCGCCCCGGCGCTGCGTTCAAGGGAGATGACCCAGGATAAATCCAAGCCTCCCACCGGCGCCGCGGAGCGCATGAACAGCGCCGACCCCGCCAGCAAGACCACGCAAGAGAAGGTCCAGCAGGGCGGGACGACGCGCAACCCGGATGCGAAGGTGCCGTCCGACCTGTATCCGGACCCGCCGGGCGTCACGGACCGGACGAAAGGCGGGCCGGATGACTAGGCGCCGACAAACGCCGGCAGAATCCCCTCCGTCAGCAAGGCATGCCGCGTCTGCACCTGGCCGCGCACCCTTGGCACGTCGGGGTCGGAGGTCATGACCACCGTCAGCCCGAGCCCCGGCAGCAGATAGACCATCTGCCCGCCATAGCCCCAGGCGTAGAAGACCGCCTGCCCCCGCGCCTCCGCGATCCACCAGCCGAGGCCGTATTGCTGCCCGGACCAGGCGGAGCGCCCTAGCGGCAACCAGGCCTGGCGCAGGAAGGCTTCGGGGATCACCTGCCGTCCCTCATGCCGGCCGCCATTGCGGCAGCACTCGCCGAAGGCCAGCAGCGCGCGCGGCGACAGCGCCATTTCATTGCCGCCGAAATGCAGCCCCTGCGGGTCCCGCGTCCATTCCGGCACCGGATGGCCGAGCGGGCGGAACAACCACTCCGTCGCCAGTTCGCGGATGCTGCGGCCGCTGGCGCGGGCCAGAACGGCGGCCAGGATATGGGAAGTGCCGGTGGAATAGAGCATTCGCCCACCGGGCTCATCCACCATCGGCCGGGACAGCGCGAAACCCACCCAGTCCCGGCTGCTGACCCAGCGACCGTAATTGGCGCCGGACGTCGGCTCCAGCCCCGCGCGCATCGACAGAAGATGGTTCAGCGTGATGTCGCGCACCGCCGGGTCGGCGCCGCGCGGGATGCGGTTGCCGAGGATCGGCGCCACCGGCTGTTCCAGGCCGCGCAGCACGCCGCGCTCGATGGCGATGCCGGCGAGCATGGCGAGGATGGTCTTGGAGGCGGATTTGACGTTGGTCGGCCGGTCCAGCGCCGGCCCGCGAAACACCCGCTCCGCCACCGGCACGCCATTCTGGACGACGATCAGGCTGCGCAGCCCCGGCGTGCTGGCGGCGAGGTCGAGACCGGGGGCCAGAAGATCGGCCTGCGCCTGGGCGGCATGCGGCAGGAAGGGCAGCAGCCCGGTGGCGACCAGCGCGCGGCGCTTCAGGAGAAGGGTCATGACCTGAAGCTGGGACGCCGGGCGGCGGAAGAAAGGCCGCCCGGCGCCAGGGTTACAAGATGAAAAACATCACCCGGCGCCGTAGAGCGCCTTCGCCTGTTCCGGGCTGACCAGCCCATCCGCCACGTCGCGCGCGACGGCTGCGCGGTCGCGTTCCTTGGGATCGCCCATGCCGCCGCCACCGGGCAGGTTCAGCAGCAGCCGCTTGCCCTTGGGAACAATTTGAAAACCCTTGGTGCGGATGGTGCTGCCATCGGTATGGCCGACCCAGCCCGCGGCGCCATCGCCGCCGCCATCGCGGCCCTTCGGCGCATTGGCCACGCGGTCGAAGATGGCGTTCACGGCGAATTCGGCCTCGCCCTTGGTGCCGATTTCCATGATCTGGCCGAAGCCGCCACGGGTCCTGCCGGCACCGGCGGAATCGGGGCGCAGCTGCTTCTGCCAGAAGATCACCGGCGCGACATTCTCCGTCGCCTCCACCGGCATGGTCCGCACGCCGGAGGGGAAGGCCGTGCCGTCCAGCCCATCCTTGCCCGGTCGCGCGCCGGTGCCGCCGGAGTTGAAGGTGATGATCTCGAAATCCGGCATTTCCGCCGCCGCGCCCGAAACCTGCGCGCCGCCACGCAGAGGCGGGTTCCAGAGGCAGGAGGAGCCTTCCGCCGTCACCCGGTCCGGCACCGCCTGGTGCAGGCAGCCCATCATCAGGTCGGGCAGCAGCTGCCCCACGATATGCCGCACGGAGACCGGATAGGGGCGCGGCGCATTCAGGATGCAGCCTTCCGGAATCTCCATGCGGAAGGGCGCCAGCGAAGCCCAGTTGTTCGGAATCTCGGGCGCCACCACCACCTTGATGCCGAAGCAGGAATAGGCGCGGCAATAGGCCGCCGGCACGTTGATCCCCCGCCCCGAAAGGCCGGAGGTGCCGGCATAATCCACCACGATCTCATCCGCCTTCACCGTCATCGCCGCCTTCAGCGTGACCGGCGCCTCATAACCATCCGAGGTGATCTGGCCGTGATAGGTGCCCTGCGGCAGCTTGGCGATTTCTTCGAGAGTCGCCTTCAGGGAGGAGTCGAAGATGTAGGCGGCCAGCGGATCGAGGCTGTCCATGCCGAACTCGCGCAACATCTCGATCAGCCGCTTGGCGCCGGCATCGTTGCAGGCGCAGAGCGAGTAGATATCGCCCTCCAGCTCCACCGGGGTGCGGGTGCCGACGCGGACGAAGTCGAACAGCGTCTCGTTCGGCTTGCCCTGGTCGAAGCACTTCACGATGGGGATATACAGCCCTTCCTCGAAGACGCTGCGGCCCTCGGGGCCCATGCCGAGACCGCCCACATCGATGACATGCGCGGTGTTCGCGAAAAGACCGACGATCTTGCCATCCAGGAAGGCCGGCGTGACAACGGTGAGGTCGTGCAGATGGCCGGTGCCGAGCCAGGGGTCGTTGGTGATGTAGTGGTCGCCCGGCTTCATCGACTCGGCTGGGAATTTGGCCAGGAAGTGTCCGACCGATTCCATCATGGAATTCACATGGCCCGGCGTGCCGGTGACGGCCTGCGCCAGCATACGGCCCTGCAGGTCGAAGACGCCGGCCGAAAGGTCACCGGCTTCCCGCACCGTGGTGGAGAAGGCGGTGCGGATCATGATCTGCGCCTGTTCCTCCACCACCGCGATCAGGCGGTTCCACTGGATCTGCTGCTGGATTTTTGTCAGTGCGTCCGACATCACGCAGCCTCCCCGCGGGTGAGTTCCAGGTATCCGAGCCCATCGACGCGGCAGCGCCAGCCTGGCCCGACCAGCGTGCTGGTCTCGGCTTCGGAGACGATGCAGGGGCCGGGCACGGTGGCGCCGGCGGGCATCTCGGCGCGGTCATAGACCTGCCAGGGCGCCACCTGACCCGTTGCCGTGTCGCGCACCTGCTGCACGCGGATCGGCGCGGGGGCGGGCGCGTCGGCGACGGGGGCCACGGGCTCCACCGCATCCGCCACCGTCGCGACCGTCACGGCGAAGGACAGGATTTCCACATCGCTGCCCGGCACCGGCCGGTCGTAGAAGCGGGTGTATTCGGCGTCATAGGCCGCGCGAATCTCGGCAATGTCCTGCACGGTCAGCGGACGCGCGGGCAGCGCCACGTTGATCTCGTGGCCCTGGCCGACATAGCGCATGAAGGCGATGCGCTGTTCCGCCGTCGGCGAGCCGAAGGACCCCTCGGCCACAACGCGTGAGGCTTCGGCCGACATCCCGGCCAGCAACGCATTCACCGCGCTCACGTCGAAAGTGCGAAAACGCTGATACAGCGACTTCACCACCTCATAGCCCACCGGCGCCCGCAGGAAGCCGATGGCGGAGCCAACGCCGGCGCCGGAGGGCACCAGCACGCGGTCCACGCCGATCTTCTCCGCCACGCGATAGCCATGCACCGGGCCGCCGCCGCCGAAGGCGATGATGCCGCGCCCGTCATAGCCCTTGCCGCTTTCGATGGCATGGACACGCGCCGCATTGGCCATGTTCTCATCCACCATCTCGACCACGCCGAGCCCCGCCATTTCCGGCGCCAGACCGAGTCCCTTGCCCACATGGGCCTCCAGCGCATCCAGCGCCGGCTGCACATGCAGCTTCAGCGCGCCGCCGGCGAAGAGATCCGGCTCGTACCGGCCGAGCGAGAGATTGGCATCCGTCACCGCCGGCTTGTCGCCGCCACGGCCATAGCAGGCCGGCCCCGGATCTGCGCCGGCGCTTTCCGGCCCCACCTGGATTCTTCCGAGTGCATCGAGATGCGCGATGGAGCCGCCGCCGGCACCGATCTCCACCATCTCGATCACCGGAATCCGCAGCGGCAGGCCGGAGCCCTTCTTGAAGCGGCCGACGCGGGCCACCTCGAAGGTGCGCGAAGCCTGCGGCGCGAAATCGTCGATCAGGCACACCTTGGCCGTGGTGCCGCCCATGTCGAAGGACAGCACCTTCGACCAGCCGCGCTGCTTCGCCACATGGGCGGAGAAGATCGCGCCACCGGCCGGCCCGGATTCAACAAGCCGGATCGGGAAGCGCGCCGCGGTCTCCAGCGTCGTCAGGCCACCGCCCGAGAGCATCATGAACAGCGGGCAGCCGAAGCCGCCTTCCTTGAGGCCCTTCTCCAGCCGTCGCAGGTAGCTGGCCATCAGCGGCTGCACATAGGCATTGGCGGCGGTGGTGGAGAAGCGCTCCCATTCCCGCATCTCGGGCGAGACTTCGGAGGAGAGCGAGATCGGCAGTTCCGGCCACATCGCCTGCACGATGGCGGCGGCGCGCTTTTCATGCGTGGGGTTCACGAAGGCATGCAGGAAGCCGATGGCCAGGCTCTCAATGCCCTCGGCGCGCATCACCTCGACCTGCGCCGGCACCGCGGCCTCGTCCAGCGGCAGCAGGATGCGGCCGTCATTGTCCAGCCGCTCCGGCACCGTCAGGCGCCAGCGGCGCGGGATCAGCGGCTGCGGCAGGTCGATATTGAGGTCGTACTGGTCGTAGCGGGACTCATTGCCCAGGGCGAGCACGTCGCGGAAACCCTCGGTCGTCAGCAGCGCGGTCTTCGCGCCCTTGCGCTCGATGATCGCATTGGTGGCCAGCGTGGTGCCGTGGATGACCAGCGCGATATCGGCCGGCGTCAGCCCCGCCTTCTCCATCACCAGCTTCACGCCGTTGAGCACGCCGAGCTCCGGCGCATGCGGCGTGGTCAAGACCTTGCCGGTCCAACGCTCGCCGTCCCGCTCGACGGCCACATCGGTAAAGGTGCCGCCGATATCGACAGCCAGACGCGCGCCAACAGTCACTGCGAAACCTCGCTCGCCCAACGTGTCACCACCGCGCACGCATCCGCAAAATCTTCCATCCGCATCGCTTCCTTCGGATTGTGGCTGCCATTCTGGTTGCGGACGAAGATCATCCCGCTGGGGATGCCCGCCATGGCAAAGGCCGCCGCATCATGGCCGGCGCCGCTCGCCATCGCCAGATGCCTGATGCCCAGCGCATCGGCCGCGCGCGCCAGGCCGGACTGGATTTCGGCATCCATTGGCGCCGCGCGGCTGGTGGTCTCGGCGCCGAGTTCGAAGCGCACGCCGCGGCGCGCCTCGATCTCCGGCACCGCCGCATAGAGCGTTTCCATCAGCAGGTCGCAGCTGCGCGGGTTCACGGACCGCACATCGAGCTGGAAGCGCGCCTCGCCGGCAATCTTGGTGAAGCCGGCATCCTCGGTCGTGCCCATGACGCAGAAGGTGACGACCAGCACATGGCCCCGCGCCTCCAGCTCCACCCAGCGGTCATCGACGCGATGCGCCAGTTCGGCGAGGGCGATCGCCGCATCCCGCCGGTACTTCCGGGGCGTCGCGCCCGAATGGTTGTACTCGCCCAGCACGCGCGCCGCGCGCAGGCGACGGCTGCCGGGAATGCCGGTGACGATGCCGACCGGCACCCCCTGCCCTTCCAGCACCGGCCCCTGCTCGATATGCAGTTCGAGAAACGCCGCCGTGTCCTCGGGCGAAAAGGTCTTGCCACCGGCCTCGACGAAGCCGGGATCAAAGCCTTCGTCGCGCATGTGGTCGGCCAGGGAGCGGCCATTGTCCTGCCGCTTCACCGCCAGTTCCTCGGGTTTCAGCAGGCCGAGCGCGCCGCGCGAGCCGGGGTAGGAGATGGGAAACCAGCTTCCCGCCTCCTCCGCCCGCACCGCCACCACGGTCACGTCGCGCCCCGGCACGAAGCCGGCGCGCTTCATACCCGCCACCGCCGCCATGCCGCACAGCACGCCGGCGGCGCCGTCGAAATTGCCGCCCTCCGCCACGCTGTCCAGATGGCTGCCTAGCAGCACGCGCTTCGCGGCGCGGTCGCTGCCCGGCAGGGTCATCAGCAGATTGCCCACCGGGTCGGCGCGGCATTCCAGCCCGATCCCCTCCGCCGCCGCGCGCAGGATCTCATGCGCGCGCCGCTCACCAGCGCCATAGGCGTCGCGGGTGATGCCGACGCCATCGAAGCTGGCTTCGCGCAGATCGTCGAAAAGCTTCGCGGCCAGTTCGACATCGGGGGAGAGGTTCGGGATCACGGGCTGTTATTCCTCAGAGCATGCTGCGCACGCGGCCGCCATCGACGCGGATCATGCTGCCGGTGATGTAGCCGCCCCGCTCGCTGGCGAGAAAGGCACCCATCGGGCCGAATTCGTCCGGCATGCCGATGCGCTGCGCCGGAATCTCCGCCGCCATCTGCGCGATCTCCGCCTCCGCCGTGGTGCCCGCCTTGGCCGCGCGCGATTCGGCGTTCTGGGTGATGCGGCCGGTCATGATGCTGCCCGGCGCCAGGACGTTCATCGTCACGCCGTCCTTGGCCACCTCGCCAGAGAAGGTCTTCAGCCAGCCCCAGATCGCCGCCCGCAGCGTGTTGGACAGCGCCAGGTTGGGAATCGGGTGCTGCATGCCGGTGCTACCGACCACGATCACCCGGCCCCAGCCCTGCGCGCGCATCGCCGGCATCAGCCGGTTGCAGATGCGGATGGGGGAGGCGACCATCTGTTCGAACCAGGTGTGCAGCGAGGCATCCGTGATCTCGGAGGCGATGCAGGGCGGCGGGCCGCCATGGTTCAGCACCAGGATATCGACGCCGCCCAGCAGGCGCGTGGCCTCATCGGCCAGCCGGTCCATATCGGCGCCGCTGGCGACATCCGCCGGCACGCCGAAGGCGGCGGGGGCGCCGGCGGCCTTCAACTCATTCGCCACCACATCCAGCTTCGCCTGGTCGCGGCCGCTGACCACCACGGCCGCACCCTCCGCCGCCAGGCTGTCCGCGATCGCGCGGCCGAGACCCTTGGAGGCGCCCATCACCAAGGCGCGCTTGCCCTTGAGACCCAGATCCATCTTGTCATTCCTTTGTGCTGCGATTGGCGGGGAACCTGCTACCGCAGGCCCCGGCTGGCAAGCCGGCGCGCGGAAGGTCCTCCGCACGGCTGGCAAGCAGGGCGGTCTCTGCTACCAAACAGGAAACCGACCGGGGAGCCGTTCCACCATGCCGAAGCCCATCCTGCTGCTGACCCGCCGCCTGCCGGAGGCCATCGAGGCCCGCGCCGCGCGCGACTACGACGCCCGGCTGAACAGCACGGATGAGCCCTGGTACCGCGACGGGGCGGAGATCGCCCGCCGCGCGGCGGAGGTTGGCGCTGCCGGCGTGCTCTGCGCCGCCGGGGACCCGATGGGCGCGGCCACCATCGCCGCCCTGCCGGACAGCGTGAAGATCATCGCCACCTTCTCGGTCGGGACGGACCATATCGACGTCGCGGCGGCCAAGGCACGCGGCATCACCGTGGCCAATACGCCCGAGGTGCTGTCCTTCGCCACCGCCGAGACCGCCTTCACCCTGATGCTGATGGCCGCCCGCCGCGCCGGAGAGGGCGAGCGCATGGTCCGCGCCGGCAAATGGGACGGCTGGGCGCCGACCCAGTTGATGGGCGTGACGCTGGAGGGCAAGCGCCTGGGCATCGCGGGCTTCGGCCGCATCGGCCGCGAACTGGCCGCCATGGCGCGCGGCTTCCGCATGGAAATCCACTACCGCGACCTGCGCCGCGCCCCGCCCGAGCTGGAACAGGGCGCCACCTTCCACGACGACGACCGGGACTTCCTGTCCTCCATCGACGTCCTGTCGATGCATATGCCGGGCGGCGAGGCAACGCGTAAGTGGCTGAATCCGGAACGGCTCTCCTGGATGCCGAAGGGGGCGCTGGTCATCAATACCGGCCGCGGCGGCTCGGTCGATGACGCGGCGCTGGTCGCGGCGCTGACCTCCGGCCATATCCGCGCCGCCGGCCTCGATGTCTATGACGGGGAGCCGAAGGTGTTCCCGGGCTATCTGGGACTCGAGAATGTCGCCCTGCTGCCGCATCTCGGCAGTGCCACTATCGAGACGCGTGATGCCATGGGGCGCCGCGCGCTGGACAATGTGGATGCCGTGCTGCTGCGCGGCATGGCTGCACCGGATGGGGTTGGCTGACACATCCCGACTGTTCCAGCTTGACATTCAACCAGGGGTGGTTTCGATACGGATTGTGTTGCGTCTGTTTCGCCCATCTCGGTGCGAAGCCGCATCGCGCCGGAACGGCCGGGGAGGATCATGAGCCAGGTCGCCAGGATCACCTTGTTCGTCCACGACCGGGCCGGGCGGCTGGAAACGCTGCCCGACCAGGATCTGCTGCGCGCCCTGCTGCAGGAAACGCCGCTGGTCACCCGGCATGAGGATGGCAGCCGCACCTTCGTCTTCGACATGGTCGATCCGGACGAGGCGCGGATCAGGGCCAGCCAGGCGCCGGACTGCACCTCCCTCGACACGCTGCGCCTCTGCGGCGCGGCGCTGGTCCGCGTCGCCCGCTCCCTCGGCCTGCCGCTGACCGCGGCGCTGGCCGAATCGGCCGAGCTGGTGGCGGAGGGCGAGCTGCGCGCCATGCAGGTGCCGAAGGACCGTCAGAGCTAGCTCCCCCTCGACAGCGCGGAGGGAGGGCGGCAGTAAGTTCTCAAAGCTGCCGGAGCCCGCCCCATGCTGTTCGACCTCGATGCCCTGCCGGTCGCGAGCCGCTACAAGCTGCTGACCTCCACGGTGGTGCCACGCCCCATCGCCTGGGTGGTGACGCAGGACGCGGCGGGGGTGCTGAATGCGGCGCCCTATTCCTTCTTCAACGTCTTCGGCTCCGACCCGCCGATCGTCGCGCTGGGCATCGGCAACCGGCCCTCCGGCGCGGCCAAGGACACGGGCGCCAATATCGCGGCCACCGGCGAATTCACCGTCTGCCTGGTGCCGGAGGATGCGCTGCCGGCGATGAACATCACCGCCGCCGACTTCCCCGCCGGGGTGGATGAGCTGGCTGAGGCCGACCTCGCCACCCTCCCCTCCACCAAGGTCCGGCCGCCGCGACTCGCCGCCAGCCCGGTGGCGCTGGAATGCACCCTGTTCAAGACGGTGGAGATGGGCAGCCATTCCCTGGTGATGGGCCTGGTGCGGGCCATGCACATCAAGGATGCAGCGGTGATGGACCCGGAACGCTGCTACATCGACAGCCCGGCCCTCGGCCTTGTTGGCCGCATGCACGGCGCGGGCTGGTACACGCGCACCGGCGACCGGCTGGAGGTGAAGCGGGTGAGCGCCGCCGAACTGGCAGCGCGCAAGGAAAAGCCAGGGGGCTGAGCGCACCGATGTCGCTCGCCGGCTTTCCGGCCGAACGCCAGCGCCCGGGCGCACCGCGCGGCCGGCGCATGGCGCCCGCCTGGGCCTGGGCCTCGCTATTGGCCGCCGGGCTGATCGCGGCGCCGCTTTTCGCGGTGCTGGTCACGGCGGCCACCCCGCAATCGCAGGACTGGTCCTATCTGCTGCGGACCCTGCTGCCCGAACTGCTGGTCAATTCCGTGCTGCTCTCCGTGCTGGTCGGGCTGCTGGCCGCGGTGATGGGCGCGGTCACCGCCTGGCTGGTCGCCACCTGCGCCTTTCGCGGCCGTGGCGTGATCGAGGTGGCGCTGCTGCTGCCGCTGGCGATGCCCGCCTATGTCTGCGGCTATACCTATGTCTGGCTGCTGGATGTCGCGGGGCCGGTGCAGACCACGCTGCGGGACGTGACGGGGCTGCGCTGGGGCGAATACTGGTTCCCCGAAATCCGCAGCCTGCCGGGGGCCGCGCTCATGCTGGCCGCCGTGCTGTACCCTTACGTCTACCTGCTTTGCCGCGCCGCCTTCCTGCAGCAGAGCGTCTGCCTGCTGGAGGCCTCGCGCACCCTCGGCCACGGCCTGCCGCGCACCTTCCTGCATGTGGCGCTGCCGATGGCGCGGCCGGCGCTGGCCGGGGGGCTGGCGCTGGTTCTGATGGAGACGCTGGCGGATTTCGGCACGGTGCAGCATTTCGCCGTCCGCACCTTCACCACCGGCATCTACGACGCCTGGTTCGGCCTGGCGGATCGCCCGGCGGCGGCGCAGCTTGCCACCGCGCTGATGGGGCTGGTGGCGATGCTGCTGCTGCTGGAACGTGCCTCCCGCGGCGGGCGGCGTTTTCATCCCACCACCACGCGCAGCCCGCCGCTGCGGCCGGTGGTTCTGCGGGGCTGGAAACAGGCTGTGGCGATCCTGGTCTGCCTGCTGCCGGTGCTGATCGGCTTCCTCATCCCGGGCGCCGCGCTGTTCGGGCTGATGCTGGAAGCCGGCGACCCCTTCGATGCGCAGCGCACTCTGCCCTTCGCGCGCAACAGCATCACCCTGGCCGGGCTGACCGCGCTGCTGGCCGTGGCGCTGGCGGCGCTGCTGGCCTGGGGGCAGCGGCTCTATCCCTCCCGCCTCCGGGCCTCGGCCAACCGGGTGGCGTCGCTGGGCTATGCGCTGCCGGGATCGGTGATCGCGGTGGGGGCGCTGGTGCCCTTCGCGCTCTTCGACAATGCGCTGGATGCCTGGATGCGGGCGCGTTTCGGCATCTCCACCGGGCTGCTGCTGTCGGGCAGCATCGCGGCGCTGGTTTTTGCCTATCTCGTGCGCTTCCTGGGCGTGGCCTTGTCCGCCGTGGAATCGGGGCTTTCCCGCATTCGGCCCAGCCTGTTCGGCGCGGCGCGCGTGCTGGGGCGCACACCCGGCCAGGCGGTGCGGGCGGTGGAACTGCCGCTGGCGCGCGGGGCGCTGATGACGGCCGGCGTGCTGGTCTTCGTCGATACGATGAAGGAACTGCCGGCGACGTTGATCGTGCGGCCCTTCGACTTCGACACGCTGGCGGTGCGCGTGCACAATCTGGCCTCCGACGAAAGGCTGGCGGAGGCTTCGACGGCCGCGCTGCTGATCGTGCTGGTGGGGCTGCTGCCGGTGGCGGCCCTGGTGCGGGGGATGCGGCGGGGATGACGGAGACCAGGCCACTGTTGCGCGCCATCCGCCTCGCTTTGGACGGGGATTGGGAGGCGGCGCATGCCATCGCCCAGGCCGATCCGGGGAAGGACGCCGCCTGGGTGCATGGCTGGCTGCACCGGAGCGAGGGCGACGAGGCCAATGCCGGCTACTGGTACCACCGCGCCGGCCGCCCGCCGGGGCGCGGCGACACGGCGGCGGAAGGCGAGGCGATCGCCCGGGCCTTGGGTTAAAGCAGTCGGGCCAGGCCGTCCCAGACGATCAGCTTCAGCGCCAGCGCCGCCAGCACCAGCCGAAAAATCGGCAGGAAGTGGCGTTCCTCCATCCGGCTCAGCGCCACCTGCCCCACCGTCGTGCCGACCAGCGCGGCCGGGATCATCCAGAGGATGGTGGTGCCGTATTCGGCGAAGCTGAACCCGACCAGAGTGAAGCCCGCCACCTTCAACAGGTTGCCCACCACCCCGAAGACGCCGAGCGTGCCGACAACCTGTTCCTTCGCCAGGTCGCGGCGGATCACCAGCACGCCCAGGATCGGCGCGATCACGCCCACCACCATGTTCAGCGCGCCGGTCACGAAGCCCACGGGCACGAAGGCCCAGAGCGGCAGGTCGCGATCGTGGAATCGCTTCATCTGCCGGGTGAACAGCGACAGCAGCACGAAGAACCCGATCAGCATCTGCACCGCCTCGGTCGGCAGGCCCTGGAACAGCCAGAGCCCGAGCGCGACCCCCGCCGGCATCAGCAGTGCGAAGCGCCAGATGATCGGCCAGACCAGCCGGTCCCGCAGCAGGATCACCCGCCAGATGTTGGAGGCGAGCTGCACCGCGCCATGCACCGGAATCGCGGCCACCGGCGGCATCACCTGGAGCATGATGGCGATCAGCGCCGTGCCGCCCCCCGCCCCCACCACGGCCGTGAGCGCGGAGGTGAAGAAGGCGGCGCCGGCGAGGAAGGCAATGTCGGCGGGGTTCATGCGGCGGGGTCCGGCTTGTGGCGAAGGCCGCCCCATCCTACCCAGTCCGGCGCGGCCCGCTTTCGTGTGCAGGCCAGGCATGATCGGGGGTGGGCATGGTGCGTCGGACCCGTGCGGCAGAGCATGAGGCGACGCCACGGCCGCTGATCGCCGTGGGCAATGACTATCCCGACGGCCATCTGCACCCGGCCCATACGCATCGGCGCGGCCAGTTCCTGCATGCCGAGCACGGCATCATGATGGTCGCCACGGAGAACGGCGGCTGGGTGGTGCCGCCGCAGGCCGGGGTCTGGATACCGGGCGGCATCGCCCATTCCATCCGCATGCTCGGCGCCGTCGCGACGCGCAGCGTCTATGTGGAACCGGAGGCGGCGGCCCGGCTGCCGGCGGCCTGCCAGGTGCTCGGCGTCGCGCCGCTGCTGCGGCAGTTGCTGATCGCGGCCGTGGACCTGCCGCTGGAATATCCGCCGGAGGGTCGCGCCGCGCATCTGGTCGGGCTGCTGCTGGCGGAGCTGGCGCAGGCGCCGCCTTTGCCCTTCTGCCTGCCCGCCCCCGCCGAGCCGCGCCTCGCCGCCGCCTGCCGGCGCTTCTGCGCCCGGCCCGATATCGGCGAGGAGACGGCCGACTGGTGCGATGCCCTGGGGATGAGCCGGCGCGGCTTCACCCGGCTGTTCCGCGCCGAGACCGGGCTGAGCTTCCGGGAATGGCAGCGCCGCGCCTGCCTCCAGGCCGCCCTGCCCCGGCTGGCGGCGGGGGACAGGGTGACGGCGGTGGCGCTCGACCTCGGCTATGCCAGCCCAGCCGCCTTCACCGCGATGTTTCGCCAGTTGGTGGGCATGCCGCCGCAGCTTTGGGCGCGCCAGGCGGGGTGACCGGCCGGGGGTGAGGAGCCGGGCGGGCTTGCCTTTTCGCCGCCATTTCGAACATTGTACAATAAAGACAGGAGCCTAGCCGCATGATCGACCGCCCCGTCCCTCTCGACGACGCCGCCCTGACTCTGGTCACCGGTGGCGTCACCATGGACGACTACAACGCGGTCATTGCCCGCATAAACGTCGTCGCGCAGGAGTTCCTGGAGGACAAGGCACTGATGGCTGATTTCGGCCGGGTGCTGGAAAGCCTGACCCAGGCCAATCCCGGCGATCATCGGGAGGTTCCACTTGGTAGCTTCGTCGATGGCCAGGGACGGCAGGTGGATGTCCAGGAATGGCTCACGGCGCAGGGCATCGCGCCGGAGCAGGAGGCCGATGGCACCTGGTCCGGCAGCCAGTTCGGCACGCTGATGCAATCGGTGCAGGAGCGGCTGGAACTGATGACCGCGGAAGCCGCCGCCGACTGGCAGCGGCTCGCGGCCTTGACCGCGGAACTGGCCCAGATCGACACGCAGCTCAGCAATGCGATGGAGAATCGCTACATCCCCAATAGCGGCATCGTCAACAATATCCGCTGACAGCGAGGGGACCTGCCAAGGCAGGCTTCGGGCGGTCGGACCGGTCAAAAGACCGGTCCGCCGGTATCATTCCTGGTCGGGCGCCGCGTCGCTGTTCAGCATGATGTAGCGCTCGATGCCGATCTGGCGGATCAGGTCGAACTGGCGATCGAGGAAGTCCTCGTGCTCCTCCTCATTCGCCAGGATCTTGAGCATCAGGTCGCGGGAGACGTAGTCGCGCACCGATTCGGAATGGGCGATGCCGTCGCGCAGGTCGACCAGCGCCTTCTCTTCCAGCTTCAGGTCGCATTCCAGGATTTCCTGGACGTTCTGGCCGATCAGCACCTGGTTCATGCGCTGCACATTGGGCAGGCCGCCGAGGAACAGGATCCGCTCGATCAGCCAGTCGGCGTGCTTCATCTCCTCGATCGATTCCTCGTATTCCTTGCGTGCCAGCTTGGTCACGCCCCAGTGCCGCAGCGTCCGGGAATGCAGGAAATACTGGTTGATCGCGGTCAGCTCATTGGTGAGCTGCATGTTCAGATATTCGATAACCTTGGCGTCACGCATGGCCGCATCCCCTCCGCACCGGCTGACCGGCCCGGGGATGCGGCGTGGCGGATCACTTCCCGCCGCTGTCGCACCCCGCGCGGACCATCGAAAGGATGGTCCCCGTGCAGCCGCCGCATTGGGCGCGGCAGCCGCAAGCCGCATAGACATCATGCGGACGATCGGCACCCGACGCCAAGGCGGCGGCGATCTGCTTATCCGTCAGCGCATTGCAGATGCAGATATACATCCAGCTTTGGCCCTTTGCAGCCCTGGTTTGCTTATCTTCAGAATGTCTCTCTGGGCGGGATTCTTCCCGCCCAGGTGGAAGCCTGCCTCAGCGCCAGCCGGCGCGCTGCATGATCCGCAGGGCTTCCGCGGCGTTGGCGCCGTAGGTGCCGGCGTTCAGCTGGTCCTCTCGGAAGGCGCCGAAGCCGGCGAGCACCGGATGCACCGGGGCGTCGGCCACCACCGGATATTCCATGTTGCCGACCGCGAAGATTTCCTGCGCCCGCGGGCTGGTCAGGTACTCGATGAAGCGCTGCGCCGCGGCCGCATTCGGCGCGGTACGGACCACCCCGGCGCCGGAGATGTTCACATGCGCGCCGCGGTCACCCTCACCCTGGTTCGGGAAGATCACCCCGATCCGCTCGGCGATGGCGCGATCCTCGGCGCGGGCGGAGGTCATCATATTGCCGAGGTAGTAGGTGTTGGAGATCGCCAGCTTGCACTGGCCGGACGGGATCGCCCGGAACTGGTCGCGGTCGCCACCCTGCGGCGGGCGCGCCATGTTGGCGGCAAGGCCGCGCGCCCAGGCCTCCGTCGCCTCCGGCCCATTGGCCGCGAGCACGGAGCCGGTCAGCGAGGTGTTGTAGGGGTGGGAGGCGGAGCGGACGCAGATCTGACCGCGGAAGCGCGGATCGGCCAGGTCCTCGAAACGGTTCAGCCCCTCCGGCCGGCCGGCCTGGCGGTCATACATGATGACGCGGGCGCGCTTGGAAACGCCGAACCAATAGCCCTCCGAATCGCGCAGATTGGCGGGGATGCGGGATTCCAGCACCTGGCTGCGAATCGGCTGGAGTATGCCGGCTTCCTTCGCACGCGCCAGCCGCGCCGCGTCCACGGTGATGAGAACATCGGCCGGGCTGTTCGCACCCTCCGTCCGGATGCGCTGGATCAGCTGGTCGGCGTCGCCCTCGATCAGCCGCACGCGAATACCGCTCTCCCGCGTGAAGGCGTCATACAGCTCGCGATCCGTATCGTAGTGGCGCGAGGAGTAGAGGTTCAGTTCCCCGCCCTGCGCGAGGGCAGCGGAGCCGAAGCCGGCGAACAGGCCAAGGGCGGGAAGCATCGAGAGCAGATGGCGACGGCGCATTGCTGAGAGCCTTTTGGACGTGGCGTGTGCCGCAGACCTACCGCAACTGAGAGTCGTTCGCAAGCACTCGCGACTGAGAGTCGATCTCAAATCCCCCGGTTGCGGCCCCGGGGCGGCCTGCCTATGGTCCGTCGCATAGGGAAGCGCATGCACGGCCCACCCCCTGCCAGGTGGGACACCCGGATCATGACTCGCAAAGCCGGCGCTGCCTTGCTTCAACGCGCCCTCGACCACGCCCACGCCCAACTGGCAGACCAGAGGTCCGGCGAGGTCGCCAACTACATCCCCGCCTTGGCCGCCATGCCACCGGACCTGTTCGGCCTGGCGGCGCTGACCCGCGGCGGCACGCTGGTGGAGGCGGGCGACAGCCGCCACCCCTTCACCATCCAATCCGTCAGCAAGCCCTTCGCCTATGCGCTCGCGCTCGACCTGCTCGGGCGCCGCGTCGTGCGGCAGGGCGTGGGCGTGCAGCCGGTGGGCGACCCCTTCAACACCATCGAACTGAATCCGCAGACCCGCCGCCCCTTCAACCCGATGATCAATGCGGGCGCTATCGCCGTGGCCGGCCTGCTGACGGAGGCGCTGGGCGACCAGGCCTTCGAATCGCTGCGTGCGCGCCTGTCGCTCGCCGCCGGGACGACGCTGGTGTTGGATGAGGAGGTCTACCGTTCCGAGGCCGAGACCGGGGACCGCAACCGTGCGATCGCCTATCTGCTGCGCGCCGCCGGCACCTTCCACTGCCATCCGGACCGGGTCGTGGACACCTATTTCCGGCAATGCGCGCTGCGCGTCACCGCCCGCGACCTGGCGGTGATGGGCGGTACGCTGTCCGCCATCGGCACCAACCCGTTGACGGGGGCGGAGGTCTTCGGGGTGGATGCGGTGCGGGACACGCTGGCGGTGATGTTCACCTGCGGCTTCTACGACGGCGCCGGCGACTGGGCCTGCCGCGTCGGCCTGCCGGCGAAAAGCGGCGTGGGCGGCGGCATCGTCGCCGTGGTGAACCGCCAGCTCGGCATCGGCTCCTTCTCCCCCAGGCTGGACACCCACGGCAATCCGCTGCGGGGCCTGCGGGCCTGCGAGATCCTGTCCGAGGAACTCGGGCTGCATGCCTTCGATGCGACCAATTCGGGCTCGCGGCTGCTGGATGCCCTGTCCCCGGTGGGGGCGGACTGACCGCGCGGTCGCTTGCATGCCCGCCTGCGCGACGCTACAAGCCGCGCTCCGCGTGTCATGGCCTCTGATGGGCATGCCTGGCCGCGGGAACGTGTCCCTGCCGCATGGTGCGGTCCGGCCCTTCGCAAGGGGGGCGGGTGCAAGGTGGGACCGCCAAGACCGTCTGGAGGTCCAAATGCCCAAGATGAAGACCAAGTCGAGCGTGAAGAAGCGCTTCACCTTGACCGCTTCCGGCCGCGTCAAGGCCGGTGCGGGCAACAAGCGCCACATGCTGACGGCGAAGACGAACAAGATGAAGCGGCAGAACCGTGGCACCTTCCTGCTGCCGAAGCAGGACAGTGACACGGTGAAGCAGTGGATGCCTTACGGTTCGAGCCGGTAAGGGAGGATCTGAGATATGGCACGTGTGAAGCGGGGCGTAACCAAGCACGCCCGTCACAAGAAGATCCTCAAGCTCGCCAAGGGCTATGTCGGTCGGTCGTCCACCGCCTATCGCCCCGCTCTGGAGCGGGTCGAGAAGGCGCTGCAATATGCCTATCGCGACCGTCGCAACAAGAAGCGCGACTTCCGCGGCCTGTGGATCCAGCGCATCAACGCCGCGGTCCGCGAGCACGGCATCACCTATTCCCGCTTCATGGCGGGCATCAAGGCGGCGAACATCGAGATCGACCGCAAGGTGCTGGCGACGCTGGCCTATGAGGACGCCACGGGTTTTGCGGCCATCGTCGAAAAGGCGAAGGGCGCCCTCCCCGCGCAGGCCTGAACCCCTCGGGTTCGGACTTCAGACCAAACAGGAGGGCCGTCCCGCAGGGGGCGGCCTTTTCCGTATCCGGATGCAGGCGATGATGACGGACGATCTGGCGGCGCTACGGCAGGAAGCGGAGGCGGCGCTGGCGTGTGCCGCGGATCTGCGGGCCTTGGATGCGGTGCGGGTGGCGGTGCTGGGCAAGTCCGGCAGCCTGAGCGGGCTGCTCAAGGGGCTGGGTTCGGTGCCGGCGGAGCAGCGCAAGGAACGCGGCGCGGCGCTGAACCGCCTCAAGGGTGAGGTCGAGGCGCTGCTGGAAACTCGGAAAACGGCGCTGGAGGCGGAGGCGCTGGAGGCGCGGCTGAAGGCGGAACGCCTCGACGTCTCCCTCCCCCCCCGCCCCTTCGCCCCCGGCACGGCCGCCGATGGCGGCATCCACCCGATCAGCCGGACCATCGAGGAGCTGACGGCGATCTTCGGCAGCATGGGATTCCGGGTGGTCGAGGGGCCGGATATCGAGGGCGACTGGTACAATTTCGGCGCGCTGAACATCCCGGACCATCACCCGGCGCGGCAGGACCACGACACCTTCTACATGCCGGGCACGGACGCCGCCGGGCAGCGCCTGGTGCTGCGGACCCAGACCTCCCCCCTGCAGATCCGCACCATGCTGGGCGAGGCGCCGCCGATCCGCATCATCGCCCCCGGCCGCACCTATCGCGCCGACCATGACGCGACGCATAGCCCGATGTTCCACCAGGTGGAGGGGCTGGTGATCGACCGTGGCATCACCCTCGGTCATCTGAAGGGCTGCCTGACGGATTTTCTCCGGGCCTTCTTCGGCATTTCCGACCTGCCGGTGCGATTCCGTTCGTCCTACTTCCCCTTCACCGAGCCCTCCATGGAAGTGGATATCGGCTGGAACAAGAAGACGGGCGAGCTGGGTGGCGGCGGCGACTGGCTCGAGATTCTGGGCAGCGGCATGGTGCATCCGAAGGTGCTGGCCAATTGCGGGCTGGACCCGCGCGAATGGCAGGGCTTCGCCTTCGGCATGGGGATCGAGCGCATCACCATGCTGAAGCACGGCATGCCCGACCTGCGCCCCTTCTATGAAAGCGACCTGCGCTGGCTGCGCCACTGGGCCGCCGAGCCGCTGGCCCCGGCCAGCCTGCACGAGGGAATCTGATCCCATGAAATTCCCCCTGAGCTGGCTGCGCGAGCATCTGGAGACGGATGCGACGCTCGAGACCATCAGCACCACCCTCTCCGCCATCGGCATCGAAGTCGAAGGCATCGAGGATCCGGCGGCAAAGCTGGGAACATTCCGCATCGCGCGGGTGATCGAGGCGGTGCAGCACCCGAATGCCGACCGGCTGCGTCAGCTTCGCGTCGATCTGGGCGACGGGCGCGAATTCTCCGTCGTCTGCGGCGCACCGAATGCGCGGACCGGCATGAAGGGCGTGCTGGCCGTGCCGGGCGATTTCATCCCGGGCACCAGCATCACGCTGAAGCTCGGCGAGATTCGCGGCGTGAAGTCCGAGGCGATGATGCTGTCGTCGCGGGAGATGGGCCTCGGTGATGATCATTCGGGCATCGTCGACCTGCCGGAGGATGCGCCGCTCGGCGAGAGCTATGTGAAGTGGGCGGGCCTCGACGATCCGGTGATCGAGATCAAGGTGACACCGAATCGCGGCGATGCCCTGTCGGTGCGCGGCATCGCCCGGGACCTGGCGGCGGCTGGTCTGGGGACGCTGAAGGCCTGGGAGGTGGCGCCGGTCGCCGGCAGCTATCCCTCGCCGCTCGCCTGGCGAATCGCCGATCCACGCGCCTGCACCTGGGTGCTGGGCCGCGCTTTGCGCGGCGTGAAGAACGGGCCGTCCCCAAAGTGGCTGCAGGACCGGCTGGTGGCGATCGGGCTGCGGCCGATCAGCGCGCTGGTCGATATCACCAACTACTTCACCTTCGCGGTCGGCCGCCCGCTGCATGTCTTCGACGTGTCCAAGGTCGAGGGCGCCGAGCTGACCATGCGGATGGCGCGGCAGGGCGAGGAACTGCTCGCGCTGAACGGCAAGACCTACACGCTGACGGAGGAGGACGGCGTCATCGCCGATGCGCGCGGCGCGGAGGCGCTGGGCGGCATCATCGGTGGCGAGCATTCCGGCTGCGACGAGAATACCAGCGAGTGCTTCATCGAATGCGCGCTGTTCGACCCGGTGCGCATCGCGCTCTCCGGCCGCCGGCATGACGTGCGCACCGATGCGCGGTCGCGCTTCGAACGCGGCATCGACCCGGCGCTGCTGCCCAAGGCGCTGGAAGCCGCGACGCGGATGATTTTGGACCTTTGCGGCGGCGAGGCTTCCGATATCTCCGCAGCGGGTGCAGAGCCGGCTTGGCAGCGCGAGGCGACCCTGCGCTTCGCCCGGGTGCGCGACCTTGGCGGGTTGGAACTGGACGAGGCCGAGGTGGTCGGCCGCCTGGAACGGCTCGGCTTCACCCTGGCCCGGCGCACGGCGGAGGCGGTGACCGTCGCCGTGCCGTCCTGGCGCAACGACATCGCTGGCGCCGGCGCCCTGGCGCAGGACCCGTCCTTGCCCGCCGACCGCGCCCGCATCGCCGCCGAGGGTTGTTCCGAAATCGAGCCGGAATGCGACCTGGTGGAGGAGGTGTTGCGCCTCGGCGGGCTGGATGCGGTGCCGGCGGTGTCGCTGCCCGTGACCTCCGCCGTGCCGCGGCCCGCCCTGTCGCCGAAGCAGGTGCGGGCGGCGCTGGCGCGGCGGGTGCTGGCGGCGCGCGGCATGCAGGACTGCGTGACCTACGGCTTCCTCGACCGCGCCACAGCGGCGCTGTTCGGCGAGACTCCGGATGGGCTGCATCTCGAAAACCCCATCGCCAGCGACCTGGACCAGATGCGGCCGACGCCGGTCGCCTCCCTGGCCATGGCCGCCGCCCGCAACGCCGCGCGCGGTTTTGGCGATGTGGCACTCGGGGAAATCGGCGGCGCCTATCGCGATCCGGCGGCGGGCATTAGCCAGTTGGCCGTCGCGGCCGGCCTCCGCGCCGGGCAGACGGCCGCGAACTGGGCGGCGCCCGCGCGGCCCGTCGATGCGCTGGATGCCAAGGGCGATGCGCTGGCGGTGCTGACGGCGCTCGGCGTGCCGATGGCGGCCGTGATGCTGACCACCGATGCGCCGGGCTTCTACCACCCGGGCCGTTCCGGCGTGCTGCGGCAGGGGCCAAAGACGGTGCTGGCGACCTTCGGCGAATTGCATCCGCAGGTGGTGAAGGCGCTGGGCCTTACCGGGCCAGTGGTGGCCTTCGAGGTCTTCCTGGACGCGATCGCCGAGCCGAAGCGCCGGAAGAAGGGGCTGCCGGACCTGCCCGCCTTCCAGCCGCTGAAGCGCGATTTTGCGTTCATCGTCGATGTGACGGTGCCCGCCGAGCAATTGCTGCGCGCGGCCCGCAATGCCGACAAGACGCTGGTCACCGAGGTCACGCTGTTCGACCGCTATGCGGGCGACCGCATGGCGGAAGGAAAGATCAGCCTCGCCATCCAGGCCACCCTGCAACCGCGCGAACGCACCCTGACCGATGCGGAGATCGAGGCCGTGACGGCCAAGATCGTCGCCGCGGTGGCGAAGGCGACCGGCGCGGTGCTACGAGGATAGGCGGCAGGAGGCTTCCGATGGGCCGGGTCGTTTCGGTGCGGGTGGATGCGGAGGGCCGGCTGGTTTTGCCGGAGGAGGTCCGCGTCTCGCTCGGGGTGCAGGGCGGTGGCGAACTTCTGCTCCAGGTGACGGAGCAGGAGTTGCGCGCCACCACGCGCCAAGCGGCACTTCGGAAACTCCAGGCGATGGTGCCGGCCTGGAAGCCGGGCGATCCCTTGTGGTCGGAGGAGCTGATCGCCGAGCGCAGGGCAAATGCCGCTCGCGATCTCGCCGAAGGCCTGGCCAGCCCCTCTCAGAGTAGCTGACATGCTGCTGGACGCCTCGGCAGTGCTCGCTCTGCTACGGCGGGAACCGGGTGCGGATGTCGCCGCCGCCGCGCTGCCGGTCGCCGTCATCTCCGCGGTGAATTGGACCGAGGTCGCAGCCAAGCTGCTGCCCGGCCCACCGGAGCGGATGGAGGCCTGGGAGGCCCTGCAGATCCCGGTGCTGGATTACGATGCGGCGACGGCGCTGGACGCCGCCCGCCTCCTCGCCGCCCATCGCGGCATTCTCTCGCTCGGCGATTGCGCCTGCCTGGCCACCGCCGCGCGGCAGGCGCTGCCGGTGCTCACCGCCGACCGGGTCTGGGCGACGCTCGGCCTGGCGGTTGAGGTCCGGCTGATCCGCTGATCAATCCTTCCCGAGGTAGACCGTGGCATCGATCTCCACCAGGCAATCCGTCGAGCCCAGCCCGGTGACGATGCAGGAGACGCGGTGCGGCGGGTTCTCGACGAAATTGGCGAAATACACCTCGTTCATCGGCTCCCAATTCGCGCGGTCCGTCACATAGACGGTGCACTTCACCACATCGTCCATGGTGCCGCCGGCCTCCTCGATCAAGGCGCGGATATTGTCGAGCGTCTGCTGCGTCTGGGCGCGGACATCGCCCACCGCGAACTGGCCGTTCACGTCGCGCCCGGTGGAGCAGACGAACATGAAGCCGCCCGCGACCGTCGCCTGGGCGAAGGGCCGGCTGCTCTTGAACACTTTCGGGGAGGAGATGGCGCGCTTCGGCATGGTTCGTGGTCTCCGTGTGAGAGGTTGCAATTGTCCTGATATTTCCTCTTTCGCATCTGCGAAAGACCCGCGTAATCTTTTGGCCATGATCGCACGCCGCACCCTGCTCGCCGCCGCCGCCGCTCCCCTGGCTGCCCCGGCTCTCGCCCAGATCTCAACCTCCCGCCCGCTCCGGATGATCGTGCCGAACCCGCCGGGTGGCCAGTCCGATACCATCGCCCGACTGTACGGGGAGGCGATCCAGGCCACCTCCGGCCAGGCCGTGGTGGTGGAAAACCGCAGCGGCGCCAATGGGTTGATCGCCATGGACGTGGTCGCCAAGGCGGCGCCGGACGGGCTGACCACGGGGCTGTTCAGCATCACCATGTTCACCTCCCTGCCCGCCATGATGGCGCGGATGCCGCTGGATGTGGACCGCGACGTCACCCCCATCACCAGCGTCGTCACCTCCACCACCCTCTGCTGCGTCCGCGCCGACCGGGCGCGGGAGCGCGGCTGGACCGATCTCGGCGCCATGCTGGAATGGGCGAAGCGGCCGGGCAATGAGCTGACCAATGGCGCGGCCAGCAGCGGCGGCGCCTCCCACCTGCTGACCGCCACCATCGCGCGGCGCAGCGGGGCCGCGATCACCGTGGTGCCCTATCGCGGCGGCGCCCCGGCGCTGAACGATCTGCTGGCCGGCAATATCGACATGTGCTTCGACTTCATGCCGGCCCTGCTGCCCCATGTGGCCGCCGGCACGCTGAAGGCCGTGGCGGTCGGATCGAAGCAGCGGGTGCCCTTCCTGGCGGATGTCCCCGGCATGGGCGATTTCCCGGCGCTCGGCATCGCCGATATCGACCTGCAGAGCTGGAACATCCTGACCGGCCCCGCCAGCTTGCCGCCCGAAATGGCCGCCCGCACCGTGGATCTGCTGCGCCGCGCCGCCGCCCATCCGGGGCTGGAGGACAAGCTGCGCGCCAATGGCCTGCTGGCCCTGCCGCCGCTGGACCCCGCCGGCACCCGCGCCCGCATCCTGGCCGACCGGCCGCGCTGGCAGGAAATGGTGCAGATCAGCGGCGCCCGGATCGAATAGCCGGCCACCCCCGGCCCGGAAAGGTTTGGACTTCGGCCGGTTCTGCCCTATCTCCCGGGTGACGCAGGCGGGCCTTTCCCGCCATGGCCGGCGCCCGGAAACAGATGACCGACACACCCCTCTCCCGCATCCGCAACTTCTCGATCATCGCCCATATCGACCATGGGAAATCGACCCTCGCGGACCGGCTGATCCAGACCACCGGCACGGTGGCGCTGCGCGACATGAAGGAACAGCTCCTCGACAATATGGAGCTGGAGCGGGAGCGCGGCATCACCATCAAGGCGCAGACCGTGCGCCTGCACTACAAGGCCAATGACGGCGAGACGTATGTCCTCAACCTGATGGACACGCCGGGCCATGTGGACTTCGCCTATGAGGTGAGCCGCTCCCTCGCCGCCTGCGAGGGCTCGTTGCTGGTGGTCGACGCCTCCCAGGGCGTCGAGGCGCAGACGCTGGCCAATGTGTACCAGGCGCTTGATGCGGGGCATGAGATCGTGCCCGTCCTGAACAAGATCGACCTGCCCGCCGCCGAGCCCGACCGGGTGAAGCAGCAGATCGAGGATGTGATCGGCCTCGATGCCTCCGACGCCGTGATGATCTCGGCCAAGACCAGCCTGAACATCGAGGGTGTGCTGGAAGCCATCGTCACCCGCCTGCCGCCGCCGACCGGCGACCAGGACAAGACCCTGACGGCCCTGCTGGTCGACAGCTGGTACGACGCCTATCTCGGCGTGGTGGTGCTGGTGCGGGTGCGCGACGGGCGGCTCCGCAAGGGCATGAAGATCCGCATGATGTCGAACGGCACCGCCCATACGGTGGAGCAGGTCGGCGTCTTCACGCCCAAGATGGTGGCGGTGGAAAGCCTCGGCCCGGGCGAGATGGGCTATGTCACCGCCGCGATCAAAACCGTGGCCGATACCAATGTCGGCGACACGCTGACAGATGACCGCAACCCGGCGACGGAGGCCCTGCCGGGCTTCAAGCCCTCCATCCCCGTGGTCTGGTGCGGGCTGTATCCGGTGGATGCGGATGACTTCGAAAAGCTGCGCGAATCGGTAGGCAAGCTGCGGCTGAACGACAGCAGCTTCCACTACGAGATGGAGAACAGCGCGGCGCTCGGCCTCGGCTACCGCTGCGGCTTCCTCGGCCTTCTGCACCTGGAAATCGTGCAGGAGCGGCTGTCGCGCGAGTTCGACCTCGACCTGATCGCGACGGCGCCTTCCGTCGTCTACAAGATCAAGAAGACGAATGGCGAGGAGACGGAGCTGCACAATCCGGCCGACATGCCGGACCCCAGCGTGATCGAGGAAATCTCCGAGCCCTGGATCAAGGCGACCATCATGGTGCCGGAGGAATATCTCGGCTCCGTCCTGACCCTCTGCAACGAACGCCGTGGCGAGCAGGTGGAGCTGACCTATGTCGGCACCCGTCCCATGGCCGTCTATCGCCTGCCGCTGAACGAGGTGGTCTTCGACTTCTACGACCGCCTGAAATCCGTCAGCCGCGGCTATGCCAGCTTCGACTACACGGTCGATGGCTACCAGCCCGGCGACCTGGTGAAGATCTCCATCCTGGTGAACGCCGAGCCGGTGGATGCGCTGTCCTTCATGGCGCACCGCACCCAGGCAGATCGCCGCGGGCGGCAGATCTGCGAGAAGCTGAAGGAGCTGATCCCGCGCCAGCTCTTCAAGATCCCGATCCAGGCCGCGATCGGCGGCCGCGTGATTGCGCGTGAGACGATCAGCGCCATGTCGAAGGATGTGACGGCAAAGTGCTATGGCGGCGACATCAGCCGCAAGCGCAAGCTGCTGGACAAGCAGAAGGAAGGCAAGAAGCGCATGCGGCAGTTCGGCAAGGTCGAAATCCCGCAGAGCGCCTTCATCGCCGCCCTGAAGATGGACGCCTGACCAAAGGCATCAGGCGGGGGATAGGGCGCCATCCGGCGACGGATGGCGTGCGACAGAGGGAAGAGACAAGAATGATCGAGATCGGAAAGCGCGGCCTTCTCGGCCTCGCCGGGGCCGCCCTGGCCGCCCCTGCTTTCGCACAGGGCACGTTCCCGGCCCGCACCATCAGCATGATCGTGCCCTTCGCTGCCGGCGGTCCGACGGACACCGTCGCGCGGCTGGTCGCCCAGGCCATGAGCACCAATCTCGGCCAGACCGTGGTGGTGGAGAATGTCGGCGGCGCCGGCGGCACCCTCGGGGCGCAGCGCTGCGCCCAGGCCCGGCCGGATGGCTACACGGTGCTGATGCACCATATCGGCATGGCGACCATCCCGACGCTGTACCGCCGGCTCGCCTATGACCCGATCAACGGCTTCGAGACCATCGGCCTGGTGACCGAGGTGCCGATGACCCTGGTCGGCCGCAACGCCCTGCCGGCGCAGAACATGGCGGAGCTGGTGGCCCTGGTGAAGCGAGAGGGCGAACGCCTGAACTACGCCAATGCCGGCATCGGCGCGGCCAGCCATCTGTGCGGCCTGCTGCTGATGCAGGCGATGGGCACCAAGATGACCACCGTCCCCTATCGCGGCACCGGCCCGGCCATGAACGACCTGCTGGCCGGCACTGTGGACCTGATGTGCGACCAGACCACCAACACCACCGAGCAGATCAAGGCCGGCGGCATCCGCGCCTTCGCCGTGACCACGGCGGATCGCCTGGAATCCCTGCCCGACCTGCCCACCGCCGCCCAGGGCGGGCTGCCGGGCTTCGAGGTCAGCGTGTGGCACGGCCTCTACGCGCCGAAGGGCACGCCCGCCCCGGTCATCACGCGGCTGAACCAGGCGCTGGTCGCGGCGCTCCAGGACACCAATGTCGGCACCCGCTTCGCAGCCCTTGGCACCTCCCCCGTGCCGGTCGCCCGCGCCACCCCGGCGGCGCATCGCGAATTCTGGCAGGCCGACATCGCCAAGTGGCGCCCCCTGATCCAGGCCGCCGGCCAGTTCGCCGACTGATTTTGGGATGCTGCCGCGGGCGGGTGGCCGAGTGGGCCGCCCGGCTGGCGGAAGGTGAATTGGTTGGGAAGGCGGTCCGGCAAGGGGCCGCCTTCTTCGTTTCAGCGCCTGGTGACGGCGAGGTCCAGCACGCGGTCGGCCGGGTCCAGCTCGCCTTCCAGCGCATCCAGCGTCGCAGTGAATTCCGCCCGCATCGCCGCCTTCTCCGGCTCCGGCAGCCAGGACCCGTCCAGCCCGGCCAGGCTCAGCCTACGCGCCTCCGCCACGCCCCAGCCAAGGTCCGAAAAAACGGTGCGCCAGCTATGGCCCATGGTGGTGCCGAAGATGGTGGGATCGTCGGTGCCGAGGCTGATGTTCAGCCCGGCATCGAACATCGCCTTGATGCGCTGGCGGCGCGGCGCGCGGTTCCATGCCATGCCGGACCAGCAGGCCATGGTGAAGGGCACCTGTTCCTTCACCGCCCGCGCCACCACGGCGGGGTCGGCCATCATGTTGTAGCCATGGTCCAGCCGGTCGCAGCCCAGCATGTCCCGGCACAGGGTGAAGTGCATCGGCGGCGCCTCGAACGGCGCCTGGTTGTCCTCGCAGACATGGGCGGTGCGGCGGTAGCCATCGCGCCCCGCCTGCCGCCAGGCCTCCACCCAGAGATGCGCGGGGCCGGCGCGCTCGGCGCCGTCCAGCCCGATGCCGATCACCTCCGCCCGCTTCCACTTCGCCATCCAGTCCAGCATCTGCAGCGATTCGGAGGGCAGGCAGACGCTGCGGTCGATGCAGGCGATCAGTTTTGACGAAACGCCATAGGCGGCGTTTCCGCGCGCGAGGCCTTCCAGCAGCCCGTCCACGATCTCCGGATAGGTGACGCCGTTCGGGGAAAAATAGTGCGGGTTGAAGAAGATCTCGGTGTGGCGGACGTTGCCGTGGCGGTGCAGGTCCTCGATGCATTCGAAGGCGATGCGGGAAAATTCCGCTTGTGTCCGCACCGCCAGCGCGCCGAGCCGCAGGATGTCGAGGAACTCATAAAAAGTCTCGAAGCGGTACATCTGGGCGGCCGGCTTCGGCAGGCGCACGCCGTTCTTCGACGCCAGTTCATCCAGCGTGTCTGCCCGGATCGCGCCGGCGATGTGCAGATGCAGCTCCACCTTCGGCACGGCATCGAGGTAGTCGGAGAAGGACAGCATCAGCGGCGCTCCATGTTCCAGAGGAACATCGCCGGCCCGCGCAGCACGCCATTCAGGTCGGACCGCCAGGCGCTGGCTGCCGTGAACTGGCCGAGCGGCATGTAGAAGCCGTCCTCCGCCGCGAGGCGATGGATTTCGTCCGAGATCCGCTTGCGGGCGGCGTCATCCTGCGCGCGGGCGAATTCCACGCGCATCCGCTCCACCTCCGCATTCGCCGGCCATCCCGCGAAGCCGCCCACACGGCCGGCGCCATTCACAAAGGGGTTCAGCAGCGGGGACTGCATGTCCGGCACCGTATTGGTGGTATGCGCCAGGTTCCAGCCATCCTGCCGCGCGCGCCGCCCGAAATAGGTGTTGAGGTCCATGGTCTGCAGATCGACCCGGAAGCCGAGCTGGGTCAGCAGCCCCTGGGAGACCAGCCCGAGCGCCGCGATGCCCGGCGCATCGGCCGGGTGGATGATGGCGACGGGCCGAGACAGGTCCGCGCCGCTCTCCCGCAGCATCCGCCGCGCCGCCTCCAGGTCGGTGGATGCCGGCATCCCGGCCGAGCTCTCCAGCGGCGTGCCGCAGCCGAACATGGAACGGCATTCGCGGGCATATTCCGGGCGGCCCGCCACGGCGGCGAGATAATCCGCCTGGTTCACCGCCAGCATCACCGCGCGCCGCACCTGCGGATTGTCGAAGGGCGGGTGCAGGTGGTTGAAGCGGAGAATGCCCTGGTAGCCGAAGGGGGAGACGGTCGCGACGGTCACCTGCCGGTTGCGCTCCAGGATCGGCAGCACATCGGCCGGCAGGCGTTCCACATAGTCGATCTCGCCGGTGGTCAGCGCCGAAACCTGGGTGCTGACATCCGGCATGGCGAGCAGTTCCACCCGCTCCATCCGCGCCACCTTGCCGCCGCTGGCCCAGACCGCCGGCTCCGAACGCGGGCGATAGGCCGCGTTGCGGCTGACGACGATGCGATCGCCGGGGCGATATTCCTCCCGCACGAAGCGATAGGGGCCGCTGCCCATCACCTCCGTCACCTGCTGCGTCGGCGGGGTGGCGGCCAGCCGCGCCGGCATCATCATCGGCACCATCGCGCCGGGTTTGCCCAGGGCCTGCAACACCAGGCCAAAGGGCTCCCGCAGCACCAGCCGGAAGGTCTTGGCGTCCACCACATCGAGGCTTGCGCTGGCGCGCATCATCGCGCCGCCCAGCGCATCCCGCGCGCCCCAGCGGCGCAGGCTGGCGACGCAATCCTCGGCGGTCACCGCGGAGCCGTCATGCCAGGCGAGGCCGTCGCGCAGCACGAAGGTCCAGGTCAGGCCGTCCGCGCTGCGCTCCCAGCGCTCCAGCATCTGCGGCGTCGGCTCCCAGCGGTCATTCACCGCCACCAGCGTGTCGTAGACCAGATAGGCGAAGTCGCGGGTGGTGAAGCTGGTGGTGAAATGCGGGTCCAGCACCGTGGTCAGCGTCTCCGGCGCCACGCGCAACGTGCGGGCGCGGTCGGGCGCCTGGGCTGCAACTGGCATGGCAGCCAGCAGGGCGGCGGCGAACAGGGAAAGGGCGGCACGCGACATGGCGCGGACTCCTGGCATGCGGATCATCGGGGGGCTGTGGCGGCGTCTTTTCCCGAAAGTGCCGCCCGGCTTGGCCAGCGTCAACGCGCCCCGCTTGATCGGTGCGCCGGAAACGACAAGCATCGCACCAAAGGGGAGGACCACATCATGCGCGCCATCGTCATCCATGCCGCACACGACCTGCGTGTGGAGGACCAGCCGGCCGCGCCGCCCGGCCCCGGGGAGGTCGCGGTGCGAATCCGCCAGGGCGGCATCTGCGGGTCGGACCTGCACTACTACCTGCACGGCGGCTTCGGCGTGGTGCGGGTGCGCCAACCCATGGTGCTCGGCCATGAGATCGCGGGCGAGATTTCCGCAATTGGCGCGGGCGTCAGCGGCCTGGCGATGGGCGACAAGGTGGCGGTCAACCCCTCCCGCCCCTGCGGTGCCTGCCGCTACTGCCTGTCCGGCGCCGCGCAGCATTGCCTGGATATGCGCTTCTACGGCAGCGCGATGCGCATGCCGCATGTCGATGGCGGGTTCCGGCAGCATCTGGTCTGCGATGCCGCCCAGGCGGTGAAGCTGCCCGCCGACATGCCGCTGCAACGCGCCGCCTTCGCCGAGCCGCTCGCCGTCTGCCTGCATGCGGCGCGACAGGCCGGGCCGCTGATGGGCGCCCGCGTGCTCATCACCGGCGCCGGCCCCATCGGCATGCTTTGCCTTTTGGTGGCGCGCCATGCGGGCGCGAGGCAGGTCGTGATGACCGACTTGTCGCCGAAGCCGCTGGCGCTGGCCCGCCAACTCGGCGCCGATGCGACGCATGACCTGCGCGCGGAGCCGGAAGCCCTCGCACCCTATGGCGCGGACAAGGGAAAATTCGACGTGGTCTTCGAATGCGCCGGCAGCGGCCCGGCGCTCGCTGGCGCCATCGCCGCTGCGCGGCCGGGTGCGACCATCGTGCAGGTCGGCATCGGCGGCGATGCCTCCGTGCCGCTGAACACGCTGGTGGCGAAGGAGATAACGCTGCGCGGCACCTTCCGCTTCCATGAGGAATTCGCCCTCGCCGTGGACGCCCTGGCGCGCGGCGCCATCGACCCGATGCCGCTGCTGACGGAGGTGGTGCCGATGGAGGATGCCGTCGCCGCCTTCGACCTCGCCGCCGATCGCAGCCGGGCGATGAAGGTCCAACTGGCGTTCTAACCCCCTCTTCCCCCCTGCCCCGCCCCGGCCCAAACTGCGGCGGGGCAGCAGGGATGACCGTGTGATGAAGGTGGGCCGCAACGGATTCGCGCTGAACTGCGAGAAGGCGCCCGCCACCGGCTCCCGCGGCGTCGTCGCCAGCAACCATCCGATGGCCTCCGCGGCCGGGGCGCGGGTGCTGCTGGAAGGCGGCAATGCGGTGGATGCCGCCATCGCCACGCTCTTCGCGCTGACCGTGGTGGAGCCGATGATGGTCGGCGTGCTCGGCGGCGGCGTCGGCCATATCCGCATGGCCGATGGCCGCCACGCGGTGATGGATGGCCTGTCCACCGCCCCCGCCGCCGCCGCCCCCACCATGTACACCCCCCGCACGGACATTCCGCCGGAGGAGCGGGAGGTGGAGGGCCGCACCAATGCCATCGGCGCGCTCTCCGTCGCCGTGCCGGCCTCGCTGCGCGCCTGGGCGGAGACGCTGGCGCGCTTCGGAAGCTGGTCGCTGGCGGATGTAATGGCGCCCGCCATCCAGCTCGCCGCCGAGGGTTTTCGCGTCACGCCCTATCTCTCCGACTGCATCGGCGATGCGGCGGCCGACCTGGCGCGGGATGCCGACCTCGCGGCGCGCTTCCTGCCGGGCGGTGTGAAGCTCGCCGCCGGCAGCCGCTTCATCCAAGGCGCCTATGCCGAGACGCTGCGCGCCATCGCCAAGGAGGGTCCGGACCTTCTGCATGAAGGCGCGCTCGGCAGCATGGTCGCCGATGCGCTGGCGCAGGCCGGCGGCATCGTCACCCGCGCCGACCTCGCCGCCAGCCGCCCGATCGAGCGTGCGCCGATCCATGGCAGCTATCGCGGCTTCGACGTCTTCGCCCCGCCGCCGCCCGCCTCCGCCGGCGTGCATGTGGCGCAGATGCTGAACGTGCTGGAAGGGTTCGACGTCGCCGCCATGGGCTTCGGCACCGTGGAGTCCTGGCACCTGGTGGCGGAGGCGCTGAAGATGGCCTTCGCCGACCGTTCGGCCGCCACCGCCGATCCGGATTTCGTCCATGTGCCGGTCGAGCTTCTCACCTCCCGCCGCTATGCCGATCTGCGCCGGGCGGAGATCGACATGGCGCGCGCCAAGGCCTGGTCGGCGCATCCCTCGCTGGGCGAGTCCAACTGCACCACCCATGTCACGGTGGCCGATGCGGCGGGCAATATCGTCGCCACGACGCAGACCATCAACGCGCTGTTCGGCGCCCGCATGGCGATCCCCGGCACCGGGCTGATCGCCAACAACTACATGCACAATTTCGACCCGCGGCCGGGGCTCGCACTGTCCGTGCAGCCGGGCAAGCGGGTCTATACCTCCATGGCGCCGACCATCGCGCTGAAGGACGGCAAGCCCGCCTTCGCGCTCGGCCTGCCGGGCGGGCTGCGCATCTTCCCCTCCGCCTTCCAGGCCGTGCTGAACCTGATCGACCACGGCATGACGCTGCAACAGGCTGTCGAGGCGCCGCGTATCTGGACGCAAGGTTTGGCGCTGGAACTGGAACCCGGCGTGCCGGCGGAGGTCGCGGCGGCGCTGGCCGCGCGCGGCCATGTCGTCAAGCGCGCGGCCACGCTTGGCGGCGGCATGAACGGCATTGCCTTCAACAAGGACGGCACGATGACGGGCGCCGCCTGCTGGCGCGCCGATGGCTCCGTGGTGGCGCTCGGCGGCGGGCTGGCGCGCGCCGGCGTGCGCTTCGTGCTGGAAACCGCCACCACCACCCCTTCCGCTTGACCCTCCCCAGGACAATCGCATGACCCAGAAAATCGCCCTGCTGCAGCCCATCGCCGGCGAGATGGCCGAGATCATCCAGTCCCTGCTGCCCCCGGGCTTCACCGCCAGCGCCGTGAAGGGCCGCAGCGTCGAGGATCTGAAGGCCGAGGTGGCCGATGCCGACTACGCGCTGTGGTGGGACGTGCCCGTGCCGGCCGAGGTGCTGGCCGCCGGACCGAAGCTGAAGCTGATGCACAAATGGGGCGTCGGCATCGACAATATCGACCTGGATTATTGCCGCGCCCGCGGCATCCAGGTGGCCCGCACCACCGGCAGCAACGCCGCGCCCGTCGCCGACTTCACCATCGGCCTGATGCTGGCCCTCGCCCGTCGCATCGTGCCCGCCCATAACAGCACCGCCGCTGGCGGATGGGCGAAGAACGAGGTCTGGAAGCAGTCGGTGATGCTGACAGGCAAGACCGTGGGCATCATCGGGCTGGGTGCCATCGGCAAGGGCGTCGCCAAGCGCCTGCAGGGCTTTGACTGTCGCGTACTGTACTACAGCCGCACCAGGCTGCCGGAGGATCAGGCGAAGGCGATCGGCGTGGAATACCGCGCGCTGGATGACCTGCTGGCGGAGGTCGATTTCCTGTCCCTGAACTGCCCGCTGACGCCGGAGACCGCCGGCATGATCAATGCGGCGGCACTCGCAAAAATGAAGCCGAGCGCCATGCTCATCAATGTCGCGCGCGGCGGCGTGGTGGTGGAGGCGGATCTCGTCGCCGCGCTGCGGAACGGCACCATCCGCGCCGCCGCCGTCGACGTCTTCGACCAGGAACCGCCGCCGGCCGACCATCCGCTGCTCCACATGGACAATGTGATCGTCACGCCGCATTGCGCCAGCACGGCCTATGAAAACAGCCGCCGCAGCATCCAGCACTGGCTGGGCAATATGCTGCGCGTTTCGAAGGGCGAGCCAATTCCGGAGCAGGACCGCGTCGTCTGACGCGGCCCTGCCCTTCTGCCGCTACTGCTTCGCGTAGTGGTGGCAGAAGCCGGCGCCGATTTCGGTCAACCGGTCCGCGATCAGTTTTCCCGACTCCGCGCTGCAAAGGCGCGGATCGCCCGTGCCGAGGCCGTTCGGGCTGACCGCGTCATATTCGATCGGCACGGTGACTTCCGCACCATTGAAGCTCAGCGCGCCCCAGCCGGAGAAGGGCAGACCCAGCGCCGTCGGGTTGCCGCTGCGCGGCTCGGGGATCAGGTCGGTGCGGATGCGTTCCGGGAACAGGTGCATCCCCAGGCTGGTCAGCGGGTCCGCGCCGTGGCTCGACACCGCCTTGGCCTTCTCCGCGCCCAGCAGCTTCGGCATCTCGGCATAGGCGATGCGCCAGAGATACAGCGCCGGGATCACCAGGCCGGTCTTGTGCATCAGCGCGCGCGTCGCCTCGTTGATGACGTTGACGTTGCCGCCATGGCCATTGATGACGATCAGCTTCGTCAGCTTGTGGCGCAGCAGCTCCCCGAACATCTCGTCCAGCACGGCGCGGAAGGTGGCGGCGGACAGCGCGATGCCGCCCGGCATCGGGCCGAAGAAGTCGCCCTTGCCGAAGGGCAGCACCGGCGCGACCACGGTGCGCGTGCCTTCCGCCGTGGCGCGCAGCGCGATCAGCTCCGCCATCTTCTCGGCCAGGAAGTAATCGCCCATCGGCGCATGTGGCCCCTGGTCCTCATGGCTGCCCATGGGCAGCAGGATCACCGGGTTCTGCGGATAGAGCGTGCGGGCCTCATCGCCCGTGATCTCGCCCATGCGGACTTTGGTTGGCGATATCTCAGTCATGCTGGGTTCCTCAGTTGATCTCATCGGCACGGATGCAGGCGACACGGTGCCCCACCCCGCCGGAGGCGGGAAGCGCCGCTCCGCCGATTTCGCGAAGGGGGGGCACTGCCTCCGCGCAGGCCGGCAATGCCAGGGCACAGCGGGTGCGGAAGACACAGCCGGAGGGTGGATTGGTCGGGCTGGGCGGCTCCCCCGGCAGGATCACCCGCGAAAGGCGCTTCGCCGGATCGAGCCGCGGCGTCGCGGAGAGCAGCGCCCGCGTATAGGGGTGCGAGGGCCTGGCAAACACCTCCGCCACCGGCCCCTCCTCCATCACCCGGCCGAGATACATGACGATGACGCGGTCACACAGGTGCCGCACCACCGGCAGGTCATGGCTGATGAACAGCATGGCCAGACCGAGATCCCGCCGCAGATCGGCCAGCAGCCGCACCACCTGCGCCTGGATCGAGACATCCAGCGCCGAGACCGGCTCATCCGCCACCAGGAAATCCGGGTTCGTCGCCAGCGCCCGGGCGATGCCGAGCCGCTGTCGTTGGCCGCCGGAGAATTCATGCGGATAGGCGCCGAGCCGCTGCGGATCGAGCCCCACCCGCACGAACATTTCTGTCAGTTTCGCCCGCCGTTCTTCGGCGGTGAGGTCTGTGTGGATCGCGAGGCCGTCCTCCACCTGCGCACCGATGGTCCGCCGCGCATCGAGACTCCCAAAGGGGTCCTGGAAAACGATACCCATGCGCGCCCGCAGCGCCCGCCAGGCCGCGCTGCCGGGCTTTGGCAGCGGCTGCCCATCGAAGCGCACCGCGCCGCCCGTGGCCGCCAGCAGACCCAGAAGCACACGGCCGAGGGTGGACTTGCCGCTGCCGCTTTCACCGACGACGCCCAGCGCCTCCCCCCGCGCCACGGTCGCATCCACGCCCGCGACGGCGCGCACCGGCCTGCCACGGGCCAGGATGCCGCGTGGCGCGAAGCTCATCTCCACCGCCTCGGCGACGACCAGCGGTTCGACTTGATGCGGCCGATTCAGCCCTTCGCGCCTTTCGGCGCTGCGGCCATCGGACGCACTCACGCGCTCAGCTCCCGCCAGCGGATGCAGCGGACGGCGTGGTTCCCGAGTTCTTCCAGCGGCGGTGGCGTTTCGCAGGCCTGTGTAGCGAAGCCGCAGCGGGGTGCGAAGCGGCAGCCGGGTGGCCATGCGTCGGGGCGCGGGACGACGCCGGGAATCCCCTCCGGCTCGATATCGCCATCCGGCACGGCAGCGAGCAGCGCCCGGGTATAGGGATGCAGCGGCCGCGCGAAGACCTCGGCGACGGGGCCGCGTTCCACCACCTGCGCAGCGTACATCACCACCACATCCTCGGCGACCTCCGCCACCACGCCCAGCGAATGGGTGATGAGCACGACGCCCATCCCCTCCGCCCGCCGCAGTTCCGCCAGCAGTTCCAGGATGGCGGCCTGCACGGTCACATCCAGCGCCGTGGTGGGCTCGTCGGCGATCAGCAGGCGCGGGCGGTTGGCGATGGCCATGGCGATCATCACGCGCTGGCGCATGCCGCCCGACAATTCGTGCGGATAGGCGCGGGCGCGGCGCGCGGGATCGGCGATGCCGACGCGCTTCAGCAGTTCCACCGCTTCGGTGGCCGCCTTGCCGGCCGGCACGTCGCGATGCGCGCGGATCGCTTCCGCCACCTGGTCGCCGATGCGATGCACCGGGTTCAGGCTGCTCATCGGGTCCTGGAAGACCATCGCCATGGCGCCGCCGCGCAGCTTTCGCCGCGCGGGTTCCGGCATCCGCAGCAGGTCCTCGCCATCGAAGCGCGCGACACCATCGGCCACCCGCGCGGCCGGCGGCAACAACCCCATGATGGCCGTGGCCGCCATGGATTTGCCGGAGCCGCTTTCGCCCACAATGGCCAAGGTGCGCCCGGCATCGAGGCGGAAGGCCATGTCCTCCACCGGGCGGATGATGCCGCCCGGCGTGGCGATTTCCACCGTCAGCCCCTGCACATCCAGCAGCGGCTGCGGCGCGGCGGGTGCCGGGAACAGGCCGGGCAGCAGCCGGTCCACCAGCCGCAGCTTCTTCGCCCCGCCGCCGCCGCGCTTGTCGGCCACGTCGCGCACGGCATCGCACAGCAGGTTCATCGCCAGGATGGTCACCGTCAGCGCCAGGCAGGGCCAGAGCAGCAGCATCGGCGCCTGTTCCATGGTGGCGCGGGCACCGCGGATCATCAGCCCCCAGCTCGGCGTCGGCGGCACCACGCCGAGGCCCAGGAAGGATAGCCCGCTTTCCAGCACCACGGCGGAAGCCACCGCGAGCGAGAGCTGCACCAGCACCGGCCCCGAGATATTCGGCAGCACCGTGCGCAGCAGGATGCGTGGCGTGCGGGCGCCCAGCGCGCGCACCGCCTCCACATAGTCCTGCGACCGCGCGGACAGGACCTCGGCGAAGCTCACGCGGATGAAGCCCGGCAGGTACAGCACGGACAGCACCAGGATCAGCGTGGCGGTGCCCGGCCCCAGCAGTGTCACCACCAGCAGCGCCAGCAGCACCGGCGGGAAGCACAGCACCACATCGGCGCCACGGATCGCCAGGAACTCCACCACGCCGCGAAACCAGCCGCCCAGCAGGCCCAGCGCCGTGCCGATCACCGCCGCGATGGTGGCGGAGGCGAAGGCGACGGCGAGGGAGGATCGCGCGCCCCAGATCAGCCGCGAGAACACGTCCCGCCCGAACTCGTCCCGCCCCATCGGGCTGCCGGGCACATAGGCGGCCAGGCGGTTCGCCACATCCTGCCGGATCGGGTCCATCATCGGCAGCACCGGCGCGGCGATGGCGATCAGCACGATCAGTGCGACGACGCCGCCGGGGATCCAGAGCTTCCTCATGACCGGGTGATCCGCGGGTCGAGCGCCGCATAGATCAGGTCCATCGCCAGGTTGATGAGCAGGAACAGGCCGGAGACGGTGATGACGATGCCGACCACCATCGGATAGTCCCGCGCCTCCACCGCGCGCAGCAGCGGCGTGGACAGGCCGGGCCAGTTGAAGACGTATTCCACCAGCACCGTGCCGCCCAGCAGCGTGCCCATCTGCAGGCCGAGCACCGTGGTCACGGGGATCAGCGCGTTCCGCACCACATGCCGGCGCAGCACGCGCTGCGGCGTCAGCCCCTTGGCGCGCGCCGTGCGCACATGGTCGCGCGACAGCGCATCCAGCACGGAAGCGCGGGTCATGCGGAAGATGGTCGCGGCCAATCCCTTGGCCACCGCGACCGCAGGCAGCGACAGCAGCACCAGATGCCGCACGGGGTCTTCCGCAAAGGGCGTGTAGCCGCCCGCCGGCATCCAGCGCAGCCATTGCGCCAGCACCAGGATCAGCAGCGTGCCAAGCACGAAGACCGGCACCGCCTGCAACACCGCCGCCAGCGCCGAGGAGGCGCGGTCGAAAGCCCCGCCCTGCCTCACGGCGGCGAAGGTGCCTGCCGGCAGCGCGATCGCCACGGCCAGCAGCGTGCCGGCGACGATCAGCTCCAGCGTGCGCGGCAGGCGCAGCGCGATCTCCTCCGCCACCGGATAGTCATCGACCAGCGAGGTGCCGAGGTCGCCCTGGCTGAGCCCGATCAGGAAGGCGCCATATTGCTCCAGGATCGGCCGGTTCAGCCCCAGCCGTTCGCGCAGTTCCGCGATGGCAAAGGCGTCCGGCATGGCGCCACCTGTGGAGAGCAGCATCTCCGCCGGATCGCCCGGCACCATGTGCAGCGCGAGGAAGACGATGGTCGCCACCACCCACATGAGCAGCAGCGAAATCCCGATGCGCCGGGCCAGCCATCCCATCAGCCGAAGGCCGCGAACTCCAGCATCGCGCCTGAGGAGGTCGTCAACGCCCCCGGCAGGTTGGCGAAGCCGGTGATGCGGCTGTCGAAGCCATAGCCCTGCTCGCGCCAGGCGAGCCCCACCACGGGCACTTCCTCCAGCGCCGCGCGCTGCATGTCCTTGTAGATCTCGATGCGCTTCGCCGTGTCGAATTCCGCGCGGCCCTTGCGCAGCAATTCCACCGTGCGCGGCGTGGACAGGCGGAAGGACCGGCCATGCGCGTCGGAGAGCGACGTGTCGAGCACCACGGTCAGCCCGTCCGGATCGTTGAAGTCGGCGGAGACGCCATGCACCGCGATGTCGTACTGGCCGCGAATGCCGGCGGAGACGCGCGTGGACCAGTCGGTCAGCCGAAGCTCCGCCTGGATGCCGATGGCCGCCAGGTATTGCTGGGTGATCTCCGCGCTGTCCTTGTGCATCCCGAATTGCGACGTCGCCAGCAGCGTGGTGGAGAAGCCATTCGGGAAGCCCGCCTCCGTCAGCAGCGCCTTGGCGCGTTCGGGGTTGTAGGCATGGCCCTTGGCGAGTTCCGCGTCATACCAGGGCGTCCCTTCGACGATCGGCATCCCCTCGATCGGCTTGCCGCGGCCGGAGAAAGCGACGCGAACAATATCCTCCCGCTTCACCGCATGCGCCACGGCGCGGCGCACCAGCGGATTGTTGAAGGGCGGGCGCGTGCCGTTGAACAGGATGTCCATGAAGGGACCCATCTGCGCATCCAGCTTCAGCCGCGGATCGGCATCCACCGCCGCCATGCCGGCCCAGGGGACGTATTCGATCATGTCCACATCGCCGGATTGCAGCGCGGCGAGGCGCAGGTTCTCATCGGCATAGATGGTCATGCGGATGGTGTTGGTGCGCGGCAGGCCCGGCACCCAGTAGTTGTTCGCCTTCTCCAGCTGGATCCAGGACCCGCGTTCCTGAGAGGCGACGCGATAGGGGCCGCAGCCGATGGCGGCGTTCATGTCGCGGGAGGCGCGGGAGATGATCGGCATGTTGTAATTGGCGAACCACAGCGGCACCGTCGCCGTCGGTTCCTTCATCACCAGCCGCACCGTGGTCGCATCCGGCGTCTCGACCCGCGCGATCTGCTGCATCTGGGCGCGGTAATAGGCGGTGGAGCGCTCGCCGGCGATCTGCTCGATGCACCACTTCACATCCTCGGCGGTGACCTTCTCGCCGTTGTGGAACACGGCTTCCGGCCGCAGCTTGAAGACCCAGGCGCCCTCCGCATCCAGCGCGAATTCACTGGCCAGCTCGCCCTGCAGCTCGCCCTTCGCGTCGAAGCGCGTCAGGCGGCGATGGATCAGCATCTTCACCGTGCCGGCGGAGGCGCCGGTGGAGGGCCAGGGCTGCAGGTTGGGCGGCCAGGCCGACAGGCCCATGCGGATGACGCCGGGTCGCTGCTGCGCGCGGGCCGGGTTCGTGAGAAGCGGCGCGGCGCCGAGGCTCGCAGCGGCACCCAGCAGATGACGACGGGTCAGGTTGAGCATGGTCTTCCCTTTCGCGGGTTCGACGCAGCAAATTTCACCTCGATGCCACGCGGGACGGCGCTTCCTGTCAAGCGCAAACATGGTCAGTCGGCGGGAAACACCGTGACGGCCTCGGCGGGGATGCCGATGGTGATCCGCGTGCTGGGCGCGGGCAGCGCCATCGCATCCTGTCGGGGCAGTTTGGCGATGAAATCCGCACGACCTGCATGCGCCAGGCGCAGCCGGCAATGGTCGCCGAGATAGACCACCTCCTCCACCACCGCATTGCCCGGACCCTGCAGGCCGACCGCCACACGCTCCGGCCGAATCGAGACCAGTACCGCGGCGCCGGGCGGCAGCGCATGCGGCAGGGTCGCCAGCAGCGTGCCATCGGCCAGCCGCAGCTGCGTCGCATCCACCACCTGCGCCGTCAGGCGGTTGCTCTCGCCGATGAAGCCGGCGACGAAGGGGTTGGCGGGGCGCTCATACACCGCCTCCGGCGTGTCGATCTGCTGGATGCGGCCTTCATGGAAGATGGCGATGCGGTCCGACAGCGTCAGCGCCTCCGCCTGATCATGCGTGACATAGACCATGGTGACGCCGAGGCGCGCATGGATGTGGCGGATTTCGGCTTGCAACTCCTCCCGCAACTGCTTGTCGAGCGCGCCCAGCGGCTCATCCAGCAGCACCAGCTTCGGCTCGAAGATCAGGGCGCGGGCGAGTGCCACGCGCTGCTGCTGGCCGCCGGAAAGCTGCGACGGCTTGCGGTCGCCAAATCCGGGCAGGCGCACCATGTCCAGCGCGCGGGCGATACGGGCGGCGATCTCGGCCTTGGGCAAGCGTCGTATCGACAACGGGAAGGCGAGGTTCTGCGCGACCGTCATATGCGGGAACAGCGCGTAGTTCTGGAACACCACGCCGATGCCGCGACGGTGCGGCGGCACCGTGTCGATGCGCGTGCCCTCCAGCACGATGCTGCCGGAGGAGGGATCCTCGAAGCCCGCCAGCATCATCAGCGTGGTGGTCTTGCCGGAGCCGGAGGGGCCGAGCAGGGTCAGGAATTCGCCGCGATGGACATCGAGGTTCAGCGCGGCGACGACCGGCACGCGGCCGTCATAGCTTTTCGTCACGTCGCGGAAGCTGACGAGAATTTCGCTCATGCGCGCGCCCTCCGCGCGGCGCGCGACCGCAACACCTCGCTGGCCAGCAGGAACAGCAGGGAACAAAGAAATAGCAGGGTGGCGGCGGCCAGGATGGTGGGTGTCAGCGATTCCCGCACGGAGGCATACATCTGGCGCGGCAGGGTGAACTGGCCGGGGCCGGCCATGAACAGGGTGATGACGAATTCATCCAGCGAGGTCGCGAAGGCGAAGACCGCGCCGGCCGCGATCCCGGGCCAGATATTCGGCACCATCACCCGCAGCAAGGCCAGCGCCGGCGGCGCACCCAGCGAGGCGGCGGCGCGCAGCAGATTGGCATCGAAGGTCTGCAGCGTGGCCAGCACCGCCACCACCACGAAGGGCACCGCCACCACCGTATGCGCCAGCACCAGCCCCAGCAGCGATCCCGTCAGCCCGATGATGGCATAGGCGAAGAACATCGCGGCGGCGGTGACGATATAGGGCGTGACCATCGGCAGCGTCAGCAGCGTGACCAGCACCGCCTTGCCGCGAAAGCGCCCGAGCTGAAGCCCGATCGCCGCCATGGTGCCGAGCAACGTGGCCAGCAGCGTGGTGGCGATGGCCACGACAAAGCTGTTGCGCGTGGCCAGCACCCAGCGGCCGGCGGTGAGAAAATCCTCGTACCAGCGCAGCGAGAAGCCGCGCGGTGGCAGCAGCATCAACTCGGTCGGGGAGAAGGACAGCACCACCACCGCCACCATCGGCGCCAGCAGGAACAGCAGCACCAGCGCCGTGGCGCCGCGCAGCAGGATGCGCGCGAGCGGGCCTTCGCGCATCAGCCCCGCGCCCCCACCATGCCGCCGGTTACGATGCGCGCCAGGGCGACGATGGCGCCCGTCATCGCCAGCAGATAGGCGGAGAGCGCCGCCGCCATGCCCCAGTTCACATCGCGGTTGAGGAAGTTGGCGATGAACCAGGCCACCATCTGGTCCCGATCCCCGCCCACCAGCGCCGGGGCCGTGTACATGCCGACCGCCAGCAGGAAGACCATGGCGCCGCCCGCCAGCACGCCGGGCAGGCTCAACGGCAGCCAGACGCGCAGGAAGCGCTGCATGCCATTGGCACCCAGCGAGGCCGCGGCGCGCAGATAGGTGCCGTCCAGCCGCGTCATCACGCTGTGCATCGGCAGGATGGCGAAGGGCAGCAGTACATGGACCAGCGCCAGCACCACGGCGATGCGCGTGCCGATGATCTGCGCCGGCGCCTCCAGCAACCCCATCCCCATCAGCGCAGCATTCACCGGTCCCTCCCGTTGCAGCAACACGAACCAGGCGGTGGTGCGCACCAGCACGGAGGACCAGAAGGGAATCAGCACCAGCGTCAGCGCGATGGAGGACCAGGGCGCGCGCAGACGGGCAATGGTATAGGCGACCGGATAGGCCAGCAGCACGCAGATGGCGGTGACCAGCAGGCTGATGCCGAAGGTGCGCAGGAACAGCGTGCGGTACAGTCTTTCGTCGGCCGGCACCTGCACCACAGCGCCATCCGGCGTCTGCGTAAAATCCATCGCCCGCAGCAGGTACAGCGCGGTCACCGGGCCGCCGGCACTGCGCAGCAGCAACCAGGTCTCCGCCTGCCCCCAGCGGGCATCCAGCGCCACCAGCGAGGCCGCATAGGGCGCACGCAGCCGGTCCGAAGCGCGGGCCGTGCGCAGCAAGGTGCTGCGCATGCCGGTCTGCGCGAAATTCATGCGCTGCGCCACATCGCCGATGCGCCGCGCCTCCAGCGCCGCGCCCAACTCCCGCGCCACGGCCGCGAAGGCGGCCTCCGGCGGCAGCCCCTGCCCATCCCATGCCGCCAGGATTGCGCTGGTCTCCGGCAGCGCCTGCGCCACCTCCCGGTCCTGCACCGCACGGAACAGCGTCAGGCCCACAGGCACGAGAAAGCTGCCGAGAATCAGCAGCAGCAGCGGCGCGATCAGCAGCGCCGCCAGCCAGTTGGTACGCCTCAACGATTCAGCCAGGCGGCGAAGCGCTGTTCCAGGTCCGGGCCATGCTCCAGCCAGAACTCGGTGTCGATCTCCAGCCCGCCGGCCTGGTGGTTGGTCATCATCAGCGGATTGCGCGCACGCACATCCGGGTCATCCGCCACCGCCTGGTTCACCGGGTTGATCGGCCAGAGCCGCGTCAGCGCCAGCAACGGCGCGGGATTGGTGATGTGCTCGATCAATTGCATGCCGGCCGCCGCATTGGCCGAGCCACGCACCACCGCCCAGCTGTCATAGGCGTAGAGCAGGGTCGGCCAGCGCAGGGCGTAGCGCTGCCCGGCGCGGATGCCATTGGCGACACGGCCGACGAAGGCGACGGCGTAGGCGACCTCCCCGCTGTTCACCAGCTCGATCGGCTGCTGGCCGCCGGTCCAGAACGTCAGGTTGGGCCGCAGCCGGTCGAGCGCCGCGAAGGCGCGCTGCTGGCCGGCGGGCGTTGCCAGCACCTTGTAGACCTCGGCCGCCGGCACGCCATCGCCCATCAGCGCGATCTCCAGCGTCATCCGCGCGCCGCGCCGCAGGCTGCGGCGGCCGGGGAAGCGCTGGGTGTCCCAGAATTCCACGAAGTTGGCGGGGCCGGTCGGGTGTCGTGCCTCGTCGTAGAAGACCGAAACGCCCCAGCCGATGGCGCCCGCGCCGCAGGTGGTGGCGCCGCCCGGCATGAACTTGTCGCGGTTCACCACGGACCAGTCGATGCGCTCGAAGATGCCGTCCTCGCAGCCGCGCACCAGGTCCGGCGCCTCCACCATCACCACGTCCCAGGTGACGTTGCGCGCCTGCACCATCGCCCGGATCGGGCCGACATTGTAGTCATAGGCCGTGTCCACCACCGGCCCGTTGGCAAAGGTGGAGAACAGCGTGGCGCGCATATGGTCCTGCAACGCGCCGCCACCGGCGACGACGGTCAGGTCCCGTGCCAGCAGCGGTGTCGCGAACAGGCCCAGCATCATGGCCGCGAGGGGGGCAAGCAAGCGCCGCATCGGCAGTCTCCGGGGTGTCAGGGTGGCGGAATGGCATCCACCGGCGTGATGTGCCAGCCGGCATTCTTCCTGGCGTAATAGGTATTGAGCAAGCGCGTCGTGACCGGCCCCGGCATCCCGGCCCCGATCGGCGCGCCATCCAGCCGCGTCAGCGGGAACAAGCCGCAGGAGGTGGCGGTCAGGAAGGCTTCCTGGGCCGCCGCCAGCGCCTCCGGCATCAGCCGGCCATAGCGGGCGGGAATGCCCAGATCGGCGGCGATCTCGAACATGCTGCGGCAGGAAATGCCTTCCAGCACCCCGGCCTCCGGCGTCACCAGCCCGCCATCGATCACGGCCACCACGTTGAAGCCCGGCGCTTCCGCCACGGCGCCATCGGTGGCGCAGAGGATCGGCACATCGCAGCCGGCATCCTTGGCCAGGAAGGCGGCGCGGATGAAGTCGCCCCAATGGGTGTTCTTCCAGACGGGGTTCACGGCCGAGGCCGGAATCCGCGCGACGTCGCGCACCAGCATGGCGTTCTGGCCACGCTCCATCTCCGCCGGCTGGCCGCGCAGGATCAGCGGGGTGACGGTGGCGTAGAAGCGGTTGGTCGCCTTGGTCGGGTCGCGCGTGCCGGGCACCGTCATGCCGCGGGTGCAGGCGAAGTAGACCAGCGCATCGCGCAACCCGCTGCGCCGCACGAGATCGGCCAGCACGCGCCGCATCGCATCCCGGTCCATCCCCGCATCCAGCCGGAGCCCGGCCAGGGAGGCGAAGAAGCGGTCGAGGTGATCCTCCAGCCGGAAGAAGCCGCCCTGCCAGACATGCACCACGTCATAGGTCATGTCGGCATACATCAGGCCGAGGTCGCGGACGGGAATCTTCGCCTCCGCCAGCGGCACCACCGCGCCATCGATGAAGCCCAGCGCGCGGCTGAAATCCGCATTCGCCACGGTCAGATGCGTGGGGACCTGCAACGCCTCGACCATCGGGGACTCCTCAACCGCGGCAGGATAGGAACGCGGCGCGCTGCGCGTCAAACGTTGGGCGGCGGCACGAAGGCCCCCTGCCCCGCCACCTCCGCCCAGGCGCGAAAGGCCGGGGAAGGCGTGACGCGGCCGGATTGCAGCAGGTCGAGCCAGACCGCCGTCGCCTTGACGAAGCGGTTCACGCCGCGCGGCCAGATGGCGAGGCTCATCGCCTCCGCCATGCGCGCTTCATCGACGCCGAGCGCATAGGCCGATTCCAGCACCACGCGCAGGCCCCACAACTCCTCCTCCGCCGTATGCGCGCCGATCAGCGCAAGCCGTGCCAGGGCGGGGGACAGCGGCGTGCCGGCGATCAGCGCATCGATGGCTTGCTGATATTCGACCGCTGCCGGCAGCGCCGCGAATTGTGCCTGCCAATGCGCAGCGAAACAGGCATAGCGCCGCGCGCCGGCCGCGAAGCCCGCCAGCCGGAACACGGCGGCGGCCAGCGCATCGCCGCCACCCGCCTGCTTGAATTTATGCAGGTGATGCGTGCCCACCGGCTCCTCGCAGGCGGCGAGGATCGCCAGCCACACCACCTCCTTCTCCAGCGGCGGCAGGTGGCGCTGTTCCAGCGTCAGCGCGCGATACATCGCCTCATAGCTTGCGTGCAGTTCCGGCAAGGCGGCAGCCATGGCGCCGTGATGCGGCAGCACGAAGCCGCGCGCGGCGCGGATGGCTTCCAGGGCGGCGCGGATGTCGTCGGGATCGCGTGTCATGCGGCGATCCTCGGCAGGCCGTGCCGTGTGGTCAACCGGCGAGGGTGGCGCAATCGGCGCGGTTCGGGTCAGTATTGTCCTGTCAAACAGGAAGAACAGGATCCTCCCCATGCTCCCTCGCCGCCATGCGCTGTCGCTGCTCGCCGCGCCCTTCCTGCTGCCGCGCGCGGCCAGCGCCCAGGCGCCCTGGGCGCCGACACGCCCGATCAGCCTGGTTGTGCCCTTCCCGCCGGGCGGGCCGACGGACCTCGCCGCGCGCGTCATCCAGCAGGGCATGTCCGCGGCGCTCGGCCAGCCCGTGGTGGTGGAAAACCGCCCCGGCGCCACCGGCGCCATCGGCTCCCGCTACGTGGCGCAGCAGCCGGCCGATGGCCACACGCTGCTGGTCGCGGCCAGCGGCACGCTGACCATCAATCCGGTGGTGATGCGCAATCCGGGCTATGACGTGGAGAAGGATTTCGCGCCGGTCACGCTGGTGATGACGGCGCCCAACATGGTGGTGGTGAACCCCGCCATTCCCGCGACCAATGTGGCGGAGCTGGTGGCCTGGATGAAGTCCGTCCCGGGCGGCCCGGCCTATGCCTCCTCCGGCGTCGGCTCCTCCGAACAGCTGGGCATGGAGCTGTTCAAGCTGCTCACCAATACGGAGGCCCTGCCGGTGCCCTTCGCCGGCGGCCCGGCGGCGGCCACCTCCGTCATCCAGAACACCGTGCCCATGGCCGTGCTGAACGCGGCGACGGTGGGGGCGCATGTGCGGGAGGGCCGGCTGCGCGGCATCGCCATCTGCGGCCCGAACCGCTTCCCGATGCTGCCGGATGTGCGGACCATGGCCGAGCAGGGCCTGCCGGACCATGTCTCCACCTCCTGGACCGGCATCGTCGCCCCGGCGGCGACGCCCGCCCCGGTGCTGGCGCGGCTGAATGAGGTGATCGTCGCCGCGCTCAAGACGCCGGAAGTGACGGAGCGCCTGGCCCGCGTCGGCTTCGGCGTCGATGCGACGTCGCGGGAGGCGCTGGGCAAGCTGATCAACGACGACCTGACGCGCTGGCGCCGGGTGGTGCGGGAAGCGCGGATCGAGGTGAACTGAAAGGACGGACCTCCCCCGCTGGCGGGGGAGGTCCCTGGTTCAGCTTTGCGGACGCCGCTTCGGGCCGGCATAGGCCGCGCGCGGCTTATCGCCACGCGGCGGGCCGGCATTGGCACCACGCGGCGCCCCGCGATATTCGCGCGGCGGGCCGGCGGGCCGATCCGGCCGCGGGGGGCCGGGCGGCCGTTCCGGCCGGGGCGGCGCCGGACGGTCGCGCTGCGGCTCCCGCGGCGGGGCGCGGCTCGGCGCCGGGGCATGGGCCATCGGCTCGATGCGGATGCGGTCGTCATCGTCGCCCGAGACGCGCTGGGCGGAGGCGGCGAAGCGCGCGGCGGCCCAGGGGGCGATCTCCACCCGGGTCTCACGGTCCATCACCTCGATCCGGCCCACTTCCTTCCGCGTCAGGTCGCCCTTGCGGCAGATGAAGGGCAGGATCCAGCGCGGATCGGCCTGGTCGTGCCGGCCGATGGAGAGGCGGAACCACACACCCTCCCCACCCTGTTCGCGCGGCGCACGCGGCGCGGGCGGCGGCAGGGCCGAGAGTTCTTCCGGCGCCGGCAAGGACGAACGCAGCGCCTGGAACAGCGCGGCGGCCACCTGTTCCGGCGTCTTGTCCGTCAGCAGCGCGCGGGCGAGCTCCATGTCGTCCTCATCCGCCACCGCATCCACGGCGACCCGCGCCTGGGCGGCCAGACGCTCGCGGTCCTTGGCGCGGACATCCTCGGCGCTCGGCGGGCCAGACCATTCGGCCTGGATGCGGGCGTTGGACAGCAGACGCTCCGCCAGCCGCCGGCGGGTGTGGGAGACCATCAGCACCGCGACGCCCTTGCGCCCGGCCCGGCCGGTGCGGCCGGAACGGTGCTGCAGCGTTTCCTTGTCGCGCGGCAATTCGGCATGGATCACCAGGCCCAGATCCGGCAGGTCGATGCCGCGCGCGGCCACATCGGTCGCCACGCAGACGCGGGCGCGACGGTCGCGCAGGGCCTGGAGCGCGCGGTTGCGCTCCGCCTGGGTCAGCTCGCCGGACAGGGCCACGGCCGAAAAGCCGCGCTCGGAGAGCGTGCCGTGCAGCCGGTTCACCTGTTCGCGCGTGTTGCAGAAGACCAGCGCCGCCCCGGCCTCGTACCAGCGCAGCGCATTGACCACGGCGGCCTCGACCTCCCGCGGCCCGACCAGCATGGCGCGATAGGCGATGTCGCCATGCCGCTCGCCTTCCACCGTCGCCGCGATGCGCAGCGCGCCGCGCTGGTAGGAGGCGGCCAGCGCCACGATCTCCCGCGGCACGGTCGCCGAGAACAGCAGGGTGCGCCGCGTTTCCGGCGCGCCTTCCAGAATGGCCTCCAGGTCGTCCCGGAAACCCATGTCCAGCATCTCATCCGCCTCATCCAGCACGGCGGCGCGCAGCTGGGAGAGGTCCATATTGGCGCGGTCGAGATGGTCCCGCAGACGCCCCGGCGTGCCGACGACGATCTCGGCGCCCATGGACAGCGCCCGGCGATCGGCCCGCACATCGGTGCCGCCGACGCAGGCGATCACCCGCACCGCGGTGCCGGAATAGAGCCAGGCCAGCTCGTCCCGCACCTGCATCGCCAACTCGCGCGTCGGCGCGATGACGAGCGCCAGCGGCACTTGGCTGCGGCCGCCGGACAGCACCTGCTCGGCGATGGCAAGCCCGAAGGCCACCGTCTTGCCGGAGCCGGTCTGGGCGGAGACCAGCAGGTCGCGCCCCGCGGTTGCGGGGTCCAGCACGGCGGCCTGGACGGGGGTGGGTTCGGCATAGCCGCGCTCGGCCAGGGCCTGGGCGAGACGTTCGGGGAGATCGGGAAAGGGCATTGTGCGGGGTGTCTAGCGCAGACCGCGCGGTTGCGCACGAATTCCCTCGCCGCGGCGCAGCATGGCAGCCCCGCGCGCCCTAACCCGCCTGCCGCACCACCCCGGCCTCCCGCAGCCGCGCCAGTTCCGCCGCCCCCAGCAGCGGCGCCAGCAGCGCCTCATTGTCCTCGCCCAGCCTGGGCGCCGGGTTTCGCAAAATGCCGGGCGTCACCGACAGGCGCGGCACCTCCCCATGCATGGGCAGCCAGCCGCCCGGCATCTCCGCATCCGGCACCTCGATCAGCGCCTCCCGCGCCGCGATGTAGTCGTCGCCATCGAGTTCCGACACATCCATGATCGGGCCGATGGTCACGCCATCCCGGTCGAATTTTTCCAAAGCCTCCGCCCGGTCCATGCCGGCGATGGCCTCGCGGATCACGCCGTCGATCACATCGATATGCGCCAGCCGGTCGGGATTCGTCCGAAAGCGCGGGTCATCGACCAACTCCGGCCGGCCGATACTCTGCATCAGCCGCACGAAGACCGCCTGGGTGCTGGTGGACAGGCTCAGCCAGCCGCCATCCCGGGTGCGATAGGCATTGCGCGGCGCCGTATTGGTGCTGCGGCTGCCGGTGCGGGGCTTCACCTTGCCGCTGACCCGCCAATTCGCCATCTGCGGCTCCAGCACCGCGAAGATCGGCTCGAACAGCGACAGGTCCACCACCTGCCCCTGCCCCGTCGCCTTCGCATGCCACAGCGCGATCATCGCGGCGGAAGCGCCGTAAAGGCCCGCATAGGCATCGGCCATGAACATCGGTGGCAGCACCGGTTCCCGATCCGCGAAGCCGTTCAGCGCGGCAAAGCCGGCATAACCCTCCACGAGCGTGCCAAAGCCCGGCTTGTGGCGGAACGGCCCGGTCTGCCCCCAGCCGGACACCCGCACGATCACCAAGGCCGGGTTGATCGCCAGCAACACCTCCGGCCCCAGCCCCATCTCCTCCAGCACCCCCGGCCGGAAGCTTTCCACGAAGATCGCGGCATCCTCGACCAGGCGCCTGACCACCTCGATCGCCTCCGCCCGGCGCAAATCCAGGCAGACGCTGCGCTTGTTGCGGCACCAGGTCTTCCAGGCGGTCTCGATGCCGCCCACCTTCCAGGCGCGCAGGCTGTCGCCCGCCGGCGGCTCCACCTTCACCACCTCCGCCCCATGATCCGCCAGCACCTTGGTGAGCATATTGCCGGCGACCAGCCGCGACAGGTCCACCACCCGGACCCCCTCCAGCGCCCCCCTGGCCGCCGGATCGAATTGCCGCCGCCGTTTCGGCGCCCTCGCTGACGTCACCTGCCGCCTCCCTCACCCTGCCTGAGGGGTAGGCGCCACCCCTGCCGGCGGTCAATCCGCCCTGGACCGCCCGCCCCACAAGCGCCTATCCCGTGGCGGCGCCCAGCGCCCGCCGAATCGGGAACCCCGCCCATGACCCTCGCCGGCCTGTCCCTGCGCGACCTGGAATACCTGCTCGCCGTCGCCGAGCATCTCAGCTTCGGCCGCGCCGCCCAGGCCTGCGCCGTCAGCCAGCCCACCCTCTCCGCCCAGATCCGCAAGATCGAGGAACTGCTGCAGGTGGAATGCTTCGAGCGCGCCCCCCGCGGCGTGCTCATCACCCCCCGCGGCGCCGAACTCGTGGCCCAGGCCCGCCTCGTCGTCGCCGAGGCCCGCCGGATGTTCGAAATCGCCGCCGCCGGCGCCGCGCCGCTGGAAGGCACCTTCCGCCTCGGCGTCATCTCCACCCTCGGCCCCTACCTCGTCCCCTTCCTGCTCAAACCCCTCCGCGCCCGCTTCCCCCAGCTCCGCCTGCTGCTCTCCGAAGGCCTCACCCGCCATCTGGCCCGCCAGGTGGAGGACGGCGAGCTGGACGCCATCCTCGCCGCCTCCCCCATGCCCGGCCCCGACCTGACCGAGCTGAAACTCTTCCGCGAGGAATTCGTCCTGGTCGTGCCACGCGACCACCCCCTCGCCCGCGTCGACCAGGTGAGCCGCGAGGACATCCCCGTCCCCGAACTCATCCTGCTGAGCGAAGGCCACTGCCTGCGCGACCACGCTTTGGCCTACTGCCCCACCCGCCTGCAGATCGACCGCCCCGAGCTCCAGGCCGCCAGCCTGGAAACCCTGCGCCAAATGGTCGCCGCCGGCGTCGGCTGCTCCTTCATGCCACAACTCGCCGTGCAGGTCGGCGCCCTGCTGGACGACATGGTCGCCTACCGCCGCATCGGCGACGGCACCATGGCCCGCGACGTCGCCCTGTTCCACCGCCCCGGCTTCAGCCGCATCCGCGACGTCCGCCTGCTGCGCCAGGCCATCCGCGAAATCCTCGCCGAGCACAGCGCCGTCAAAGTCGCGGCAACGCTGGCATAGGCGGAGGGCGGCGCCAGGTGATTCGCAAGGAGGGCTCCGCCCTCCCTGCACCCTCCCGCCAGGAGGCAGTGGCCTCCTGGACCTCGGGACCTTGAACGAAAATGGAGAGGGGCCGGAGGTACCGCTTGTTCGGCGGTCCTGCTGGCCCCTCTCCATTTTCGTTCATGAATCAAAGGGTTCCAAGGGGCCACTGCCCCTTGGCAGGTGGGGTGCGGGGAGGACAGCGTCCTCCCCGCGAACAACCAGCGCGCCCTCAGCTATCCCCACCGATGCCTGCGCTTCGGATGACGTCGCGCCAGCGGGGGATTTCGGCGGTGAGTTGGGCGGTCAGGGCGGCGGGGCCGTCCATGCGGATGATGGCGGCGGCGGGGCTGAGGCGGGCGTTCAGCACTTCGTCGTCGCGCATGGCGGTCAGTTCGGCGACCAGGCGGTCCATCAGGGGTTGTGGCATGCCTTTGGGGGCGAACATGGCGAACCAGTTGGGGGCGGAGTAGCCGGGGACGAGTTCGGCGATGGCGGGGATGTCCGGCACGGCGGGTACGCGTTGGGGCATGGTCATGCCGAGCAGGCGGGCGCGGCCCTGGCGGTGGTGGGACAGGACTTCGACGCTGCTGCCGAAGACGAAGTCGATTTCGCCGGTGTAGATCGCGTTCACCGCCTGGCTGACGCCGCGATAGGGCACGTGGACGGTCTCGAGGCCCGCGAGGGCCGCGAATTGCGCGCCGGCCAGGTGGTTGGCGGAGCCGACGCCGCCGGAGCCGTAGGTGAGCTTGCCCGGGTTGGCCTTGGCTTCCGCGATAAGGCTGGCGAGGTCGGTGAAGCGGCTGTCGGCGCGCACCATCATGCCCGCGGGCACGTCGCAGACCACGGTCAGGGGCGCGAGGTCGCGCAGCGGGTCGAAGTTCAGCTGGCGTTGCAGCGTCGGCAGGATGGAGATGGAGGAGGAGATGAACAGCAGCGTCGCCCCGTCTGGCGGCGAATTAGCCACCATCTGCGCGCCGAGCCCGCCGCCGACGCCGGGCCGGTTCTCGATGATGAAGGTGGCGGACAGGGTGCGGCTGAGGCGTTCGGCGATGATGCGGGCGGGGATGTCCTGTGGGCCGCCGGCGGCGAAGGGGATCACGATGCGGACCTGGCGGATCGGCCAGGCTTCCTGCGCGCGGGCCAGGAAGGGCGTGGCCAGCAGGGGGCTGGACAGCAGGGCGCCACCGGCCAGGCGCAGGGCGTTGCGTCGGTTCATCTTGTCATTCCTCCGATTCCGGCCGTCGGCGCAGGCCGGTTATCCCGCCATTCTGGACTTTGTTGGCCGGCGCGTCACCATCCCTCCCCGGCCTGGCGCGCAGGAAGCGGGCCGAAGGTCGTCGACATGACGATGGACGCGACGCCGGAATTGCGACAAAGACGTGAACAGCCCGTCAGGATACCTGCCTGCCGGGTCTCAATCCTTCGTAGCGGGATCCAACCCGCACGACCTGGGAGGACTAAAGAAATGAGGCGTCCAAGCACCCCCATGTTCACCAGCCGCCGTACGCTGCTGGGCGCCGGCGCTGGCCTAGGGGCCGCCCTGGCACTGCCGGGCGCGGCGCGCGCACAGGATTTCGCCGGCCGCACCATCGAGTTCGTGATTCCCTTCGCGGAAGCGGGCGGCAGCGATGTCTGGGCCCGTTTCATGGCGCCCTATCTGGGCAAGTATCTGCCGGGCCAGCCCAATGTCATCGTCCGCAACGCGCCGGGCGGCGGGTCCATCACCGGCACCAACACCTTCTACCAGCGCGCCCGGCCGGACGGGCTGAGCTTCATCGGCACGTCCGGCTCCACGCAGTTCCCCTACCTGCTGGGTGATCCGCGGGTGCGCTACGACTATACGCGGATGATCCCGACCTATGTCTCGCCCACCGGCGGCGTGGTCTATCTGCCGAAGAGCCTGGGCATCGAGAACGCGTCACAGCTCGGCCGTCTGCGGGACCGCGAACTGGTCTATGGCAGCCAGGGCGCGACCTCGCTCGACCTGGTGCCGATGCTGGCCTTCCGGCTGCTGGGCCTGAATGTGCGCCATGTCTTCGGCATGCGCGGTCGTGGCGAGGGGCGGCTGGGCCTGATGCGGGGCGAGATCACCATCGATTACCAGACCTCCTCCGCCTATATCACGCAGGTGATGCCGATGGTGCAGGCGGGCACGGCGGTGCCGATGTTCTCCTGGGGCGTGCTGGACGGCCAGGGCAATGTGCAGCGCGACCCGAGCTTCCCGGACCTGCCGCATTTCGTCGAGGCCTTCGAGATGGTGAACGGCAGCAAGCCATCGGGCGTCGAATACGACGCCTATCTTGCCTTCTTCGCCTCCGGCTTCGCCGGCCAGAAGCCGGCGCTGCTGCCGCACGGCACGCCGGCCAATATTGTCGCCGCCTATCGCAAGGCCTTTGCCGACGCGGTGGCGGATCCGGAATTGCAGGCACGCAAGGGTGACGTGCTGGGCGACTACAGGCAGGCCGTGGGCGATGACGTGGAGGCGGTGTACCGCGTCGCGACCAGCATCCAGCCGGCGGCCCGCGAATGGGTGCGGAACTTCCTGGCGACCAACCACAACGTCCGCTTCTGAGCGGCCGGGCGGACGCGGCGCGTAAGCGCCCGCCCGCCATTCCGCGCCGCGAAGGCTGCCCGCGCCATGATCGACCTGTTCTTCGCGACGCTCGGCAATCTGCTGACGTTGCAGCATATGGGCTACATGCTGGCCGGGGTCAGCCTCGGCCTGGTGATCGGCGTGCTGCCGGGGGTGGGCGGCATCGCCGGCCTGTCGCTGCTGCTGCCCTTCCTGTACGGCATGAACGAGACCTCGGCGCTCGCCATGCTGATCGGCCTTCTGGCCATCGTGCCGACCGCCGATACCTTCACCTCCATCCTGATGGGCATTCCCGGTTCCTCCGCCTCCCAGGCCACGGTGCTGGATGGGTTTCCGCTGGCGAAGCAGGGCCAGGCGGCGCGCGCGCTGTCGGCGGCTTTCGCGGCCTCGATGATCGGCGGGCTGTTCGGGGCGCTGCTGCTGACCTTCGCGGTGCTGGTGGCCAGCCCGATCATCCTGGCCTTCGGCACGGCGGAGCTGTTCATGCTGACGCTGTTCGGGCTTTCGATGGTGGGCGTGCTGTCGGGCGCCAACATGGTGAAGGGCATCGCCTCCGCCTGCCTCGGCCTGGCCTTCGGCCTGGTGGGTCCGGCGCCGGCGACCAGCGAATACCGCATGGATTTCGGCCTGCTCTATCTCAGCGATGGCATTCCGCTGGTCACCGTGGCGCTCGGCATTTTCGCCTTGCCGGAAATCCTGGACCTGCTGCGCGGCGGCGGCGCCATCGCGCAAGGTGCGCAGTTGGGCCGGGGCTGGTTCCGCGGCGTCGCCGACACGCTGCGCAACATCTGGCTGACGCTGCGATGTTCGGGCATCGGCGCGCTGATCGGTGCCATCCCTGGCATTGGCGGCAGCGTCGTGGACTGGGTGGCCTATGGGCACGTCGTGCAGACCTCGAAGGACAAGTCGCAATTCGGGAAGGGGGACATCCGTGGCGTCATCGCACCGGAATCCGCCAACAACGCGACATCCGCGGGCGCCTTGCTGCCGACGCTGCTGTTCGGGATCCCGGGTTCAGGATCCATGGCGATCTTCCTCGCCGCGATGATCCTGCTGGGCCTTCAGCCCGGGCCGAACATGGCGAATGAGAACCTGTCCGTCACCTACACCATCATCTGGTCGCTCGCGATCGCCAATGTCATCGGCACGGCCATGTGCATCCTGCTGGCGCCGGGCATCGCCAAGCTCACCGCCGTGCGCTACGCGCTGATCGCGCCCTTCATGATCATGGTGATCTGCTTCGCCGCCTTCCAGGCAACGCGCAGCTTCGCGGACCTGATGGCGCTGCTGGTGATGGGCATCCTCGGCATCTTCCTGCGCCGTTTCGGCTGGTCCCGCCCCGCCTTCCTGATCGGCTTCGTGCTGGCGCTGGGCGGCGAGCGCTACCTGTACCAGGCGGTGCAGTTCTACGGCTGGGGCTTCGTGACGCGACCGCTGGTGCTGGTGATCGCGGCCATCATCGCCATCTCCATCTGGGCCGGGCTGCGCGGAACCAAGGGCAGCAACAGCATCCATACCGAGGGCTCGGCGGAACTCTCCGTCGCCCGCAACATGGCCCCGCAGATCATCTTCTCCGCCATCGCGCTGCTCGGCTTCGGCTTCGCCATCCAGCAGGGGCTGGGCGTGTCCTTCCTGGCGCAGATCTTCCCCATCGCGGTGGGCATCGTCGGCGGGCTGGCGACCCTGCTGCTGATGGTGCAGCAGATTCGCGGGCCGGTGGCGGCGGGCTCCGCCAATTTCGACGGGGAGGCGCAGGCGACCGATGGCGGGCCCTGGCGTTTCCTGTTCTGGCTCCTCGGCTTCATGGGTGCGGTCGGTGTCGTGGGCTTCTTCGCCGCCCTGGTCGGCTTCTTCCTGGTTTTCCTGCGGGTGGTGGCGCGCTCCTCCTGGCTGCAGGCGGTGGCGCTGACGGCATCGGCCGGCGGGCTGATGCTGGTGCTGGCCCATGTGCTGAACCTGGTCTTCCCCGGTGGCCTGCTGCAGGAGTATCTCGACCTGCCCTGGCCGTTCCGCTGAAGCCCGCAAGGACCACCCGATGACCCTCCAGACCGCGATTCCCTGCACCTTCATGCGCGGCGGCACCAGCCGCGGCCCCTATTTCCACCGCGGCGACCTGCCCGAGAGCCGGGAGGATGCGGGCCGGGTCCTGCTCGCCGTGATGGGCTCGCCCGATGCGCGGCAGATCAACGGCCTCGGCGGCTCCACCACGCTGACCAGCAAGACCGTGATGGTCAGCAAGGCCGCGCCGGGGGAGAAGCAGCAGGTGGACTACCTCTTTGCCCAGGTCTCGGTGGACAAGGACTTCGTCGACTGGGGGCCCACCTGCGGCAATATGCTGGCCGGCATCGGCCCCTTCGCCATCGAGGAAGGGCTTGTCCCGGCCGAGGACGGGGAGACCAAGGTGCTGATCCGCGCCGTCAATACCGGCGCGCTGATCGAGGCGGTGGTGCAGACCCCGGGTGGCCGCGTGACCTATGACGGCGATGCCGCCATCGCCGGCGTGCCCGGCACCGCCGCGCCCATCGTGCTGAATTTTGCCGACGCGGTGGGTGGCGCGACCGGAAAGCTGATGCCGACCGGCAACGCGCTCGACCATATCGAGGGCGTGGATGTCACCTGCCTCGACGTCGCCATGCCGGTGGTGATCGCGCGGGCGAAGGACCTGGGCAAGACCGCGCGCGAATCGGCGAAGGAACTGGACGCCGACAAGGATTTCATGGCGCGGATCGAGCGCATCCGCCGTGCCGCCGGCCTCGCCATGGGCATGGGCGACGTGGCCGGCAAGGTGATGCCGAAATTCGCCATGGTCGGCGAGCCGGCCGGCGGCCAGGGCGTCGCCGCGCGCTACTTCACGCCGCTCGCGACGCATGAGGCCATGGCCGTGACCGGCGGCATCTGCATCGCCAGCGCCTGCAAGCTGCCCGGCACCGTCGCCGCCGGCATCGCCGTGGTGAATGCCGAGGGGCGGGAGATGGTGACGCTGGAACATCCGACCGGCGTGATGGAAGCGGTCATCACCACCGGCACGGCGGAAGATGGCAGCGCCACCATCCTCGGCGGCGGCACGCTGCGCACGGCGCGGCGCATCATGAAGGGCGAGGTCTATATCCCGGCCAAGGTCTGGCCCGGCCGGTAGCGGCACGCGTCTCCGACAGGGGAGTTACGGCCAGGGGCCGGCCCGGATGCATGGCCGTCAGCGCGTCAGCGGCAGGATCAGCCGCTGCGCCGCCAGGTCGCCGAGCAGCGCGGCGGCATCCTTCCTCAGCCGCGCGGGCGCCTCGCCCGGGAAGACCTCCGCGAGCAGGGCTGCGAGGCCGCTGGCGCTCGCGGGCGTTTCCAGCAGCAGCCAGATGGCGCGGGCCACCGCATTCACCTGCCAGAGCCGCGCCCCGCCCGGCTGCCACAGGATGGCGCCCTGCCCCTGCCGGCGCAGCGCCACGCCCGGTGTGCGGCGCCAAAGCTGGGCCGGATCCGCCGGCGGCGACCGCTGCGCGGGCGCGCGGAGCGGGAGGGGTGGCGCCAGCGTTTCCCCGGGCGGCAGCCCGTCGCCGAAGGCCTGCCGCAGCAGCGCCACGGCGGAATCCAGCCGCGAATAGACCAGCCGCAGCGCCATCGCCGATGCCAGCACCTTCTCGGCCAGCGCCAGCGCGGCCCCCGGGTCGGGCATCGGCGCCATGTTGTGGGCCAGCAGATGCCGCAACCCCTCCCCTTCCTCCAGCCGGTGCAGCCGCGCCGGACCCCGCGCGCGGCGTTCCAGCACCAGCAGCACGCCGAGCGGCGCGGCAGCGCCATGCGGGGCGAGGTTCGGGGTCGGCAGATAGCCGTAGAAATCGTCGCGCGGCCCGAGATGCGCCGCGACATGGCGGCGGAACGTCGGGCCTGCCCCGCGCGGCAAGGGCAGCCGAAGGCGCGGCGCGATGCCCAGCGCGCGCGCCAACCCGTCCGGCCCGATCGGCAGCACATCGTCACCGAAGATGGTGACATCCGGCTCGGCCGAGAGCCGCGCGACCAGCGTGCTCTTGCCTGCCTGCGCCGGCCCGACCAGGGCCAGCAGCCTTCCGCCGACCAGGCAGGCCCCGCCATGCAGCGCCAGGCCGCCGGGGCAGTCCTCGTAATGCGATTGCGCCAGGTCGGCCACCACCCCGCACAGCGCCGCCGCCAGGCCCAGCCCGGAAACCGGCTGTTCCAGATGCGCCGAGGTCAGGTGATACCCGCCTGGCTCCAGCCGCAGCGCGCACAGCGCCGCCTCGGTGGCGACATCCTGCCGTTCCGCCGGCTGCCAGCCGCTCAGGATGGCCGCCAGCCCCTGTATCGCCGCGGGATCCTCCGGCAGCAGAACAGGGCGGGCGATGCCGGGAAATGCCAGGACCCTCACCCGCCGCGCCAGGCCTTACCGAAGCGGCCGGATCGGACGGGAAGGCCGGGATGGCCTGGACGGCGCGGAAGGCCGGGAGGGGCGCGAGCCCTGTCGCCGGCTCGGCCCGCTGGCCCGGGCCGTATCCATCCCGATCAGGCTCGGCGCGGCATAGGCGGCGCCGGCGGCAAGGCCCAGCCGGGCGAGCAGCCTGCGGCGGGTGGCACCATCCTCGCGGTCTGACATATCTGCTTCTCCTGTGATCCTGCTGACCGGGCGCCGGGTCTGGAAATTCGGCCATCCTGGCAGTGCGAAACTGGTGGGGTTTCATGACCCCGCCATGGCAGATTAAGGCCAAAGCGCGACCCGGGTTCCCGCCAACGCAACCGTGAAGGCGCCATTCCGCGAGGGGCAGGCTGGACGCCACCGCGCGCCGCGTGTCCCCTGCATGTCATGCAAGACGCCGCACCCGACGCCCCTTCCCTGCTGCGTCAACGCCCCTTCGCCCTGTTCCTCGGATCGCGCATCCTGTCCGCCGCCGCCCTGCAGGTGCAGGTGGTCGCCGTGGGCTGGCAGGTCTACGACCTGACGGACAGTGCGCTGGCCCTCGGCCTGGTCGGGCTGGCGCAGTTCCTGCCGATGCTGTTGCTGACGCTGGTGGTGGGCCAGGTGGCGGACCGGGTGGATCGCCGGCGGCTGGTCGGGTTGTGCCGGCTGGTCACCGCGCTGGGCGGGGCCGGCCTTGCCTGGGGCAGCCTGGCGGGCTGGCTCGACCGCGACGCGATCTTCGCCTTCGTCGTGCTGTTCGGCACGGCCCGTGCCTTCGAGATGCCGGCGCAGCAGGCGCTGCTGGCCGGGGTCGTGGCGGGGCGCGACCTGCCGCGCGCGACCGCCATGTCCACCTCCGCCAACCAGGTGGCCACCATCTGCGGCCCGGCGCTGGGCGGCTTCCTCTATGCGCTGGGCGGGGCAGGCGCGGCCTATGGCCTGGCCGCCGTCGCCTTCCTTCTGGCCGGGCTGATGGTGCTGGCCATCCGAATCCCGGCCCGCACGCTGATGCGCGGCAAGGTCACGATGGAAAGCCTGTTCTCCGGCATCACCTTCATCTGGTCGCGCCCGGCCCTGCTCGGCGCCGTCTCGCTCGACATGATGGCGGTGCTGCTGGGCGGCGCGGTGGCGCTGTTTCCGATCTATGCGAAGGACATATTGGAGACCGGCCCCTGGGGCCTTGGCATGCTGCGCGCCTCGCCCGCCATCGGCGCCCTGGCGATGTCGCTGCTGCTGGCCTGGCGGCCGATCGGGCGTGGCGCGGGCCGGCGGATGTTCCTGGCGGTGATCCTGTTCGGGGTGGCGACGGTGGTCTTCGGCCTGTCGCGATCCCTGCTGCTGTCCAGCGCGGCACTGGCGGTGCTGGGGGCGGCGGATGTGGTCAGCGTGGTGGTGCGGCAGTCCCTCGTGCAGCTTTCGACGCCGGATGAGATGCGCGGCCGGGTGGCGGCGGTGAATGCGCTGTTCATCGGCACCTCCAACCAGCTCGGCGAGTTTGAATCGGGCGTCGCCGCGGCCCTGCTCGGCCCGGTGGCGGCGGTGGTGCTGGGCGGCGTCGGCACCGTCGTGGTTGCGTGCCTGTGGATGCGCTGGTTCCCTGCCCTGCTGGCGATCGACCGGCTGGAGGATGTGGCGCCGGACACCGCGCGCGCCCAGGCACGGACCAAAATGCTGTCTTCGTAGCAAAGCGTTGACGATAACCCATATAACGATATGCTTCGCGGTTAACCGGGCTGGAAGTTCTCTTGTAACGGCTTCATGCCGCCTGGGTCCGTGCCGCCAAGGACCTTTGACGTGACGCCAGCGCGGGACAGCACAGAACGGCCGCCTCAGGAGAGCGAGCGCCTCGCCGCGCTGCATCGCTATGCGGTGCTCGATACCCTGCCGGAGGCCGCCTTCGACCGCATCGTCCGCCTCGCCAGCCAGATCATGCGGGCGCCGATCGCCCTGATTTCCTTCGTCGACGCCGATCGCCAATGGTTCAAGGCGCGGATCGGGACGACGCTGGAGACGACGCCGCGCGCCATCGCCTTCTGCAACGAGGCGATCAAGGGCGACGGCATCTGCATGGTCCCCGATGCGCGGCTGGATCCGCGTTTCGCCGACAGCCCGCTGGTGACCGGAGAGGCTGGCCTGCGATTCTACGCCGGCGCGCCGCTGCGGACACCGGAGGGTCACGCCATCGGCACGCTCTGCGTCATGGACCAGGAACCGCGGCCCCCCCTCGATGCGGCGCAGATCCAGTCCCTGACCGACCTGGCCGAGGCGGTCATGGCGCAGTTGGAACTGCGTCGCCAGCTCCAGGCACGGGAGGCGGAGGCGAGGCGCGCCGTGCTGCGCGAAAGCCTGCTGCGCGGCATGGCCGAGGCCCCCACTTTCGGCGGCGCCATCGGCGCGGCGATGACCGCGCTGTGCGAATCCGTGGACAGCCCCTTCTGCCTGATGTTCCGCCTGGCACGGGATGGCCGGCGCCTGCAGATCATCGGCGGCCATGGCGAGGGTCCGATGGCCGAGCCCGCCCACCTGGCGGCGCTGCGCGCCATGGACCTGACGGTGGACAGTACCGTGGCCGGTACCGCCATCATGGAGGACCGCCAGGTCACCATTGCCAATCTCGATGCCACGATGCAGGCGCGCTACCCGGGCGCGGCACTGTCCTTCCCGCATGGCATGACCGCGCTGATCGCGACCCCGGCCTCGGTGGGCACGGAACGCTACAGCATCGCGCTCGGCTTCCGCGCCGGGCGGCAGGACCTGCCCGCCGTGGCCGAACAGTTGCGGGAAGCCACGGCAACCCTGCTGCCCCTGCTGCGCCGCCGGCAGGATACCGAGGAGGCGGAGCTGTTCCGCCGCGTCGTCGATTCCAGCGACGCGCCGGTGGCCATCACCGACGCCGAATCGGACCGGCCGGAGGGTCCGACGATCCTCTACGTCAACGCCGCCTTCGAACGCATGACCGGCTATGTCGCGGCCGACGTGGTCGGCCACTCCCCCCACTTCCTGTTCCACCCGGAGGCCCAGCCCGTCGCGCGGCGCGCGATCCGCGAGGCCGTGCAGGCCGGCCAGCCGGTTCGGCAGGAGGTGCTGAACCGCCGGCGCGATGGCAGCAGCTACTGGGTCGAGCTCAACATCTCCCCGGTCGTCGACGAAACCGGCTGGTGCACGCATTGGGTGACCGTCTACCACGACATCACCGAGCAGCGTGCGCGGACCGAGGCGCTGAGCGCCAGCGAGGCCGCCTTCCGCGACCTGTTCCAGCAGCACCCGGCGCCGATGTGGGCCTTCGACAAGGAAACGCTGCGCTTCCTGGAGGTGAACGAGGCCGCGGTCGCCACCTATGGCTGGACGCGGGAGGAATTCCTGCGGATGACGCTGCGCGACCTGCGGCGGCCGGAGGATTGGGGCGAAACCGATGCGGCCCGACACACCGTGCCGGGCCTGCGGATCACCGGCCCCTGGCGCCACCAGACCAAGACCGGCGAGGCCCGGCAGGTGCAGATCCTGTCACGCGTCATCGACTTCCGTGGCCACACCGCGGGCCTCGCGGTGGTCTGGGACATCACGGAGCGGCTGCGGGCCGAGAATGCCGTGCGCGAACTGGCGGCGGAACTGGATGCGACGTTTCAGAGCATCGCCGACGGCCTCTATACCCTCGACCACGATTGGCGCTTCACCCGGGTCAATCGGCATGTCGAGCGGCTGCTGCGACGCGATTCCGCCTCGCTGCTCGGCCGCAGCATCTGGGACTGCTTCCCCGAAGCCGTCGGCACGGAGCTGGAACGGCAATATCGCGGCGCCGCGGCCGATCGCCAGATCCGGCGCTTCGTCTTCTTCTACCCGCCACTCGAGGCCTGGTTCGATGCCACGGTCTATCCGGCGCCGGCGGGCCTGACCGTCTATTTCCGCGACGTCACCACGCAGCACCAGCGGGACGAAAGGCTGCGGCTTCTGGAGGTGGCGGCGGCCCAGCTCAACGACATCATCACGATCACGGAGGCCGCGCCGCTGGACCCGCCGGGGCCGCCGCCGCTGTTCATCAACAATGCCTTCGAGCGGCTGACCGGCTTCGGCGCGGAAACGGTGCGGGGCCTGACGCCGACCGCGCTGCACGGCCCGAAGACCGACCGCGCCACGCTCGACCATATCCACGCGGCGCTGGCCGCGCGACGGCCGATCCGAACCGAATTGCTGAACTACCGCAAGGATGGCGAGGAGATCTGGCTGGAACTCGACATCGTGCCGGTTCCCGACGCCAGCGGCCGGGTCACCCACTGGGTCTCCGTCGGCCGCGATATCACCGGCCGCAAGCGGACGGAACAGCGCATGCAGCAGCAGGCCGCGCTGCTGGACCAGGCGCGGGACGCCATCCTGGTGCGCGGCACCGACCACCGCATCCTCTACTGGAACCGCAGCGCGGAGCGCCTCTATGGCTGGACCGCCGCCGAAGCCATCGGCCGGACCGTCATCGACCTGCTCTATGACGAGGCGACCGAGTTCCGCCGCGCCACCGCGACCGTCCTGGCGCAGGGCGAATGGAGTGGCCAGATCGCGCAGCGCCGCAAGGACGGCACGCGGCTGGTGGTGGATGGCGCATGGTCGCTGCTGCGCGATGCCGATGGCGGACCGCGCGCGATCCTGGCCGTGAACACCGACATCACGGAGCGGCTGGAGCTCGAACAGAAGCTGCGCCAGTCGCAGCGGCTGGAGGCGATTGGCCAGCTCACCGGCGGCGTGGCGCATGACTTCAACAATCTGCTCACCGTCATCCTTGGCAATTCGGAAATGCTGTCCGAATGCCTGGAGGGCGATGCCGACCTGCGCCAGATGGCGGAGATGAACATGGCCGCGGCGGAACGCGGCGCGGCGCTGACCAGCCGCCTGCTCGCCTTCTCCCGCCGCCAGGCCCTCGATCCCAAGGTGATCGACGTCAATGACCTGCTCGCGGGCCTGCACCAGATGCTCCAGCGCACGCTGGGCGAGCATATCGAGATCAGCATCGCCCCCGCCCCCGGCCTCTGGCAGGCGCTGATCGACCCGCCGCAACTCGAAAGCGCTGTTCTGAACCTCTGCATCAATGCGCGGGATGCCATGCCCAGCGGCGGCCGCCTGGTGATCGAGACGGCGAACGTCCATCTCGACGCCGCCTATGCGCGGCATGAGGGGGAAGTCTCGCCCGGCGAATATGTGCGGATCGCCGTCTCCGACACCGGCAGCGGCATGACGCCGGAGATCGTGGCCCGCGCCTTCGAGCCCTTCTTCACGACCAAGGAGGTCGGCCAGGGCAGCGGCCTTGGCCTCAGCATGGTCTTCGGCTTCATGAAGCAGTCGGGCGGCCATGTGAAAATCTATTCGGAACCCGGCCATGGCACCGCGGTGAAAATGTACATCCCGCGCGCCGGCGACGCGCTGGCACAGGGGGCAAGGGGCATCGAGGGCGAGGTTCTGCGCGGCGGGCGTGAAAAGCTTCTGGTGGTCGAGGATGACCCGCTGGTGCGCGACCATGTGGCAAGCCAGCTTCGTGAGCTGGGCTACCAGGTGACGGTTGCGGAGAATGGCGCCTCGGCGCTGGCCGTGCTCGACCTCGGCCTGTCCTTCGACCTGCTGTTCACCGATGTGGTGATGCCCGGCGGCGTGAACGGCCCGGCCCTGGCGGCGGAAGCGCAGCGGCGCAGGCCCGGCCTGCGCGTGCTGTTCACCTCCGGCTATACGGAGAATGGCATCGTCCATCAGGGCCGGCTGGATCCGGGCGTCATGCTGCTCAACAAGCCCTACCGCCGGCGCGACCTGGCGGAGAAGGTGCGGGAGGCGCTCGACACGCCGCGGCTGGTCAGTCTGGGCTGAGCGGACCGCCCGGAGGCACATCGCCGCCGCCACGGCCACCGGCCGCCCGGGCGATCAGCTGGCGCACCTCGGCCTGCAGGGCCTGGCGCGTGAAGGGCTTGTGCAGGAAGCCATCGGCCGCCGCCTCCGTCGCCACGGCATCGGGCGTATAGCCGGACATCAGCAGCACCGGGGTTCCAGGCCAGCCGGCCCTGATCCGGCCGGCGAGTTCCACACCGCCGACATCCTCCGGCATCAGCACATCCGACAGCACCAGCGCGAATCCGGGCTCCGCCTGCATCAGCGCCAGCGCCTCCCGCCCCCCGGCGGCGGTGACGACCTGGTAGCCGGCCAGGGTGAGCATGCGGCTGATCATGGCGCGGAGTTCCGGCTGGTCGTCCACCACCAGGATGCGTGCGGATGGCGGCGGACCCGCCGCCGGCTCCTGGCCCGGCACCGGAATCGCCACCGGCGCCGGGATCTCCGCCGGTGGCGGCGCAGCCGGAGGGGACGCGACAGCCGTCCCCGCCTGGGGCAGGTACAGCGTCACCGCGCTGCCCTCCCCCGCCTCGCTGTGCAGCGCCACCGTCCCGCCCAGCTGGGTGATCACGCCGAAGACCTGCGACAGGCCGAGGCCGGAGCCGGCGCCGGGGGGCTTGGTGGTGAAGAAGGGCTCGAAGGCATGCTTCAGCACATCGGGTGCCATGCCGCCGCCATTGTCGCTGACCGACAGCCCGATGCAGCCGGCCGCCAGCTTCGCCGCACCGGGCGGTGGCGTCGCACGGCGGATGGAGATCAGGATATGGCCCGGCTGCCGACGCTCGCTGGCGCTTTGGAGAATGGCGTCGCGCGCATTGCTGACCAGGTTGCCAACCGCGGCCTGAAGCTGCGCCGGGTCGGCAAGGCATTGCGGCAGACCCCGCTCCGTCTCCAGCCGCAGGGTGATGGCCGGGGTCGCCAGGTCCCGCAACACGGGCAGCAGGCCATCCATCAGCGCGGCGGCGTCCACCGGTTCCACCCGCAGCACCTGGGTCCTGGCATAGGCCATCAGGCTGGAGGCGAGCCGGGCGCTGGCCTCGGCGGCGCCGATCGTGCGCTGCGCCATGCCGCGCAGCACCGGATCGGTCAGCGATTCCTCCAGCGTCTCCAGATTGCCGAGGACCACGGTGAGCAGGTTGTTGAAGTCATGCGCGACGCCCCGGGCCATGCGGCCCAGCGCCTCCATCGCCCGCCCCTCCAGGAGGGCGGCCTCCGCGCGGTGTCGTCGCTCGGCCTCCTGCCGCAGCTCCGCCAGCGCCTCGGCGCGGTCGGTGGCGCTGCGCCAGGTCATCCAGGCGGCGCCGGACAGCAGCAGGATGACCAGCAGGGTCAGCGCCGCCGTCCAGAGCAGCTGCCGCCAGCACGCGGCCTTCCGCGCGGGAAGGTCGACGAAATAGCCCACCCGCAGCGGAAACGGCGCCACCTGGCGCCAGGTATCCAGGCGCGTCCAGGCAGCCGCGGCCCCGGCCTCCACGCCGGGCAGCGTGGCATCGGCATTCACGGCCTCGCGCACCAGCACCCGCCCGTCGTCCCGGACCAGCAGCGCCACCCCGCCGAGGTTGCCCATGGCGGCGCGGAAGCCCTGCGCGACCTCAATCGGGCTGATGGCGACGTGGATGGTGCCGGCGAAGCTTCCGTCCGCCCCGCTCCGGCGGCGGCTCATCGCGAAGGACAGCGCGCCACTGACCCGGCCGGTATAGACATCGCTGATGTAGTGCACCTGCGGCGCGTCACGCTGGGCGATGAAATGATCCATGTCGGCATTGCTGTGGCCGGGCCGGAAAGGCCGGCTGGCCGCCAGCACCCGGCCCTCCGCATCCTGCACCAGCAGCGACACGGTGTGCTGAAGCCGGTGCACCAGCGTCGCCAGACGCTGGCTGACCGCGCCTTCCGCGATCTCCGCATCGGTCATGTCGCGGATCTGGTCCTCCACCAGGTCCAGCACCAGCTCATGCGTCTCCAGCAGCGTCTGCATGTTGCGGTGGAGGATGCTCAGCGTGCCCTCCGTGTCGCGGCGCGCATCCTGCCAGAGCCGGGCGCGCTCATCGATCGCGAAGGCGGCCAGGGCCAGCAGCGGCAGCATCACCGTCAGCGCCACCAACAGCCGCATGCTCCGGCTGGGCCAGCGGCGGAATGATGCTGGCGGCTGGGGGTGTGGCAATTGTATCATGGCCTGCCGGAACGTGATCTCGGACGCTAACGCACAACCGCCGCGTTCAAACCCGGGACGATTGCAGGATGGGCTGCGGCGCGACCGGCCTTAAACCCTGCGTCACACCCTGCGGTGCATACACGCTGGGCAGACGCCTGTCGCGATTCCGTTAAAAAATGCCCGCCTTGTTGCCCGTCCCGTTGCCCGCCCCGTTGAAAGTCCAGGATGCGTCACCGCCTCAAGCTTGTCGACACGCCGACATGCGCCCCATAGAGTCTCGGCCGGCCGCCCATTGGCCGCACGAACGGGGAGCCTCGATGGCCGATCACCCGACTGCTGCCCCCTTCCGGGATCAGGCGCCGTCGAGCCAGCGTCCGGTGCTGGTGCTGGAGGATGACGCGGCGGTCTCGGCCACGATCTGCACCGCCCTGGCACGCGACGGCTGGACCACGGTTGCCGCCGCCACCCTGGCGGGGGGGCGCCTGCGCCTGCAAAGCGACAATCCACGCATCGTCATCGCCGATCTGGGCCTGCCGGACGGCAATGGCATCGCCTTCGTCCGGGAAGCCGCCAGCGTGCCGGACCTCGGCATCATCGTCGTCAGCGGCAGGTCGGAGGAGGTGGACCGCGTGGTGGGGCTGGAGGTGGGCGCCGACGACTACCTCACCAAGCCCTTCTCATTGCGGGAGATGGTGGCCAGGGTGCGGGCGCTCAGCCGGCGGCTGGACACGCTGGCCCAGGCCGGCCGCGCTGGCCTGGCGGAGGCGCAGGCCGCCGCGCCGCTCCCTCCCCTGGCGCCGCAGGAGGATGGCGCCGCCATGCCGATGGCGGAGCCCACCTCCTGGGCCATTGCCGGGCTGGCGCTGCAGCCGGCGCGCCAGCGCATCCTGGCGCCCGATGGCACGGAGACGCGCCTGACCGGCGCGGAGGCCGGGCTGCTGCGGCTGCTGCTGACCGAATCGGACCATCTGGCGGCGCGGGAGGTGATCTCGGAACGGGTGCTGGGCCGCAAGCTGCTGCCGGAACAGCGTGGCGTCGACCAGCTCGCCTCCAATCTCCGACAGAAGCTGCTCGCCACCTCGGCGGGCAAGGTGACCATCGCCGCGCAGCGCGGGCGGGGCTATCGGCTGGTCTGGTGACAATGTCCGATTCCCAACCCGGCCCGGAAGCGCCACCGGAACTTTCCATCCTGGTGGTCGATGACGAGCGCGGGATCGTCGATATCCTGCTGCGCGCCCTGACCCTGCGTGGCCACCGGGTCTTCGGGGTGCATGACGCGGAAGCGGCCAAGGCCCGCGTCCTGGGCGACCCGGGCATCGGCGTCGTGCTGTCCGACGTCCGCATGCCGGGCCAGACCGGCCTGGCGCTGGCCGAGGAATTGCTGCGGGACCGGGCCGAGACGCTGGCGCTGGAAGTGGTGCTGCTGACCGGCGGCGCCACCGCCGATGTGGCGCTGGGTGCGCTGCGCGCCCGCACCTTCGACCTGGTGCAGAAGCCGCTGCGCCTGGCGGAGGTGGCGGCGGTCGTGGAACGCGCCCTGGCCAGTTGCCGGCTCCGCCGCGCCCGCGCCCAGCGCAACGCGGAGGTCGAGGGGCTGATCCGCGCGGCGGAGGAGGAACGCGCCCGCCTGGCACAGGTGCTCGAGGCCTCCGCCGCCCGGCTGGACGATGCCGAGAGCGCGCTCGCGGCCCGCCAGAGCATGCGCAACGACCTGCTGGCGGTGATCTCGCATGAGATGCGGACGCCGCTGATCCCGATCCTGGGCTTTTCCGAGATCCTGGCGAGCGGAACGGCCCTGCCGGCCGCTTCCGTGCGCGACTATGGGCGCCTGATCCATGAGGGGGCGGAGACCCTGCTGGCGCTGATCGGCAGCGCGCTCGACATCGTGGCGCTTCAGCACGGCGGGAAACTTGCGCCCGGCCTGCCGGAGCCGCCGGACCGGCTGCTCGGCCGCGTGCTGGCGCGGCATGAGCCCCGTGCCACTGCGCGGGGCGTCGCCCTCCGCCTGGCGCCGGCGGCCGATGGCGGGGTGCTGGGCGGCGACAAGCGCCTGCTGGAAGCGGCGCTGGGCCATCTTCTCGACAATGCCATCAAGGCAGCCCCGCCCGGCACGGAGGTGACGCTGGGCTGCGAATCATTGCCGGAGGGCGGCATGGCGCTCTGGGTGCGGGACCGGGGTGCCGGCCTGCCTGAAGGCGTTCTCCGCCAGATCGGCACGCCCTTTCTTCAGGCGGACATGTCGCTGACGCGCACCTGGCCCGGCGCCGGCCTCGGACTCGCGCTGTGCCAGAGGGTCGCCGCGGCGCATGGCGGCACCCTCGTGCTGCGCCCCGCGGAAGGCGGTGGCACCGAGGCGCGGATCGAGGTGCCGGATGTCACGGGAACCGCGGCGGCATGAAGGGCTGCGCTGGTTCGGCGCTGGGCAGGCAGGCCCGACCCTTCGCGGCGACATAGCGCGCAATCGCTGGGCATTCAGACCCGGTCGGCGGCGCCGTTGAAGCGGGCGCGCTGCACACGCGCAAAAGCCGGCTCAGGCGGGCTCGGCCACCAGCCAAAAGGCTGCCAACAGCCAATACGCCGGGCCGCCCGATGGCAGAGAAGTGCAGCAAAACCAAGGTGGTGCCCCGTACGGGATTCGAACCCGTGTTACAGCCTTGAAAGGGCCGTGTCCTAGGCCTCTAGACGAACGGGACAGGCTTGGGATGGCGGCCGTATGGCGTCCGCGCGCCGCCGGGTCAAGCCCTCCAGGAACAGGTGGCGTCGCGACCCTGCAATATCGGCGGCGACATCAGGGGGCAAAACGAAAGACTTCGTTAACCCATTTCGGGTGAGATACCAATCCTGGGGCCCTCTCCCGGGCCATGGATCCGATCCCATGCCGGGGCGTTGGGCCTCGACAGGGCGGCAGGAAGCGCCCCGGTGGGATCGTGCCATGCAGAAAAGCCGGGACAAAATCCCGGTTTCCTCCGATAAGGGGTGTCCGCGCGGGCCCGAACACCCATATGGCCCACTCGCCGTCAAGGCGGCGTGTCCCCCTTTCGATGCCCTTCCCGCCCGCCGGCAGCGCCGCGCGGCTGGAAGGGAGTCATCGGTGGGGTGGACGGCAACTGGGTTTGGTTTGGTGACAAAGAACCTTCGACCGCCCCGGCGGGGCGAAGAGGAGCGGATCGACAGATGGACGGCATGTTCGCACGCAAAGGGACCGATCGGGACGAGATGAGCGGGGCCGAGCCCCTGCCCTTCGACCATGCCACCGGCGCGGGCGCGGAAGACCATGACGCCTTCGACACCGAGCTGGTGGCCGACCCGCTGCCGATGGACGAGATCGAGGATGCGGCTGGCTCGTTGCTGGAGGAATTCGGCTTCGGCAGCGCCAGCGGCGAGGATTCGCGCCGCGACAGCCCGGATGACGAGGAGGCACCCAGCCCCTCCCTGGCCGCCGACGACCAGGCCGAGACCGCGGATGGCCAGCCGGCCGGCCGCAATATCTCCGTCGCCGCCGCCGCCGCTGCCAGCCGTTCCGACGACCCCGTCGCGCTGTTCCTGCGCGAGATGGGCGTTGCCGAGCCGCTGACGCGGGAGGCAGAGATCGCCATCGCCCAGCGCATCGAGGCCGGGCGCGACGCCATGCTGGCCGCGCTGTGCGAAAGCCCGACCACGGCCGCCGCCCTGACCCAGTGGCGCGACGCCATCGCCGCCGGCCGCATGCCGCTGCGCGACGTGATCGAGCTGGAGGCGACCGCCGCCGCCAACCTGCCGGAGGAAACCCTGCTGGAGCCCGCGCCGGACGGCGAGGAAGCCGGCGCGGAACTGCCGCATGCGACCATCGACGCCCGGCTGAAGCCGGAGGCGATCGCCGCCATCGAAGCCGCGCTGGAAGGCCTGGGCACGCTGCGCGCCGCCGGCCCGAAGGTGGATGAGGCACGTCAGCTGGCGGTCGAGCTGGTGACCGGCCTGCGCCTGCGTCCGGCCCGGATCGAGGAGCTGATCGAGCGGCTGCGCGATGCGAATCGCGCGCTGATGATGCTGGATGGCCGGGCGCTGCGCCTGGCGGAAGCCGCGCGCATCAGCCGTGGCGACTTCCTGAAGCTGTGGAATGGCGGTGCCGCCGGCGCCACGGAACGCCTGGAGGCCGCTGCCAAGGGCGCCGGCCAGCGCGACCTGAAGGCCGGGATGGTGCAGGTGCGCGCCGACCTCGCCCGCATAGAGGCCGAATCCGGCCTGACCGCGCCGCAGCTTCGCCGCCTGCATATCGAGGCCGCCAGCGCCGAGCGCGACATGCGCCGGGCGCGGGAGGAGCTGACGCGCGCCAATCTGCGCCTCGTGGTCTATATCGCCCGCAAATACCGCAATCGCGGCCTGATGCTGGGCGACCTGATCCAGGAAGGCAGCCTGGGCCTGATGCGCGCGGTGGAGAAGTTCGACTGGCGCCGTGGCTTCAAGTTCGCCACCTACGCCACCTGGTGGATTCGCCAGTCCGTCACCCGCGCCATCGCCGACCAGTCCCGCACCATCCGCGTGCCGGTGCACATGACGGAGACGGTGGGCAAGGTGGTCCGCACCGGGCGCCGCCTGGCGCAGCAGACCGGCCGCGAGCCGACGCCGGAGGAACTCGCCACCCGCCTCGGCATGCCGCTGGAGAAGGTGCGCACGGTGCAGGGCCTGGCGAAGGAGCCGGTGAGCCTGGAATCGCCGATCGGCGAGGAAGGCGATGCGAAGCTCGGCGACCTGATCGAGGATCGCGACGCCGTGCTGCCCTTCGACGCCGCCGCCCGCGCGGGCCTGCGCGACGCCGCCGGCAAGGTGCTGGGCGACCTGACGCCGCGTGAGGAGCGCATCCTGCGCATGCGCTTCGGCATCGGCATGAACACCGAGCACACGCTGGAGGAGGTCGGCCGCACCTTCGGCGTGACCCGCGAGCGTATTCGCCAGATCGAGGCGAAGGCGCTCGGCAAGCTGCGCCAATCCTCCCAGGGCCGCGCGCTGCGCAGCTTCCTGGAGGTCTGACGCCGGCGGGGCTTCGGCCCCGCCCCAGAAGCGCGATGACCGAAGGTGCGAAGGCACCGGAGGTCTGAATCGCGCGTTCCAACGGCGGGAGCACCCCCTGTATGGCGATCCCCTTCGACAATTCCTATGCCCGGCTGCCGGAGCGATTCTTCGCCCGGCAGGCCCCGGTACCGGTGGCGGCGCCGAGGCTGGTCCGCCTGAACCTGCCGCTGGCCGCGCAACTCGGCCTCGATCCCACCGCGCTGACGGCGGAGGTTCTGTCCGGCAATGTCGTGCCGGAGGGCGCGGCGCCGCTGGCCCAAGCCTATGCGGGCCATCAGTTCGGCCATTTCACGCCCCAACTCGGCGACGGCCGCGCCATCCTGCTGGGTGAGGTGATCGACCGCGACGGGCAGCGGCGCGACATCCAGTTCAAGGGCTCCGGCCGTACCGCCTTTTCCCGCGGCGGCGATGGCCGCGCGGCGCTGGGGCCGGTGCTGCGCGAATACATCATCAGCGAGGCGATGGCCGCCTTCGGCGTGCCCACCACCCGCGCTTTGGCCGCGGTGACCACGGGCGAGGATGTGATGCGGGAAGTGCCCCTGCCCGGCGCCGTGCTGACCCGCATCGCCGCCAGCCATATCCGCGTCGGCACCTTCCAGTTCTTTGCCGCGCGGGGCGATGCGCAGGCGGTGCAGCTGCTGCTGGACCATGCCATCGCGCGGCACGATCCGGCGGCGGCGGACAGCCCGCGCCCGGCGCTGGCCTTCCTGCGCGGGGTCGCGGCGCGACAGGCGCGGCTGGTGGCGCAATGGCTGGGGCTCGGCTTCATCCATGGCGTGATGAACACCGACAACATGACGGTCTCCGGCGAGACCATCGACTACGGCCCCTGCGCCTTCATGGAGGCCTATGACCCGGCGATGGTGTTCAGCTCCATCGACCATGCCGGCCGCTACGCCTACGCCAACCAGCCGCGCATCGCGCAATGGAACCTGGCCCGCCTGGCCGAGGCCCTGCTGCCCTTGCTGGCGGCGGATGAGGATGCGGCGGTGGAAGCCGCGACCGGCGTGCTCACCGAATATGGCGGGCTGTTCCAGGCCGCCTGGCTCGACATCTTCCGCGCCAAGACCGGCCTCGCCGGGGTGGAGGAGGGCGATGCGGCGCTGATCCAGGCGCTGATGACCTGCATGGCGGAGGCCGAGGCGGATTTCACCCTGACCTTCCGCGCTTTGTCCGAAGGCCCGGCAGCGGCGCGCGCGCTGTTCCCCGACCCGGCCGGATTCGATGCCTGGGCCGAATCCTGGGCGGCGCGGCGCGCGCGTGGCGCGCTGGGGGCGGATGCCATGCAAGCGGTGAACCCCGCCTTCATCCCGCGCAACCATCTGGTGGAGGCGGCCATCGCCGCCGCCGTCACCCAGGATGATTTCACGCCCTTCGAGGCGCTTCTGGAGGTGCTCGCCCGGCCCTTCGAGGACCAGCCCGGCAAGGCCCACTTCGCCGCGCCGGCGCGGGTGGAGGAGCGGGTGCTTCAGACCTTCTGCGGCACCTGAACCGGAACGCCGCCGCCTCGTTACGGTCGTCAGATCGAGGAGCGCCCGCCATGCCAAAAATGTCCCGCCGATGAGGGCCGCACGGCTGCGCCAGTTCGTGGCGGATCTGCGGGGCAGCTTCTGGCTGCGGCCGGCGGCCATGACGCTGGTGGCGATCGTGCTGGCGGAGGCGCTGGTGCGGCTGGAAGGCGCCCGCCTGCCGGACGGGCTGGATGGCTGGATCTATGCGGGCGGCGCCGGAGGCGCGCGGGATGTGCTGGGCGCCATCGCCGGCGCCACCATCGGCGTCGCCGGAACCACCTTCTCCATCACCGTCGCGGCGCTGACGCTGGCCTCCAGCCAGATGGGGCCGCGCCTGCTGGGCAACTTCACCCGCGATGCCGGCAATCAATATGCCCTGGGCGCGCTGGTCGCGACCTTTGCCTATTCGCTGGTGGCGCTGCGCTCGGTGCATGAGGGGGATGATGGCGGCTTCGTGCCGCAGCTTGCCGTCTCGGTCGGGCTGATCTTCGCCTTCGGCTGCGTCGGCGTGCTGATCTGGTTCCTGCACCATGTCGCCACCTCGATCAGCGTGGACCGGGTGGCGGCGCAGGTGCAGCAGGAGCTGACGACAGCGCTGGCGGCCGCGACCACGGATACCCCGGCGGCCGCGCTGGCGGAGGTGCCGCGGCTGACGAATGCCGCGCCCTTGCGGGCGCCCGGCTGCGGCTATCTGCGGGTGTTGGATGATGCGGCCCTGGCCGATTGGGCGGCCGGGCAGGATGCCGTGCTGCATCTGGATGTGCGACCCGGCGAATTCGTCTTCCCCGGCAGCGTGGTGGGCTGCGTCAGCCCCGCCGGACGGCAGCGGGACGCACAGGCGGCGCTGGCCGAGGCCATGGTGCTGGGCGATGGCCGCAGCGTGGCACAGGACCTGGAATACGCGGTGCGGCAATTGGTGGAGATCGCGCTGCGCGCTCTCTCCCCCGGCATCAACGACCCCTTCACCGCGATCGGCGTGCTGGACCGGCTGGGCGCCGCCCTGTGCGGCCTGGCCGGGCGCGGCCTGCCGACCGGGCGGAGCTTCCGCGACGGACGTCTGCGTCTGCTGCGCCCGGCCTCCGACTATGCCGGGCTGGTGGATGCCATGTTCCACATGCTGCGCCAGGCCGGCGCCGGCCAGCCCGCGGTGATGATCCGGCTGCTGGAGGTGCTGGGCACGATCGCCCAGGTGGAGACGGCGTCGGACCGCCGCGCCGCGCTGCACCGCCATGCCGACCTGGCCGGCGACGCCGCCCTCGCCGCCACCCAGGACGCCTCTGCCCGGCAGGCGATCCTGGCGCGGCATGGAGAGGCCGTCACGGCCGCGACGGCGGCATGACGCCTGGGCATGGCGGATTTGCGACAGCTTTCCGCCCGCACGGGCTGGACAAATCCGCCCCCAGCCCGTAAACGGCCGCCACACCGCAGCGTGGTGCGGGCGCTTAGCTCAGTTGGTAGAGCAGCTGACTCTTAATCAGCGGGTCGTAGGTTCGAGCCCTACAGCGCCCACCATTGAATTACCTCAAAAATCTTTCGCGTGGGCCAGCCAGTCGCCGTCCCTGAAATGGCGCGGGGCTTCATTGGGGCTTCAACGCGTGCAAGATAGGCGCACTGTTGCCATCTCGCGGCCAGAAGCGCCCCTTTCCAACGGGCGCTCGGCGCTGCGCCGTGACTAAGCCAAGCTCCGGCGCATCGGGCGGGCAGCTCTGGTCGGCAGCATGGCCCCCGGAGTGGTTGTGAAAACGCACCCCCCCCGCCTATAGCATCGAAAAATCGACCGCCCCCCTTTCGTGCCTGAGCCGCGAGCAGCTCTGCATCCGGCCGCTGCCTCCAGGGCGCTTCATCGTTGGCAGGGATGTTGGCGCAGAATGCTGCACCGAGGCTGGAGCAGGCCGTCTTATGCAGGCGATGGCTATTCGGCCGCAGCTGTCACTGCCAGCGATGGTGGCGTGATTGGCATTCGCGGGGGCGCGCTGCGCCAGACCAGCGCCTCTTCCTCCGGCGTGAGGCCATAGGCCGCGTTGACCACCGCCGACAGGTCCCGCTCAAGCCGTGCGGCTTCGTTCAGGCGCGCGGTGATCGGGGCGACGGTGCCGGCGTGCGCGGCCTTCACCGCGGCCACCTCCGCCACGGTCAGCTTGCGCTTCCTGGGCAGCACTTTTCGCAGCGCCTCTGCAAAGGCGTCGGCAGAGAGCGCGAAAGGCGCGGCGAGCGCGGCCGGTGCGGTGGGCAGGTCCCATTCCACGCGCAGCCAATCCGCCATCTCCGCCGCCGCGGCGTGACGCGCCCGGTGGGTCTCCGCGAGGCGGGCTGTCAGGTCGGCAGCGCGTTCGGCCTGCTTCTTCGTCGGGCGCGCGATGGGTAGGCGTTCCATCTTGAACCCGGCTGGCGTGAGGGCTTCGTCCTTCATGTGCGGGAAATGACGCCAGCCGAACCACCACAGGAGCGGGCTGGTCAACGCGGCCAGGAGGAACGGGTCCGCGCTGGCAATCATGAAGCCCTTGTTGTTCAGATAGAGGCCCCCGGTGTCGAGCGCGTAGGCCGGGTAGAACTGAATTTCCTGATAGATGATCTTCGGCCGATCAAAGGCGTCGTAGTAGGCGCAGGGTCGCAACTCCCACCAGAACCGCCCCTGATCCTCGCGCGGGATCAGTTTCTCGCGGTGCCCTGACATGCGGCTATGCAGGGCGGGGTAGGTTGCCTTGAAGATGGCTTCGGCTTTTGTGGCATCACGTGCCCCGGCCCACGGCCACGGATGATCCCCGCTTGACCGGAGCGCGATCATCCAGAGGTCAGCGGGAGGGCATGTCCATCGTTCGATGTCGCCTCCCCGCAGGAGGCGGCGGAAGATCGGTGCGGAGGTGGGGTCGTCCGCCACAAGTTTATCGCGGGTGGCGGTATCCACAATGAAGGCTTCGTTGAAGCCCGTCAGAAGGCCACGGAGAGGGCGCTGGCCCGAGTATTCGATCAGCGGCGCGTTGCTGGTCTGTAGGCGGTTGAACAGCGCCATGACCTCCGGCGGCTCCAACACCCATCCGCCAGCGTTCAGCGAGGAACGCGGCATTGGGAACTGTAGTCCCTTCACCAGCGCGCCGAGCCGTTCCTGTGGAACGCGATCGGTGTGGATCACCGCCACCGACGCGTCGCTCGCCGGCTCCACCGCCGGGTCCGGACGCTGCGTCACCACCACGCAGGGGAATACATCCGCGTCGGGGAAGAGGTCCCGGTTGTGGCCGAAGTCAACGACGCTCTCAATCCAGGTGTGCTTCGCGAGGAAGGCGCGCAGCGGCTCCCCGTAGTCGGCCTTGAAGAACTTGTTGGGGAGGACGAAGGCAACGCGACCACCGGGCCGCACCAGCCGTTGGGCTTGTTCCAGGAAGAAGGTGTAGAGGTCGGCCTTGCCTTCATAGGTCTGATAGCGCGCCTTGAGCACCGGCTTCTTCGCCGCGATAGTCTCCTGCCGAACCCAGGGCGGGTTCCCCACCACCGCGTCGAAGCCGCCCTGTGCGTCCATGCCCTTCCAGGCGCCCCACACGCCCGGGAAGGCGGGCTGCCAGTGAAGCAGGTTTTCCCGCCGCGCGATGGCGCGCAACTGGTCCAGTAGGGCCGCCACCTCCCGCGCGCTGCGCGGGATGCCCTTCGGCTTCTCAGCACCCACGGCGAGGGCCACAGGATCGCCGCAGAGGCCGTCCAGCCATGTGTTTATGGCGCGCTGCCGGGCTGCGTCCGCCTCCTTCACCAGCGCTTTCCGCTTCGGCCCAGCGGGGATGCCCTCGCCGGCCGGCGGCAGCCAAAGGAGCGCGTGCCAGAGGTCCAGAAAGGCCCGTAGCGGCGCAGTGGCTTCCTCTACCGCCTCAAAGACCTGCTTGCTCTCCCTCACCTGCGAGAGGTCCGCGTCTGCCAGGTCTTCGATGCGCGCCATACCGGCCGCCGCACCGCGCGCATTGTCCACTGCCTGATGCAGCAGCATGGAGCCGCGCTTGGCGAGTTGGTCCCCGGTATCCGCAACCCAGGCGCCGAACAGCGAGTCACCGTGGCGGAGGTGGTGGTCCAGGAAGGAGAGCGGCGCCCCGACCGTGAAACTGTGCAGCCACAGAGACAGCTTCGCGAGTTCAACCGCGAGCCGGTTCTGATCTACGCCATAGACCGCCCGCTTGAGCACGAGCCGGCGGACAAGGTGCCGGTCGTCCAGATGTTCGGCCCGATAGGACCACCCGTGCGCCCTCGCCGCGCCTTCGATGCGCGCGCGCTCTGCTTCGATGCGGTCGGCAAGTGGCGATGTGTAGCCCTCCACATCGCCGTCCAACTGCGCGACCACAGCGGCCTCTTCCATCGCCAGCAGCACGGCATCCGCGAGCCGGTCCACCACGGAGACTAGGAAGTGGCCCGATCCCATCGCTGGGTCGGCCAGTTTCAGGTTGAGCAGCGCGTCCGCGGGATCGAAACGGCGGAGGTCCGCAATGCGCTCCGCATCGGGCCGCCGGTCCCTGTTCAGCGTCTCGGCCTTGGCCTTGAAGCGTTCCCGGCTCTGCGTGATGTGCGGGCCGATGGTGGAGTCCAGGATCAGCCGCACCAGCGAGGGCGGTGTGTAGAAGGAGCCGCTTTCCTTGCGCGCGATGCTGTCCTTCGTCAGCACCACCGCACCGGCCGCGTCCACTTCCACATCGAAGTCCAGCAGGCGTTCGTAGATCGCGCCCAACTGCTGCACCGACAGGTCCCGGTAATTGACCCGCCGCATGTCCCCACCACCCTCCAAGCGGGAGAGGCCGTCCAAGATCGCGGCCACCGGCTTGTCGGGCAGGGCCACCGCGTTGAGCATCGGGGCTTCCTGCGGGTCGAAGAGGCCGCCGTTGTAGGCGGGCAGCCCCATCGCATCGCTGCCCTTGTCCACAGCATTGAAGAGCGCCTTGAGATCGCCCCACCAAAACGCATCGGTGTCGGAGAGCGGGCGCGCTTCGTCCACCGCCTCCGCCACCTCTTGCCGCAGCCGGGCCAGCGAATGGGGCTGGTAGCCCTTGTGGTCCACCGGCAGGAGGTCCCGGTCTTCGGCGTATAGCAGGAACAGGAGCCTGTAGAGGAGGATCACCGCGTTCTGGCGCACCGTGTCGGGCCACGCAGGATCGGCAGGCTTCCGGGCGGGATCAGCGGCGCCGAGCGCGGCGAGCAGTTCCGGATAGACCGTGGAGAAGACCGCGCGCGAAAGGTCTGCGGTGACGCGCTCCTGCCACTCTCGCCCCTCTTCCATCGCGGCCAGCAGGAAGGAGCGGCCTGCGGTGTCGGGTGCGAAGGCGTCCCGGCGGAAGAACAGCATGAAGGTTCGGAGCCGGGCGATACCCTCCGGCGTGTCGGCACCCTCCGCCAGCGCCGGCAAGTCGACTTCAAGGAAGCGGTCGGACATGGACGCGGCGCCCGCGAAGTAGAGGCGCCATTGCCGGCCGTTGGTTAGCAGCGCCCACCGCAGCGCGCCGCCCGTGTGTTCCTCCCCGAGCCGCAGATAGCGAAGCGCCTGAGAGGCCGGAGTCCGCACCGTCTTCCCGCTGGCGCGATCCAACGGAAGGCCCCACGCCTTGTTCTCCAACACCACCGCGGCCTGCTTCCAGCGGTCGTAGCCGGCGGGCAGCGCGAGCGCGTGCGCTTGGGTGGCGGGGTCCAGGAAGAGGAGCGCGTCGGGCACGTCCTCCCGCCGCTTGTTGCCCTTCTGCTGCGGCAGGTGCGACCACCCGAGCGCAGCGAGGATGGGGAAGATCAGGAGGGTTTCGGTCTCGGCCTCCCGGAGGCTGCCGGAGGCCGGGACCTTCGCAAGCGCGGCGCGGGCGGTGGCGGCAAAGGCTGCTACCTCCGCGTCAAGAACGGTGCCCCAGGCCGCGCCCTGCCGCACGCCTTCGTCCAGGTAGTAGCGGCTGAACAGCCCCCCGCCGATCATCGATTTCCTCACCCTACAGTAGGCCGCCCAAACATGGGCGGCAGGCCACCTTCGCTCTGCCGGAGCTTGGCATGTTTTCGGCTTCGCGATGACCCCGCTCATAAGGTGGGTGAGAATTCGCAGCGCCCGGGGTGCCGGCACCTCGTCCCTGGGGCCGAGGCTCCGGCATCGAACATCGCGGAACTGTGATTTGGCAGTTTGAACTCTGGATCGCGCGCTCGGTAGTGGCGTCGGAGGAGCCTGAAGTGGCAGGCGATGCACTTCTCCTGTCGTCGCGTGCGACACAATCCTGACACATCGACGGCCGTGCAAGCCGGAATTCTTTGTTTTGACTTCGAAATTTCCCTGTGAGCACCGCCTTAGAAGGGCGGCTCTCGCATTTTTCCTGAAAGTTGGCATGAACGCAGGTTTGTCCGCGCGCCAATCATGGCGGTAGCCGGAAAAAACTTGATGCCGGTTGGAAGCCTAGACTATGGGGCTTTGCGCGTCCTGAGACGCCACAACTCCCCACGGCTCGCCGGAGAAGGTCATGCACTCAGCCAAGTCTCGTTTGCCGAACACACCGGCCCAAGCCTGCGGCAGCTTCACCATCAAGGGTGCGTGTAGCTGGTCCGGCATGTCCCGCTCCGCCATCTACCGGGAGGCAGCCGCGGGCCGCCTCATCCTGCGGAAGTTGGGCAGGTCGACGCTGGTTGATGCCGCCTCGCTCGCCGAGTTGCTGAACTCTCTGCCTCGCGCGGAACTCGGCCGGAAGGCTGGCTGACGGTGCGGACGGTGCGCGGCCTTTAGCAATGGGTGCCTCCAAGCGCGCCAAGGAGGCGCGGCGCGCAACGTCCGAGCCTTATGCTTCGATCCCAGCAGCGCACATGCTGGCCGTGTCGTGCCGCCTCTCCCCGGAAGCTGTTCGGCTCTGGGTTTTGGCACACGCCAACTGGTGCCCAGCGCCGTTGCCGAAGGGTGCAGCGGGGGGGCGCGCCGTTCTGCCGTATTCGGTGCTGATGAAGCGAGGCTTTCGAAGCCAGAAGATCATCGCGCGCGCCTTCAGGGAACTTCAAGGCGCTGGTCTGCTGCTGCTGGACAAGGCCGGCACCATACCTGCCAAGTCAGGTGGCGCCCGCGGCGAGGCAGCGGTCTACCGCCTGCCTAACCGCGAGGGCGGAGCAAACGCTGTGCGGATCGACCTCCCGCCTGGCGTCGGCAAACCCCACGGGATCGTGCGCTGGAACGTGCATAGGATGCGGGCGGACTGTCTCAAACTCGCCAAGTCCGGCGCGGCTCTGAAGGTCCTATGTGCCCTGATCGCTTGGCGCGACCGCGCTGAAGATGGTGCCCTCGCTGCCGAAGGCCCGCTGCAACTGTCGATTACTGAGTTGTCTGCCGCAGTGGGCTTGCCCCGCAGCACAACAGCCCACGCCATCGAAACCCTGATTGAGGGCCAGATGATGGAACAGGACGGCCCTCAACTTGGCCGGGCAAAGCGCCGCCTTGAGCTTGCGGGCGCCTATCGGAAGCGCGAGCGGCGAAGCCCGCACGAGATCCAATCCGCCGCTTCCCCTCCCGGACGCAACATGCCTCCACCGCTTCCCGTGCGGGACGCAAGCGGCTTGTGTCCAACAAGGGAAGCGAAAAAAGGGGGGCGGGCCGCCCGTAGTGTCCGGCTGGGGAACACCATGTAGCTACCATGCGAGCGGGGGCTGCCTTGTCGGGACCATCCATCAGCAGCAGGCGCTTCCGCAGGTGCCCCAATGCGCGCAGCGAGGTTGGACATGAAGAATACCAGATCGCCGCGGATTACCGTCGAAGCTGACCTGACAGACACGCGCCGAAAGCCCACGGTGGTGATCCGCGTCGCTGTTGGGCCTGTCGCGGTGCTTTACGAGGCCACCTTGAGGCGTTTCGGCATCATCGCGCTTCGCGCACCGCACTCGGCTGGCGGAACGCCCGGCGCAAGCGTCGCGCCGGAGCTTGAGGCCGCTATCGTGGAAGCGGCTCGACCACATCTCTGCGCCCGCACCTCGCCTTGAAAATACGCGCGCTTACCCGCCCGCGCGAGGGGCGAGCGGTGGCAGCGTGACAAAGCCGCGTCGCTTGCCACCATCCGCCTCGTGCTATTCAGTCGTTCTCTCCTGCGCTGCCGCATCCAGCCGGGCCGCCTCGGCGCGCAGCAGCGCCGCCAGCTCGCCATACGGCAGCTTGGCGCCCACTCCATCCGCCACCCGCGCCAGCGCCGCCACAGCCGGCGGGATCGCGTCCCTACCCTGCGCCCATCGCTGACTAACGCGCGGTGCCGCGCCGATCATGCCAGCGAAGCCGGCCGGGCTTGCGCCCAGCCGGTCCAGGATCGCGCGGAACTCGTCGGCGGTCATGCTGGCACCATCGTCATTGCTTTCATCGCCCTTGCGGCACTCAGGCTCCGAATCTCTGCACCACCGGCCGCGATGCCGTCCAGCCGATCCGCCAGCAGTTGCAGCGCGTCCTTCACCGCCGGGAAGTAGCGTGCTCGATTGTAGACGCTCGCGAGTTGGCTGTGGATCGCCGCGTGGTTCAGCGCGGCTTCGATGACATGCGGTTCCACGCCCATCTCCCCGAGCATGGTGGCGCCGGTTCTGCGAAGGTCGTGGCGGGTCCATCCGCTGGTGCGGGTGGCTTCCATGATGGCCTTCGTCGTGCGATCCCAATTCGCCAGCTTCTCCCCGCCGCGGGCTGCGAAGATCAGCGCCCCGGGCTTCCCAGCACCGATGCCAGCCAGCAACTCCAGCGCCTGCCGCGACAAGGGCACCCGATGGGGCTGGCCGTTCTTCGTCTCGGGGATGCGCCATTCACCGGCCTCAAGGTCCACATCGCCCCATGTGGCGGAACAGGCTTCGTCGCGGCGGCAGAGCGTCAGCAGCATGAACCGCAGCGCCTTGGCGTAGGTGTTCGCCTCCGCCGCGCTGAGGGCCGGCAGGAGCGCCGCCAACTCGTCGCGCGACAGAACCCGGTCCCGCCGCTTCACCGCCGCCGGCGGGTCCACCAGCGCCACGTCGCGGCCCACATAACCGCGCTGCGCCGCCCATTTCAGGATCGGCCGGACGTAGCGCACTGCCGCCGAGGCGCTGGCCTTCGACGGGTGGGCGTCGGCCACCATCTGGAAGTCGCCCGCGGTGGCGGTGGCGAGGGGGCGGCGCAGCAGCCCGGCAAAGACGCTCTCCACCCGGCGGCGCGTCTCCGGCCAGGATTTCAGCGCGGCGCCGGGGCCGATGGTGCGGGCCTTCGGCGCCTCGCTCTCCACCGCCTCGCCCTTCTTCGCAACCGGCCCGCCATAGAGGTCCAGAAGCGCCCCAAGGGTGCCGATGCCTTCCTTGGCGTCGCGGCCGATGGCGCGGAGCTTCTTCGCCTCGGCAATCGGGTCCGAACCCTGCCGCACCTTCTCCCGCGTGCTGCGGGCCTTCTGCCGGGCTTCGGTGATGTTCAGGGCGGGCCAGGCGCCCAAGGGGAAACGCCTCATGCCGCCCTGAGGGTCGCGGCAGGCCAGCACCCAGGAAGCCGAGCCGGCAGGCGTCACGCGCAGCCGCAGCCCTTCCTGTCCGGCATCGGCAAGGTCGCGGCGCTGGCCGTTCGTAGCCGCGTCGCGGAGCGCCTTGTTGATCGCCGTCTCTGTGAGCCGAACCGTCATCACCGCCTCCACCACTGCCCGGGCTGCGGCCCCGCCAGTCGATGGGGCTTCAGCGGGGCTTCACCAGGGCTTCAACATCCCGGACACTCGGGGGACGCCACGGGATGGAAGGATGGCGGTGGATATTGAGAAACGCAAGGTAATACCTGCATCTATCGAGATGCTACGGGATCGCGTGGAACGATGGGGGATGCGATGCTGGCCCGACGCGCGCTAACTCTTAATCAGCGGGTCGTAGGTTCGAGCCCTACAGCGCCCACCAATCATTCCAAGACCTTACAGCCGAAAAACGTGAACCCAATGGGAGCACGCTCAACTCCTTGCGCGCCCGCAATAGCTGTTGTGCGGATGCTGCTCCTTTCGCCGCGCGATCCGCGGCGGCAGCTGGGCCCAGCACCCCAGCCTCCCTCACCTCAGCGAAGACATGCCGGAAGATGTGGTCGTTCCACCGCAGCCCGGTGCCCTCAATGCAGCATCAGCAACTCGGGCGAGACGATGGCACCCGGCCGCGCCCGCTCCCCGCAGATACGCGCCACCAAGTGTCCCACCAGGTAGACCGGCAGCACCACGCTGCGGCCAGCGGGCCGGTCGCTTGACCGGTCCGAGCGCCCGAATGAGCGCCGCGGCTTATGCCGCGAAGCAAAAGGAAGCCGCAGGTTTCCGCCCGGCGTATGAGGGCGGACCGGAGCGGCCAAACGGAAGGGCCCGTTGCTATCATGCTGGCCGAAGAAGAAACACCAGCTGGCGCTGAGGCCGCGCCGCTTCTGCACTACTGAACGCCTGGGCGAGGACACCAGCACCAGGATGCCGCGGGAGCTGGTTGAAGATCAGTCCGCCGCCAGGCCGAGCTCCCGCATCCGCTTCCACAGGGTCGTGCGGGAGATGCCGAGCCGCCGCGCGGCCTCTGCCCTGTTGCCTTTGACCTGGCGAAGCGCCTCCGCAATCGCCTCCCGCGTCGCGCCATTGATCGCGGCCCCGAGCAGGGACGTGCCGGCCACCTCGAGTCCGCCCTCCAGCCGGCGTTCGGGAAACAGGTCTGCGGCCCCGATGTCCTCCCCATCCGCAAGGGCCACTGCGCGCTCGATCCGGTTGCGAAGCTCCCGGACATTGCCCGGCCACTCATGATCGGCCAGGCAGGCCAGCGCCGCAGGGGTAAGGCGGCAGGCGCCAAGGCCGAAGCGCGCCACGGCCTCGGCCAGCAGGTGCTCCGCAAGCCAGGGCAGATCCTCGGGTCGGCGGCGCAGCGGTGGCACCTCCACGGGAATGACGTTCAGGCGATAGTAGAGATCCTCCCGGAAGCGGCCCGCGCGCACCCGTGCGGCAAGATCGGCATGGGTCGCGCAGACCAGCCGCGCGTCGAAGGGACGCTCCGCCGCGGCACCGAGCGGCAAGAAGCTCCGCTCCTGCACCAGCCGAAGCAGCTTGGCCTGCAGGTCGAGGCCGAGTTCGGCGATCTCATCCAGCAGCAGCGTGCCCCGGCCCGCACGTTCCGCCACGCCGGCCTGGCGGGATGCGGCGCCGGTGAAGGCACCACGCTCATGGCCGAACAGCGTGCTTTCGGCGAGCTCCCGCGCAATGGCGGCACAGTTCAGCGCAACGAAGGGCTCGCCCGCGCGCGCCGAGGCCGCGTGAAGGAAGCGCGCCGCAACCTCCTTGCCCACGCCGGTCTCCCCCGTCAGCACGACCGGCGCATCGACCCGCGCTGCCTTGCGCATCAGCGCCTCAACCTGCCGCATCGCGGCCGAGACACCCAGCGAGGGCCCGCCCGCCTGCATCTGCGGCATGGCGGGCCGTTGCGCCATGGCGGCAGCCAGGGCCTCGACCAGCCGGTCCACATCGACCGGCTTGGTCAGGTAGTCCCGCGCGCCGGCGCGAACCAGCCGAACCGCCTGCGCCACCTCGCCAAAGGCGGTCATGAACACGGCGGGCAGCGCGCCGAGCTCGGCCACCAGGCGCAGATAGACGGCCTCTCCCGACATGTCCGGCAGGCGGATGTCGCTGACCACGGCATCGGGCCGCAGCGCCGCCGCCTCGCGCAGCGCGGCGGCACCCGTGGCGGCAAGGCGAGGACGAAAGCCCTCGAGCCGCAGCCGCTGCACCAGGGCCGGGCCCAGTACGGGATCATCCTCCACCACCAGCACCACCTGCGACACGCTCACTCGCGCTCCTCACCCGCCTGCGGGGCTGTCGGGGAAAGGGGAACCAAGGGGATCGTCAGCCGGATGGCCGTGCCGCCCGTGGGCCGCTCGGCGACCGAGGCGCGGGCGTCCAGATTGCCCAGCAGCGACACCACGATGCCGAGGCCGAGGCGACGGGAGGCCGGCTCCGACATGCCGCTGCCCGAAAGCCGCTTCGCCTCCGCCGGACCGAGGCCCGAACCCTCATCCGTGATTTCGCATATCAAGGCGCCATCCAGGATCCGCGCCTGCAAGCCGACCACGCCCTGCGGCGGGGTCGCGGCACAGGCGTTCAACAGCAGGTTCAGGAGCACCTGGCGAACACCGCCGGAGCCGAGGCCGATGGCCCCTTGCGGCAGGTCCAGATCGAACAGGACCGTCACGCCGTGGCGCTCGGCCGCCGGGCGCACCAAGTGGCGCAGATCGTCAAAATCCGCGCGCGTCAGCGGCCTGTCATCGCCGGGCCGGTAGGCGTCGAGCGTGCTGGTCACGATTCGCTCCATCGCCGCGATGCCACGCTCGAGGAAGCCGAGCGATTCCTCGCGCACCTCCGCCCGGTCCCCGAAGCGTCGCAGCGTGGAGACGGCGGTGGCGAGGCCGCCGAGCGGGTTGCGCACCTCATGCGCGACGGTCACCGCCAGGTGGCCGAGGGCCGCTGCCTGTTCGCGCTCGGCGAGGTCCGCGGACAAGCGCTCCCGCTCCCGCACGCCATCGGACATGCGGTTGTAGGCGCGCAGCACATGGGCGGTCCGCGGGTCGGATGCGGCGATCAGCGCCTCCGGCAGCCGCGCCGGGGCGCGGTGCGCGCCCTCTGCCAGTTCCTGCACCAGCAGCCGCAGGGGTCGCCCCAGGCGGCGCAGCACCAGCCCGGTCAGCAGGGCGAAGGCCGCGGCCAGCAGCAGGTCCACCGCCACAACCATCCAGGCCAGCCGCTCACGCGCTGCCAGGATCGACATGACATCAAGGGCTGCGACAAGCTGGCCGATTGGTTGACCCGCGCTTTGGACGCTGCGACCGACCCAGGCGACGCCGGCCTCGGCATCGATGCGCCATGCGGCACCCGCCAGGGTCTCGGCCGTGGGCTGCGGGAGGTTGAGGTCGCCATGTCGGGCCAGCAGGCGGCCATCGGCGGCGTAGGCGAACAGCCCCCGTTCGGCGACGCCGGATTGCTCGCCGAAGGCGCGTGCGAAGCGTGTCGCGATGTAGTCGGGATCGGAGGCCTGCAGCCCTGGCCGCACGCTTGCGACGAGCCCGTCGAGATAGACCTGGCCGAGCCGCTGAAGCTGCCGGTCCGCCTGGCGGTTCGTGACCTGCAGGGCCACCTGGGTGGTCCCAACTGCGACCAGGAAGACGATCAGCCCGGCCGCGGCGGGCAACCGCAAGGCCAGGGGCAGGATCGGGCGCGGGGCCGGCCCTGGACTGGTCGGGGGCGGGACAGGCGTCATGGCCCGGTCGGTTCCAATGCTGCTCCAATCCGGGCTGGGCCGTTCCCGCGGGCCCCCTGAGCCCAGCCCGGACGATGTCTCAGGGCATAAGAACCAGGGGCACGGTCTCCGCGGTCGTCTCGAAGGCACAGTTGCGAATGCTGTCGAAGAACCCTCCGTAGCGCGTCGAGAGGCAGGGCACCACGGCGGCGTCGAAGCACGCCAGTCGCGCGCGCAGGTCCTCCGCCTCGAAATCGAGGTCGGTCGGTGCCATCACCGCCACGCGTCGCCCATGGTCCCGCAGCAATTCGGCCTGCGCCTCCACCATCTGCCGCACCCCACGGCGGTCGGCGCCCACCGGCAGGATGGAGACCGGCGCCGAGGACCAGAGCCCGGAGCGCAGCAGGCCACCCGCCAGCGCGCCGCAGCCCGGTGAATTGCTGACCACCAGCAGCACGCCGCGCATCGAGACCGGCCGGCGGCGCACCCGCAGCACGGGCAGGATATGCGCCGCGGCCAGTGCCGCCGCCGTCTCATGCCCCGGTTCGTTCTCCGTCCCATGGGGGCCGGCGCCCGCCGGCACGACGACCATGTCCTGCCCGGCGAGCAGGCGGGCGAGATCCTCGGCGGAGGCTTCCTCATGCCGCGCGCTGGTCTCGACCTGCGGATGCGCGGCGGCGACCGCGCGGAATTCGGCGAGCGCGGTCGCCGCCGCTTCCCGCATCTGGGACCGGCTGCGGGAGGCGAGCCATTCGGACCAATAGGCACCGCCGATCGGCAGCGGCCCGCGCCCGCCGCGCGGCTCCAGCCCCGCGCCGGACAGGCCGAGCACGGCCGCGCCATGCGCCCGCGCCAACTCCACGGCCTGCAGCGCCGCGTCGCGCTGCGCCGGGCCGCCCATGAGGCAGAGCAGGATGCGCCGCAGCGGCACGGGCGCCTCGCCCGTCCATTCGCGGATCACGGGCTGGACAGGCCGCGTGGCCCTGGCGGGTTCCGGCTGCGCGGGTGGCGCCGGCCGCGGCTCCGCGCGGCGAGCCGGGCCCGGATCGAAGACCCGACGCTCCAGGATGCCAGCCAGGGCATCGGCCCCGCTGGCGGCGCCCAGCGGCGCGCCGGAGACATAGGCGGCGCGGCCCAGCGCATGCGAGGCGAGCGGCGCCGTCAGCAGCAGGAAGATGACCGCCACCAGCGCGGTGACGATCGCACTCGTCGTGCCGAAGGCGAGGCCGGCGCCGAGCAGCAGCAGCCCGGCACCCGCGACCCCCGCCTTGGCCGCCGCATGCATCCGGCTGAACGGGTCCGGCAGCCGCGCCACGCCGATGGCGGCCAGCGCCACGACGCAGGCGCCGGCGATGAGCAGCAGGCCGGCGAGGATCTCGATGAGGGCGCTCATTCCGCGGACCCTTCCAGCTTGGTGCCGCTGCGCTCCAGCAGCCGCGCGAAGGCGACGGCGGCCAGGAAGCCGACGAGTGCCAGGCCCAGCGCGATGGTGAGGAAGGCCGCGTCGCCCGCGATCACCGCGGCGAGCGCGGCGAGGCAGGCGCCGAGCAGGCCCAGCATGTCCGTCGCGATGGCGCGATCCGCCGAAGACGGGCCGGCCAGCATCCGCCAGGCGACGGGCACGATGCCCAGCGCCACGATGACGACGGCGAGCCCCGCCGCCCAGGGAATCAGACCGGTGGTCATGGCAGTACCTCCCGCACCCGGCTTTCGAGGCTGGCCTTCATGTCGGTGATCGCGGCCTCCGGGTCGGGCGCGTCGAGCATGTGGACGAACAGCGTGCGTCCATCGGCCGAGACGTCGAGGCTCGTGGTGCCCGGCGTCAGCGTGACCATGTTGGCAAACAGCAGCGTGCCGGCCGGCGAGCGGACATCGAGTGGCACGGCGAGGATGGCCGGGCGCAGCCGCCCCGTCTCGCCGAGCACGGCGCGTATGACGGCGCCGGTGGATTTCGCGAGTTCGAGCAGGAAGGTGAGCGCGACGCGCAGCCAGGCGAGTGCGAGCCTCATGGCACGGCCTCCGTCAGCTGGATGGGGTTGGTGCCGAGCACCTGGACAGGAGCGGTGCCGAGCACCGCGGCGATATAGGCCTCGCGGTCGAGCAGGCCCTCGGCCGCCGTGATGGCGAAGGCGGCAAAGGGCTCGGTCCAGAGCCCGATGGTGAGCGTGACGCCGCAGAGCACGACGATGGGTGCGAAGGTGGCGATGCGCTGGCCCAGGCTCCAGTCCTGCGCCGCATCCGGCTCGGAGTCCGGACGGGCCTTCCAGAAGGCCTCGTTCCAGATCTTCACCATCGAATACAGCGTGAGCAGGCCGACCGCGAGCGCGACGAAGGCCAGCAGATAGGCCTCCGCCTCCAGGCCCGAGCGGATCACCACCAGCTTCCCCCAGAAACCCGAGAGCGGCGGGATGCCGGCGAGCGAGAGCGCGGGCACCAGGAAAGCGAGGCCGAGCAGCGGTCGCGTCGCCCACAGCCCGCCGAGGCGCTTGAGCGCGAAGGACCCGCCGACCTGGCGCATGGCGCCGGCCACCAGGAACAGGTTCGCCTTCACCACGATGTGGTGGATGACGTAGAGCACGCTGCCCGCGATCGCCAGCGGCGTCATCAGCGCCACGCCCACCAGCATGTAGCCGATCTGGCTGATGATGTGGAAACTCAGGATGCGGCGCACGTCGTAGTGCATCGCGGCGCCGAGCACGCCCACCACCATGGTCGCCATGGCGATCGCGCCGATCAGCGGCCCGAACAGCGCCTGGTCATGCGCGAAGACCAGCGTGAAGACGCGGATGATGGCATAGACGCCGACCTTGGTGAGCAGCGCCGCGAAGATGGCCGCCACCGGCATCGACGCCGTGTGGTAGGAGGCCGGCAGCCAGTTGAACAGCGGGAAGACCGCGGCCTTCGCGCCGAAGGCCACCAGCAGCAGCACGCCCACCGCGGCGAGTGCGCCCTGGTTCTCGATGCCGGGCGCGACGCGCGCGAGATCCGCCATGTTCAGCGTGCCGGTCAGGCCGTAGACTAGCCCGACCGCCAGCAGGAAGAAGGTGGTGCCGACCAGGTTGAGCATGACGTAGCGGATGCCGCCGTCGATCTGTTCCCGCGTGCGGTCCAGCACCAGCAGGCCGAAGGAGGCGATCAGCATCACCTCGAACCACACATACAGGTTGAACAGGTCGCCCGTGGTGAAGGCGCCGGCGACGCCCAGCAGCAGCGCGTGGAACAGCGGCTGGAAGCCGGCCTTGTCCCGCTCCCGTGCCCCGGGGCCCATGGCATAGACGGCGACGGTGAGGCCCATGAGGCCGGTGATCGCCAGCATGGCCGCCGCCAGATGATCCACCACCAGGCTGATGCCGAAGGGCGCGGGCCAGCTGCCCATCTGCCCGACCAGCATGCCGTTGGCGATGACGTCCGCCAGCAGCGCCAGCGTGGCCAGGAACAGCAGCGCCGCGGCGGTGCCGCCGACCAGGCGCTGCGCGGCGGGACGCGCCCAGAGCAGCGCCGTGACGGCGGTGGCGACCAGCGGGATCAGGATCGGGGCGACGAGGAGGGCCTGGCGCATCATGCAGCCTCCCGCCGCGCGGGCGTCGCATCCGCCAGCTGCGGCGCGGGCAAGGCTTCGTCGGAGCCTTCGGCCGCGTCCATGTCCTCGGCATGCGCGCTGCCGAAATCGGCGTAAGCGCGCATCACCAGCACCAGCGCGAAGGCGGCCAGGCCGAAGCCGATGACGATGGCGGTCAGCACCAGCGCCTGCGGCAGCGGGTTCGCCGCCTCCGCCGGCAGCGTCGCGGCGCCGTAGTCGACCAGCGGCGGCACCATGGTGCCGATGCGGCCCATGAGGAAGATCGACAGGTTGGCCGCATTGCCGAGCAGCACGAAGCCGAGCAGCACGCGCGGCAGGTCGCGCGCCATCAGCAGATAGGCGGCCGCGGCGACGAGCACGCCGATGGTCAGGGCAAGGAGTGCTTCCATGGTCTCAATCCTCCGCCACGAGGGCGAAGACCATCGCCGTGATGGTGCCGATGACCACGAGATAGACGCCGACATCGAAGATGAAGGCGGTGTTCAGCGGCAGTTTTATCGGCAGGTCGGGAAACCACCAGCGATGTGTGAGATAGTCGGCACGGGGGTCGATCCAGGCGAACAACCCGCTGCCAGCGCCCAGCAGCAGCCCGGCGCCGCACCAGGAGGCCGGCGGCAGGCGCATGACGGCGAGCGCCGCCATCTGGCCACGCGCCATGGCGAAGAAGACCAGGCCGGAGGCGGCGACCAGCCCGCCGACGAAGCCGCCGCCCGGCGCATTATGCCCGCGGACCAGCAGGTAGACGGAAATCACCAGTGGCACCCAAAGCAGCAGGGGCGCGGCGACGCGCAGGATGAAGGAGGCTTGCATATGATCAGTCTCCACTCCGCAGCGGCCGCGCCGTGCCGCGCAGCAGCGCGATGACGGCGAAGGCGGCGATGGCCAGCACCGCGATCTCGCCCAGCGTGTCGAGCGCGCGGAAATCCACCAGGATGACGTTCACCACGTTCTGGCCATGCCCGGCCGGCACGCTGTTCTCGCCGAACCAGGCGCCGAGCCGCGGATCGAAGGGCGCCGCGAGTATGGCGAGCAGCAGCAGCGCGACGGAGCCGCCCAGCGCCACGGCGATCGCCGCATCCCCCGTGCGCTGGCCCCTGCTGCGGATGTCGCGGCCATGGATCGGCAGGCGGAGCAGCACCGTCGCCAGGATGACGACCAGCAGCACCTCCACCGTGAACTGCGTGAGTGCGACGTCCGGCGCGCCGAAGGTCAGGAACACCACCGCGGCCGCAAAACCCACCAGCCCCAGCGCCATCACCGCGGCGAAGGTGCCTGCCGCGACGGCCGTCGCGATCGCGCCGATGGCGATCAGCCCGAAGGCAAGCGCGCGCGGATCGAGCGGCGCATCCACAGGCCAGGCCAGCCCGTCGCGCGCGATGAGCACGGCCAGCGGACCCAGCGCCGCCACCAGCAGCAGCACCTGCATGTAGCCACGCAGGCTGCCATGCTGAATTGCCGCCGTCGTGGCCTCCGCGGTGCGGACGAGGCCGGCCAGCGCGGCGTCATAGGCATGGGCCGGGCCGAAGCGGTTCAACGCCCGCGTGGCCTGCAGCCCCCGCATGAGGCGCGGCCACAGCAGCGTCAGCACCGCCCCGAGCAGGACGGTGACGACGCTCAGCGCCAGGATCGGCGTGAAGCCATGCCACAGCGCCAGATAGGTGCTGGGCGGATGCCCGAGGATCGACGCGGCCGCCCCATCCAGCAGCCAGCCGCCCAGCAGCGACGGCGCCAGCCCGGCCACCAGGCCGCAGGTTGCCAGCACGACCGGCCCGGCCAGCATGGCGAAGGGCGGATCATGCGGCGCCTTGGGCGTCGCAGGCCGTGTGCCGAAGAAGATCCTCCAGGACAGCAGGCCGGCGATCGCCACGCCCGCGGTGTTGACGAGGAAGGCGCCCAGCACGACCAGACCCGCACCGCCCCCCGCCGCAACCGCCGCCTCATAGACGATTTCCTTCCCGACGAAGCCGAGGAAGGGCGGTAGCCCGGCCATCGAAAGGGCCGCCAGCACTGCGGCCGCGGCCGTCCAGGGCATGACGCCGCGCAGCCCGCCCAAAGCGGCGGCATCCCGCGTGCCCGTCTCATGGTCCAGGATGCCGGCCGTCAGGAACAGCGCCGCCTTGTACAGCGCGTGGACCGTCAGGAAGGTCACCGCCGCCATGGCCGACAGCTCGGGCGCGAGGCCGATGAGCATCGTCAGCGTGCCCAGCGCCGTGACGGTGGTGTAGGCCAGCACACGCTTCAGGTCCGTCTCGCGGAAGGCGAGGACCGCGGCGAGCAGCGCTGTCAGCAGCCCCGTCCAGGTCAGCAGCCCCTGCCATAGCGCCTCCGTGGCATAGACCGGGCTGAAGCGGGCCAGCAGGTAGATGCCGAGCTTCACCATGGTGGCGGAATGCAGATAGGCGCTGACCGGCGTCGGCGCGGCCATGGCATTCGGCAGCCAGAAGTGGAACGGAAACTGCGCGGACTTGGTGAAGGCACCGATGATCACCAGCAGCATCGCCGGCACCGCCGCCGGATGCGCCAGCACCGCCTCCCGCGCCGCGATGATGCCGGTGAGGCTGGTGGTGCCGGCGGCGATGGCGACCAGAACCAGCCCGGCCAGCAGCGCGAGCCCGCCGCTGCCGGTGACCAGAAGCGCCTGCAGCGCGGCCTTCCGCGCCCCCGCCTTCTCGTGGTCGTAGGCCACGAGGAAGAAGGAGGTGAGGCTGGTCAGCTCCCAGAAGATGAACAGGGTGATGACGTCATTCGCCGTCACCGAGCCCAGCATCGCCACCATGAAGACCAGCAGCAGCACCACGAGGCGCGTGAGCCGCGGATCGCCCTTGAGGTAGCTGCCGGCGTAGAGCAGCACGAGCGTGCCGATGCCGGTGATCAGTAGCGCGAAGAGTGCGGCAAGTCCGTCCAGCCGCAGCCCGCCTGCGATGCCGAGCGACGGCACGGCCCAGAAGCCGGTGGAGGCAGGATCGCCCCCGGCCAGACCCAGATAGATCACGAAGGAAAGCGCTGCCGCCGCAGCCCCGACCGGCGCGGCGCGTGCTGGTCGCAGCCATGCCACGAGCATCGCGCCGGCGATGCCGAGGAGGAGGGGAAGCAGGAGCATGAGATGGGGCGCTGGCATGGTGAGGACAGCGTTCGCAAGCCATGTGCCAAGCTCAAAGCCATTTTATATCAGTATCTTGATGGCAGCGTGCCGCAGGCTCCGTCCGTCATGTTGAACGTCGCTGAACATCGGCGTTCCCGGACGCGAACGGCCACGAAGCGCGGTCTCGGGCCGGTGATCACCGCCACCGATCGAACGCCCTGCTTCCCCAGCGTCTGTTTGCAACTAAGACGGGTGCGACAGCGGCCTCATGCTGACGGCTTCACCTGTGAAGCGGGCGCTGATCTTGCTCAGTGGCGATCCCGCACATCTGGGCGTGCTGCCCCACGCAAGCGGAAGGCCCCAGCCGCCCAAGCGATGGACCAAATCGTCGTCGAAAAAGAGATTGCCGCGACTTCTTTCCCACCCATTGCGACAATTGGAGGATATGAATACGGTTGCTGGCGAGCCGCATTCTTCATGCAGGGTCTTCGCACAACGGAGGTAACATGTCCGACGAAGCGATGACCCAGGCCGATCTGTTCCTGGAACATGCCATGAAGGACTCGTCGGTCATGGACCGTCTGAAGTCCGGCAAGTGGGCCGATATCGAGGCGACGGCCAAGTCCCTCGACTACAACTTCACCCGCCAGGAATTCCGCGAGGCCGCCGCGGAGCTGCTGGAGGACGAGCTGGAGGACGAGCAGCTCGAACGCATCTCCGGCGGCCTCACGGACGATGAAGAGAGCGACATCGTCGACATCATTGGCGGGCTGGGCGGCCTGGGCGGCTAAGGGAGCATGCTCCTCGGCTCGCCGGACCGCGACGACGAGGCCTCTCAGGACACGGAGGCTCAGGCCGCGGCAGTACCCCTGCCCCGCTTCGACGGCCGCATTCTGATGCTTGGCTTCGGCTGCATCGGCCTGGCCGTGCTGCCGTTGCTGACCGGCCGTTTCGGCATCCCCGCGGATCGCATCTCCATCCTCACCGCCTGCGACCGCGGTGCGGAGCAGGCGGCGGCGGCGGGGGTGGCGCGCATGATGCTGCCGATCACCAGGGAGAATGCGGAAGCGGAGCTGGGCGCGCGTCTGCGGCCCGGCGATATCCTGCTCAACCTCGCGGTGGAGATCGGCAGCGCCGACGTCGCGGATTTCTGCATGGCGCGCGGCGTGCACTACATCGATACCTCAGCGGAGCCCTGGAAGGGCGGCTATGTCGATCCGCGGCTCGACTACAAGCAGCGCTGCAATTTCAGCCTGCGCCAGGGCCTGCGCGCGGTGGCGGAACGGCACGGCCCGGGCGCGCCCACCGCGATGATCGGCAGCGGCGCCAATCCCGGCCTGGTCTCGCTGTTCGTCAAGCGCGCCTTGCTCAACCTTGCCGCCGCCCACGGCCTGTCGGTGCAGCCGGAGGCGCAGGCGGAATGGGCCGAGCTTGCGCGGCGCCTTGGCGTGAAGACCGTGCATGTCACGGAAAGCGATACGCAATACGCCAACACCCCGCGACGCCCGCAGGAGGCGGTGAACACCTGGTCGATCGGCGCCCTGGTCGGCGAGGCCTACCTGCCCAGCGAGCTCGGCTTCGGCACGCATGAAAGCGCATTGCCGCCGGACGGCCAGTATCACGACGAGGCGGATCGCGGCAGCATCTACCTCGCCCGGCCGGGTCCCGCGAACCTCGTGCGGTCCTGGCTGCCCGGCATCGGCCAGTTCGGCGGCTTCCTGATCGCGCATCCCGAATCGCTCAGCATCGCGGAATTCCTCACCGCCCGCGACGCGGACGGCGCCGTGGCGTATCGGCCCACCGTGCTCTTCGCCTACAGCCCCTGCGACGCCGCGCGGCTGCTGGTGATGGATTCGCTCGGCTCCGATTTCCGGATGGAGGCGCTGCACCAGTCCCCGATGATCGAGGATGTCGCGGGCGGCGAGGAAACCCTGGGCGTGCTCCTGATGGGGCAGGAAGGCCGCGCCTACTGGTATGGCTCCCGGCTCACGGCGGAAGCGGCGCGCCAGCTCGCGCCGCACAACAACGCCACCACGCTGCAGGTTTGCGCCGGCCTGCTCGCCGGCCTGGCCTGGCTGCTCGAGAATCCACGCCGTGGCCTTTGCGAGCCGGAGGCGATCGACGTGCAGCGCGGACTGGCGGTGGCCCGGCCTTGGCTCGGCGAGCTGTTCGGAAGCTGGACGCGCTGGCACCCCGCGGTCCGTCGCTACCTCGCCTTGCCTGCAACGATCGACCGGCGGGACCCCTGGCAGTTCGCCAATTTCCGCATCACGTGACCCCGGGCTACCGCCTGGACCCTGACTGGGATGTCTGGGTCAGTGGCACAAGGCTGGCGGTGAGCGGCCCGACGCGGGAAATGCTGTTGACCGGCGCGACGCTGGTGGCCGTCGCGGCGCGCCTTGGCGAGGGGATGCCGCCCGGGGAGGCGCCGCAGGATGTGGCGGCCTTCGAGCGGTTGCGTCGCCTGCGCATCGCGACGCCGGTAAGACCGGCCGAGCCATATGAACCGCCGTCGCATCTGCCGCGCAGCGGGCTGTCCCTGCAGCGCCAGCCCGCCAGCCCCGCGGATTCGACGGTGCTGGTCATCCTCGATGCCGATCCGGCGGACGCGCTGGACCGGCTGGCGCGGTGTTTCAGCCCAGCTCAGTCCTGGCTGCCCTTGCGGCTGAACGGTCCCATGCCCTGGGCCGGCCCGCTCTTCGGCCCTGCCCCTGCCGAAGCGCGGCCCCCCTGCCCGCGCTGCCTCGCGCTGCGGCTGCGCGGCGCGGCTGAGATCGCGCGTTCCACGCGGGCCGATCCTTCGGCGCGGCGGCTGCAGGTCGCGCGGCCGCGGCTTCGGCCGCAACGCATCGCCGCGCTGCTGTCGCGGCTCGATGCGCTGCTGGTGGAGGCCCCGGAGCACCTGCGGGCGACCATCCTGGCGGCCGGCCCTGCCGGCGTCGACGAACGGCCGGCGGTGTTCGGCGCCTGCGGCTGCGCGGCCGATGCCAGCCTCGCCGCCCTGCCGCTGGCCGACCGTGTGGCGCGGCTCTGTGACCCGTTGCTCGGGCCGGTGCCGCTTCGGATGCAGATCAGCGCAGCGCAGGATGCGATCCACGTCGTCAGCGCCAGCCAGACGCCGGTCGCCCGCTGGATCGGGCTGCCAGCGCCCAGCCTGGCCGAGCTCGCGGCCGCGGCCCGTGCGCTCAGCCTGAGCAGCGGCACCGGACCGACGGCGGAGGCCGCGCAGCTCGGTGCCGCGATGGAGGCGGTCGAGAATTACGCGGCGCTGTGGCGTGGCCCCGGCGACAACCTGGCGGCGGTGGCGCGCTTCGCCGACCTGCCACCCGGCGGCGCCATGGCGCCCGAGACCCTCCTGTGCCCGGAGGACCCGCTGGAGCAGGGCCATGCATCGCCCCTGCACTGGTGCCGCGCCGTGGAACTCACCGCCACCGGCGCCGAGCTTGGCACCGTCCTGGTCCCCCTCGCACTGGTCTATGACGGCGCCCCGCCGCCCGAGGATGCCTGGTGGGAAAGCAACGGCCTCGGCGCCGGCTTGACAATGGACGCCGCGAAGGCCCACGCCCTGGGGGAACTGGTGGAGCGCGACGCGGTGGCCATCTGGTGGAACAATGCCGTGTCCCGCCCACGCCTGCCGCTGCCGGACGATGCCGCCGTCGCGACGCATCGCCGCCGTGGCCGCGACATGGCCCTGCTCGACCTGACGCATGACCTCGGCATCCCGGCCCGCGCCGCGCTGGCCTGGGACCCGGCCACCGGCGGCGCCATCACCGCGGGCTTCGCGGCCGATCCCGATCCGGCGCGCGCCGACCGCCGCGCCTTGGCCGAATCCTGCCTGCGGCTGCCGGCGCTGGACCATTGGCGCGCCGGCCATCGCAGCGGCCGGCTGCCGCGCTGGTTCGCGACCGGCCGGATCGCCCAGTTTCCGTGGCTGCTGGCAGGGCCGGAGGCGCCGGCGCCGGCGCCCCGGCCGCTATCCGCAGCCGCCCGCCTCGCGGCCCTGCTGGGTGCGTTGACCGGCGCCGGCCTCCGCCCGCTCATCGTTGACCTGCGGCGCCCCGATACCGGCATCCCGGTGGTGAAGGCGCTCGTTCCCGGCCTTCGGCACACCCGCAACCGCTTCGGCCCGGGCCGGCTGTTCGACGTGCCGGTCCGCCTCGGCTGGCGCGCCAGCCCCCGTGCCGAGATGCTGCCCTTTCCCGAAGGCCTGTGGTGAGCGACGCCGAGACCGAGGCGCTGCCGCAGCGCGATCTGTTCCGCCGCCGCGCGCTGGACCGGCTGTCCTCGCCGGAGCAGCTGCACGAACGCATCCGGATCACCCAGCCCGCCGGCTGGCTCGCCTTGTTGGCGGCACTGGCCCTGATCGGCGGCCTCGGCGTGTGGAGCGTGCTGGGCCGGCTGCCGACCCATGCCACCGGCCAGGTGCTGCTGCTGGCGCAGGGCGGCAGCATCCTCGAAGTCGGCAGCACCAGCGGCGGTACGCTGCGCCGGCTTCTCGTGCGGGTCGGCGACACCGTCACGGCCGGCCAGTTGCTGGGCGAGCTGTTACACCCCGAGACGGAGCGGGAATTGCGCGTGGCGCGGCAGGTGCTGGCCGAACGGCAGCGGGACGTGGATCGGCTGCGCGGCCTCGGCGAGCAGGAGGGCACGGCGCGCCGCGCCTCCATGGCGCGGCTGCGGGAGGCCGCGGCGCTTCGCATCACCCTTGCCCGGCAGCGCGAGCAGTCGCTGCGCGAGCGGCTGCGCCAGGCGGAGATCCTGTATCGCGACCGTATCGTGACCCTCGCCAACCGCACGCAGCTTCAGCAGGACCTGGCGAACCTGCTGCAGGAGATCTCCAACGCCACCGCCGAGGTGGCACGCAGCATCGCGGAGGAGATCGACATGACGCGGCTGTCCCAGCAGCGGCTGCGCGATGCCGAGATCGCGGTGGCCGAGGCGATGCGGCGGGTGGAGAGTGCCGAGGAGGAAAGTACGCAGGCCGCCACGCTGCTCTCGCCCGCGGCGGGCCAGGTCTCGGAGCTGCGGGCCCAGGCCGGCACCCAGCTGCGGGAGGGCCAGGCCGTGCTGACGCTGGAACAGGCCGGCAGCGGCCTGACCGTGACGCTCTTCGTTCCCGCCGATGTGGGCAAGCGCGTGCAGCCCGGCATGGCCGCCAGCATCGCGCCCGCCACAGCCCGGCCGGAGGAATTCGGCAGCATGACCGGCACGGTGGTGGAGGCCAGCCGCTTTCCCATCTCGCGTGAGGCGCTGCGCGCCATGGTGCAGAACGACGACCTGGTGCGCAGCTTCTTCGAGCGGGGCGCGCCGGTGCAGGTCACGGTGGCGCTCACGCCGGATGCGACGACCGCCAGCGGCTATGCCTGGACCTCCCGCCGCGGCGACGGCGTGGTGATCTCGGCCGGCACCGCCGGCACCGGCCGCATCACGCTGGAGGAGCGCCGGCCGATCGAGCTGGTGATGCCGGCGCTGCGGGAGCTGCTGCAGCTGTGACGATGGGGGTCGCCCCCGCCCCGGACCCCACCCCGGACGCACCGCCCCTCCTCCCGACCCAGCATGGAAGGCGCGGCCGCCGCCGTGTGCCGACGATCCTCCAGATGGAGGCGACGGAATGCGGCGCCGCCTGCCTCGCCATGATTCTCGGCCACCATGGTCTGTGGGTTCCGCTGGAGCAGCTGCGGGTCGATTGCGGCGTGTCGCGCGACGGGTCGAAGGCCGCCAACATGCTGCGCGCCGCCCGCGGCTACGGCATGACGGCGAAAGGCTACCGCAAGGACATCGAGCGGCTGACCGACCTGCCGTTCCCCATGATCATCTATTGGAACTTCAACCACTTCGTGGTGCTGGAGGGGATCGACACCGAAAGCGGGCAGGCCTGGATCAACGACCCCGGCTCCGGCCCCCGCCGCGTCGCGGCGGAGGAATTCGAGGACAGCTTCACCGGCATCTGCCTGGCGATGCAGCCGGCCCCGGGCTTCAGCCGTGGCGGCGCGCCGCCCAGCCTGCTCGATGGGCTGCGCGCCCGGCTGCGCGGGTCCAACGCCGCGCTGACCTTCCTGGTGATCGTCAGCTTCACCATCGCCATCCCCGGCCTGGCGGTGCCGGTGCTCACCCAGGTCTTCATCGACGACGTGCTGGTGCAGGGCCGCACCAACTGGCTGCCGCCGCTGCTGCTGGGCCTGCTTCTCGCCGCCCTGCTGGAAGGCGGGCTGGCCGGGCTGCGGCACCTGTATCTCGCGCGCATGGAGGTGAAGCTCGCCACCGCCCATGGCGCGGTGATGCTGTGGCACATCCTGCGACTGCCGGTGGAGTTCTTCGCCCAGCGCTACCCCGGCGACATCGCGCATCGGCTTGAATCGAACGACAGCGTGGCGAAGCTGGTCAGCGAGCAGCTCGCCACCGCGGTCGGCGGAGGCTTCACCCTGGTCTTCTTCGGCGCCGTGATGGCGCTGTACGATCCGGGGCTGGCCGCGGTGGCGGTGGGCCTTTCGCTCGGCAACCTGCTCGCGCTGCGCCTCGCCTGGCGGTTGCAGGACGAGCTGTCGCGCCGGGCGCTGCGGGAACAGGGCAACCTCCAGGCCGTTGCCATCTCGGGGCTCGCCGGGATCGAGACCATCAAGGCCTCGGGCGCCGAGAACGACTTCTTCGCGCGCTGGGCCGGGCTGCAGGCCAATCACCTGAACGTCCAGCAGCGCATCGCCGTGCTCAACGCGCTGCTGGCGACCGTTCCCTTGACGCTCTCGGCGCTGACCACCGTCGCGATCCTCTGGCTCGGTGGCTACCGGGTCATGGACGGTTCGCTGACGGTGGGGGAGCTGGTGGCCTTCCAGGGCCTCGTCGCGCATTTTGCCGAACCGCTTGGCGTGCTGATGCGGCTGGGGGGCGCGATCAACGCGGCCAAGGGCGACATGGCGCGGCTCGACGATGTCGGCCGCTACCCCGCCGACCCCCGCATCGCCGCGCGGCCGGACCTGCTGCCCGCAGCCCTGCCGCGGTTGTCCGGGCGCATCGAGCTGCGCGACGTGGTCTTCGGCTACAGCCGCCGCGAAAAGCCGCTGCTGGACGGCATCTCCCTGACCATCGAGCCGGGGCAGCGCATCGCCATCGTCGGCGGCTCGGGCAGCGGCAAGTCGACACTGGCGAAGCTGCTGGTGGCGCTCTACCGCCCCTGGTCCGGGCAGATCCTGCTCGACGGGCGGGCAATCCAGGATATCCCGGCGCCGCTGCTCGCCGGCTCCGTCGCCTCGGTGGACCAGGATATCATCCTGTTCGAGGGCACGGTGCGCGAGAACCTGACCTTCTGGGATACCGACCTGCCCGAGCGCACCGTGATCCGCGCGCTGGCCGACGCCGAGATGCTGGACATCGTCGTCGCCCGGCCCCGCCGCTACGACGCCCATGTGCAGGAAGGCGGCGCCAATTTCAGCGGCGGCCAGCGGCAGCGGCTGGAAATCGCCCGCGCCTTGGTCGGCGATCCCTCCATCCTCATCCTGGATGAGGCGACTTCCGCACTCGACCCCCTGGTTGAGCAGCGCATCGACGGCAATCTGCGGCGGCGCGGCTGCACCTGCGTGGTGGTGGCGCATCGGCTTTCCACCATCCGGGATTCCGACGTCATCGTGGTGCTGGAACATGGGCGCGTGGTGCAGCAGGGGAACCATGAGACGCTGGTCGCGGAGGATGGCCCGTACCGCGATCTGGTGACCGCGGATGACCGAGGGCGCGACGGGTGAACGCGACGGCACCCTCCGCCTTCGACCAGGCCCTGCTGGCCCGCATCGGCGGCCAGCGGCTCGCGGTCGGGCACAGCAACCCGTTCTGGCTGACCGACCCTTCGGAGGTCTGGCTGGTGCTGCGGGGCCAGCTCGACCTGCATGTCGTGCCGCTGCGCGACGGCGCCGTCATCGGGCCTGGCCGGCACCTGATGACGCTGCGCCCCGGCGACCTCGCCTTCGGCGGCGTCGTCTGCGCGCTGGACCCACCCGCCGGTATCCCTGGCCTGCGGGAGGACCTGCGGGCGCCTGACGTGCAGCTGGGCCTGCGCGCCATCGCGGCGATGGGGACGGAGCTGTTCCGCGGCGACCTCGCCGGCATCTCCGGCGAAGCCTTCGACCTGCAGACGGTGGATTGGGTGGATCGCTGGGCCGCGGCGCTTTCCGCCGCGCTGGTGCGCGGCGCCCGCCCGGTGGCAACCGCGCTGCTGGAGGCCGACCCCGACCAGCCGGTGGCCGCGGGCGCGGTGCTCGCCGCACATCACGGCGACGTGGTCTGGCTGACGCTCCAGGCAGGCTCGGCGCGCTTCCTGGGCGACGTGGACAACCCGATCCTGCCCGGCATGGCGCCGGTGCCGGTGGCGGAGCGCAGCTGGATCACGCTGCCCGAGGATGCGGTGATCACCGCGACCTTCTCGCCGCAGCAGTTGCGTGACCGCGCGCTATGGACGGCGCTCGCCGCGCATCACGCCCGCGTCGCGCGGATGCTGCGGCGGCAGTTCCTGGCCGATGAGGCCGGCGCCGCCGCGGCCTGGCAGGCGCGGCTGGCGGAGCGCGGCCAGGCCTTCGCCGCCGGTGTCGGGGACATCGCCGCCGTGCTGCACCAGGCCGGCCACACGACGCCGGACGATGCCGCGGCGCCGGCATGGGCCACGGCACCGGCACCGTCGCCGGACCCCCTCATGGCCGCCTTCCAGGCCGTGGGGGCCGCCATGCGGGTGCGGATCGCCACCCCCTCCTTCGATCCCGAGGTGGCGCATTCGCCGCTGGAGGAGATCGCCCGCGCCTCCGGGCTGAATGTGCGGGAGGTGGCGCTGCAGGACGGCTGGTGGCGGCAGGATGCCGGGCCGCTGCTCGGCTTCCGCGATGGCGCGGGCGCCGATCCGGTGGCGCTGCTGCCGGCGGGCCCGCATCGCTACCGGCTGCATGACCCGGCGGCGGGCGCCGAGGCCGACCGCGCGGTGGATGCCGAGGTCGCCGCGACACTCCGCGACCGGGCTTTCATGCTCTACCGGCCGTTGCCGCCGACCTTGCACCGCTTCGTCCCGCTGCTGCGGTTCGGCGCGCGCGGCATCGGCCGGGACGTCACGATGCTGGTCGCGATGGGGGTGCTGGCCGCGCTGCTCGCGCTGTTCGCGCCGATCGCCACCGGCATGCTGCTCGAAACCGTGCTGCCGCGCGCGGATCAAGGCCTGCATCATGCCATCATCGGTGGGCTGGCGGCGGCGGCGCTGGCGGGCGCCGCCTTCGCGGTGGTGCGCGATGTGGCGGTGGTGCGGATCCAGGGCCGCATGGACGGTGTCATCCAGGCGGCGATCTGGTCGCGCCTGCTCTCGCTGCCGGCGCCCTTCTTCCGCGCCTATACCGCGGGCGACCTGGCCGACCGTGCCATGGGCGTGAACCAGATCCGCGAGGCCCTGTCCGGCGCCTTCACGGCCGCCGTGCTGGGTGGCCTCGCCTCGCTCTCGAGCCTGGGGCTGATGTTCTGGTTCAGCACGCGCATGGCCCTGGCCGGCAGCGCGCTGGTGCTGCTGCTGGCCGTCGTGAGCGTGGTGGTGTTTCGCTGGCAACTGCCGCATCTGCGCCACGCGCAGGCGGTGAACGGCCGGTTGCAGGGGCTGATCTTCCAGCTGATGAGCGGCATCGCCAAGCTGCGCGCCAGCGGCGCCGAGGCGCGCGCCTTCGGCCGCTGGGCGGCGGCCTATGCCGATGAACGGGGCGCGATCTACCGCGCCGACCGGATCGCCGTCGTGCAATCCGTGCTGACCGCGATTTTTCCCTTGTTGTCCAGCGCGGTGATCTTTTCCGCACTCGTCTGGGGTGGTTTTGGGGATGCGCCTGCGACCGGGGGCATCGCCCCGGTGCGGCTGGGGGAGTTCATCGCCTTCAACGCCGCCTTCGGGCAGTTCACGGCCGGCGTGCTCGGCATCGTCCTGGCACTCAACACCCTGGCCCTGATCGTCCCCCTGTTCGAGCGCGTGACGCCCATCCTGCAGGCGGCGCGGGAGGGCGATGCGGGCGATGCGCCGCCGGGAACGCTGAGCGGCGAAATCCGCTTCGCCGATGTCAGCTTCCGCTATCAGGACAGCGGCCCGGCGACGATCGACCGCCTGTCGCTGAACATCGCGGCCGGCGAATACGTCGCCATCGTCGGCGCCTCCGGCTCCGGGAAGTCCACGCTGATCCGGCTGCTGCTCGGCTTCGAACAGCCGGAGGCCGGCGGCATCTATCTCGACGGGCAGGACCTCGCGGGGCTCGACCTTCGCGCGGTCCGCCGGCAGATCGGCGTGGTGCTGCAGGTCGGCCGGCCGCATCCGGGCAGCATTTTCGAGAACATCGCCGGCAACGCGCCCTTCACCACGGAAGACGTCTGGGAGGCCGTGCGCATCGCCGGGCTCGAGCCGGATATCCGCGCCATGCCGATGGGGCTGCAGACCGTGCTCTCGGAGGGCGCGCAGGCGCTGTCCGGCGGCCAGCGCCAAAGGCTGCTGATTGCCCGCGCGCTGATCCGGCGGCCGCGCATCCTGATCTTCGACGAGGCGACCAGCGCGCTCGACAACGCCACCCAGGGGATCGTGAAGGAAACGCTGGACGGTCTGAACGTGACGCGCATCGTCATCGCGCACCGCCTGAGCACGATTTCCGACGTGCACCGCATCCTGGTGATGCAGAATGGGCAGATCGTCGAGCGCGGCAGCTACGACGCCCTGCTGCGTGCCGACGGCGTCTTCGCGGCGCTGGCGAAGCGGCAGCTCAGCGCGGGCCCGACCGCCGATGGCGGCCGCTGAGCGGCCGCTTCGGGAGGTCGCGCTGTGGATCTCCCGTTCTGTCGGGTCGTCTTGACGACCGCGGTCAAGGAGGTCGATCGCCCCGACGCAGGCCGGTGCATGACAGCCACTTTCCGCAGTGCTACCAGGCCTTGGCTGCGGTGCAGCCGGTCGACGACGACGGGGAGGTACGGCCAGCCCCCCTTCGTCCGGATGTCGGAAATGCCGGCGCCTCCGGTCCTCATCCGGGCCGGCCGCGGCAAAATCCTCCTCCCCAGGAAGCTCAGGATGTGAACCCTCCTCCGCACCCATCGGTGGCTGCCAGCCTGCGTAGCTGGCGACCTGCGGCCCTGCCACGGGCTTCGCTGTGGCTGCACGGCCTGGGCGCGGCCGCGGCCTTGGCGCAGCCGGCGCTGTGGCCGCAGATCCTGGGGCTGATCGCCTGCAATCATGCCGTGCTGACCGCCGCGATGCACCCTCGGGGCCGCCTGCTGGGCCCCAACATGGTGCGCCTGCCGCCGGCCGAGGCCGGCCACGTCGCCCTGACCTTCGATGATGGTCCGGACCCGGCGGTGACGCCGCGCGTGCTGGACCTGCTGGATGCCGCGGGCGCCCGCGCCAGCTTCTTCGTCATCGGCACCCGCGCGCAGCAACACCCGGCCCTGCTGCGTGACATCCTCGCCCGGGGTCACACGCTGGAAAACCATTCGCAGACCCATCCCGCCAGCTTCGCCGCCCGAGGCCTCTGGGCCCTGCGGCGCGAGGTGTGCGAGGCGCAGGATGTGATCGCCGGCCTCACCGGCACCGCGCCGCGCTTCTTCCGGGCGCCGATGGGCCTGCGCAATCCCTTGCTGGACCCGGTGCTGGCCGGACAGGGGCTGCGGCTCGTCGCCTGGACGCGCCGCGGCTACGACACCCGCCGGCGCGACCCGCAGCGCGTGCTGCGCAGCCTTGCCAATGGCCTCGCCGCGCGGGACATCCTGCTGCTGCACGATGGCAATGCAGCGCGCGATGGCGCGGGGCAGCCGGTGGTCCTCTCCGTGCTGCCGCCGCTGCTGGCCAGCATCCGCGCGGCGGGCCTCAGGGCCGTGTCGCTCGCCGCAGCATGAGCCGGGGCAGCCGTGCCAGCATGCCGAGCACCAGCCGGATATGCATCCCCGTCAGCAGGACGTTGTCGCGGCCGTATTTGAAATGGGAGACGCCGCCTTCGTCCGCGCGCAGGTAGCGCACCGGCGCCGGCAGGTTCACCAGCGGCACCCCGCGCCAGGCGAGACGCACCGCCGCCTCCGGATCGAAGTCGAAACGCCGCATCCAGCGGCTGCGCTGCATCACCGCCAGCAGGGGCGCGATGGGATAGACGCGGAAGCCGAACAGCGAATCGCCGATGCCCGCCCCCAGCGTCTCCAGATTCGCCCACCAGTTGGAAATCCGCCGCCCGCGCACGCGCAGCAGCGGCGCCTCCGGCCCGAAGACCGGGCGGCCCAGGATCAGCGCCTCCGGCTGCGCGGCGGAGGCCTGCATGAAGCCGCGGATGCTCTCGGCCGGATGCTGGCCATCCGCATCCATCAGCAGCGCATGGGTGAAGCCCGCGGCCTGCGCCGCCTGAATCCCGGCCAGCACCGCCGCGCCCTTGCCGCCATTGGCCGGCAGGGTGATGACCCGCAGTTGCGGGTCGTCGCCGCAGGCGGCGCGCAGCAGCGCGTCGCTGCCATCCGTGCTGCCATCCACCACCACCCAGACCGGCGCCCAGGCGGCGCGAGCCGCCCGCACCGTCTCCACCAGCCGAGGGCCGGTGTTGTAGCTCGGGATCAGGACCAGGCGGTGCGGGTCGGGCGTCAAGCCGGTCGCCCCGGTGGCAGCTCGGCCCGGAAATGCCGCTCCAGCCGCGCCACGCAGGCCTCCGTATCCTCCCCGACCTCGAAACGCTCGCCGAGGCGGATGCGATAGACCAGGGGCAGCACCGGGCGCCGGAACAGCGGCCAGCCGCGGCTCAGATAGGGGCTGTCCGCCTCGATCAGCACCGACTGCACCGGGGCCTGGGCTGCGCGCGCCATCAGAGCGAAGCTGCGATGCAGGCGGTCGACCGGGGGCCGCCCGGTGCGGGACCCCTCGGGGAAGATCAGCAACTGGCTGCCGCCACGCACCGCCTCCCCGGCCCGGCGGATCATCGGCAGCGGGGCGTCGTTCGGCATGTAGCCCGCCATGCGGATGCCGCCGCCCAGCGTCCAGCTGCCCCAGAGCGAGGCCTTGGTGATGCAGACCACGCGCGGCAGGCGGGAGATGATGAGCACGGCATCGAGCATGGTCGGGTGGTTGGGGGCGATGACGATGCCGTCATCCCGGCGCATCGCATCCAGCGGCCGCAGATCCACGCGCAGCACCCCGGTGACCCGCATGACGAACAGGAACCAGCGAAACCCCAGCATGATCATGAACTGCCCGATCCGCTCCCCCGGCCGCCGGGGCACGATCCGGACGAGCAGCGAGGCCGGAAGGCTCCAGGCGAGGCAGCTCAGCAGCCAGACGAAGACGCAGAAATAGAAGGCGACGCGATAATAGGTGGCGAGCAGCCAGCCCTGGCGCGGCGGTGCTGTCGCCGGTTGGACCGCGGCCTCGTTCTTTGTCATTGTCCGCCGCTAAGTGGTGAATCCAGGTCACCAGAGTAGGGGATAGTCGATGAAACAGTCCAGCAAACGGGCCAGCAAACGGGGATGACAGAACCCGCGCCGCCACACGCCCCACTGCTGGACTACTACGCCTCCGCCGGAGAACGTTCCGGATTCGTCCGGAATCTCTTCAACCGCACGGCGGAGTCCTACGACGGAATCAACGCCGCCTTCGCCCTGGGCTCCGGCCCCTGGTATCGCCGCCGCGCGTTGCGCCAGGCCGGGCTGGCACCGGGCGCCCGCATGCTGGACGTCGCCATCGGCACCGGGCTGGTGGCGCGGGAGGCGGCGTTCCTGCTCGGCGGGACGCGGGACCTCATCGGGCTCGACCTCAGCGAGGGGATGCTGGCCGTGGCGCGCCGGCAGCTTGGCCTGACCCTGGTGCAGGCGCGGGCGGAGGCCCTTCCCTTCGCCGATGGCAGCTTCGACTTCGTCAGCATGGGCTATGCGCTGCGCCATGTGGCCGATCTCGGCGCGCTGTTCGGCGAGTTCCGCCGCGTGCTGCGCCCCGGCGGCCGCGTCCTGGTGCTGGAGCTGGCCCGGCCGGAAGGGCGCATCGCCCAGGCCCTGCTGCGCGGCTACATGGGCACGGTGGTGCCGGCGATGAGCCGCCTCTCCGGCCGCGATTCGGCGACGCTGATGCACTATTACTGGGATACGATCGAGGCCTGCGTGCCGCCCGCCGAGATCCTGGCCCGCCTCGCCGAGGCCGGGCTGGACCAGGTCGCCTGCGCCACCGAGCTCGGCATGATGCGCGCCTATTCCGCGCGCCGCGCCGCATGAGCGGCTCCGATATCGCGCCGCCCGGCCTGCTGGCGCTGACCGCGCAGGTCGCGGCGCGCTACGGCGGGGCCTCCCGCTACGCCCGCAACTTCGTCCGCGGCAAGCTGCTGACCGACCCCGCGACGCCCGCGATCCTGCGCCTGGCACGGGCGGCGGGCGGCTTCGGCGTGGTGGCCGACCTCGGCTGCGGTCGCGGCCAGGTCGGGCTGGCGCTGCTGACCGCAGGGCTGGCGCAGGCGGTGCACGGGCTCGACCTCGACCCCGGCAAGATCGCCGATGCCCGCCGGGCCAGCGCCGGCCTGCCGGCGGATTTCGCGGTGGCCGATCTCGGCCGTGCTGAGGTGCCGGATTGCGACACGGCGCTGATCTTCGACGTGCTGCTGCAGATGCCGGAGGCGGCGCAGCGCGGCCTGATCGCCCGCATGGCCGCTGCCGCCCGCCGGCGCATCGTCATCCGCGCCTTCGACCCGGATTGCGGCTGGCGGGCCGGGCTCGGTCGCGCCATGGAGGAAGCCGGGCGCCGGCTGCGGCGGGATGGCTCCGCCTTCCGCCCGCTGCCGCTGGCCGAGATCGCGGCGCCACTGCGGCAGGCCGGCTTCCGCACCGGGGTCACGCCCTGCTGGGGCTGGACGCCGCTGCCCAATGTCATGCTGCTGGCGGAGCGCGAGGACTCGTGAAGCATCTGCTGGCCCTGGCCTGTCTGCTCGCCGCCCTGCCCGCTTCCGCCCAGGAGGTCCGCCGCCCGCTGCTGGAGGCCGGCGTGCTGTTCGGCGGCGGCCTGCTGCCGGACTACCCGGCCTCCGACCATGCCGAGCCCCGCGCCTTGGCGCTGCCCTGGCTGATCTATCGCGGCGAAATCCTGCAGAGCGACGAACGTGGGCTGCGCGGCCGGCTGTATCGCTCGGCCGATCTGGAACTGACCTTCAACGCCAATGGCGCGCTGGGCAGCGAGGCGGGCAGCGGCGCCCGGGCCGGCATGGAGGATCTCGACCCGATGGGCGAGATCGGACCCTCGCTGCGCTGGGTGGCCTGGCGGGATACGGCGCGGCTGACGCGCCTGGTGCTGGAGGCGCCGGTGCGCGCGGCCTTCACCACCGACTTCTCCCGCATCCGCCATCGCGGCTTCGTCTTCGCGCCGGAAATCTCGCTGGAACGGACCGGCCTGTTCCAGCCGGGCAGCCGCGCGCGGATCGGGCTGGGCCCGGTCTTTGCCAGCGGCGGGCTGATGGATACCTGGTACCGGGTTCGCCCGGGCGAGGCGCGGCCAGGACGGCCAGCCTATGAGGCGGAGGGCGGCTATCTCGGCATGCGGCTGCAATTTTCCTACCGGCTGCCGGTGACGGATCGCATTTCCGTGACGGCCGGCGGGCGGGTGGAGAATTTCGCCGGGGCCGCCAATGCCGAAAGCCCGCTGTTCCGTTCCGAATGGAACGGCACGCTGGTCGGCGGCATCTCTATCTCGCTGTACCGGAGCGAAAGCACCGTCTCCTCCGCCGCGGAACCCTACGACTGAACCCTGCCACCATCCCCGACCGCGGCAATCCGCGCGGGTGCTTGCGGGCGCGGCGGACCCCCTGCTATCTCAACTTGCTGGATGAGTTGCAGATTTAGCTTCTTGTTAAGCCGCCGGGCATGCCTTGGTCCAGTTCAACCCTTTGGTTCATTCGTGGGGCGAAGTATAGACAAATGAGCATGGCGGTGGAGCGCGACCTGGCCCTGGAAGCCGATCTCGCACGGCTGATCGTCACTGCCTTGTCGCTGGAAGTTGCTGCCGGGGAGATCGCGCCGGAGGCACCACTGTTTGGCGCTGGCCTCGGCCTCGATTCCATCGATGCGTTGGAACTCGCCCTCGCCGTCTCCAAGGCCTATGGCGTGCAACTGCGGTCCGATGATGAGCGCAACCACCGCATCTTCGCCTCCCTGCGCAGCCTCGCCGCGCATATCGCCGCGCACCGGTCCCGCTGAGCCCGATGCCGGCACCCGCCCGGCGACTGGTGATCGGGCCCACGCTCTGGCTGCTGGCCGTGGCGGCGGAGATCCTGGCAGGTGGCGTGGCGCTGTGGCTGGCCGGGCGGCATGGGCCGGTGCTGGTGGCGGTGCTGGTGAACCTGGCGGTCGCGGTGCGCTTCGCGGTCACGCTGCGACCCGGCCGGGTGCCGCTGATCACCCGCTATGCCCGCTGCGATGCGGCAGGGCTGCCCACCCATGGCGAGGCCTATACGCGCGGCCTGACCGCCTGCTGGGCCTGGCTGCTGGCGGGCTTCGCGCTGCTGCACGGGCTGGCGGCCTTCGGATGGTGGACCACCACGGCGCTTTCGCTGCTGCAATCGGCCCTCTGCCTCGTTTTCTTCCTCGGCGAGCATGGCTGGCGCAGCCGCCGCCTGCCGGAGCTCGGCCGCGCCACCCCCTGGCGCACCTTCCGCGCCATCCTGGCCCATCATGGCGCCTGAGTTGCTGACGGCCCGCGACCCGGCCGAGGTGATCTGCCACCGCCAGGGCCAGGCGGTCACCGTGGGGCGCTTCCTCGCCCAGGCCGCCGCGCTCGCCGCGCGGCTGCCGGAACAGGGCCAGGCGGTGAACCTCTGCACGGATCGCTATGCGGCGCTGGTCGGCTTCGCCGCGGCGCTGTGGCGTGGCCACCCGACGCTGCTTGGCGCCCGGCCCGGCGATGCGCCGGCGGCGGGCGCCTATCTCCTCGCCGATGCGCCGCAGCCGGGCGGCGCGCTGCCGCTGGTCCCGGTGGTGCTGGCCGAGGACGACCCGCCGGCGCGGGCGCCCATCATCCCGGCGGAGCGCATCGCCGCCATCGCCTTCACCTCCGGCTCCACCGGCACCCCCACGGCGCATCCGAAACCCTGGGGCTCGCTGGTGCTGGGCGCCGCCGCCGCCGCCGCGCGCTTCGGCCTACGGGCGCAGGACGGGCCGCCCGCGAGCCTGGTCGCCACCGTGCCGCCGCAGCACATGTACGGCTTCGAGACGACGCTGATGCTGCCGCTGCACGCCCGGGTCGCCATCCATGCCGGCGCCAGCTTCTTCCCCTGCGACGTGCTGGACGCGCTGGATTCGGTGCCGCCGCGCCGCATCCTGATCACCACGCCGCTGCATCTGCGCGTGCTGCTGGCGGAATCCCGCCGCCCCGCGGCGCTGGCCGCCGTCATCTCCGCCACCGCGCCCCTGTCGCGGGAGATGGCGGAGGCGGTGGAGCGGGACTGGGCCGCGCCGATGCTGGAGATCTACGGCGCAACGGAGGCCGGCTCCATGGCCAGCCGCCGCAGCGCGCATGAGGCGGACTGGCTGCCCTATGACGGCATCCGCCTGCGCCCCGGCGCCGCGGAAGCGCCCGCCACGGCCGATATCCCCGGCCTCGGCGCCATCGCCTTGTCGGATGCGCTGGAGGCGGTGGCCGGCGGCCGGTTCCGGCTGCTGGGTCGCCTCGCGGACCTGGTGAAGCTGGGCGGCAAGCGCGCCTCGCTGGCCGAGCTCAACCGCGTGCTGGCCACGGTGCCCGGGGTGCAGGACGGCGTCTTCCTGGCGCCGCGCGACCTGGAGCGGAACCCGGCGGCCCGCCTCGCCGCCATCGTCGTCGCGCCGGGCTGCACGCCTTCCGATATCCTGGAGGCGCTGCGCGGCCGCCTCGACCCTGCCTTCCTGCCGCGCCGGCTGGAGCTGGTGGCCGCCCTGCCGCGCGACGGGCTGGGCAAGCTGCCGCGCCAGGCGCTGGACCGGCTGGTGCAGGAGGAGCCGTGATCTTCCGCATCCCCGCCGACCATCCCGCCTTGCCCGGCCATTTCCCGGGCCGGCCGATCGTGCCCGGCGTGCTGCTGCTGGATGCCGTTCTGCAGGCGGCGGCGGTGCTGCGGGACACGCCGCCGACGCGACTGCTGCGCGCGAAATTCCCGGCGCCTGTCCTGCCGGGGGAGGAGGTGGAGATCACCCTCGATCCGCGCGGCGCCGACCGCCTCGCCTTCACCTGCCGCCGCGGCGCCACCACGGTCCTGCTGGGGGAGCTGGGATGGCCGACGCCACCTTGACCCCGGCGCCCGGCTGGGTGCGCGCGCCGGAGCGGGGCAATACCTTCTGGCTGAAGGTGATGATCGGCATCACAAGGGCCCTCGGTTGGCGGGCCGGCCATGTGCTGCTGTTTCCCATCACCGCCTATTTCCTCGCCTTCTCGCCGCGGCAGCGCGCCTCGGCGCGGCAGTATCTCGGTCGGGCACTGGGGCGTCCGGCGCGGCTGGCCGACCTCTGGCGGCTGTATTTCACCTTCGCCGCCACCATCCTGGACCGCGTCTGGCTCGCCTCCGGCCGCACCCAGGATTTCAGCATCACTGTCCAAGGGCTCGAATCCCTGCGCGCGCGCGTCGAGGCCGGCCAGGGCTGCCTGCTGTTCGGCGCCCATCTCGGCAGCTTCGAGGCGCTGCGCGCCGTGGCCGATGCCGGCTGTCCCGTCGAAGTCTCGATCCTGATGCATGAGGCCAATGCCGCCCGGGTGAAGGCGGTGTTCGACGCGCTGGGCGGCGAGGGCCGCGCCGCCGCCATCATCCCCCTCGGCACGCCGGATTCGATGCTGCGGGTGCGGGAGGTGCTGGAGCGTGGCGGGCTGGTCGGCCTGCTGGCGGATCGCGCGCCCGCCGGCCAGCGGCTGCACCGGGTGGATTTCCTCGGCCACCCCGCGCCGCTGCCCACCGGCCCGCATCTGCTGGCGGCGGTGCTCGGCGTGCCGGTGCTGCTGGCCTTCGGCATCCGCACCGGCCCGCGCCGCTACGAGATCGTCTTCTGCGACTTCGCCGAACGCGTGGCCCCCGGGGGCCGCGCCGGGCGGGAGGCCGCCATCGCCGCCTCCGTCGAGGCCTATGCGCGGGAGCTGGAGGTGATGTGCCGGGCGCATCCCTACAACTGGTTCAACTTCTACGCGTTCTGGCAGGACGCATGAACTACGCCCGCCGCGCCATCCTGCTGCTGCCGCTCGCCCGCCCCGCCCTGGCCCAGGACCCGCTGGCCCAGGACCCGCTGGCCCACGACCCACTGGCCGAGGTGATGCGCGGCCTCGCTTCGGTGCGGCAGCGCCGGTCCCGCTTCACCGAGGAGAAGGTGATCCCGGAGCTGGATATCGGCCTGCCGAATGAGGGCACCTTGCTCTGGGTTGCCCCCGACCATCTGGAGAAACACACCACCTGGCCGATCGACGAGCTGCTTGCCGTGCGGGCCGGCCGGCTGCGCTACGAGCGGCGCGACCGCGACGTGCAGCGCGATTTTTCCCTGGATGAGCAGCCCGAGATGGCGGCGCTGGTGGAAGCGATCCGCGGCACCCTGGCCGGCGACGCGGATGCGCTGCGCCGGCACTACAGCCTGGCCTTCAGCGGCACGCCCGCCGCCTGGACGCTGCTGCTGACGCCGGAGTCGCTGCGGCTGCGCGGCGCCGTGCAGCGCATCACCATCACCGGAGAAGGCACGGAGCTGCGCGGCGTGGACACCGAGGGCAATGGCGGCACCACCCGCATGCGGATCGCGCCCGGCCCGTGACGCGCATCCTGTCCGTGCTGTTGCTGCTCGCCGGCCTCGGCGGCGCACTGGCCTGGGTCGCGCCGCCACGCGCCGATCTCGCCGAATTCCTGCCGCCGGGCGAAACCCCGGCGACCCGCTTCCTGTTCCGCGAGCTGCAATCCGGCGCCGCCACCACCCTGCTGCTGGCCGCCATCGAGGGCGCGCCGCGCGCCGAGCTGGCGCGGCTGTCGCGGGAGACGGCGGCCGGGCTGCGGAACTCGGGAAGGTTTGCCTTCGTCGGGGATGGCGCCGTGGCCCTGGGCGAGGCCGAGCAGGACTTCCTGTTCCGCCACCGCTACCTGCTGACCGATCCCGATTTCACCGCCGCCGGGCTGCGCCCGAAGCTGGAGGCGCTGCTGGACGGGCTGCGCTCTGCCGCCTCCCCACTGCTGGCACGCTTCGGCTTCGCCGACCCCAGCGGCGCCTTTTTGCACATGGCCGCGACCTGGCTCGGGGAGTCCCGCGTCAGCACGATCGATGGCGCCTGGTTCGCGCCCGGCGACGCGCCCCGCGCCCTGCTGGTGGCGCGCGGCCGGGGCGCCGGGCTGGATGCGCCGGCGCAGCGGGAGGCCATGGCCACTTTCCGGGCCGCCTTCGCGGCCGCCAATCCGCCCCCCGAAGCCCGCCTGCTGCTGAGCGGTCCCGGCGTCTTTGCGGCGGAAGCCGCGGCCGGCATCGAGCGCGACGTGACCCTGGTGAGCCTCGCCGCGACGCTGCTGCTGGCCACCTTCCTGTTCTGGCGTTTTCGCTCGGCCCGGCTGCTGGCGCTGGTCGCCGTGCCGCTGCTGGCGGCGCTGGTCGCCGGCTATGCGACCACCGTCGCGCTCCATGGCCATGTGCATGCCATCGCGCTCGGCTTCGGCGTCACCATGCTCGGCGTCGCGGTGGACTACCCGCTGCTGCTGCTGACGCTGCGGCGGCCGGAGGAGACGCTCGGCGCGGCCGCCCGACGCATCTGGCCCACCCTGCGTCTGGCGGCGGCGGCGGCCGCGGCCGGGCTGCTGGCGATGCTGGGCTCCGGCCTGCCCGGGTTGGTGCAGACCGCCGTCTTCGGCGGCACCGGCCTGCTCGCAGCCGCGGCCACCACGCGCTGGGTCCTGCCGATGCTGGTGCCGGAGGATGCGTGGATGCAGGCGAGGCCCCTGCCCGCCTGGCTGCTCGCCGCCCTGGCGGCGCTGCGCGGCCGCCGCGGCCTGGCGTTCGCCGTGCTGGGCCTTGCCGTGCTCGTGCTGCTGACGACGGGCGGCCCGGTGGCGCAGCGCGACCTCGCGGCGCTCAGCCCGGTTCCCGCCGCGCAGCAGGCGCTGGATGGCGAGCTGCGCCGCCAGCTCGGCGCGCCGGATGTGCGCAGCCTCTTCGTCATCGGCCCGGCGGAGTCCGAGGGCGAAATGCTGCGCCTGTCGGAGGCGCTGGACCGCGCCGTGCAGCCGCTGGTGGCGCGCGGCTTGCTGGCCGGCCTCGACCTGCCCAGCCGCTACCTGCCGAGCCCCGACGCCCAGCGCGCCCGGCAGGCCGGCCTGCCCGACGACGCCACCCTGGCCGCGGCGCTGCGCGAGGCCGGCGCCGGGATGCCGTTCCGGGACACCGCGTTTCGGCGCTTCACCGATGCGGTCGCCGGGACGCGGACCCTGCCGCTGCTGGATGGCGCGGCGCTCGCCGCCGGCGCGCCCACCCTCGCCGCACGGCTGGACCCGCTGGTCACGCGGCACGGCGACGCCATCTGGGGCATTGCCCCGGCCACCGGCGTCAGCGACCCGGTGGCGCTGGAGCAGGCTGCGGCGGCACTCGGCCTGGAGGGGGTGCTGTTCCTCGACGTGAAGCTGGAGATGGACCGGCTGCTGGCGGGCTATGGCCGCGCCACGCTGGGCTGGGCGCTGGCCGGTGGCGTGGTGGTGGCGCTGCTGCTGGCACTCGGCCTCGGCAGTGCGCGGCGCGTGCTGCCCGTGGCGGCACCGATCGCCGGCGCGGTGCTGGTGGCGCTGGCGGTGCTGACCCTGGCGGGGGAGGCGATCAGCCTGTTCCACCTGGCGGCCCTGCTGTTGCTTGCGGGTCTGGCCATCGACTATGCCCTGTTCCTGGCGGGAAGCGACGATGCCGGGGGGGCCGTGTTGAACTGTGCCGTGTCCACCCTGCTGACCTTCGGCCTGCTGTCGCTCTGCGCCACGCCGGTGCTGCACGGCATCGGCCTGACGGTCGCCGCCGGCGTCGCCGCCGCCTTCCTGCTGGCGCTGGCGCTGGCCGCACCCATCTCCCGCGCATGATGTGGCCACTGCGGATCAGCGCCGGCACGGCCGTCTCGGCGCTCGGCGCCGGCATCGCGCCGATGCGCGCGGCGCTTCATGCGCGGCGCGGCGGGCTGGCGCCCAATACCTTCCCGGGCGCGCCGCCCGGCATCTGGACCGGGATGGTGGCGGGGCTGGAAAGCGCCGCGCCGCCGGCCGACCTCGCCGGTTATGACTGCCGCAACAACCGCCTGGCCGAGCTGGCGCTGCGCAGCGACGGCTTCGCCGAGGCGGTGGCCGGCGCGGTGCGGCGGCATGGCGCGAACCGCATCGCCGTGGTCGTCGGCACCAGCACCGCGGGCATCGAGCGCACGGAACAGGCCTATGCCGCCCGCTTGCCCGGTGAGGGCGCCCTGCCCGCGGATTTCGACTATGCCCGGACCCACGACCTGCAGGCGCTGCCGGCCTATATCCGCGCCCGCCTCGGCCTGCGCGGCCCGGCGCTGGCGATCTCCACCGCCTGCACCTCCGGCGCCCGGTCGATGATGGAGGCGGCGACGCTGATCGCGGCCGGCGTGGTGGATGCGGCGGTGGCGGGGGGCGTGGACAGCCTGTGCCGGCTGACCCTGCACGGCTTCGCCTCCCTCGAACTGCTCAGCGCCGGCCCCTGCCGCCCCTGCGCCGGGGACCGCGACGGCATCAGCATCGGCGAGGCCGCCGGGCTGGTGCTGCTGGAACGGCCGGGGGCCGCGACGCCGGGCCCGCTGCTGCTGGGCGCCGGCGCCAGCAGCGACGGGCACCACATGTCCTCCCCGCACCCCGAGGGTCTGGGCGCCGTCTCGGCGATGCGCGCGGCGCTGGACGCGGCCGGGCTGACGCCAGGCGAGATCGACTACGTCAACCTCCACGGCACCGGCACGCGGGCCAATGACGCGATGGAGGACCGGGCCATGCACCATGTGTTTGGCGACGGGGTGCCCTGCAGCTCCACCAAGGGCTGGACCGGCCACACCCTCGGCGCATCCGGCGCCATCGAGGCGCTGCTGGCCGGCATCTGCCTGGAGGATGGGCTGGTGCCCGGCTGCCTCGGCATCGCGGCAGCCGACCCCGCCTTCCAGAGCGACGTCGCCACCGCCAACCGCCAGGCCGGGATCCGCCGGGTGATGAGCAATTCCTTCGGCTTCGGCGGCAGCAACTGCAGCCTGGTGATCGGCCGCGGATGAAGGCTTTTGTCAGTGCCGTCTCCGTCTTTGGACCTGGCCTGCCCGGCTGGGAGGCCAGCCGCGCCATGCTGGCGGGCACCGCGCCCTGGGTGATGGCCGAGGTGCTGCCACCGACCCCCGCGATCCTCGCCCCCGGCGACCGCCGCCGCGCTGGCGCCACCACGCGCTTCGCCCTGGCCGCCGCCGCCGAGGCCACCGGGGCGGAGCCCGACCGCGCGATCTTCGAGACCGTCTTCGCCAGCGGAAATGGCGATGGCGCCGTGATCGGCACCATCCTGGATGCGATGCACACGGCGGACGGCGTGGTCTCGCCGACGCTGTTCCACAATTCCGTGCACAATGCGGCGGCCGGCTACTGGCACATCGCGGTCGGCTCCACGATGCCCTCGGTCAGCCTCGGCGGGCATGACGGGGCCTTCGCGGCGGGCCTTCTCGCCGCGATGGGGGCGGTGGTGACGCGCGGCCGGCCCGTGCTGCTGGTGGCCTATGACACCCCGATGGCCGCACCCCTGTCCGGCGTGCGGCCCACGGCCTTCCCCTTCGCCACCGCCTGCCTGCTGCGCCCCAGGGCCGAGGGCGCGCAGGCCCTGCTGGCACTGCGCCACATCGCGGAGGCCGCGCCCGAGCCGCCGCCCGGCGATGCGCTGGATGCCCTGGCCGCCGGCAATCCGGCCGCGCGCGCCCTGCCGCTGCTGCGCGCCCTGGCCGCGCGCCGCGCCGCGACGCTGACCCTGCCGCTGCTGGCCGACTCCCATCTGGAACTGCGCGTGACCCCATGCTGATGCCCGACGGCCCCGCCATTGCGCGGCTGGTGCCGCACCAGGGCGCCATGTGCCTGATCGACCGCGCCTTGTCCTGCGATGCGCAGACCATCCTCTGCGAGACCGACCGCCACCGCGACCCCGCCAACCCGCTGCGCCGCGACGGCCTGCTGCCGGCCATCTGCGGCCTGGAATTCGCCCTGCAGGCGATGGCGCTGCATGGCGGGCTGACCGCCGGCGCCGCCCAGCCGGTGGGCTTCGTCAGCAGCCTGCGGGAGGTGACGCTGGGCGCCACCCGGCTCGACGACCTGCCCGGCCCGCTGCGCATCGAGGCCACCGCGCTGGTCGCGGAGACCGGCGGCTTCATCTACCGCTTCACGATGTCCCACGCCGGCCAGCCCCTGCTGCAGGGCCAGGCGGCCATCATCCTGTCGGTGCCTGCATGATGCCTCGCCGCGCCCTGGTGACCGGCGGGTCCAGCCCGATCGGCGCCGCCATCTGCCGGCGCCTCGCGGCGGAGGGGCATGAGGTGTTGATCCACGCCCATGCCAGCCTGCACCGCGCCGAGGCGCTGGCCGCCGAAATCCAGGCCGGCGGTGGCCAGGCCCGCGCCTTCGCCTGCGACCTGACGGACATGCCCGCCACCAGCACCTGCCTGGAGGCGCTGCTGGTCGCAGGCCCCGTCCAGATCATGGTCCACAATGCCGGCACGCATGACGACGTGCCGCTGGCCGGCATGTCCGAGCAGCAGTGGCGCAGCGTGGTGGATGTTTCCCTCAATGGCTTCTTCGCCGCGCTGCGGCCGCTGATCCTGCCGATGATCGCCACGCGCTGGGGGCGGATCGTGGCGATCTCCTCGATCTCCGGCCTGCTCGGCAATCGCGGCCAGGCGAATTACGCGGCGGCCAAGGCGGGGCTGATCGGGGCGGTGAAGACGGTGTCGCTGGAATATGCCTCCCGCGGCGTCACCGCGAATGTGGTCGCGCCCGGCATCATCGAGAGTCCGGCGGTGGCCAGCGCCATGCCGGCCTCCCGCATCGCGGAGCTGGTGCCGGCCCGGCGCGCCGGACGGCCGGAGGAGGTGGCGGAGCTGGTCGGCTTCCTGGCCTCCGACCGCGCTGCCTATATCAGCGGCCAGACCATCGCGGTGAGCGGTGGGCTGGGCTGAGTTAAGGCGGGCCGGCTCCCGCCGGTCCGAGCGCCCGAATGGGCGCCGCAGCAAATGCGTCACGCCGAAGGCGTGCCTCCGGCACGATGTTTGAGAAGGCGTGCCTCCGGCACGATGTTTGAGGGGCCCTGGCGCGTTTACGCGGAAGGGCAGGCAAAGCTTAGCGGGTGCGGTCGCGCACCCAGTCGCCGGCGCGGCCGACCGCGGCCCCGGTGTCATTCGCCGCGCGTCCCAGCGCCTCCCCGGTCCGGCTTCCGGCGCGGTCCAGCGCCTCCCCGGTCCGGGTCGCCGGGCGGCTGCTTTCGCAGGCGGTGAGCGTCAGCAGGCAGAACAGGGCGGGCAGCAGGGTGCGCATGGGGCCTCTCGGGGTTACTCGGCGGCGACGGCGACAGCAGCAGCGGCGGGCCGTTTCTCCGGCATTTCCGGCCCCAACCCGAACCGGTGCAGCGCGGACAATAGATGAAAAACGGCCTTGAAGGACAGGATCGGCACGACGGCGCGCGGGTCGCCGCCCAGCCTACCGGCCAAGTTGCCGGCCAGCATGTTGATGATGCCGTCGCGCATCCACAGCGTGTTGCGCGGCGCCATGAACAGGGACCGCATGACCGGGTCGTTGATCCGGTAGATCAGCCAGCCGATGCGGTCCATCGCGCGGGCCAGTTCCCGGTTGGTGCGCGCCGCCAGCTTCCGGCCGCGCACCGGGTCGTCCAGCCAGGCATCCGCGGCCTCCGCCCCCAGCTCGCCCGCCGTCATCGCCATCAGCACGCCGGTGGAGAACATCGGGTCGACGAAGCCGAAGGCGTCGCCGATCATCAGGAAGCCCTCGCCATGGCCCTGGCTGGCCCGGTAGCTGTAGTTGCCGGTGCTGAAGACCTCCGACACCATCTCGGCGCCCCGCGTCCGGGCGGCGACCGTCGGGCTGCTGGCGATGCGGGCGGCGAAGAGCTCCGCCGCGGTGCCCTTCCGGCCCTTCCAGGCCTCCTGGTTGCCGACGAAGCCGACGCTCATCAGCCCATCCTGCAACGGGATCAGCCAGAACCAGCCATCCTCGGCCAGGTGGATGCTGATATAGCCGTCCAGCTCTCCCTCCCGGCGCTGCACGCCGCGGAAATGGGCATAGGCCGCGGCGGTGTTGTTGTATTTGTTGGTCTGCTTCACCCGCATCCGGCCGGCGAGGAACGTATCGCGGCCGGAGGCGTCGAGCACGTAGCGCGGGCGGAAGGTCAGGCTTTCGCCATCCGCGGCCCTGGCCGTGACGGTGGCACGTTCGCCCGGGGCGCCGAAGGCGATGTCCGTGACGCGGGTATTCTCCAGCGCCGTGGCGCCGCGCTTGCGGGCATTGGCAAACAGCAGCGCGTCGAAATCCGCGCGCTTGACCTGCCAGGCGTGGGTGCGGGCCTTGTTCAGCGCCTGGGCGAAGGGAAAGGCGGCACTGCGGCCGGTGCGGTCGGAGACGAATTCGGCGCCCGGCTTGTGCACGCCGATCTGGCGCACCTCCTCCAGCACGCCCAGCCGCTCCAGCACATCCAGATTGCGCGGCAGCAGGCTCTCGCCGATGTGGAAGCGCGGATGCGCCTCCTTCTCCAGCAGCAGCACGCTGCGGCCCGCCATGGCCAGGCGGGTGGCGGCCGTGGAGCCGGCGGGGCCGCCGCCGATGACGAGGACATCTGTCTCATGAGGTTGGAAAGCGTGCATGTCCGTCACCGTCGTTGGCCGGAGGGCAAGCGTCAACACCCCTGAGCCTTGCGGAGGGGGACCCTGCGGGAAGGCACCCAAGACTTGATGTGAACCGCCCTGGGTTTGCCGAAGACCCCAACGCCTGAAACGGCGGGGATGCAGCCCTGGCGGTGGAGCGGCAGCTCCTGATCAGCGGGGCGACGGTTCGAGCGCCGCAGCGCCCGGCATTCCCCCCGCAAACACCCGGCTCACTCCGGCGGCGCCAGTTCGAAGCGCGTCATCTCCTCCAGGCTGTCGCCGAACCAGGCCTTGATGCCGGAGGTCTGGCGGCCGATCGGGCGGGGCACGCCGTTTTCCACCACCATCGGCAGGTCGTGGCCCGGGATCAGCAGGCAGCCGGGGCGGTTGCGGCAGATCTCCCAGACCATCTCCACCGTGGCGCGGCTGATGGCGGGGTCATAGGTCATGTCGGTGCGCCGCGTGGTCAGTTCCACGCGGTTCTTCACGGCATCCTGCAGCAGCACGCAGTCCCGTCCGTCGCCCGCGATGATGAAGATCAGGTGGCCCGGCGTATGGCCGGGTGCCAGATGCGCGGTGATGCCGGGCAGCACGCTGTCCCCTTCATCCACCAGATGCAGTGTCGGCCAGGTGGACAGGGCCAGGATGGCGTGTTCCGGCACCGGCGTGGTGCCCCATTCCACGCCGAGCGCCCAGGCCATCTCCTTCCGCCCGATGGCGATGCGGGCCTGGCGGAACAGCGGCCAGTTCACCGCATGGTCGTGATGCGAATGGCTCAGCAGCAGGTCGGTGACGTCGCCGGGCGCGACGCCATGCCGGGCCAGCGCCTCCACCAGCGTGCGGCGCTGGCCGAAGCCGCCACCATCCAGCACCACGATGCGGCCATGGCCGCGCAGCAGGGCGATGGTGCTCCAGCCCAGCCCGCCATGCTGCGTCGCCTTGCCCGGGAAGCCCGGCACCAGGATGTCCAGAACCCAGCCACCGCCCTGCCACTGCATGATCTGTCCTTTCCTACCCTCATACGCCGGGCGGAAACCTCCGGTTTCCTTGGCTTCGCCGCATAAGCGGCGGCGCCCATTCGGGCGCTCGGACCGGCCAAGCGACCGGTCCGCCAAGATCAATCGAGCCTGACGCCCGAAGCCTCGACCACCGGCAGCCACAGCGCCAGTTGCTGCTCCCAGAAGCGCTGGAATTCCGCCGTGGTGCTGCCGGCCGGCTCGGCCCCGGCCTCTCGCAGCCTCTGGGCGAGTTCGGGCTTGGCGACGGCGGTGCGGATCGCGCCTTCCAGCCGCGCGATGGCCGGCGCCGGCGTGCCGGAAGCGGCGAAGACGCCCATGATGTTCATGATCTCGAAGTCCGGAAAACCCTGCTCGATGGCGGTCGGCACATCCGGCAGGGCCGGGTTCCGTTCCCGCGCCAGCACCGCCAGGGCGCGCACATTGCCCGAGCGCACATGCGGCGCCTGGGAGGAAATGCCCTCCACCAGCCAGTCCACATTGCCGGCGATGAGGTCGGCATAGACCAGCCCGGCGCCGCGATAGGGCACATGCACAGCTTGGGTCTCGCTGCGCAGGTTGAACAGATGCGCGCCGAGGTGGTTGATGCTGCCGGCGCCGGCCGAACCATAGGTCAGGCGGCCCGGCGCCTCCTTCATCACGCCGACGAATTCCTGCAGCGTGTTGGCGCGCACATGCTTGCCCACCGTCAGCACCATGGGCAGCGTCGCCACCAGGGAGACGGGGGTGAAGGCGGTGCGCGGGTCCAGCCGCGGGTCGCGGATCAGCCCGGCATTCAGCACGGCATTGGTGATGGTGAACAACGCCACCGCATGGCCGTCCCGCGGCGCGCCCAGCAGCGCCTCCGCGCCGATGATGCCGGCCGCGCCGCCGCGATTCTCGATCAGCACGGTTCGGCCGCCCAGCGCCTCCTGCATGCCAGGGGCGAGGATACGCCCGACGACATCGGTGGCGCCGCCGGGGGCGAAGGGCACGATGATCCGCACGGTCTGGCTCGGGAAGGTGGCCTGCGCCAGGGCCGGCGCCGCCAGCCCCGCGACGGCCAGGCCGCCGAGGGTGCGTCGTGTGATGTTCATTGTAGTGCCTCCCTGTGTTGTTGTTGGCCCGTCAGGGCATCAGGCACGTCACGCCGGCCCTTTCGCAGACCCCGCGCAATTGCCGCGCGAGGCTGTCGGGAATGGGGATGCCCTCCGCCAGCCGGCGGGCGCGGCTGGCCACTTCCGGATCGCCGGCCACCAGCACGGGTTTTTGCGGATCGGCGGCCGGCGTCGCGCGCAGCACGTCGATGGCCTCGTCCAGGTCGGCCTCGAATTCGCCTTCGTCGCGGAAGCAATCCGGGTCGATGGCCATGAAGAAGTGGCCGAGATTGTCCGGATCCTCCGGCCGCTGCGTGCGGTTGCGGATCGGGGAGAAGGAGGCGCCGGAAAGCACGCCACCCAGGATATGCACCATCATGGCCAGGCCGTAGCCCTTGTGGCTGGCCATATCCGCCGTGCCGCCGAGCGGCGTCAGCCCGCCCTGATGCGTCACCCGCAGGCGGTGCCAGGCCTCCGCCGCATCGGTCACCGGCTGGCCGGCCTCGTCCAGCACCCAGCCGGCGGGCAGCGGCTTGCCCTGCAGGTCATGCACCTTGACCTTGTTGCTGGCGCAGCTGCTGGTCGCCATGTCCAGCCGGAAGGTCGTGTTGCGCCCGGCCGGGGCGGCGAAGGCGATGGGGTTGGTGCCGAGCAGCGGGATGGAGCCCCGCGTCGGCACCACGGAAATGCTGCGCGTCGCGCTGGTCACCATGCCGACCAGCCCCTCCGCCGGGGCCAGCGCCGCGTAGTAGCCGGCGGCGCCGAAATGGTGGGAGTTGCGCACCGCCACTACGCCGACGCCCGCGACCTTCGCCTTCTCCATCGCCAGCTTCATGCCGAAGACCGCCGCCGGATGGCCGAGCCCGGCATCGGCATCGACCAGCGCCGTCACCGGGTTCTGCCGCAGGATGCGCGGCTGCGCCTGCAGGTTCAGCCGGCCCTTGCGGCGGCTTTCGTCGTAATCCATCAGCATGGAGATGCCGTGGCTGTCGACGCCGGCGAGGTCGGTCTCGATCATCACCTCCGCCGTCACGCGCACCGTCTCCGGCGCCATGCCCCAGGCGGTGAGGACGGCGGTGATCTGCGCGCGGCAGGTCTCGACGGGAACCAAGTGCATGTCGCTCATTCGGGCTTGAGTCCGGCGATCTCGATGGCGCGGCGCGCCTTGGCCAATTCGCCCTGCAGGAAGCGGGCGAGGTGGTCGGTGGTGAGTTCCTCCGGCGTCGGCGGGTTGACGCTGAAGGACAGCAGCCGCGCGCGGATGTCGGGGTCCCGCGCCGCCTCGCCCACCAGGGTCTGGATGCGGCCGACAATCGGCGCCGGCGTGCCGACAGGGGCGAAAAGCCCGACGAAGGAGGCGGCGAGGAAGTTCGCGTAGCCGGCCTCGATGAAGGTCGGCACCTCCGGCACTTGCTGCGAACGGCCCGGCGCGGCGATTCCGAGGATGCGGCCGCGCCCGTCGCGATGCAGGTCGAGCACGCTCGACAATTCGATCAGGATGCCATCGACATTGCCGGCGACGAAATCCGGCAGCGTGGCGCCGCCGCCGCGATAGGGCACATGCACCAGGTTGGCGCCGGTCTCCGCCTTGAAGAGTTCCAGCGGCAGGTGGTTGGCGCCGCCGATGCCGGAGGTGCCGATGGTGACGCCGTTCCGCTGCGCCTTCGAATAGGCCACCAGCTCGGGCAGCGTGCGCACCGGCATGGAAGGCTGCACGATGATGACCATCGGCACCTGGCCGAACATGGCGACGAAGCTGAGGTCGGTGATCGGATCGAAGCGCTTGTTCGCCATCAGCAGCGGGCTGTTGACGATGGAGCCGGGGCTGCCGATGAGGAAGCTGTAGCCATCCGGCCGCGACCGGATCACCGCCTCCGTCCCGATGGCGCCGGCCGCGCCGCTGCGGTTTTCCACCACGATGGGCTGGCCGAGCTTCGGCCCGATATGCGCGCCGTAGAGCCGCGCCAGCACATCGGTATTGCCGCCGGCGGCGAAGGGCACGACGAAGCGGATCGGCCGGTCCGGCCAGTTGCCCTGGGCCTGGGCATGCGGGGTGGCCAGCGTCGCGGCTGCGGCGCCCAGCAGCAGGCGCCGCCCGATGGTCGGAATCATAGGCGTATCCTCCCTTGAATCCGCTCTGCGGCGGATTGCGTAAAGCGTCTTTCAGCGGATCGGGCTCTTGACCGGTCCGAGCGCCCGAATGGGCGCCGCGGCTTATGCCGCGAAGCCAAGGAAACCGGAGGTTTCCGCCCGGCGTCTGAGGGCGGCCCGGAGCGGTCACGCGAGAGGGCCGTCTGTATTACACCCAGTAAGGCGGGTAGGCGGAGCCCTTCTGTTCGGCTTCCAGGCGGCGCAGCATCGCGTGCCATTCCAGCACGCCATAGGGGCGGCGGGCGCCGGGCTGGTACAGATGCGCGGTCTTGGCCAGCGTCGCCTCATCCGGCACCAGCAGCTCGGTGCGGGAATTCATCGCATCCACCTGGGCGCGGCAGGACATCTCCAGCTGGTACATGGTGTTGAAGGCCTGCTGCAGCGTGGCGCCGCAGGTCAGCAGCCCATGGTTGCGGAAGATCAGCGCATCATGCGGCCCGAGATCGGCGACGATCCGCTCCCGCTCCGACAGGTCGACCGCGGGACCTTCATAGTCGTGGTAGCCGAGGTGGCCGACGAAGCGGATGGAGGTCTGGCTGAGCGGCAGAAGCCCGCATTTCATCGCCGCAACGGCCATGCCGGCGCGGGTATGCGTGTGGATCACCGCCGCGACATCCGGCCGCGCCTTGTGGATGGCACCATGGATCACGTAGCCGGACTTGTTGATGAGGTAGTCGGTGTCCGGCTTCCAGATGACATTGCCCTCGACATCGATCTTCACCAGCGAGGTCGCGGTGATCTCCTTGTAGAGCAGGCCATACAGATTGATGAGCAGGTGATCCGTGCCGGGGATGCGCAGGGTGATGTGGTTGTAGATCAGGTCGGTCATGCCATAGGCGTCGATCAGCCTGTAGCAGGCGGCCAGGTCGCAGCGCGCCTGCCATTCGGTGGCGCTCACCTCGTCCCGGATCGAGGGCCAGTTGGTGTCGTAGCGCGGGGCGGCGATGTCCATGCGCGTGTTTCCTCATCCGCGGTTGATTGGCGCGGATGCTCCCCCGGCGCGCGGCCCGCGTCCAATAGGAAGCTTTGGGCGGGGTATTGATCGGATCAATGCCCTGCGACGTCAGTGACCGGGGGGCAGCAGACCCTCGCTGCGCAGCACATCCCGCAGATGGCCGACGAAACGGCCGAGCACGGTGGAATCGGGCGTGCCGCGCGGCCGGATCAGCACCGTCTCGAAGGCCACCGGCGGGTCCAGCGGGCGGGCCACCAGCCCCGGAAATGCCAGGCTGCGCAGCATCAGCGGCTCGACCAGCGCGATGCCCGCGCCATGCTGCGCCAGCAGGATCCCGGTGAGGGAGACGGTGACCTGGGCCACGATGCGGGGTGCGATTCCGGCCTGCGCCAGCGCCTGGTCCACATGCAGGCGGAACAGGTTCTGCGGCAGGTAGGTGATGATCGGGTGCTCGGCCAGCGCGGTTACCGGAATGCTGTCGCGCTGCGCCAAAGGGTGGTCGGCGGGCAGCACGGCGGCCAGGGAACTGCGCAGCAGCAATTCGGTGTCCACCTCCGTGCTGCCCACCGGCTCATGCACCACGCCCAGCTCCACCTCCCGGCTCGCCACCCGGTCCACCACCTGGGGCGAAGTCAGGGATTGCAGCGCCACCCGCATGCCGGGCCGGCCGGTGAGGAAGCTCGCCACCGCCCGCGCCAGGTAGCCATTGGCGATCGGGAAGGCCGCGGCGACGGACAGCGTGCCGAGCCGCCCGCCGGCCAGGTCCTGCGTCAGCCGCTGCACCGCGGCCAGCCGGCTGAACACCGCATCGATATCCGGCAGCAACGCCTGCGCCTCCGGCGTCGGTTGCAGCCGGCCGCCGATGCGGTTGAACAGACGGAAGCGGAGCTGCGCCTCCAGATGCTTCAGCACCGTGCTGACGGAGGGCTGGGTGACGTTCAGCAGCCGCGCCGCGCCGGTGACGGAACCGGTGCGCATGATGGCGTGGAACACCTCGAACTGCCGCAGATTCATGGGGCGGAGGCTAGGGCATAAAGCCGATTGATGGAAACCCGCGCGATCCCTATCTGGACGGCGTGACCCGCTGCGGCGAGCCTGCGCCCATGAGCACCATCCCTCCCCTGCCCGCAGGCGCCTGCGACTGCCACACCCATGTCTTCGAGGAAGGCCATTTCCTCGACCCCGCCCGCAGCTACACGCCGGGGGTGATGACCACCGCCGGGCTGCGGGCGCATCTGGACCGGCTGGGATTGCAGCGCATCGTGCTGGTGCAGCCCAGCACCTATGGCACCGACAATTCCGGGATGGAGCGCGCCTTGGCCGAACTCGGCCCGGCCACCGCGCGCGGCATCGCCGTGATCGATGGCGCGACGGCGGATGCCGCCCTGCGCCGCCTGCACGCCGCCGGGGTGCGCGGCGTGCGGCTCAACCTGCACACGGCCGGCCGCGCCGATGCGGGGCAGGCGCGCGCCATGCTGGTGGTGGCCGCCGCCCGCGTCGCGCCGCTCGGCTGGCATGTGCAGCTCTATACCGAACTGCCGCTGATCGAGGCCCTGGCGGCCGACATCGCCGCCCTGCCCTGCGGCGTGGTGGTGGACCATTTCGGCCGGGCGCAGGGGCCGGGCGGCACCGGCCAGCCCGGCTTCGCGGCGCTGGCCGAGCTGCTGCGGCAGGGCGTGGCGCATGTGAAGCTCTCCGCCGCGCACCGCCTCTCCACCGCGCCGGACCATGCCGACATGGCGCCGATCGCCCGCGCCCTGATCGCGGCCAATCCGGACCGCGTGGTCTGGGCCTCCGACTTCCCGCATTCCGGCGTGCGGCCCGGGCTGGCGGCGGATGCGGTGCATCCCTTCCATGCGGTGGACGATGCGCGGGCGCTGGCCCGGCTGGCGGGCTGGGCCGGGGATGCGGCGACGCTGCGGCGCATCCTGGTGGACAACCCGGCGCGGCTCTACGATTTCTGACGGCCGCTGCCGCAACCCGTCGGAACGGGCGACGTTGCGACTGCCAGGATGATCGCCATACCCTTCTGCGGCCCGCCGCCCCTGCCGGGGGAAGCCGGCTGGAACACCCACCCGCTGCTGGTCGCGACCCTGCTGCTGGGCGCGGCCGTGCTGGCCTGGGCGGAGCGACGCCAGGGCCGGGCGGCGGCCTGGCCGATGGCGGGCTGGGGCGTGCTGGCGCTGGCGCTGGTCTCTCCCCTGTGCAGCCTGTCCGTCGCGCTGTTCAGCGTCCGGGTGACGCAGCATCTGCTGGTGGTGCTGGGCGCGGCGCCCTTGCTGGCGCTGGCGGCGATGCGGCTGCGCAGCGTGGGGATGGCCGGCATCGGGGCGCCGGCGGCGGGTTTCGCGCTGCTGCTCTGGCTCTGGCATGTGCCGGGTCCCTATGCGGCGACCTTCGCCGCGGATGGCGTGGCATATTGGCTGATGCACGCCTCCCTCGCCTTCAGCGCCACCTGGTTCTGGGCGGCGCTGCTGCGGCACGGGCCGGCGCGACCGCTGGCGGCGGTGATCGGCGCGCTGGCGACGGCGATCCAGATGGGCGCACTCGGCGCGCTGCTGACCTTCGCGCCCAGGCCGCTCTACGCGGTGCACGCGCCGGATGTGACCCTGCCCTGGGGCTTCACCCCGCTGGCCGACCAGCAACTCGGCGGGCTGCTGATGTGGGTGCCGGGCGGGCTGCTGTTCGTGCTGGTGCTCGCCCTGGGCCTGGCGCGGGTGCTGCGAAGCCAGGCGCGCGGCACGGCCGCCTGAGGCGTTATACCAACGGCCCCTCCGCGTGACCGCTCCGGGCCGCCCTCATGCGCCGGGCGGAAACCTCCGGTTTCCTTGGCTTCGCGGCACTTGCCGCGGCGGCCATTCGGCCGCTCGAACCGGTCAAGAGACCGGCCCGCTGATATTATTGCTCGTCCCGGGTCGGCCCCATCTCCGCATCCCGGTGGACATGGGCGGACATCAACAAGCCGAAGCCCACCATCGCCGTCAGCATCGCCGAGCCGCCATGGCTGATGAGCGGCAGCGGCACGCCGCCCACCGGGATGGCGCCGGTGACCATGGCGATATTGACGAAGACATACATGAAGAAATTCGTCGCCAGCCCCACCGCGAGCAGCCGGCCGAACTGGTGCCGGCTGCGCAGCGCCACCAGGAAGCCGAAGGCGATGACGCAGGCCAGCAGGCCGAGCACGCTCAGCGCGCCGACCAGCCCGAATTCCTCCGCCAGCATGGTGAAGATGAAGTCGGTCTGCTTTTCCGGCAGGAAGTTCAGGTGGCCCTGCGTGCCCTGCAGGAACCCCTTCCCCCAGAACCCGCCCGAGCCCAGCGCGATCTTCGACTGGATGATGTTGTAGCCGGCGCCCAGCGGATCACTCTCCGGATCCAGGAAGGTGGTGATGCGGGCGCGCTGATAGTCGCGCAGATGCTCATAGGCGATCGGCGCCGCGATCGCCGCCCCGCCCAGCACCAGGGCGAATTTCCACAGCCGCACCCCGGCGGCGAAGAACACCGCGCCGCCGACCATCATGGTGATCAGCGCCGTGCCGAGGTTGGGCTGCTTCAGGATCAGCGCCGCCGGCAGCAGCACCGCCAGGATGGGGGGGATCAGGAAGATCGGATTGCCCATCCGTTCCCAGGACGCCTTCTGGAACCAGGCGGCCAGTGCCACCACCAGAAGGATCTTCATCAGCTCCGACGGCTGCAGCTGGAAGCCGCCGAGGTCCAGCCAGCGCTGCGCGCCGCCGCCCACCTGGCCATGCAGCGCCACCATCACCAGCAGCCCGATGCCCCCCGCATAGCCCACCCAGGCATAGCGGGCGATCAGCCGGATATCGACCAGGGCGATCGACAGCATCAGCACCAGGCCGAAGCCGAAGCGGATGGCGTGGCGCTGGGCATAGGGCTCCGCCCCGCCGCCCCCGGCCGAATACAGCGCCACATAGCCCACGCCACCCACGGCGCAGAGCATCAGCACGAAGATCCAGGGGATCTGCCACAGCTTCTCCAGCACCCCCGTGCCGCGTTCCCGCAGCAGCAGCCGCCGTTCGAACCTCATGCGGCGAACCTCATGGCCGGCCGCCGCCCGCGGGCCGCGTCGCCTCTGCCACCCGCGCCCCGAAGGCGCCGCCGGGGCCGGGGCGGAGCTGCTGGAAGGCCTCGATCAGCACATCCCGCGCCAGCGGCGCCGCGGCGGCGGAGCCGCTGGAGCCATGCTCGACGATGACGGAGACGGCGAAGACCGGATTGTCATGCGGCGCGAAGGCGACGAACAGCGCATGCGGCCGCCATTCGCGCGGCACCTGGTCCACCCGGTAGCCCCGCTCCCGCTGCTCCCGCGTCACCCGGCGCACCTGGGTGGTGCCCGTCTTGCCGGCCATGGCCCCCATCTCGTTGGGCAGGCGGGCGATGCGGGCGGTGCCGCCCTGCTCGTTCACCACGGCCCACATCGCCTCCCGCACCAGGCGCAGGTCGCGTTCGGGGATGCCGAGGCTCGGCCAGTCCTCCGCCCGCGTGCCGCGCACCGGGCGGCCGCCGATGCTGCGGGTCAGATGCGGCTGCACGGCGCGGCCGGTGGCCAGCCGGGCGGTCATGGTGGCCAGTTGCAGCGGGGTCAGCTGATAGAAGCCCTGGCCGATACCATGGATCACGGTATCGCCCAGCGCCCAGCCGCGGCCCTGCGCCTGGCGCCATTCCCGCGTCGGCATCAGCCCGTTGCGGATGCCCGGCAGTTCGATCTCCAGCGGCACGCCCAGGCCGAAGCGGCGGCCCATGGCGGCGATGCGGTCGATGCCAAGGCGCTTGGCCAGTTCGTAGAAATAGACGTCGCAGGAATATTTCAGCGCCGTCCGCATATCCATGGCGCCGTGACCACCGCGATTCCAGCAATGGAAGCGGGATTCGCCCAGATCCATATGGCCGGGGCAGAACACCCGCTCCCCCGGCGTCACCACCCGCGCCTCCAGCCCCGCCAGCGCCACCACCATCTTGAAGGTGGAACCCGGCGCGTAGAGCCCGTTGGTCGCCTTGTTGATCAGCGGCGTCGCCCGGTTGCGCGTCCATTCCCGCCACTGCGCGGGGGACACGCCGGAATTGAACAGGTTCGGGTCGAAGGAGGGCTGGGTGGCCATGGCCAGCACCTCCCCGTTCCGGGCATCCATCAGCACCACGGAGGTGCCTTCCTCGATCTTGCCGCGCAGGGTCTTGGTCAGGCCGGAATCGACCGAGAGCTGCACATCCTGGCCCTGCACACCCTCCCGCCGGTCCAGCTCGCGGATGATGCGGCCGACGGCATTGACCTCCATCTGCACCGCCCCGGCGCGGCCGCGCAGCGCCAGGTCGTGATGGCGCTCGATGCCGGAGCGGCCGACGCGGATGCCCGGCAGTTCCAGCAGCGGGTCGCCATCCATGTCGCGCTCGGCCGGTGGGGCGACATAGCCCACGATATGCGCCAGGTGGTCCGCCTCGGGGTAGATGCGTGTCGTCCCGACATCGACGCTGATGCCCGGCAGGTCCGGCGCATTCAGCTCGATCCGCGCCATCTCCTCCCAGGTCAGGAAGTCGCGCACCGTGACCGGCACGAAGCGGCGGCGGCGGCGGACATCGCGCTCGATGCGGGCGCGCTCCGCCTCGGTCAGCGGCACGATGCGGCCGAAGGTCTCCAGCGTCGCGCCGACATCGGTGGTCTGCTCGGCCGTCAGCAAGGCGCGCCAGTTGAGCTGGTTGCCGGCGATGACATGGCCGTTGCGGTCCAGCACCCGGCCGCGCGGCGGCGCCAGCAGCCGGGCCGACAGGCGGTTTTCCTCGGCCAGCGTGGCGTAGCGCTCGCCCTCCGTGACCTGGAGCCGGTGCAGACGATGGGCGAGGAAGCCCAGCAGCCCCATCTGCCCGGCGCCGAGCAGCAGGGCGCGGCGGCCGAAAATACCCCGGACCCGTTCTTCCTCGCGCTGCCGACGGCTCATGATTCAGTGCCCTCAAGCGCCGGGCGGCCGCATCCGCGGCCTTGGCTCGCCGCACTTGCGGCGGCGCCCATTCGGGCGCTCGGCCCGCCGAAGTTGGCGGGCCGCAGGTCTTGAACGCCCTCAAGCGCCGGGCAGCCGTGGACGATGCTTGCTGCGCGGCTCACGGCGTCTCCTCCGCGCGCCGCATCACCCCGTGAAGCCGGCTGAGCACGAAGGCGAAGGCCGGATAGAGGCCGGCGGAGAGCGCCGCCTGGTGCAGCGCCGGGGCCGGGGCGGGCAGGTTCCAGGCCAGCAGGGCGGTCAGCAGCCAGCCCAGCGCCGCCGTGCCGGCGGAAAAGGCGCAGAAGGCGAGCCAGACGAACATGAAGCTCTGCCGCACCAGGAAGCGCCGCCAGGCCACCGCCAGGCCATGCGCCACCAGCAGCGTCACCACCCCGATGCCGAGCGGCGCCATGGTCAGCAGGTCCTGCAACAGGCCGAGCAGGAACACCGCCGGCGGCGGCATGGCCCCGGGGCGGAAGATCGACCAGAAGATGATGCAGGGCAGCGTCACCGCCGGCACCAGCGCCGGCACGCCGGAAGGCCCGGCCGCCAGCACCATCAGCAGCACCGTCCCGGTCGCGGGGAAGGCGGCACGGGCGATGTCGTCCAGCCGCCGCAGCAGACCGGGCGAGGGTTCGGGGCGCCCGACCATGTCTGGAAGGGTTCCTCAGCGCCGGCCGCGCGGCTCGGGCCGCGCGATCGCCTCGGGCGGCAGGATCCCGCCCAGGCCGAAATCGAACAGGCGCACCACATCCAGCCGGTCGGTCCGGGCGAACAACTCCACCTCTGCCACCCCGCCCTCAGTCCAGCGCACCACGCCGACCGGCAGGCCGGCCGGGAAAGCCACGCCTTCCGCACTCGTCACCACGCGTGCCCCTTCCGCCGGGCGCCCACCCTCCGACCAATGCTGCAGGCGCGGGCGGGCGCCGTTCGTGCCCACCAACATGGCACGCACGCGGCTGCCTTCCAGGGTCACGGGGATGCGGCTGTTCATGTCGGTGGCCAGCAGCACGCGGGCGGAACGCGTGCCGACCTCGGTCACCCGCCCGGCGAAGCCGCGTTCATCCAGGGCGATCTGGCCACGCCGCACCTGCATGTCGGGCGGGATGGAGAGCAGCACTGCGCGGGCATAGACGCCGCCGCCATCGGCCACCACGCGCGCGGTATGGAAGGCCGGCGCGCGTTCCGGCACGAAATCGAGCTGCCGGCGCAGCAGGGCGTTCTCCGTCTCCAGCGCCAGGGCGGCCGCCTGCCAGCGGCGCAGCCGCTCATTCTCCTCCCGCAGCCGGGCATTCTCCTCCCGCATCACCAGCAGTTGCTGGAGGTCGGCCGCCGCCTCCCGCACCGCATGGGCGGGTTCGGCGAAGGCGGCGTAGAAGGGCGCCAGCGCATCGGCCAGGGCGATACGGGCGCGTTCGGCCAGCAGCGCATCGGCCTTGCCCAGCAGCATGGTGCCGAAGGCGACCGCGATCAGCACCGGCAGCGACAGCCGCGCCAGCGCCTGGCGGAGCGGAATGCTCAGACGGATCAAGCGCCCTCCCCCTCAGGCATAAGCCCTCACTAATACATGGAGGTCAGGACGTGGCGAAGCCGCTTCATCTCCTCCAGCGCGCGTCCGGTGCCGAGGGCGACGCAGGACAAGGCATCTTCTGCCACCACAACGGGCAGACCGGTGGCTTCCCGCAGCACACCGTCCAACCGGTGCAGCAGCGCGCCGCCGCCGGTCAGGACGATGCCCTTGTCGACGATATCGGCGGCGAGTTCCGGCGGCGTGTTCTCCAGCGCCACGCGCACCGCCTCGACGATCTGGATCACCGGCTCGTACAGGCTTTCGGCGATCTGGCGCTGGCTGACGACCACCTCCCGCGGCACGCCGTTCATCAGGTCGCGGCCCTTCACCTCCGTCATCGGGCCTTCCTCACCCTCCCAGGGCGGGGCGGCGGCGCCGATTTCCATCTTGATGCGCTCGGCGGTGCTCTCGCCGATCAGCAGGTTATGGTTGCGGCGGATGTAGGAGATGATGGCCTCGTCCATCTTGTCGCCGCCGACGCGCACGCTGCGCGCATAGACGATGCCGCCCAGCGAGATCACCGCCACTTCCGTGGTGCCGCCGCCGATATCCACCACCATCGACCCCGAAGGCTCCGTCACCGGCAGCCCGGCGCCGATCGCCGCCGCCATCGGCTCCTCGATCAGCAGCACCTTGCGGGCGCCCGCGGATTCCGCGGATTCCTGGATGGCCCGCCGCTCCACCGCCGTCGATCCCGAGGGGACGCAGACGATGATCATGGGCGAGGCGAAGGAGCGCCGGTTGTGCACCTTGCGGATGAAATGCTTGATCATTTCCTCCGCCACCTCGAAATCGGCGATCACCCCGTCCCGCAGCGGGCGGATGGCGGCGATATTTCCGGGGGTACGGCCGAGCATTAGCTTGGCCTCCTCCCCCACCGCCAGGACCTGCTTCTTGCCGCGATGGTCTGAAATGGCGACGACGGAGGGCTCGTTCAGCACGATGCCCCGCCCCTTCACATAGACCAGCGTATTCGCGGTGCCGAGGTCGATGGCCATGTCGGCCGAGAGGAAGCCGAACAGGCGGGAGAACATGCAGCCGGAACCTTCCGAGTGGCGAAGAAGATCGCCTTGCCGGGCTGCGTCGGGCCGGCGGCCATGCCATGGCGCGAGCCAAAGCCTGGCACCGCCCGGTCGAAGCAACCGCGGGGTGGCGCGAGGGGCCTCCGATACCCCTCCCCCGCCCGGCGCTCAAGCCCCGTTCCGCACTGCGGCAAAAAGGAGCGGGCCGGGAGACGCCTCGAAAAAAAGCGCCAAACCGGAATGGTGCCGCGAACCATCCCCGCGCAGCGGCGTTGTTGAGGCACAGCGTTTACAATCCAGGAGACCCCCCATGCGTTACCTTCCGATGCTGCTTCTGGCCGCCACCACCCTCGCCGCCTGCGGCCAGTCCACCGGCGATCGCGCCGTATCGGGCGGCCTGCTGGGCGCCGGCGCGGGCGCCGCCATCGGCTCCCTCTCCGGCAGCGCCGGCACGGGCGCCCTGATCGGTGGTGCGGCCGGTGCCGCCGGTGGCGCCCTGACCAGCCCGGGCACGGTCAACCTCGGCCGCCCCGCCTGGCGCTGAGGCACCGATTGCCGGGCCGGAGGCGACCCACCACCCCGGCTTGACCGTATCGTTCCGAAAAGCGAAGAAGCCGGCATCCCCATGGGTGCCGGCTTCGATGCCTTTCCGCCTTCCCGTTCTGATTTTCCTCGGGCTGGCCGCCTGCGCGCAGCCGCCCGCGACAGTGCCCATCCGCGCCGAGCGACAACTGGTGCCTGGGCCGCCGATCGAACCGGGGCAGAAGGCCCAGGCCCTGGCGGTCCTGCCCATGCAGTTCGGTTCCTTCACGCGCAGTGCGGAGCCGGAGGTGATCGGCGCGGATCGCGCTTTGATCCGCTATTCCAGTTCTGGCGCGTCAACCCGGCTCTCCGCCACCGTCTTCCTGATCGGACTCGGCGACAATCCGCCCGGAGATGGCCCTGACTCGCCCCGTGCGCTGCAGGAACTGGAACGCGGCGCCAATGACGCGCTCGCCCAGCTTCTGGCCACCCTGAACCCGGAGAAAGAGGGCGGCGCCTTCAACCCGACCATCCAGCGATCGCAAGGCCCTGTGATGCGGTGCCGCGGGCGCGTCCTGCCTCTCGCCACGGATACGGTGACGGACGTTCTTTGCTCGACCGTCTGGCGCCAGCGCCTGCTCCAGATCCGCCTGACCCAGCGTCACCCCCATGAGGCCCTTCTCGCTGCTGCGCTGGTGAACAACGGGTTCATGTACATCATGTTCGAACGGCTGCACGGCGAGGCGCCGGGCGCGCTGCGCACCTGACACGGGTGCCGCGGTGCCTGCTCGCCGGAGGCGGCCAGGCACCGCGGCAGCCATCATTCACCGCCGGCGCAGCATCCGCCCGAGCACCTGCCGGCCGCGCCCCGGGGTCCGGGGTGGCTTCGGCCGCCGCCGCACCTCCAGCCGCGCCCCATCGGGCGAAGGCAGCAATTGCAGCGTCCGGTCGTGATAGACGTCGAGACCCGGGCGGTGGCCGATGGAAATCAGGGCGGTGCCGTCCAGCTCATCCTTGAACAGACGCATCATCTCGTCCTGGTTCGCCTCGTCCAGCGCCGCCGTCGCCTCGTCCAGGAAGACCCAGCGCGGCTTGTGCAGCAGCAGCCGTGCGAAGGCGAGGCGCTGCTGCTCGCCGAGTGACAGCACGCGGTCCCAGCGATCCTCCTCCCCCAGGCGCGGCACCAGATGCGGCAGGCCGCAGCGTTCCAGGGCCGCCACCTGCGCCGCATCGTCGAACCGGTCCGGTGCATCCGGATAGGTCAGGCCGGCGCGCAGCGTGCCGAGCGGGATATAGGGCCGCTGCGGCATGAACATCATGGACGCCCGCGGCGGGATGCGAATCTGCCCGGCGCCCCAGGGCCATAGGCCGGCGATGGCGCGGAACAGGGTGGATTTGCCCGTGCCGCTCTCGCCCACGATCAGCACGCTTTCCCCGGCGCGGATTTCGGCATTGGCGCCCTGGATGACCACATTGCCGCTGGAATGCGCGACCTGGAGGTTCTCGAAGGACAGCACCTCCTCCCCCTCCCCGGGCTTCGCCTCGATCACCTCGATGCGGGTGTCGCCGGCCTGGGCCTCGGCCAGGTCGAAATTCTCGTCGAGCTCCACCACCCGCTCCACATGGCTGCGCCATTCGGCCAGGCGGGGGAAGTTGTCGACGAACCAAGCGAGGCTGCGCGTCACCTCGATGAAGGCGGAGCTGATCTGCATCAGCACGCCGAGGGTGATGGCCCCGGCGAAGAAGCGCGGCGCCGCGACCAGGATCGGGATGATGGAGGCGGCCATGCCATAGGCCGAGGTCAGCCACATCAGGGCGCGTTCCCGCCCGTAGAGCTGGCGCATCACCACGACGACGCGGCCGAAGGCGGCCTGAAGCCCCCGCTCCTCATCCGCCTCGCCCCGGATCAGGGCGATGCCCTCGCTGTTCTCGCGCATGCGGATCAGGGCGAAACGGTGGTCGCTCTCGGCCTCGTTGCGGCGGCTGTTGATCGCCACCATCGGGCCGCCGATGAACATCGTCAGGACCGAGCCGATCACCGCATAGATCACCGCGGCCCAGACCATGTAGCCCTGGATCTCGATGTCACGGCCGCCGATGGCAAGCTGCAAGGGACCGGAGAGCGACCACAGGATGCCGAGGAAGGAGACCAGCGTCAGGAAGGAGCTCAGCAGCCCGACCACCAGGTCGACCGCGATCTGCGTCGCCCAGCGCGAATTCTCGCTGATCCGCTGGTCGGGGTTGTCCGCCGCCTCGGGCAGGAAATTGATCTGGTAGTGGCGGCCATCGGCCAGCCAGCGCCGTTGCAGCCGGTGCACCAGCCAGCGCCGCCATTCCAGCATCAGGGTCTGCCGCGCCCAGAGCTGGCCGACGGCCGCGGCCATCGCCAGCAGCAGCAGCAGGCCGAACATCCACATCTGGCTGTAGAAGGCGGTGCTGTCGCGGCTTTCCAGCGTGTCGAAGAAGTCGCGGTTCCACAGATTGAAGCGCACCGTCACGCCGATCTGGAACAGGGTCAGGCCGACGACGGCGAAGGCCAGGGTCCAGGCCTGCCGGCGCTCAGCCGGGTCGGTGAAATAGCCGCGGGCCAGGCGCCAGAAACGGCGCATCAAGCCTTCCTGTGGCGGCAACTCGATGGCCACAGGGGTTGGGTCGGGCATGGCGCCTCAGGGTTGGCGGCGCGGCGCTTCGGGCGCTGGCGCGGGGTTTCGGGGCTGTTCGGAGGGGGTCACGGGGCGCAGCGCCTCGGCGCTCTCACCCAATTTCACGGCGACCAGGGCACGTCCCTGCTCGCCGGTGAAGCCCTGGCCTTCGGCGGCCAGGCTGGCGCCTGGACGCAGCAGGGCCTGGAAGGGCTCGGTGGCGCCGGAGGCCAGGATCACCACGGTCCCGTCTTCCAGCACCGCACCGGCAACCTGCCCCTGCGGGGCGTAGTAGGGCACGCGCACGGTGCCGGACACGGCCAGCCGCTCCGCGCGCTCGCCGGGCGCACCGCCGAGGCGCCAGTAGAAGCGGTCCACCACCTCCGGCGTCGTCTCCGCCGTCGCGGCGAAGGCCAGCGTGGTGATGACAGGCGCGCGACGGGCGCGGATGCCCCAGACCACCAGCGACTGCCCGGCCGGGGCGACGCGCCGCAGCGCCTCCGCCACGTCCGGCGGGAAGACCACCTGCGGCCCCTCCCGGAACAGCAGGGCGTCGGTCTCCCCGGCCGGATTGACCAGGTAGCGGTCCACCCTGCCGGTGAAGGTCGGCAGCTGGGTGGGGTCGAACCAGAAGTCGGCGGCGGCCTGGGCCGCGGCGGTGCGCGGGGCCAGCCAGCCCAGCCCCGCCGCCAGCGCCAGCCCGACCGTACCCTGACGACGGGTTATCACGGGGTGCGAAACGCCCCGAACAGCAGGCTCAGCAGGAACAGGACGATGAAGATGGCGAAGAGGATCTTGGCGATCCCGGCGGAGGCGGAGGCGATGCCGCCAAAGCCGAACAGCCCGGCGACGATCGCCACGACCAGGAAGATGAGGGTCCAGTAAAGCATGATGTTCTCCGGCGACTGGGATGCCGGATCAACGCCGCAATGCCGGTGCGGTTCCGGCACAAATCACGGCGACATGCTTCCTCACTCAGACCGGGTCGAGATGCACCCCGCGGGTCACCGCCTGATAGGTGGCGACCGCCAGCGTCGTCGGCTCGAAGGGCTTGGTGATGATGAAGGCGGGCTCCAGGTCCTGCCCGGTCAGCAGCCGTTCCGGATAGGCGGTGACGAAGATCACCGGCGCCTGGTGCGTGCGCAGGATGCGCGCGACGGCGGAGGTGCCATCCCCCCCTGCGCCCAGATTGACATCGGCCAGCACCAGGGAGGGGCGTTCCGCCGCCGCGATCGCCACCGCTTCATCCTCGGTGGAGGCGATGCCCACCACCTCATGCCCCGCCGCCTCGACCAGTTGCTGCAGGTCGAGCGCGATGATCGGCTCATCCTCGATGATCAGCACCCGTGCCACGGCGCCGGCCCGCAGATGGCCGCGCGCCGCCTCCAGGTGCTGGGCTGCCTGGTCCATCGGCATGCCGAGCGCATGGGCCGCCTGCTCCGCCTCCAACTCCTCCAGCGAGGTCAGCAGCAGCAGCATGCGTTGCGACCGGCTGAGGCCATGGGCCTGGCCTTCCGCCTGGCCTTCATCCGGCGCCGCGCCGGCGACGCGGCAGATCGCACCATACAGGGCAAGCCGCGCCAGCATGGAGCTGTCGCGCACCCCCTCCACCGGCATCAGGCCGTCGCGCAACGCCTCCGCCACCAGCTTGTCGCCGTTGGACTGGGACCCGGTCAACGCGCGGGCGAAGCGGCGGGCATAAGGCAGGGCGGCGATCAGAGCCGTGCGATCGATCTCGCTCATCGCCATTTCATCTCCGAATTTGTTGCCGGGCGCTGCCGCGACGTCTCAGGACTTGATATGCAGCGCCTCGTGGATGAACAAGACAACTCCGGCAGCCTTCGGGCTGTCATCGCGCAATTGTTGCCGGAATTGCGCGCCGCGGCCCGCATGCTCACGCGGTCCCGTCCCGAGGCGGACGACCTGGTGCAGGAGACGGTGCTGCGCATGCTGCGCGGCCTGTCCAGCTTTACCCCACCGCCGGAGCTGATGCACGACCTGCCCGCGGCGCTGCGCCCCTGGGGGCTGACCATCCTGCGCAACAGTTTTCGGGAGGGCTGGCGCCGGGCCAAACGCGAGCGGGAGCATCAGGAGGCCAATCCGCCAGAGATGGAAGGCGCCCGCCCGCCCGAGCAGGAAAGCGCGCATGAGGTGCGCGACCTGGCGCGCGCCGTCGCCAGCCTGCCCCCGGCGATGCGCGAAGCCCTGATGCTGGTGGCGGCGCGGGGCATGACGATGGAGGCGGCGGCCGATATCTGCGGCGTGCCCGTGGGCACCATGAAGGCCCGCCTGTCCCGCGCCCGGCGCGCCCTTTCGGCCGCTCTCGCGCCTGTGAACGGATAACGCCGCCGCGATGCAACCATCCCGCCGGCCCATTCATTCAGTGGGCATAGAGGATGGAGCAACAAGATGTCGAACGAGTTCCACGGACAGGTCATCGCACTGCTTCCCCGCCTGCGCGTTCAGGCCCTGGCGCTGACCCGCAACCGCGCCGCCGCCGATGATCTGGTGCAGGATGCCGTGGCCAATGCGCTCGCCGCCCAGAACAGCTTCACCCCGGGCACCAATTTCGCCGCCTGGATGCATCGCATCCTGCGGAACCGCTTCATCAGCACCCTGCGCAAGCAGCGCGAGACCACGGATATCGAGGATGTTCCGGCGAGCGCCTTCGCCGTGAGCGCCACCCATGAGGATCGCCTGATCCTGAAGGAGCTGGGCGCGGCGGTGAACCGCCTGCCGGCCGATCAGCGCGAGGCGCTGTTCATGGTGGTGTTGCAGGGCATGTCCTATGAGGATGTGGCGGAAGCCACCGGCTGCGCCGTGGGCACCGCGAAAAGCCGGGTCTTCCGTGCCCGCCGCCAGTTGCAGACTTGGCTCGCCGGCGAGGAATCGGCCGAGGCGACCACGGTCGAGGGCCGCATCGGCGAGGGCCGCGGCACCGGCCGCACCCCGGCATCCGGCGCACGCCGGATGAGCGGAAAGTCGGGGGTTGGCGAACACCATCTGCTGGCTTAAGTCGGAACGATGGGCGCTGCCTTATTCTCGGGTGGCGCCATCATCGGCGATGGACATGGACAGCAGCGACAGCAGCAAGCCCGCGCCCTCCCCCAAGCCCGCCCGCCGCAAGGCGGAACGGAAGGATGGGGACGCCTTCGACCTGTGGCTGCAGCGCGGGCTGCACCAGCTCTACGACAATGTCGCGGCGGAGCCGATTCCGCCCGAATTGTTGCGATTGATCGAGGAGGATCGGACGCGGCGCGGCAAGTAGCCATGCCCGCTTCCGCCTGACGCCAGCCAGCATGACAGATCAAGGCGTCCGGCCACGAAGGTGGAGACTGCCCCGCCCGCAGGCCAGCCTACGGGGCCGTCTGACCTGCCTGCTCCTGGTCGCTGCGCTTCCCGTCATCATCCTGATCCTGGCGAGCACCCATGCCGGATACCAGGAGGCCGTCCGGCAGGCGCATCGTGACATCGCCATGGAACGCGACCTGGTGCTCGGCCGCTTCACCAGCCGTTTCGCCGTGGCCGAGGCGGCCCTGAACAGCCTCTCCGCCACCTGGCCCGAAGGCCGCACGGGCTGTGGCGACTGGCTGGCGGATATCGCCCCGGAAGGCGTGGTGCTGGAAGTGGAATGCGCCGCGAATCGCGGCCTCCTGCCGGTGATCGCCCCGGAGGCGCGGCTGCGCCTGGGCGCGGCGAATGAGACGCTGGCCCTGGTCGGGCAGGCCGGCATGATCTCCCTGCTGCGCATGCTGCCCACCTCCGGCAGGCTGCTGGTCGCGCGCATCGCGCCGCCCCCCTTGCCGACAGGGCTTCTCGTCTGGCTGATCGATGGCGAGCGAGGCAGCCTGGCCTTCGGCGAGGCCACCCGGGCGCTCGGACCGGCGCCGCCGGCCACCGCCGCCGATGGCAGCGCCAGTATCGGGCGGCTGGCCGGGGTGGAGCTGATCGCCGCGCGTGGCACGCTGCGCGCGCCGTTCATTCTCGTCGTGGCGCGCCAGGCCAGACCGATACTGGGCGCGGCGCGCCTGGCCGCGACCCAGCGGCTGGCGGAGGTCGGCGCCCTGCTCATCCTCAGCCTCGTTGCCGTCGTGCTCGGCGCGCATTACGCGGTTACCCGCCCGCTGTCGCGTCTGCGGCGATCGGTGCTCCAATGGCGCAGCGGCAGCGCCGCCCTGGATATTCCGGGCGCCTCGGACATGCCGGATGAGATCCGCGACCTGGCGGAGAGCTTCCAGGCCGGCGCCAGCACCCTGGCGGAGCATGAGCGGGACCTTCAGGCGGCGATCGAACGTGCCGAGATCCTGGCGGCCGAGGTGCATCACCGGGTCAAGAACAACCTCCAGATCGTCAGCAGCCTGCTGGCGCTGCAGGCCCAGCGGGTCACGGACGGCCAGGCGCGCACGGAATTCGAGGCGGCGCGCGACCGCATCGGCGCGCTCGCCACCCTGCACCGCCACATGTATGCGCATCATGACCCGGAGGCGATCGACCTCGGCGCCTTCATCGCGGAGCTTGGGGCGCAGCTTTTCGCCGCCATCGGCGACAAGCCCGGGCGCCGGATCGCGTTGGATGTCGCCGCGCCGGCGCTGCGGATTTCCTCCGACCAGGCGGTGCCCCTGGCGCTGATCATCACGGAGGCCGTCTCCGCCGCGCTGAAGCAGGGCTTCCCCTCGGGGCGCGAGGGCCGCATCGCCATCACCGTTGCGGCGGATGACAAGCGCGCCACCCTGTCCATCGAGGATGATGGCGTGGTGCCGCGCCCGGATGACCAGTTGCGCGCCCTGCTGCTGCGCGGGCTGACCCGGCAGCTGGGCGCGGAGCTGACGCGGGCGGAGGCCGGGCTGGCGCTGGAATTCCCGCTGCGCCCGCCCACCCCGCGCCCGCCGCCGGCCCTCAGGCCGAAAGCGCCTGATTCAGCTCCGCCGGCCCCATCTCAGCAGGGGCCGTCCGCGCCCGCTTGACCAGCAGCTTGTTCAGCGCGTGGACATAGGCCCGCGCGCTGGCGACGATGGTATCCGTATCGGCGCCCTGGCCATCGACCATCTTGCCGTCCTCCTCCAGTCGCACCGTCACCCGCGCCTGGGCATCGGTGCCGCCGGTGACGGACTGCACGGCATAGAGCTTCAGGTTGACCTCATGTGGGAAGGCAACCCGCAATGCCGCGAAGGTGGCGTCCACGCCGCCATCGCCGCCGGCCACCCCTTCCCGCACCTCGCCATCCACTTCCAGCGCGATGGAGGCGATGGGGCGGGTGTGCATGCCGGTGGAGACGGACAGGCCGGTCAGCTTGATGCGGTCATTGGCGCGGACGACCTCGTCATCCACCAGCGCCACGATGTCCTCGTCGTAGACGACCTTCTTGCGGTCGGCCAAATCCTTGAAGCGCTTGAAGGCGTCGTTCATGGCGTTGTCGCCGACCTCGTAGCCCAGCGCCTTCAGCTTGTCCTTGAAGGCCGCCCGGCCGGAATGTTTTCCGAGTACCAGCGACGATTTCGTCCACCCCACGCTTTCCGGGGTCATGATCTCATACGTGGAAGAATCCTTCAGCATGCCGTCCTGGTGGATGCCGGATTCATGGGCGAAGGCGTTGCGGCCGACGATCGCCTTGTTGGGCTGCACGTCGAAGCCGGTGATGGTCGCCAGCAGGCGGGAGGTGCGCAGGATGTTCCTGGTCTGCACGCCGTTGGTCACCGGGATGGCGTCGTGGCGCGTGCGCAGCGCCATGGCGATCTCCTCCAGGCTCGCATTGCCAGCGCGTTCGCCGATGCCGTTGATGGTGCATTCCACCTGGCGGGCGCCGGCGCGGATGGCGGCGATGGTATTGGCGACCGCCAAGCCCAGGTCATTGTGGTTATGGGTGGACAGGACTACCCGGTCGGCGCCCGGCACCCTTTCGCGCACGGTCGAAAAAATGCGGAACATGTCTTCCGGCACCGCATAGCCGACGGTGTCGGGGATGTTGATGGTGGTGGCGCCGGCCTTGATCGCGGCCTCGACGCAGCGGCAGAGGAAGTCCATTTCCGTCCGCGTGCCGTCTTCGGCCGACCATTCAACGTCGTCAGTGGCGTTGCGCGCCATGGTGACGGAGGCCGTCACCATCTCCAGCACCGCCTCCGGCTCCATCCGCAGTTTCACCCGCATATGCAGGGGGCTGGTGGAGACGAAGGTGTGGATTCGGCCGCGGGCGGCGTCCTTGATGGCGTCGGCCGCCTTCTGGATATCACCCGGGGAGGTTCGGGCCAGGCCGCAGACCACCGGGCCATCCTTGGCGAAGCGGCGGGCGATGGACTGCACGCTTTCGAAGTCGCCGGGGCTGGCGATGGGGAAGCCGGCTTCCAGCACATCGGCGCCCAGCTCGGCCAGGGCCTCGGCCATGCGCAGCTTCTCCTCCAGGTTCATGGAGAAGCCGGGGGATTGTTCACCGTCACGCAGCGTGGTGTCGAAGACGATGACGCGGTCGGGGTCCATGACCCCGAAAGACGGGTGATTGATGGCCATTGGGGGCGTTCCTTGCTTCTGATTCGTCATGCCATGCGCGAGGGCAAAGCTGCCCCCAGGGTCCCCTGAGCGATACCAGCCGTTACCGACCGGAGCTTACGCCCAGGGGTGGCTAAGTCGAAGGAGAAGGAGCGCGCGCGGCAGCAGACCGGCCCGGAGGGCGGCGGTCAGCTCGATACGGGCGGCGCGGGGTGTCATGGCTTCGGTCAGGCTACCGGCGCGAAACCGTTCGCGCAAGCGCCCCGTCACGGAACGGTGCCCGGATCGGGGTTCCGGCCCAGGTCGTGGAGGCGACTGGAAAAGCCCCAGGGCGCGCCGAGACCCATCCACGTCAGCCGCCCCTGCTTCGCTTCATCGGTCAATTCCAGCAGCGTCGGCATGAATTCCAGGGTCAGGGTCAGTGCCTGAAGGGCATCAACGCCGCAGCAATAACGCCGGAAGGTCTCGGAAAGGCCCGTGACGGCGTAGCGGCAGCGCCAGGTTTCCCGGTCTTCCTCCACGAAGGGAATGCCGATGGCGACGCGGCCGCGCGGCGCGCCATCGACTTCCAACTGCACCGTCAGCAGGGTGCCCGGCCTGGTGTCCTTGCCGGGACGCGCCTTCGCGGGGTGTTTCGCCATGCCGTGATTCCATTCCGCGCCAGGCACTGGCCTGCCGCCCGATCCCGGACCACCATGGCGAAAATCATTTCGGAGGAACAGCGCATGGCGTTCAAGGTGGTGCTCGGCCGCAGGTTGCCAGAGGCCGGGATGGCGGTGTTCGCCGCGCGGCCGGAACTCGATCTGGTGGTGCTGGACAATCCCCCGGCGGCGGAATGGCACGCGGCCATCACGGACGCCCATGGCACGCTGTGCTGGCTGGAGAAGATGGACCGCCCTGCGCTGGCCGCGGCGAAGCAGTTGCGCGTCGTCTCCCGCATCGGCGTTGGCTACGACACGGTGGATGTGCCGGCCTGCACGGAGCGCGGCGTGGCCGTGATGGTGGCCAATGGCTCCAACGACCTCTCGGTGGCCGAGCATGCGATGATGCTGCTGCTGACGGTGGCGCGGCGGGCGGTGGATATCCACAACCATGTGGCCGGCGGTGGCTGGTGGCCTCCGGGTGGGCTGCGGACGGTGGACCTGGCCGGCAAGCGGGCCCTGGTGGTGGGCTATGGCCGCATCGGCACCCGCGTGGCGCAGTATCTCAGGGCGTTCCGGATGGATGTCGCGGTGATGGACCCCGGCTTCTCGCCGCACCGCATCGCCGCCGACGGTTTTCGGCCCGCGCGCGACCTGCATGCGGCGCTGGGCGAGGCGGATGTGGTGACGCTGCACTGCCCCCTCTCACCCGCCACCCACCACCTGATGAACGAGGCCGCCTTCGCCGCCATGAGGCCCGGCGCCATCCTGGTGAACACGGCGCGCGGGCCGGTGGTGAATCAGGACGCCCTGGTCGCCGCCCTGCGATCCGGCCATCTGATGGGCGCCGGCCTGGATGTGCTGGAGGTGGAGCCGGCGACGCCCGGCAATCCGCTGCTGACCCTGCCGAACGTGGTCATCAGCCCGCATTCGGCGGCGAGCACGGAGGAAGGGATGAACCGCATGGCCCGGATTTCCGCCCAGAACATCCTGGACGTCCTGGATGGGAAGGCCGATCCATCGATGATGGTGAATGCGGAGATTTTGCAGCGCGGCTAGCCGCAGCTCAGGCTCTCCACCACCCCATCCCGCACCACCCCGCCCACCCGGTCGACCCGATAATCCCGCGTCGCCGGCTGGTTCGGTGCCAGCAGCCGGATGGTGCGGATGCCCGGCATGGCGCCGAGCGCCGTGCGCACCTCCGCCTCCGGCCGGCCGACCAGCGCCGGCAGGGCCTCCGCATGATCGGCGCAGCGGCCGCCGGCCGGGCCTTCGGACAAGGCCGGCGGCGGCAAGGCACGGTCGCCGCGCGGCAGGGGTGCGGTGGCGGGTTCCGTGGCACAGGCCGCGGCGAATCCAACCAGAAGCAAGGCAAGGCGCCTCATGCGGGGGCGTGTTCCTTCCACCAATGCCGCGCGATATCGGCGCGGCGGGCGATCCATACCTCATCCTTGTGCTGCGCCACATGCGCCAGGAAGCGGCGCAGCGCGGCGGCGCGGCCGGGGCGGCCGACGATGCGGCAATGCAGCCCCACCGACATCATCTTGGGCGCCCCCGCGCGGCCCTCCGCCAGCAGCAGGTCGAAGGCATCCGTCAGGTGGCGTTCAAACCCATCCGGCCCCGCAAAACCCGGCGGCACGGCGAACTTCATGTCGTTGTTGTCGAGGGTATAGGGGATGACGAGATGCGGTTTCCCCTCCGCCGTCACGTAATGCGGCAGGTCGTCGTCATAGGCGTCGCTGTCATACAGGAAGCCGCCATGGCGGGCGACGAGGGTCCGCGTGCGCGGCGAAATCCGGCCCGTGTACCAGCCGACCGGCGGCGTGCCGGTCAGGCGCGTGATCGTCTCGACGCAACGGGCGATCTCGGCGGCTTCGGTCGCCTCGTCCATGTTGTGGTAGTCGATCCAGCGCCAGGCATGGCTGGCGACCTCATGTCCCGCCTCGGCGAAGGCGCGGGCGGCGTCGGGGTTCAGTTCCAGCGCCCGGCCGACGCCATAGACCGTCAGCGGAAAACCCTGTTCCCGGAACAGCCGCAGCACCCGCCAGACCCCGGCCCGCGCGCCATAGTCGAACTGGCTTTCCACCGTGCGGTTGCGCTCGCCGAGAATCGGCGTGCCGCCCGGCACCTCGTGCAGATACAGCTCGCTGCCGGCATCGCCGTTGAGGACGGTGTTCTCGCCGCCCTCCTCGTAGTTCAGCACGAAGGACAGGGCCAATTTTCGTCCATTCGGCCAGCGGGGATCGGGCGGCGTGGCGCCGTAGCCGGCGAAGTCGCGGGGGTAGTCGGTGTCGGCGGCGAGCTTGGTCATGGGCCCAGCGTCCGATGTGCGGCGCACCATGGTCAAGGGGCCAGGGGCAGGCGCAGCAGCGCGACCAGCCCCGGCCCCTCCCCTTCCAGCTCCAGCGCCCCGCCATAGAGGTCCGCCGTCTCCGCCACGATGGCGAGGCCAAGCCCATGGCCCGGCACCGCCTCATCCAGCCGCCGGCCCCGTGCCAGCGCCGCGGCCCGTGCCTCCGCCGCCATGCCGGGCCCGTCATCGGCGATGCGGATCAGCAGCCGGCCGGCCTCCGCCCGCGCCGAGACCTGCACGCGGCCGCGCGCCCATTTGCAGGCATTGTCCATCAGATTGCCGGCCATCTCCTCCAGGTCGCCGCGGTCGCCGGCGAAATCGGGGGCGCCCTCCGCGGCGATCTCCAGCGTCACCGCGCGGTCGCGATGGGCGGCGTGCAGCACCAAAGCCAGGTCCTCCAGCACCGGGGCCACGGCGCAGCGGGCGCCGGGCAGGCCGGCGGTGGCGGCGGTACGGGCGCGGCTGAGATGGCGGCGGATCTGCGCCTCCATCCGCGCCACCAGCGCCGTCACCTGGGCATCGCCCTCCGCCGCATTGCGCAGCGCCGCCAGCGGCGTCTGCAGCGCATGGGCCAGGTCGCCGGCGTGGCGGCGGGCGCGGTCCAGCATCGCTTCCTTATGCGTCAGCAGGGCATTCATGCTGTCCACCAGCGGCGCCACCTCCGCATGCGGCGCCTCCGGCATGCGGGCGCGCTGGCCGCGCCGCACCGCATCCAGGTCCCGCCGCAGCCGGCCGAGCGGCGCCAGCCCCACGCCGATCTGCACCAGGGAGGCCAGCAGCAGCGCCAGGCCCAGCGCGGCCAGCGACAGCACCAGCGGCCGCACCAGCTCCCCCCGCGCGGCGGCGATTTCGGCAAGCGGCACCGCGACGGTCGCGGTCAGCAGCTCGGGCGATCCGGGACTGGTGAAATCCTGCCGAAGGGTCAGCAGCGCCTCCCCCGCCGGCCCCTGCTCGCCGAGGATTTCCTGGTCGAACAGGGAGCGGGAGCGCAGCAGGATTTCGGCGCCCGAGGCCACCTGCCAGTACCAGCCCGACAGCGGTTGTTCGAAGCGGGGCTCGGCGGGCGGTGCCTCCAGCGTCACGCGGCCGCTGGCATCCTCCACCTCCACCCGCGCCATCAGCGCCAGCAGCGCGGTGTCCATCTGCTGGCGGAAGCCGCGTTCCACGGCGCGGGTCAGCAGCCGGTCGATGGCGAAGCCGGCGCCGAGCAGCGCCGCGAGGATCGCCACCGCCCCCAGCACGGCCAGTCGCGCGCGCAGGGAACGCCGCATCAGGGCGGCGCCGCCAGCACCCAGCCCTGGCCGCGCAGCGTCTCGATCCGGCAGGGCGCGACCTTGCGCCGCAGGCGGCTGACCAGCACCTCCATGGCGTTGAAATCGCGGTCGGAATCGCCGTCATAGAGCTGTTCCGACAGCTCCGTGCGGCTGACCACGCGGCCCAGCCGGTGCAGCAGGTAGGACAGGATTCGCGCCTCATAGGCGGTCAGGCGCAGCGGCATGCCCTCCAGCGTGAAGCCGCCGGTCTGGGCGTCGTGCTCCAGCGGGCCGCAGGCCAGGATCGGGGAGGCATGGCCGGCGGCGCGGCGGATCAGCGCGCGCAGGCGCAGCACCACCTCCTCCATCCGGAAGGGTTTCGTCAGATAGTCGTCCGCCCCGGCGCGGAAGCCGGCCACCTTGTCGCCCCAGGCGTCCCGCGCCGTCAGCACCAGCACCGGCATGGCCAGCCCCGCGGCGCGCCAGCCGGACAGCACCGCGATGCCATCCCGCTTCGGCAGGCCGAGATCCAGCACCACCGCCGCATAGGGATTCTCGCCGCCGAGGAAGGCCGCCGTTTCCCCATCCGCCGCATGGTCCACGGCGAAGCCGGCCTCGCGCAGCGCCGCCAGGATCTGCGCGGCGAGAGTCGCGTCATCCTCCGCCAGCAGCAGCCTCATTTGCGCGCCGCGATCATGCCGCTGCCCTCGACCAGCAGCATGCCGCCATCGGTGGCGGAGACGCGGATGCGCAGCACGTCATTGGCCGGCGTCAGCCAGCGCAGCTCATAGGCCACGGAGGTTTCCTCATCGTCCCGCCCCGGCACCACCCGCGCCTCGATCATGCGGCCGTGATAGCGTTCGGCCACGATTTCCACCACGCGGGGCAGCGGCAGCAAAGGCTGCGCGGCCAGGGCGAGTGGCAGGACCAGAAGGGCGAGGGCGGCGCGGCGCATCATGCGCTTTCTATTGCAGGGCGCTGCCTGAACCCAGCCTGAACGGCGCGGTTCCGGCTGGGTTCAGGCGGGGTGTGGGAGAAGGCCGCCATGCCGGACAGAACGCCGGCCGCAACCGAGAGGAGAGCCTTTCATGACGACCACCCATCTCCGCCGCGCCGCCCTGGGCCTGGCGCTGGCCGCCGGCCTCGCCGCCCCCGCCTTCGCCCAGGCCCCCGCCGCGACGGCCACGACCCAGACCCCGATCGGCGCCATCGCCCCGGGCGGCATCGCCATCGAGGGCCAGGTCACCGACATCTTCGGCAACCGCTTCGTGCTTCAGGACGCCACCGGCCGCGTGCTGGTGGAGGCCGGGCCGGATTGGTACCACCGCCTCGACATCCGCCAGGGCGAGCGTCTGCGCGTGATCGGTCGCCCCGATGGCGGCAGCTTCGACGCCTTCACCATCCGCCGCGAGGATGGGCGGGAGATCACCATCCGCCGCGCCGAGGGCAGCCCCCCCTGGGCCGGCCGCCCGGGCCGCGAGGCGCGCGAACGCCGGGACCGGGAGCACCGGGAGGAACGCCAGCAGGGCGGGATCGACGAGGCCGAGGCGCGCCGCGTGGCGGAGGCCGCCGGCTACCGCATCCGCGGCGATGTCGAGCGCAAGCGCCGGCATTGGGAGATCGAGGCCTTCAACCCGCGCAATGAGCGGGTGGAGATTCATATCGACCTGGCCGGCCGGATCACGCGGGAGGAATGGGACCGCGACTGAACAGGCTTCCCCACCCCCGCGCCAGGCATCCCCGGTCAGGTGAGTGCACGACGATGACGCAAGACAGCCGCTTCACCCGCCGTGCCTGCCTCGGCGGCACCCTGGCCGCCGCCGGCGCCGGGGGTGCCCTGGCCCAGGACCCCGGCGCCACCGGGCAGGACGCGATCCGGGGCCAAAGGCAGCCGGCACGCAGCCTGCGACAGCCACGACAGCCGCCGCCATCGGGGGAGCTGGTGCCCTTCTTCGACGCGCATGTGCATCTGAATGACGAGGCCATGCAGCTTGACCTGATGGCGCGCCATGGCGCGACGCGCGCCGTCATCTTCTGGGGCCGGGCGAGTGACAATGACACGGTGGCGGCCGCCGCGCGCCGCCATCCCGGCCGCTTCCTCGCCTTTGCCTGCATCTCGCCGGAGCGCCGGGACTATCGCGGGGCCTGGGACCGGCAGGACCCGGCGCTGCTGGCCGTGCTGGATCGCCTGCTGGCCTCCGGCCAGTTCCGGGGCATCGGCGAGATCTCGGCGGTGCATTTCCCGTCGCCGGGCTTCCCGGAGGCGGATTACGACCTGGCCTCGCCGATCATGCGCGGAATCGTGGAACTGGCGCGCCGCTACCGGGTGCCGGTGATGCTGCATGTCGAGATCACGCGGTTGCGGGAGATGCAGGCCCTGCTGGCGGCCTATCCCGACGTTCCGATCATCTGGGCGCATGGCGGGTACACGCCGCTGTTCCTGGCCCGCCGGCTGCTCGAACAGCATGCCAACCTTGTCTACGAGCTGAGTGCGCGAAGCTGGCCGAGGCATCCGCGCTCCCCGGACTACACATTGCTGCGGGATGGTGCGGCCGTCTGGCCCGACTGGCTGGAGCTGATCGAGGCGAAGCCGGACCGCTTCATCATCGGGACGGATGCCAGCCATCGCAGCCTGGACAGCGACACGATGAAGTATGCGAGCGTCCAGGCCTTCCTGCACCAGTTGAGCCCCGCCGTCCGGGAGCGGGTTGCCGAGGCCAATCTGCTGGAACTGGTGGCGCCTTCGCGCTGAGGATGGGGCACCAATCGCGCCCTGGGTGCAGCGCCAAACGTCTGCTGATTTCAAAGGTTTGGCTGGGGGACCTGGATTCGAACCAAGACTGCCCGAGTCAGAGTCGGGAGTTCTACCGTTAAACTATCCCCCACGAAGCGGGGCGCCTTGGGCGCCTTGCGTCGGGAGCGGCGAACTAGCATGCGTTTTCGGGGCAGGCAACATGCGGCGTTGCAAAATGCCTTGCCCCTGCCGCCGGACCACCGGATCATGCCCCCGGCGCAGGCCAGACCCCCAGGCGGGGGCTGGGTCTGGGCCGTGGGAATGACCATCTGTGCCAAGCAATGCCTGACGACGCCGCCTTTCCCCTGCCGCTGACCTGCCCGGACGCCCATCGCGGCGATGCGGATGGCCGCGCGCTGGGATGGCAGCCGAATCCGGCCTCCGGCGCCTATGCGGCGCTCGACCTCGGCACCAACAATTGCCGGCTGCTGCTGGGCACCCCGACCTTTGGCGGTGGCCCCGCCGGCTTCCGGGTGATCGACAGTTTCAGCCGCATCGTCCGACTCGGCGAAGGCCTGGGCGCCACCGGCCGGCTGTCCGACGCGGCGCAGGACCGGGCGCTGGCGGCCCTGCGGTCCTGCGCCCAGAAGCTGGCGCGGCGCCCGGTCCGCGCCATGCAGGCGGTGGCGACGGAGGCCTGTCGCCGGGCCGAGAACGGCCCCGCCTTCCTGGCCCGCGTGGAGGCTGAGACCGGCCTGCGGCTGCGCATCATTTCGGCGCGGGAGGAGGCGGAGCTGGCGATGGAAAGCTGCGCCCCGTTGCTGGAGGCCGGCGACCGCCGGGCGCTGCTGTTCGACATCGGCGGCGGCTCCACCGAAATCGCCTGGATCCGCATCCTGCCCGGCGGCCGGGTGCCGGAGCTGATCGGCACCATCTCCGTCCCCGTGGGCGTGGTCACCCTCTCCGAACGCTGCGGCCCCTCCTGCTTCACGGAGGCCGGCTTCCACGCCGTGGTGGATGAGGTGGCGGACAAGCTGCGCGGCTTCGATGCGGTGCATTGCATCGGCCAGGAAATCCGCGCCGGCGGCGTGCGGCTGATGGGCACCTCCGGCACCGTCACCACCCTGGCGGGCGTCGCCATGGCGCTGCCGCGCTACCGCCGGCTGCTGGTGGATGGCCAGGTGCTGGAAAGCTGCGTCGCCGACCAGGCGCTGGGCGATCTGTTCGCCCTCGGCCGGGCCGGGCTGGCCGCGCATCCCTGCGTCGGGCCGGAACGGGTGGATTTCGTGCTGCCCGGCTGCGCCGTCTATGCCGCCATCCGCCAGGTCTGGCCGGTGCCCCGGCTGACGGTGGCCGATCGCGGGTTGCGGGAGGGGATTCTGCTGCGCCTCATGCGCCTGGACCGTGCCGCGCAGCGCCGCCCCGGGCGCGGCTTCTGGCCGGGCTGCGGCTGAGGGCGTAAAGCCCCACCCATGGCCAAACCCCCCTCCCCACCCGGAAAGCCGGGCCAAGTCCGCCAATTGGCCGACCGGCTGCGCACCTCCAAGGGCCGCACCATCGGCAGCCAGCGCTGGCTGGAGCGTCAGCTCAACGACCCTTACGTCAAGGAAGCGAAGGCCCGCGGCCTGCGGTCCCGCGCCGCCTTCAAGCTGGAACAGATGGATGACCGCTTCAAACTGCTGAAGCCGGGCACCCGGGTGGTGGACCTCGGCGCCGCGCCGGGCGGCTGGACGCAGGTGGCGCTGGCCCGCGGCGCGCATCGGGTGGTGGGGATCGACCTGCTGCCGGTGGACCCGATTCCCGGCGCCATCCTGCTGCAGGGCGATTTCCAGTTGCAGGAGGCGGAACGCCAGGTGCTGGACGCGCTGGATGGCCAGGCCGACCTGGTGCTGTCCGACATGGCGCCCAATACCACCGGCCACAACGCCACCGACCACCTGCGCATCATGGCGCTCGCCGAGATCGCGCTGGATTTCGCCGGCCGCGTCCTGGCCCCCGGCGGTGGCTTCGTCACCAAGGTCTTCGCCGGCGGGTCGGAGAAGGATTTCCTCAATACGCTGAAGCGGGATTTCGTCACCGTCCGCCACGCCAAGCCGCCGGCCAGCCGCAAGGACAGCGCGGAGCTCTATGTGGTCGCGACCGGCTTTCGCGGAGCAGCTTCAACCGGCTGACATGAACCCGCCCCTGGACGCCGCCCCCGGAAGCGGTGTAGGCGGGGCCGCCAAGGTAGCGGATCGAAAGAGGTTCCCTCCATGGCGCCCCCAGACACAAATACTGCCCAGACGGGTACTGCCCAGATGGGTACTGCTCAGACGGGTACCACCGATCGCGAGGCCGCCTTCCGCGCGCGCTTCGAGGAGGCCTATGCCTTCGACGACGTGCTGCTCGTTCCCGCCTATTCCACCGTGCTGCCCAGCGAAACCGACACCCGCACGAAGCTGACGCGGGAAATTTCGCTGAACATCCCGCTGATCGCCGCGGCGATGGACACCGTCACCGAAGGCAATATGGCGATCGCCATGGCCCAGGCCGGCGGTATCGGCGTGATCCACAAGAACCTGTCGCCGGAAGACCAGGCCGCCCAGGTCCGCCAGGTGAAGAAGTTCGAATCGGGCATGGTGGTGAACCCCCTCACCATCCATCCCGACCAGACGCTCGCCGAGGTGCGCGCCCTGCAGGACGCGCATCGCATCAGCGGCGTGCCGGTGGTGGAGCGCGGCAGCGGGCGGCTTGTCGGCATCATCACCAATCGCGACGTCCGCTTCGCCACCGACCCCAATCTGCGGGTCTATGAGCTGATGACGCGCGAGGGCCTGGTGACGGCCGATGCCGATGTCACCAAGGACAAGGCGCGGGAGCTGCTGCACAAGCACCGCATCGAGAAGCTCCTGGTGGTGGACGACGCCTATCGCTGCGTCGGCCTCATCACCGTGAAGGACATGGACAAGGCCCAGGCCAACCCCAATGCGGTGAAGGACCCGATGGGGCGCCTGCGCACCGCCGCCGCCATCGGCGTCGGGGAGGATGGCTTCCATCGTGCCGGCCTGCTGGTCGCCGCCGATATCGACGTGATCGTGGTCGACACCGCCCATGGCCATTCCGGTGGCGTGCTGCGCGCCGTCGAGCGCATCAAGAAGATGTCGAACTCCGTGCAGATCGTGGCCGGCAATGTCGCGACGCCCGAAGGCGCGCTGGCGTTGATCGAGGCCGGCGCCGATGCGGTGAAGATCGGCATCGGCCCGGGCTCCATCTGCACCACCCGCATCGTCGCCGGAGTCGGCGTGCCGCAGCTGACCGCGGTGATGGAAAGCGCCGCCGCCTGCCGCGAGCGTGGCGTGCCGGCGATCGCCGATGGCGGCATCCGCTCCTCCGGCGACGTCGCCAAGGCGATCGCGGCGGGTGCGGATTGCGTGATGATGGGCAGCGTCTTCGCGGGCACCGACGAGGCGCCGGGCGAGGTGTTTCTCTACCAGGGCCGCTCGTACAAGTCCTATCGCGGCATGGGCAGCCTCGGCGCCATGGCGCGCGGCTCGGCGGATCGCTATTTCCAGGCGGAAGTGGCGGACAAGCTGAAGCTGGTGCCGGAAGGCGTCGAGGGCCGCGTCGGCTACAAGGGGCCGGTGGGCACCGTGATCCACCAGATGGTCGGCGGGTTGCGCGCGGCGATGGGTTATACCGGCGCCGCCACCATCCCCGACCTCCAGACCCGGGCGAAATTCCGCCGCATCACCAATGCCGGCCTGCGCGAGAGCCATGTGCATGACGTGGCGGTGACGCGGGAAGCGCCGAACTACCGGCTGGAGGGCTGATCCTGCCAGCCGCCCCGCCTTCGCGGCGGGGCGGCTGACCGGCGATCAGCGCTGCGGCGGGATTTCGGAGATCCGCAGGGTCGCGCGCTGCGGCGCGCCACGCTCGAAGGTGCCGATCCAGATGTTGTAGTTGCCGCTCTGCGGATTCTGCAGGACGATGCCGGGATTCATCCCGTCCAGGTCGTCGTTGCAATGCCAGTTGCCGGCGGAATCATTGATCACCAGCGTTGTGTCCACGGTGGCGACCACCGAGATGAACAGCGGATACTGGCCGGAGGTGTAGTTCAGGTCGACATCCGGCTTCGAGAAGTCGATCCAGCCGAAGCAGTTCTGGCCAATGCCGGTCGCTTCCCGATCGCCACCCGCTTCCACAGGCACCTCGCGCGGATCGGGCTCGAAGCCGGCGCGCAGGTTGATGGTGGCGTAGCGCGGCTGGGCGCGCCAGTCGGGGAATTGCTGCGCCTGCTGGGGCGGCGCCCCCTTCTGCTGCGCCAACGCGGCACCGGCAACCATCACGGCAACCGCGCCGGCGGCGAGAACGGTTTTGAACATGTGCGGCAGGTCCCCTTCCGGCCCGCTGGATGCGGGCTTGGCTGCGGAGCCTAGCCAAAACCATCCCGGCGGCACATCCAGCCAGCGGGGGCTGACGAAAAAATCATGCCCCGCGCGCGGAGCGGGACTTATCCCCGCGCGCCCACAACAATGGCGGCCGGCATCGTGAAACGCCGGAAGACCGGCTATGCTAGGCTGGACGTCTATCGCCAGCGCCCCGCGCGCCCCTTCCCCGCCCCCGCCCCGGCCCGATCCCGCCCCGGCGTCGTGGCCCGTCCGGATGCCTCCATGACCCCCGCCGCCCGCCTTGCCGCCGCCATCGACCTGCTCGCCGCCGTCGAGGCCTCTCCCCGTCGCCCGGCCGATGCCATCGCCAATGATTTCTTCCGCAACCGCCGCTACATCGGCGGCTCGGACCGGCGCAATGTCTCGGACCGCGCCTGGGGGGCGATCCGCCAGCGGCTGCGACTGAGCTGGCACTTTGGCGAATTCGGCATCACCGCCCCCTCCGCCCGGCTGCTGCTGGCCGGCCATCTGATCCTGGCCGAGGGCTGGACGCTGGAGGGGGTGGAGCAGAACTACTCCGGCGAACGCTTCGCTGCCTCCCCCCTCTCGGTGGAGGAGCGCGGGGTGCTGGAAAAGCTGGTCGGCCGCCCGCTGGTGCTGCCGCGCATGCCGGACGGGCCGCGGCTGAACCTGCCGGAATGGGCGATGCCGGGCCTGATCCGCCGCTTCGGCGACGGCTTGGCGGCGGAAGCGGCCGCCATGGAACAGCCGGCGCCGCTCGACCTGCGCGCCAATCTGCTGAAGGGCAGCCGGGAGGCGGTGCTGGCCGCCCTGGTGGCGGAGGGCATTCCCGCGACCCTGACGCCGCTCTCCCCCTGGGGCCTGCGAATCGCCGACCGCCGCCCGGTCAGCGGCACCAAGACCTTCCTGGAGGGGCTGGTCGAGATCCAGGATGAGGGCAGCCAGCTCGTCGCGCTGCTGACCGATGCGCAGCCGGGCATGCGCGTGGCGGATTACTGCGCGGGGGCTGCCGGCAAGACCCTGGCGCTGGCCGCCACCATGGGCAATCGCGGCCATATCGTCGCCTGCGATACCTCCGCCTCCCGCCTCGAAGGCGCGGTGAAGCGGTTGCGGCGGGGCGGTGTGCACAACTCCGAATGCCACCTGCTCACCTCCGGCGACAAATGGCGCAAGCGCAGCTCGCGCAAGTTCGACCGGGTACTGGTGGACGCCCCCTGCACCGGCACCGGCACCTGGCGGCGCAACCCGGATGCGCGAATTCGCACCAATGCGCGCGACCTGGCGGAGCTGGTGGCCAAGCAGGCGATGATTCTCGATGACGCATCTGAATTGGTGCGTCCGGGCGGAAGGCTGGTCTACGCTACCTGCTCCCTGCTGCCGGAGGAGGACGAAATGCAGATGGCGGGCTTCCTGGAACGCCACCCGGACTTCACCCCGATGCCCTTCGCAACGCTGTGGCCGGCGCTGCGCCCGGACATCGCCGCCCCCTGCCCAGGCCCCTATATGTCGCTGTCCCCGCACAGCCATGGCACGGACGGCTTCTTCGCCGCGGTGTTGCAAAGACAGCCCTCATGATGGCCATCCGCCGCGCCCGGCCGGGCGACGCGGCGGCGATCGCCGCGGTGCATGTGGCCGCCTGGCGCAGCGCCTATGCCGGCATCCTGCGGGAACAGTATCTGGCGAACCTCTCCGAGATCCGCCTCGCCGCCTTCTACCAGCGCGCCATCCTCGACCGGCAGGGCGGCCATGCCGTCTTCGTTGCCACGGCACCCGATGCGGCGGGGGACAGCGCCGTGGTCGGCTTCGCCTCCGGCGGGCGCACCCGGCGGCCCGGCCTGGCGGAGGGCGAGGTGGAGACCCTCTATGTCCTCGACGACTACCGGGAGCGTGGCTGCGGCCGGCGGATGATGCGCGCCATGGCGGCGCATCTGCGCGCCATCGGCTGCCATTCCGCCCAGGCCTGGGTGCTGGAAGCCAATCCGAGCCGCTTCTTCTACCGCCACCTGGGCGGCCACCTGTCGATGCGGGAGACGATTCGCGTCGGTGGCCAGCCGGTGGAGCAGATCGCCATGGTCTGGAATCCCATCGACACCCTGCTCGCCGCGACCGCGCCCATGCAGGAAGGCCGGGTGCGGGAGGGCGACTGACCGGCCATCGCGGATTCCTATGGCCGCGAAAGGCATCGGCCCGCTACCGCACCGACCGCCCCCTGGCTAACTTCCCGTCATCGAGACGCAGGAAGACAGGAGGTTCCGATGACCGATCAGGCCAAGATCACCGCTCCGCAGGCGCTGGACCCGCAGGACCTGGCCCGGGCGACCGGCGGCAGCTTCACCGACCGCTTCGGCACCGAGGGCGGCGACCACATCGCCACCGGCGACGGCATGGACAAGGTCTTCGGCGCCGGCGGCAACGACACGATCAGCAGCGGCGGCGGCCAGGACGAGGTGCATGCAGGCGCGGGCGATGATTTCGTGGATGCCGGCGCCGGCGACGACAAGGTGTTCGGCGGCGAGGGCAACGACCTGATCCTGGGCGGCGAAGGCACGGATGAGCTGCATGGCGGCGACGGCCACGACCATCTGCGCGGCGGTGCCGGCCATGGCGACAAGGTCTTCGGCGGCGAGGGCAGCGACACCTTCTGGTGGCAGGCCGGCGACGGCAATGATGAGCTGCATGGCGGCAACGGCGCCGACAACATCATGCTGCAGGGCGTGACCATGGAGCAGTTGCAGGCCGGGCTGCAGATGTTCGACAGCAGCAGCTACACCATCTCCGGCAATGCCATCGTCTTCCATGGCCCGGCCAATGGCCAGTTCGTGGTGAATGGCGAGGTGGTGAAGTTCTTCGACATGGAACAGATCACCATCGCCGGGTGAGGCTCGGGGGGCGGCAGCGCCCCGCGCAGCCCAGCGCAGCGCCGAATCGACTTGTCGGCCTGCCTGCCCTGTGCTGATAGGCGCCATGACACAGGCCGCCCCCGACGCCGCTTCCGCCCCGGTCGCGCAGCACCACGACCGCATCCTCATCCTCGATTTCGGCAGCCAGGTGACGCAGCTCATCGCGCGCCGGCTTCGCGAATCCGGGGTCTATTGCGAGGTCTGGCCGTTCAACGCGGCACCCGAGGCGCGCATCCGCGCCTTCGCCCCCAAGGGCATCATCCTCTCCGGCGGCCCCGCCAGCGTCACCGAGGAAGGCAGCCCCCGCGCGCCGCAGGTGGTGTTCGAGATGGGGCTGCCGATCATGGGCATCTGCTACGGCCAGCAGGTCATGGCGCATCAGCTCGGCGGGCTGGTGGAAGGCGGGCATCTGCGCGAATTCGGCCGCGCCCATATCGATGTGACCGGCGACTGCGCCATCACCCAGGGCGTCTGGGCGCCGGGCGCGCGGGAACAGGTGTGGATGAGCCATGGCGACCGCATCACCCGCCTGCCCGACGGGTTCCGGGTGGTCGCCGCCAGCGAGGGGGCGCCCTTCGCTGTCATCGCCAATGACGAACGCCGCTACTACGGCACCATGTTCCACCCTGAGGTGGTGCACACGCCGCATGGCGCCGCCCTGCTCAAGAACTTTTCGCATATCGTCTGCGGCTGTTCCGGCGACTGGACCATGGGGGCCTTCCGGGCCGAGATGATCGAGAAGATCCGCGCCCAGGTCGGCAGCGGGCGGGTGGTCTGCGGCCTGTCCGGCGGTGTCGATTCCTCCGTCGCCGCGGTGCTGCTGCATGAGGCGATCGGCGACCAGCTCACCTGCATCTATGTCGACCACGGGCTGATGCGGGCCAATGAGTCGGAACAGGTGGTCGCCACCTTCCGCGACCGCTTCAACATCAAGCTGGTGCATCGCGATGCCAGCGAGCTTTTCCTCGGCCAGCTCTCCGGCGTCACCGACCCGGAGCTGAAGCGCAAGACCATCGGGCGCCTGTTCATCGAGGTCTTCGAGGAGGAGCAGCAGAAGATCGGCGGCGCCGACTTCCTGGCCCAGGGCACGCTCTACCCTGACGTGATCGAGAGCGTCTCCGCCACTGGCGGCCCCAGCGTCACCATCAAGTCGCACCACAATGTCGGCGGCCTGCCGGAAGGCATGCGGATGAAGCTGGTGGAGCCGCTGCGCGACCTGTTCAAGGACGAGGTCCGCGTGCTGGGCCGGGAGCTTGGCATCCCGGAGGTCATCGTCGGCCGCCACCCCTTCCCCGGCCCGGGCCTGGCCATCCGCATCCCCGGCGAGGTGACGAAGGAGAAGGCGGATATCCTGCGCCATGCGGACACCATCTACCTGGAGGAAATCCGCAACGCCGGCCTGTATGACGCCATCTGGCAGGCCTTCGCGGTGCTGCTGCCGGTGCGGACCGTGGGCGTGATGGGCGATGGCCGCACCTATGACAGCGCCTGCGCGCTGCGCGCCGTGACCAGCACGGATGGCATGACGGCGGATGTCTATCCCTTCAGCATGGATTTTCTCACACGCGTCGCGGGGCGTATCGTGAATGAGGTGCGCGGCATCAACCGCGTGACCTACGACATCACCAGCAAGCCGCCGGGGACGATCGAGTGGGAGTGATTTTTGCCCCTCCGGCGGTATCCGGTTGTACGCTCCAGTACGACGTAATCGGTTGAAATATAGAGACAAATACCTCGACGTCTATCGTCGTCTATCGAGGGGCAGTGCTCCGATTTGACGGTATAGCAGACGGTATGGAGGAACTTGTTCGACCGGGGATTTCGTTATACCCTCAGGGCTAAGAGAGCTGCTGACGGTATCGTTTTTGGAGCTACCTAACTGAATAAAAAGGGGAATTTTACTTCCAGCGCCCCCTGTCTTTGCCTGACGATATAATCGGTGTCTCTCTGCTGTTTTTAGAACGGTTTTGGAGGCCCCATGCTTACTGACACTGCGATTAAGGCGCTGAGATCACAAAAGAAATTGTACAAGGTTAGCGATCGTGACGGTATGTACGTCGTGGTGCAGCCGTCGGGGGCCATCGTGTTCCGGTACGACTACCGCCTCAATGGACGTCGCGAGACTCTGACGCTCGGCCGATACGGCCCAGATGGCCTCTCGCTTGCCAGGGCTCGCGAGAAGCTGATCGATGCAAAGCGGGCCATTTCAGAGGGACGGTCGCCTGCTCAAGAGAAGCAGCACGACAAGCGACGATTGAAGGAGGCGAAGAGGTTCGGCGAGTTCGGCGAGAAGTGGTTCCAGGAGTCGCGCATGGCCGATAGCACGCGCGCCATGCGGCGCTCGATCTATGAGCGCGACATCCTGCCAACGTTTCGAAACAGGCTTCTGACGGAGATCACCCCTGACGATCTCCGCATGATGTGCGGGAAGGTGAAGGATCGCGGCGCTCCAGCGACGGCCGTGCATGTACGGGATATCGTGAAGCTAATCTTTGCGTTCGCGATCTTGCACGGCGAGAAGGTCGCCAACCCAGCGGATGAAGTTGGGCCCGCGTCTATCGCGACCTTCGTCCCGAAGGATCGTTCGCTGTCACCTGCGGAGATCCGCGTTATGCTCGGTCAGCTCGAGCATGTACCGACCCTGCCGACTATACGGCTGGGAATGAAGCTCTTCCTCCTAACGATGGTCAGGAAAAGCGAGCTGCAGGACGCGACGTGGGATGAAGTCGATTTCGAGAGCGCCGTCTGGTCGATACCCAAGGAGCGAATGAAGCGGTCGAAGGCGCACAACGTCTACCTGTCACAGCAGGCCGTCGACATCTTCATCGCGCTGAAAACTTGCGCGGGCAATTCGCGCTACGTCCTTCCTTCGCGATATGACGCGGACGCCCCGATGTCGCGGGCGACGTTCAACCGGATTACCACCGCGGTCGTTGTCAGAGCGAAAAAGGAGGGACTGCCACTCGAGCCGTTCACTGTTCACGATCTTCGACGCACAGGCTCGACCCTGTTGAATGAGCTCGGCTTCAACAGCGACTGGATCGAGAAGTGCCTAGCGCACGAAGACGGAAGGTCGTCGCGAGGTGTCTACAACAAGGCGGAGTACGAGCATCAACGCCGGCATATGATGCAGGAGTGGTCTAATCTCGTGGACGCCTGGGTCTTGGGGCGGAAGTATGTCCCGACTCTGCTCCCGGCCACGATGGAGCTGCTTGAGCTCGAGCCTAGGTCGCGTGGACAAACCTGATCCATAGACGGATCGAGGAGAGGGCGGCGAAGCCGAGGAAGCTGTCGGCGGTCTGGTCGTAGCGTGTGGCGACGCGGCGGCTGTTCTTGATGCGGTTGATGAAG